>JAESFV010000015.1_pt1 | contig 556012 bp, 547 predicted proteins | sample 9269471 | NCBI WGS metagenome assembly JAESFV01 (sample SAMN14502647, study PRJNA617108) | algae metagenome | isolation source: Symplocastrum torsivum CPER-KK1 and co-occurring heterotrophs from... | place: USA: Central Plains Experimental Range, Colorado | collected 2001-01-01
CAAGATGGCGCCACCGCACAGAATACCCTTGGCGCGGGTCAAGACATTCTGAGCGGGTTTGAGAACATCGTAGGTGGGGCAGGCGCTGACACGTTGAAGGGGGATGCAGGTTCTAACGTGATATCGGGCGGTCTCGGCAATGATGCTTTGTTTGGCGGCGACGGCGCCGACTGGCTCATTGGCGGGGCTGGACTAGACACATTGACTGGCGGATCGGGTATTGACCGTTTCTATTTTGATCTGATTGAGAAAACGGCCGACATCGTGCTCGATTTCGAGCGTGGCGTAGACAAGCTGTGTTTCAACCCAAATGTGTTTACCGGATTTGCTGGAGCGACCCTCGCCAAGGGTAGTGTCCCCGTAGCGAGTGGCGCCGGCCCAACCCTTCTGTTCGACACCGACGACGGACGACTGCTCTGGGATGCGGACGGAAATGGGAAGGGTAAAGCGACGCTCGTGGCAACGCTTCGTGGGGTCAACGATCTGTCGCTGGACGACATATCTGCCGATCAACCGGCTCAAAACGATGTTGACGTTGATCCGCCAGGCGACCCCATTAACGGCAACCGGTTCGTCGGCACGTCGGCAAACAATGCGTTTGTAGGCGGCGAACTTAATGACAGTTTCCTAGGGAATGGCGGAGTCGATATTTTCACCGGGAACGGCGGTTCTGATTATTTCATCTATGATCGCGTCAGCGACGCCAGCCCCTTGATGAGTCCACCGCCGTGGGAGCCGCAGCCTTCTGACGGAATCGACCACATTACCGACTTCCAGACTGGAACAGACAAGATCGTTCTTCACGGAAGCGGGACGTTGGCTGGACTAAAGAGCTCGTCACTCCAGATTATCGAGGTAGCAAATGGCGGTCCGGTTCCTGTGACGACAGGGCCAACGCTTCTTATCTACGAGCCATACCCCCGGGCGGGCACTCCGTACAATTGGCCGGGTTGGCTCGTCTATCAGGCTGACGGATTTGGAGTTGGTGAGGAATTTCTGGCGGCCAATAACGTAATCACTGGGTTCGATGGCCTCATGCATGCGAGCGATGTACTCATTTTGTAACAAGGCTCGTTAAGCATTGCAGTGCGGTCGGTCGCCCATGACACCATCCGAGTTCAGGCAGCCTTTTCTGAAGCTCATCACTGCCAATCAGAACCGCAGCGGCGGCCCTTGGTCCGCCGACGACTTCGATGTCGTCCTGGTCGATACGGGCAGGAAGGTCGGCCGCATTTTCCGGCAGACCGTAGCGCCCGGAAATCCAAACGAATGGTTTTGGGGCCTCGATTTCTTTGAGGCGAAAGGCCGCCGGCCGTTCTACGGCAATGCCGAAAGCAAGGGTGAGGCGAAGCGGGCCTTCGCGGAGTGCTGGCGAAACTAAATGATCGAAGGCGCGCTATAGCTAGAACTGGTGCTCGGTGTAAGCCTGTGGCTCGTCGTGGACCTTACTTGCTGGGCTGTTGGCGCGACGGTCCATCACTCGACAGGCGGGACTGCGTGTGCTCGCCACCGTTGGCCCGCGACGTCGTGCCAGGGTCCCCTGCAATAGCTCGATCAGCTTCCGCGATCGAATTCTCAAGATGTTGAGCTGTCTCTTCCAGGCCGCCCACCTTGGCGACATTCCATAACTCTACGAGAGTGGCCCGGATTTTTCGAGCCGCCTCCTGTTTACCGACTGTTGATCGCTCGTCATTCATTCGCCCACCACCGCTCACTGAGTTAACCAATGCGCTGAGGCAAGAACCGTTTCACCTTAGGTTGAATTGTAGCGCAGGGATTGGGGTAGATCACAACTGCGTAATTTGACGCACAGGGAGCGTTTTAAGCATGGGTTGTGGCGGACTACGTTGCAATTCTGCAATATGGTACGGGCTAGTTGCGGCGAGGAAAGCTAGCGGGGAGCGAATTCATGCCTCACAGACGGGCGGAATTAGCACAATACATCTGCGAGATCGGCGGCGACCTCATTCCGTTGCTCAAGACGCACGGTCTTGATGCTACAGCGCATTGCCTTGAGATGGCGGTGTACAGCGCGGCGACGGTGGTCAACCAATCGGGCGGGAGTACCGAACCGCCCAAGCCTCCGCTGAAGCTGGTCCGAAACATTTCCTGATTTCCTGACGCCGAGGGTGCAGACGACTTTGCGAAGCGGTGGCGGCGGCATTAGGCTTCCGCCTATCGTTGCAATGCAGAGAGATGGAATGCTGTTCACACGTCTAGGATCGTTAGTTGCCGCCCTTGCTCTACTGTTCGGATGTTTCAATTTCATCTTCGGACTGATGATCGCCGCAGAAGTTTTTGGCCCCCCTGACGTATTGCTTGCGCGGTCCTTCCCTTGGGCAAAAACGACCGGCGACGTAATCAACAAAGGCTTTTACGCGCTTCTCTTCGCCACGGCACTCGGTACATTGACGGAAATCAGCTACGCAGTTCGTGGTCGGTAAAGCTTAGCGGCGCAGATTGAAGCGTCTCTCTGTGGAAAGAGTCGCCGTGACAGATAGGAAGCAGCTCGAAGCGAAACTCATCGAGCACCTGGAGGCCGCCCAGGCGATCACCGACGAACTCGGTCTCGACCAAACGGGCTACCTTGTCGAACGCGCGCTGGACGATGCACGCGCCGTTCACTGGCCCCATATTGATCCGAACGTCGAAGCTTTCCGCCGGCCAGGAAGCCGCAAGTGAAAACGGCCCTTCGCATCGCCGTCGCTGTCGCGATCATCTTGATGATCCCGCTGGTGGCAATGCAGTTAACCGACGATGTAAACCGGTCGCCTTTCGATTTTGCCGCGGCCGCCGCGCTGCTATTCGGTACTGGGATGATTTACGCCGTCGCATCAAGCCGAACGCAGAACTCGCGCCGCAAAGCCGCGATTGGGTTAGGCGTCGCCGCTGTGCTTTTCATCGGTTGGGTCCAGTTCGCGGCGGGAATTATCTGAGGTGGCGAGCGGCTACGAAAAATCTCGCGATTATGGTGGCCCCCCGCCGGGCTGGGGTTTCTACATCGCCACAGCCGCAGCGGCCGGCGTGATCATCGCCATCCTTTCCGGATATGTCTTTCTTTAACTCCCTTCGCCCACGACTCATGCACAAGGGTGGAAAGGAGCTGCGATGGACATTGACACCGTTCCTTCGATGGAATGCCAGCAGTGCAAGATGCGGCTGCAGGTCCGCGCCTACATGCCTGCTACTGATACCTTGCCGGCTGTCGCAGGCTATTGGTGCGAGGATTGTCAAAAAGAGACCACAGTTGAAATCGACCTAGAGGACTGAGGCGACAACCGCATCGGCCCACTAGCTGAAATACTTCGGTCGATGCCTTGCCTTGCGCTCTGCTACGACAGCCCTTGATTGCCGATACTCGAAACCGCATTCGCAATCGAAAGCAATGCGGTAGTCGTTGTTCGGCCCGGCTTCCATATGGCTGAATCTCATCTGCTTTGCGCAGCGCGGGCAGATGATGGTCGAGAACATGGCGGGGAATGGTTTCGCACGCATCGTAAACCCCATACACGGCCACTGGGACGACCGATGATAGTCCGGGATTTACGATGCCGTCATGTCAATTTGTGTGCTGCGCTGCAGCGGTTCTCAAGCAAATTGCCTCCGACCGATATTGCATGAGCCGGGTGCGGCTCAGAAAGCTTGTTTGCGATCCGTAGCAGCCGCGCGGGCGAACCTGGGTCTCCTCTGGTTGGATTTAGGCAACAACCTTCGGGGTGTGAGGGGCTACCGAAAGAGAAAAAGCCCCGAAGCGGTTCCGGCCGCTCCGAGGCTCTACATGATGCGCTGCACGCTAGCACCAGATCAACGCGATATGAAGTTGGCAGACCACTGTTAATCTTGGGTTACTCAGCGGGCGTCAGGACTGCCACCCGATCGTTTCTGCAATCATGTCAGGGAACGCCAGCGTGCTCAGACTTCGGTTGAACTACTCCGGATCGCGCTTTCGTAATGGATCGGCCGCCTCGTCGCGACCGCTTCGTGCGCTGTAGAACATCAACATCATCAGGCCACCGCCGATTACTAGGGAAAAGAACGTACCTAAACCGAGTGCTATCCACCCATGGGCGCCCATCGGGCTTCCGTCGGATGATGCGCTCCAAACGCTGATCGCCCAAATGATCGCAAGCACCAACAAGCCAAGCAGAGAGGCAAGCAGTGCCACCGTCCCGATGCCGATGTTGCGCATTCGATGCCTCGTTCAACTACCGCTAGTTCATCCCGGCGATCATTGCCGGGAACACGTCGCCCGCCGCGCAATGCACAGGCCTCCTAAAAAAACTGCCCGGACTGCGGGGGACAGACCGAGCCGACGAGGATGCGAGGAATTTACGCACGTACAACGTTACGGGTGACCATCGGTTCCCGATCGTTCCCGCTCCAGAATTCTGACAACTGCCCGCACAGGGGGATTATCGGTGAAGCGTAATGCCAACGCTCGGTGCACGTCGCCGCCTATTGGACATCCTCTTCGGCTGCTCGTGTCCACTTTCTGATTGCCTCGGTTATTGTCGAGCCGGTCGCTATAAAGATTTGGCCCGCGAACTCGCCATAGGCGACGCAACTGCGCTCAGAAGCGTCGATTTCAACGACCACGTCTTCGTCGCGCACGCGCACAGTCATCTTGTACCAATCACTCTGGCTGTTCACCGTCGCACCATCAACGCAATCGAGTTTAAAGTGGCCTCAAAGGCCAACGCACAGCGGTCTTGCCGGCTTCCTTGAACCACAAGACTATCGCGGCTGTTTCTTCCTACAAATAACAGTTGTTCTAACGGTTTTGGCTAGGAGGGGTCGTCCCCGTCCGTGTCCCCACAGTGGCCCCTCGGATGCTCATTTGATCAGCCAACGGCCCTGCGCGGCTGCCGATGCTGGCGACGCCCTCGACTGCCTGAAACGCTCGATAGTTCGTGCCGATCGGGGAGAAGGCAATGGCGGCGACAAACTCTATCGAGAGAGCGCCAACGGCTGCCAACACTGCGTCTGTCCACCCGTGCCGCTTCATGACTGGCTAACACCGGGCCACCGAAGCTTGTTCCTAAACGCCGCCCGCGTTCCTTGGATGTAAGGAGCTGCCCGCCCCCGGCGTATTAGTCCGATTCGTCGAAATTGTAATATTGCCGCAGAACGAAGGTCCGCATCGCGCTGGAGAGGTTCGCAGTCCGCTTCTGCCTATCAATCTCCGAGATCATATCGCCCACCGACATCCCGCGCGTGTTAGCGACAGCCACCAGCTCGTTCCAAAACTCGTCTTCGATCGAAACCGATGAATTTCGTCCGTTGATAACAACGCTGCGCTTGGGAACAGTCCTGGTGCGGTTCCGCCGATAGCTGGTTTGCATTGAGGTTAAGCCGCCGCCCAACACAGCCCGTAAACCGAGCCTGCCGAGACCTGAGGATAGATTTATAAGCGCGCTCAGGGCGCGAGCGTTTCATATGATAGCGGTGGCGCAGTTCAAGAGAAAAGGCCCGGCCGGGGGCGTCCCGCCGAGCCCTATGCTAAGCACCATTCCCAAAGCTCGCATGTTAGCTTGAGGCGTACCGAGGGTAACCGTTCTGTGTTAACAGACCCCCAAAGCCGGGGGCTTCGATTTCAGCCCTCAAGCCGCATGAGCCGCGCAGCGCAATCGGCCAGCGGGTCGACAGCCGAAAGCAGAGCCGGACTGAGCTTCAATCGACCGCGCACAGAGTATTGAGTTAAGATCGGCTTGGTCGTTGCCAAGGAAAAGCGGTGCCAAGGTCTGGAGGTCGCCGGATGATTGCCGACGCTATTATGATCGGCGACGGTGTGACCATCCACCGCGGCCTTTGCACGGTACCGAAACGAAGCCCAACACAACTCCGGATATTCTCAAACCATGACCGATATTTTTGAGTTTTGGTCCCGCATTGGAAAATCAGACCGCGTTCATCCCGATGATAAACCAGTTTTCAACCGTCTAAAATCTTCTCACGGATTCGACCTGCGCTGTTTGCCTTCAAACATCGCAGGCCCACTGCGCACTGCGCGTGTTGTCTTGCTCTATCTGTCACCGGGGTTCAGCGAGTTCGATGTTGAGCACGCTAAGACAAAAGCGGGACAAGAGCACTTCGTCAGACAGCGAACCGGCACGGCACCCCTTTCGGATGTAAACCCTGCCGCGGCGCGATGGCGCATGAGCCGGTTAAAGTTCTTAGGAGCGACTGATGAGACGATTCACTCAAGGGTTTCGGTGATCAACATTGGTGCCTATCATTCCAAAGACTTTACGGACCATCACATATTAGCCGCGCTGCCTTCGAGCCGTGCAATGTTGAATTGGGCTCAAACGGTCCTCTTTCCGCAAGCCGAGAAGGGAGAACGGATGGTGGTGTGTATGCGAGCCTCAAACTTCTGGGGGCTTGAACCCGGTAGCAAGTATGGAAAAGCGCTATTCGCACCTCGCACTAACCGTGCTGGCTACATGTGTGAGGGATCGGTCAAAGAAACTATTGTAAGGTCAGCACGACTCTACTTGCCCCGGTGATCTGAGGTCAAAAGGGTTAATGTTGGCATACCGCCAGGTATCTCGATCGAGTTCGAAATCTAGGAGTGAGCTCCGAGTGGCTATGACAAATGAACATTCAGAGCTGGGCGAAGGCTTCTACTGGATGGCCGAGAAGCTGACTTGGGGTTACGAGCACGTAACGCCTAATCACTCGGAGGCGCTGAGGCTTTTCAAACAGGCGGCAGATTTAGGTGTGTCTGATGCCTGGATCAGGCTTGGCGAGTTGAATGAACTCGGTAAGGGGAAGACACGCGATCTGAGAGAGGCGCTCAAGTGCTACGGAAGCGCTGCCCGAGCCGGAAACTACTACGCGCTGGCTTACGCCGCCCAAATGCTTTGTCGCGGTCCGGCGTTGGACAAAGCTGAACAGCTGTGGGAACAATTCTTTCGAGCCCTCGCAGCGAAACCGGAGCCCGGTTTCAAATCGGCCAGTCGAGGCGAACTTTTGTTTGCTTACATCAGGTCACAGTTAAGGGTCGGGCTTCAGCCGCTGCACCTTGACATCCTCGAACGGTATCGGCTGGAAATTGTTGCGCACTATCAACAATTGCTGGAGCACGCTCGGCTAAGCCAATTCGATAATTTGGAGGCAGTGTCTAACTGGATTGAAGTGAATCTTGGTCCATGGCCGACTGATCCAAGAAACGACTAAGTCAATTCACAGAGGTGATTTTACAAGACGCAGCATGCCGTATAGTTACCATCGCCCACGGCGAAAGCGCTGAGGCGCGAAGGAACGGGTTTGAACCAAAGAGTCGCAATCTCGGTGGCGGCATCCAACAGAGATAACGCGCTCTTCTACACTTTATACAGCAGGACGGCCGAAAGGGCGTGAAAATGCTTTGTATTGTTTATGTTTTGTCCAACCCGGCCATGCCGGGGCTTGTAAAGATAGGACAGACTGCGGCGGAAGACGCAGAAGTGCGCCTGGCGCAATTATACACAACCGGCGTCCCATTCCCGTTTCATCTAGAGTTCGCCGCGAAGGTCGGAAATCCCGATGAGGTGGAAGCGGCATTGCATCGCGCATTTGCTCCCAACCGCGTAAACCCGAGGAGAGAATTTTTCTCGATCGAGGCTGCACAAGCGATTGCGATTTTAAAGCTTTTGCATGTTGATGAAGTTACGGACCAGATCCAAAGAGCGCCAAGACCTCAGCAGGTGACCGCCGCCGAAGTAACCGCTGGCAACGAATATGAGCGAAGGCGGCGGCCTGCATTGAATTTTGTACAGATGGGTATTCCTATAGGCTCGCAACTATCCTTTAGAGACGGTTCCGCAACTGCCATCGTCACGTCACCCAGGAAAGTGAGAATCGCCCCAGACGGGGAGGAGACGTCTCTAACCGCGTTGACCCAAAGCCTCCTTCAAAACGACTATCAAGTTGCACCGGGTCCGTATTGGACATTTAACGGCAGATCGCTTCGCGACATATACGAGGATACGTATCAAGCACCAGATTGACAAAATCGAGAACCGTCTCTGCTATCGAAGCTTGCGAGCTCGAAAAGCGCATAAGAAATCACTTAGCAGTCACAAGCTGATGAACCTTCATTCTGCGAGCCGGTACTCCGACGTCACGACGAGCCGCTACATCATTAACGGGCTTCCGGTGCTCGAACGCTTCTTACTCCTTGAAGCCTGCGGTCCCAGACCATTTGCTTCGAATGGGTCGATGTCAGTGATGGTAGACAAGCGATCATCGGGACGATCCAGAGAGTGAACAGTTCATTCCAATAACGATTTAACTCACCCCGAGTGTCGGTCGCCATGCGTCAACCGTGCACCGCAATCCTAGATCGCGTCAATTGGCAGTCGCGTCCTTTTGTATAATATCGCCATCAACGCGGGGGCGGTCTTGGATAAAGAATTTCTCAGCGAGCGAGATATCTGCACCAAATTTATTACACCCGCCTTCCGCCAGGCCGGGTGGGACGAGATGCTAAAAATCCGCGAGGAGGTCGGTTTCACCAAGGCCCGCCTCATTGTGCGCGGCAAGTTGGTGAGGCGCGGTCAGGCCAAGCGAGCCGACTATATACTCCGCTTTAGACCCGACACGCCGGTGGCCCTGATCGAGGCCGAGGACGACACTCACAGCGTCGGCTATGGCATTCAACAGGGCCTCGACTACTCCGCGACGCTGGGCATTCAGTTCGTTTTTTCCTCCAACGGCGCCGGCTTCGTGTTCCAGGACCGCACCGGTCGGAGCGTCTTGGATCGCGAACTGGAGGCGGCGGAATGACGGAGGCATGCCTTTATAACCTCTATTGCGATGAAAGCTGCCATCTGGAGCACGATGGCGTCCCCGTCATGGCCTGGGGCGCGGTGACATGCCCTGAAGGCGAGGTGCGGTCCGTCGCCGAGGCAATCCGGGCATTGAAAACGGCGCATCGCCTGAAGCCGAAGTTCGAGGCGAAATGGACCAAGGTTTCGCCCGCCAAAGCCGCGTTCTATCTGGCGTTGATCGACCTTTTCCTCGCCGATGATCGCCTGCGCTTTCGGGGGCTCGTTGTCCCTGACAAGGCGCGGCTCGACCACGCCCACTTCGACCAGTCGCACGACGATTGGTATTACAAAATGTATTTTACGATGCTGCGTCCGATCTTCACGGCACCGCATCGCTATCGCATCTATCTCGACGTTAAGGACACGCGCGGCGGGCCGAAAACCCGAAAGCTGCACGATGTGCTCGCAAACAGCCTGCTGGATTTCGAACGCCAGACGATCGAGCGCGTGCAACAGGTGCGCAGTCACGAAAGCGAACTTTTGCAGATCACCGATCTTCTGACCGGCGCGCTCACCTATTCCAACCGCGGCCTCAGCACGAGCCCAGCCAAAGCCGCGATCATCGAACGGCTTCGCGTCCGCCTCGGGCAACAGGCGCTTGTCCAAACCTCCACCTTCGCCGCCACCAAATTCAATATTTTGGTGTGGCGGGCGCAGGGGGCGGCTGGATGAATCCGCCTGATCTGGTGTCGTTCGCTGCCTTTGGCGGCGACTGGCCCGCCTATGAAACCGAACTCCACCGCATCTTCATCGCCGATCTTGCAAACGGTGTCGTGCTGTATGAAGGGCTTCGCGTCGGGTGCCGCCGCCGCCCGGAAGCAGCCGGCAAGTGGGCGTCGTTCTGGCATCTGGTGCAGGAAGGACGTGTTGAGGATGACCGCCTGCCCGATCTGCGCCGATGCGAGCGTATCCGCTGGGTGCGATGGGTTATCGAGAACGCGACGACGCATGCCGAGATCGAAGTCTGGCAGAACATGCGCGGCACCGGGGTCAATACGCTGCTGTGGTTTCGCGAGGAATATCTCGTGGTTCTCGGCCAGCGCCAGGGCTATTGGATGTTGAGGACGGCCTATTGCACGGAAAAGAGCGGGCGGATCGCGCAGCTCAGGAAGGAGCGTGATGCGTTTCGCCGCGCCAACCCCTAAAATGGCTGAAGCCGCCCAAGCGAACCGGGGCGGCCTCGAATGCTCTTCCTACACATGGCAGGTGAGACAAGGATCAACTAACACCTACTTTTTTCAGTTGCAATACGTCGCTCCACCTCGCGTATAGGTTCGTTTTTCGGTAAGCCATTGAGATATCTTGCGTGTTTTTGGCGAGAAAATATTGGCAGCAACGTAAGCCGAGGTTTTTTTCAAAAAGGATGTGGCGAACGCATCCTCGGTCGTCCTAGCGGTGCCCTGAGCTCAATTCCCCCGATTCTGTCTTAGACGTGGGTTTCCATCATATCCCCACTGACGCTGGGGATCGGTGGCTACACAGTGGCGACAAAAATGTCCCGACAACCGAGCAGAAGAATGCCGGACAAAAGTTCCGTTGATTTATCAGTGGCTTAATGGTCGGAGCGGCGGGATTCGAACCCACGACCCCTAGTCCCCCAGACTAGTGCGCTAACCGGGCTGCGCCACGCTCCGACCGTTTAAAACCAATGGCTTAGCTTAAGCCATTGCAGTCCCAGTTGACCCGTTGGGGAAGCGGCTGGGAAGGCGCTCATCGCTGAGGCGCCCCTCGGTTGCCCGAAGCCGAAGCGGATAACCCGGCCGGACCGCGCTTGCAAGGCTCTGTCGCGACCTTGGCATCGACCTCGGGGAAATAGTTTCGTCCGCACCGATCGTCCGCTGGCCGGCACGTGGCCGCTGCGGGCGATGGCCGGCGGCCACATCACCGAGAGGTGACCGGATCTTTGTGCAAGATCAATTTGTGAAATTCCCGCTGTGCAAGGGGAGGGTCTCTGCCCGGGACCATTCCATGAAGCAACTGACGGCAATCGAGCTCGAACGATATGCGCTATGGTGCGCGCGCATCGCTGACGAATGCACGGCTCCAACCGTAGCCGCCGAACTCAGAAAAATGAGCCGTGAGTTGATCGATCACGCACGCCGCGAGGCGCTGCTGAGCGCTGAGGAGGATTGTCGGCCGAACGAAAAGAAGATCTCCTGATCACCATTCCGCCTTGCCGAGGGCGCGCCTGCCGTTCGCGTGGAGCCCGGCGTCGCAGGAGACGGATCAGGCCGGCAACTCGAGGATCGTGTTCGAACTCGCCTGGATGTCGTAAATCGCGACCTGAACCTGCTTGAACTGCTTCTTGATGATCATGCCCTGGGCCTCGGCGGCCTCGAACGTGGCGTAGGTTGCCTTGGTCTGCCGGTCCACTTGCAGGCGATAGCGACCGGCTTCCTGTCGCCGCTTTTGCGAATGCGGCTCGAACACGACCTCCGGATCGCCAGGCTCTGACGTGGCGGCGGGATCCTTGGGTTTCAACGAAAGCGGAGTTTTGGCCATTTTGGCTCCTGTGATGTGAGGCGGATATGGTGATGGAGCCGCACGTTGCCAATGGCACATTCAGACGCGCACGCCGCGCAAGTCTTCGCAGGTCATGAGGTCTTTCGCAATGGGCCGCGCAGGGCGAGCGTGAAATAGGACAACGCGCTTGCGACATAGACCGCAGTAAAGGCCTTAATGAAGCCGGTCAGATCGGCACCGGCCACAATCGCGATTGCGGTGGCAAAGGTCGCGGCCAGACTGACCAGCACGCTCAGCCGTGCGATCACCTTGAAATAGCCGGTATGGATCAGCAGGAAGTTCGACACCGTCTGGATCAGGTTGGCGATCAGCAGCACGATCATCAGGTGCACGATCGGTTGTGGCATGACCGCTGAATCGCCGAGCAGGATGCGGAACATCGGTTCGGAGAAAAATGCCAGCGCGATGCAGATGGCAATTCCCGGCAGGCTGGCAAGACCGGCGGCCATCAACGTTGCGAGCACGACGGATCGCCGGTCGCCTTCGCTATGGGCGCGGGTCTGGCGCGGCAAGGCCACGTCGCTTGCCGCTGAATAGAGCACGGTCGCGCCGCGCACCACCTTGAACAGGGTGTCGAGGATGATGGTCGGCGCGCCGAGCCCGTATGCCGCGGGCACGATCGCGTAGGCGAAATTGTAGAGATAGAATTCGTTCACCGCGTAGGTGCCGCCGGAGACCACTTCCTTCCTGTTGTCGCGGAAGAACGAGCGCAGGTTCCCGGCAAAGCCGGAGATCGTTGCCTGCAGCGCGCCCCTGCGCGACAGCCGCGCGATCATGACCGCAAACAGCGCGGCCCAGATCAGGTTCGCAATCACCAGGAAGGCCATCAGCGACAGGCCGATCAGCGTCGCAAGCATAAAGCCGACATGCAAGGTGCGCCGCGTCACTTCCATGCCTTCGAAGAAAATGAAGTCGTCGACCGCGAGGCTGATATTGCGCAACGCGAACCATACCAGCGTGATTGCGGTGAAGAGAAAGAATAACGCGAGCTCAAGCCCGCCATAGACGCCCGCGCCCAGCACAAGCGCGCCGAAAAAGCAGGCGATCGTGCAGACGATGCCGAGCAGGAAATACAGGATGACGATCGCGGTCGCATGCCCGACGACGCTAGCGCCGGCTTCTGCGCCGCCCAGCAACCACGCGCGCATCCGAACGAAGATGATCTTGACGAGGCCGATGTCGCTGAGCCACAGCGCGATGCCGAGCGTGCCGACAAGGATGAAGACCGAAAATCGCTCCGGGTCCAGGATGCGTGCGAACACGAAGGTCTGGACCAGGCCGCCGACCAGCCCGCCGCCGGCGGTGGTGGCGCGGAGCAGCAGATAGGGGATCGACAGGAAGCGGCCCGGTGCGCCATCCGGTGCGTCGACCGGACGGGAACCCGCCGATATTTCGGGACTGCCGTCGATCATGGAATCGGACGTGGCGGCGGACATTGTCGGTTGATCGATCCGGAGCGCCGGTCAGGAATTGCATGGCGCGCGTAAGACATCATAAAGGCCGGGGGTTTAAGGAACTCTCAAGCGCGGCCGTGTGACGGCCCGCAAGGCTTGTGCGACCAGCGTTTGAGGCAGGAAGAGGCGCGCCATGCTCGACAAAACTCCGGGCGACCTTCTGATCGGACTGGACGGCGGTGGAACCCTGGCCCGCGCGTTCGCCGAACTCGGCGTTCGCAACGACCGCGACTGGGCCTGGGACAATTACGAGCATGTGGTGCGGGGTCTTGCCCGCATCCTGCATGCGCATCGTCTGCTCGAAGTCGGCGGCGGCCGCGATCCGCTGTTCAAGGCCGACGAATTGTCGGCCCTCGGTCTCGACATGACCGTCAACGATATTTCGCAGACTGAACTGGACGTCCTGCCGGAGAGCTACCACAAGGCCTGTTTCGATGTCGCCGGCGACATTTCCGCGGTTGCGGATCTGCGCGACAGCATCGATCTCGCATTCTCGCGAATGGTGTTCGAGCATGTCGCGGACGGGCAGCGCGCCTGGTCGAACTTGTACCAGTTGCTCGCGCCGGGAGGCGTGGCGCTTGCCTTCGTGCCGACGCTCTATGCGTTTCCGTTCGTGGTCAACCGGCTGCTGCCCGACGACGTTGCAGCGAAAATCGTCAGGCTGATCTATCCGCACCGGACCGACGACGAAGACCCGGTGTTTCCGGCCCGTTACAGCTGGACCTATGCCAGCGAAAGAAAGATGAAGCCGATGCTGGAGCGCATCGGCTATCGCGAGGTGGTGATCGTTCCGTTTTATGGCCACGGCTATTTCGATCGCTTTCCGATCCTGCGTGACGTGCATGCCCGATTCACTGCGCTCGCCCGCAAGCACGACTGGCGCACCGTCGCGAGCTACGCCTATATCGCCGCGCGCAAATAGGCGCTGTCCGCAGGACGTCAGGCCGTGGGCTGCGCGATGGCGCGCCGTCTGAAATTCATGGTCGCGACCGAGAATCCCCAGACCAGCCCGAGCAGCAGATAATAATGCCGCCAGTGGTCGGTATCGATGATCAGGCCTTCGAGCGCCACGCCGGTGAACGTCGCCATCACCGGAATGAAATAGCGCTGCCAGGGCGTGGTTACGAACACCGTTCGAAGCCCGATCGCGAGCGTGATTAGAACGAGCGCCAGATAGGAGAATCCGCCGAGCCAGCCATATGAGGCGAAGGCATTCAGATACACCTGGTGCGGATCGTTGGTGTAGTGATTGCGGAATTGCAGCGGGCCAAATCCATTGGGCCGCTCGAGCAACTCGCCGACGCTTTTCTTCTGGTTGCCGAAGCGTCCGCTCTCGCCGGTGTCGTAATATTGGTTGAGCGATGCGCGCTCCTTGAACACGGTGCCGACATTGCCGACGGCGAGCAGGCCGATCAGCAGGCCCGCCACCGCGAGACTGACCATCACCGAGAACGCAACAAGCCGGGCGCGGAACCAGCCGCTCGGCGTGGTCACGAACAACAGCGCCATCATCATCGCCGCCGAAAACACCATGTGCGCCCAGGCGGCGCGCGAGAAGCTCAGGAACAGGCCGGCGGCCATGATCAGGAACGCTGCTAGCGACAGCAAGCGCAATCCGCGTGCGAGGAAGGATTGCAGCAGGAACAGCATCGGCAGGATCATGAAAGGTCCGTAGACGTTCGGATCCTTGAACGTGCCGCGTGCGCGGCCGTACAGCGTGAGAATGTCGATGCCCTTGAAGTAGCCGACGATGCCGGCGAGCGCAGCACAGACTCCGGCCAGAATATAAGCCTTGCGCAGGATTTCACCGCGGCGCACGCAGTCGGTCGAAAAAATCATCGCGAAGATGATGGCGGTGAACGCCATGTAGAACGAAATCAGGATGAAGCGCCGTGACGGCTCGTCGCCGATCACCGGGATCAATGCAAACGCGCCGCCGAGATTGTAGAGCAGCAGCAGGATCACGAGCGGCAGCAGCTTGCGGTCGAGCGTGACGCCGGCGAGGAAGCAGGTGAACACCAGCAGCGCCGACAGCACTTCGTAAGGCGAGGGCTCGATGAAGACCAGAAAGCTGCCGAGGATCGTCAGGAACAGCGCGCCATGCAGCAGGCTGATCGCAATGGCGGGAACGCGGCGCGACGCCACCGGCGCGGCGGGCGCCACCGGTTGCGCCGCACGGCGCGGCGCTGCGATCGCCGCGGCCTGGTCGAGCGTGATCAATATGCGTTCTCGCTTTTCAGCAGCGCGAACGGCGTCATCAGCACGATGTAGAGATCGAACAGGACGGACCAGTTCTCGATATAATAGAGGTCGTATTCGACGCGCTTCTGGATCTTCTCCTGGGTGTCGGTCTCACCGCGCCAGCCGTTGATCTGGGCCCAGCCGGTGACGCCCGGCTTGACCCGGTGACGCGCAAAATAGCCGTCGACGGCTTCGTCGTACAAGCGCGCCTCGGCCTTTGCATTGACGGCATGCGGGCGCGGTCCGACCAGCGAGAGATTGCCCTTGAACACCACGTTGAACAGCTGCGGCAATTCGTCGAGGCTCGCCTTGCGGATGAAGCGGCCGACCCGGGTAACGCGGGGATCACCTTTGGTGACGAGCTTGTTCGCGGCCGCGTCGCATTGGTCGACATACATCGAGCGGAATTTGTAGACCTCGATCAGGTCGTTATTGAAGCCATAGCGCTTCTGCTTGAACAGAACCGGCCCGCGGCTGTCGAGCTTGATCGCGATCGCGACCGCCGCCATGACCGGCAGTGCCGCGAGCAGGATGAGGCCGCCGACGATCTTGTCGAACAGCCATTTCATCACGACGTCCCAATCCGCGATCGGGCGGTCGGACACGTCGAGCACCGGAACGCTGCCGATATAGGAATAGGAGCGCGGCCGGAACCGCAGCTTGTTGGAATGCGCCGACAGGCGGATATCGACCGGAAGCACCCAGAGCTTCTTGAGCATCGCCAGGATTCGGTTCTCGGCGGTGATCGGCAGCGAGAAGATCACGAGGTCGATGCGGGTGCGGCGCGCGAATTCGACGAAGTCGTCGACCGTGCCGAGCTTTGGCAAGCCGCCACAATGTGTCGGCGCGCGCTCGTCGTTGCGATCGTCGAACACGCCGACCACGCGCACATCGTCGTCGACCTGCGTCTTCAACGCATCGATCAGCGCTTCGCCAGGCGCTCCGCCGCCGACGATGACGGTGCGTCGGGTGAGCCGTCCCTCGCGCATCCATTGCTTGACCAGGATGTATAGTCCGGTGCGCAAAGCCATCAGCGTCACGATGCCGACGGCCCAGAAGCTCAGCAACCAGACACGCGACAACGGCAGATCGAGCTTGAAGAAGAACGACACCGTGATCGTCAGCAGGAACACCACCGACCAGGCGGGGATCATGCGCGCCATCTGATTGAGAGGGCGGCGGAAGGCATGGACCTGATAGACATCCACCGCCTGGAAGGCGACGACCGATACCAGCGAGATGCCGGCAATCGCGAGAATGTAGGGCCAGCGGTAGCCCTCGATCGGGAACACATAGGCGTAGTAGACGAGGGTGCCGACGAACGCGATCAGCGCGGCGTCCAGCGCACGCACGAATCCGGCGAGTACGATCGGCGAGATCGCCGTATGCGTTGCAACCGATGCTGCCGCCAGCGCTGCCGGCGACAATTGCCGCTTGTTGCGCGCGGGTGCATCCGAGCTGCCGGTTGCGGCAGTCGCAGCAGCGGGCGCGCCCAGCATCTTGTGAGCGTCCAGTTCGAACATTTGCGCCGTCCCTCGATCCGTCACGCCGGGAAAGAGACCTGGCGCGCAGACCTTGTTTTGAGGGGACAGGTCTATCGGAAAAGATTCAACAAAAGCTTATGCGTATTTTAGCTTTTGCGCGCCGCGATGGCCGCGCAATACGCATCGATCCCGCCGTCGACCATGTCGTCCAGTGAGAAGTTGGCGCGCACCCGCGCCTGCAACAAGCGGGTGGCGTCGGACATGCTTTCCGGATGGTTAATGGCGAAGGTCACGGCGCGTTCGAGCGCGATCTGGTCGTCGGGCGAAACCAGACTGTCCGCCAGCGGACCGAACATGTCCGGGATGCCGCCGACACGGGTTGCGACCAGTGGCTTTCCGGCGGCGGCTGCCTCGAGCACGATATAGGGAAAGGATTCCGCGCGCGATGGAACCACCATGATGCGACCCAGCGCGAAGGCTTTCCGCGCCGGCATCGGCGCCATGAAGCGGACCGCCTCGGCGAGCCCGGACTCTTGCGCCTGCCGTTCCAGATCGTCGCGCGACGATCCGGCACCGATGATCGTCGCGGTCAGCGGCAGGCCGCGCGCGCGCAGGCTCGCCAGCGTACCGATCAGCAGGTCGACACCCTTCAGGTCTCGCAACTCGCCGATATAGAGGAGGTCGGTCGCATCGTCGGCCAGCGGGACGCTCACGAATTCGTCGGCGCCGACGCCGTTCGGCACAATCCGCGACATCGCGGCCGGTTCTCCGATCTTGTCGCGAAAGATCCGTTCGATGAAGGCGCTCTCGAACACGAACAGGTCGGTGCGGCGATTGAGCAATTGCTCCAGCCCAAGATAGAAGCGTCCGCTGACGCTTGTGCGCTGGAATAGCAGGCTGCCGCCATGCGGGGTACAGACGCGCAGCGGCCCGCCCGAGGACACAGCTAATCTCGCATAAGCGGCACCCTTGGCGCCGTGTCCATGGACGACATCGGGCGCGGTTTGCCGGACGCGCAGGCCAACATGGCGGATCGCCGACAGATCGCCGAAGCCGATGTCGCGGCCCATCGCAAAGCGGGAGAGGCCGAGACTCAAATGCGGTGACAGCTGGCGAAGAACCTCCGTCGCGTTGTCGCCGCCGGTGGAACTGTCACAGATCAGCCCGACCGCATGACCGCGCGCCGACTGGCCGCGAACCAGATCGGCGACGTGCCGGAACAGTCCGCCCACGGGAGAGCGCAGCACATGCAGGATGCGCAACTGGCGTGCAGGTTCGGTCATTGCCTGGAGGTGAGCCCGAATACGTTAAGAGACGTTAAGACCTGCTATGAGCGCGATTCACCGCGCGCGCCAAGGACCTTGCGCTTATTCGCCACATCTTTTCCGGCCTTAACGCGGCAATAACCATAATGGGGGGAAATAGCATCGTCGGTTGTGGCGGAGTCGGTGATGCAGTCGGTAGGGCAGGGTAGCGTTGGGGTTTCCTCGGCAGAAACCGATACCGAACTCGATCTGCGCGCGCTTGGTGCGGCTCTCTGGCGCAAGAAGTGGCTGATCCTGATTCCGACGATCCTTGTCGCTGTGGCGACGCTGATGGTCGTTGACAGGATCACGCCGAAATTCCGCTCCGAAGCCAAGATCGCGATCGAGGGGCGCGAGAACGTCTTCCTGCGGCCGGAGGCGGAAAAATCGATCGACCGCGCCGCAGCCGATCAGGAAGCGATCGCGACCCAGGTTCAGATCATCCAGTCGCGCGATGTCGCCCGCCAGGTCATTCGCGAACTCAAACTGGGGGAGCGCCCTGAATTCGATCCGGCGCTGAACGGCACGTCCGCGATCGGAGCATTTCTGTCGGCCTTCGGGTTCGGCCACGATCGCCTGAAGATGACCCAGGAAGAGCGGGTCATGGAAATCTATTTCGAGCGGCTCACGGTGTCCGCGGTTGAGCGCTCGCGGGTCATCACCATCGAGTTTCTCAGCGAGGATCCCGAGCTTGCGGCGAAGGTCGTCAACGCCATCGTCGACGCCTATATGAAAATGCAGCAGCAGGCCAAGCTCGATCAGACCCGCAGCGCCAGCGCCTATCTCGCCAACGAGATCAAGCAGCTGCGTCAGACCGTGCAGGAGGCCGATGCCAAGGTCGACCAGTTTCGCGCCGGCGCCAACCTCTATATCGGCAACAACCAGACCAGCCTGAACACCCAGCAGCTCGGCGAATTGACCTCCCAGCTTGCAACCGTGCGAGCGCAGAAGGCCGATCTCGACGCGCGGTCGCGCGCCATCCGCGACATGCTCAAGAGCGGCAAGCAAGTCGAGTCGTCAGATATCGTCAATTCCGATCTGCTGAAGCGGCTGGTCGAACAGCGCGTGCTGCTGCGGGCGCAGCTTGCCGAACAGTCTTCGACCCTGCTCGAGCGGCATCCGCGAATCCAGGAACTGAATGCGCAGATCAATGCGCTGGATGCGCAAATGCGCGGCGAACTGGAGCGCCTCGTCAACTCGATCGAGAACGATGCCCGCATTGCCGCGGTTCGTGTCGATCAGACCAACGAAGCCGTCGAGCGGATCAAGCGGCAGATCAGCGGTGCGTCGCCGCAGGATGTGCAGTTGCGGGCGCTCGAACGTGAAGCCAAGGCCCAGCGCGACCTGCTCGAGTCCTATCTCGCCCGCTACCGCGAAGCGACGGCTCGCGAGAATATCGATGCCGCTCCCGCCGAAGCCCGGGTGATCTCGCGCGCCACGGTTTCCAACGTTCCGGCATTCCCCAAGAAGCTGCCCATCATTCTCGTGGCCACCCTGGCGGCGCTGTTCCTGTCCGCCGCGTTCGTGATCTCGTCCGAGATCATGCGGCAGGGCGTACCGACACGGGCCCGTATTCGGCCGGTGCGGAATGAGGCGATGGTTCCGGCGGCAGCGGTTGTCGCCGAATCGACGGTGCCGGCGCCATCGGCGACACGCCGCTCTTTGCTCGCGCTGTTCAAGCGCAAGCCGCGCGCTGCTGCGGTCGTAGAGCCCAGACAGGATATCCCGGTTCCTGAAATTCCGGCTGCGGCGACCCTTGCTCCGCCGAAGGCGGACCGGATCGAAACGCTTGCGAATGCCCTGACGGCCTTGACCGCCAGGGGAGAACCTGCTGGCAGCGTGGTGGTCTTCGGGGTCGGGCGCAATGTTGGCACGACCTATACCGCCCTCGCGCTGGCCCGCGCGCTGGCGGCGAAAGGCGGCAAGGTGGTGCTGGCCGATCTTGCGCTCAACGCACCCAATCTATCCATCATGTCGGTCGATCCGCAGGCGCCCGGCTTTGCCGAGCTTGCACGCGGGACCGCGTCCTTCGGCGATATCATCACTCGCGACAGGTTCTCGCGGCTGCATCTGGTTTCGACTGGCCAGGTGATGGGCGATGCATCCGCCATCTTCGCGTCTCCGCGTTTGACCATAACGCTCGAGGCGCTGGCGCGCGCCTACGACCACATGGTGATGGATGGCGGCGCGATATCCGAGGCTCCGGTCGCGTTCTTTGCGGCGCTCGCGCCGCGTGCCGTTCTGGTGGCGAAGGATACGAAGGCGCAAGAGGCGCAGGACGCTCGCGCGCAGCTCACCAAAGCGGGATTCGCGGATGTGGTCTGCATTCAGGGTGGAGCTGGGCAGTCCGCCACAGAACCGGTCGCAGCCTGAGCGGGCTGTCTTTTAACGGTCAGCGCCTGGCGAACAGCCTGGCGCGGCCCTTGCTGACCAGATCCCATAATCTGGGATTGTTCTTGATCGTACTTTTCAGCGCACGCATCGCCTTCGTTGTCATCGCGAATGCCTGTCCGCGTGCCGTCAGTCCGATGAAAGAGTCGAAGGGCTGTTCGACGGTGTCGCATAGCGCCGTCTTGTATTCGGCCGCGCCGACACCGAGATTGAGCATCCGAAACCCGCGCCGGGTGCAATCGTCGACCAGCTTCAGAAGCAGCGTCAGGCCTGGGCTCATGCGAGCATGCCGGCTGAGCGTATAGGAGTTGAACATGGTCGAGAAACAGGTCCGGTCGTGAATCCCGGCGAACACGGCGAGGATTTCCTCGTCGCAGGTCAGTGCGTGGATCTCGACAAGCGGGCTCCCTTCGGCAAGTCCCTGGCGGCAGGCCGCCCGCAGGAAGGCATCCATGCCCGGCTCGTCGAACGCATTGGCAATGCCGCGGGCGCCGAGCCGCGCCGCTTTCTGCTTCAGGAATTCGGAGACGCAGCGATCGGCGAGCTCCGGTGACGTGACGCGCTGATAGCGATAGCCCGGCAGCTCGGCGAGATGGCGTTCCTTGCGGCGAAGCTTGCGTCGGGTATCGGCGTTGTAGCGCCGCGCCATGATCTCATCTGTCGTCCCGTCCAGCGACAGGCTGTAACACTTGTCGGGCGCCGATCGATGCGCAAGCAGCAGGAACGGGTTCGCGATGCCTTGCAACTGTGGCGGCTGGTTGTGCAGTGCCAGCGCATCGATGCCGCCGGCGGCAATCCGCTGCAGGATGCTCTGCAGATCCTGCTGGGTAATGGCGCGCGCAATGTCCGTGCGCCACAGCATGGTGCCGAAATTGGCATGGCGGCCGCAGAAGAAGCTCGCGACCTCGCAGCCGCCGACCGTCTTTCGAACCAGCGGCCAGACGAAAACCGGGCTGCCGGCCGGATCGCGGCCGATCACCACGAACGGCTTGTAGCCGCCCGGCGCTCCGACATGCCGGAACCACAACGCGCAAAGGTCGAAATCCTGATAGGCGCTGGCAAAGCAATCCTGCCGCAAAAGCGCACGCCACGGGCGTTCGGCGCCGTCCAGGCTGTCGGCAATGTCGATGGTCCAGCCGGCGTCGGACCGGGCGTGCAGGTCCCTGATGGGAGGCGCATGCTCGATGGTCGCGTTCTCGGTTTTCACCAGCGCGAAATTCATGCCGGGCTCCTTGAAAAACCCACCGTGGCAAAGGATTCTCAACAAAGCGTTGGCAGGATTGCGCCTGTTTCACTGAAAGGCGGCATTTCGCGGTGAGTGGGCTGAAGAAAACCATCATCCGGGCAGGGCTCGAGGGGCTGTATTTCAGCGGCGCCCATGTCGCCCTGCGCCCGTTTCTGCAGGGGGTCGGGGCGATCCTGACGTTGCATCACGTCCGGCCTTCGCGCTCCGGCAGCTACCAGCCGAACCGGCTGCTGGAGGTATCGCCCGGCTTTTTCGCCGCGGTAATCCGCAAATTGCGGCGATCCGGTCTCGATATCGTCTCGCTGGACGAAATGTATCGCCGGCTGACCCAGCGCGATTTCAAGCGGCGCTTCGTCTGCCTGACCTTCGACGACGGCTATCGCGACAACCTGCAATGGGCCTATCCGATCCTCAAGAAACACGAGGTTCCGTTCGCCCTCTATGTGCCGACCAGCTTCCCGGACCGGATCGGCGAAATCTGGTGGGTGGCGCTGGAACGGGTCGTGGCCAACAACGACCGCATCGGTCTTTATATCGACGGCCGCGAACGCCGTTTCGACTGCGAGCGCGCTGACGACAAGAGGAACATCTACGAGCAGCTCTACTGGTGGCTGCGCAGCCTGGAGACCGAAGACGAGTTGCGCGCGGTGGTCCGCGACCTGGCCGCGCGCTACGGTATCGACATGGCGGCGCTGTGCGACGAATTGTGTATGAGCTGGGAGGATATCGCCGAATTGTCCCGGGACCCGCTGGTCACCATCGGCGCGCATACTGTCAATCACTACATGCTGAAAAAGACGCCCGATCGCGTGGCGCGCTCGGAGATGGAGATGAGTCGGGCGGTGATCGAATCCGCGATCGGCATCCGTCCCGAACATTTCGCCTATCCGGTGGGCGATCCGAGTTCCGCCGGGGCGCGTGAATTCGCGATTGCGGCGGAACTGGGCTTCAAGACCGCGGTGACCACCCAACCCGGCGTCCTGTTCCGCGAGCACCGCGATCACCTGACCGCGCTGCCGCGCATCTCGCTGAACGGCGAATTCCAGCAATTGCGGTATCTGCGGGTGCTGTTGTCGGGCAGCGCCACCGCGATGTGGAACGGGTTCCGCCGCACGCCGAAGGCGGCGTAGGCCTTCTAGGCCTTGCGTCCGCCTTCCATCCAGCGGATCAGCGGCATCGCCGGCAGGACCCAGCCGAGGCCGGCCACCACGTAAAAGATCCAGGCGGCAATGGCGTTCGGGCTGGCAAAGGCGAATTGCGCAAAAGCCATGGCCAGCAGTGCCCAGACCGTGACCAGGACCACCAACAGGATGGCGCCAATCAGCTTTCGCGTACGGATGGGCATTGGCATGGCATGAGTTGTCCCGGACCGGGGTGCTGACTATATGGTCCACGGCAGAGCGGCAAGACACAGATGGCGACGGCGAGCGAGCAGAACAGGGGCCTTCACGCGGTCAGGATATGGCTGCTCGTCGTGGCCGCGCTGGTGGTCGCGACCCTGATCGTGGGCGGCGCAACGCGGCTCACCGAATCGGGTCTCTCGATAGTCGAATGGAAGCCGGTGACCGGCGTCTTGCCGCCGTTGACCGAGGCCCACTGGGCCGCCGAATTCGAGAAATACAAGCAGATCCCGCAATATCGCGAGATCAACCGCGGCATGTCGCTGTCGGAGTTCAAGACCATCTTCTGGTGGGAATGGGCGCACCGCATCCTCGGCCGCGTGATCGGCGCGGTCTTCCTTCTGCCGTTGCTGTATTTCCTCTGGCGCGGATGGATCGGCCGCGACTTGCGCTGGCCGCTGGCCGGGCTGTTCGCGCTGGGCGGCATCCAGGGCGCGGTCGGCTGGTGGATGGTGTCGTCGGGGCTGACCGAGCGGGTCAGCGTATCGCAATACCGGCTGGCCTTTCACATGACGCTCGCCTGCGTCATCTATGCCGCGATCGTCTGGATCGTGGCGCGCCTGAAGCCGCTGCCGCCAGTTGCCATGCCGTCGCGGCTTCGGTTGAGCGCCATGATGTTCGTGGTGCTGATCCTGCTGCAGATCTATCTTGGCGCGCTGGTCGCGGGTCTCGATGCCGGGCTTGTCTATAACACCTGGCCGCATATCGACGGCGCGCTGATCCCGTCCAGCGAGCGGCTGCTGTTCGTGACGCCGCTCTGGCGCAATTTCTTCGAGAATGCGCTGACGGTGCAGTTCAATCACCGGATGCTGGCCTATCTCATCCTGTTGTTGGCGCTGTGGCACTCGTGGGACATGAGCCGCAGCACCCAGGATCGCACCATGCGCGCCTATGCGACGCTATTCGTGCTGCTGCTGGTCATGCAGGCGATGATCGGGATTGCGACCTTGCTGTACGCGGTCCCGATCGCACTCGCGCTGCTGCATCAGGCCATGGCGATCCTGCTGCTGACGGTGGCCGTGCTGCAGGCGGCGCGGCCGGTCCACGCAACGGCGGATATTTCCGTTCTGTCGCGGGCCTGATCCGGCCGATCAGATTTTGACGCTGCGGGCGAGTGGCGCGAAAGCATTGACCAGCGCGACATCGAGCCTGTCACCCATGTTGCGCAGCATCTGGAACGCATCCGCTCCCGATATGGGCGACCGGTAGGCGCGCCGTTCGATCAACGCACCGTAGATGTCGGCAATCGTCATCATCCGGGTGAGATCGGTGATCTCGCCGCCCCTGAGGCCGTGCGGATACCCCGAGCCATCGAGCAACTCGTGATGGTGCAGCACCATATCCAGGATTTCGTACGGGACGCTGGCGGCATGTCGCAGGATTTCGTGACCCAGCACCGGGTGCATCTGCATCGTCGATGCTTCCTGCTCGTCGAGGGCGGTGGGCTTTTCCAGGATATCGAGCGGGATTTTCGCCTTGCCGATATCGTGCAGCAGGCCGGCCAAAGCGAGCTTCTCGATGTCGTCGCGCTTGAAGCCAAGATGGCTGCCGAACGAGACCGCGACCGCCGTCACCACAAGGCAATGCTGATAGGTCTGCACATGATGCTGTCGAATGACGTCGAGATAGTCCGCCAGGCCGATGTCCCTGATCCTGTCGATGATTTGCGCACCTGCAAGTTTCACGGCCTTCACATTCGGAGCCCGTCCCTTTCCGGCGGATGCGAACATCATTTGCAGCGCCCCGAGTTCGGTCGCGGGATCGCAAGTCGCATCGTGCGAAGTATGGGCGACCGGAGCGGTGACGGCGCGATGCAGCCGCGAACCGTCGAAAGGCCGCGGGATCACGCTGGTTGCGCCGATGGCGCAAGCCTGGGTCACCTCAAGATACGACGCCTTGTCGTCGATGCCGACGAGCACCTGCGCATTGGCGGGACGCGCCGCGAGCCAGATCTTGATCGCATGCACCTGCATCGTCTGGCGCAAGTCGATGTCGAGGATCGTGACTTGCCCTGGCCTGATGGACGGCAACGCGTCGAGCTCGACATAGTCGGCCTCGAAATGCCGAGACAGCAGCGATCTCAGCGCGGCGAGCCGGCTTTGCGATGAGGAGATGACAGCGATGCTTTGCATGGCAAGCGGACCTTGAACACGCCGGCAAAGTATCGTGGAAGTTGCACCAAATTGTAGATTAAACTCCGACTGAAACGTTAATCTTCGTTTAGCATTTGCTTCAAGTTTGCACCGTGCGCCCCTGGCACGAAGGCGCGTGGTCCGCTGTCACGGATCGCGCCTCGAGCGCCCGCGCTGATTGTTTCGATGCTGGCTTTGAACGCGCTAGGCCGCGAGTTTGATCGCAGCCGGAGCGAATGCGCGGACCAGCGCAACGTCCAGCTTGGGCCCCATGTCATGCAGCACATCGAGCGCCTGCATGCCTGACATCGGCGGCTTGTACGACCGGGGCTCCACCAAGGCGCCGAACACATCGGCAATCGTCATGATGCGGTTCAGGTCCGATATCTGCGAGCCGCGCAGACCGTGCGGATAGCCGCTGCCGTCGAGATATTCGTGGTGGTGCAGAACCATGTCGTGGATGTCGTGCGAAAGTCCGGCCGTGCCACGCAGCATCTCATACCCGAGCACTGGATGGTTTCGCATGACCAGACTTTCCTGCTCGTCGAGCGCTGCGGGCTTTTCCAGGATGTCGAGCGGGATCTGTGACTTGCCGATGTCGTGCAGCAGGCCCGCCACAGCGAGCCGCTCGGTGTCGGTGCGGCTCAAACCGAGTTGAAGTCCGAACCCCACCGCAACGGCAGTCACCGTCAGGCAATGCGTATAGGTCCGGCTATGATGGTTCTGGATCGCTGCCAAATATGCGGACAAGCCGATTTCATGGAGCCGGTCCACGATCTGGGCGCCGCAGCGGGTGGTCGCATCGAGACTGGGAGCCTGACCATTCCGGCCGAGGGCGAACATATCGCCGATGGTGTCGAGCGCGGGTGCGGCATCGTCGAGCCTGCGTCTCGAAGATGGCAACGGACGATCGCTGACGTCTTTCAGGAGCCGGTAAATGCGCGACGGGTCCAGAGGATGCGACAGCACGGCGCTGGCGCCGAGCGCATAGGCCTGCGTCAACTGGAGATGCGAAAGTCCGCCGGTAACGCAGACGATCACCGTGCCCGCCCGCGAGCGTCCGGACAGCCAGGCCTTGGCCGCCTGTACCTCGGCAGGCCGCCCGAGGTCGATATCGACGATGACGGAATGGACCGGCTTGCTGTGAGGTAGGTCTTCCAGTCGCAAGAACTCAGCCGTAAAGCCTTCTGGCAACGCCTCGCTTAACGCCGCGAGGCGCTCACGTGACGCTGCTACGAGGTTGACAACAGTCATCGGGCGTAACCAGGCCGGACCGGAAGGGGACGGACGTGTCGCTGATAACCGAAAAATTGTTCCAAACTGTAAGGAACTTGTGGCGAAGGCGGTTAACGCCCGTTAACCGCCGGACGCTTGACGTGAAGCTTTGTGTCGTCACGTCATGCCGCCAGCGCCTGCTCAAGATCGGCGATGATGTCTTCCTTGTCCTCGAGCCCGATCGACAGACGCACGACATCGATGCCGGCGCCGGCCTGCACCTTCTGCGCATCGGTGAGCTGGCGGTGCGTCGTTGAGGCCGGGTGGATGATCAGCGAGCGAGTGTCGCCGATATTCGCAAGATGCGAGAACAGCTTTACGTTTGAGACGAGCTTGATGCCGGCGTCGTAGCCGCCTTTCAGTCCGAAGGTGAAGACCGCGCCCGCGCCCTTTGGGCAATAGCGTTGCGCCAGTGCGTGATAACGGTCGCCCGGCAGTCCCGGGTAGCTGACCCAGGCGACCTTCGGATGTTTCGACAGCCACTCCGCAACGGCCTTGGCATTGTCGGAATGGCGCTGCATGCGCAGCGGCAGCGTTTCGACGCCGGTCAGAATAAGGAATGCGTTGAACGGCGAGAGAGCAGGGCCGAGGTCGCGCAGGCCCAGCGCCCGGCAGGCGATCGCGAAAGCGAAGTTGCCGAATGTTTCATGCAGGACGATGCCCTGATATTCGGGCCGCGGCTCCGACAGCATTGGGTAGCGGCCATCGCGCGACCAGTTGAAGGTGCCGGCATCGACGATCATGCCACCGATCGAATTGCCATGGCCGCCAAGAAACTTGGTCAGCGAATGCACGACGATATCGGCGCCATAATCGATTGGCTTGCACAGGTAGGGCGTCGCCAGCGTGTTGTCGACGATCAGCGGCACGCCGGCCTTGCGTGCAATATTAGCGATGGCCTCGATATCGGTGATGATGCCGCCGGGATTGGCGATCGACTCGATGAAGATCGCCTTGGTCTTCGGCGTGATCGCGCGCTCGAATGTGGAGATGTCGTCCGGATCGGCCCAGTTCACGTTCCACCCGAAGCTCTTGAAGGCATGGTTGAACTGATTGATGGAGCCGCCATACAGCTTTTTGGAAGCGACGAACTCCTCTCCCGGCATCATCATCGCCTGCATCACGAGGACCTGCGCGGCATGTCCCGACGCGGTCGCGAGGCCTGCCGTGCCGCCTTCAAGCGCCGCGATGCGCTCCTCGAGCACGGCGCAGGTCGGATTGCCGATGCGGGTATAGATGTTGCCAAAGGCCTGCAGCCCGAACAGCGAGGCGGCGTGGTCCACATCGTCGAACACATAGGACGTTGTTTGATAGATCGGTGTCGCGCGCGCACCGGTGGTCGGATCGGGCTTGGCGCCGGCATGGATCGACAGCGTGGCAAAACCGGGCGTGCGTTCGGTCATCAGTCAACTCCACTGCGTGAGGATTGCGTCCGTTTATCTGCGTGCAGCATAGCGTCAAGCCGATGCGGCTGTCCGTGGTTTTTCGGTCAAGCAATTCCGGATTTCGGCAAAGCCGGAACCTGTGCTGCTACCGCGACGCACAAGATCAGGAGTCGGTATTCCGCTCCGCACGCAGTGTCGCGTCGGTGGTGCCGCCGGCCAGCGTCTCGCGCTGCAGCGACATGCGCTGGATGCCTGTGCCGAGCGCCGCGCGCTTCGACGACAGCGTGCGCGAATTCACGCCCATCCAGGAAATCTCCGACGACAGCCGGCCGTATTCGATCTTCGGACAGCGGTTCATCACCACCTTCAGTCCGGAGGCCTCTGCGAGCTTTGCAGCGTCGTCGTTGCGCACGCCAAGCTGCATCCAGATAACGGCAGGTTTCGGATCGAGCGCCAGCGCCTCCTGCACCACGCCGAGAGCGGCATCCGCATTGCGAAAGATGTCGACCATGTCGATCGGATCGGGGACGTCCGCCAGCGTTGCGTATATGCGCTGGCCGAGCAATTCACCGCCGGCCTGAGCCGGATTGACCGGGATCATGCGATAACCGCGCTCAAGCAGATACTTGAACACGAAGTAACTTGGCCGCACGACCTTCGGCGATACGCCGACCACCGCAATCGTCTTTACGGTGTTGAGGACACCCCGGATAAATCCGTCGCTGTAGCTGTCGTGATTCATGTTGCGCGGATCTAGGCCTTGCGCCGCAGCAGGGCGAGGGGGCCGATGGCCAGTATGCCGGCAGTGATCGACATCGCGGTGGTCTCGACCATCTGGCCGAGGCAAATGGTGCCGCATTGATGGAACGACAGCGCGAGCAGGGCGGTCGCCACGATCAAACCCCAGGCGGTGCCCGCTGTCAGGCCGCGCCATATCGTCCCGCGACCAAGCTTTAGCCACGGCAGCGCGCGTGCAGTCATCAGCGGTCCTCCCATGCGGGCGGGCGCTTTTCGACGAAGGCGCAGATGCCTTCACTGGCGTCGCGCGTCATCATGTTTTCGGTCATCACCTCCGACGCATAGGAATACGCATCAGTGAGACTCATCTCGGCCTGGCGGTAGTAGGCTTGCTTGCCGATCTTCACCGTCGCGGTGGATTTCGCGGCGACCTTGCTTGCCAGCGCGAATGCGGCGTCCAGTTCGGTGCCCTTTGGCACCACGCGATTGATGAGGCCGAGCCGCGCCGCTTCATCGGCATTCACCGGTTCGCCGGTCAGCAGCATATGCATCGCATTTTTGCGCGGGATGTTGCGGGTGAGCGCCACCATCGGCGTCGAGCAGAACAGCCCGATATCGACGCCGGGCGTCGCGAAGCGGGCGTCCTCCGATGCCACCGCAAGATCGCAGGTGGCGACCAGCTGACACCCGGCCGCGGTCGCGATGCCGGACACGCAGGCGATCACCGGCTGGGGCAGGGCGACGATGCGCTGCATCATGGCGCTGCAGGCCGTCATGATCTGGCGGAAATAGGCCTTGCCGCCGTCGGGATCGGAGCGGCGTGCGGTCAGCTGCTTCAGGTCATGGCCGGCACTGAAGGCCGGGCCGTCGGCGGCGATGATGACGGCACGCACGGACGGATCGCGGCCGATGGCGTCGAAAGCCGTGCTGAGCGCCGCGATCAGTTCCTCCGACAGCGCGTTGCGGGCCGCCGGGTTGTTCAGCGTCAGCAGCGCGATGCCGTCACGATCCTCCCGCAGCAGGATCGTTGCATTGTCCGGTCTCGCATGAACATTCATCGCCGAAGCCTTTGCGTTGCGCGCGGGCCATTGTATCCGTCCGGTCACGCCATGCGAAGAGCGGGCGCGATGCCAAGGGTGCTCGGAATGACAAAACCGGTGATGAGCATTGCCGATCTGGAAGAGTTCCTGACCCGGGAATTTCCCCAGGCCTTTCATGCTGAAAGCGGGCTGACGATCGACAAGGTCGAGCATGGCCGCGCCGTGGTGCGGCTCGCCTATAGCGAACAATTCATCCGCCCCGGCGGAACCATTTCCGGTCCGACCATGATGATGCTGGCCGATTTCGCTCTCTATCTCGCGGTCCTGTCGGCGATCGGCCCGGTCGCGCTCGCCGTCACCATCAATTTCAACATCAATTTCCTGCGCCGGCCGGAGCAGCGCGACCTGATCGCGGATGCCCGCATGCTCAAACTCGGCAAGCGGCTGGCGGTGATGGAGGTTTCGCTGCATTCGGACGGGACGGACGAGCCGGTGGCGCACGTCACCTCGACCTATTCGATCCCACCGAAATCCGGGGCTTAGCTTACGGTAATATAAAACCTATTTTACAAGATGCTGATATAACTAGTCTTTTTCATACGGAATCGCATTGACGCTGGGCGGCCGATTTCCTAGAAACCGCGCAACTCAAACCTCCCGGACCATCGTCATGAAAACCTATTCGGCGACGCCCGCCGACATCGAGAAGAAGTGGATCGTGATCGACGCCTCCGGCCTCGTCGTGGGCCGGCTCGCCTCGATCATCGCAATGCGCCTGCGCGGCAAGCACAAGCCGAGCTTCACCCCGCATATGGACGATGGCGACAATGTCATTGTCATCAACGCGGAGAAGGTCGTCTTCACCGGCCGCAAGCGCGAGCAGAAGAACTATTACCATCACACCGGCTATATCGGCGGCATCAAGGAGCGGTCGGCGAAGTCGATCTTCGAGGGTCGCTTCCCGGAGCGGATCCTGGAGAAGGCGGTGGAGCGCATGCTCCCGCGCGGCCCGCTCGGCCGCAAGCAGCTCGGCAACCTGCGCGTCTATGCCGGCGCCGAGCATCCGCATGAAGCCCAGAAGGCCGAGCCGCTCGACGTCGGCGTCCTGAACCGCAAGAACAAGGCAGCCTGATCATGGCCGAATCCGTTCAATCCCTCGAAGGCCTCTCGGCTCTGAAGTCGCAAGGCGCCCAAGCCGCCGAGCAGCCCAAGCACGTTCAGAAGCTCGATGGCCAGGGCCGTGCCTATGCCACCGGCAAGCGCAAGAACGCGGTTGCCCGCGTCTGGATCAAGCCGGGCTCCGGCAAGATCGTCGTCAATACCAAGCCGGTCGAGCAGTTCTTCGCGCGTCCGGTGTTGCGCATGATGATCCAGCAGCCGATCGTGGCGGCGAACCGCTCCGGCCAGTATGACGTCATCTGCACAGTGTCGGGTGGCGGTCTGTCCGGCCAGGCCGGCGCCGTGCGTCACGGCATCTCCAAGGCCCTGACCTATTTCGAGCCGGACCTGCGTCCGCCGCTGAAGCGTGGCGGTTTCCTGACCCGTGACTCCCGCGTGGTCGAGCGCAAGAAGTACGGCCGCGCCAAGGCCCGCCGTTCGTTCCAGTTCTCGAAGCGCTAGGCGAGCAATCAGCAAAAGTGGGAACCGGTCTTGCGCCCGGATCGCGCGCAAGACCAAGACTCGCGAAAACGAACCGAACTTGCATCGAAAAAGGGGCCAATTGGCCCCTTTTTTATTGGCGTTTTTACCGAAAATGCGTGGGCCCCGCGAAAGCGTGCGACAACATCCGGTCGGCTATTGAAGCGACGGAAAGTTGAGATGTCGGATCCGCCGTGGATCGGCGCGTAATGTCGCAGAATGCGGGAAGCTTCCATGCCGCTCGATATGCCGACCCTGTTTCTGGTGTCGACCTGTATCACTGCCCTTCTGGGACTGTTCCTTCTGATGTTGTGGCTGCAGGACCGGTCGGTTCGCGCGCTCGGCTATTGGGCTGCAGCCTACCTGATGGGCGGTTTCGCGGTGGCGCTGTGGAGCGTCAGCCCCGAAGTCCTGCCGGCGGCCGGCACCGATCTGGCCAGCGCCTTGCTGTTCACCTGCTGCGGTCTGATCTGGAGCGGCGCGCGCAAGTTTCACGGGCGGGAGGCGTCGGTGGGTGGCGCGATTGCCGGGGCGGTCGTCTGGCTCGTCGTCACCCGCATCCCGGAAATCATGCAATGGGACAACGCGCGCGTGGTGCTGTCGTCGCTGATCATCACGGCCTACGCCGTGCTGACGGCGATCGAGTTGCGCCGCGAACGACGCAAGGTCAGGAGCGGCAGCAAGGCGGCGAGGGCGCGCGCATTGTCGATCCCGCTGCTGCATGGCGCTATCTTTCTGTCGCCGATCCTGACGACGACGTTGTTTACAAATGCGGCGCCTGTCACCGGCAACGGATTCTTCCCGCTGTTTGCGTTGCTGACCCTTCTCTATGTCGTCGGCACGGCCTTTATCGTTGTGGTGATGGCGAAGGAGCATTCGGCGCTCGTCCACAAGACAGCAGCGATGAGCGATCATTTGACCGGTCTGTTCAACCGGCGCGGCTTTTTCGAAGCCGCCGAGAAGCTGCTCGAGACCCAGCGCAAGCAGGGCCAGTCGGTGACGGTCATGATGTTCGACCTCGATCATTTTAAATCGATCAACGACCGGTTTGGTCATGAGGCCGGCGACGACGCCTTGCAGGCTTTTGCGGCGACGGTGAGCACCAATATGCGACTGCACGACATTGTCGGGCGGCTCGGCGGCGAGGAATTTGCGGCGATCCTGCCCGGCGGTAGCGAGACGGCCTTGATGGTCGGTGAGCGTGTGCGAGCCGCATTCGAGGTCAGCGGCGTGGAGATTGCCGGACACGCGATGAATGCGACGGTAAGCATCGGCATCACCGAATCGCTTGCCGATGTGGCGCATATCCAGACCATGCTGGCGCGCGCCGACCGCGCGCTTTACGCCGCAAAAGCAAAGGGGCGTAACCGCATCTGCACGGACAGCGAGGTGCGCGATTTCGCACCGGTAGTGCCGAGCCTGCCGGATATGGCCTGCGCGACCGACACCGATGCACGGCAGTCCGAAATCTCCGCGGTCCCGGCCTGACCGATTGTACCGGCAAGGAATTGTTTACCATGCCGGTTCTAGTCTCTGCGCATGGGCAAACGCATCTCTTCATCCGGCGTTGCAGGCGCTGGCACATGACGCTGAACGTGCCGGCTCGGCGATGGGATGCCGCTATTTTTCCTCGGACGAATACGAACACGCATTGATCGCAGAGCGTCGCCGGGCCGGGGCCTATGCACCTCCGCTGTGGCGCCAGACGCGGCCCTGGATCGCCTGTCTGCTGGCAGGCGCGGCGGCTCTGATCGCTTTGCCTCTCGTCTGGTAGCTCTCACATTGCGCGGCTAGCGCCTCTCCGTTGTCGAAGGGCGCCCCGGGCAACATGTCGCATAGGGAAACCTTTTCACAGGCACGCGATTGATAGCGCGATTGATAGGCGGTCTGTCACGTCCACATTTGCGCGGGGGCTATGAGGCGTCGACACCCAGGCAGGCTCGCCGCCGCTATCGTTCTCGCAACCTGCCTCTGCACAGCGATCTGGTTCCTGCTTCCGGGCCTTGCTCCTGCCAAGCTGTCGCTTTCGGTGTTCGTTGCAGCGGTGATCGCCTGGATCATGACACCGCTGGACCGCACCGCGGTTGCGCTTGTAGCGGCGCTCTGCCTCGTTGTCGGTGGCGCCGATACGCCGCAGAATTTCTACAGTTCTCTCGGAAATCCGCTGATCTGGCTTCTGGTCGGCGCATTCGTGATCGCCCGCGTGCTGACCGACATCGGTCTTGCCGAGCGGCTGGCGTCGGCCGCGCTGAGATCGGCGCGCAATGTGTCGGGCCTGTTCTACGCATTGACGTTGGTGATCTCCGCGACCGCGTTCGTCATTCCGTCGACGACAGGACGCGCGGCGCTGCTGCTGCCGGTGTTCCTGATCCTGTCGGCCTCGATCGGCGATCAACGCGTTTCCCGCGCGCTGTCGATCCATATTCCGACCGTCATTTTACTGTCGGCCGCGGGGTCGCTGATCGGGGCGGGCGCCAACCTGGTCGCGGTCGACATGATCCGCGAATTCGGCCGTGAGCCGGGGGCGCCGCGCGACCCGATGAGTTTTCTCGAATGGGCGATGCTCGGCTTCCCGTTCGCGCTTTCAAGCTGCCTGATGTCGACCTTTGTGATCCTGCGCGTGTTTCTCGATCGCGAGCACCGCGCCATGCCGGTTGCAGGGATAGAGCGTCCGGTGCCGCCGCCCTTGAATGCGCGTGAGCGGCTTGTGCTGGCGCTGGTAGCGCTGACGGTTGCGCTGTGGCTCACGCAATCGTGGCATGGAATGGAAATCACCATCGTCACCATGGCGGCGGCAATTGCGATCACGGCGGTCTCGCCGTCGGGTCTGCGGCTCAAGGACGCGCTGAAATCGGTCGACTGGAATTTGCTCTTGTTCATTGCCGGCGCGAGCCTGATCGGCGAGGCCTTGATCGACAACAATGGGGCCGGCGGCCTGCTCGATGCGCTTGCGGCCCTCAACAGGGATGCGGCCGCGCATCCCGTCCTCGTTGCTGGTTTCGTGGCGCTGGTTGCGCTGCTCGGCCATCTGGTGATCACGTCGCGCACCGCGCGTGCCACCGCACTGATCCCGTTGCTGGCTCTGCCATTGGCACAACTGGGCTATAATGGCGCTGCGCTGATGTTCCTCACCGCAATCGCCACCGGATACTGCCTGACCTTGACCATCAGCGCGAAGTCGCTGCTGATCTATTCCGAAGCAGCGCAAACCGTGTTTTCGCATGGCGACCTGCTGCGGCTGTCGGCAATCCTCCTGCCATTGCACCTGATCCTGGCCGTCGTGTTTTCAACGCTGATCTGGCCAATGCTCGGCCTTCCGTTGCTGGCGCCACCGGCGGGAACGGGGGCGGGATGACATTGAGCGCAATGACGGATGGAAACGCGACATCGCGCCGGCGCTTGCGGGTTCTGGTCGCGCCATCCGGGTTCAAGGAAGGGCTCGATGTGTCCGATGTCGCTCTAGCGATGGCGCGCGGCGTGCGCAGGGCATTGCCCGATTGCGATCTCGCGGTCGTTCCCGTGTTTGACGGCGGCGAGGGCTTTACCCGCGCGATGGTGCGGATGAAGGGCGGACGGACGCGCCGCATCTCCGTCACCGGACCGCTTGGCCGCAAGCTTGATGCTGCGTTCGGCCTGCTCAGGGTCGATGGCGTCCGCACTGCGGTGATCGAGATATCGGCCGCCGCCGGACTGCGGCTGGTGCCGCGCAATCGTCGAAACCAATTGTCGGTGACGACAAGCCGCGGCGTCGGCGAGTTGGTCCGAGCCGCGCTCGATGCCGGCGCGAAGCGTATCCTGATCGGCTGCGGCGACAGCGGGGTGAATGACGGCGGTGCCGGGCTTGCGCAGGCGCTCGGCGTTCGCTTCCTCGATCGCCGCAACAGGGACTTGCCGCCCGGTGGCGAAGCGCTGGCGCGGCTGCATCGCATCGATCTGTCGGGCCTGGATCGACGTGTCGGCGATGTCGAGATCGAGGTCTGTCTGAACATCCGCAACATGCTGCTCGGCCGTCACGGGGTGTCGCGCGTGTTCGGGCCGCAGAAGGGAGCGTCACCCGCGCAAGTGGAGGCGCTTGAAGTGGGGCTCAGGCGCTATGCGGATTGCCTGAAGGTCACGACCGGGAAGAACGCCGCATCGCTGCCGGGGGGAGGCGCGTCCGGCGGCCTGGGCGCCGCGCTTCATCTTTTGCTCGGCGCGCGGCTGGTGCCGCGCTACGAATTCATCGAGCGCCACATTCCCCTGACCGGACATATCGAATGGGCGGACCTGATCGTCAGCGCCGAAGGCCGGATCGACAGGCAGACTTGCCGCGGCAAAATTCCCGGTGAGATTGCGCGCCGTGCGAAAGCGCGCGGCAAGCCGGTGATCGTTCTGGCCGGTGCGGTCGGAGAGGGTGCCGCTGCCTGCTATGCGGAAGGCATCAGCGCCTTCGTCAGCATCATCGATCAGCCCTACAACCTTGCACAGGCAATCGGCGGCACGCAGCGGTTGCTGGAGGCGGGCACGGAACAGGTGATGCGCATTGTCGCGGTCGGCGGGTCGTTGACGACTGCGACGGCCGGGTCCTTGCAGGCGGTGGTTTCCAATGGTTGAGTCGATGAGACTCAACGTAACGATGGACTTCCGAACATGACCGCAAGAATGACCGCGCTGCTCGTCGCGGCAGGCATGACGCTTGGCAGCCTTGGCGATGGCCATGCCCAGACCAAAGACTGGCCCCAGCGTCCGGTGACCATGGTGGTCTCGGCCGCGGCCGGCGGACCGATCGACGTGTTCGGCCGGGTCATGGCCGAACGCATGGGCAAGGAGCTCGGCCAGCAGGTGGTGATCGAGAATGTCCCCGGCGCCGGCGGCATGATGGGCGGCAACCGCGTCGCGCGTGCCGCGCCCGACGGTTACACCGCCATCCTCGGCACCATCGCGACCCATGCGCATTCGCAGACGCTGTACAAGACTCCACTCTACAACGCGGTCACCGACTTCACGCCGGTGAACCTGATCGCCGAAATTCCTCTGGTGCTGATCGCGCGCAAGGATCTGCCGGTCAATTCGCTGGAGGAATTCGTGGCTTACGCGAAAGCCAACCAGGGCAAGATGAACTATGGCTCGGCCGGCGCCGGCTCCGCGACCCATCTGGGCTGCATCCTGCTCAACCAGGCGCTTGGCACCAATATCCAGCATGTGCCCTACAAGGGGACTGGCCCGGCGATGCAGGATCTGCAGGCCGGCCGCATCGACTTCCTGTGCGAGATCATCGTCACCGCTGTGCCGCAGATCGAGGCCGGCACGGTGAAGGCGATCGCGACGCTGTCGCGCGATCGCTCTCCGGTTCTGCCCGATCTACCGACCGCCTATGAGAAAGGCTTCAAGGATATCCAGGCCTATACCTGGACCGCTCTGCTGTTTCCCAAGGATACACCGGCGCCGATCGTCGCGAAGATGCATGACGCGGCGCTCAAGACCATGTCAGACCCAGACATTCGCAGACAATTGCAGAAGCTCGGCGCGAGCATCGTCTCGTCGGACCGTACGTCGCCCGAATATCTCGGCACGTTCGTGCAATCCGAGATCGATAAATGGGCCGGCCCGATCAAGGCCAGCGGCGCTGTCGTCGACAAATAGAAAAAATCACGGGGAGGAGTTCTTCATGAAGGCGCACGCATGCTTGCGGGTATCAGCCGGCGCGTTGATCCTTGCCTTCTCAGTCACGATGGCCGGGGCTCAATCGTTCCCGAGCCAACCGATCCGGGTCATCGTCCCGCTGGCGCCCGGCGGACCGATTGACCTGCTGGCGCGTGCGATGGCCGAGAATATGTCGACATCGCTGAAGCAGCCGATCGTGGTTGAGAACAAACCTGGCGCGGCCGGCAATATCGGCGCCGAATTCGTCGCCAAGGCCGCGCCTGACGGGCACACGCTGCTCGCCGCTCTTGGCACGACGCTGTCGGTTAATCCGCATGTCTATCCGAAGATGCCGATCGACATGCTGAAGGATCTCAAACCGGTCGTGAACATGGCCTCGACGAGTCAGATGCTGGTCGTGCATCCGTCGGTGCCGGCGAATTCACTCGCCGAGTTCATTGCGCTCGCGAAAAAAGAACCGATGAGCTACGCCCATGCCGGCCACGGCAGCCCCGGTCATCTGGCGATGGAATATTTCCGTCTGAAGACCGGACTTCCGGTCATGACGCCGGTGCCGTATCGCGGCAATGCACCGCTGGTCACCGACCTGCTGGGCGGACAAGTGAAGGTCGGCTTCGTGGCGACCGCCGGCGTCATCCAGCATGTGCGCAGCGGGCGGCTGAAAGGCTTTGCGGTGTCGTCACAGGAGCGCTCGTCGCTCGCGCCGGATTTGCCGACGATCGCGGAATCCGGCTATCCGGATTTCAACTTCGTGACCTTTTTCGTTCTGCTGGCGCCATCGGGAGTGCCGGATGCGACGCTCGCGACGCTCGAACGTGACGCGCGTCAGGCGCTGATGAATGACGACCTGCGCAAGAAGTTCGCGCCGCAGGACGTGAAGATTCTGGCGTCGGGCAGCGAGGAGACCGCCGCGCTGATCAAGTCCGAATTCGATCTGTGGTCCGGCGTGGCGAAGGCCGCGAACATGAAAGCGGAATAGCGAGCGAGGCCGGAACTCATTTGCGAACCGAGAAAAAAAGGGCGCCCGAAAGGGCGCCCTTTGAGTTGCATCGCTTGCGCGATGGTTGGGAGGAACACGCACGCTTACGCAGAATAGTACATCTCGAATTCGACCGGATGCGGGGTGTGCTCGAAGCGGATCACCTCGGTCATCTTCAGCTCGATATAGGCGTCGATGAAATCGTCGTCGAACACGCCGCCCGCCTTCAGGAAGGCGCGGTCCTTGTCGAGGCTTTCCAGCGCCTCGCGCAACGAGCCGCACACCGTCGGGATTTCCTTCAACTCGGCCGGCGGCAGATCGTACAGATCCTTGTCCATCGGCTGGCCGGGATTGATCTTGTTCTTGATGCCGTCGAGACCCGCCATCAACAGCGCCGCGAAGCCGAGATACGGATTGGCCAGCGGATCGGGGAAGCGCACTTCGACGCGCTTGGCCTTCGGGCTTTCGGTATAGGGAATGCGGCAGGACGCCGAGCGATTGCGGGCCGAGTAGGCCAGCAGCACCGGCGCTTCGTAACCCGGCACGAGCCGCTTGTAGGAATTCGTGGTCGGGTTGGTGAAGGCATTGATCGCCTTGGCGTGCTTGATGACGCCGCCGATGTAATGCAGGCACATCTCCGAGAGGCCGGCATATTTGTCGCCGGCGAACATCGGTTTGCCGTCCTTCCAGATCGACTGATGGCAATGCATGCCCGAACCGTTGTCGCCGTAGATCGGCTTCGGCATGAACGTTGCGGTCTTGCCATAGATGTTGGCGACCTGATGGATGCAGTATTTGTAGATCTGCAGCTGGTCGGCCATGTAGGTCATCGGCGAGAATTTCAGGCCGAGCTCGTGCTGGGCCGACGCCACCTCGTGATGGTGCTTCTCGACCTTGGCGCCCATCTTCGCCATTGCGGCCAGCATTTCGCCGCGCATGTCCTGGGCCGAATCCTGCGGCGGCACCGGGAAGTAGCCCTTCTTGGTGCCGATGCGGTGGCCGAGATTGCCAGACTCGTAATCGGTGTCGGAATTGGTCGGCAGCTCGATCGAGTCGAGGCGAAAGCCTGTGTTGTAGGGCGTGGCTGAAAACTTGACGTCGTCGAACACGAAGAATTCGGCTTCGGGTCCGAAGAAGATGGTGTCGCCAAAGCCCATCGACTTGACCAGCGCTTCGGCCTTCTTGGCCATGCCGCGCGGATCGCGATTGTAGGGCTCGCCGGTCGTCGGCTCGAGCACGTCGCAGACCAGGACGAGGGTGGTTTCGGCAAAGAACGGATCGATGCAGGCGGTCGCCGGATCCGGCATCAGGTTCATGTCGGATTCATTGATCGCCTTCCAGCCGGCGATCGACGAGCCGTCGAACATCTGTCCTTCGGCGAAGGTGTCTTCCTCGATCATCGATACGTCGAACGTCACGTGCTGCCACTTGCCGCGCGGATCGGTGAACCGGAAATCGACGTACTTCACGTCGTTATCCTTGATCATCTTCATTACGTCTTTGGCGGTCGTCATTTTAACGCGTTCCTTAGTTGCAAATTGTACGGGTCGTGAACCAGAGCGATGTCAGATCGCGTCCAATCCGGATTCCCCCGTTCTGATCCGGATTGCTTCCTCAATATTGGAGACGAAGATCTTGCCGTCGCCGATGCGTCCGGTCTGCGCGGCCCGGCGGATCGCATCGACGGCTTTCTCGACCATGTCGTCGCCGAGCACGATCTCGATCTTCACCTTGGGGAGAAAATCCACCACGTATTCGGCACCACGATAGAGTTCCGTGTGACCCTTCTGCCGGCCAAATCCCTTAGCCTCGGTGACCGTGATGCCCTGCAGTCCTACTTCCTGTAGCGCCTCCTTCACCTCGTCGAGCTTAAAGGGCTTGATGATGGCCTCGATCTTCTTCATGCGAATCCTCTCCCGGTCCGACGGCCAGAGGCTGGCCGGCAGAGCACCCGATTGTTAGCAGGTCTTATGCCAATCGATAAAAGGGCAAAATCGGGCGCAGCGCCAATATGTTGGGCGAGCTACCACCAGTGCGTGACGGCGGGGGCACCAATGCCAGCCCAAAAAATGATCAAAATGACTATTTTATGTGCTTTCGCTGTTATCAGCCGAGGCACTCGTATGAAAGCAAGGCGTCTGCGCGATGTTTGAGCTGCTGACAAACGATCAGATGCGCCAAGCCGACTCGCTCGCGGTGGCGGCGGGGGTTCCGTCCCTGGAGCTTATGGAGAGAGCTGGCCGCGCCGTCGCGGACAGCGTGACGGGGGCCTATGGGAGCGCGAGACCGGTGACCGTGCTGGCGGGCCCCGGGAACAATGGTGGCGATGGCTTTGTGGCCGCGAGGCTTCTGCAAGAGCGCGGGGTCACGGTTCGGGTCGTGCTGCTGGCGGCGCAGGACCGTCTGTCCGGCGACGCGGCCACCATGGCCGCACGCTATGGCGGCCCGGTGAGCCGCTGGGACGGGCAGGAATTCGATCCCAACGAGGTGGTGATCGATGCTCTGTTCGGGGCTGGCCTTTCGCGCGAGGTCGTGGGCGAAGCAGCAGACGCAATCGCCGCCGTCAATCGATCGGGCGCCCATGTGATCGCGGTCGATTTGCCCAGCGGCATTCAGGGTGATTCCGGGACCGTGATGGGGACGGCGATCCGTGCCGACCAGACCGTAACCTTTTTCCGTCGCAAGCCCGGGCACCTGCTGCTGCCAGGGCGCATACATTGCGGACGAATAAAGGTGGCCGACATCGGAATCCCGCCGACGGTTTTGCAGACGATCAAGCCGCACTTATCGGTCAACGACCCCGCCTGCTGGGGACCGAGCTTTCCGGTGCTAGACGCAGCGGATCACAAATATTCCCGCGGGCATGCGGTTGTTCTGTCCGGCGAACTTCCGGGCACCGGCGCGGCGCGGTTGGCGGCGCGCGCCGCTTTGCGAGCCGGGGCAGGGCTCGTCACCATCGCAAGCCCGACGAGCGCTCTGGCAGTGAACGCGGCGGCAACCCTTGCGGTGATGGTGCGCGAGGCGCAGGGTGTCGACGGCTTCTCCGCGCTCCTGGCGGATCCACGGATCAATGCGGTTGTACTGGGACCAGGAGGCGGCGTCGGAGCCGAAATGCGGGCCAAGGTAAGGGCGGCTGCGATCGGAAAACGGGCCTTAATTCTCGACGCAGACGCATTGACGAGCTTTGGGGAAAACCCGGATGAGCTCTTTACAATCCTGGCGAATCAAAAGCTATCCACAGCAATCCTCACGCCGCACCATGGGGAATTCTCTAGATTATTTAATAGTATGCGAGGAATTTCTTCAGTTAATCAAAAACTTGAGAAGGCGCTTGCTGCTTCACATGAAACAGGCGCAGTCGTGGTATTGAAGGGTGCCGACACCGTTGTGGCCGCGCCCGACGGTCGAGCATCGATCGCAAACAACGCGCCTCCGTATCTTGCAACTGCAGGTTCTGGCGACGTCCTAGCCGGCCTCATTGGCGGTCTTCGTGCGCAGGGTATGCCGGCCTTCGAGGCCGCCTGCGCAGCGGTGTGGCTACACGGGGAAGCCGGCAACGCGGTCGGTCCTGGCCTGATCGCGGAGGACCTGAGCGAGGCGCTGCCGGCCGTCTACCGCCGTCTGTTCGCGACCTTGTCCGCGCAATGAGAGCCGCCCACCGAACGGCGATGGTCCGCCGTTTACGTTTTGGACGCCCGTTGCACACAGGCGCCGTAGCCTCCATTTTTCTCGTGCGCTTCGCAGGCACCGTGATATAAGCCGCGCCGCTCGGCCGAATATTGCCGCGCGGTGCCCAAACGCGCGGGCGTGGCGGAATTGGTAGACGCGCTGGATTTAGGTTCCAGTGACGCAAGTCGTGGGGGTTCAAATCCCTCCGCCCGCACCACGTGAGGCCGGCCGAAATTCATTCGAACGTGATCCCGAAAAGTGGGACCCGTTTCTCGGAAACGATTACGTTCAACATGTCAGCGACAGCCGTTGGCGCGGCGACGAGGAGCCTAGTCTATCCATGCAAGTGACCGAAACCCTGACCGATGGATTGCGGCGCGAATTCCGTGTCGTCATTCCCGCAACCGAACTCGACACCAAGGTCAGCGAGCGCCTCGATGAGATGAAGGGGCGGGTGCGCGTCAATGGCTTCCGGCCCGGCAAGGTCCCGGCAGCGCATCTGCGCAAGATGTACGGGCGCTCGGCCATGGCGGAAGCGATCGAGACCGCTATGCGCGACGTCAATGCCAAGATCGTGGCCGACAACAATTTCCGGCTCGCCATGCAGCCGAAGGTTACGCTGCCGGAGGACGAGAAGGCGGTCGAGGCGGTGATCGAGGGCAAATCGGACCTCGCCTACACCGTGGCGATGGAGATTCTCGCGCCGATAGAGATTGTCGATTTCGGCACCGTCGAACTGACCCGTTTGACCGCCGAAGCCACCGACGAAGAGGTGGATGAGGGCCTCAAGCGGATCGCCGAACAGAATCGTCCCTTCGCCGCGAAGGCCGAAGGCGCCAAGGCCGAAAAGGACGATCGCGTCACCATTTCGTTTGTCGGCACGATCGACGGCGTCCCCTTCGAGGGCGGCTCCGCCGAAGATGTCGCCGTGATGATCGGCAGCGGCACATTTATCCCGGGTTTCGAGGACCAGCTCATCGGGATCGGCGTCGGCGAGAACCGGAAGATCACCGTGACCTTCCCGGAAAGTTACCCGGCGCCTACGCTCGCTGGAAAGGAAGCGGTGTTCGACGCCACCGCGAAATCGATCGAGACACCGGGCACGGTCGCGATCGACGACGAATTCGCAAAGTCGCTTGGCCTGGATTCGCTCGACAAGCTGAAGGCCGCCGTTCGCGAACGTATTCAGCGCGAGCACGATTCGGTGTCGAAGCAGCGCGTCAAGCGATCGCTCTTCGACGTGCTGGACGAGCGGCATAAATTCCCATTGCCGCCGGCGCTGGTCGAGCAGGAATTCGAAAACCTGTGGAAGACCGTCAACTCCGAAATGCAGGAAAGCGGCCGGACCTTCGAGGACGAGAACACGACCGAAGACAAGGAGCGCGAGGAATATCGCAGGATTGCCGATCGCCGTGTCCGCCTCGGGCTCCTGCTCGACGAGATTGCGCGCAAGAATGAAATCACGGTTACCGAGGACGAAGTCCGGCGCGCGATCATGGAGCATGTTCGCCAGTATCCGGGCCGCGAGAAAGAGCTAATCGAAATGTTCCGCACCAACCCGGAAGCGATCGCCAGCATTCGCGCGCCGCTGATCGAGAACAAGGTGACCGACTACATTCTCGCGCTGGCCAAGACGACGGACAAGAAGGTGCCGCGCGAGGATTTGTACAAGAACGACGACGACAAGGCGGCCTAGCGAAATCGCTGAAGCGGTTTACCTAAGCGAAACCCGACGGCTTCAGACTGCCGGGCCGTGCTAAGCATGCGCCGCGATTCGCGGGCGCTGGAGAATGCGATGAGAGATCCGGTCGATACCTATATGAATTATCTCGTGCCGGTGGTGGTCGAGCAAACTAACCGCGGCGAGCGATCCTATGACATCTATTCGCGGCTGTTGAAGGAACGGATCATTTTCATCACCGGTCCGGTCGAAGACGGTATGGCGACGGTCGTCGTCGCGCAGTTGCTGTTTCTGGAAGCGGAGAATCCGAAGAAGGAAATCTCGATGTACATCAACTCGCCGGGCGGCGTGGTGACATCGGGCATGGCGATCTACGACACCATGCAGTTCATCCGTCCGGCGGTGTCGACGCTGTGCATCGGTCAGGCTGCGTCGATGGGGTCGCTGCTGCTGGCGGCCGGCGAGAAGGACCTGCGGTTCGCGCTCCCGAATGCGCGCATCATGGTGCATCAGCCCTCGGGTGGATTTCAGGGGCAGGCAACCGACATCATGTTGCACGCGCAGGAGATCATCAATCTCAAGAAGCGGCTGAACGAAATCTACATGAAGCATACCGGCCAGCCGCTGAAGAAGATCGAGGATGCACTTGAGCGCGATTACTTCATGACGGCGGAGGGTGCGAAGGATTTCGGCCTGGTCGACAAGGTGATCGACAAGCGCCATGAAGACCCGCTGGCGCCAAAAGCTTGAGCAGAACTCAGCCGGCCGGCGGGGCGGGCCGGCCGTTACGTGGTCCGGTTTGGGCTCAGGATTGAGACCATGGTCCTAGGGATGCCGCTGCACTGTGATTGGAACCTTGTTTCAACAAGGCATTCAGCGGCCATCTGTCTCTCAGGCTTCACGAATCGACGCGGATCGGCACATGATTCAGGGAACAGGTGCCGGTTATCGTTAATGGATTCTTGATTGTCGTGCCGCTAGCATGCTTCGCTAGAATGTCGGAGGAGTCTGAGGGGGAGGAGTTTCGGGCCTCGTGTGCCCAGGGTGCCACGCTTTGGCCGCCCGTCAGGTGTTAGGGTTTGTGAGTGCTGGTCGCTCACGCGGATTGATACGGAGACTGGAATGACGAAAGTCGGCGGCAGCGATTCCAAGAACACCCTTTACTGCTCGTTCTGTGGAAAGAGCCAGCACGAAGTCCGCAAGCTGATTGCGGGTCCGACGGTCTTCATCTGCGACGAATGCGTCGAACTCTGCATGGACATCATTCGCGAGGAGAACAAATCCTCGCTGGTGAAATCGCGCGACGGAATCCCGACGCCGAAGGAAATCTGCAAGGTTCTGGACGACTACGTGATCGGCCAGCAGCACGCCAAGCGCGTGCTCTCGGTCGCGGTCCACAATCACTACAAACGGCTCAACCACCAGACCAAGCACAACGACGTCGAACTCGCGAAGTCCAACATCCTGCTGATCGGCCCGACCGGGTCGGGCAAGACGTTGCTGGCGCAGACGCTGGCGCGCATTCTCGACGTGCCGTTCACGATGGCTGATGCCACTACCCTGACCGAAGCCGGCTATGTCGGCGAGGACGTCGAGAACATCATTCTCAAGCTGCTTCAGGCCGCCGACTACAATGTCGAGCGTGCGCAGCGCGGCATCGTCTATATCGACGAAATCGACAAGATCTCGCGCAAGTCCGACAATCCCTCGATCACCCGCGACGTGTCGGGCGAGGGCGTGCAGCAGGCGCTGCTCAAGATCATGGAAGGCACGGTTGCGTCCGTGCCGCCGCAGGGCGGCCGCAAACATCCGCAGCAGGAATTCCTTCAGGTCGACACCACCAACATCCTGTTCGTGTGCGGCGGTGCCTTTGCCGGGCTGGACAAGATCATCTCGTCGCGCGGCCGCTCGACCTCGATCGGCTTCGGCGCCACGGTGCGTGCGCCCGAGGACCGCAAGGCCGGTGAGATCTTCCGCGAGGTCGAGCCCGAGGATCTGCTGAAATATGGTCTGATCCCGGAATTCGTCGGCCGCCTGCCGGTGGTCGCGACGCTTGAGGATCTCGACGAGGCCTCGTTGAAGAAGATCCTGGTCGAACCGAAGAACGCGCTGGTGAAGCAATATCAGCGGCTGTTCGAGATGGAGAATATCGACCTGACGCTCGCCGAGGAGGCGCTTGGCGCGATCTCGCGCAAGGCGATCGAGCGCAAGACCGGCGCGCGTGGACTCCGCTCGATCATGGAAGGCATCCTGCTGGATACCATGTTCGATCTGCCGAGCCTGGAAGGCGTCGAGGAAGTGGTGATCTCGCGCGAGGTGGTGGAGGGGACGGCGCGCCCGCTCTACATCTACGCCGATCGCTCCGACCGGACGGCCGAAAGCTCGGCTTCGGCCTGACCGGCGCGGCGCTGGCGGCTCTGGCAACTCGATCCCTGGCGTCACCTGAATCCTTGGCGCCTGGAGCCTTTGCACCAGGATGCTGGCGCCTTGCGACAGCGCTGTCAGAATCGCCTAGGCTCATGCGTCCGCCGGCATGCGGTGGTGCTGTTCTTGCAGGGCTTGGGGAGAGGACTGGCGGTCCAGTTCCCTTGACAGTCCTCGGGGCGAACGCCACCTAATGCAGGCGAACGGATCGCGTACGAAGACAAGAGTTCCATTCCGGGCAGGGTTCGTAGCGCCCTCGTGCATGGCCCAAGTGCTGAACCTCGCCATGCTCCCTCCCGGCCTCCCTCGGCACTCCGGACGGTTGCGCGTGATGCGGGCCCACCGGAGGGGCACAAGAATAAGGAATGACGGCCAATGACAACCGCCAACAAGCCACGTCCCCCCCTGGTCGCGGGTGAAACCAAGGCTTACCCGGTTCTGCCGCTGCGCGACATCGTGGTGTTTCCGCACATGATCGTTCCGCTATTCGTCGGCCGTGAAAAGTCGATCAAGGCGCTGGAAGAGGTGATGCGTTCGGACACCTTCATCCTGCTGGCCACCCAGAAGAACGCCTCCGACGACGATCCGGCGACCGCCGACATCTTCGAGATCGGGACGCTCGCGAGCGTGCTTCAATTGCTGAAGCTGCCCGACGGCACCGTGAAGGTGCTGGTCGAGGGCGCACAGCGTGCCAAGGTTCTGAAATATACCGACCGCTCCGAGTATTTCGAGGCGGATGCCGTCGTGCTCGAAGATAACCTCGGCGAGCATGTCGAAGCCGAGGCGATGGCGCGTTCGGTGGTCAACGAATTCGAAAACTACGTCAAGCTTAACAAGAAGGTCTCGCCGGAAGTGGTGGGCGTGGTTCAGCAGATCGACGACCATGCCAAACTCGCCGACACCATCGGTTCGCATCTGCAGGTGAAGATTGCCGACAAGCAGGCGCTGCTGGAAACGGCAAGCGTGCCGCAGCGGCTGGAAAAGGTTCTCGGCCTGATGGAGAGCGAAATCTCCGTCCTGCAGGTCGAGAAGCGAATCCGTACCCGCGTGAAGCGTCAGATGGAGAAGACGCAGCGCGAGTATTATCTCAACGAGCAGATGAAGGCGATCCAGAAGGAGCTGGGCGACGAGGACGGCAAGGACGAACTGGCCGAACTCGAAGACAAGATCAAGAAGACCAAGCTCTCCAAGGAAGCCCGCGAGAAGGCGCAGCACGAGCTCAAGAAGCTCCGGCAGATGTCACCGATGTCCGCCGAGGCAACCGTCGTGCGCAACTATCTCGACTGGATGCTGTCGATCCCGTGGCAGAAGAAGACCAAGGTCAAGAAGGACCTCAAGGCTGCGCAGGATATCCTCGATGCGGATCACTATGGCCTGGAGAAGGTCAAGGATCGCATCGTCGAATATCTCGCCGTGCAGCAGCGGGCCAACAAGCTGACCGGTCCGATCCTGTGCCTGGTCGGCCCTCCGGGCGTCGGCAAGACCTCGCTTGGCAAGTCGATTGCGAAGGCAACGGGTCGCGAATTCGTTCGCGTGTCGCTTGGCGGCGTGCGTGACGAAGCCGAGATCCGCGGTCACCGGCGGACCTATATCGGTTCGATGCCGGGCAAGATCATCCAGTCGATGCGCAAGGCGAAGTCGTCGAATCCGCTGTTCCTGCTGGACGAGATCGACAAGATGGGCGCCGATTTCCGCGGCGATCCGTCGTCGGCTTTGCTCGAGGTGCTGGATCCGGAGCAGAACGCCACGTTCAACGACCATTACCTGGAGGTCGATTACGACCTGTCCGGTGTGATGTTCGTGACCACGGCGAATACGCTCAACATCCCGCCGCCGCTGATGGACCGCATGGAGATCATCCGGATCGCCGGTTATACCGAGGACGAGAAGCTGCAGATTTCGCGCCGGCATCTGATTCCGGCCGCGGTCGCGAAGCATGGCCTCACCGACGCCGAATGGTCGATCGACGACGAGGCGCTGCTCACCGTCATCCGCCGCTACACGCGGGAGGCGGGCGTGCGTAACCTCGAGCGCGAGCTGTCGACGCTGATCCGGAAGGCTGTCAAGGAGCTGACGCTTTCGAAGAAGAAGTCGGTTGCCGTCACCGCCAAGGAGCTCGGCGATTATCTCGGCGTGCCGAAATATCGCTATGGCGAGGTGGAGGATCAGGACCAGATCGGTGTCGTGACCGGTCTTGCCTGGACCGATGTCGGCGGCGAACTTCTGACCATCGAGGGCACACAAATGCCCGGCAAGGGCAAGATGACCGTCACCGGCAATCTGCGCGACGTCATGAAGGAGTCGATTTCGGCGGCGGCATCCTATGTCCGCTCCCGTTCGATCGCCTTCGGTATCGAGCCGCCGCTGTTCGACCGGCGTGACATCCACGTGCACGTGCCGGAAGGCGCGACGCCGAAGGATGGTCCGTCCGCGGGCGTCGCCATGGTCACGGCGATCGTCTCGGTTATGACCGGCATTCCGGTTCGCCGCGACGTTGCCATGACCGGTGAGATCACGCTGCGCGGCCGCGTGCTGCCGATCGGCGGACTGAAAGAGAAGCTGCTTGCCGCCTTGCGCGGCGGCATCAAGACGGTGCTGATCCCCGAGGAGAATGCCAAGGACCTCGCGGACATCCAGGAGAATGTGAAGAGCGGGCTGGAGATCATTCCGGTCTCCCGCATGGATGAGGTTCTGACGCACGCTTTGGTGCGCAAGCCCGAGCCGATCCAGTGGGAAGAGCCGGCGGTGAAGCCCGCGGCCGACAAGGCCGCCGACGAGGATGGTTCGGCGCTGACCGCGCACTGACGCGCCGCAAAAAAAGACGACAAGCGGCGGCCCCTGCGTTTTGCCGGGGCCGCCGTTTGATTTTCGACAGGGCGGGGCGTATGTGAGCCGCATCCGGAGTTCGCGGGCGCGCAATCTTGCGCCGGCGCTTTCCCCGTCGGGCGGTTAGCTCAGCTGGTAGAGCATCTCGTTTACACCGAGAGGGTCGGCGGTTCGATCCCGTCACCGCCCACCAATCCCCCTGAAGACAACACCTTGCTCATCATTCCTTCGGTCGGGCCAGATTGCACCCTTTGGTCGCATGAAAGTTATGTTGCAACCTATGAGGTTAGTTGGTAGCGTATGACCGATCCTGGTTGTGGGGGTGGTCATGACGGTTACGGTGCAGACGGATATTCTGGCGTCGCTCCAGACGCTTCACGGCAACGTTCAGCGGCGCTTCGCGGAGCTGGACCGCTATCGCGCGTTGCAGGCCATCGAGCGAACGATCGCTGATTTTCCCGATCTCAATGACGTCACTCACTCGCTGGGTGACATTCGCGATCGTGTGCAGGTGCAACTCGACGGCACGCCGGAGTTCCGGGCGTTGCGAAGCATCGAGCGCATGCTTCCGGAATTGTCCGACGTCCTGGTGTTGCTAAATGGGACGTCGAACAGCGAAGAGATTTCAGAGCCCGGCGAAGCATCCTTCGCTTCCGAAAGTCCCGTTCCGGAAAGCGTCGTGAATGCCGAAGCGGTCGATGTTGCGCCGGACGTTTTGCCTGCCGGCGATCTCGACGCTGCAATGCAATCTCCGTTCGAAACGGTCGCAGTCGACATCGAAACCGTAGCGACGGCAGCGGAGCCGGAGCAGCCCCAGGACTTGCCACATACGGACGTCGATCCCGCTCACGTGACCACCCTCGACCGGAGTGCGGTCGCTACGACGGACGATCGCCATCCGCCGGGGCCCGAGATCGATGCGCGTGCATCCGAGCCCGTGCACGTTCCCTCGCTCGCCGACAGTGTCGCGCAACTGATAGCTCAGGCCGCCATGCCGCCCCGCGATCCGCCCGCGCCATCGGATTGGGGTGCGGGGACAGACGCGCCGGAACGGCCGCAATCTCCGGCGGAGAGGGCGGCCTGACCGGACGAGGTAGACGCGACAAGGCCATGGGTGGGAGCAGGCAATGAACACGTATCAGTCGCCATATATCGACGGACAGGTCGTCGATGCCGGGAGTGCAACGGGCCGCAGCGACGAACCGCTGCCGGTGCCGCAAGCCGAAACCAAGATCGAGGGGTGTACGAAGTCGGCTTCCGACTGCCTGCACAAGACCACCAAGCTCGCGCGTGAATTCAATCACGGTACGGTATCGGCGGCTCATCTGATCCTGGCGATGACGCTCATTCCCAATGCGAGCCGTCAGTTCGAATTGCGCAAGATGGACATCGACCGCGCCTTCCGGGCGGCGATGCAGGCGCTGATGGAGATCGAGCGGGGCAGTCCGTCCAAGAGCGGACTTCCCGGTCTCTCCGAAGAATTCAACGTCATCGTAACGCTGGCTCAGGAGCTTGCGCAGAACCGTGACAACCAGGAAGTCTCGGTCGACGACCTGCTGACGGCGCTGGACCGCCTGCCGGAGGATTCCTCTGCGGCGCAACTGATCCGCGGCGAACGGAAGAACGGCGCCGGCGCCGTGGATGTGCAGCAAGCGCTCGATCGCATGTCGCTCGCGATCAATCAGCAATTTCATGACATCCGCCACCAGATCGACGCTTTAAGATTCAGCCCGCAGGACGAGGACATCGCGCGGCTGAAGAATTACCTGCAGCAACGCGACGGCGTGCTGGAGCAGGCGATAGGCAGGGGCTTTTCCGATGTCGCCGCGCGGCTCGCGGTGACTGCGCCGGCATCCGCCGAACCCGCAGCGCAGCCGAGCACCGTGCGGCCTGACGGTCCGGGGGACGAAACGCTGTGGGACAGGATATTCGGTCGGAAAACGCCAGACGTTTCGGCCGCTCCGGTCGATGGATCGCCTGTGCAGCAACGGTGGGGAATGTAGCGCATCCGTGCGGGAATCTTCGCGCAAACCGCTCCGTCAACGGAAGCGGATTGCCTGAACGAAGCTTTCCTCGGGTTGCGTGATAATCGCCGGGAAGGGCGGCATGGGTTGCGCGCGCGAGATCATGGCCAGCGCCTCGTCGTCGACCGCCGAAGAGCCGGACGACCGCACGATCCGGCTCGCCACCACCTTCCCGCTACGATTGACCGTGAAACTCACGACCGCAGTCCCGCGTCCCTTGGCTGGCCGTTTGAAGCGCTGCAGATGTGCGCTGAGGGTGCTGGCATAGCTTGCCATTGCATTCCGGGCGGCGGTGGTGCCGGCGCGCGGCGCCACCGGTTTGTCTGCGCGCTTGTCCGCCTTCGGGTTCGACGTCGGCTGCTTCACCGACTGGACCTGCTGCTGCACCGGCGCTTCGACCGGCTCCGGCGGCTTGGGCTGCGGCACCTCCTGCTTTTCTACCACCTCTTCCTTCTTGGGCGGAAGCACGAGATCGGGTTCGGGCGACGGCACCGGCGGCAATTCGATCACCGGCTCGTCGGCCGCCTGCTCCTTGACCTCGGGCTGCATCGCCGCCTGTGAATCGAAGGTCTCCGGCCCCGGTGCAAGATCGGACTCGGTTTCTGGTGCGGCGGCTTCCGGCGCGAAATCGATCATCAGCGCCGGGACGTCGGCACCGGTTATGCCCTCGTCCGGTTTGACATACATGAATGCGGCGGCGATCGCCGCATGCGCGACCACGACGAACGCAACGGCAGCGACCCAGCGGCCCAGATGCAGTTCGTCATCTCGATCGACACCTGCGATCCAGGCGATCGCATTCATCTCGGCGTGCTTCCCGCGTCCGCCGCTTGCAGCCCTACGAGGCCGATCTTCAGATATCCCGACGAGCGCAGCGTATTCATTACCTCCATGACGTCGCCGTAGCTCACGGCCCGGTCGGCCCGCACGAAGATGCGCTCGTCGCGATTGCCCTTGGTTGCGACATCGAGCGCCGCAGGAAGACTGGCGCGCGCAACCATGTCCTCGCCGATCGCCAGCGACAGGTCGGACTTGATCGACAGAAAGACCGGCTTGTCAGGCCGGCGCGTCTGCTCCGCGGTGGAGCTCGGCAATTCGACCGGAATATCGACGGTCGCGAGCGGTGCCGCCACCATGAAAATGATCAGCAGCACCAGAATGACGTCGATGAAAGGCGTGACGTTGATCTCGTGGTTTTCGACGTCCTCGTCGTCCTTGCTGAAATGAACCGCCATGACGCTACTCCGCCGCCTGCCGCAGCGTGACGCCCCCGCGATCGAGATCGCGCGAGGCGAGGCGCAGCACATTGGCCGAGGCATTGCCGAGGATCAGGCGGTAGCCGCCGATCGAGCGCGTGAACATGTTGTAGATCACGACCGCGGGGATCGCGGCGACCAGGCCCATGGCGGTTGCGAGCAGGGCCTCGGCGATGCCGGGGGCGACCACCGCAAGGCTCGTCGAATGCGCTTTCGAAATGCCGATGAAGCTGTTCATGATTCCCCAGACCGTTCCGAACAGGCCGACGAACGGAGAGGTGGCGCCGATGGTCGCGAGCACGCCCATGCCGTTGCTGATGCGGCGGCTCGCGGTGGCTTCCACGCGCTCGAGCTGCCAGACGATGCGTTCCTTGACGCCGTCCTTCGGCAGCATGTGGGACAATTCGACCTCATGCGCCGCTGCGCGCACCAGCCGCGCCACCGGATCCTTTTCTTTCGCGAACTTGCGCTCCGCTTCATCCAAAGACTTCGCGTGTTCGAGCCAGCGGTTCTTGCTGCGCGCGCGGCGTTTCTCGAAACGCAATTCCAGGCTTTTCGCGAACCACACCGTCCAGGTCACGATCGATGCGATAACGAGCCCGATCATCACCGATTTCACCACGATGTCGGCGTCGAGAAACATCTGCCAGGGCGTCAGATCGTGCGGCAGCATATGCGCGGGGATCGTGCCGGGAGACGGCGAAGCGGTTGCGGGTTCGGCCGGCGTCACGTCCGGGGCGGCATTTGCGGGTGCAGCCGGCGCCGGCGCTTGGGACGTAGGGGCCTGCGCCGCAGCAGGCCCGGGCGCCGCAGGCGTGGTCAGCGGAGCGGAGGGGGAGGCCGGCGCGGTTGTCGTGGCAGGCAATCGCTGTTGCGGCGCGGGTTGCGCCAGCACCACACCCTGCGGAGCAAACAGGACCAACGACAGCGCCGCCGCCGCCAGCGATCGGAAATGCAAATTCATATCGTATCCCTCGCGCGGCATTGCCGGACGCTGATGGTGGAGCGGCGCAGGTCGCATCGCCGCAAGCGATCATGTGTTCAATCGCAAATCAGAAACAGAAATCAACAACGATAGTTTTTATCCGTTCCAACCATGGTTCCGGATGGCGCGCAAACGCCGCGAAAGCACTGTCATTCGAGGTGGTGTGACTCGAGCAGCCTGAACGTCGTGCCGAAAAAAAAATCGGCAATCAGGCCCGATGACAATGATGGTACGCCGTCACTTCCGCCGGTCATACGGGAAGCGGCTCAAAGCTTTGACTTGTTCTAACCAGGCGCCACAATCCCGTTTCGGTTCGGCAGCGCTCGCGAATAAAAAAATGCGCATTGGCGAAGGCCAATGCGCATTTCGAAAGAGCAGCCCGTCCGTGGACGGGAATGACCTCAGACGGCTTCCTTAAGCTCCTTGGCGGCGCGGAAGGCGACCTTCTTCGACGCCTTGATCTGGATCGCCTCGCCGGTCGCCGGATTGCGGCCCATGCGCGCGGCGCGCTTGCGAACCTGCAGGATGCCGAGGCCGCCGATGCGGATGCGATCGCCCTTCTTCAGGTGCTTGGTGATGGCGGTAACCAGGTCGCCCAGCATCGCTTCGCTCTGCTTCTTGGACAACTGATGATCCTCGGCCAACTGAGCCGCGAGGTGCTTCAGGGTAACGGTCGGAGCGGTCGCCGGCTTCTTGTCAGCCATGGGTGGCCTCCTCTTGATCGGGCGCGGAAACGAAAAACTGCTGATTGTGGCGTTTAGACGATTCGGGACTCACCGGAAACGCCTTGTTTATAAGGCTCCAGAGCATTTTTAGGCGGGCGATGCAACGAGAAAAGCCCGTCCCGCAAGGGTTTCCTGCATTTTGGAACCGGCGCGGGGCTTCCGAAAGGGCTGCGGGCCCATGGCGCCAATCCTAACTATCTGATTTATCTGGATAAACCGACAAGACGCGGACACCTCAGGGACGTCCCGCTCCTCGCATGAGGCCGGCCGCACCGCGACATCACAACGCTGTGTTGCGCCATTCGCTGGGCGACTGGCCCACGGTCTTCTTGAACGCCCGGCTGAACGCGGCTTCGGATTCGTAGCCGACGTCCTGCGCGATGGCGGCGATCTTGGCGTTGCGATCGGCGAGCCGCCTAGCCGCGATCTGCATCCGCCATCGGGTCAGATATTGAATCGGTGGACAGCCGATGAGGTGCGAGAACCGCTCTGACAGCGCGGATCGTGACGCGCCGGCCTCGCTCGCCAGTTCGTCAAGAGTCCATCCATGGGCCGGCCGCGCATGCAGCAAGGCCAATGTGCGGCCGACGAGCGGATCGCGCAAACCCGCCAGCCAGCCGGCATTGTCGTTCGCCAGTTGATCCATGTGCATGCGAATGACTTCGACGAACATCAGTTCGCAAAGTTTGTTCAGCACGCTCTGGCTGCCGGGGCGCCGGTTGTCGCTCTCGAGAGTGGCATAGCGGATGAATTGGTCGAGCAGACCGCCGCTGTCCGAAGACATCGCCCGCGTCAGCCGCATGAAACGCGGCAGCGCATTGATAAGCGGGTTGAACGGACGAATATCGCAGCTAAAGAAACCGCAGATCAGATGTGTATCAACGTCGCCTTCGCTCCCGGTTCGCAACATGAACGGCAATGCGGAGCTGTCATCGGGGCGACGATAGATATCCATCGTTGGCTGAGCGCGCATCCCCGCAGCGCTTGACAAAGCGTGCGGGTCGCCATGCGGCATCACCGCGATGTCGCCTTCCTGTAATTGCACCGGTTCGAACGAGCCGCTGTCGACGAGCGATATCCAGCAGGAGCCGCGCGTGACCACGTGATACTCGATGGCGTGTTGCGCGCCGGGCATCACCTCATTGGCGATCGTCGCAGCCGGCGGTGCTTCGGCAACCCAGGGCGGTCTGGCGCTGACATCGAAGAAGACGGAACCGGTCAGGCGCACCGCCGAGAGCACATCCGATAATACGTCCGTACTCATGACATCCCCGTTCGCGCAACGGCTCGTGCCGGGTGAGGAGGGGAAGACGTACCTGTGTCTTCCTCGAGCGATAGCAAGTCTGGACGATCGATCAACAAGCGTGGCAGCGCGATCATTTGGTCCGCGCCAGCAGCGATCTATTGTCTCCCGCATAAGCGAAGCGATCAGCGACAGTCGTTATCGCGGGACAAGCAATTGTAACAAATTCTGAGGAAACCGACCATGACCACCATCATTGAATGCCCGCCATCTGGCGTCACCAGACCCGGCCCGGACCTCGGTGCCGTCAAGAAGAAGCAGCAGGCAGCATGGTCCTCCGGCGACTATGCGGTCGTGGGGACCACGCTGCAGATCGTCGGCGAGCAACTGGCCGAGGCGATGGACTTGCGATCCGGCCAGACGGTACTCGACGTCGCTGCAGGCAACGGCAATGTCACTCTGGCGGCTGCGCGCCGCTGGTGCGATGTGACGTCGACCGATTATGTCGACGCGTTGTTGGATCGCGGTCGCGAGCGGGCAAAGGCCGAGAGGCTTTCGGTCAGGTTCAGACAGGCGGATGCCGAGTCCTTGCCGTTTCCCGATGGAGAATTCGACGCGGTCGTCTCAACCTTCGGCGTGATGTTCACCGCGGACCAGGATCTCGCTGCTGCCGAATTGCTGCGCGTATGCCGGCCGGGTGGAAAGATCGGTCTCGCCAATTGGACTCCGGCCGGGTTTGTCGGCCAGATGTTCAAGGTCATCGGCAAGCATCTGCCGCCGCCGGCCGGCGTCAAGTCGGCGGCGCTGTGGGGCACACCGGAGCGGCTTAAAGAAATGTTCGGCAAGGCTGCGCGCTCGATCGTCATCGAGACGCGCAACTTCAATTTTCGCTATCGCTCGCCGGAGCATTTCGTCGAGATCTTCCGCGGCTATTACGGGCCGATGCTCAAGGCGTTCGAGGCGGTCGATGATGCAGGACGCGCGGCGCTTGCGCAGGACATCGTCGACCTCATCGGCCGCATGAACACGTCCGGCGACGGCACCATGGTGGTCCCGAGCGAATATCTCGAAGTCGTCATCACACGCCGCTGAGGCTGCGGCGATCCTGTAACGCTGCGAGCGCCCGTCCGGCTGGTCGAACAGATCCCGCGCGGGCGTTGCGGCGAGTCGCCGGCATCATCGCGGCGTGGAACTCGTCGGGGAGGGGAACCGGCTTTTTAGATTCGCTGTGCCCGGATGGGCTCGAGGCGTCGGAGACCCCGGCAAACCGGACCGGGCCTGAAAAAGGGCCAAGTCCGAGGATCACAAAAGCGAAGGAACTGAGCCACATACGTGGCGGGAGCGACGGGGCTCGAACCCGCGACCTCCGGCGTGACAGGCCGGCACTCTAACCAACTGAGCTACGCCCCCGGGTTGGCAGTGCGGCGGACTTAAATCTCGGTCTCGCCCAAGTCAAGCGTGGCCGAGCGGGTTTTGCACTGCCCCCCGAAAAAGCACGTCACAGGGGCCCTTGGCCACGGAGCCCCGCCGACCGGCTCCCGCTAGATCGGGCTCAGCCGGTAGGCGCTGCCGTAGCGGCCGAAATCATGGCTGGTCACGCCATGGCGGACGCAGCCCTGAAACTGCGCCGGTGGCGCCACCACGGTGACCTTCACCACCGCGCTTTCGCCGGGCTTGACCAGACCGGCATGGACGGCGGCCGGAGCCAGGGCGGAATCGCCGGTATAGACATCGGTGCCCCAGAGCGGGCCCTCGGTCTCGCCCTTGACCCGGAAATAATAGGTGGCGCCGACGCTGCTGCCGAGTTCGAGCATGTGTGGCGGCGCATCGGCGGCGAGATAGCCCTTGTCGAGCAACTGCCGCACCTGCCGCTTCGACAATTGCCCGCGCCGGTCGAAATAGGCGACCAGTTCCTGCACCACCTTCATGGCCTGCTCCCGTCCATTGCGATGACCCGCCCGTAGGGCGGACTGAATGCGGCCGCGCGCGGCAGCACCCACAACACGTCGTAGGGCACGGGCTCGGCCGGAAAGGCGATCTCGCCATCGGTAACAACGACGGCGGCGCGGACCAGAGGATCGTCGGCCAGCATCATCATGGCGGGTGACAGATCGCTGCCGCCGAAGCCGTGCACTGCATAGGTCGACAGGTCGTCCGGCGACACGGTCTCGTCGCCGGTGACGGCTGCATCGCATTGCACGATGCGCACCTGATCGACACCGGCGCCGTCGCAGAAGTCCGCGATCGCGCCAAGTGCGAGCGGAATTTCGTCGGTCATCGAGCCCGAAGTATCGAGCACGACATTGAGCATCCACGACGTACGCTTGCGGCCCGGTAGGACAATGTCGGATCGCTCGCCGCCGCGGCGTGAAGGGCGGGAGAAAGTCCGCTCGCCCGCCGACGACGACTCGATCCAGCGCTGCAGCGCCTGTTGCCAGGCCGGCCGCAAGCGGCCGCGCAGCGCCGACACCTGCGCGCTCAAGCCCGAACCTGCGGATCCGCGCCCTTGCCGCGACATCGCAGCGGCAATCGCCAGCCCGCGCGCAATCGCCTCGTCTATCCTGGCCTTGCATTGCGTCTGGTCCAGCGCTTCAGCCGGAAACATCTCGCGCTCTGTCTTGTCGGCCAGCACGTCACCGGCATCGTCGCTGTTGGCCGCGCCGCCCTGACCCTGTCCGAGCGCTTGCCGGACCGACGCGTCCTTGCCTTCCCACACCTGCGTGCGCGAGCGCATCAGGTCGGCGTTGCGGCGCATCTCGATCACGATGTCCTCGGCCGAGCGCTGGCGCGCACCCGGCATGTCGAGGCCGCCGGCGGGAATGGCGGCGAAGCCCAGTTCGCTGCGCAGGATGTCGTTGATGATGTAGTCGTGGGCGTAGTTGAATTCGAGCCGGCCGGAACCGCGGGCGCGGTCATGGGTTCGAAGCGCGAGATGAAGCAGTTCGTGCGCCAGCACAAAAACGAGCTCGTTGTCTCTGAGTCTGGCCGTGAATCCCGGATTGGCCACCAGCCGACCGGACGCGAAGATGCCCATGGTTGGCACCCGCCAGTCGAGATTGACGCGCACCGCTGCGGCGAGCCCCGCCAGATGCGGCAGCGGCACCGTGACCATGCGCAGGCCGTTCTCGATGCGCTTTAAGGTCGCGCGATCGGCATTGCGGTCCGAGGTTGCGGGGGCGGCGCTCATTGCTTTGTCACCGTGCGCAACACCGCGAGCATCGCCTTGTCGGCGCCAAGCGCGCCCCATTGCTCGACCAGATCGGTCAGCAGCATCAACTGGCTCTCGGTCGGCAGGCTGCGCAGGAAGCGCGAGACCGCGCGCGGCTTCACCGCGCCGAGCCGCCCGGCGGCGACATTCTGGCGGATCGAATTCAGGATGAACCAGCGCGCGGTCTCGCCCTTCGGCAGGTTTTCCGGCCGCTCGATATAGGCCTCGACCGGCGCCATGGTGCCGACGGCTTCTTCCGCCAGGGCGCAGAACACCGCGGCATCCTCGGAGGACAGGCGGCCGAAGGCGAGCGCACGTCGGGTGTCGCGGTTGAGGATGCCGGATTGCTCCGCCATGTCCAGCGCCTGAGATAGCAGCGCCCAGGCGCGGGGCGTCGAGAATGGCTGCGGCTCCTGCGGCACCTCGCGCATCAGCGCATCCGGCATGAACGAGATGTAGCTGCGGATATCGGCGCGGATGCCGCTCCTGCGCGCCCAGTCCTGCCATTCGTCAGCATCGACCCGCAGATTGAGGATGGTCACGCGGTTGACCAGCGCAGAACTCATCGCCCGCACCAGCGCGCGGTCGGTCTGCCGGTTGCCGGCGGCCACCACCCAGGTGCCGGCGGGCAGGGCGTGTTCGCCCAGACGCCGCTCCAGCAGCAGCGAGTAGAACGCCTTCTGCACGTCCGGCGCACAGGCCGGCAATTCGTCCAGAAACAGGCAGAAGGTCTGCGCGATCTCCGGCAGAAGAAGTCGCGGCGGATAGAACACCGAGCGTTCGCCGACGATTTTCGGCACGCCGCTGACGTCTTCCGGCGCAATCTGGGTGCCGAGCAATGATCGGCAGGGCAGGCCGGCTTCGGCCGCCGCCTGGAAGACCATCTCGGATTTGCCGACACCGGGAGGCGACAGCAGCAGGAAGCTCTGTTCGTGCGCCATGCACTGAACCAGCTTCTTGGCCTGCTTGAGGGTGATGGATTGCTGAAGGGCGCTTGCGCCTGCGTCCATTGGACGGCTCCTGGGTGAAGAACAAACGGCGTTCCCTCACCAGGAACAGCTTCAATCTAGGCGCATCGGCGGAGTCGCGCCAGCGGCGTTGCGGACTTTTTTTCGCACGCCTGCGGCAGTGACGACGCTTGTCATGACAGTTTCGTTACAGAATTATGACAAATTGAGGCGTTCGTCGGGTTTGAGCGCGGGTTGCAGCAGTCATGTCGATGTCCGGTATGTCCTTCCTTTCGCGGAGCTTTTCGGGGCTGCAGCGTACGTTATGCGGGCCGGGGCCGTCGATCGCAGCGACCGGTGCGCTGCACCTGTTCGCACTGATCCGGATTGGCCAGACCGAAATCGGGTCGTTCGGGCAAGGCTTGGCGCTTCTAACCTGGATATTGCTGAACTGCGTCTTGCTGTTGCTGCTGCGGCGGGCTGTGCTCGCGGCCGCGATCTCGCTCGGACTGATCGAACTGCTGATCCTGGTCTCGCAGTTCAAGTTCAAGATCACCTGGATGACGGCGACCTTCCTCGACATACTGGTGATAGACCCCGACAGCCTGACTTTTCTGCTGTCGGTGATGCCCGGTCTGCGCCTTGTTGCGATCCTAGCGGCGTTGGTCGGTGTTGTTCTGCTGGTCGTTCTGTGGAAGCTCGACCGGACCAGAATTCCGCGCCTGCTCTCGGCGTTGGCGGCCAGCGTATCGCTCGCCGCCATCATTGGCCTGTCGAATGCGGTCCCCGAACAGCCGCATGAACCGTTCCAGGGCGTCAATCATGTCTCGAATTTTGCGCGCTCCACGGTGGTGTCGCTGTCGGAATTGAGCGACAGCGGCTGGCTTGATGTCGATCGTGCCGTGGCAAGCCGGGTCAAAGCTCTGCCAGCGGATGACGAATGCACGCCCGAAGGAAAGCGTCCGCACATCATCATGGTGCTCGACGAATCGAGCTTCGATATCAGGAGCGCGCCGGGCGTGAAGGTGCCCGCAGACTACGGCCGGCATTTCGCATCGGCCGACGGCAAGTCGCGTACGCTGATCACGGAGGCCGCTGGCGGACCGACCTGGTACACGGAATACAACGTGCTCACCGGGCTCTCGACCCGCTCATTCGGCCGCATGAGCTTCTACGTCACGCGGCTGGCCGCCGGCCGCATCAAGCGTGGGCTGCCGCAAGCGCTTCGCCGCTGCGGCTACAAGACCTTCACGCTCTATCCTGCCTACGGCGCCTTCCTGAGCGCACGCCGCTTTCAGAAGAGCGCCGGCATCGATCGCCTGATCGACGCGCGCGAGATGGGGGCGGGCGACGTCGAGCCGGACTCGTTCTACTTCGACAAGGCCGTGCGGCTGATTGGGAAGGAGCGCGGCAACGATCCGCTGTTCCTGTTCGTCTACACCGCCGCCAATCATTTCCCCTGGGATACGCGTTACCGTCCCGAACTCACGCCGGGCTGGAAGCCGCTCAATGCCGATGCCGAGACCGACGAATATGTCCGGCGCCAGAGCATCAGCGCACGCGACTATGCCGCCTTCGTTGCCAAGCTGAAGCGCGATTATCCGGACGAGGCCTTCCTGATCGTTCGGTTCGGCGATCATCCTCCGGCCATCGCACCGCGGTTGCTCGAACCCGCAATGTCGGATGAGCAGATTGCCAACGGCATCATGGCGCGCGACCAGCGCTTTTTCAGTGCCTATTACGCGATCGATGCCATCAACTTCACGCCGGTCGACCTGTCGTCGGCGCGCGACTCGCTTGATGCGCCGTATTTGCCGCTGGTGGTCCAGGAGGCGGCCGGGCTGCCGCTCGATTCAACCTTCGCCGAGCAAAAGCGGATTCTGGAGCGCTGCCAGGGAATGTTTTATCCCTGTAAGGATGGCGCCGAGGCGCGGCGCTTCAACCGGCTTCTGGTCGATAGCGGCGTGATTACGGGATTCTGATTGACCTGGACGCTCCAGCGGAATTTATCGGATGCGCTCCATTGCCCAAGACACGTTCTTGTCACCCTGAATGTGCAGCCTCCCATCGGGACGCATGACCCCTTTGATGTTGTACCAGCGGCCATCTCGGTAGACTTGCTCGCCGACAAAACTGCTCGGACCGGTTGCCCGAATCTTTAGGATCACGTCGCCCGGCTTAAAGTTTGTGCTGTTGGTCGAGGTCGCGGTGCCGATCCCTTTACTAAGCTGGTAACTGTATTTCCATTCTGGACTGTACCAGTGTCCGTCAAAGGCTTGGGCTGTGATGGGGAGGGGGCCGCCTGCCGACGAGCCGGGCACTCGTAGCGGGGGGAAGGTAGACGCAAATATCTTTTCGCCGCTAGCGACTTGCTCGCCGGCGCAGCTAGGCGCACTGAATTTACGATTCTTTTCAAAGAAAGTGATGGCGCGGCGGTCGTTCTTGCAAAATGCGACCGCGATGTCCTGAACGCCGGCTTGCTCGTTCGGTTCTGTTCCTGATCCGCGAATCTTGGCGATGCCTGCTCCGTAATAGGCTCCGGAGATGCCCAGCCGTTTTCCTTGCTCAAGATAGAAAAGTCCCCGGCGCGGGTCGGGTGGCACGCTGAAGCGGTCGTCCACGCCGACTAGGACAAGACCGACATTGGTCAAGCCGGTTGGATTGCCCAGGTCGGCCGCGCGCATGGAGGCGCGCATCGACCGGGACCAGATAGTTGCGACCATTCACTTGCAGCCCGTGCCCTGCGTAGAAGAACAAGGCGATCTTGGCTTGGTCGAGCTTGTCGCGGAAGCTTCGGAGAATGTTCCGCATGCCACTGCCGCTTAGGTCGGTTCCCACCAGAACCTCGAATCCAAGAACTCTTAGCGCGTTTGAAATATCGGCTGCGTCGTTCGTCGGATTCTTGAGCGAAGTGGAATGTTGATAGGCGCCGTTGCCGATGATCAGCGCAATTCGATCGGATGCAATCGCGGTCGAGCTGAAAAGCCAGATCGTTAAAAACGTGCCGATGATTGAAGCAACCTTAGCCCGCATCGCCTCAGCCCCTCCATGCGGTATTAATTTACACCGCATGGGCCCGGGACTCAACTTACGGTTAGCGTCGCATTTGTTGTTTTTCCGCGTTCTCCGCGCTTTTCACCACGCCGCCGGCGACTTCGGTCAAAGTCGGGCGCGGCAAAGCCGAGAACGGCAGTGGCCGCGTCACCTCGATCGCAGCGATGCCGAGCCGCGCGGTCAGAAGTCCGTTCAGCACGCCTTCGCCCAAGCGGGCCGACAGCTTGGCCGCAAGGCCATGTCCGATCACCTGCTGGATCAGGCTGTCGCCGGCCGCCATGCCGCCGGTGATGGTGAGATGGGTGATGACATGACGCAGCAGCCGGAACATTCCGAGCGTGCCGGGCCGGCCGCCGTAAAGAAGCGCCAGCTTGCGCGCGAGCCCAAGCGTCGTGATCAGCACGAAGAAGATGTCGATTGCCGCGCGCGGTGATACCGCGGTCACGATCGAAACACGCTTGGCTGCGTTGCTGACGAGCTGGCGCGCCTCGCGATCGAGCGGCGCCATCAATTCGCGCTCGGCAAGGCGGATCAGGTCGGCGCCGTCGATGATCTCGGAGAAATGCGCCTGCAGCTTCGCCCGGCTGCGCGCCAGATGCGGCAGCTGGCTTTCGATCGCGAGCAGGTCGCGCAGGATGGCCTGACCGTCGGCACGGTTGTCGGTGGCAAGCGTTTCCGCCGCCCGCTCGCGGATGTGATCGATTTTTGCCAGCCGCGACAGCCCGGCAAACTCGCGCCAGGCAATCGCAAGCAGCGCCAGCAGCGCCAGACCTGCGAGGGCAAGGGCAAACCATCCAAGCGCCTCGAAGCGCGCGAACAGATCCTCGATCAGCTTCGTCACCGCAAGTCCGATCCCGAGCGAAATCAGACCGGTGAGCGCACCGAACAGGATCTTGCGCCAGGGAAAGCGGCGTCGCGGCGCCGTCGCCGATGCGACCGCCGGCAGGTGCGCGTCGGCGGCATCGGCCTCACGCAGGATCTCGACCAGCGGATCGTCCTTGGCCGCCGTGACCACCACGTTCGGATCGTCGGGCGAAAAGATTGCGGGCCGTCGCGGACGGGCGGTCATTTCAGACGGTCTCCGATCAGGAATTCGAGCGCACGATCGAGACGGATATGGGGCAGGGCGGGCACGCCTGCATCGGTTCGCTCCAGGAGAGGCGGGCGAAAACGCAGGAAGCGATAATCGGCGTCGTCCGACGACACGTTGGACAATCCGCGAAACCGGGTATCGGCTTCGAAGATCGCATCGGGATCGTTCGGCAGATCGCCAGGATAGATCACAATCTCCGAATTGCCGTCGAACACGCGGCCACCGGCGCGCTCGCCGGCAAGCGGCGTGCCCATGATCGCATGCAGCGAGCCATGCGGTCCGCCGACATGTGCTTCACCGGTCGCGCGCACCGAGGCCATCGCAATCGCGTCGATGCGGGCGCCGGAATAATCCGCGCGTTTCGTCGCCTCGGTCACCAGCCGTTCGAGAATGCGCTCCAGCCGGTCATGCGACGTATGATGCAGAAGATCGGCCTTGGTGGCGGCGAACAATATGCGGTCGATCCGTGGCGCGAACAGCGCGGAGAGGATCGAGTTGCGCCCGACATTGAAGCTGTCGAGGATCGCAGCCAGCGCGCGTTCCAGATCGTTGATGGCGTCGGGGCCGGCATTCAGCGCGGTGAGAGTGTCGACCAGCACGATCTGACGGTCCAGCCGCGCGATATGCTCGCGATAGAACGGACGCACGATCGCGTCCTTGTAGGATTCGTAGCGCCGCCGCATCATCGCCCACAGCGAGCCGGACGGCGGCGATCCCTCCAGCCGGTCCAGCGGTGCGAAGGTCAGCGCCGGCGAGTCTGCGAGTTCGCCCGGCATCAGAAAGCGGCCCGGCGGCAAAAGGCTGAGGGCGAAGCGCTCGTCGCGGCAATCGCGCAGATATTTGGTGAAATGTTTCGCCGCGGACTGCGCGACGGGCTCCTCGGCATGTGCCTTCGGATCGAGCGAGGCGAGATCGGCGTGCCAAGCGGCGGCAAGATGGGCGCGATCGCCCTGCCGCGACAGCCGGATGGTTTCGGCCGACCATTCCTCGTAGCTTTGCGTGAGCAGCGCCAGGTCCAGCAGCCATTCTCCGGGATAGTCGACGATGTCGAGCGTGAGGGCGCGCATCGCGCCGTTGCGTGACTGGTAGTCGATGATCAGGCGCAGTTCGCTGATCTGCTTGGTCGATTCCGGCCATTGCCGCTCTTTCAGCAATTGCTCGAGATGCGCCTCATAGGCAAAGCGGGGGACGGTATCGTCAGGTTGCGGCGACAGCCGCGCACGGGCGATCCGTCCCGAAGCCATCGACTCGAAGACCGGGAAGCGGCCGCCGCGCAAGAGGCCATGCACCAGCGCGGTAATGAAAACCGTCTTGCCGGCGCGCGACAGCCCGGTCACGCCGAGACGCACGGTCGGCTCGAACAGGCTATGGCCGTATTCGAACAGCGCCTGGGAGGTCAGGCGCGCCTGCTCGATAATGTCCGAAAAAACGTTCGCCATCCTGCGCGCCGGCGCTATTGTCCCGCGCAGGAGCGCGAGATCATTGCCGGCTAAAGATAGGGCGGTTACGCCGCGATACTAGCTGCCGCGCCGCTCGGCCTGCCAGACACCAGAGCATTCGCCCTTGGACGAAACCCAGCGTCCCGAACCCGAATCACGCGACAGCCGGCCCGTTCCGCTGGCGCTCTGGTCGGCTCGGGCAACGCTCACCCGTGCAGCGCCGCTACCCGCCACACTGCCGGAAATCCTGAAGCTCGATCCCAGCGGGTCGGCGTGTCCGACGCGGCCGCCCTTGATGCGCACGGCGTAGCGGTATCCGCGGTCGCAGGTGCCTTTCTCGGTGATGATGAGAACGCTCCATAATCCGTCAAATGCGCCGGTCGCCTGGCTCGGTCTCTTGGCTTTGGCGGCAGCCGAGGCGTCCGGGATGGCAACAAGGGCAAGAATTCCCGCCAGCGCCAATCGTGCAAGCATCATATGTTACCCCTTGGGCGACCGCGCTACCGGGCCACCTTCTCCGGCTGAGTGGAATAGTCGTTGGGCTGACGCAGGAATGGATCGGGTCCGGCGCCCCTCGCGAATCCGACGTCGTACAGGGCCTTCATGTAATCCGGGTCGAACGCCCCGCGCGCCGGCGCGCTGAAGTCCTGATTCACATAAGCGACATAGAAGCCGATACCACTGCGCAATGCGGTCGCATAGGCGCGGTCGATCGCGTTGCGGGTCACGAACTTGATGGCAGCACTGACGGTCCGTCCGAGAATGCTGAGCGTCGTGCGCTCGGTCAGTTGAAAGTCCGGATCAAGCTTCATGTTGGCGATAATGTAGAAGTCTGTCGCCGGCAGCTTTGCGGTCGACGTGCTGACAAGCATGGAATCGGGCGCGATATAGAATTGTCCGGCGAGCCCGCCATCGACATGCATTTCTGCGAACTTGCGGCCGTTCGCTTCAACATCGATGAAGGTGGGCGGAAATGCGCCGGGAATGCTGATCGCGGCGATCATCACCTTGCGCACCAGATCGAGCGCCTGCTTATCACCACGCGTCGCGATCGCACCGATATCCCATGCCACCGGCCGGCCGGCGTCGAGATTGGTGGTGAGGATCAACAGACGCCGCCCGCGCGCGTGCTCAGCGGCGATGTCCTTGAGCAGCTCGGGCGTGACCCGCTTTTCTATCAGCTTGTGCAACGGCCAGGTATCGAGGAAGCTCTCGCCCTTGCCCCCGACCTCGAAAATGTCGATCGCGCTTATCGTGGTATAGGCGTCCCGAAGCTGATCGTCGTAGCGCGATCCGAGAAATGCAAAAGGCGCGATCAGCGCGCCCGTGCTCACGCCAGTCACCAGCGAGAATTCCGGACGGGTTCCGGCTTTCGACCATCCGCTCAGCAGACCAGCTCCGAAAGCACCGTCCTCGCCTCCGGTGGAGAGGATGAGCCAGGGGCCCGGCTTCGGCGGTAGCGCGCGCAGATATTCGCTTTCCGAATCGGCCCAGAAGCGCGCCTCGGGCATATTGGCGACGGTCGCCGCCTTCTGGTCGGCCGCGGAGAAGGCGGTGCGCGGTATCGGCCCGTCCGAACCGGCGGCCGGCTTTGCGGGCTGGCTGGCTTTGCCCTTTTTAGTAGTTGCCTTCTTTTTGGACTGCGCCGAAAGCGCATAGCCATCCGCTACGCCGACGGACGGCCATGCGATGGCAGACGGGATCGCGAACCACATCATCCCTGCCGCCGCAGCGGCCGCGATCACGAAGCGAATCAGGTTTCCTGACGTCACGCGCATCCTTTAATCTTGTCGCAAGCGCCCATCCGAAGCAATTCGCGTCGCGTCACACCGGCGCGCCTTTCATACACAACCCACGTGATTCGAATTTGACGAGAAGCCTTTCGTTCCCACGATTGTGACATCCGCGAAGATACGGAGCACGATGAGCGCCAGTGTGCGTCGCGTGATGTCTTTCGGGTGGAACTGAAGATCCCGATGCGAAACTGGGGCAGGGCGCGGCACTCGGTGACTCTCCATTCTGCGGGTTGATTCGATTTTCAGACCGGTTGGACAAAGCTTTGTCTCTCCGGCGGCGATTTTGGGTCCGGAACCTGACGTTTTGGTCTCGAGCGCTGTCCGCGCTCCGGCGTCGCCGGCAATCGGCTATCTAGAGCTCTACCAAGGGCGCACAGTGCCGCGGGGATGCTGAAAGCAAACCCGCGACCGGGCCTGCGAAACGCCGGGTGCCGCCAACGGCGGGAGCGATTGCTAATCTCAGACTTTTCGGGCGCTTGCGGGGGCAAAAGCGCTGCGCTAAGGCTGCCGCAACTTCCTTCTTGGAACGAATCTGGGCTGGGGTTTTGGAGGGCAATCCGTCGGTTCGCCGGCAGATGCCCGGGGACGGCGTTTTGGCCGGGCAGATCGGCCCCGCAGCCCTGTGAGGAGACAGATGAGCGACCTGCTGCAGGCCTATCTCCCGCTCGTGGTGTTCATCGCGGTTGCGCTGTTCATCGGGCTCGCCTTGCTGGTCGCGCCTTTCCTTGTCGCCTACCGCAATCCGGACCCGGAAAAGCTTTCGGCCTACGAATGCGGATTCAACGCCTTCGATGACGCGCGCATGAAATTCGACGTGCGGTTTTATCTGGTTGCCATTCTTTTCATTATTTTCGACCTCGAAGTCGCCTTCCTGTTCCCCTGGGCGGTGACGTTCGGCGAACTCGGAGTATTCGGCTTCTGGTCGATGATGGTTTTCCTTGGCGTTCTGACCATCGGCTTTATCTACGAATGGAAGAAGGGAGCGCTCGAATGGGATTAGGGCGCGATATGGGATCGGCTGAAACGGTTTTGCGGCCGGATCACTCTCTCTTGCATGGGATGAGCGACAGATGAGCGCCGTTGTTGCACCTGCCGCCAAAGGCATTCTCGATCCGCGCACCGGCAAGCCGATCGGCGCTGACGACCAGTTCTTTACCGGCCTCAATGCCGAGCTTGCCGACAAGGGCTTTCTTGTCACCACCGCCGACGATCTGGTCACCTGGGCGCGTACCGGCTCGCTGATGTGGATGACCTTCGGCCTGGCCTGCTGTGCGGTCGAAATGATGCAGATGTCGATGCCGCGCTATGACGCCGAGCGCTTCGGTTTCGCGCCACGGGCCTCGCCGCGCCAGTCCGATGTCATGATCGTCGCCGGAACCCTGACCAACAAGATGGCGCCCGCGCTCCGCAAGGTCTACGACCAGATGCCGGAACCGCGCTACGTCATCTCGATGGGAAGCTGCGCCAATGGCGGCGGCTATTACCATTACTCGTATTCCGTGGTGCGCGGCTGCGACCGCATCGTGCCGGTGGACATCTATGTTCCGGGCTGCCCGCCCACGGCCGAGGCGCTGCTCTATGGCGTGATGCTGCTGCAAAAGAAGATCCGCCGGGTCGGAACCATCGAGCGCTGAAATGAGCGAGAAGCTGCAGGCCATCGGTGAGGCGATCAGCGCGGGGCTGCCGGGCGCGGTGACCGGCTACGAGATCGCGTTCGGCGAACTGAATGTCCGCGCGAACGCAGCCAACATCGTTACGGTCGTGCGCTTCCTGCGCGACGACCCGAACCTGCAATTCTGGAATTTCATTGATGTGACCGCGGTCGACTTCCCGCAGCGGGAGCAGCGCTTCGACGTGGTCTACCACTTCCTGTCGCCCAAGCAGAATGCGCGCGTGCGGGTGAAGGTTGCGACCGACGAAGTGACGCCGGTGCCGTCGATCATTTCCGAATTTCCGGGCGCCGACTGGTTCGAGCGCGAGGCCTACGATCTCTATGGCGTGCTGTTTACCGGCCATCCCGACATGCGCCGCATCCTCACCGATTACGGCTTCGAGGGCCATCCGCTGCGCAAGGACTTCCCGCTGACCGGCTTCGTCGAGGTGCGCTATGACGATGCCCAGAAGCGCGTCGTCAACGAACCGGTGCGGCTCAATCAGGAATTCCGCAATTTCGATTTTCTGTCGCCATGGGAGGGCACGGATTATCGTCTGCCCGGTGACGAGAAGGCCAGCGCCCAGGGCAACAAGCTGACCGGCGAGCCGGACAAGAAGGTGTCCTCATGAAGGATACGCTCAAGCCCGGACTCAAACACACTCTGACCTTCACCATCACCGACCGGCAGACGGTGCCGGAATTCTATCCGGAATCGCCGATGTTCCGCGCCATGCCGCGGGTGTTCGCGACCGGCTACATGGTCGGGTTGTTCGAATGGTGCTGCACCGAGATGCTCAACATGCATCTCGATGCGGGCGAGGGTTCGCTCGGCGTGCATGTCGATTTCAGCCATCTGGCAGCGACTCCGCCCGGGATGACCGTGACGGTCGAATGCGAGTGCACCGGCGTGGACGGCAAGACGGTCAGTTTCTTCGTGCGCGGCCATGACGGCATGGATGTGATCGGCGAAGGCCGGCACGAACGCGCCGTGGTCAACTACGACAAGTTCAATGCGCGTGTCGCCGACAAGGCGCTGAAGGCGAGGGCGGCGTGATGGCATCGGCGCAGCAACGGTCCGGCGGGTGTCTCTGCAAAGCGGTGCGCTTTACCGCGACCCCAGCCGATAACGAGGTCGGGACGTGTCACTGCAGCATGTGCCGGCGCTGGACGGCGGGTCCGTTCATGGTGCGCGACTGCGGCACCTCGCTGAAGGTCGAGGACAAGACAAATCTGGGCGCCTACCGCTCGTCGGAATGGGCGGAGCGCGGCTTCTGCAAGTCGTGCGGAACGCCGCTCTATTACCGGCTGATCGACAGGGATTCGTATTTCGTGTCGGCCGAAGCGTTCGACGACGTGAACGACATCTCGTTCACGACGCAGATCTTCATCGACGAGAAGCCGGCGTATTACGACTTCGCCAACAAGACGCACAACATGACCGGTGCGGAAGTGTTCGCGCAATTTGCGCCGGGCGGCGACGAGGCCAAGGGATAACAAGATGGCCGAAACCTCCGGCGAACGTAATTTCACCATCAACTTCGGACCGCAGCATCCGGCGGCGCATGGTGTGCTGCGCCTCGTGCTGGAGCTCGACGGCGAGATCGTCGAGCGCGTCGATCCGCATATCGGCCTCCTGCATCGCGGCACCGAAAAGCTGATCGAGCAGAAGACCTATCTGCAGGCGATTCCGTATTTCGACCGGCTCGATTATGTCGCGCCGATGAACCAGGAGCATGCCTTCTGCCTCGCCGCGGAGAAGCTGCTCGGGCTGACAGTGCCGCGCCGCGGCCAACTCATTCGCGTGCTGTATTGCGAGATAGGCCGCATCCTGTCGCATCTGCTTAACGTCACCACCCAGGCGATGGATGTCGGCGCGCTGACGCCGCCGCTGTGGGGCTTTGAGCCGCGCGAGCAGCTCATGGTGTTCTATGAGCGCGCCTCCGGGTCGCGCATGCATGCGGCCTATTTCCGGGTTGGCGGCGTGCATCAGGATCTGCCGCAGAAGCTGATCGACGACATCGAAGCCTGGTGCGATCCGTTCCTGAAGACGGTCGATGACATCGACTCGCTGCTCACCGGCAACCGCATCTTCAAGCAGCGCAACGTCGATATCGGCGTGGTGTCGCTGGATGACGCCTGGAAATGGGGCTTCTCAGGCGTGATGGTGCGTGGCTCGGGCGCGGTCTGGGACCTGCGGAAGAACCAGCCTTATGAATGCTATGCCGAGATGGATTTCGACATCCCGATCGGCAAGAACGGCGATTGTTACGACCGCTATCTGATCCGCATGGAAGAAATGCGCCAGTCGGTTCGGATCATGAAGCAGTGCATCGCGCTTCTGAACGCGCCGGACGGCAAGGGACGCGTCTCGGCCGATGATCAGAAAGTGGTGCCGCCGAAGCGCGGCGAGATGAAGCGCTCGATGGAAGCGCTGATCCATCACTTCAAGCTCCACACCGAGGGCTTCCATGTGCCGGCCGGCGAGGTCTACGCCGCGGTAGAAGCGCCGAAGGGCGAGTTCGGCGTCTACCTCGTCGCCGACGGCACCAACAAGCCGTACAAATGCAAGATCCGCGCGCCCGGCTTCGCGCATCTGCAGGCGATGGATTTTCTCTGCAAGGGCCACATGCTCGCAGACGTCTCGGCCATTCTCGGTTCGATCGACATCGTGTTCGGGGAGGTCGATCGCTGATGGCCGTTCGTCGTCTCGCCCCGAAGGAACTGCAGCCGAAGGACTTCTCCTTCACGCCCGAAAATCTCGAATGGGCGCGCGGGCAGCTCGCGAAATATCCGGACGGCCGTCAGGCCTCCGCGGTGATCCCGCTCTTGTGGAGGGCGCAGGAACAGGCCGGCGGCTGGGTGCCGGAAGCCGCGATCCGCTACGTCGCGGAGTTTCTCGACATGGCGAATATCCGCGTCATGGAGATCGCGACCTTCTACACCATGTTCAATCTGGCGCCGGTCGGACGTCATCACGTGCAGCTTTGCGGCACCACGCCGTGCCGGCTGCGCGGCGCCGGAGAGTTGATTGATGTGTGCGAGAAGCGCATCGGCCACCAGTTCGACGTGACGCCCGACGGCGCGTTGTCCTGGGTCGAGGTCGAGTGCCTCGGCGCCTGCGTGAATGCGCCGATGGCGCAGATCAATTACGACTTCTACGAGGACCTGACTCCGGAAATCCTGACGCGCATTCTCGATGATCTCGCCGCCGGGAAAGAGGTGAAGCCCGGTCCGCAGATCGACCGGCAATTCTCCGCGCCCGAAGGCGGACCGACCACGCTGCTGGAATCGCCCTCGATCAGCACTGGCAGCGCGGGCGCTCCGTCGCAGACGCCGCTCACCGATGCTGCACCGAAAAAGCCAACGGCCGATGCCAACGTTCGCGAGGCGCCGGCAGAGGTCGACACGCTGGTGAAGGCTGCGGCGAAAGAGGGAATCTCGCCGAAAGCGACCGAAAAGGCGCTGACCGAGGAGGCACCCGTCTCCGAGCAGCACAAGCCCAGCCTGCTCGAAAAGGCGCGCGAAGGCATCGCGGACGATCTCAAACAGATCCGCGGTGTCGGACCCAAGCTCGAGGCGATGCTCAACCGGATGGGAATTTTCCATTTCGACCAGATCTCGACCTGGACCGAGATGAACTTGCGTTGGGTCGACCAGAATCTCGAGGGCTTCAAGGGCCGCGCGGCCCGCGACAAGTGGATCGAGCAGGCAAAGAAGCTCGCGACCGGATGGCGGCCTTCGGGCGGCACAGGCGAGAAATCAGGCGACTGAACCATGCTGGCTGACAAGGACCGCATCTTCAAAAATCTGTACGGTCAGTACGACTGGGGCCTCAAGGGCGCGCGCGCACGCGGCTCATGGGATGGCACCAAGCAGATCCTCGAACGCGGGCGTGACGGCATCATCAACGAGATGAAGGCGTCGGGCTTGCGTGGCCGCGGCGGCGCTGGATTCCCGACCGGCATGAAATGGTCGTTCATGCCCAAGGAAAGCAAGGACGGCCGGCCGAGCTATCTGGTTGTGAATGCCGACGAGTCCGAGCCCGGCACCTGCAAGGATCGGGAGATCATGCGGCACGATCCGCATCTCCTGGTCGAGGGCTGCCTGATCGCAGGCTTCGCCATGGGCGCGGTTGCGGCTTACATCTATGTGCGTGGCGAATTCATAAGAGAGCGGGAAAGGCTGCAGGCCGCGGTCGATCAGGCCTATGAGGCGAAGCTGATCGGCAAGAACAACGTCAATGGTTACGACTTCGACGTCTACGTCCACCACGGTGCCGGCGCCTATATCTGCGGCGAGGAGACCGCGCTGCTTGAAAGCCTCGAAGGCAAGAAGGGCATGCCCCGGCTGAAGCCGCCATTTCCCGCCAATGTCGGTCTCTATGGCTGCCCGACCACAGTGAATAACGTCGAGTCGATTGCGGTCGCGCCCGACATCATGCGCCGCGGCGCGGCGTGGTTCTCCTCGTTCGGCGCGCCCAACAATGTCGGCACCAAGCTGTTCTGCATTTCCGGCCATGTGAACCGGCCCTGCAATGTCGAAGAGGCGATGAGCATCCCGTTCCGCGAGCTGATCGACAAGCATGCCGGCGGCATTCGCGGCGGCTGGGACAATCTGAAGGCCGTCATTCCGGGCGGCTCGTCGGTGCGGATGGTGCCCGCGGCGCAGATCATGGACTGCCCGATGGATTTCGACTCGCTCGCCAAGCTGAAATCCGGTCTCGGCACCGCGGCGGTCATCGTGATGGACAAGTCGACCGACCTGATCGCTGCGATCGCGCGTCTGTCGTATTTCTACAAGCACGAAAGCTGCGGCCAGTGCACGCCGTGCCGCGAAGGCACCGGCTGGATGTGGCGGGTGATGACGCGCATGGCGCAGGGCCGCGCGCATAAGCGCGAGATCGACCAGCTGCTCGATGTGACCAAGCAGGTCGAGGGTCACACCATCTGCGCGCTGGGCGACGCCGCGGCCTGGCCGATCCAGGGCCTGATCGCGCATTTCCGTCACGAGATAGAGGAGCGCATCGACCGGTACGCAGCCAATCCGCATCCCGATCCGGTCCAGGTGGCGGCGGAGTGAACATGCATGTCCGCGCCCGTCGTTCTCTGGTGGCAGCGCTACGGCAACATCGCCCAGATCGCGTCGGCGGTATTCGCCGTGGTGGGCTTTGGCGCGGTGCTGCTTCAGCTCAGCGAGATCCGGCACAACAATCGGGCGACCGGCGCGCGGCAGGTTTATCTCGCCTATACCGATCTGAATTTCAAACATCCGGAATATGCGCTGCCCGAACTCGACAAGCTGAAGTCCGGCGACCCGGCCGTGTTCGAGCGTTACAAGACCTTCGTGTCCTATCTGCTCTATGCCTGCGACGAGGTCATGAGCGCGTTTCCAAAGCAGCAGGAATGGCGCAAGTCCTGCGCCTACGAACTCAAGGCGCATCTGCCGTTCCTGTGCGAGACGCTGTCGAACGATCCGGCTTTTCTGGAGACATTCGGGGGCCGCAGCATCGATTTCGTGACCTCCGTGATGCAGCGCAACGGCGTGACCGCGCCGGAATGCCGTCCGAAAAAGGCTTGATATGAAAGCGATGGTAATGCCGCAGGAGCTCTCACGATGACCAAGATCGTGGTCGACGGCATCGAGCTTGATGTGCCGGCGGAATACACGCTGCTGCAGGCCTGCGAGGCCGCGGGCGCGGAAATTCCGCGCTTCTGCTTCCATGAGCGGCTGTCGATCGCCGGCAATTGCCGCATGTGCCTGGTCGAACTGAAAGGCTCGCCAAAGCCGGTCGCGTCCTGCGCCTGGGCGGTGCGGGATTGTCGTCCCGGTCCGAACGGCGAACCGCCGACGGTCAATACGCGCACGGCGCTGGTGAAAAAGGCACGCGAAGGCGTGATGGAATTCCTGCTGATCAATCATCCGCTCGATTGCCCGATCTGCGATCAGGGCGGCGAATGCGACCTGCAGGACCAGGCCATGGCCTATGGCGTCGACACCTCGCGCTACTGGGAAAACAAGCGCGCGGTCGAGGACAAATACATCGGCGCGCTGGTCAAGACCTCGATGAACCGCTGCATCCATTGCACGCGGTGTGTTCGCTTCGCCACCGAAGTCGCAGGCGTGCCCGAGCTTGGCGCCATCGGGCGCGGCGAGGACATGGAGATCACCACCTATCTCGAACAGGCGATGACTTCGGAGCTGCAGAGCAACGTCGTCGATCTCTGCCCGGTCGGTGCGCTGACGTCGAAGCCATACGCGTTCACCGCACGGCCGTGGGAACTGAACAAGACCGAGTCCGTCGACGTGATGGATGCGGTCGGATCCGCGATCCGCATCGACACCCGCGGTCGCGAAGTCATGCGGATTCTGCCGCGCCTCAACGAGGACGTGAACGAGGAGTGGATCTCCGACAAGACGCGGCATGTCGTCGACGGTCTGCGCGCGCAACGGCTCGACACGCCCTATATCCGCGAAAACGGCCGCCTCCGGCCGGCGACCTGGAACGAAGCGTTCGCGCTTGTGTCGCAGAAGGTGCGGGCCACACGCCCCGACCGGATCGGCGCCATCGCCGGCGACCTGTGCGCGGTCGAGGAAATGTTCGCGCTGAAGGAGCTGATGGCGCGGCTCGGCTCGCGCAATGTCGATGCGCGTCAGCGCGGCTCGATGATCGATCCACGCTGGGGCCGCTCGGCTTATCTGTTCAATGCGACGATCCCGGGGATCGAGCAGGCCGATGCGTTGCTGATCGTCGGCTCCAATCCGCGCAAGGAGGCTGCGATCCTGAATGCGCGGATCCGCAAGCGCTGGCGTATGGGTCATTTCCCGGTCGCGCTGATCGGCGAGCGCGTCGATCTGACCTATCCCTATCACTATCTCGGCGCTGGCCCGGACTCGCTGTCTGAATTGGCGAATGGCAAGGGTGATTACGCCGATCTGCTCTACAAGGCCGAACGGCCGATGGTGCTGGTCGGCGCCTCGGTCTTCACCCGCAATGACGCGGCACGCGTGGCGGCTTTGGCGGCACGCGTCGCGGTCGAGATCGGTGCGGTCTCGGATGTCTGGAACGGCTATTCGGTGCTGCATTATGCGGCCTCGCGCGTCGGCGCGCTCGATATCGGCTTCGTGCCGGGCGAGGGCGGGCAGGGCGCGCCGCAGATGGCCTCGGGCGGCGTGGACGTGCTGTTCTCGCTCGGCGCCGACGAGATCGACGTCGATCGCGGTCCCTTCGTTGTCTATATCGGCACCCATGGCGATGCCGGCGCGCACCGTGCCGATGTGATCCTGCCGGGCGCCGCCTATCCTGAAAAGTCGGGTCTCTATGTGAACACCGAAGGCCGCGTCCAGATGGCCGCGCGGGCCTCGTTCCCGCCCGGCGATGCGCGTGAGGACTGGGCGATCATGCGGGCGCTGTCCGATCATCTGGGCGCACGGCTGCCTTACGATTCACTGGCGCAATTGCGGCAGGCGATTTTTGCGGTTCATCCGCATCTGCAGCGGATCGGGACGGTGACGCCGGGCGACGGCGCCGACCTGCGCCGGCTCGCGCAACTGCCGGGGGCGCCCGACAAGGCGCCGTTCGTCTCGGTAATCGACGACTTCTATCTCACCAATCCGATCGCGCGTGCGAGCGCGGTGATGGCCGAGTGCTCGGCCCTCGCCGAGCAGCGCACCATGACGGCGGCGGAGTAGGCGCATGGCCGATTTCTTCTGGGCTTATCTCTGGCCGCTGATCATCATCGTCGGGCAAAGCGTCCTGCTGATGGTGATCCTGCTGGTCGCCATTGCCTACATCCTGCTCGCGGACCGCAAGATCTGGGCGGCCGTGCAGATCCGGCGCGGGCCGAATGTGGTCGGCCCATACGGGCTGCTGCAATCCTTCGCCGACCTGCTGAAATTCGTCCTCAAGGAGCCGGTGATCCCGGCCGGCGCAAACAAGGGCATTTTCCTGCTCGCGCCGCTTGTCACCGTGGTTCTCTCGATTGCCGCCTGGGCGGTGATCCCGGTCAATGCCGGATGGATGATTGCCGATATCAATGTCGGCATTCTCTACATCTTTGCGATCTCCTCGCTCGGGGTCTACGGCATCATCATGGGCGGCTGGGCGTCCAACTCGAAATACCCGTTCCTCGCGTCGCTGCGGTCGGCGGCGCAGATGGTGTCCTACGAAGTATCGATCGGCTTCGTCATCATCACCGTGCTGCTCTGCGTCGGCTCGCTGAACCTGAGCGACATCGTCAACGCGCAGAATGGCAGTTACGGGCTGTTCAACTGGTTCTGGCTGCCGCTGCTGCCGATGTTCGTGATCTTCTTCGTGTCGGCGCTGGCGGAAACCAACCGCCCGCCGTTCGACCTGGTCGAAGCCGAATCCGAATTGGTGGCCGGCTTCATGGTCGAATACGGGTCGACCCCGTACATGATGTTCATGCTGGGCGAGTATGTCGCCATCGCCACCATGTGCGCGATGGGGACCATCCTGTTCCTGGGCGGCTGGCTGCCGCCGGTGAATGTCGCGCCCTTCACCTGGGTGCCGGGCGTGGTCTGGTTCACGCTCAAGTGCCTGTTCATGTTTTTCCTGTTCGCGATGGTCAAGGCGATCGTGCCGCGCTATCGCTACGACCAGTTGATGCGGCTTGGCTGGAAAGTGTTCCTGCCGCTGTCGCTCGCGATGGTCGTGATCGTCGCCGCCGTCCTTCAATTCGGAGGTCTGGCGCCCAAATGACAGAGCCGGATTATGACCCTGTCGGCAACGGCACTTGCAGGCGCAGCGATCGGAGCGGCGCTGGGTGTGGCCAGCGCGCTGCTCGTGGTGTCCGCCGTGACCGAGCGGCTGCGTGCGCTCGATCGTTCCGAGACCGCCGGGGAGCGAGCGGCCTTGGAGCGCAAGTTGCTCGCTCTGCGATGGATCGTTGTCGGGGTCGAGGCGCTGGTGTTCGCTATCCTGGGCTATTGGGTTGGGTCATGGCTGTTCGAGTAGCGCCGCCGCCTGGGCGGCTGACAGGCAGAGGATAGAACCATGCGGCTCGATCAGGCAGCAAAGTCGGTGTTTCTCACCGAATTCATCCAGGCCTTCTTCCTCGGCATGCGCTATTTCTTCAAGCCGAAGCCGACGCTGAATTATCCGTTCGAGAAAGGGCCGATCTCACCGCGCTTTCGCGGCGAACATGCCTTGCGCCGCTACCCGAACGGGGAAGAGCGCTGTATCGCTTGCAAGCTGTGCGAAGCGATCTGCCCGGCGCAGGCCATCACCATCGAGGCCGGGCCGCGCCGCAATGACGGCACACGGCGCACCACGCGCTATGACATCGACATGGTGAAGTGCATCTATTGCGGGCTGTGCCAGGAGGCCTGCCCGGTGGACGCCATCGTCGAGGGTCCGAATTTCGAATTCGCGACCGAGACCCGCGAAGAACTTTTCTACGACAAGGAGCGGCTGCTCGCGAACGGCGATCGCTGGGAGCGGGAAATCGCACAGAATATCAAGCTCGATGCGCCTTACCGGTAACGAACGATGATCGTCGCGCTCTTTTTCTATCTGTTCTCCGGCGTGTGCATCGCCTCGGCGCTGATGGTGATCGCATCGCGCAATCCGGTGCATTCGGTGCTGTTTCTGATCCTTGCCTTCGTGAACGCCGCCGGGCTGTTCCTGCTGCTGGGCGCCGAATTCCTGGCGATGATCCTGGTGGTTGTCTACGTCGGAGCGGTGGCGGTCCTGTTCCTGTTCGTCGTGATGATGCTCGATGTCGACTTCGCCGAGCTGCGCGACGGCTTCCTGCAATATCTTCCGGTCGGGGCGCTGATCGGAATCGTGTTGCTTGCGGAAATCCTGCTCGTGGTCGGAGCCTGGACCATCGGCGGTGGCACGCCGCGCGTCGCGGCCGCGCCGATAACGGCGGGCGTGTCCAACACCGAGGCCATCGGCCTCGTGCTCTATACCAAATACATCTACTACTTCCAGGCAGCGGGCCTCGTCCTGCTGGTTGCGATGATCGGCGCGATCGTTCTCACGCTGCGTCACAAGGAAGGGGTCAAGCGGCAGAACATTTCCGATCAGGTGGCGCGGACACCCGCGACCGCGATCGAGATCCGCAAGGTCCAGCCGGGGCAGGGGCTGCAATCATGATTATCGGGCTCGGTCATTATCTGTCGGTCGCCGCCATCCTGTTCACGCTCGGGATTTTCGGCATCTTCCTGAACCGCAAGAACATCATCGTCATCCTGATGTCGATCGAGCTGATCCTGCTCTCGGTCAACATCAACTTCGTCGCCTTTTCGAGTTTCATGGGCGACATAGCGGGCCAGATTTTCGCGCTGCTGATTCTCACCGTGGCGGCGGCGGAAGCGGCGATCGGGCTCGCCATTCTTGTGGTGTATTTCCGCAACCGCGGCTCGATCGCGGTGGAAGACGTCAACCTGATGAAGGGCTGAACGCATGATCCCGAAACCTGGGCACCGATTTTCGGGCCAGATCATGCGCATGGAACACTGAACGATGTATCAGGCGATCGTCTTTCTCCCGCTGCTCGGTGCCTTGATCGCCGGCCTGTTCGGCCGCCTGATCGGCGCGCGGCCTGCCGAACTGATCACCACGCTGTTGCTGTTCATATCGGCGATCCTGTCATGGATCGCTTTCGTGCGCGTCGGCTTCGGCCATATGGACGAACGCATCGTGTTGTTCACCTGGATGCAGTCTGGCGACCTCAAGGTCGACTGGGCGCTGCGGATCGACGCGCTGACCGCGGTGATGCTGGTGGTGGTGACGACGGTGTCGTCGCTCGTGCATCTGTATTCCATCGGCTACATGCACGAGGATCCGCACCGGCCGCGGTTCTTTGCCTATCTTTCGCTGTTCACCTTCGCGATGCTGGCGCTGGTCACGTCCGACAACCTGGCGCAACTGTTCTTCGGCTGGGAGGGCGTGGGTCTTGCGAGCTACCTGCTGATCGGATTCTGGTACCAGAAGCCCGAGGCGAATGCCGCCGCGATCAAGGCCTTCGTGGTCAACCGCGTCGGCGATTTCGGCTTCGCGCTCGGCATCTTTGCGCTGTTCATGATGACCGGCGCGATCGATTTCGACACCGTGTTCGCGCAAGCTCCGGCGCTGACCGGCAAGACCATCCACATCTTCGGCTGGCATGCCGACGCGCTGACGCTGATCTGCCTGTTCCTGTTCATGGGAGCGATGGGCAAGTCGGCGCAATTCCTGCTGCACACATGGTTGCCGGACGCGATGGAGGGCCCGACCCCGGTTTCGGCGCTGATCCATGCCGCGACCATGGTGACCGCCGGCGTGTTCATGGTGGCGCGGCTGTCGCCGCTGTTCGAACTGGCGCCGGTTGCGCTGATGGTGGTGACGCTGATCGGCGCCATCACCTGCATGTTCGCCGCCACCATCGGCCTCGTGCAGAACGACATCAAGCGCATCATCGCCTATTCGACCTGCTCGCAGCTCGGCTACATGTTCGTCGCCATGGGCGTCGGCGCCTATTCGGTCGGGATGTACCACCTGTTCACGCATGCCTTCTTCAAGGCGCTGCTGTTCTTAGGGAGCGGCTCGGTCATCCACGCGATGCACCACGAGCAGGACATCCGCAACATGGGCGGCCTGCGCAAGAAGATCCCGCAGACCTATTGGCTCATGGTCGTCGGCACGCTGGCGCTGACCGGCTTCCCGCTGACGGCAGGCTATTTCTCCAAGGATGCGATCATCGAGGCGGCCTATTCCGGCACCAATCCGTTCGCGCCGTTCGCATTCGCCTGCACCGTGTTCGCGGCGCTGCTGACCTCGTTCTATTCCTGGCGGCTGATCTTCAAGACCTTCTGGGGCAAGCCGCATGATCATCACCATTACGAAGCGGCGCATGAAAGCCCGCTGACGATGATGATCCCGCTCTACGTGCTGGCGGCCGGCTCGATCCTTGCCGGCTGGCCGTTCTACGAATATTTCGCCGGCCACCATGTCGAGGAATTCTTCCGCCAGGCGCTATCGCAGAAGCCCGCCATTATCGACGCGATCCATCACGTGCCGCTTTGGGTGAAATGGTCGCCATTCGTGATGATGGTCGCAGGCTTCGCGGTCGCGGCGCAGTTCTACCTGCGCGATCCGTCGATGCCGGTGCGGCTCGCCCGCGACCACCAGTTGCTGTACCGCTTCCTGCTCAACAAGTGGTATTTCGACGAGCTGTACGACTTCATCTTCGTGCGCCCCGCCAAATGGCTCGGCTATACGCTGTGGAAGCGCGGCGACGGCTGGCTGATTGACGGATTTGGGCCGGACGGCGTGTCCGCCCGCGTGCTCGACGTCACCCGCAATGTGGTGCGGCTGCAGACCGGCTATCTCTATCACTACGCATTCGCCATGCTGATCGGGGCGGCGCTCCTGACCACCTGGTTCATGTTCGCGGGAGTGCGCTGACATGACCACCTGGCCCGTCCTGTCCGTCACCACCTTCCTGCCGCTGGTCGGCGCGCTGTTCCTGATGGCGCTGCGCGGCGATACCGATTCCGTGAAGCGCAACGCCCGCTGGGTCGCGCTCTGGACCACGCTGATCACCTTCGCGGTCTCGCTGGTCATGGTCTGGCGCTTCAACCCGACGACGGCCGAATTCCAGTTCGTCGAAAAGGCGCGCTGGCTCGGCGGCTATGCGTCCTATCATATGGGCGTCGACGGCATTTCGCTGCCGCTGATCATCCTGACCACTGCGATCATGCCGATCTGCATCATCGCCAGCTGGGATTCGATCCAGCATCGCGTCAAGGAATACATGATCGCCTTCCTCGTCCTCGAGACGATGATGGTCGGCACTTTCGCAGCGCTCGATCTGGTGCTGTTCTATCTGTTCTTCGAGGCCGGTCTGATCCCGATGTTCCTGATCATCGGCATCTGGGGCGGGCCGCGCCGGGTCTATGCCAGCTTCAAGTTCTTCCTCTATACGCTGCTCGGCTCGGTGCTGATGCTCCTCGCCATCATGGCGATGTACTGGAGCGCCGGCACCACCGACATCACCGTGCTGCTCAAGCACGAATTCCCGAAGCAATTGCAGACCTGGGCGTGGCTCGCCTTCTTCGCCTCGTTCGCGGTGAAGATGCCGATGTGGCCGGTCCATACTTGGCTGCCGGACGCCCACGTCGAAGCGCCGACCGCCGGCTCGGTCGTGCTGGCGGCGATCCTTCTGAAGATGGGCGGCTACGGCTTCCTGCGCTTCTCGTTGCCGATGTTCCCGCTGGCCTCGCTGGATTTCACGCCGCTGATCTTCACCCTGTCGGTGATCGCGATCATCTACACCTCGCTGGTCGCACTGATGCAGGAGGACGTGAAGAAGCTCATCGCCTATTCCTCCGTCGCCCATATGGGCTTCGTCACCATGGGCATCTTCGCCGCCAATGCGCAGGGGATCGGCGGCGGCATCTTCCAGATGATCTCGCACGGAATCGTCTCCGGCGCGCTGTTCCTGTGCGTCGGCGTGGTCTATGACCGCATCCATACCCGCGAGATTTCAGCCTATGGCGGTCTGGTCGAGCGCATGCCGGTCTATGCCGCGGTCTTCATGCTGTTCACCATGGCCAATGTCGGATTGCCCGGCACCTCCGGCTTCGTCGGCGAATTCCTGACGCTCTTGGGCACCTTCAAGGTCAATGTCCAGGTCGCGACGCTGGCAACCCTCGGCGTGATCCTGTCGGCCTGCTATGCGCTGTGGCTTTATCGAAAGATGATCTTCGGCAAGCTCGACAAGCCGAAGCTGATGGGCATTCAGGACATGAACTATCGCGAGATCGGCATCTTCGTGCCGCTCGTGGTCCTGACGCTGCTGTTCGGCTTCTGGCCCAAGCCGGTTCTCGACATGTCGTCGGCTTCGGTCGATGCGCTGGTCGCGCAGTATCAGACGGCGATCGGCAAGACCAGGCAGGCCGAAGCCGATCGGCGCATCCCGGGTGAAACGAAATGAGCGCGGTCCCCAGTCTGATTCCGGCACTGCCGGAGATCATCCTCGCGGTCGGCGCGATGGTGCTGCTGATGGTCGGCGCCTTTGGCGGCGAGCGCACCAATCTCGCGGTCAGCGCCGCGTCGATCGCGCTTCTCGTCGTGGCCTGCCTTGCGGTCGTGCTGCTGCCGTCGGGCCGGCTTGCGACGTTCAATGGCAGCTTCGTGGTCGACGATTTCGCACGCTTTGCGAAAATCCTCGCCTTCGGCGGCACCGCCATCGCAATCCTGATGTCGTTCGATTTCGTCAAGCGCGCCGGCATGCGCAAGTTCGAATATCCGATCCTCATGCTGCTCTCCGCCGTCGGCATGGGCATGCTGATTTCGGCGACGGACTTGATCGCGCTCTATCTCGGCCTCGAATTAATGAGCCTGTCTTTGTACGTGATCGCGGCGATCGACCGCGACTCGGCAAAGTCGACCGAAGCCGGATTGAAATATTTCGTCCTGGGCGCGCTGTCGTCCGGCATGCTGCTCTATGGCGCATCGCTGATCTATGGCGCGACCGGTCATATCTCGTTTGCTGGAATTGCCCAGGCCGCGCCACAGGGCGGGCTGGCGCTGACATTCGGTCTTGTCTTCCTGCTGGCCGGTCTGTGCTTCAAGGTCTCGGCGGTGCCGTTCCATATGTGGACGCCGGACGTCTATGAAGGCGCTCCGACGCCGGTCACCGCGTTCTTCGCCGCTGCCCCGAAGGTCGCAGCAATGGCCGTGTTCGTGCGCGCCACCATGACCGCTTTTCCGACCGTGACGCTGCAATGGCAGCAGATCGTGGTGTTCGTCTCGATCGCGTCGATGGTGCTCGGATCGTTCGCGGCGATCGGCCAGACCAATATCAAGCGGCTGCTGGCCTATTCCTCGATCGGTCATATGGGCTTCGCACTGGTCGGGCTTGCGGCCGGAACGCAGGAAGGCGTGCAGGGCGTCCTGATTTACGTTGCGATCTATGTGGTGATGACGCTCGGCACCTTTGCCTGCGTGCTGTCGATGAAGCGGCCGGGCGGCATGGTGGAGAATATCTCCGATCTCGCAGGCCTGTCGCGCACGTCGCCGATGATGGCGTTCCTGCTGGCGATGCTGATGTTCTCGCTCGCGGGTATTCCACCGCTCGCCGGCTTCTTCGCGAAATTCTACGTCTTCATCGCGGCGATCAATGCCGGCCTCTACGCGCTCGCGGTCATCGGCGTGCTCGCCAGCGTGGTCGGCGCCTATTATTATCTGCTGATCGTCAAGACCATGTATTTCGACGAGCCACACAAGAGCTTTGAGCCGATGCCGGGCGAACAGGCGGTCGTGCTTGGCGTCGCCGGTCTGCTCAACCTGTTGTTCTTCGTCTATCCGGCGCCGCTGCTCGATGCAGCAACGGTTGCGGCGAAGTCGCTGTTCTAGGCCTCATGCTGAAGCGGTCTCCTGGACAACACGTCATTGCGAGGAGCGAAGCGACGAAGCAATCCACCACTGAAGGTCTCGGCAAGATGGATTGCTTCGCTCCGCTCGCAATGACGGCTAGCCTCAATCGATGACCTTCGCGCTCGGTCCGCGCGCGGCGAAGGCGGGACATCGTCTCATCGCTTACGACATACTCGACTCCACCAACAGCGAGGCGTTGCGGCTGGCGCGCGCGGGCGAGGCCGGACCGCTCTGGATCGTCGCGCGCGAGCAGACCGCCGGCCGTGGGCGGCGCGGGCGCGAATGGGTCTCGGCCACGGGCAATCTGACGGCAAGTCTGATTTTTACCGCCGCGGTAACCCCTGCGGTTGCAGCGACCCTCGGCTTCGTTGGCAGTCTCGCAGTGTGGGAGACTTGCCGCGCGCTTGCGGCGGATCTGGACCTGTCGGTGAAATGGCCCAATGACGTGCTGGCGAATGGGGGCAAGATCGCCGGGCTGTTGATGGAATCCGAAGCCCAGGGTCAGGCCCTGGTGATCGTCATAGGCTTTGGGGTCAATGTCGCATCGGCCCCCGAAGGATTGGCATTCCCGGCCAGTTCCCTGCACGGGCTGGGGCATAGGGTGACCGTCGATGAGGTGTTTTCCAGACTGACCGATGCATGGGTGGCCGGCGCGGACCTCTGGGATCACGGCTTGGGATTCAACGCCGTCCGGAACGACTGGCTCGCGCAGGCGGCAGGAATCGGGCAAGCGATCTCGGTGCGTATGGGTGATCGGGTGGATCGGGGCATTTTTGAAACGCTGGACGAGCAGGGCCGGCTGATCCTGCGGAAGAAAGACGGCATGATCCATGTCGTCAGTGCCGGCGACGTGTTTTTCGGCGACGCGGCTGGCGGAGCGACAACCTGATGGCGGCACCTGAACAACTCGTCTTTGGACCGCTTGGCGGCGTTGGCGAGATCGGCATGAACCTGTCGGTCTACGGGCTCGGCGACGAGCGGCGGCGGCAATGGATGATCGTCGATTGCGGCGTGTCGTTCGCATCCGAGGAGCATCTGCCCGGCATCGACCTGATGTTCCCGGATATCCGCTACCTGGTCGAGGAGCGGCGCAACCTGACCGGCATCGTGCTCACCCATGCTCACGAGGATCATTTCGGCGCGCTGTTCGACCTGTGGCCGCAATTGAAGGTACCTGTGTATGCGACGCCTTTCACCGCAGCGCTGATCGAGGCGAAGCGTGAGAGCGAGCCGGGGGCGCCGGAGATCGATGTCCGGGTGGTGGCACTCGGAAGCCGTTTCAATATCGGCCCCTTCGATGTCGAGCTGGTTTCGATGTCGCATTCGATTCCGGAATCGAATGCGCTGGTGATCCGCACGCCGCTCGGCACTGTGCTCCATACCGGCGACTGGAAACTCGACCAGACGCCGGGCGTCGGGCTGCCGACCGATCAGGACAAACTGCGCCGTCTTGGCGAGGAGGGCGTCCTCGCCGTGGTCGGCGATTCCACCAACACGGTGCGCGATGGACGTTCGCCCTCCGAGGCTGATGTCGCGCGCACGATCGCGGAATTGATCGCGTCGTCGCCGGCCCGGGTTGCCGTCACCACCTTCGCCTCCAATGTCGCACGCCTGCGTGCGGTGGCGGACGGCGCGAAGGCCGCCGGCCGGGAGGTCGTGGTGGTCGGGCGTGCAATGGAGCGGGTGGTGCAGGTGGCACGCGAGACCGGCTATCTCGATGGCGTGCAGGAGTTTCGCGGGCCCGATGTCTACGGCTATCTGCCGCCTGACAAGGTGGTCCTGCTTTGCACCGGCAGCCAGGGCGAGCCGCGCGCGGCGCTTGCCCGCATCGCCAGGGACGATCATCCCGACATCACATTGGCGCGCGGCGACCGGGTGCTGTTTTCCTCGCGCACCATACCCGGCAACGAGAAGGCCGTGTCCGGCGTCATCAACGGACTGATCGACCAGGGGATCGAGGTCATCACCGACCGCACCCATCTGATCCATGTCTCGGGCCATCCGCGGATCGGCGAAGTCGAGGAGTTGCTCGGCTGGGTGAAGCCGAAAGTCCTGATCCCGGTGCATGGCGAGGCGCTGCATCTGTCCGAACATGCGGCGCTCGGCCGGCGGCTCGGAATTCCCGGGGTGGTCAGTTGCCGCAACGGCGACCTGGTGCAGATTGCACCCGGCACGCCTGGGGTCATCGACGAGTTGCCGCATGGTCGCGTCTACAAGGACGGCACGGTGCTGATCGGCGCCGACAGCCGCACCATTGCCGACCGCCGGCGCTTAAGCTTCGTCGGCATGGTCACGGTGGCGCTGGCGCTGACGGAGAAGGGCGCGCTTGCCGCCGATCCCGAGGTTGAATTGCTCGGCATTCCCGAACGCGGCAGGGATGGCAAGGCGCTCGCCGATGTCGCGCTGGATGCGGTGGAGGATACCGTCGAAAGCCTGCCCCGGCAGAAGCGCCGCGATCCGGACGCCGTCGCCGAGGCGGTGAAGCGAGCCGTGAGGGGGGCGATTGCCCAGCAATGGGGCAAGAAACCGATCTGTTACGTTCACGTTCTCGCTGTATAATCACTGCATGATCGGACGCTTGAACCATGTGGCGATTGCCGTTCGCGATATCGCGAAGGCGTCGGACGTCTACCGCACGACACTCGGCGCGCAGGTGTCGGACAAGGTGCCGCAGCACGACCATGGCGTCTCCACGGTCTTCATCACGCTGCCCAACACCAAGATCGAACTGCTGGAGCCGCTGGGTGCGGATTCGCCGATCGCGAAATTTCTGGAGCGCAATCCGGACGGCGGTATCCACCATATCTGTTACGAGGTGGACGACATCCTCGCGGCGCGCGATGCGCTGAAGGCCAAGGGCGCGCGGGTTCTGGGCGATGGCCAGCCGAAAATCGGCGCGCACGGCAAGCCGGTGCTGTTCCTGCACCCGAAGGACTTCTTCGGAACGCTGGTCGAACTCGAACAGGTCTGAACAGGGATCCTCGGCGTATATCGGTTGACGAGCATCGCTCCTCCAACGCACTTCTTCGAGCATGGCGTCGGGCGCTGACCCGCACCACATGCATCACCTGATCTGACCCAGACCTGACCCTATGACTTGGATCCCATGACCTGGACCACCGGCTTTGCGATATATTTCCTGATCTGGTGGCTCACGCTGTTCGCGGTTTTGCCATTCGGGATCACATCGCAGCATGAGGCCGAGACCGAACCTGGGACGGATCCCGGCGCCCCGGTGCTGCCCCGTATCGTGACCAAGCTGATCTGGACGACGCTGGTGTCGGCAATAATTTTTGCTTTGATTACAATTGTTTACGTGTATCGCCTGATCGGGCTCGACGACATCCCCGGGCTCCCGCGGCCGCTCCCCATGTCCTGATTTTTTGGCGCCGTATCCAGTGCCGGGCGGAACGCCTGCGCGCGCCAGCGATTGTCCGGGACGCGACCCGAAAGATTGGGGATACGACATGCCGCATTCGCGCTATTTCATCGTTGAAGCCGCTGACGGCTGGGTGATCCAGTTTGCGGGCGGCGTTTTCGGGCCGTATCAAACCCGGCAGGAAGCGCTGATGTTCGCCGTGGACGCGGCCCAGCGATTGGGCGAAGGCCGGGGCGAGAATGCGGAGGTTTGCCTCGTCGGCGAGAATGGGCATTTCCGGCCGGAGTGGATTTTCGGGCGCGACGCATATCCGCCGCGACTCTGAAACTCCGGTTTTTCCACAGCCTGGCCCCTAAAGCGGGTGCTGAAGGCTGAGCATCGGGGAGCCGGACCGGACTTGGACGAGTGTCGCCGGGCCAGTATCGAAGCCCTGAACGAAAAAGAGCAGGGCAACTGCCCTGCTCAAAAATGATGCAAACGCTTCTGGCGTGAAATTATTGTTGTATTTGAAGCGTCGGCGGCGCCTTTGGCGCTCGCGATCCTCCCAAGACTTGGACCGGTTGGGCAGCGTCTGCCCAACGCGAAGGCGATCAGCTATAGCATCTTTCTGTCACACAGCAAGTCCCTGCTATCGCCGATTGTGAGCCTGCCCAAGCTTTGAGCTTGCCTTGAATTTTCGGCCGCGATCCGGTTTCAGTGCTCCGAGCGCCGATCCGGCCGATTCCCCGAAAGCATACGATGCGACTGTCGCGGTACTTCCTTCCGATCCTGCGCGAAACCCCGAAAGAGGCGGAAATCGTGTCGCACCGGCTCATGCTCCGGGCCGGCATGATGCGGCAGGAGTCGGCGGGCATTTATGCGTTTTTGCCGCTCGGCCTGCGCGTTCTCGACAGGATCTGCGACATCGTGCGCGAGGAGCAGAACAGAGCCGGCGCAATCGAACTTCTGATGCCGACGATACAGAGCGCGGAGCTGTGGCGGGAGAGCGGACGTTACGACGCCTACGGCAAGGAAATGCTGCGAATCAAGGACCGTCATACTCGTGAAATGCTGTATGGTCCGACCAACGAGGAGATGATCACCGACATCTTCCGCGCTTACGTGCGCTCCTATCGCGAGCTTCCGCTCAACCTCTATCATATCCAGTGGAAGTTCCGCGACGAGGTCCGTCCGCGCTTCGGATTGATGCGCGGACGCGAATTCCTGATGAAGGACGCCTATTCCTTCGACATCGATCAGGCCGGCGCGCGGCATTCCTACAACAAGATGTTCGTCGCCTATCTGCGCACCTTCGCCCGCATGGGGCTGAAGGCTATACCGATGGTCGCCGAGACCGGCCCGATCGGCGGCAATCTGAGCCACGAATTCATCATCCTCGCCTCGACCGGCGAGAGCGAAGTGTTCTGCCATCGCGATTATCTCGGTTTCGACGTCCCCGGTGAGACGATCGATTTCGACGACATTGCCGGCCTGCAGGCGACGGTCGACCACTGGACCGGTCTCTATGCAGCGACATCCGAGAAGCATGACGCCGCGGCGTTCGATACGTTGCCCGATGCGTCTCGCGTGTCGGCACGGGGTATCGAGGTCGGCCACATCTTCTATTTCGGCACCAAATATTCCGAGCCGATGAAAGCGCTGGTGAAAGGCCCGGACGGCAACGACCACCCGGTTCATATGGGGTCCTACGGCATCGGGCCGTCGCGCCTTGTGGCCGCCATTATCGAGGCGTCTCACGACGATGCCGGTATCATCTGGCCCGAAAGCGTAGCCCCGTTCAGGGTTGCGATCCTGAATCTGAAACAGGGAGATGCGGCGACCGATGCCGCTTGTGAAAAACTGTATGCCGAACTGCAGGCGCGGGGTGTGGATACGCTCTATCACGACCTCGACGAACGGCCCGGCTCGAAATTCGCAACCGCCGATCTGATCGGAATACCGTGGCAGGTCGTGATTGGTCCGAAAGGTCTTGCCGCCGGGCAGTTCGAGGTCAAGCGGCGGGCGGACGGCAGCCGGGAGATGCTGAGCCCCGACGAGGTGCTGAACCGGTTCGGATGATCGAACACGGCTTTGCCGCATCGCGGGCGGTATTTTGCTGACGAACTGTCCCCATGAATGTGTGTATGTCACTGTCTGGACAGTATTTGGCGGTGGCCTGGATCGGACAGAATCTGATGAAATCCGCAGATTCAGGAGCCTGAATGAGCGAACCCACCGCGACGCGGCCCTTTGCCCCATTCGAGTGGATGCTGTCGCTGCGCTACCTGCGGGCGCGGCGCAAGGAAGGATTCATATCCGTCATCGCCAGCATCTCTTTTCTCGGAATCATGCTCGGCGTTGCGACGCTGATCATCGTGATGGCGGTGATGAACGGCTTCCGCAAGGAGTTGCTCGACAAGATCCTCGGCATGAACGGCCACTTGCTGGTGCAGCCGCTGGAATCGCCGCTGACCGACTGGCGGGAATTGGCGGCGCGACTGAGCGGGGTGCCGGGCGTTCGCCTTGCGGCGCCGATGGTCGACGGTCAGGCTCTGATTTCTTCTCCCTTCCATTCGACCGGCGTCGGGGTACGCGGCATGCGCGCGGCAGACATCGACAAGCAGGCCTCGATCTCCGCGAATTTGCGCCAGGGTTCGCTTGAAGGATTCGACGAGGGGCAGGGGATCATCATTGGCAAGCGGCTTGCCGATGCCTTGTCGGTGCGCGCCGGCGACAGTGCGACGCTGGTTGCGCCGCGCGGAGCGGTCACTCCGATGGGCACGACGCCGCGGATCAAGACCTATAAGGTTGTCGGCGTCTACGAGATCGGGATGTCGGAATACGATTCCAATTTCGTGTTCATGCCGCTGGCGGAGTCTCAGGCTTATTTCAATCGCGCCAACGACGTCACCGCGATCGAAGTCTATATCGACTCTCCCGACCGCTACCGCGAATTCCGTACGCTGCTGACCAAAGCCGCCGAACGGCCGATCTTCATCACCGACTGGACCCAGCGCAACGCCACCTTCTTCAACGCGCTCCAGGTCGAGCGCAACGTTATGGCGCTGATCCTGTCCATGATCGTGCTGGTCGCGGTGATGAACATCATTTCCGGCCTGTTCATGCTGGTGAAGGACAAGGGGCGCGACATCGCTATCCTGCGCACGATGGGGGCGACCCAGGGTGCGATCATGCGCGTCTTCCTGATCACCGGCGCCTCGATCGGCGTGGTCGGGACCACGCTCGGATTCATCGTCGGCGTGGTGGTCTGCGCCAATATCGAGTCGCTGCGGCAGTTCGTGTCCTGGCTGACAGCGCGCGAGGTCTTCGCGCCTGAGCTCTACTTCCTGTCGCGTTTGCCGGCCGAGATCGATGCGGGCGAAACCACTGCTGTCATTGTCATCGCATTAGCGATGTCGCTCGCCGCGACGATTTACCCCTCATGGCGCGCGGCACGGCTCGATCCGGTCGAGGCGCTCCGCTATGAATGAGCGCGTGATGGCGGACGATCAGACAGCCGCTGCGCGGCCGGCGGCAGGGCCGGTGCTCTACCTGAACGCCGTTCAGCGGCGCTATCAGCAGGGCGAGGCGGAGCTGATGATCCTGCGCGGTGCCGAGCTCGGTTGCTGGCTCGGTCAGTCGATTGCACTGATCGCGCCTTCCGGCGCCGGCAAGTCGACGCTCCTGCACATCGCGGGGCTGCTCGAGCATCCCGACGGCGGTGAAGTTTTCGTCGACGGCAAGCCGACCGCCGCCCTGTCCGACGCCGAGCGAACCGAAATCCGGCGGGTTGAAATGGGCTTCGTCTATCAGGCGCATCACCTGCTGCCGGAATTCTCCGCCGTCGAGAACGTGATGCTGCCGCAGATGATCCGTGGCCTGTCGCGTGCGGAGGCGCGCAAGCGGGCAAGCGAACTGCTCAGTTATCTTGGGCTGAAGGCCCGGTTGGAGCACCGGCCTGCGGAACTGTCAGGCGGCGAGCAGCAACGCGTTGCCATCGCGCGTGCCGTGGCGAATGCGCCGCGGATCCTGCTGGCGGACGAGCCGACCGGCAATCTCGATCCGCACACCGCGGACCATGTCTTCGATACGCTGCGGCAGCTCGTCAGCGCGTCGGGACTGGCCGCGATCATCGCCACCCACAATCTCGAACTGGCGCGCCGGATGGACCGGCGGGTGACCATCCGCGACGGCGTGGTGGTCGAGCTGGATTGAGGCGGCGGCGGCGCTCTTCAGCGCAGGGATCTCGGCTTGGCCGGTGAAATCCCGAAAACGATCCCATGATTGCCTGGCTCTCAAACAGGCCATTTCGCCTGCGCAGGTGGACGATTCCACCCCCGTTCGAGTCATGCTTGACTGAGAACAAAAACAGAACTATGTTCCCCTTACGTTCTGTCCGGCATTGGACTTTCAGGCAGGGGGACCCGTCATGTTTCGCGCCGTCGTCGAGGAGGCCGCTGCACTGGCCTCGCTGTCGCTGTTTCTGGGGATGATCGCCATCTGGGCGCAGGTGCTCGGCGGCCTGTGACGGTTTTTGTTCGCCTGTGAGTAGCGTCATGCGTTTGTTGCGTCCGCGGGAGAAAAGGACGCGGTTTCGGCCGGGTGCCCATCCTGGATTTCGTTCTGCGTAGGCGGGCGCCCGGCTGCTTCCACATGCCCGTCAGGCCGTGGCCTTCTTCGCCGCTGGGCTTGAGTTGAACCGCGATCCAGCCCCTCGAAAGCGCCTCTCGGTAAGCCCCCTGGGGAAAACGGGTGCGCGTGGCCGCCCCGCGGGATTGGGTATGGACTCGGCCGTCTGGTCTCCGCACGATTGCAGCCGACCAATCAGATTCGTGAGGCCTCGGTGTCGGATGCACCCTTCGTGCACCTGCATGTGCACTCTTCCTATTCGCTACTCGAAGGAGCGCTGAAGATCGGCAAGCTGGCGGATCTCGCCAAGGCCGACCGCCAGCCCGCGCTCGCACTCACCGACACCGACAACATGTTCGGAGCGCTGGAGTTTTCCGAGAAGCTCGCGTCCTCGGGAATCCAGCCCATCGTGGGCTGCTGCTTTTCGATCGATTTCGGTGACCAGCCGCGCGACCCGCGCAATCCCGCGCACAACACGTCATTTCCGCGCATCGTGCTTCTGGCCGCGCGCGAGGATGGCTACCGGCGCCTGATGCGGCTTTCGTCGCGCGCCTTCCTCGAGACATCCGGCACCGAGCGGTCGCATATCCAGGTCGATTGGCTCGCCGAGGGGGCGGAGGGCCTGATCGCATTGACCGGCGGACCCGGCGGAGCGCTCGATCAGGCGATTGCCGCCGGGCAGCTCGATCTCGCGCAGGCGCGCGCGGCCACGCTGCGCGGGCTGTTCGGAGACCGGCTTTATGTTGAGTTGCAGCGTCACGGACTTCCCGAGGAGCGTGCGACCGAACCGCATCTGATTGACATTGCCTATGCGCAATCGCTGCCGCTGGTCGCGACCAACGAACCGTTCTTCGCCGCACCCGACGACTACGAGTCGCACGACGCGCTGATCTGCATCGCGGAAGGCCGGCTCATCGCCGAAACCGACCGGCGCCAGCTGACGCCCGAGCATTACTTCAAGAGCCGCTCGGAAATGGCCGAATTGTTTTCCGACCTGCCCGAGGCGATCGCCAACACGGTCGAGATTGCGCAGCGCTGTTCGTACCGCCCGCGTACCCTGAAGCCGATCCTGCCGCGCTTCACATCGGGCGACGCAGATGAAGGCGTGGAATTGAGGGAGCGCGCGACGGCCGGGCTCGAGCGGCGCATCGCGCTGCATGGTCTGGCTCCCGGCGTGACGCGTGAAGAATATGACACGAGGCTTGCGTTCGAAATCGATGTAATCGAGCGCATGAAGTATCCGGGCTATTTCCTGATCGTCGCGGACTTCATCCAGTGGGCGAAGGGCGAGGGCATTCCGGTGGGTCCCGGCCGCGGCTCCGGTGCGGGCTCTCTGGTCGCCTATGCGCTCACCATCACCGATCTCGATCCGATCCGCTTCGGGCTGCTGTTCGAGCGCTTCCTCAATCCGGAACGCGTGTCGATGCCGGACTTCGACATCGATTTCTGCCAGGACCGCCGCGACGAGGTGATCAAGTACGTGCAGCAGCGCTACGGCCGCGATCAGGTGGCGCAGATCATCACCTTCGGTACGCTGCAGGCGCGCGGCGTTTTGCGCGATGTCGGCCGCGTCCTGGAGATGCCGTATGGACAGGTCGACAAGCTGTGCAAGCTGGTGCCGCAGAATCCCGCCAATCCGGTGACGCTGGCGCGGGCGATCGACGACGAACCAAAGCTGCAGGCCGAGCGCGATTCCAATCCCACGGTGCGGCGCGCCTTTGACATCGCGCGCAAGCTTGAGGGGCTGACGCGCCACGCGTCCACACACGCCGCCGGCATCGTGATCGGCGATCGGCCGCTGGCGGAACTGGTGCCGCTGTATCGCGATCCGAAATCCGACATGCCGGTCACTCAGTTCAATATGAAATGGGTGGAGCCGGCGGGTCTTGTGAAGTTCGACTTCCTCGGTCTGAAGACGCTCACGGTGCTGAAGACCGCGGTCGATCTGCTGAAACAGCGCAAGATCGAGATCGACCTGTCCGCGATCCCGCTGGATGACAAGAAGACCTACGAACTGCTCGGACGCGCGGAGGCGGTCGGCATCTTCCAGCTGGAAAGTCAGGGCATGCGCCGCGCGCTGCTCGACATGAAGCCGGATCGTTTCGAGGACATCATCGCGCTGGTCGCGCTGTACCGGCCGGGTCCGATGGCCAATATCCCGACCTATTGCGCACGCAAGCACGGCGACGAGGAGCCGGACTACATTCATCCCAAGCTAGAGGAGGTGCTGAAGGAGACTTTCGGCGTCATCGTCTACCAGGAACAGGTGATGCAGGCCGCGCAACTCCTGGCCGGCTATTCGCTCGGGCAGGCGGATCTGCTGCGCCGCGCCATGGGCAAGAAGATCCGCAGCGAGATGCAGGCGCAGCGGCAGGGTTTCGTGAAAGGGGCCGTCGAGCGCGGCGTGCAGAAATCGCAGGCCGATGCGATCTTCGACCTGCTCGAACGCTTCGCCGAATACGGCTTCAACAAGAGCCACGCCGCGGCCTATGCGCTGGTCGCTTATCAAACCGCGTGGATGAAGGCGAATTATCCAGTCGAGTTTCTGGCCGCGTCGATGACGCTCGACATGGGCAATACCGACAAGCTCGCGGAATTCCGCAACGAAGCGGAGCGGCTCGGGATCAAGCTGATGCCGCCGTCGATCAACCGGTCGGGCCGCGCCTTCGAGGTCGAGGGCAACACGATCTATTATTCGCTTGCCGCACTGAAGGGCGTCGGCGCGCAGGCGGTGGACCTGATCGTGGCCGCGCGCAAGGATCGTCCGTTCCGCGATCTCACCGATTTCGCGTCCCGCATCAATCCGCGGGCGGTCAACAAGCGCGTGCTGGAAAGTTTGGCCGCCGCCGGCGCCTTCGACCAGCTCGAAGCCAATCGCGCCAGCGTCCATGCCGCGGTCGAGACCATCCTTGCCACCGCGCAGCGCTCCCACGATGCGGCCGAGAGCGGGCAGAACGAATTGTTCGGCGGACCATCGCATCGCGAGCCGCTGCGGCTGCCGAATGTCGAACCGTGGGCGCCGGCGGATCGTCTGCAACGCGAATATGAGGCGATCGGCTTTTTCCTTACCGGCCATCCGCTCGACGATTATGCAAAGGCGCTGAAGCGCATGCAGGTGTTGAACTGGATGGAGTTCACCAAGTCGGTGCGGGCGGGCGCCAGTGCTGGCCGCACTGCGGCAACCGTGATCTCGCGCGCCGAACGCCGGACCAAGACCGGCAACAAGATGGGCATCATCGGCCTGTCCGATCCGAGCGGGCAGTACGAGGCGGTGCTGTTCCAGGAAGGACTGCAGCAATATCGCGAGCTGCTGGAGCCCGGTAACGCGGTGCTTCTGTTCCTGTCCGCCGAGGCTCAGGGCGAGGACGTCCGGGCTCGTATCCAGAGCGTGGAACGGCTCGATCAGGCCGCCGAGAAGGTGCAGAAGAGCCTGCAGATTTTCCTGCGCGACCCGGCGCCGCTCGACACCATCACCAACCGGCTGGAGGCGAGGGGGGACGGCGAGGTCCGTTTCGTCCTGATGCTGTCGGATGGCGGCGAAGTCGATGTGAAGCTGCCCGGCCGTTACAAGGTCTCCCCGCAGATCGCCGGCGCGATCAAGGCGCTGCCCGGGGTGGTCATGGTCGAGGCGGGGTAACGGCGCCATCCAGTGCGGGAGGACTCCCGCCCGATGGCATAGCGGCCGGCGGAGGGACTGATTTCATGGCCCGCCACCGGAATCCCCCTTTTCCTTGCCTTTCCGGGGGGATGCGTCTATATGCGCGCCATCTCACACGCGGATCAGGGTTTTTCGCCCCGGTAACGGGACGGCAGGCCATCCGGTGGCGTCGGGCATGCCGCCCGCCGTTCACGTCATCCGCGGCGGAAAAAACCGGAGAAGACTTATGGCGCTGCCCGATTACAGCATGCGTCAGCTATTGGAAGCTGGCGTTCACTTCGGCCATCAGGCCCACCGCTGGAACCCAAAGATGGGTGAATACATCTTTGGCGTTCGCAACAACATCCACATCATCGATCTCGCGCAGACCGTGCCGATGCTGCATCAGGCCTTGCAGGCGGTGTCCGACACCGTGGCCAAGGGCGGACGTATTCTGTTCGTCGGCACCAAGCGCCAGGCGCAGGACGGCATCGCGGAAGCCGCGAAGAAGAGCGCGCAATATTACGTCAATTCGCGCTGGCTCGGCGGCACCTTGACCAACTGGAAGACGATCTCCGGATCGATCGCCCGGCTGCGCAAGCTCGAAGAGATGCTCTCCTCGAACGAGGCCCAGGGCTACACCAAGAAGGAGCGCCTCGACCTGCAGCGCGAGCGCGACAAGCTCGATCGCTCGCTCGGCGGCATCAAGGACATGGGCGGCATTCCCGACATGCTGTTCGTGATCGATACCAACAAGGAAGACATCGCGATCAAGGAAGCACGCCGGCTCAACATCCCGGTCGCCGCGATCGTCGATACCAACTGCGATCCGAACGGCATCACATATGCCGTGCCGGGCAACGACGACGCCAGCCGCGCGATTTCGCTTTATTGCGATCTGATCGCACGCGCCGCGATCGATGGCATCGGCCGCTCGCAGGGCGAGCGTGGCGTCGATGTCGGCGCGGCCGCCGAGCCGGTGATGGAAGACCTGCCGACGGCGAGCGACACCGGCTACGAGGCGTTGCCTGGGCCGCGCGGCGTTGCCGACGATCTGAAGAAGCTGCCGGGCGTTTCGGGCTCGATCGAGAAGCAGCTCAACGATCTCGGTATCTTCCATTATTGGCAGCTGGCACCGCTTGCGCACGAACAGGCGCATCGGCTTGGTGAAGAAGTCGGTCTGCCGGGCCGTGCCGACCAGTGGGTCGCCAAGGCCAAGGAATTCACGGCCGACGCCGAATAGACATCGTCGAACCAACGGCGCGGGCCCGGACCCGCGCCGCAAAGTCCTCTTTCGGAATTTTTGATATGGCAGAAATCACCGCAGCGCTCGTGAAGGATCTGCGCGAACAGACCGGCGCGGGCATGATGGATTGCAAGTCGGCGCTGACCGAGACCAAGGGCGACATCGAGGCTGCGGTCGACTGGCTGCGCAAGAAAGGCCTGTCGAAAGCCGCCAAGAAGGCCGATCGCGTCGCGGCCGAAGGCTTGATCGGCATCTCGACGGCTCAAGGAAAAGGAGCGATCGTCGAGGTCAATGCCGAGACCGACTTCGTTGCGCGCAACGACCATTTCCAGGGCCTGGTCAAGCTGATTGCCGACGCGGCTTTGTCCAATGGCGGCGACGCCGAATCTGTGAAGGCGGCGAAGGTCGGCGACAAGACGGTGCAGGAAGCCATTGCGTCCGCCATTGCCACCATCGGCGAGAACATGACGCTTCGCCGCGCGGCGTCGCTGTCGGTCGGCAGCGGCGTTGTCGGCACCTACATGCACAATTCGATTTCCGAAGGCCTCGGCAAGATCGGTGTTCTGGTCGCGATCGAGTCGACCGGCGACAAGCAGGAACTGGCGGCTCTCGGCCGGCTGGTAGCGATGCATATCGCCGCGACCGGTCCGCTCGCGGTGGATTCGTCGGGGCTCGGCGCGGACGTGATCGAGCGCGAGAAGGGTGTCCTGGCCGACAAGGCCAAGGCCTCCGGCAAGCCGGACAATGTGATCGAGAAGATCGTCGAATCGGGCCTCAAAAGCTTCTACAAGGAAGTCTGCCTGCTCGATCAATCGTACGTGCATGACGACAAGAAGAACGTCGCGCAGGCGATGAAAGAGGCCGAAGGCAAGGTCGGCGGTCCGATCAAGATCACCGGATTCGTGCGCTACAAGCTCGGCGAAGGGATCGAGAAGCAGGACAGCGATTTCGCTGCCGAAGTCGCCGCCGCCGCCGGCAAGAGCTGACGGCTACCGCCGGGACGATCGCATCATGGCCCAACCGGTCTATGCACGTGTGGTCGTCAAGCTCTCCGGCGAAGCCCTTGCCGGCCCGGCAGGATTTGGCGTCGATCAATCCATCGTCGAGACCATTGCGGCCGACATCGCGGCCGCGCGCCGTCTTGGCGTCGATATCGCGCTCGTGGTCGGGGGCGGCAACATTTTCCGCGGCGTCGAAGTTTCCGGCCGGGGCGTGTCACGCCCGACCGGTGACACGATGGGGATGCTGGCGACGGTGATGAACAGCCTGGTGATGGAGGCTGCCATCGAGCGCCACGGTGCGCCCGCGGCGACGTTGTCCTCCATTCCGATGCCGACCGTCTGCGATCACTTTTCGCGACGCCGGGCGCTCGATCTGATCGGGGCCGGGCGCGTCGTGCTGCTCGCCGGCGGCACCGGCAATCCGTATTTCACAACCGATACCACGGCGGTCCTGCGCGCGGCCGAACTCGACTGCAATGCGGTGCTCAAAGCCACCAATGTCGACGGGGTCTACGATGCCGACCCCAAGCAGAACAGTTCCGCCCGGAGATACGACCGCTTGAGCCCCAGGGAGGCTCTGGAGCGCAACCTGAAGATCATGGATTCGACGGCGTTCGCGCTTGCCCGCGAGAATGGTATGCCTATCATCGTTTTTTCGATCCGCGAGCCAGGAGCTATCGAGTCCGTCTTGCGCGGAAAGGGCCGGGCGACCATCGTTGCCGATTGAGTCCGGCTGAGATTCGGTTTTTGCGGCGCACGGCCCGAAGTCGATCGGGTCCGGCAATGATCCGAAAGAGCGATCCGAGAAAACGGTCCAAGAGCGAATCCAAGAGAACAGCGAGATGGCAGCGACAACCCACGACATCAACGATCTGAAGCGGCGCATGCAGGGCTCGCTCGGCGTACTGAAGCAGGAATTATCCGGGCTTCGGACCGGCCGGGCCAGTGCCACCTTATTGGAACCGGTGCAGGTCGATGCCTATGGTACGCATATGCCGCTGTCGCAGCTTGCGACGGTCAGCGTGCCGGAGGCACGTCTTCTCAGCGTGCAGGTATGGGACCGCGCGATGGTGCATGCGGTCGAGAAGGCGATTACCGCAGCGAATCTAGGGCTCAACCCACAGACCGAAGGCCAGGTCATTCGCCTGCGCATTCCGGAACTGAACGAAGACCGCCGCAAGGAACTGGTCAAGGTTGCGCATAAATACGCCGAGGCCGCGCGGGTTGCGGTGCGGCATGTGCGCCGCGACGGCATCGACGTGATCAAGAAGCTCGAAAAGGATTCCCAGATTTCGAAGGACGATCACGAGCGCCACGCGAACGAAATTCAGAAGGCGACGGATCAGGCCATTCAGGACATCGACCAGCTTCTCGCCACCAAGGAAAAGGAAATCCTGACGGTCTGACCGCCGCTCCGGATTGCGGACTTGACAACCATGTCGATGCCAAAGGTGTCAGTCGACGGGACTTCGGGGTTCGAAGTCCCCCGTCACGTTGCCATCATCATGGATGGCAACGGGCGCTGGGCCGCGGCGCGCGGCCTTCCGCGCGGCGAGGGTCATCGCCGTGGCGTCGAAGCGCTGCGGCGCACCGTGCGCGCGGCCGGTGAGATCGGTATCGGCATCCTCACGATTTTTGCTTTCAGCTCGGAGAACTGGGCCCGTCCGAAATCCGAAATCCGCGACCTGCTTGGATTGTTGCGCCTGTTCATTCGCAACGATCTTGCCGATCTCAAGCGCAACAACGTGCGCGTGCGTGTCATCGGAGAGCGGGAGACACTGGCCCCCGACGTGAGGCGCCTGCTTGAAGAAGCCGAAGAGATGACTCGGGACAACGACGGCATGACGCTCGTCGTCGCCTTCAACTACGGCGCTCGCCAGGAAATCGCGCGCGCGGCGCAGCGGCTGGCCGACGAGGTTGCGGCCGGCCGCATGTCGTCGTCCGACATCTCGGCAGAGCGGCTGTCCCAGTTCATGGATATGCCCGATCTTCCCGATCCCGACCTGATCATCCGGACCAGCGGGGAGCAGCGGCTGTCGAATTTCCTGTTGTGGCAATCGGCCTATAGCGAACTCGTATTCGTCCCAACCTTCTGGCCCGATTTCGACCGTGCCGCTCTCGAGCAGGCAGTCTCCGAGTTTGCGCGGCGAGAGCGGCGGTTCGGTGGGCTGGCGGCAGCCGGATCCTGATCATGGAAGGTGGCAAGCCATCGATTCCGCTGATTGAGACGACCTCTACGCCGTCGGCGCGCAATCTGTGGCTGCGGGTCGCGTCCGCCGCCATCCTGGCGCCGCTCGCGATCGGCGCCGCCTGGCTCGGCGACTGGCCGTTCACGGTGTTCTGGGGGCTCGCCGCAATTGCTGTGTGGTGGGAATGGATCGGCCTGATCGAGCCGTCGGGCCGCAACGTGCTGCTCGCGACCGGCGTCTGTGCGCTGGTTCTGCAGGGCATCATGTTCGAGAGCGGCCATCCGTCGATCGCACTGATGATTGTTGCGCTCGGGGTGCTGGCGGGGATCGTGACCGCAGGCAAACGGGCACTGGCGGTCGCCGGCGGCCTTCTCTATGCGTCGGTGTTGCTGATGGCGACGATCATCGTCCGGTCCGGCGACGCCTACGGCTTTGCCGCGGTCTTGCTGCTGTTCGCCATCGTCTGGGGCACCGATATCGGCGGGTTCTTCGCCGGACGCGCCTTCGGCGGCCCAAAGCTTGCGCCGGCGATCAGCCCGAAAAAGACCTGGTCGGGCGCGATTGGCGGCACCATCGTCGGGATTGCGGCTGCGATTGGCGTCGCGTTGATGTTTTCGCTACCCAATCCCGTGATGATCGGCATCGTCGCGCTGATCCTGTCGATCGCGTCGCAGGGCGGGGACCTGTTCGAATCCTGGCTGAAGCGGCATTTCGACGTGAAGGATTCCAGCGGTCTCATTCCCGGCCATGGCGGTGTCATGGATCGCCTCGATGGATTTATCTTCGCCGTAACGGTGGCGGCGCTGATCGGCGTGTCGCGCGGCGGCTTCGACAACCCCGCCGCAGGGCTTCTGGTCTGGTAATCAATGGTCAAAACCGCACCCCGTCTTCCCCGCCAAACTGCATCGCCCGAAACGGCGCTGCGAACGATCAGCATCCTGGGTGCAACCGGGTCGATCGGCACCAGCACGTTCGACCTGCTGGCGCGGCAGCGCGACCGGTACTGCGTTGAAGCGGTGGCGGCGCAGCGCAACGTCGAGGCTCTGGCCAAGACCGCGATCGCGCTCGGGGCCCGTTTCGCCGCAGTGGCCGAGCCGGACGCCTATGGGGCGCTGAAGGATGCGTTGTCCGGGTCGGGCATCACCGCCGCGGCCGGAGCCGATGCGGTCATCGAGGCTGCGGCGCGCCCGGCCGACCTGATCGTCGCCTCAATCAGCGGCGCTGCGGGGCTGGCGCCGACCATGGCCGCGATCGAGCGCGGCACCGCGGTCGCGATCGCCAACAAGGAATGCCTCGTCTGCGCCGGCGCGCTGTTCATGCGACGGGCCGCGGAGAAGGGCGCCACGATCCTGCCGGTCGATTCCGAACATAACGCGCTGTTCCAGGCGATGGCCGCTGGCCGGCGGTCGGACGTTCGCCGGCTGATCCTGACGGCGTCCGGCGGGCCGTTCCGGACATGGAGCGCGGAGGCGGTCAGGAATGCCACGCGCGAACAAGCGCTCAAGCATCCGAACTGGTCGATGGGCGCCAAGGTCACGATCGATTCCGCGACGTTGATGAACAAGGGACTCGAACTGATCGAGGCGCATCACCTGTTTCAGATGCCGGCGAAGGACATCGACGTGTACGTCCATCCGCAATCGATCGTGCACGGGATCGTCGAATTCCGGGACGGCTCTTTCATTGCGCAGCTCGGCGCGCCGGACATGCGGATCCCGATCTCGCATTGCCTGGCCTGGCCGGAGCGCATGGACGAGCCGGCGCGGCAACTGCGACTGGACGAGATGGCGAGTCTCACCTTTGAAGCGCCCGACCTGGTCCGGTTTCCCGCCCTGCGGCTGGCGCGCACCGCGCTGGAGGAGGGCGGCGCCGCCCCGACGGTGCTGAATGCCGCCAACGAGGTCGCGGTCGCGGAATTTCTTGCAGGTCGCCTCGGATTTGCCGCCATTCCGTCGCTCGTGGAGGCTAGTCTGGATGCTGCGGCGCGAAGGGGGATAGTTCGCGAGCCGGCAAGCGTGGAAGAGGCCTTGGCGATCGACCGCACCGTGCGTGAGATTGCGGCCACGTTGAAGTCGTCGGCTTCAGCGGGTCTTCACTAAATTGCCGCCATTTGGGGAATAGGGTCCGCGCATGGGTTTTCTAGACAATTTCAGCCTCTGGGGTGGCGGCTTTCCCGGCTCGCTGCTTCCGTTCCTGTTCGTGCTGACGATCGTCGTGTTTTTTCACGAACTCGGCCATTTCCTGGTCGCCCGGCTGTGCGGCGTACGGGTGATGGTATTCTCGGTCGGCTTTGGCCCCGAGCTTCTGGGTTTCAACGATCGGCACGGCACCCGCTGGAAGATTTCGGCGATCCCGCTCGGCGGCTACGTCAAGTTCTTCGGCGATGAGGATGCTGCCAGCACGCCCGACCATGCCAGCGTATCAACGATGACGGCGGCGGAGCGGCGGGAAAGCTTCCATCATCAGAGCGTCGGCAAGCGCGCGGCGATCGTTGCCGCCGGGCCGATCGCAAACTTCATTCTTGCGATCCTGATCTTCGCATCGATCTTCGTGTTCTACGGCAAGCCCTCTACCTCGGCGCGGGTCGACGGCATCCAGCCGGACAGCGCGGCCGCGGCAGCAGGTTTCCAGGCCGGCGACGTTGTGGTCGCGATCGACGGCCGGCCGATCAAGACATTCTCCGAAATGCAGCGGGTGGTCTCCACCAATGCCGGACAGCAGCTCGCAGTGACGGTCGAGCGCGGCGGTGCGCGGGTCGACCTGAAGGCAACCCCGACGCTGCGCGAAGTGAAGGACAATTTCGGCAACACGCACCGGCTCGGCGTACTGGGCATCAGCCGTTCGATGGCGCCGACCGATGCCCAACATCAGACCGTGTCACCGTTGCCGGCGCTATGGATGGGCGTCGAGGAGACCTGGTTCGTCATCGACCGGACGCTGTCCTATCTCGGCGGCGTTATCGTCGGACGGGAAGCCGCGGACCAGCTGGGCGGTCCCATCCGGATTGCCCAGGTCTCAGGCCAGGTCGCCACCGTCGGCTTTGTTGCCCTGATGAACCTGTCGGCGATCCTGTCCGTCTCGATCGGCCTGCTGAACCTCTTCCCGGTCCCGCTGCTCGATGGCGGTCACCTTTTGTTCTACGGAATAGAGGCGGTACGGGGAAAGCCGCTGTCTGAACGCGCGCAGGAAATGGGTTTCCGAGTCGGCTTGGCGCTGGTGGTGATGTTGATGATTTTTGCAACTTTTAACGACATCATCCATTTGGCGGCCTCCTGACACCTTCGCGGGGGAACTTTGTGTGGCGAGGGGGCAACGTGACCGGGGTTAGTCGTGGATTGGAGCGGTTTCGTTTGCGCCTTCGGCCCAAGGCTGTAAAAACGAGTGGTGGTAGACACTTGTTTACGATTCTGATCGCCAAAGGGGTGGGACAAGAGCGCGTGGGAATGGGAATCGGTACCCGAGTTTGGCGGGGAATGGGGCTGGCAGCCTTTATCCTCGGGGGAATCTTTTTCGGCGTCGCTGCGATCGCAGTGCCGGCTGGGCCAGCCTATGCCCAATCGGCGAGCAGTATCGTGGTCGAAGGCAATCGCCGGATCGAAGCCGACACCATCCGCTCCTACTTCAAATCTGCTGGCGGTGGCCTGAACGCCGCGACCATCGACGAAGGCCTGAAGGGCCTCTACGCAACCGGCCTGTTCCAGGATATCCGCATCCGCCAGGCCGGCGGTCGGCTGTATGTGACGGTTGTCGAAAATCCGGTCATCAACAGGATCGCATTCGAGGGGAACGTCAAAGCCAAGGACGAGCAGCTCCTCGGCGAGATTCAGTCGAAGGTTCGTGGCACGCTGTCGCGTCCAGTCGTGCAATCGGACACCCAGCGCATCATCGAGCAATATCGGCGCAACGGGCGCTACGACGTACGCGTGGTGCCGAAGGTCATCGAGCTCCCGAACAATCGCGTCGATCTCGTTTTCGAGGTCAACGAAGGCAAGAAAACCGGCGTCAAGAGCATCCGTTTCGTCGGCAACCGGTATTATTCGGACTACCGGCTCAAGGACATCATCAAAACCACCGAGTCCAATTTCCTCAGCTTCATGAAGTCGAGCGACGTCTATGATCCGGACCGGATCGAGGCGGATCGCGACCTGTTGCGCCGTTTTTACCTGAAGCATGGCTTCGCCGACGTTCGCGTCGTGTCCGCGGCGAGCGAGTTCGATCCGCAGGCCGGTGCGTTCATCGTCACGTTCACGATCGACGAAGGCGAGCAATACAAGTTCGGCGCGGTCGACATCCAATCGAACGTGCGCGCCGTCGACGCAGCCTCGCTGGCCGACAAGCTGAAGGCGAAGCGGGGCTCCGTTTACAACGCCGAAGCCGTCGAAAAGTCGGTTGAATCGATTGCCATCGATGTGGCGCGCCGCGGCTATCCGTTTGCGGTGGTGCGGCCGCGCGGCGATCGCGATTTCGAAGGCCGGGTGATCAATGTGGTCTTCACCGTCGAGGAGGGGCCCAGGGCCTACATCGAACGGATCCAGATCCGCGGCAATACGCGGACCCGGGACTGGGTGATCCGGCGTGAGTTCGATCTCGCCGAAGGCGACGCCTACAACCGTGCACTCGTCGACCGTGCCGAGCGTCGCCTGAAAAACCTCAACTATTTCAAGTCGGTGAAGATCACCAATGAGCCCGGCACCTCACCGGACCGGGTCGTGATCAATGTCGAGGTCGAGGAACAGTCGACCGGTGAATTCTCCGTCTCCGGCGGTTACTCGACCCAGGACGGCTGGCTTGGCGAAGTGTCGGTCGGCGAACGCAACCTGCTGGGCCGCGGTCAGGCGGTGCGAGCGGCAGTGCAATACGGCCAGCGCGCACGCGGTTTCGAATTGTCGTTCATCGAGCCGTATTTCCTCGATTACCGGATGGCGCTTGGTCTCGACTTCTTCGGCAAGGAAACCGACCAGCAGCAATACACCTCGTACGATACCCGGACATTGGGTGGCGCGGTGCGGCTCGGCTTCGAGCTTCGCGAGGACCTCGCGCTGCAGCTTCGCTACTCGCTGTTCCAGCAGGAGATCACGCTGCAGGAAGGCACGTCGGCGTGCTATACGACAGTGCCGTGGAAACCGGAGAACGACCCGACTTGGACGAAGCCGAACGGTTGTAACGACGTGTCGATCGTGCCGTCGCTGCCGGTTCGCCTGAGCTTCGATCAGGGCGCGCAGATCACGTCGATGGCGGGCTACAGCCTGATCTACAATACGCTGGACAATAACAGGAACCCGTCCTCCGGCATTCGCGGCGAACTGAAGCAGGAATTCGCTGGCATCGGCGGCGATGTGAACTTCATCCGCACCTCCGGCGACATTCGCTTCTATCAGGAGGTGATCCCGGATTTCGTCGGGTTGCTGCGCTTCCAGGCCGGCAATATCACGCCGTGGAATGGCAACAATCTGCGCTTCAACGATCTGTATCAGGGCGGTCCGAACCTGGTCCGCGGTTTCCGCCAGAACGGCTTCGGGCCGCGCGATCTGACGCCTTGGACCACCCAGGATGCGATCGGTGGTGCGAATTTCTGGGCTGCGAGCGCGGAATTGTTCATCCCGCTCCATTTCATTCCGAAGGATGTCGGCATCCGCGCTTCGATCTTCGCCGACGCGGGTAACGTGTGGGATTACAAGGGACCGACAAGCGCTGGCGGTGAGGTCATGACGTTTGCGGATTCGAAGCTCATCCGTGCATCCGTCGGCGCCGGCCTGATCTGGGATTCGCCCTTCGGACCGTTGCGGTTCGACTATTCGATCCCGCTCAACAAGGAAAGCTACGATATCGTGCAGGAATTCCGCTTCGGCGGCGGAACGAAGTTCTGATCGACAAGGGTCCGGTTCTCCGCCAGAAGCCGCCAGAATGATGTTGCGAGCCGGCGGATGACCGAACCGATTTTCATCGAACGCGCGGAGACGTTGACCGCGGGGGACATCGCAGCCCTCACCGGAGCGACCCTGTCCGATCCTTCCCGAGCGGAGACGGTAATCGTCAACGTCGCACCGATCGATCGGGCAGGCCCACGCGATCTGACGTTTTTTGAGAATCTCAGCTATGCCGAGGGCCTAAGGAATACCCGGGCCGGCGCATGCCTCATCGCCGAACGCTTCGCGCACCAGGCGCCTGCCGGGCTGCTGCTGTTGCTGACGCGCGAGCCCTATCGGGGCTTCGTCGCGGTCACCCGCAAGCTGTTTCCCGGCGCTTTGCGCCCCTCGTCGCTGTTCGAGGCCGATGGCATTACGCCCGGCGCCTCCGTGCATCCGAAGGCCAGGCTCGAAGACGGCGTGACGGTCGAGCCCGGAGCCGTGATCGGACCGAAAGCCGAGATCGGCGCGGGCACGCTGGTCGGCGCCGGAGCGGTGATCGGGGCGGGCGTGCGGATCGGCCGCGACTGCAATATCGGCGCTCATTGCTCGATCACTCACGCGTTGATTGGGGACCGCGTTATCCTCCATCCCGGCTGCCGGATCGGCCAGGATGGCTTCGGATATGTCATGAGCCCACGCGGCCATCTCAAGGTCCCCCAGGTCGGACGCGTCATCATCCAGGACGACGTGGAGATTGGCGCGGGAACGGCGATCGATCGCGGCGCGATCCGGGACACGGTGATCGGCGAGGGAACGAAAATCGACAATCTGGTTCAGATTGGCCACAATGTCAGCATTGGGCGGCATTGTGTGATCGTCGCCCATTGCGCTATCGCGGGCAGCGTGACGCTCGAGGATTTTGTCGCACTCGGAGGGCGCGTGACCATCAACAATCACGTCAGCATCGGAGAGGGAGCGCAGGTTGCGGGATTGAGTGGGGTGAATTCTGATATTCCGCCCGGCGGCCGATGGGCCGGCGTGCCTGCCAAACCGGCGAAGCTCTGGATGCGTGAGGTCGCCTGGCTCGAGCGCGCCGCCAAGAAGCACAGCGCCGAAAAAGGCAGAGCCGAAGATTAAACGACAAAGATTGAACCAAAAGTTTGAACGACGAAGATCGAACGGCATGGACGACACGCCAACCAAGCTTGAGACGGCCGATATCGCGCGCATTCTGAAGGCGCTGCCGCATCGCTATCCGTTCCTGATGATCGATCGTGTGATCGAGATGCGGTCGGACGAGTCGGCCATCGGCATCAAGAATGTAACGGCGAACGAACCGCAATTTATGGGGCATTTTCCCGAGAATCCGGTCTTTCCCGGTGTGCTGATGATCGAGGGAATGGCGCAAACCGCCGGTGTGCTGTGCATCTGCTCCGGTAAGGCCGGCAGCACGACCAAGAGCGTATTCTTTCTGACCATCGATAAGGCGAAATTTCGCAAGCAGGTCGTTCCGGGCGATACGATCGAGTATCATGTGAGCAAGATCGCCAATAAGCGCATGATGTGGTGGTACCGTGCCGAAGCGCGCGTGCAGGGTTCACTGGTGGCCGAAGCCGAAGTCGGAGCGATGATTGTCAATGCTTGAAACGCCCGACGCCACCATCGATCCGACCGCGCGCATCTCGCCCGGCGCCGTCATCGGCAAGGGATCCAGCATCGGCCCGTATTGCGTGATCGGCCCGAATGTCGTTCTCGGCGAGCAGTCGCGTCTGATCAGTCACGTGGCCTTGTCCGGCCACACGACCATCGGTGACCGCACCGTCATCTATCCGTTCGCCTCGCTCGGCACGCCGCCGCAATCCGTCAAGTATCGCGGTGGACCGACCCGTCTCATCATCGGCTCCGATTGCGAGATTCGCGAAAACGTCACCATGAATACCGGCACCGAGGACGATGGCGGTGTCACCAGTGTCGGCGACAAATGCACGTTCATGGTCGGCTCGCATGTCGGTCATGACTGCAAGGTCGGCAACCAGGTCACGCTCGCCAACAATGCCGTCCTGGGCGGCCATGTCGTGGTCGAGGACTACGTGTTCATGGGCGGCCACTCGGCCGCGCATCAATTCGTGCGGATCGGCGAAAGCGCGATGATCGCCGGCGTGACGGGACTCGGCGCCGACGTGATCCCGTTCGGCTTTGCGATCGGTCAGCGCGGCGAACTCGACGGGCTGAATGTCGTCGGCATGCGTCGGCGGGGTTATTCGCGCGCCGATATCCATGGCTTGCGTCAGGCCTATCGCGCCTTGTTCCTGGTGCGCGGTCATTTCAAGGAACGGGTCGAGGCGGTCGAACGCGGCTTTGCCGACGATCCGGTGGTCGCAAAGGTCGTGGCCTTCATCAAGGCCGGCGGCTCGCGGCCATTGATGAAAGCGGGCAAGACCGGCCAGGCCGGAGAAAGAAGCCCGGCCGGGGAGTCATGACCGGTCCGGACGACCTGCCAGCAGACGCGGGTCCGGTCGCCATCATTTGCGGCGGCGGTACGTTTCCGTTCACGGTCGCCGACGCGTTGGTCAAAAATGGCCGCGGCGCGGTTCTGTTCGCCCTGAAGGGCTGGGCCGATCCCGAGCGGGTGAAGCGCTATCCGCACCATTGGGCACATGTGACACAGCTCGGTCGCTTCCTGCGGCTGGCGCGGCGCGAAGGCTGTCGCGACGTCATCTTCATCGGCACGCTGGTGCGGCCGAGTTTGCGGCAGCTGATCAATTTCGACCTCGCGACCCTGCGCGTGTTGCCCTCTGCGATCCGCCATTTTTACGGGGGCGACAATCATCTGCTCACCGGGATGGCGCGGATGCTCGAAGGCCACGGCTTCAGGCTGCTCGGTGCGCACGAAGTCGCACCGGATATCCTGGTGCAGGAGGGCGCGCTCGGACAGGCCGCACCGAAGCCCGGCGATCTCGACGACATTCGATACGGCCTCGACGTGCTGAGGGTGATGGGACCGCTCGATATCGGGCAGGGCGTGGTGGTCGCGAACCGGCATGTGATCGCGGTCGAAGCCGCGGAGGGGACCGACCTGATGCTGGCGCGCGTCGCCGATCTGCGTCGCAGCAAGCGGTTCCGCGCGCCGCCCGGGACCGGCGTTCTGGTCAAGGCACCCAAGCCCGGCCAGGACCGGCGGTTCGATCTGCCGTCGATCGGGCCGCGGACGGTGGACGGCGTGGCCGAAGCCGGCCTTGCCGGGCTCGCCGTCATTGCCGGCGGCGCGATTGTCGCCGAGCCGCAAATTGTGGTGGAGAAGGCTGATCGTGCCAATGTATTCGTGCTCGGTCTTCCCGAACCGCACGGCGATGGCGCATGAAGGTCTTTCTGGTTGCGACCGAAGAATCCGGCGACCGCCTCGGCGCGGCGCTGATGCAGTCGTTGAAGGCGAGGCTCGGAGACAGCGTTCAGTTCCGCGGCGTCGGCGGCTATGAAATGGCGGCGGAAGGTTTGCCGTCGCTGTTTCGCATCGACGATCTCGCCATCGTTGGACTGGCCGGCATCACCCAGGCCTTGCCGATGATCCTGTCGCGCATCCGGCAGACATCGCGCGCTGCGCTCGATGAAAAGCCCGACGTGATGGTCATCATCGACTCGCCGGATTTCACCCATCGGGTCGCGCGCCGCGTCCGCAAGAAGAACCGGGCGATACCGATCGTGAATTATGTGTCGCCATCGGTCTGGGCCTGGCGGCCGGGGCGGGCGAAGGCGATGAGCCGCTATATCGACCACGTGCTGGCGCTGCTGCCGTTCGAACCCGAGGTTCACAAGACGCTGGGCGGCCCGCCTTGCACCTATGTCGGCCATCCGCTGGTCGAGCAGGTTCACGAATTGCGCCCCAATGCGGAGGAGGCGGCGCGACGGATGAACGGCACGCCGACGCTGCTGGTGCTGCCGGGCAGCCGCAAGGCCGAGATCCGGCGGCTGATCGAGCCGTTCGGCCGGACCATCGAACGCATCGCCAAAACCGTCTGGCCGCTCGACATCGTCATACCCACCACACCGCATCTGCAGGATCTGGTGGTGCGCGAGACCGCGCGCTGGCCGCTGCGGCCGAAGATCGTGGTGAAGCGCGAGGACCGCCGCGCCGCCTTCCGGGAGGCGCGCGCGGCGCTGGCCAAATCCGGGACCGTCACGCTCGAACTCGGGGTGTCCGGCGTGCCGATGATCACCGCATACAAGGTCGCGTCCTGGGAGGCGGCGATCGCACGCAGGCTGATCCGGGTCCCGTCCGTGATCCTGACCAATCTGGTGCTGGGCGAGAATGTCGTGCCCGAATTCATCCAGACCGATTGCACGCCGGAGAAGCTCTCGGCCGCGCTGGCGCCGCTCCTGTCCGACAGCCCCGAGCGCCGCAGGCAGATCGAGGCTTTTGCCCGCCTTGATGAGATCATGCAGATCGGCACGGCCCAGCCCGCGCGGCGCGCGGCCGAGATCGTCGAAAACGTGGCCCGGAAATCGAGTCCGGCCCGCTGAGCCCGCGCCCGAAACACTGGCATCCGGCCCCGTAACCGCCTAATTTGCATCGTCTTGTCACATTGCCAGATCCGGCGCGAGCGCCCATGCTTAATGGTCACAATTTAAAAACCCCTGCGATAACAGGCGTTTGCGGACATCTTCCGGATTACGTGCTGACCAATGCCGAGCTCGCCCGGCTGGTCGATACCTCCGATGCCTGGATCACCGAACGCACCGGCATCCGGGAGCGCCGCATCCTGAAAGGTGAGGGGCTGGGCACCTCCCATATGGGCGCGGAGGCGGTGAAAGGCCTGCTCAAACGCACCGGCAACAAGCCCTCCGACATCGACCTGTTGATCTGCGCGACCACGACGCCGGACATGGTGTTTCCGTCGACCGCCAACCTCATCGCTGACATGGTGGGCCTTGGTCCCGTTGGATCGTTCGACGTGCAGGCGGCGTGTTCGGGCTTCATCTACGCCATCACCATTGCCTCGCAATTCGTCGCCAACGGCCAGTGCAAGAAGGTCGTGGTGGTCGGCGCCGACAAGATGTCGACCATCATCGATTACACCGACCGCGCGACCTGCGTGCTGTTCGGCGATGGCGCCGGCGCGGTGCTGATCGAACCCAGCCCGAATGGCGAAGGCATCCTCGACACCCTGATCCGCTCGGACGGATCGGGCATGATTCACCTGCACCAGAAGGCCGGCGGCAGCCGCTTGCCGCCCAGCGCCGAGACGGTGGCGAAGCGCATGCATTACGTCCACCAGGAGGGTGCGGCGGTCTACAAATTCGCCATCGCCAAGATGGCGGAGGTGGCCGGCGAAATCATGAGCCGCAACAACCTGCGCGGCGACATGATCCAGTGGCTGGTGCCGCATCAGGCCAACCGGCGCATCATCGAGTCGACGGCCGAGCGGATGGGCCTGCCGATGGAGCGCGTCATGATGACGATCCAGAAATACGGCAACACCACAGCCGCGACGATCCCGCTCTGCCTCTGGGATTACGAGAGCCAGCTCAAGACCGGCGACCGCCTGATCCTTGCGGCATTCGGCGGCGGCTTTACCTGGGGCGCGTCCTACGTGACCTGGGCCTATGACGGTGCCGAGCGCGTGAAGCAGACCAACGGAAGTGGCGCGCACGCGGCGTGAAGCCGATGTCGACGGTCGGATTTAACCAGCTTGCGTGACTTCCGGCCTACGGGCTTAAGCGCTCTTCGCGACGGCCTGCGGGCCTAAGTGCTCTTCCCGAACTTGTCCCACGCCCACAGCGCCAGCAGGACGATCAGCGAGCCGACGAAGGCCGCCACAACATCGCGCAGCGAGATCGAAATCCGGTCGAGATTCGGAAACAGCCCAAACAATCTGAACAGGAAGCCGCCAAGGAGTGCGCCGACAAGCCCGAGTGCGGCATTGCGCCAGACGCCGAAGCCGGCCTTGTGCCAGGTGATGGCATAGCCGGCGAGGGTGCCGCCGATCAGGCCCACGGCGACCCAGACGATCAGTTGCGAGATTGTCGGCATCATGGCGCGTCTCCCCGCCCGCTGCTTTAGGCAAACGCGAATCTACACCCAATCCCAGACACCTGAAATCAAAAGGCCGGCTGCGAGAGCCGGCCTTTCAAAAAATCTGGGACTAACTCGGCGTTCTGCCCGTCGATCCTCAGGCCTTGCGGGTCGAGATCGGCACGTAGTCGCGGCGGGTCGGGCCAGTATAGAGCTGGCGCGGCCGGCCGATCTTCTGCTGCGGATCCTCGATCATTTCCTTCCACTGCGCGATCCAGCCAACCGTTCGTGCAACGGCAAAGAGCACGGTGAACATCGATGTCGGGAAGCCCATCGCGCGCAGGGTGATACCCGAATAGAAATCGATATTCGGATACAGCTTCTTCTCGATGAAATAGTCATCGTGCAGCGCGACGCGCTCGAGCTCCATCGCCACCTGCAGCAGCGGGTCGTCCTGATGGCCGACCTCGGACAGCACTTCGTGACAGGTCTTCTGCATGATCTTGGCGCGCGGATCGTAGTTCTTGTAGACTCGGTGGCCGAAGCCCATCAGACGGAACGAGTCGTTCTTGTCCTTGGCGCGCTTGACGTATTCCGGAATGCGGTCGACCGAGCCGATCTCTTCCAGCATCTTCAGCGCGGCTTCGTTGGCGCCGCCATGCGCCGGACCCCAGAGGCAGGCGACGCCGGCAGCGATACAGGCGAACGGATTGGCGCCCGAGGAGCCGGCGAGGCGGACGGTCGAGGTCGAGGCATTCTGCTCGTGGTCGGCATGCAGGATGAAGATGCGATCCATCGCGCGCGCCATCACCGGGTTCGGCTTGTAATCCTCGGTCGGCACCGCGAAGCACATCTTCAGGAAGTTCGACGAATAATCGAGCGCGTTGGTCGGATACACGAACGGCTGGCCGATCGTGTATTTGTAGGCCATCGCCGCCAGCGTCGGCAGCTTGGCGATCATGCGGATCGAGGCGACCAGACGCTGATACGGATCGGAGATGTCGGTGGAGTCGTGATAGAAGGCCGACAAGGCGCCGACCGAGCCGACCATCACCGCCATCGGATGCGCGTCGCGGCGGAAGCCCTGGAAGAACCGGCTCATCTGCTCGTGCACCATGGTGTGGTTCGTGACGCGCTTGACGAAGTCCGCCTTCTGGGCCGCTGTCGGCAATTCTCCGAACAGCAGCAGGTAGCAGGTCTCGAGGAAGTCGCCGTGCTCGGCGAGTTGTTCGATCGGATAACCGCGATAGAGCAGGATGCCCTCATCGCCGTCGATATAGGTGATCTTGGATTCGCAGCTCGCGGTCGAGGTGAAGCCCGGATCGTAGGTGAACATCCCGGTCGCGGCATAAAGCTTCGAGATATCGAGAACCTCGGGCCCGATGGTTCCGGTCTTGACCGGAAAATCATGGCTGTCGTCGCCGACCGTGACTTTGCCAGTCTTGGCGCTTGCCGTTTTTGCGTCCATCGGCATCCCCTTGCGAACAGCCCGGATATTCTGACCGCGATCGGCCGGTCGAATTCCGACCGGCTCTCAAGCCCAGCATCCGGGGAATTGGTTCAGTGCTTTTGGCGTATCCCATCCCATTCCGCACCGCAAGATGGGCCAAAGTCGGCGCGGGCAAGGAACCACGATGCGGTTACCGCGCGGCAAAAAAACCGCTGCGTCACGCGGGATCAGGCGGCCACGATGCCGGCTTTCAGGGCCTGCTCGCGAATTCGCGCAAGGCTGTCGGTCTTTCCCAGCACCGTCAGCACGTCGAAAATTCCCGGAGAGGTCACGCGCCCGGTCAGAGCGGCGCGTAACGGCTGCGCGACCGAGCCGAGTTTCACATTGGCGGCGTCGGCATAAGCGCGGACCGCGGCTTCGGTGCTTTGCGCCGACCAGTCGGGGAGCGCCTCGAAATGCGGGAGCAAGCCGCGCAGAAGTTCGCGCGCTTCGGCCGTCAGCAGCGCCCGGGCCTTGTCCTCCATCGGCAAGGGCGGATCGGACCAGATGAAGCGGGAATGGTCGAGCAGTTCGACCAGCGTCTTCGCCCGTTCCTTCAGACCCGGCATTGCCTTCAGCAGCTTGTCGCGCATCGCGTCGTCGAGCTTCGCCTTCAGCTCCGGCCCGCCGGCGAGATAGGGCAGCGCCTGTTCGAACGCGTCCAGCAGCGCCGTGTCCGGCATCGACCGCATGTAGTGACCGTTCAGGCTTTCCAGCTTTACGAAATCGAAGCGCGCCGCCGAACGGCCTATCTGCGGGAGGTCGAACAATTCGATCATCTCGCGGGTCGAGAAAATCTCCTGGTCGCCGTGACTCCAGCCGAGGCGGACCAGATAGTTGCGCAGCGCCTCCGGCAGATAGCCCAAGGCCCGATAGGCATCGACGCCGAGCGCGCCGTGGCGTTTGGAGAGTTTCGATCCGTCCGGTCCATGGATCAGCGGGATATGCGCCATGACCGGCACCAGCCAGTCGAGCGCTTCGTAGATCTGCTTCTGGCGCGCGGCATTGGTCAGGTGATCGTCACCTCGGATGATGTGGGTGACGCCCATGTCGTGATCGTCGACCACGACCGCGAGCATGTAGGTCGGATTGCCGTCGGAACGCAGCAGCACGAGATCGTCGAGATCCTGGTTCTGCCAGACCACGCGGCCCTGGACCTGATCCTCGATCACGGTCTCGCCGGTCAGCGGCGCCTTCAGCCGGATCACCGGTTTCGCGCCGGGGGGCGCTTCGGACGGATCGCGGTCGCGCCAGCGCCCGTCATAAAGCCGCGCCCGGCCGGCGGCGCGGGCGGCTTCCCGCATCTGCGTGAGTTCCTCCGGTGTCGCATAGCAGCGATAGGCCTTGCCGGACGCCAGCAATTGTTCGGCAACCTCGCGGTGACGCGCGGCGCGGGCGAATTGGTGAACTGCGTCTCCGTCCCAGGTGATGCCGAGCCAGGTCAGCCCGTCGAGGATCGCATCGATCGCGGCATCGGTGGAGCGCTCGCGGTCGGTATCCTCGATTCGCAGCAGCATCTTGCCGCCCTGGCCATGCGCATACAGCCAGTTGAACAGCGCCGTGCGGGCGCCGCCAATATGCAGAAAGCCGGTCGGGGAGGGTGCGAAGCGGGTAACGACGGTCATCCGGGGGGGCGTATCGGTTTCGGTTCGGCCCATCTATCATGGTGCGCGAACATTCGGAAACAGCGCTTGGCGGCTTATTGCGGCAAGGACGGGGCAGGGTTACCTGAAACTTCCGCAGCTTGGCTCAAACACACGAATTTGGCAGACAGGCGCCGGCGAACCGGTATCGCCGGCGAGAGAGGCAAAATGGCCGCAGACGACACGTCGACTTTGGAAGCGGGGCGCGATTTCATCCGCGACATCGTGCAGGCCGATCTCGATTCGGGGCGCCACAAAAGCGTCGTGACCCGGTTTCCGCCGGAGCCGAACGGCTACCTGCATATCGGCCACGCCAAGTCGATCGGCCTGAATTTCGGGATCGCGCAGGAATTCGGCGGGCGCTGCCACCTGCGTTTCGACGACACCAATCCGGTCAAGGAGGAGCAGGAATATATCGATGCGATCAAGGAGGACGTGCGCTGGCTCGGCTACGACTGGGGGCCGCACCTCTTTTACGCGTCGGACAATTTCGAGCAGCTCTACGAATGGGCCGAACTCCTGATCAGGGAGGGCAAGGCTTATGTCGACGACCAGTCGCCTGACGAAATGCGGGCGACCCGCGGCACCCTGACCGAGCCGGGCAAGAACTCGCCGTTCCGCGACCGTTCGGTGGAGGAGAATCTCGACCTGTTCCGGCGCATGCGGGCCGGCGAATTCCCCAACGGCGCGCGCGTGCTGCGGGCGAAGATCGACATGGCCTCCGGCAACATCAATCTGCGCGATCCGGTGCTCTACCGCATCCTGCATGCGCATCATCCGCGCACCGGTGACGCCTGGAAGATCTATCCGAGCTACGATTATGCGCATGGTCAGTCTGATGCGATCGAGCATGTCACGCATTCGATCTGCACGCTCGAATTCGAGGATCACCGGCCGCTCTATGACTGGTGCATCGAGAACCTGCCGGTGCCGTCGCGGCCGCGTCAGTACGAGTTCGCACGCCTCAACCTGAGTTACACCGTGCTGTCCAAGCGGGTGCTGAACCGGCTGGTGCAGGATGGCCATGTGTCGGGCTGGGACGATCCGCGGATGCCCACGCTTGCGGGCTTGCGCCGCCGTGGCGTGCCGCCCGCAGCGTTGCGCGATTTCGTCAAGCGCATCGGCGTCGCCAAGGCAAACAGCGTGGTCGACATTGCGATGCTCGATTTCTCGATCCGCGAGGCGCTGAACAAGACTGCGCTTCGGCGCATGGCGGTGTTGCGGCCGCTCAAGGTGGTGATCGAGAACTACCCCGAGGGGCAGAGCGAAGAGCTTGAGGCCGTGAACCATCCCGACGATGAAAGCGCCGGCACCCGCAAGATCCGCTTCGGCCGCGAGATCTATATCGATCAGGACGACTTCATGGAGGATCCGCCAAAGAAGTTCTTCCGACTGTCTCCCGGCAAGGAAGTGCGATTGCGCTACGCCTATTTCATCACCTGCCGCGAGGTGGTGAAGGATGCGGCCGGCGACATCGTCGAGCTGCGCTGCACCTACGACCCGGAAACCAAGGGCGGCAACGCCCCGGACGGCCGCAAGGTCAAGGCGACCATCCATTGGGTCTCGGCGCAGGATGCGGTCTCGGCCGAAATCCGCCTCTACAATCCGCTTTTCACCAATCCCGCGCCGGATGCCGCCAACTTTGCCGGCGAACTGAATCCCAACTCGCTGGAGATTCTGGCCGATGCCAAGGTCGAACCGGCGGCGATCGCGGATCAGACCGGCGAGCCCGCGCAGTTCGAGCGGCAGGGCTATTTCGTGCGCGACCGCGACTCCACGCCCGGCCGCCCGGTCTTCAGCCGGACCATCGGGCTGCGGGACACCTGGGCTAAGGTCTCGGCGGGTAGTTGATCGCTTTCGCAAAGGGCGCCGGCTGATGTAGCCTCAACCCCCGGTGGAGTGCCGGGGCGGGGGCTCATGGCTGGCGAGAGCGATCCGAAAGGTCGCGAGCGGGCGGAGGCGCGCAATGGCGCGCGGGCCGGCACGTGGCCGCTTGGAGGACGCACCCGCGATGGCTCATCTGGCTGGCCCGACGCGCTGTCCCCCTTGTTGCAGGGCGCCGGCGCGCGCATGGGCAACTGGATCGCCTATGACACCGCCCCGGGACGCCTCATTCCCTGGCTGCCGATCGCATTCGGCTTCGGCGTCGTCCTCTACTTCGCTGCGGATCGCGAGCCGTTTCTGTGGGCCGGCCTGATTCTCACGGCCGCGGCGATACTTCTATGCATCGCGGCCCGCGCCCGACCGATCGCGTTTCCGGTCGCTGTCGCTGCCGCCGCGATCGCATTCGGCTTCACGCTCGCAGCCTGGAAGACCGCTCGCATCGCCCATCCGATCCTCGCGGTACCCGCCTTCAATGTGACGCTGTCGGGCTTTGTCGAATCCCGAGAGGAACGCGAGCGCAGCGATCGTATCGTGATTGCCGTCCACGCCATGAGCGGTGCGCGCCCCGACATCAAGCTGGAACGCGTTCGCGTGTCTGTGCGCAAGGGCATGGCGCCGCCGGTGGCCTCCTTCGTCGAATTGCGGGCAAGACTCAATCCTCCGCTCTCGCCGCTGCGGCCGGGCGGTTACGACTTCGCGCGCGATTATTATTTCCAACGGCTCGGCGCGACGGGTTTCGTGCTCGGCGCCATCAAACAGGTCACGCCGCCCGAACCGCCGGGAATGCGGCTGCGCTATGCCGCTGCCATCGGGTCGCTCAGGGATGCGATCGACGCGCGCATTCGCGCGGTCATTCCGGGCGACAAGGGCGCGATCGCCTCGGCGCTGATCACCGGAAAACGCGATGCGATATCGTCGTCGGTCAACGAGGCCATGTATGTCTCGAGCCTCGCGCATGTGCTGTCGATCTCCGGCTATCACATGGCCGTGGTTGCCGGCATCGCCTTCTTCACGTTTCGTGCCGGCCTCGCGTTCTTCCCTTCGATCGCCAGCCGTTACCCAATCAAGAAATGGGCGGCGCTGGCGGCGCTGTGCATGGCGGCATTCTATCTGCTGCTGTCCGGTGCCGAAGTCGCGACCCAGCGCGCCTTCATCATGACTGCGATCGTGCTGATCGGCGTGATCTTCGACCGGCCGGCGCTGACACTTCGTACGATCTGCGTCGCCGCCTTGGTGCTGCTCGCGATCTCGCCGGAGGCGATCGTCCATCCAAGTTTCCAGATGTCGTTTGCGGCCACGCTCGCGCTGATCGCGGTGTACGAGCGCGGGCTGCCAATCATGTCCGCCGAGCCGGGCACGCCCTTTGCGGCCCGGATCGCGTTATGGGGCGGGCGGGAGATCGCGGCGCTTGTCATTGCGTCGCTTGTCGCGGGGTCTGCGACGACACTGTTCGCTGCCTATCACTTTCACAGACTGGCGCCTTATGGCGTGCTGGCCAATCTGTTCGCGATGCCGGCGGTGTCCGTCTGGGTGATGCCGGCGGGCATCCTCGGGCTGATCGCCCTGCCGTTCGGTTTCGACCGGCCATTCTGGTGGCTGATGGGTGAGGGCATCGAGTGGATGATCGTTGTCGCAACCTGGGTTGCCCGTCTGCCCGGCGCCGTCGGACGGATCCCGGCTTTCGGCGTCGGCACCCTGCTGATCGGCGCCGCCGGGCTGGTGGTGATGTGCCTGCTGCGATCGCCGCTGCGCTGGACCGGCGCGGCGATGGTCGCGCTCTGTATCGTGTTTGCCTGGACCGCGCCACGCCCGGACATCCTTGTGTCGGCCGACGCAAGCATGGTGGCGGTCCGCGATGCCGGCGGCGTCTTGCGGGTCATGGCCAGCCGCCGCGATGGATTCGTCTTGCGTGAGTGGCTTGCCGCCGATGGCGATGCCAGAACCGACAAGGCCGAGTCGTTGGCGGAGGGCATTCGCTGCGACCCCGCGGGATGCGTTGCACGGCTGGCGGACGGCCGCGCCGTCGCGCTGTCGCTCAGCGCGGAGGCGCTGATCGAGGATTGCGCATCGGCGGTCTTTGTCGTGACCGCGCGCAATGCTCTGCCGGTTTGCGCCGCGTTGCTGATCGACCGCAATCGCGCGCGCGCTCACGGTGCGGTCGCGGCCCGCTCGGATGGCGGCATGCTTGTGCAGGAGAGAACGCGGCCGCCCACCTACGACCGGCCCTGGGCCCGGGCTCCTGCGGCTATGGCTACAATCCCCGCACGCCCGGCTCCGCCGCGCGATGCGACGCCGCGGCCGGTCGATCTGGAAGCCGACGACGGTCCGTCAGTAACGCCGGAATAGTCCCACCAGCTTGCCCTGAATGCGAACCCGCGTCGGCGGCAGGATACGAACTTCATACGACGTGTTAGCCGGTTCAAGTGCGATGGACGCGCCGCGCCTGCGAAACCGCTTGAGCGTCGCTTCCTCATCGTCGATCAGGGCCACGACGATGTCGCCGGTATCGGCCGCCTCGGACTTGCGGATCAGCACCGTATCGCCGTCGAGAATGCCGGCATCGACCATCGAATCGCCGCGCACTTCGAGCGCGAAGTGATCGCCCGAGGTGAGCAGGTCTGGCGGCACATTGATGGTGTGGCTTTTGGTCTGGATCGCCTCGATCGGTGTGCCCGCCGCGATTCGGCCCATCATCGGCACCGCGACGGGGCGGCCGCCATCGTCTTCCGACGCGGTTCGCACCCGGCCGAGATTGCCCTCGATCACGCTCGGGGTGAAGCCACGGCGGGGCGTGCTGCCCTGGTTGACCGAATCGGGCAGCTTGATCACCTCGATGGCGCGCGCACGGTTGGGCAGGCGCCGGATGAAACCGCGCTCCTCCAGCGCCGTGATCAGCCGGTGGATGCCGGATTTGGACCGCAGGTCGAGTGCGTCCTTCATCTCGTCGAAGGACGGCGGAACGCCGGCTTCCTTCAGACGCTCGTTTATGAATCGCAGAAGCTCGAACTGCTTGCGGGTCAGCATTCAGGTGTCTCCCGGACAGGCGTCAGGATCGTGGAACAATCCCAAGAGATACGAAACAAATCATGAACGAACACTATATGTTCGATATGTGTTCCGCAACCCCTTAATTTGACGTGAAGAAAGCGGGAGATGCCTAAAGGGGAAGCTTCAGGATAACGCAGGGTGAACCGGCGAGCGCGGGCGATGCATGCGGTTCGCGGATCACGAGACAATCGGCGTCGGCCAGGATGCGGGTCATCGACGAATCCTGCGTCGGGAACGGAGTGGCCACCAGCGCGCCGCGCGACGACCGCGACAGGCGCGCCCGCAGGTAATCGGCACGCTCGTCGTTCTCGGGCAGGTCGCAGCCGAGCAGGCCATGGTCGAGGGGAATCGAGACATCGGTCCGGCCGGTCAGGGTGCGCAGCAGCGGCACCAGAAACAGCACCGCGCAGACGAAGGCCGAGACCGGATTGCCCGGCAGGCCCAGCACATGAATCGGGCCGAGCCGACCATGCATCAGCGGACGCCCCGGCCGCATCGCAATCTTCCAGAACGACAGGTCCATGCCCTCCTGCTTCAGGGCCTGCTGCACCAGGTCATAGTCGCCGACCGAAGCGCCACCCATGGTGACGAGCACGTCGGCCCGCCGCATCCGCGCATCCTGGATCGCTGCAACGGTATCGGCCACGGTGTCACGCGCGATGCCGAGGTCGCTGACATCGGCGCCTTCCTGGCGCGCCAGCGTCGCCACCGAATAGCCGTTCGAATAGACGATCTGACCCGGGCCGGGCTGGCGTCCGGGCAGCACCAGTTCGTCACCGGTGGCGAGCAGGGCGACGCGCGGCTTGCGGTGAACCGGCAGGATCGGGTGGTTCATCGCCGCGGCCAGGCCGAGATCGCGGCCGTTCAGGACGCGGCCGCGCGTGAGCAAGGTCTCGCCTTGCTTGAAATCCAGTCCGGCGGCGCGGATATGGCGGCCCTTCCGCGGCACCTCGGTCACGATGACGTTGTCGCCTTCGCGCCGGGTGTCTTCCTGCACCACGATTGTGTCGGCGCCGGCGGGTAATTCGCCGCCGGTGAAAATCCGCACTGCCTGTCCCGGTCGCACCTCGCCGGCAAACGGCCGGCCGGCCGCGACCTCGCCGATGACCTTCAGATCGGTCGGCGCGCTGGTGATGTCCTCGGAACGGACCGCATAGCCATCCATCGCCGACACATCGACGGGCGGCTGGGTCCTGAGTGAGCGGACATCGTCAGCGAGGACGCGGCCATGCGCTTCGGTGATCGGCACGCGTTCGCTCGGCAGCGCACTCGCTTGCGCCAGCACGCGCTGCAAGGCGTCGGCGACCGGGAGAAGCGCCATATTCACGTCGCCCGGTAGGGACCGGATTTGCCGCCGGTCTTTTCCACCAGATGCACGCCTTCGATGCGCATGCCGCGCTCGGCCGCCTTGACCATGTCGTAGATGGTCAGGCACGCGACCGACACCGCGGTCAGCGCTTCCATTTCCACGCCGGTCGGTCCGGTCACCTTCACGCTGGCGCGCACGGCAATGCCGGGCAGCGCAGGGTCGGGCGTGAGGTCGACACTCACCTGCGACAGCGCCAGCGGATGGCAGAGCGGGATCAGTTCATGCGTGCGCTTGGCGGCCATGATGCCGGCGATGCGCGCGGTGCCGAGCACGTCGCCCTTCTTGGCATTGCCCGACATCACGAGGTCGAGCGTGGCCTTGCTCATCACCACGCGGCCTTCCGCAACGGCGACACGCTCGGTCGCAGCCTTGTCGGAGACGTCGACCATATGCGCTTCGCCGGATGGCCCGAGATGGGTGAGCACCTTGTCGGGCATGGCTTAGCCCGCCGCCGCGCGAGGCTGCGGCCGAGCCAGCAGCGAACGCGTTGCCTCGGCCACATCGTTCGCGCGCATCAGGCTCTCACCGATCAGGAAGGTGGAAATACCGACCGTCGACAATAGCGCGAGATCGGCCGGCGTGAAGATGCCGCTCTCGCCAACGATCAGCCGGTCGCGCGGGACTTTCGGCGCAAGCGCCATACTGACATCGAGTGATGTCTCGAATGTCCGCAGATTGCGGTTGTTGATGCCGATCAGCCGCGACTTGAGTTTGAGCGCGCGGTCGAGTTCGGCCTCATCGTGTATCTCGATCAGCACGTCCATGCCGTATGAAATCGCCGCGGCCTCCAGGTCATGCGCGGCGGCGTCATCGATCGCCGCCATGATGATCAGGATGCAGTCACCGCCCCAGACGCGGGCCTGCGCCACCTGATAGGGATCGAACATGAAATCCTTGCGCAAGGCGGGCAGGGAGGTCGCGGCCCGCGCCTGTGTCAGGAATTCGGGTTTGCCCTGAAACGAAGGTGCATCGGTCAGCACCGACAGGCAGGCGGCGCCGCCCTGTTCATAAGCCTTCGCGATCGCCACCGGATCGAAGTCCGCGCGGATCAGGCCCTTCGACGGACTGGCCTTCTTGACCTCGGCAATCAGCGCATATTGCCCGGCCGCGAGCTTGCGCTCGAGCGCTTCGGCAAAGCCGCGCGGCGCGGACGCCGCCCGCGCTTCGGCGTCAAGCGTGGCCAAGGTCTTATCGCGCTTCGCGGCCGCGATCTCCTCGCGCTTGTAGGCCTCGATCGTCTTCAGGATGTCGGCCATTGAACTCTCATGCGTTGGACACGTCGATCAGCCGCTCAAGACGCGTCCGCGCGCCGCCGCTGGACAGCGCCTTGCGCGCCAGTTCGGCGCCGTCTTTCAGGTCTTTCGCCGCGCCCGCGACCACCAGCGTGGCGGCGGCATTCATGATCGCGACATCGCGATAGGCGCCAGGCTTGTCCTCCAGCACATCCTTGAGCGCCGCCGCATTGTGGTAAGCGTCGGCGCCGCGCAGCGCTTCCGGCTTGACCGGTGCGATACCGATATCGGCTGGCGAAATCTCGAAGGTGCGGATGTTGCCATTCTCGAGCGCAGCGACCGCGGTCGGGCCAGAGGTCGTGATCTCGTCGAGACCATCCGAGCCATGCACCACCCAGACCGCCTCGGAGCCTAAATTTTTCAGAACCAAAGCGAGCGGCTCGATCCATTGCCGCGAAAATACGCCGACGAGCTGGCGCTTGACGCTGGCCGGATTGGACAGCGGGCCGAGCAGATTGAAGATCGTGCGGGTGCCGAGTTCGACCCGGGTGGCGCCGACATTCTTCATCGCCGGATGATGCGATGGCGCGAACATGAATCCGATGCCGGCTTCATAGATGCAGCGGGTGATTTCGTCCGGCCGCAGGTCGATCTTAATGCCGAGCGCGGTCAGCACGTCGGCCGCTCCCGATTTCGACGACAACGCGCGATTGCCATGCTTCGCCACCGGCACGCCTGCGCCCGCGACAATGAACGCCGCGCAGGTGGAAATGTTGTAGGAGCCCGACGCATCGCCACCGGTACCGACCACATCGACCGCGCCGGGAGGCGCCGCGACCTTGGTCATCTTGTCGCGCATCGCGCTGACCGCGCCGGTGATCTCGTCGACGGTCTCGCCGCGCACGCGCAACGCCATCAGCAATCCGCCCATCTGCGAGGGCGTAGCTTCGCCCGACATCATGCGGTCGAAGGCATGCGACGCTTCCTCGCGGGTCAGCGCCGCGCCCGATGCGGTCTTGGCGATCAATGCCTTGAACTCGTCGGCCATGATGCGTCCTCAATGCAGGCGACGCTGCGCGCCGTTCCAGGCGGCGGCGAGGTCGAGAAAATTCTTCAGGATGAGATGACCGTGTTCGGAGGCGATGCTCTCGGGATGGAATTGCACGCCATGCAGCGGCAGCGTCCGGTGCGACAGGCCCATCACCAGTCCGTCGTCGGTCTCAGCGGTGACTTGAAGCGCGTCCGGCATGGTGTCGCGCCGGACCACCAGCGAATGGTAGCGCGTCGCCTTGAACGGTCCGTTGATGCCACGGAACACGCTTTGACCCTCATGCCGGATGTCCGAGAGCTTGCCATGGACAGGCGAGGGCGCGCGCACCACGTCGCCGCCGAAGGCCTGGCCGATCGACTGATGACCGAGGCAGACGCCGAGGATCGGCACACTGTCCTGAGCCTTGGCGATCAGGTCCAGGCAGATGCCGGCCTCGTTCGGGGTGCAGGGTCCGGGAGAGAGCACGATCGCGTCGGGCTTCATGGCGATGACCTGATCCGCGCTCACGGCGTCATTGCGGTGCACAGCGACGTCCGCTCCCAGCCCGCCCAGGTAATGGACGAGGTTGAAGGTAAAGCTATCGTAATTGTCGATCAGCACGATCATGCGGCAACCCGGGCGTGTCGCGGGTTTAGACGCGGGGTTTCGGGGGGTCAAGCGGAGGCGGATGTCAGGACCAGGGTCATGAAAACGCCGTTCGGATCGAGCACATAGGTGCCGAACGGCTGGCAGTCGACGAAGCCGCGGCTCCGGTACAGCGCCACGGCGGGCTGAAAGTAAGGCGCAGACCCCGTCTCCAGACTCAGCCGCTCCAGGCCGGCATCTTGCGCCGCCGCGATGATGTGCTCGACCATGACGCGGCCGGCGCCGCGGCGTCGATACGCCACGTCCGTATACATCGATTTGACCTCGCCATGATCCGGCGAAAGCCGCTTCAACGCACCGGTGCCGACAAGGGCGTTGTCGTCCCACATCGTCCAGACACTGACATCGGGTGACTTCAATCCGGAGAGATCCAGCGCATGCGCGCTGCACGGCGCGGTTTCCGCGCGCGCGCGAGTCACGTGCGTCTGTACCATCGCAATGACGCGAGGATCGTCGAGGTCGGCCGGGACGATGCTGAACATGCCGGAGCTAATGCCCGCGGAAGGCGATGGATGTCAGCCCTTATGGATCGGGTCGATCCAGGCCACGTTTTCCGGTTTCTCCGCCGGCTCGATATCGAGATTGACCACGACGGCCTCGTTGTCCGACCGCACCAGCACGCATTCCAAGACCTCGTCGGGACTGGCATTGATCTCCTGATGCGGCACGAATGGCGGCACATAGATGAAATCGCCCGGACCGGCCTCGGCGACGAATTCGAGATTGTCGCCCCAGCGCATGCGCGCCTTGCCGCGCAGGACATAGATCACGCTTTCCAGTTCGCCATGATGGTGCGCGCCGGTCTTCGCATTCGGATGAATATTGACGGTGCCGGCCCAGATCTTCTGGGCGCCCACGCGCGCGGCATTGATCGCGGCCTTTCGATCCATGCCGGGCGTCTGCGCGGTGTTGCCGTCCAGCGAACCGGCAGGGATCACCCGCACGCCGTCATGTTTCCACTTGCTCTCGTGTGAATGGTCGTCATGCGAATGATCGTGACCCATCTCTGCCTTCCCTGTGCTTGCTACTGCCCGCGTCCGGCGCCGCTCGCAAAGCGCCGCGCCTCCTCGGCGGCGCGGAACAGCGCCTTGGCCTTGTTGATGCATTCCTGCTGTTCGGAAGCAGGATCGCTGTCGGCGACGATGCCGGCGCCGGCCTGCACATACATGGTGCCGTCCTTGATCACGGCGGTGCGTAGCACGATGCAGGTATCCATCTCGCCGGCAGCCGAGAAATAGCCGACGCAGCCGGCATAGATACCGCGCTTCTCTTTCTCCAGTTCGTCGATGATCTGCATCGCCCGCACCTTCGGCGCGCCCGAGACGGTGCCGGCCGGAAAGCCTGCGACCAGCGCGTCGAGCGCATCGCGGCCCTCGGCAAGTTCGCCCTCGACATTCGACACGATATGCATGACCTGGCTGTAGCGCTCGATGAAGAACCTGTCGGTGACATCGACGGTGCCGATCTTCGCCACCCGTCCGACGTCGTTGCGTCCAAGGTCGAGCAGCATCAGATGCTCGGCGCGTTCCTTCGGGTCGGCGAGCAATTCGCGCTCCAACGCCATGTCCTCATGCGGAGTCGCACCGCGGGGCCTGGTCCCTGCGATCGGCCGGATGGTGACTCGGCCCTCGCGCACCCGCACCAGGATTTCCGGACTCGATCCCGCAATCGCAAGTCCGTCGAGATCGAGAAAATAGAGGAACGGCGCCGGGTTGACCCGGCGCAGCGCGCGATAGAGCGAGAACGGCGACAGGTCGAACGGCGTCTCGAAGCGCTGCGACAGCACCACCTGGAAGATATCGCCCGCCGCGATGTATTCTTTTGCCTGCGCCACCATGGCGGAATATTCGGCGGCGCTGGTATTCGACGTCGCATGCGCGGCGATGCCGCCGGAATGCGCCTCGCGCATCGATGCCGGCAGCGGCGCATCGAGACGGTCGACGATCGCGGTCAGCCGTTCGGTCGCGCGCGCCAGCGCCGCCTTCGCGGTGATGCCGGGCTCCGGACGCACCGGCGTGACGATGGTGATCTGGTCCTTCACCGAATCGAACACCACGACAATGTTCGGGCGGATCAGCAGCGCGTCGGCCGTGCCAAGCGGATCGGCGTTGACGTTCGGCAGGTGCTCCATCTGCCGCACCATGTCGTAACCGAGATAGCCGAACAGCCCGGCGGCGGGCGGGGGCAATTCGTCCGGCAGATCGATCCGGCACTCGGCGATGAGCGCGCGCAGCGCCTCGAGCGGCGGCAGCGGGCAGGGCGCAAACGCGTCTTTCGCGTGCGCGGCGGTCCGGTTGATCTCGGCGACGGAGCCGCGGGCGCGGAAGATCAGGTCGGGCTCAAGGCCGATGATCGAATAGCGGCCGCGCACCGCGCCACCTTCGACCGATTCGAACAGGAAGCTCATCGGACGTCCGTCGGCGATCTTCAGAAACGCGGAGACCGGGGTTTCGAGGTCCGCGACCAGATGCGTCCATACGATTTGCGGCGCGCCACTGTCGTAGCGCGCCGCAAATTCATCCGGTGCAGGCTCGATGATCATCGCCATCCGGCGCGAGCATGCGCCTTATGCTCCGCTAGTTCGTTGTGCCGCCGCCGATCACCTGATTGAGCGCGCCCTCGTTGATCGTCGCACCCAGCGATGACTGGAGATTGGCGAGATATTGCGCGACCAGATCCTCAGTCAGCATCGAGGTGAGGCCGTCGCGAATTCGCTTCGCGTCGGCGGAACTCGGATCGATCGCCGGCACCGTGACGCCGGTGACACGGAACACCACCCATTGCGCGGCGCTCGAACCTTGCGCGCTTCCGACGCCGTCCTTGGGGGTCTGGAAGACAGCATCCAGCGCCGTGGCCGGGAAATCGCCCTGGGTGCGGTCACGGCGCAGCGCCACGATGAACTGGGGCTTGGCGCCAATCGCGGCCGCTGCGTCGGCGATGCTTGTCGCCTTGACCTTTTCCACGGTCGTCTTGGCCAGTTCCTTGAGCTTGGCCGCGACCTGATCGTTGCGCCAGCGTTCGATCACCCGATCGCGCACGTCATCGAGCGGACGTTCACGGGACGGCGTGCTCGAAGCGACTTCATACCAGACATAGCCGTCGCCCTTGGCGAGCTGGACCGGGTCGTTTTCCATGCCGACCTCGGCACCGAAGATCGCAGAATAAAGGTTGGCGCCATCCGGCAATTGCGACACCGGCTTGCCGTCGGGACCGCGGCCGGAGCGATCGACCGCCTCGATGGTCTGCACCGGCAGGCCGACCTTTTTCGCAAGCTCCGCCAGCGTGCCGCCGCCGCCGCGTTCGTCCTCCAGCTTGTCATAGAGCGTGCGGACTTCGGCGCGCGCGCGCGTCAGCGCGAGTTCGCGCTTGAGATCGGCGGCCACTTCGTCGAACGGACGCACCGTTTCCGGCTCGACCTTGCCGACATGGATCAGCACGGTGCCGAACCGGCCCTTGACCGGTTCGCTGGTCGTGTCGGGCGGCAGCGCGAATGCGGCATTCGCAACCGCCGGGTCGAGGATCTGCGACTTCGGCACCATACCGAGATTGACGTCGCTGCCCTTGCGCTCGGGGGAGGCGGCATATTTCTCGAACGTCATGTCCGGCTGCTTGATTTTTTCCAGCGCCTCGCGGGCATCGGCTTCGTTCGGGAAAACGATCTGATGCACCGCCCGCCGCTCCGGCGTCACGTATGTCGCGCGATCGGTGTCGTAGACCTTCTTCGCGTCCTCATCCGAAATCGTCATCGCCTTTGCGAGCGCTTCGGCGGACAGCGTCACGACATCGACCTTGCGGAATTCCGGCGCACGAAACAGATTCTTGCGCTCGTCGTAGTATTTGGTCAGCTCCTCCGGCGTCGGGTCGGCGATCTCGCCAACCTGGTCCGGCCCGAGCACGATGTAGTCGAGCGCGCGCAATTCGTTTACGAAGCGATTCTGCGCATCGATCGCAACTTCCGGCGTCTTCAGTTCGCCGGCCAGGCTGCGGATGATTTCCTGTTGCAGCATCTGCCTGCGCCGCTCGGCGACGTAGCGCGCTTCGGTATAGCCGAGCTCGCGCAGGATCGCGGCGAAGCGGTTGGGGTCGAACTGGCCGCTGAGGCCGCGGAAGGACGGGTCGTTGCGGATCTGCTGGGCGACAAGCTCGTTCGGCAGGTTGAGGCCGAGCCGGCGGATATCCTCTTCGAGTGCGGCTTCCGCGATCATCTGGCCGAGCAATTGCCGGTGCAGCCCGAGCGCACGGGCCTGATCGGCGGGGATCGGCTTGCCGACCTGACGAATCAGGCGCTGCATCTGTTCGTTGTAGGATTGCCTGAACCGCTCGACGCCGATCTCGGTCGAGCCGACCTTGGCGACGGTCGAGGTGCCGAAGCCGCGGAAAATGTCGCCGATGCCCCAGACCGCGAACGAAATCGCGATCAGGCCCAGCAGGGTTCCGGTGATCAGGCGGCCAAGCCAGTTGCGGGTAGCGTTTTGAATTCCGCGCAGCATGAGAGCTCAGGGTCTTTCGTGGTCGGCGATGACGTGAAAAGGACGCGCATCATAGAGACGGCGGCATGACGCTGCAACACGCTGAGAAGTCACGGGAAAGCGCTGGCTCAAGGGTCGACCGTCTGATAGCCGGATGCGTTCTGGGGTGGAATTCAAGCGAAAGAAAGAGGGGCCATGGCTCACCAACCGCGTCCGCTGGTCGCAGGTAACTGGAAGATGCACGGCATTGCCGCATCGGTCGCCGAATTGGAAGCGATTATTGCGGGCGCCGCGAGCCATCCGCCGTCGGCCGATCTGATGATCTGCCCGCCGGCCACCCTGATCGCAAGCTTCGCCAAGGCGGCGGCCGGGTCGACGGTCGCGATCGGCGCGCAGGATTGCCACGCCGAGGTCTCCGGCGCCTTTACCGGCGATCTGTCCGCCGAAATGCTGAAGGACGCGGGCGCCATCGCCGTGATCGTGGGGCATTCCGAGCGGCGCAGCCTGCATGGCGAGGCCGACGAGATGGTGAAGGCCAAGGCGATGGCCGCCGGCCGCGCCGGCCTGACCGCGATCGTCTGCATCGGCGAAACCAGCGAGGAGCGCGAGGCCGGCGCCACCATGGCGCGGATCAAGCGGCAACTGGACGGGTCGCTGCCGGAGACGCTCGGGCATCTGGTGATCGCCTACGAGCCGGTCTGGGCCATCGGCACCGGCCTGACGCCGACCCCGGCCGATGTCGCCGAGGTCCACAAGATGATCCGCAACTATCTGATTTCGAAGGACAAAGACCAGGGGCAGGCGGTCCGGATCCTGTATGGCGGATCGGTCAAGCCGCAGAATGCGAAGGAACTGATGGCGGTCGCAAATGTAAACGGCGCGCTGGTCGGCGGCGCCAGCCTGAAGGCGGCGGATTTCCTTTCTATCGCCGCGGCTTACGACTAGGCGGCGGCGAGCCGGCGCGTTCGTCGAGCCGGGGTGGAATTGTGTGACCGGATCATGTACAGACGCGCCCGCATTCCTATATGGCGGGTTGAGAGAAGCGGCCCGCCGCGTGTGGCGGGTTCGGACATCCGCCCAAGGGCGGAGCCAGGATTTTTATCGATGCAGACCGTGATCATCGTCATTCATCTGCTCATCGTCTTGACGATGATCGGTCTTGTTCTGCTGCAGAAGTCGGAAGGCGGCGGTCTGGGCATGGGCGGCGGCGGCGGCTTCATGTCGACCCGCGGCACAGCCAACCTTCTGAGCCGGTCGACCGCCTATCTGGCCGGAGCATTCTTCGTCACCAGCCTGCTGCTGTCCTGGATGGCCGGCCACAATCGCGCGCCGACCTCGATCATCAATACCGGGACACCGGCGGGCCCCACGGTTCCCGGCCCCGGCGCGCCTGTGGCCCCGTTGGGATCGGGGTCCGGCGGCGTGCTGGATCAACTCCAGCGGCCCGCGGCGCCCGCGCAACCCGCGGGGCCGCAGGTTCCGCAATCGCAGTAAGACCCATCACAAGGGCCGGGAAACCGGCCCTTCGAATTTGCAGGGTCAGTTATCCCAAACCTGAGGGGGGCATCCCCTCGTCGAATCGAGTCCGGGTCTCTAAAGGTTGAATCCCATGGCGCGGTACGTATTCATCACCGGCGGCGTGGTGTCCTCACTGGGCAAGGGGCTTGCATCGGCGGCGCTTGGCGCGACGCTGCAGGCGCGCGGCTACAAGGTCCGCCTGCGCAAGCTCGATCCCTATCTCAATGTCGATCCCGGCACGATGTCGCCGTACCAGCACGGCGAGGTGTTCGTCACCGATGACGGCGCCGAGACCGATCTCGATCTCGGTCATTACGAGCGGTTCACCGGACGTCCCGCCAATAAGCAGGACAACATCACCACCGGCCGCATCTACCAGGACATCATCGCCAAGGAGCGCCGCGGCGATTATCTCGGCGCCACCGTGCAGGTGGTCCCGCATGTCACCAACGCGATCAAGGATTTCATCCGCGACGGCAATGACGGCTACGACTTCGTGCTGTGCGAGATCGGGGGCACCGTCGGCGACATCGAGGGGTTGCCGTTCTTCGAGGCGATCCGCCAGCTGGGCAACGATCTGCCGCGCGGCGATGCGCTCTACATCCATCTGACGCTGCTGCCGTTCATTCCGAGCGCTGGCGAACTGAAGACCAAGCCGACGCAGCATTCGGTCAAGGAGCTGCGCTCGATCGGCATCCAGCCGGACATTCTCCTCTGCCGCACCGACCGGCCGATCCCGCCGGAGGAGCGGCGCAAGCTGGCGCTGTTCTGCAATGTGCGCGAGACCGCGGTGATCGAGGCGCGCGACGTCGACAACATCTATGCGGTGCCGGAGGCCTATCACGCGGCAGGCCTCGATACCGAATTGCTGTCGATCTTCGGCATGGATGCAAAAAAGGCGCCGGACCTCAAGCGCTGGCAAGCGATCAATGAGCGCATCCGCAATCCGGAAGGGCAGGTGACGATCGCGATCGTCGGCAAGTATACCGGCCTGAAGGATGCCTATAAGTCGCTGATCGAGGCGCTGGCGCATGGCGGCATCGCCAACACCGTGAAGGTCAATCTCGACTGGATCGAATCCGAGGTGTTCGAACACGAAGACCCGGCGCCGTTCCTCGAACACGTCAACGGCATCCTCGTGCCCGGCGGCTTCGGCCAGCGCGGGGCGGAAGGGAAAATCCGTGCAGCGCAGTTCGCGCGCGAACGCGCTGTGCCGTATTTCGGCATCTGTTTCGGCATGCAGATGGCGGTGATCGAAGCGGCGCGCAATCTGTGCGGGATCGAGGCCGCAAACTCGACCGAGTTCGGCGCGACCGACGAGCCGGTCGTTGGTCTGATGACCGAATGGCTGAAGGGCAACGAACTGCAGCAGCGCGCGGCCGGCGGCGATCTCGGCGGCACGATGCGGCTCGGCGCCTATCCGGCGGCACTCGCGCGTGGCAGCCGCGTCGCCGACATCTACAATTCGACGGAGATTTCCGAGCGCCACCGCCACCGCTATGAGGTCAACACCGCCTACAAGAACCGGCTGGAGCAGCACGGCCTGCGCTTTTCCGGCATGTCGCCGGACGGGATCCTGCCGGAAATCGTTGAATACGAGGATCATCCCTGGTTCGTCGGCGTGCAGTTTCACCCCGAGCTGAAATCGCGACCGCTCGAACCGCACCCGCTATTCGCCTCGTTCATCGGCGCCGCGGTGGAGCGGAGCAGGCTGGTGTGACGAAAACGGGCAAGGCTTTCATGCGGGCCACATTCGCCTGAAGTCTGTCTTTTTCGTACGATGGATCGCCGGGTGACGCAGCGCCGCCGCGGCCCGGCAATGACAAAAGGCAAAGTAATCGGACATGCCTCGCGGTCTCGACCATATCGTTCATGCCGTGCGCGATCTCGATGCCGGCGCCGAGCTGTACCGGCGGCTCGGCTTCACCGTCGGTGCGCGCAACCGCCACCCGTGGGGCACGCATAACCACATCGTGCAATTGCCCGGCTTCTTCATCGAAGTGCTGACCATGGCGGAGCCGGATAAACTCGGCGACGATGGCATCTCGAAACTGTTCGGCGATTTCAACCGGTGCTTTCTGGAGGCCGGCGAGGGCTTCTCGCTTTTGATCCTCGAGAGCAAGGATGCCACCGCCGATGCGCGCGCGTTCGAAGCCGCGAAGATCGCCGCATCCGGCGCGTTGCGCTTCGAGCGCGAGGGCAAGCGGCCGGACGGCTCAGCCGTCAAGGTGGCGTTCTCGCTCGTCTTCGCGCGCGATGCGCTGGCGCCTGCGCACAATTTCGCGGTCTGTCAGCAGCACTACCCGGAGAGCTTCTGGAACCCAGATTATCAGCGGCACGCCAATGGCGTGACCGGGGTCGCAGGCGCGGTAATGGTCGCGGACAATCCGAGCGACCATCACATCTTCATGTCGGCGCTTGCTGGCGAGCGCGAATTGCTGTCGTCATCGGCGGGCATCACCGTGACGACGCCGCGCGGCGAGATCCAGGTGGTGACGCCGGCGGCGTTTTCCGATTTGTTCGGGATCGCGGCGCCGGATGTTTCGGAGGGCGGGCGGCTTGCGGCCCTGCGCCTTAAGTCGTCCGACTTGAATGCGACGCAGGCCAGTCTGTCGGCAGGAGCCTTCAGCCCGATCCGGCAGATGGGTCGCCTGATTGTTCCGCCGGATCAGGCTCTGGGCGCGGCCCTCGTATTCGAGACGGCGCATTGATTCCATGACCGGCCCGGCGCATGGTCGAGACATGTTTGAGCATGAGCCAATCCGAAAACCGCTTCACACTTTTCGGGCTCATGCTCCATGAGAAACGATGGATAAACCCTTGATCCCGAACCCGGTCGTGGATGTCGGCACCGCGCGCTTCGGCAACGATCTGCCGCTCGCGCTGATCGCAGGTCCCTGTCAGCTCGAGAGCCGTGCGCATGCGCTGGAGATGGCCTCCGCGCTCAAGGAGATGGCGCAGCGCATCGGTATCGGGCTCGTCTACAAGACCTCCTTCGACAAGGCCAATCGCACCAGCGGCAGTGCCGCGCGTGGCATCGGTCTCGACGCCGCCTTGCCGATCTTTGCCGAGATCAGGTCGTCGCTCGGATTGGCGGTGCTCACCGACGTGCACGATGCGGCGCAATGCGCGATCGCGGCGGAGGCGGTGGACATCCTGCAGATCCCGGCCTTCCTGTGCCGCCAGACCGACCTTCTGATCGCGGCGGCAAAAACCGGCCGCGCGGTCAACGTCAAGAAGGGGCAGTTCCTCGCCCCCTGGGACATGAAGAATGTGGTCGCCAAGATTACCGGCGCCGGCAATGCGCGGGTGCTGGTGACCGAACGCGGCGTTTCGTTTGGATACAACACGCTGGTCTCCGACATGCGCGCACTGCCGGAACTGGCGAAGACCGGTGCGCCGGTGATCTTCGATGCCACCCATTCTGTGCAGCAGCCGGGCGGGCAGGGCACGGCATCCGGCGGGCAACGCGAATATGTGGCGGTGCTGGCGCGCGCCGCGGTCGCGGTCGGCGTGGCGGGCGTCTTCATCGAAACCCATCAGGATCCCGACCGCGCGCCCTCCGACGGGCCGAACATGATCGCGCTGAACGATCTCGAGCCGCTGCTGAAGACCTTGATCGCCTTCGACCGGCTGGCCAAAAGCTGACAACGAGCCGCCAGAGCTGACCGCCACCGCAACCGATCTCACGCGCAAAAGCCTCAGATGAACCGTGAGCTGCTGATCATTGCGCTGATCGTGTTCGTGACGTCGCTGTTCACCCGTTCGGTCGATCCCGTGGTGCCGCTGATCGCGGACGGGCTTACGGTACAGATCGGGACCGCTGCGCTGCTGTCGACTGCGTTCGCATTGCCATATGCGGTGATCCAGCCGGTCTTCGGCGCGCTCGCCGACATGATGAGCAAGACCAAGCTGATGAGCATCTGCCTGGTGATCCTGGTGCTGTCAGCGCTGGTCAGCGCCACGGCGCCGGATTTCACCACCCTGATGCTGTCGCGGGTCGCGGCCGGGCTCGCATCCGGCGGTATTTTCCCGACCTCGCTCGCGGCGGTCGGCGACCGCATTCCGGTGGCGCAGCGGCAGGTTGCGATCTCGCGGCTCCTGGCCGCCACCATGACCGGCAATCTGCTCGGCGCGTCTCTTGCCGGCGTGGTGGGCGATCTGGCCGGCTGGCGCGCCGTGTTCGTGGTGGTCGGCGTCCTCGGCTTGATCGCCATGGTCACGGCGCTGATCGGCTTCCGCAAGATCACGCCGCCGCCGCCGGCCGGCTTCGATCTCGCAACCATCGGTCCGAATTACCGCGCCATCTTCGCCAATCCGCATGCGAAAATCTGCTTCGGCGCGGTGTTCGTCGAATCGCTCGTGGTGTTCGGCATCTTTCCGTATATCGCCGCCATCCTGGCGGAGGCGGGCGAGACGCGTTCGTCGATTGCCGGAATCGTGCTGGCGGGTTTCGGCATCGGCGCTGTCATCTACACGTTGCTGGTTCGGTCGTTGCTGCACCTGGTCGGCGAGACGCGGCTGATGCTGGGCGGCGGCCTGATCATGGCCGCCTTCCTGCTGATCCTTACGCTGCAACTGCCATGGCCGCTGGAATTCGCGAATTTCGTGATGCTCGGATTCGGTTTCTACTGGCTGCATGGCAGCATCCAGGTCTTCGCGACCGAGCTGGCGCCACAGGCCCGCGGCACGGCGATGGCGCTGCATTCGGCGTCGTTCTTTCTGGGACAGGCCGCCGGCCCGATCGTCTATGGCGCGGGTTTCGCCACCATCGGCAAGACGCCGTTGCTCGTTTGCGGCGCGGTCATCATCGCACTGGTCGGCTTTATCTGCTCGCGCACCCTGAAGCGTCCGCAGCCAGCTAGCGTTTAGCGGCGCGCGTCCGGCTGCGTTCGAGCTCGGTCTGCGTCCACCGGAGCTGGCGGTCCGTCGTGCGCAAGCGCACTTCGTCCGATGCGATGGCGGCGAGTGCGAGCAATGTCCGTTTCTCGTCCTGATCCAGATTGCGCGGCACATAGTCCATGACGCAGACGGATCCCAGCGCATACCCGTCGGGATCGATCACCGGCGCACCCGCATAGAATCGGAAATGCGGGGCGCCCGCCACGGCCGGGTTGGTGCCGAACCGCGTGTCCTTGGCGAGATCATCGATCTCGAAGACGTCACGCTGCAGGATGGTCTGGTTGCAGAAGGCCCAGCTGCGCGGCGTGTCCGTCATCTCGAGCCCCTGCCGCGATTTGAACCATTGTTGGCTCGGCGTCAGCAATGTCATCAGCGAGACCGGCATTTGCAGAACCTGGCTTGCCAACCAAGTCAGCCGATCGAACGCGGGTTCAGGCAAGGTTCCAACCAGTCCGGAGCGATCGAGGGCGGCGAGCCGCTGGGCTTCATTCGCCGCGACCGGAAACCCATCGTCTAGGTCAAGATCTGGCGCGGCCGGTTCGGCAAACATCGCGCGCAGCAGCGTATCGGGCAATTCATCGGGTGACGCGATATGGATATGTCCGCGCGGCATGGCGGACATCTGCGGTGCCGTGTCCGACGGGCCGACCGTGACGAGACGCGTATGCCCCAGCGACGGATTTGACGACAGCTGGCGCGCAAAGGACAGCCGCGCCGCGCTGTGATCGCTGAGGTCGACGATGACCGCGGCTGGAAGCCGCGCGCCGATTGCAAACGCTGCCGCATGCTCGTCGCTATGGGCTTCGATTGCAATGTCGCCGATCTCGGATCGAAGGCGCTCGTAGAGCGGCATGCGTGCGGGCGCGGCGATCAGGATCGCATTCGCCGGCGACGGCGCGGATGCCGGGCCGGACGCTTTCATCAGCGCGAGCACGTCGTCGCGGTACACACGCCGATGACCGCCCGGGGTTTTCCAGGATCGCAGCGAACCGCCTTCGACCAGCAATTGCGCAGTGCGGACCGAGATCCCCAACAGCTTGGCTGCCTGTGACGTGGTCAGAACGTCGTTCTCCATGGCCGGTAACACGCGCCTTTCGCTCAAAGGGCGCCGTAAGCGCCCGTGTCGGGTCTCTCAGTAACAAATAGTGCAACGGCGAACAGCACTAAATCATATAAAAGTGATAAAGTTGATTAATTTGATATATTTGATACTTCCACAGCATTCCTCATGACCGATGGGTGCCTGATGTCCGACACGCCGACAACTGACCTGACCCCACAAGCCAAAGTGGGCGACGCGAACAGCCATTACGACTTCATCGTCTGCGGCGCGGGAGCCGCCGGATCCGTGGTCGCCGGAAGGCTTGCCGAAAACCAGGCTGTGCGCGTCCTCCTGATTGAAGCCGGCGGCAGCGATGAGGTCCCGGAAGTCATGGACCCGCGGCAATGGCCGCTGAATCTCGGTTCCGACCGCGACTGGGGCTTCGTGGCTCAGTCCAATCCGCACCTGGGCGGACGTTCCATTCCGCTCAACATGGGTAAGGTGCTGGGCGGCGGCTCCAGCATCAACGTCATGGTCTGGGCGCGCGGCCACAAGAATGACTGGGAACACTTCGCCGCCGAAGCCGGCGATCCGGCCTGGGGCTATGACTCGGTGCTGGCAACCTATCGCCGCATCGAAAACTGGCAGGGCCGGCACGATCCGCTGCGTCGCGGCGCCGGCGGTCCGCTCCATGTGCAGCCGGTGTCCGCGCCGCAGCCGGTGGCACGGGCGATGGTGGAGGCGGCACAAGCGGTCGGCTTGCCCGCATACGACTCGCCGAACGGGGAGATGATGGAAGGCCGCGGCGGTGTCGCGATCAACGACGTGATCATACGCGACGGGCGGCGATCCTCGATCTATCGCTCCTATGTGCATCCGCGAGTGGGCCAGCCCAATTTGACAGTGCTGACCCGCGCGCTCGTGAGCAAACTGATCTTCAAGGGTAGGACCGTCGTCGGAGTGGAGGTCATCGCCGGCACGACCTTGCGTCGCTTCTTCGCCGACCGCGAGGTCATTCTTTCGACGGGCGCGATCAACACGCCCAAGGTGCTGATGCAATCCGGGATCGGGCCAGACGCCGCGTTGCGGCGTCACGGGATCAAGGTTGTGCAGGATCTTCCGGGTGTCGGCCGCAATCATCAGGATCACGTCTCGTTCGGTTGCATCTTTGAATGCCGCGAGCCGCAGGCGGTCGGGAGCGGAGGATCGGAAGCGACGCTCTACTGGAAGAGCGACCCGAGCCTCGATGCGCCGGACCTCTTTCAGTGCCAGGCAGAATTCGCCATTCCGAGCGCCGAAACTGCATCGCTCGGCGTGCCGGAGCATGGATGGACGATGTTCGCGGGGCTGGCACACCCGAAGAGCCGTGGCGAACTGCATCTGACGGGACCCGATGCCGACGACCCGGTGCTGATCGAGGCCAACACATTGTCGCATCCCGACGACATCAGCGGTGCGCTGACGACCATCGAACTGTGCCGCGCGATCGGCAATCACCGCGCGTTCGAAGGACTGGTGAAGGGCGAGGCGATGCCGGGCAATCTCTGTCCGGGTGATATGCTGGCCTATGCCCGCCGGGCAGCGGTCACCTATTGGCACCAGGCCTGCACCGCAAAGATGGGACGCGATGCGATGTCCGTGGTCGACAGCCGGTTGCAGGTCTACGGTATCGACCGGTTGCGCATCGCCGACGCCTCGATCATGCCCAACCTTCCCAGCGGCAACACGATGGCGCCCTGCGTTGTGATCGGTGAACGCGCCGCCGACATGATCACATGCGACCACATGATCTACTGAAGCAGAGGACAGGTCAGCCGCGCCCGCGATAGGGCGCGACACCCTGTTCGGGCACCCAGACGCCTTTGGGCAGCGTGCCGGCTTGCCAGAAGACGTCGATCGGCATGCCACCACGCGGGTACCAATAGCCGCCGATCCGGATCCAGCGCGGCTTGAGCAGAGCGTTCAGCCGCTTGCCGATCGCGACGGTGCAGCCCTCATGGAAGGAGCCGTGATTGCGGAAGGAGTTCAGGTAGAGCTTCAACGACTTCGACTCGACCAGGAACTTGTTCGGAACATAGTCGATGACGAAATGGGCGAAGTCCGGCTGGCCCGTGATCGGGCACAGGGCGGTGAATTCGGGCATCGTGAACCGCGCCACGTAATGCGTGTCCGGGTGCGGGTTCGGCACGCGGTCGAGCTGCGCCTCATCGGGCGACGCCGGCAGCGGAGTCGGTTTGCCGAGCTGAAGGTCGGATTGAAGCCTGGAGCGGGTGTCGGATTTGCGAGCCATTTGGCGGTCTTAGCGCGACTTGCGCGCGCGGGTCCATCCTGTACAAGCGGCGCCGAAAGCGAACAGAGCCGGACCCCCCACCATGACCGCCATCGTCAATATCGTCGGCCGCGAAATTCTGGACAGCCGCGGCAATCCCACCGTCGAAGTGGATGTGCTGCTGGAGGACGGCTCGTTCGGCCGCGCCGCGGTTCCGTCCGGCGCCTCGACCGGTGCGCATGAGGCGGTCGAACTGCGGGACGGCGACAAGTCCCGCTATCTCGGCAAGGGTGTGACCAAGGCGGTCGACGCGGTCGAAGGCGAGATTTTCGATGCCATCGGCGGCATGGACGCCGAGGATCAGGTGCTGATTGACGACACCATGATCGCGCTCGACGGCACCCCGAACAAGGCGCGGCTCGGCGCCAATGCGCTTCTCGGCGTGTCGCTTGCGACCGCAAAGGCCGCAGCGGAGGCAAGCGGCCTGCCGCTCTATCGCTATGTCGGCGGCACCTCGGCGCGCACGCTCCCCGTTCCGATGATGAATATCGTCAATGGTGGCGCGCATGCCGACAATCCGATCGACTTCCAGGAATTCATGGTGATGCCGGTCGGCGCGTCCTCATTCGCCGAAGGCCTGCGCATGGGCGCGGAGATTTTCCACACGCTGAAGGCCGCGCTGAAGGCCGCCGGCCACAACACCAATGTCGGCGACGAGGGCGGCTTTGCGCCCAACCTGCCGAGCGCCGAAGCAGCACTCGATTTCGTCATGCAGGCGGTGAGCAAGGCCGGCTTCAAGGCCGGTGACGATGTGCTGCTCGCGCTCGACTGCGCCTCGACCGAATTCTTCAAGAACGGCGCCTATGTCTATGAGGGCGAAAGCAAGACCCGTTCGATCCAGCAGCAGGTCGATTATCTCGCCGAGCTTGTCTCCAAATATCCGATCGCCTCTATCGAGGACGGCATGGCCGAAGACGATTTCGAGGGCTGGAGGCTTCTGACCAAAGCCATCGGCGCGAAGTGCCAGCTGGTCGGTGACGATCTGTTCGTGACCAACGTCAACCGTCTCGCCGAAGGCATCAAGACCGGCATGGGCAATTCGATCCTGGTCAAGGTCAACCAGATCGGCACGCTGACCGAAACGCTCGCTGCGGTCGAGATGGCGCACAAGGCGGCGTATACCGCGGTGATGTCGCATCGCTCCGGCGAGACCGAGGATTCCACCATCGCCGATCTCGCGGTCGCGACCAATTGCGGACAGATCAAGACCGGTTCGCTTGCGCGCTCCGACCGCACCGCGAAATACAACCAGCTGCTGCGCATCGAGCAGGAACTGGGCGCGCAGGCGATCTATCCGGGGCGAGGGGCGCTGAGGGGTTAGGCTCAAGAGGCGTCCATCGCTTGGCTCCGCGGCCAACAGCGGCCGAATCCGAATCCAATTAATCCGCCCTTAACATCACCCGCGCATCTTGCCGCGATGGTCTCCCGCAGACGCGCACGCGGCATTCTGACGGCACTCGGCCTCTATATCGTGGCCGGCGCGCTGATCGGCTATTTCGGCTTCCACGCCTTCAACGGGGAGCGGGGGTTGCATGCGCGTCATCTGATCGACCAGCAGATGGTGGAACTGACCGGCGAGCTGGAACGGCTCAAGGCAGAGCGCAATCTCTGGGAGCGCAAGGTGGCCCTGCTGCGGCCCGAGAAGATCGATCCGGACATGCTCGACGAGCAGGCGCGGCTGCAGCTCAACTTTGCCCAGCCCAATGAGCTGGTTTTCATGGTCAAGCGCCGGTAACGCGCGAGAGCGGCAGAATTTCCCGTTGCGCCTCAGGCATTTCGCCGCAATCCGCATTGCGCACAGGGCATGGCGCGCGCTTTAATCCGGCAACGAATTCAGGTAAGTGAGGGGCGACACAGCCCTCAATCGCGGCGCGCAGGGAGCGTCAGGGAATTCCATATGGCCGTAGCCAAGAAGACGCCAACGTCCACCCCGGCCGACAGCGCGGCCGCGCGCGCCGAATTCACCAAGGAACAGGAGCTTTCTGCCTATCGCGAGATGTTGCTGATCCGGCGGTTCGAGGAAAAGGCCGGCCAAATGTACGGCATGGGCCTGATCGGCGGCTTCTGTCATCTGTATATCGGCCAGGAAGCGGTCGTGATCGGCATGCAAATGGCCCTGAAGGACGGCGACCAGGTCATCACCGGATACCGCGACCATGGCCACATGCTGGCCTGCGGGATGGAGGCCAAGGGTGTGATGGCCGAGCTCACCGGACGCCGCGGCGGCTATTCCAAGGGCAAGGGCGGCTCCATGCACATGTTTTCGGTGGAGAAAGGCTTCTTCGGCGGTCACGGCATCGTCGGCGCGCAGGTCTCGCTCGGCACCGGCCTGGCCTTCGCCAACCGCTATCGCGAGAACGACCATGTCTGCCTGACCTATTTCGGCGACGGCGCGGCCAACCAGGGCCAAGTCTATGAAAGCTTCAACATGGCGGAGCTGTGGAAGCTGCCGGTGATCTACATCATCGAGAACAACCGCTATGCGATGGGCACGTCGGTGCAGCGCTCCTCGGCGCAGCAGGATTTCTCCAAGCGCGGCGCCTCGTTCAACATCCCGGGCGAACAGGTCGACGGCATGGATGTGCGTGCGGTGAAGGCCGCCGGCGACAAGGCCGTCGCTTGGTGCCGTGAAGGCAACGGCCCCTACATCCTCGAAATGCAGACCTACCGCTATCGCGGCCATTCGATGTCCGACCCGGCGAAATACCGCACCCGCGATGAGGTCGAGAAGGTGCGCTCCGAGCAGGACCCGATCGAACAGGTGCGCCAGCGTCTGCTCGGCAACAAATGGGCGAGCGAGGACGAACTGAAGAAGATCGACGCCGAGGTGCGCGGCATCGTCAACGAGGCGGCCGAGTTCGCAACCGTCGATCCCGAGCCCGATCCGTCGGAACTCTATACCGACGTGCTGCGGGCTTAAGCCCGTGGCTGTCTGCTCCATGAGATCGGTCGCCGCTATCGCGGCAGCCGCGTTCGTTGCGACCGGCCTGCTTCAGGCCGGACACTAGTCGAGGATTTCATGCCGACCGAAGTGCTGATGCCCGCGCTGTCGCCCACGATGGAGAAGGGCAACCTTGCCAAATGGCTCAAGAAGGAGGGCGATGCGGTCAAGTCCGGCGATGTGATCGCGGAAATCGAGACCGACAAGGCCACCATGGAAGTCGAGGCGGTCGACGAGGGGACGCTCGGCAAGATCCTGGTGCCCGAAGGCACCGCCGATGTGGCGGTGAATACGCCCATCGCGGTCTTGCTGGGTGACGGCGAGGACGCCTCCGCGATCAAGGCCTCGAAGCCTGCGGCCGCCAAACCCGATCGCGCGGAGAGCGAGGAGTTCGAGGAATCGAAGGCGCCCGACGCGCCTGATTCCGAACAGCCTGTCGAGAAGGGCGAACCGGTTTCCGCGGTCGCCGCTCCGCCGAAACCGCAGGAAGAGCCCGAGCCCGACGTGCCGGAAGGCACCGAGATGGTGACGCAGACCGTTCGCGAAGCGCTTCGCGACGCGATGGCGGAAGAGATGCGCCGCGACGAGAAGGTCTTCGTCATGGGCGAGGAGGTCGCCGAATATCAGGGCGCCTACAAGGTCACGCAGGGGTTGCTGCAGGAATTCGGCGCGCGGCGTGTGGTCGATACCCCGATCACCGAGCATGGCTTCGCCGGACTTGGCGTCGGCGCGGCACTCGCGGGGCTGAAGCCCATCGTCGAATTCATGACCTTCAATTTCTCGATGCAGGCGATCGACCAGATCATCAATTCGGCGGCGAAGACGCTTTATATGTCGGGCGGACAAATGGGCGCCTCGATCGTGTTTCGCGGACCGAACGGCGCCGCGGCGCGCGTCGCCGCCCAGCACAGCCAGGACTTCTCGGCCTGGTATTCGCACATCCCGGGTCTGATCGTGCTCGCGCCATATACCGCGGCCGATGCCAAGGGGCTGCTCAAGTCCGCGATCCGCAATCCCAATCCGGTGATCTTCCTCGAGAACGAAATCCTCTACGGCCAGTCCTTCCCGGTGCCGAAGCTCGACGACTATCTGGTGCCGATCGGCAAGGCCAAGGTGGTGCGGCCGGGCAATCACGTCACCATCGTGTCGTTCTCGATCGGCATGACCTATGCGCTGAAGGCAGCCGAGGAACTCGCCAAGAAGCACATCTATGCAGAGGTGATCGACCTGCGCACGCTGCGTCCGCTGGACGACGCGACCATCATCGAATCGGTGAAGAAGACCGGGCGCCTGATCACGGTGGAAGAGGGCTGGCCGCAGAATGGCATCGGCGCCGAAATTTCCGCGCGGGTGATGGAGCAGGCGTTCGACTATCTCGATGCGCCGGTGATGCGCATCACCGGCAAGGATGTGCCGATGCCGTATGCCGCGAATCTCGAAAAGCTTGCGCTGCCGTCGGTCGCAGAGATCGTCGATGCGGCCAAAGCCGTGACCTATCGCTAAGCGGAGCAACGCGATGCCGATCGACATCCGAATGCCCGCGCTCTCTCCGACGATGGAGAAGGGCAACCTTGCCAAGTGGCTGAAGAAGGAAGGCGACACCGTCAAGTCCGGCGACGTCATTGCGGAAATCGAGACCGACAAGGCGACCATGGAAGTGGAAGCCGTCGACGAGGGCACGCTGGCAAAGATTCTGGTCGCCGAAGGCACCGCCGACGTGCCGGTCAACGAGGTGATCGCGGTGCTGGCCGGCGACGGCGAGGACGTGAAGGCTGCCGCGAGCGGCGCGAAATCAGCCCCGGCTGCAGCACCCAAACCCGAAGCCAAGTCCGAAACAAAGTCCGAAACAAAAGTCGAAACAAAAGCCGAAGACAAGCCAAAGCCGGCGCCAACAGCGCCCAAGCCGGCTGCACCGCAAGCGCAACCGGCCAAGGCAAACGGGCAGGGCGCGCGCATCTTTTCCTCGCCGCTGGCACGCAGGCTGGCGAAGGACGCGGGCCTCGACATCGCGCGCATTGAAGGCAGCGGCCCGCATGGCCGCGTGATCGCGCGCGACATCGATGCGGCGAAGTCCGGCAAGGGCATGAAAGCCGCGCCCGCGGCCGGTGCGCCGACCAGCACCGCGACGGCAGGAGCCGCAGCATCGCCTGAAATGAGCGATCAGCAGATCCTCGGCCTGTACGAGCAGGGTACGTACGAGACCATTCCGCATGACGGCATGCGCCGCACCATTGCGCAGCGCCTGACCGCGGCGACCAATTCGATGCCGACCTTCTACCTGACGGTGGATTGCGATCTCGGCAAGCTCTCCGCCGCGCGCGAGGAGATCAACGCCGCCGCCGGCAAGAATGCAGAGGGCAAGCCGCTCTACAAGCTCTCGGTCAACGACTTCGTCATCAAGGCGATGGCATTGGCGCTGCAGAAAATCCCGGAAGCCAATGTGTCATGGACGGAAGCGGCGATGCTCCGTCACAAGCATTCCGACATCGGCGTGGCCGTGGCGCTGCCCTTCGGGCTGATCACGCCGATCATCCGGCAGGCCGAACTTAAAACCCTGTCCGCCATCTCCAACGAGATGAAAGACCTCGCCGGGCGCGCCAAAGCCAAGAAGCTCAAGCCGAACGAATACCAGGGCGGCTCGTCCTCGGTGTCGAATCTCGGCATGTACGGCATCAAGGACTTCACCGCGGTGATCAACCCGCCGCAATCCTCGATCCTCGCGGTCGGCACCGGCGAGGAGCGTGCCGTGGTGCGTAACGGTCAGATCGTAGCCGCGACGATGATGAGCGTCACGCTGTCGTGCGATCACCGCGCCATCGACGGCGCGCTCGGCGCGGAGCTGCTGGTCGCATTCAAGAAGCTGATCGAAAATCCGGTGATGATGGTGGTGTGACCATCTGCCGATAGTCACATCAACGCCCATTAACTCGACGCTTTCTCTTTAAGCACGTGCAGACCATCCGCAGATGAGCGGCCGTGATCTGCAAATTGCAAGCGCATTTTTTTGCCGCTTTGCTTTTGTTCCTCCTTGTTCGCCGCCCGGTGAACGGATCATGATGAAGGCATAAGACATCCGGCCGTTGCAGCCGGATGCATCGGGAGCAAACGTCCAATCACAGGAGGTCACCTTGCGCACCAAGGGCGTAATCCGCGTTCGTCCGCGACATCACTCCAAGCCGAAGGTCTTGCCGCTTCTTTCGAGTCTGATAGGGCTGTCGCTGATCTGTTCGATGCCGGTCGCGCCGGCGCAAGCGCAGTCCAGCTATCCCACCAAATCGATTCGTGTTGTCGTACCCTTCCCGGCGGGCGGCACGACTGACATGCTCGCGCGGCTCATCACCCAGAAAATGGGCGAGTCGATGAAGCAATCCTTCGTGGTTGAGAATGTCGGCGGTGCCGGCGGATCGATCGGCGCCGAACAGATCGCGAAAGCCGCGCCCGATGGCTATTCGCTGCTGTTTCATAATCTGACATTCTCGACTACCACATCATCGCTGCAATATGCCGGCCGCTCGCGCCACGATATCGAGAAGGACTTCGTCCCAATCTCGATCGGCGCTTTTGTTCCCATGCTTCTGCTTGCCAATCCCTCGGTACCGGCCAAGGACCTGAAGGAGTTCGTCGCCGTTGCGAAATCCGCAAAGGACCCGATGTTCTACGGCTCCACCGGTCCGGGCAGCGTGATGAATTATTCCGGCGAGTTGCTGAAGCGCGATGCGCAGATCAAGCTTGATCATATTCCCTTCAAGGGCGCGGCGCCGCTGGTAACTGAACTCTTGTCCGGCCGCATCCAGTTCGGCGGCGATCAGCTCTCGACATCGCTGCAACACGCGAAATCAGGCTCGCTGCGCCCGCTGGCCGTGCAAAGTCCGAAGCGCTCCGCGGCACTACCTGATGTCCCTACGGTTCGCGAGCAGGGTTTCGCTTTCCTCGAAATCCAGGGATGGAACGGCTTCTTCGCCCCGGCCGGCACGCCAGATGAGATCGTTCAGCGGCTGCACAAAGAAATCGTCGCGGCCGTCAACAATCCGGACGTCCGCGCCAAGATGGAGATGGTGGGCGCCGAGCCTGGCGGTTCCTCGCAGGAGGAGATGCGCAACATGCTGAAGGAGCAGATTTCAAAGGTTAAACCGGTGATCGAGGACCTGAAGCTCGTCGTGCAGTAGACCTACGGCGGCGCCGGGCCACTCACCCCGGCGTCAGCCCCTTGGCCTTGATCACGGCCTGCGCCTCCGGCGTGCGCAGATAATCGAGCATCGCGCGCGCGACTTCCGTCTGCTTTCCGCCGGTCAGCACGCCCATCGAGAACTGCGTCACCTGGTCAAGTTCGGCCGGCAGCGGTCCGAGCAATTCGGAGCCTTCGACCGCGATCAGTTCGGAAATCTGCTGCACCGCGATATCGGCCTCACCCGAGACGACAAGCTTCGCGGCGGGCGAGGCATTCTTCGCCTTCTTCTTCACCTCGTCGAGAATGCCGAGCTTGTTCATCGCAAACTCGAAATTGTTGCCGCTCAGGCCGCCGGCGGAATACGAAATCGCCTTGGCATCGAGCAAGGCCTTGCGCACGGCCTCCGGCGTGGAAATGTCCGGTCTCGGATTGCCGGCCTTGATCGAGAGTCCGACCTGCGCCCGCGCGATGTCGACGCGGTCGCCGGTCACCTTTCCGTCCTTGATGAGGGCGTCGATATTGCTTGCATTGGCGATCAGCAGGTCGGCGAGCTCGCCGGCCTCCACCTTCTTTACGAGCTGGCCCGAGGGCGCGACGACGAGGTTCACCTTATGGCCAGTCGCTTTCTCGAAACGCGGCGCCAGTTCCAGCAGCGAGGTGCGCAGCGCCTGGGTGCAGAACAAGGTCATTTCCGCGGCGGACGCGGCTCCTGCCGGCAACATCGCAATTCCTCCAGCCAGACTGCCAAGGACCATACCTGAGAGGAAACCGAAGCGCCGGCGCATGAGCATTCTCCCTCGTATTTTCTTTGCAGCCTAAACCTGCTATCCGGCGACAACAATCGATCCGGGCGGATATTCCGCCTTGCCATAATTGGATTGCCGCCCAGGCATCGGAGACCTTCGTGGCTGACACCTCCTTCGACATTATCATCATCGGTTCCGGTCCCGGCGGCTATGTCACCGCAATCCGCGCGGCGCAGCTCGGATTCAAGGTCGCGGTCGTGGAGAAGCAGTTCCTTGGCGGCATCTGCAATAACTGGGGCTGCATTCCGACCAAGGCGCTGCTGCGCTCGGCCGAAATCTACCATTACATGCAGCATGCGAAGGATTACGGGCTGTCGGCCGAGAAGGTGAGCTTCGATCCGAAGGCGGTGATCCAGCGCTCGCGCAATGTGGTCAACCGGCTGAATACCGGCGTCGGCTTCTTGTTCAAGAAGAACAAGATCACGGTGATCTGGGGCGAGGCCGCGATCGACGCGCCCGGCAAGATCACGGTGAAGGCGCATGACTCGCGGCTGGCGGTGAACGTCCCGAAGGATGCGCTCGGGCCGGGCAGCTATCAGGCCAAGCATATCATTGTCGCCACCGGTGCGCGCCCGCGCGCATTGCCGGGGCTGGAGCCCGACGGCAAGCTGGTCTGGACCTATTTCGAGGCGCTTGCGGCGTCGCCGTTTCCGAAATCGCTGCTGGTGATCGGCTCCGGGGCGATCGGCATCGAATTCGCGTCGTTCTATCGCACCATGGGCGTTGACGTGACCGTGGTGGAAGTGCTGCCGCAGATCCTGCCGGCCGAGGATGCGGAAATCGCCGGCGTTGCCCGCAAGCAATTCGAGAAGCAGGGCATCAAGATTCTGACCGGGGCGAAGGTCACCAAGCTCGACAAGAAGTCCGACAGCGTCACCGCGACCATCGACGACGGCAAGGGCGGCACGAAGACGCTCACCGTTGACCGGGTGATTTCCGCCGTCGGCGTGGTCGGCAATATCGAGAACATCGGACTGGAAAAAGTCGGCGTGAAGACCGAGCGCGGCACCATCGTGGTCGACGGCATGTGTCGCACCAATGTGCCGGGCATCTATGCCATCGGTGACGTGGCCGGCGCGCCGATGTTGGCGCACAAGGCCGAGCATGAGGGCGTGATCTGCGTCGAGGCGATCAAGGGCCTGCATCCGCATGCGATGGACAAATCGCTCATTCCCGGCTGCACCTATTGCCATCCGCAGGTCGCGTCGGTCGGCCTCACCGAACAGGCCGCCAAGGACAAGAAGATCGATATCCGGGTCGGCCGCTTTCCGTTCATGGGCAACGGCAAGGCGGTGGCGCTCGGCGAGGATCAGGGCCTGGTCAAGGTGATCTTCAACAAGAAGACCGGCCAGTTGCTTGGCGCGCATCTGGTCGGACCGGAGGTGACCGAGCTGATCCAGGGCTTCGTCATCGCGATGAATCTCGAGACTACCGAGGAAGAGCTGTTCCACACCATCTTCCCGCATCCGACTTTGTCGGAAGCAATGAAGGAAGCGGTGCTCGATGCCTATGGGCGCGTGCTGAATATGTAGCCGCGCCCGGTCCTGCGGCCGCCCGAAGGCGCGAGCCCGCAAGTCAGTGGCCGGAAGTCAGTCACCGTGCGACTCCGGTTTTGCATTTGCGACCGGGTCGCGATGCGAAATCTCGATCACCCGCGCGCGTTTCGCGAGCTGTTCGACCAGCGCATTGGCAACGTCGCGGTTCGGGCCGTCGAGATTGGCGTCCCATTCGTCGAGCAGATAGATCGGCGCCTCGGTATACGCCACGATCTCCTGCAACGATTTGATTTGCCGCTCGCCGGATGAAAAGCCCGGCTTGCGCTTCCGCCGCTTCGGTGTCCCTTCCTCCTCGTCTTCGCCGGGCTCCGGCTCCTTGCTGGCAAACTGGAAGGCGAGGCGATCGGTTGTCGGCCAGTAATAGGCCCGGTTCCTGATCTCGGCCTTGAGCGCGGCGAGCAGGGTGGACTTGCCGGAGCCATTGCCGCCGCGAACGTTGACGCGTCCGGTCGGTGTGCCGAGAAGTAGCCGCAGCGCTTCGTCGATCGATGACACCGCCTGGATGTTGCCGCCTTCGCGCAGCACCAGCCGCTCGAACTTGATCCTCCGGTTGAAATGCGGGTCGGGATCGGGCCGCATATTGTCGGCGATGCCGCCGACGCGGGTCCAGGCCGCCAGCACATCGTTGAAGTCGATCGCGAGCTGATGGACCTCGTTGGTCATGTCGATCTGGCGCGGCAGGGTCGCGGCCATCGCAATCAGCAGCGCGACATTGCCGGCATCGCGGAAGGCGATGTAGGCGAGCGTCGTGAACACGATGGTGAGGCCGAAAATAGCGCCGGCGGCGCTTAACCCTTCACGCGCCACGATCACCCGGATCGCCGCCTTCAGGCAGCCGCGGGCACGCTCCTTGAAGCCGGCGAACCAGAGACGCAGGTTGTAGCGGTTCCCGGAAAAGACATTGTCCCAGAGCGTGTAGCCATGCGCGGTGACGCGGTTATTCCAGCGCTGGCTGTCCAGATAGATTTCGGTGATGCGCTTGCGCACAAGAAATTGTAGCGCGATCAACGTCGTGAACACGGTGGCATAGGCGAGGGGCAGAAGCCCGTCGATCTCCATGCCCAGCACGATCGAATTGAAGATCAGCGCCAGCAGAATCTTGAGCTGGCCTTCGACCTCGTACATCAGGCGATAGATGGTGTGGAACGTCTCGCCGGTGAGGAACGGCTCGACCTGCTCGCGCGCATGGCGGTCGCCCAAGAGCGTCGGGTAGTGGCGGTTGTCCCGCGCGAATCGGTTGATGTAGAGGCCGAAGGCCCGCATGCCGGCGCGCTCGGCATAGATCCAGCTCACGGCACCCGCGGCATAGGACGCGCACTGGACGATCAAAATCCAGATCAGGTCGTTCACCAGGCCGTCGCCGCCATTGGCCACGTCGCGCCCGGCCTTGATCACCAGCCAGGTTGTGGCGGCCGACAGCAGCGCTTCGAATACGAGCAATATGAATGTGACGTAGAGCGGCCAGCACAGGAAGAAGCGGACAAACTCGAGCCGGGTGAAGGGCTCGCGGATCGCGGTTTCGCGCGTCATGGAAGGGGTTCCGGCGGAAATAACCGCGGACACTAGCTGCCTTGCGGTGAACGGTTGCAGAACGTAAGTAGAGCCGAAGGCTGATATCTGATGCCGCTCCCCCTGATTTGAGGCCCCCGGTGACGGTCGTTATCGACACCATCACGCAGCCGCGTCCGCGGCACCCGGAAAAGGCCAACCGGCCTGACAATCCGATCGTCCGCAAGCCGGACTGGATTCGCGTGAAGGCGCCGGTCTCGAAGGGCTATGCCGCGACCCAGGCGATCGTCCGGGAAAACAAGCTGGTCACGGTCTGCGAGGAGGCCGGCTGCCCGAATATCGGCGAGTGCTGGGAGAAAAAGCACGCCACCTTCATGATCATGGGCGACACCTGCACCCGGGCCTGCGCCTTCTGCAACGTCAAGACCGGGCTGCCGGGCGCGCTCGACCGAGACGAACCCGGCCATGTCGGGCAGGCGGTCGCCAAGCTCGGCCTGTCGCATGTGGTGATCACCTCGGTCGACCGCGACGATCTCGCCGACGGCGGGGCGGAGCATTTCGCGCAAACCATTGCGGCGATCCGCAAGGCCTGCCCGTCGACCACCATCGAAATCCTCACTCCGGACTTCCTGCGCAAGGACGGCGCGCTGGAACAGGTGGTGGCGGCGAAGCCCGACGTCTTCAACCACAATCTCGAAACCGTGCCGTCGCGCTATCTCACAGTGCGGCCCGGCGCGCGCTATTTCCACTCGATCAGGCTGTTGCAGCGCGTGAAGGAATGCGACCCGACGATCTTCACCAAGTCGGGAATCATGGTTGGGCTTGGCGAGGAGCGCAACGAGGTGCTGCAATTGATGGACGACCTGCGCAGCGCCGACGTCGATTTCCTCACCATCGGGCAATATCTGCAGCCGTCGCGCAAGCATCATCCGGTCGTGCGCTTCATCCCGCCGGACGAATTCAAGTCCTACGAGACCATCGCCTATGCGAAGGGCTTCCTGATGGTGTCCGCATCTCCGCTGACGCGCTCGTCGCATCATGCGGGCGAGGATTTTGCGCGCCTAAAGGCTGCGCGCGACGCAAGAGCCTGAGCCGCCCATGCCGGAATTCTCGACCACGCGGCGCGTGCGCCATAACGCGTCCGACATGTTCGATCTGGTCGCCGATGTCGAACGCTATCCGGAATTCCTGCCGCTCTGCAGCGGCATGAAGCTGCGCAGCCGCAAGGAGCAGGCGGAGGGCGTGGTCGTGATCGTCGCGGACATGACGGTTGCCTACAAGCTGATCCGCGAAACCTTTCGCAGCCGCGCCACGCTCGATCGCGCGAATTTGCGGATCCTTGTCGAATATCTCGAAGGCCCGTTCAGCCGGATGGAGAACCGCTGGGAGTTTCACCCCGTCCAGGAAAAACTCAGCGACGTGAAATTCTTCATCAGCTATGAGTTCAGGAGCCGGATGCTCGGCATGCTGATGGGCGCGATGTTCGAAACCGCCTTCCGGCGCTTCGCGGTGGCATTCGAACAGCGGGCCGATGCGATCTACGGACGCAGGAGCGCCTGACAAGCGTCGCTGTGATCAGCCACGTGGCGGCCGCAAGTCTTCGCCTTCGGCCAGATCGTGCAGCATCCGAAAAGCCTGCAGAACCGAGCGCTTTCGAACCTCCGCACGACCGACATCGCCGAAGCGGCGCTCGACATGGACCAGCCGTCCGGAGCGCGTAGCGGCGCCGAAATGCACCAGGCCGACCGGCTTCTCCGCGGTGCCGCCATCGGGACCCGCGATCCCGGTCACCGACACGGCGAGATCGACCGGCGCATGCGCGATCACGCCACGCGCCATCTGTTCGGCGGTCTCGCGCGAGACCGCGCCGTGCAGCCGCAAGGTTTCGGCCGACACGCCGAGCATGTCCTGCTTGGCCTGATTGGAATAGGTGATGAAGCCGCGATCGAGCATGCTCGAGACGCCGGGAATTTCAGTCAGCGTGCCGGCCACCAGACCCGCCGTACAGGACTCCGCAGTGGCGACGGTCAGGTTCTTGCGCTTGCAGATGTCGAGCAGGCGCTTCGCCGCCTCGACGATGTCCTGGTCCAGCATGGCCGGTCAACTCGCGGGAAGGCGGATCGTTGCGGTGGCGTAGGCAACCATGCCTTCGCGGCGTCCGATGAAGCCCATGCCTTCATTGGTGGTGGCTTTCACGCCGACGCGATCGGGCGTAATCCCGGCGATCTCGGCGATGCGTCTGCGCATGGCATCGCGATGCGGACCGATCCTCGGGGCTTCGCTGACTATGTTGATGTCGAGATGCGCAATGATGCCGCCCCGCGCCGCGACACGATCGGCCGCAAACTTCAGGAACCGGTCCGAGGTCGCGCCCTTCCACTGCGGATCGATCGGCGGAAAATGATCGCCGATATCGCCCTCGGCAAGCGCACCGAGAATGGCGTCGACGGCCGCGTGCAGCACCACGTCGGCATCCGAATGACCGGACAGCCCGTGGTCATGCGCGATGCGCACGCCACCGAGCGTGACGTGATCGCCCGGTCCGAACTCGTGAACGTCGAATCCCATGCCGGTGCGGACATCGGACAACCGGTCGTGCAGCATGGTTTCGGCCCGCATGAAATCCTCCGGCGTTGTCAGCTTGAAGTTGCCGCTCTCGCCCTCGAAGGTGGAGACAGGGTGGCCGCCCCATTCCATCAGTGCGGCATCGTCGGTGAATTCGTCGCGGCCCGCCTGTGCGGCCTTGCGATGCGCCGCGAGCAGGGGCGCAAAGGCAAACGCCTGCGGGGTCTGGACAAAGCGCAGGGTGTCGCGGTCGGCCGTTCCGGCAATCCGGCCATAGGCGTCCACGGTCTTGACCGTGTCGGCAATGCGCAGTGCCGGAATGGCGGCGCCGGTGCTTCGGGCGGCCTCAATGGCGCGCGCGACCAAGGCGGGCGATGCGAAAGGCCGGGCGGCGTCGTGGATGAGGACATGGGTTGGCCGCTCCGGTTCCAGCGCCGCAAGGCCGGCGAGGACCGACGCCTGCCGGGTCTCGCCGCCCGGCACGGGCGGGGGGAGGTCGAACCCTTGGGCTGCTTCGTCGTAAAGCTCGCGGTCGTCCGGATGAATGACAACCTGTACACGTGACACGCCCGGCGTCCCATGGAACAAGCCGATGCTCCGGCGCAGCGCGGACGTGCCTGCAATCGGCCGGTACTGCTTCGGAATCCCTTCGCCGCTGCGCCGGCCGCGGCCGGCTGCGACCAGAATAACGGCAGTGTTCGAGACCGTCATGCTACCAAAATACCATTGCCCATAGGGTCAGAACTCATGCACACAAAGTAACCCTTTTTGCACTGCAGCACTTGTGCCCGTCTCCAGATTGGCTAAACTCTATGCATCGATTAATGCGCCTACAATTTGTGCAGACCTTGCAAGCATGAACGCCACACAGATCACGATCGGAAATCTGCCGGTCCCGAACCCGGTCGTGCTGGCTCCGATGTCCGGCGTGACCGATGCCCCGTTCCGCCGATTGGCGGAGCGTCTCGGCGCCGGCCTAGTCGTATCCGAGATGGTTGCGACGTCAAAGCTTGCCGATGGCCGGCGCGACGCGGTGCTACGCGCCGACGGCAGCGGTGTCACCATCAACGCCATTCAACTCGCCGGCTGCGAAGCCCATTGGATGGCGGAAGGGGCGCGCATCGCGGAAGCCGCCGGCGCCGACCTCATCGATATCAATATGGGCTGCCCCGCCAAGCATGTAACCAATGGCCAGTCGGGCTCGGCGCTGATGCGCGATCTCGATCACGCCATGACGCTGATCGACGCGACCGTCGGCGCCGTGTCGGTTCCGGTGACGCTCAAGATGCGGCTTGGCTGGGATCGCGACTGCATGAATGCGCCCGAACTGGCGCGCCGGGCCGAGGCGTCCGGGGTCAAGCTTGTCACCGTGCATGGCCGCACCCGCAATCAATTTTACAAAGGCAACGCCGACTGGTCCGCAGTCCGCGCCGTGAAGCAGGCTGTCTCCATCCCCGTGGTGGTGAATGGCGATGTCGCAACATGCGATCAAGCGCGCATGGCGCTGGCGGAATCCGGCGCCGACCTGGTGATGATCGGCCGGGCGGCCCTTGGACGGCCGTGGCTTCCCGGTCAGGTCGCGCGGCATCTCGACGGCGGGACGACCGAAGGCGATCCGTCGCTGCCGGAGCAATTCAGAATTGCGAGCACGCTGTACCAGGAGCTCGTCAGCCATCACGGCATCGAGATCGGGCGGCGACATGCGCGCAAGCATCTCGCGGCCGCGATCGATGTTGCCGGCGACTATGCCGGTGCGCCGGCCGAGGTCGTGAAATCGCTGCGCGGGCCGGTTCTCACCGCCGACACGCCGGGGGAGACCTTGCGCCTGCTGGCAGAGGCATATTCGGCGCTCGAGGCGGTTGCCACAGAAGCTTCCAACACACCGGGATTGAGGGCCGCGGCATGAGTTTTCGCCCCGCCAGTTTTCTCGCAGGCAGTCCGGACGCGGTCGTGAACGCGCTGCCGTTGCCGGTCGTCGTCGTCGCCGCCGACGGCAAGATCGTCGACGCCAATGTCGCGGCCGAGAATTTCTTCGAAGTTTCGGTCCCGCTATTGAAACGTCATCTGCTGCGCGAACTGATCCCGTTCGGCAGTCCGCTGCTGGCGTTGGTCGATCAGGTGCGTGAACACGGCGGCGCGGTCAACGAATACCGGGTCGATCTTTCGACCCCGCGCAATCCCGGCGAACACATCGTCGACCTGTATGTCGCGCCGTTGCCCGAACGTCAGGGCCACGTGGTGGTGATGCTGCAGGAGCGCACCATCGCCGACAAGATGGACCGCCAGCTGACGCATCGCGGCGCCGCGCGCTCGGTCAGCGCACTCGCATCGATGCTTGCGCACGAAATCAAGAACCCGCTCTCGGGCATTCGCGGTGCCGCGCAATTGCTCGAACAATCCGCCGGCGACGAAGACCGCACGCTGACCCGGCTGATCTGCGACGAGGCCGACCGCATCGTGAAGCTGGTCGATCGCATGGAGGTGTTTGCCGACGAGCGTCCGATCGAGCGCGCGCCGGTCAACATCCATGCCGTGCTCGAACACGTGAAGCGGCTCGCGCAGTCCGGCTTCGCGCGCCACATCCGCTTCGTCGAAGAATACGATCCCTCGCTGCCGCCGGTTCTCGCCAACCGCGATCAGCTGGTGCAGGTTTTCCTGAATCTCGTGAAGAATGCCGCCGAGGCGATCGGCGAGGGCGCGATCGACGGCGAGATCCACATGACCACGGCGTTCCGTCCGGGTGTTCGGCTGACGCTGCCGGGCAGCCGGTCGCGGGTGTCGCTGCCGATGGAATTCTGCATCAAGGACAACGGTCCGGGCGTGCCTGCGGACCTGCTGCATCACATGTTCGACCCCTTCGTGACCACCAAGCAATCGGGATCTGGCCTCGGACTTGCATTGGTTGCGAAAATCATTGGCGATCATGGCGGCATCATCGAATGCGAATCTCAATCCCGGCATACGACCTTCCGGGTCCTGATGCCGATGTATGCCGGAAATGGCTCCGATCCGGTTCTGGCCGAAGAGCCGGAACCAGCGGAGGCGCAAGCCCAATGAGCAGCCGAGGCTGAATGCAAATGCCTGCGGGAAACATACTCGTCGCTGACGACGACGCCGCGATTCGAACCGTACTCAACCAGGCCTTGTCCCGGGCGGGTTATGAAGTCCGGTCCACCAGCAACGCGGCAACACTCTGGCGCTGGGTCAGCCAGGGCGAGGGCGATCTGGTGATCACCGATGTGGTGATGCCGGATGAGAATGCGTTCGAGCTGATCCCTCGCATCAAGAAGTTGCGGCCTGAACTGCCGATCATCGTGATGAGCGCGCAGAACACCTTCATGACCGCGATCCGGGCCTCGGAACGTGGCGCTTACGAATATCTCCCCAAGCCGTTCGATCTGAAGGAACTGATCGGCATCGTCGGGCGGGCGCTGTCGGAGCCAAAGGACAAGCCGCGCAACACGAAGCCGGACGAGATCGATTCCTCGATCCCGCTGGTCGGGCGTTCGCCGGCGATGCAGGAAATCTACCGCCTGCTGGCGCGGCTGATGCAGACCGACCTGACGGTTATGATCACGGGCGAGTCCGGGACCGGCAAGGAACTGGTAGCGCGTGCGCTGCACGATTACGGCAAGCGGCGCGGCGGTCCGTTCGTCGCCATCAACATGGCCGCGATCCCGCGCGATCTGATTGAGTCCGAATTGTTCGGCCACGAGAAGGGTGCGTTCACCGGCGCCAATACGCGTTCGTCCGGCCGCTTCGAGCAGGCGGAAGGCGGCACCTTATTCCTCGACGAGATCGGCGACATGCCGATGGAAGCGCAGACGCGGCTGCTGCGCGTGCTGCAGCAAGGCGAATACACCACGGTCGGCGGCCGCACGCCGATCAAGACCGACGTGCGCATCGTCGCCGCCACCAACAAGGACTTGCGGATCCTGATCCAGCAGGGCCTGTTCCGCGAAGATCTGTTCTTCCGCCTGAACGTGGTGCCGCTGAGGTTGCCGCCGCTTCGCGAGCGTCCGGAGGACGTCCCCGATCTGCTGCGCCATTTCTTTGCGATCGCCGAGCGCGAGGGCTTGCCGGGCAAGCAGATCGACCAGGCTGCGCAGGAGCGCCTGAAGAAATATTCGTGGCCCGGCAATGTGCGCGAGCTGGAGAATCTCGCGCGCCGGCTTGCCGCGCTCTACCCCCACGACGTCATCACATTGGCGGTGATCGAATCCGAACTGACCCAGCCGGCCGTCAGCCAGGATGTGGAAACCGGCGCGCCGGATAATCTGTCGGCTGCGGTGGAGCGCAATCTCGCCCGCTATTTCTCCGGTTTCCAGGACGGCTTGCCGCCGCCTGGCCTGTACCATCGGGTATTGCGCGAAGTGGAATATCCGCTGCTGACGGCGGCTTTGACGGCAACCCGGGGCAACCAGATCCGGGCGGCCGATCTCCTCGGGGTCAACCGCAATACCCTGCGGAAGAAGATCAGGGACCTGGATATCCAGGTGATCCGCACGACAAGCTGACCGCGTCGCCGCGGAATTGTCGCAATCTCGCAACAATGTTGTATAAATACACCATTGCGGCCTGACTTCGGCTGTTCAATCAAGCACGATCGCAGGGGGCGATGGCTAGCGCGGACCAATCGTTGCCGCTCGAGAAATCGACCGCCCAAACTCCGCCGCGCCGCCTGCCATGGCGTGCCATCGGATTCGTGGCCGTGGGCGCGGCCCTGTTGTCGGCGCTGGCGACCTTTCTGGTCCTGTCGGGCCTGACGCCGCTGCCGCCGACCCACAACGTCGTCGTCAGCCTCCTCGGGATCAACGGACTGGCGGCACTCTTGCTGGTCGCCATCATCACCCGCGAAATCATGCAGATCGTCCAGGCGCGCCGCCATGGCCGCGCCGGATCGAGACTGCATGTGAGGATCGTGGGGCTGTTCGCGATCATCGCCGCGGTCCCCACCATTCTGGTCGCGATTGTCGCCACCGTTACCCTCGATCGCGGCCTCGACCGCTTTTTCTCGGCTCGCACCAAGGCGATCATCGAGAACTCGCTCTCGGTCGCGGAAGCCTATCTTGGCGAACACGCGCAGATGATCCGCGGCGACATTCTTGCCATGGCGCAGGACGTGGCGCGCGCCAAACCGCTGTTTGATTCCGAGCGCGACCGGTTTCAGCAATTTTTTACTGCCCAAGCGACCATCCGCGGGCTCCAGGTTGCCGTCATGCTCAACTCCGAGCTGGAAGTCGTGGAGCGCACCACGCTGCGCACGACCCAGGATTTTGCGATCCCGAACAAGGACGTCCTCAAGTCGTTGAACGAGACCCAGCCGCAGATCGCGGTCATTCCGGGCGCGAATTACGTCGCCGGCATCATCAAGCTGCGCAACTTCGATGCGACGTATCTCTATGTGGTGCGCTCGCTCGATCCGCGGGTGGTGGCGCATTTGCGCGATACCCGGGCGAGCGTGTCCGATTATGCACTGATGGAATCGCGCAGGGCCGGTGTCACCGTGGCCTTCGGACTGATGTATACGGTGATCGCGCTGATCGTGCTCTTGTCGGCGGTGCTGATCGGCCTGAATTTCGCCAACCGCCTGGTCGCACCCATTCGCCGCCTGATCGGCGCCGCCAATGTGGTTGCGACCGGCAATCTGCACGTGCAGGTGCCGGTGAACCGGTCGGAGGGCGATCTCGGACAATTGGGCGAGACCTTCAACCGGATGACGCACGATCTGCGGACGCAGCGCGATGACCTGATGAGCGCCCGTGACCTGATCGACAGCCGGCGCCGCTTCAGCGAAGCGGTGCTCGCCGGCGCCAGCGCAGGCATCATCGGTGTCGACCATGACGGCAAGATCAGCATCCTGAACCGGTCGGCCGAGCAGTTGATCGGCTCGCCCAGCGCGGACGTGATGGGCAAGCCGCTGCTCGATGTGGTGCCCGAGCTTTCCGAGCTTGTCGGGCAGGCTATCGAGGGCGGCCAGCGGCTGGCGCAGGGCCAGGTGACGCTGAGCCGCAAGGCGCGCGAGCGCAATCTGTCGGTCCGGGTTGCAACCGAACAATCCGCCGATGCCGAGCATGGCTATGTGGTCACGCTCGACGACATCACCGACCTGGTGGCGGCGCAACGCACCTCCGCCTGGGCCGACGTCGCCAGGCGCATCGCGCACGAAATCAAGAACCCGCTGACCCCGATCCAGCTGTCGGCCGAACGGCTGCGCCGCAAATACGGCAAGGTGATCGTCGAGGATCGCGCGATCTTCGAGCAATGCACCGACACGATCGTTCGCCAGGTCGACGATATCCGCCGCATGGTCGATGAGTTTTCCCGCTTCGCGCGCATGCCAAAGCCGGTGATGGAGCAGGAAGATGTCGCCGATACCGTACGCCAGGCGGTCTTTCTGATGCGGGTCGGGCATCCGGATGTCGATATCGACCTGTCTATTTCCGAAGATCCGATGCTGGCACGTTTCGACCGGCGCCTGGTATCGCAGGCGCTCACCAACATCATCAAGAATGGCACCGAGGCCATTTCCGCGCTGCCCGACGGCTCCGAGAAGGGCCGGATCGAGGTCTCGGCCACGCAAAGCGACGGTCAGGTCTTCATCGACGTAATCGACAACGGCATCGGTCTGCCGAAGGAGAACCGCTCGCGCCTGCTCGAACCCTATGTCACCACTCGCGAGAAGGGCACCGGCTTAGGCCTTGCGATTGTCGGCAAGATTCTGGAAGAGCATGGCGGCGGCATCGAATTGCATGACGCATCGGAAAAAGAAGCGGGACGCAGAGGCGCGTGGATAAGGCTGCGCTTTGCCGTCAATCCGCCGCAACCCAGCAGCACGAGTTCTAACACCGACGATAAATCCCGGCTTGCGAGCAGCGTAACATCATGACGGCAGAAATTCTCATTGTCGACGACGAACCCGACATCTGCGAACTGGTCGCGGGCATTCTCCAGGACGAAGGCTATTCGACGCGCACCGCACGCGACGCCGACGATGCGCTTTCGGCGATCAAGCTGCGCCGGCCCAATCTGCTGTTTCTCGATATCTGGCTGCAGGGATCGAAACTCGATGGCCTGCAAATTCTCGATGCGGCAAAGGAGCAGTATCCCGATCTGCCGGTCGTGATGATTTCCGGCCACGGCAACATCGAGACCGCGGTCGCCGCCATCAGGCGCGGCGCTTATGACTTCATCGAGAAGCCGTTCAAGGCCGATCGCCTGGTGCTGGTGGCGGATCGCGCGCTGGAAAATTCCAGGCTGAAACGCGAGGTTAAAGAACTCAAGGCGATCTCGCCGGTGCCCGCCGCGCTGATCGGCAAATCGCCTGCCATGAACCAGTTACGGCAGACGATCGAAAAGGTCGCGCCGACCAACAGCCGCATCATGATCATCGGCACCTCGGGCTCCGGCAAGGAATTGTGTGCGCGCTCGGTTCACAATCTGTCCGCCCGCGCGAGCGGACCGTTCGTTGTCATCAATGCCGCTGCGATCACGCCGGAATTGATGGAGGTCGAGCTGTTCGGCGTCGAGCAGTCCAATGGCGGCCAGGCCCGCAAGGCCGGCGCGCTGGAGGAGGCGCATGGCGGCACGTTGTTCATCGACGAGATCGCCGACATGCCGCGCGAAACCCAGAACAAGATCCTGCGCGTGCTGGTCGACCAGACTTTTCATCGCGTCGGCGGCAATACCAAGGTCGCCGTGGACGTGCGGATCATTTCCTCGACCGCCCGCAACCTGGAGGGCGAGATCGCGGCCGGACATTTCCGCGAGGATCTCTACCATCGGCTGTCGGTTGTGCCGATCCGGGTGCCGCCGCTCGCCGAGCGGCGCGAGGATATCCCGATGCTGGTCGAGTATTTCATGGACCAGATCTCGGCCGCCACCGGCCTGCCGAAACGCACCATCGGCGACGACGCGATGGCGGTGCTGCAATCGCATGACTGGCCGGGCAATGTCCGCCAGCTGCGAAACAATGTCGAACGGTTGATGATCCTGGCCGGCGGCGATCCCAATGCCGTCATCTCATCCAGCATGCTGCCGCAGGATGTCGGCTCGATGGTGCCCTCGATGCCGAACGGCAATGGCGGCGAACAGCTCATGAGCCTGCCGCTGCGGGAGGCCCGCGAGATGTTCGAGCGCGAATATCTTGTGGCGCAGATCAGCCGGTTCGGCGGAAACATTTCTCGCACTGCCGAGTTCGTCGGCATGGAGCGATCCGCCCTGCATCGCAAGCTGAAAGCGCTGGGAATCGGCTGAGAAGACAGAGCGAGATTGCCGTGCCGCGCATCGCCTATGTGAACGGTCGCTACCTGCCGCACCGCGACGCCGCGGTTCATGTCGAGGATCGCGGCTACCAGTTCGCCGACGGCGTCTACGAAGTCTGCGAGGTGAGTGGAGGCCGGCTGATCGACCAGCGCCGGCACATCGAGCGGCTCCAGCGCTCGCTCGCCGAATTGCGGATCGCGATGCCGATGTCGCTTCGCGCGCTGGACGTCGTGTTGCACGAGGTGGTCCGTCGCAACGGCGTGCGAAACGGCATCGTCTATCTGCAGATCACGCGGGGCGTTGCGAAGCGCGACCACGCATTTCCCGCCGACGATACGCGTCCGGCCATCGTGGTCACGGCCAGCCGAATCGATCCGGCCAGGACCGAGCGACTGGCCGCGGACGGGATCGCCGTGGTGACGGTGCCGGACAACCGATGGGACCGGGTCGACATCAAGTCGATCGCGCTTCTGCCAAATGTGCTGGCAAAGCAGGCCGCGCGCGAGCAGGGCGCCCGCGAGGCCTGGTTCGTAGCCGCGGATGGGACGGTCACCGAGGGCTCGTCGTCGAACGCCTGGATCGTCACCGCCGGCAACGAGGTTGTGACCCGCGCCGCCGACCGGGCGATCCTCAAGGGCATCACCCGGACCGTCCTGCTCGACGTCCTCAAGTCTCACGATCTCACGCTGGTGGAGCGCCCCTTTACCGTTGCCGAGGCAGTGGGCGCCCGCGAAGCGTTCATCACCTCGGCCAGCCAGATCGTGATGCCGGTGGTCCGGATCGACGGACAGCCGATCGGAAACGGCGCACCTGGACTGATCGCGAGCGCCTTGCGTGCGGATTTCCACCGCTATGCAGAGGAATCGTGACGATTTGTCCGTTTGGTGGGGCCGTATGCGCCCATGTTGGGCTTGCGCGGGGTCCGACCGTGCCATCTAATACGTTGCCCCAAGTCCTCGTGGGTGACACGAACGAGGGACGATGAGACTTGGCAATAACGTCCTGCGGGTACGGGGTCCGCGGGCAAGAAAATGGAACGAACGGCCATGGCCGCCGAACGACAACAAAACCTCCAGGACACTTTCCTCAACCACGTCCGCAAGGCCAAGATTCCGCTCACGATCTTCCTCGTGAACGGGGTCAAGCTGCAGGGCGTGGTGACGTGGTTCGACAATTTCTGCGTGCTGCTGCGGCGGGACGGGCATTCGCAGCTTGTCTACAAGCATGCCATTTCGACCATCATGCCGGGGCATCCGATCCAGCTGTTCGAGGGCGCCGAGGAAGGCGCCGGCGAAAAGGGCTAGTCCCGCGATCTGACCTCCAGCGTCGTAACCAGGATACCCGTTGCAGCCACGCCGTCGCGAGCAGAATGCGGGCCAGTTGAGCACGGACGATCCGGGCAAGACCACCGGCCGTGCGCTGGTGATTGGACCTTATCTGCGCCAACAGAAATCGACGGCTGGCAGCGCCATGCGGTCGCCGCAGGCGCGCATGGAGGAGGCCGCAGGCCTCGCGCTTGCGATCGATCTCGACGTGGTCGACACCGGGATCGTCGCTCTCAGCGAAATCAGGCCGGCGACGTTTATCGGCAAGGGCAAGGTCGAGGAGATTGCCGGTCTCGTCAAAGCGCATGACATCGGACTTGTGGTCATGGATTGCGCCCTCTCTCCGGTGCAGCAGCGCAATCTAGAAAAGGCCTGGTCCGCGAAGGTGCTGGACCGCACCGGGCTGATCCTCGAAATCTTCGGCAAGCGCGCCCAAACCAAGGAGGGCGTTCTGCAGGTCGAGCTTGCGCATCTGACCTATCAGAAGAGCCGGCTGGTCCGCTCATGGACCCATCTGGAGCGGCAGCGCGGCGGCTTCGGCTTTCTCGGCGGCCCAGGCGAGACCCAGATCGAAGCCGACCGGCGCGTCATCGAGGAACGCATTGCGCGGATCGAGGCCGAACTGGAAAAGGTCAAGAAGCGACGCAAGCTGCATCGCGCCAGCCGGGCGAGGGTGCCTTACCCGATAGCGGCATTGGTCGGTTACACCAATGCCGGCAAGTCGACGCTGTTCAACCGCATGACGCGGGCGAAGGTGCTCGAGGCCGACATGCTGTTTGCGACCCTCGACCCGACGCTGCGGGCGATCGACCTTCCGCACGGCACGCGCGTGATCCTGTCCGATACCGTGGGCTTCATCTCCGAATTGCCGACCATGCTGGTCGCGGCGTTCCGCGCCACGCTCGAGGAGGTGACCGAAGCCGACGTCATCCTGCATGTCCGAGACATTTCGCACGAGGATACCGAAGCGCAACTCGAAGACGTGCAGGAGGTGCTGAAAGCGCTCGGCATCGATGAAGCGCGACGAGGCCGCGTGATCGAAGTCTGGAACAAGATCGATGCACTGGACGCCGAGTCGCGGGCGCGGGTCGACAACATGGCCGCGCGCGTGGCCCCGGATCAGCAGCCGATCCTGGTATCGGCGCTGACGGGCGAGGGCATCGATAACTTGCTGGCCGCCGTCGAAGCCCGCCTCGCAGAGACCCGGATCGTACTCGACTTGGTGCTGGACGGCGCGGACGGCGCCGGCTTGTCCTGGCTCCACCGCAACACCGAGGTGATCGCCCGAACATCGCTGGAAGATGGAAAGGTGGCCCTGAGCGTGCGCGCCGATCCGGTCAAGGCCGGTCAGGTCCGGACACGCTTTGCCGGAGCGATACCGGTCTCCTGAGCGGCAGCGCCGCCTTCGGCCGGCTCTCTCTGGTTCGCTTTTCTTTCGTCCACCTTGGCCTGATCCCAGAGCGCATCCATCTCCGCCAGGGTGGCATCCTGCGGCGTCTTGCCAAGATGCGACAGCGCCGCCTCGATGAAGGCGAAGCGTCGCTCGAATTTCGCATTGGTGCCACGCAGGGCCGCATCCGGATCGACGTCGAGGTGCCGTGCGAGATTGACCAGCGCGAAGAACAGATCGCCGATCTCGTCCGCGGCGGCGTCCTTGTCCATTCCGGACAGCGCCGCCTCCAGTTCATCCGCTTCCTCGCGGATCTTCGCCAGCACCGCCTTGGGATCGTTCCAGTCGAAGCCGACCTTCGAGGCCTTCTGCTGAAGCTTGAGCGCGCGCGTGAGCGCGGGCATGCCGACAGGAATGCCGGCGAGGGCGCCCGCTTCATCATCACGGCCTCGCCGCTGCCGGCGCTCGGCTTTCTCTTCCGCCTTGATTTTGTCCCAGAGCCCCTTGACCTGGTCCGGCGTGAGCTCGGCCGTGTCGCCGAACACATGCGGATGCCGCCGGATCAGCTTTTCGGTGATCGCCAGCACCACGTCATCGAAGGCAAAGCTGCCTTGCTCCTCAGCCATCCGGGCGTGGAAGACCACCTGCAGGAGCAGGTCGCCGAGTTCGTCCTTCAGGTCGTCGAGATCGCCACGCGCGATTGCGTCCGCGACCTCGTAGGCTTCCTCGATCGTGTATGGCGCGACCGACGCGAAATCCTGCTTCAGGTCCCACGGGCAACCGGTGACCGGCGTGCGGAGCGCCGCCATGATCGCGATGAGGCGCTGGAGGTCGCGGGAGGGCTTGATGGCGGAGGTCATGAGGACGATCTGCGGGTGCAGCGGCGGTCAATACAAGCCTTATCGAGCGCCGTCCCCCAAAAGCCAAGACGGCAATCCCTGATTCGCATAAGACATATTATGGAATATTTTCAGGTGGGCTATTTTGGGCGTTGCCCAAGCACTTGGATCACGATCTGCGTTTCACCAACCTGCCTCGTGAGACGGAAAACACGTGCAAACAATCGCTTGCGCCGATCTCTGAACAGGCTGCGGTAGCCACCTCAAGCGGAAATCTGCATGCCGTCATAGCCCGGCTCGACATGCGGCGGCAGCGCCTCGCGCAGCGCGTCGTAATCCAGGTCGGTGTGCATATTGGTCAGGATCGCCCGCTTCGGCTTCAGCCGGCCGATCCAGTCGAGCGCGTCCGATAGCGAGAAATGGCTCGGATGCGGCGTGTGGCGCAGCGCATCGACGATCCAGACATCGAGCCCGGTCAGCGCCTCCGCGCTCTCATCGGGCATCCCGACGAGGTCGGCGGTGTATGCGATGCCGCCGAACCGGAAGCCGAGGCATGGAATGTCGCCGTGGTCGAGCAGCACCGGCAGCGCGGCCACGGCGCCGCCGTCGCCCTGAATCGTGACCGGCTCGCCGGGCCGGATCCGGTGCTCGGTCAGGATCGGCGGATACGCGCTGCCTGGCGGCGTCATGAAGCAATAGCCGAAGCGCGCATGCAGCGACCGCGATGTCGGCTCGTCGAGATAGGCATCGATGCGGCGCCGATGCTTGATGAACAATCCACGCAGATCGTCGATGCCATGGGTGTGGTCGGCATGCTCATGGGTGAACAGCACGCCGTCGAGCTTGGTGACGTTCGCATCCAGAAGCTGCTCGCGAAGATCCGGCGACGTATCCACCAGCACGGAGGTCGTTCCGGCGGCGCCGGTCTGCTCGACCAGAATCGAACAGCGACGGCGCCGGTTTCTAGGATTGTCCGGATTGCACGCGCCCCAGCCTAGCGCCGGGCGTGGCACGCCGCCGGACGAGCCGCAGCCGAGAATCGTGACGATTGTGCTCATGCGGCGGCTGAGATGTTACGCGGCACCTTGTTGAAAAGGCGGAAGAAGTTTTCGGTGGTCTGCTCGGCGATCCGCGCCGCCGAGACGCCGCGCGTTTCGGCCAGCGTCTTTGCGGTCTCGACCACATAGGCCGGCTCGTTGCGCTTGCCGCGATATTTGCCGGGCGCGAGATAAGGCGCGTCGGTCTCGACCAGAATGCGGTCCGCCGGCAGCGAGGCCGCGATGTCGCGCAGAGCCTGCGAGGCTTTGAAGGTCAGGATGCCGGTGAAGGAGATGTGCAGGCCGAGCGCAATCGCGCGCCGTGCAAGCTCGGCGCCGCCGGTGAAGCAATGCAGAACGGCAGGGAAGGCCCCCTTCCCCATTTCCTCTTCCAGGATGCGCGCCATGTCCTCGTCGGCCTCGCGGGAATGGATCACCAGCGGCAGTCCGGTCGCGCGCGCGGCGGCGATGTGGGCGCGGAAGCCTTGCTCCTGGGCCGGGCGCGGGGACTTGTCGTAGAAATAATCGAGGCCGGCTTCGCCAATGGCAACCACCTTGGGATGGGCGGATTTCGCGATCAGATCGGCCGACGTAATGTCCAGTTCCTCATGGGCGTGATGCGGATGCGTGCCGACCGAGCAGAACACGTCGCCATGGCGCTCGGTGATTGCCAGCAGATCCGGCAGCCGGCGCACCCGGGTCGAGATCGTCACCATGCGGCCGATGCCGGCCGCGCGCGCGCGGCTCACCACGCCGTCGAGATCGGCGGCAAGGTCCGGGAAATCGAGATGGCAATGGCTGTCGACCAGCATGGCGTTCAGGACCCTTTGGCGGCATTTCGATCGGCGAGCGCCGTGATTGCGCTTATATCGCTATGCTCGGCCTGCAAATCCACCAGAAAGGGCGTCCGCCGTCCCGCGACACGTACTGTCATCCCGCCGGCCTCCGGCCTCGCCACCTCGAGTATTGCCGACAGCGGAATGCTGAAATTGCGGTGGGCGTAAAGACCCAGCGTGGAGATATCGGCGACGTCACCGTGGCGGACAATCCGCACGACATAGACATTGCCGTAGAAATGCAACGCCACCAGCGGCAGGAAGCCGATCGCGATCACGATCGCAATCGCCGCCGGCCGTGTGCCGCCGGTCCACAAGACGCTGGCCCAGTAGAACCAGCCCACCGACCAGACCACCGCGGTCACGACACTGAACCGCGCCCGCTTGGCCCGCTTGAGATTTTCGTAAAGGACCGTCATCGCTGCCCGCCGCCGCACCTCAGGCCTTGGCGGCCTCGGTGTCGATATAGCGCGGGAACACCGCAACGGGAGCGGGCAGATTGACGCCGGAGGCAAGCCGGTGTCCGCCGCCAAGCCTGGTGAAATCCCGCTCATCCGCCGGCACCGCCAGCAGATCGAGCAGCTTTCCGGCCGATTCCGGCACGAAGGGCTGCGCGAGGATCGCGACCTGCCGGACCACTTCCGCCGTCACATACAGCACTGTGGATTGCCGTGCGGGATCGGTCTTCGCCAGCGCCCACGGCGCCTCGGCTGCGAAATAGCGGTTGGCATCCGCCACCACGGTCCAGACCTGATTCAGCACCTGATGCAGGGCCTGCGTCTTCATCGCCTCGCGTGCACCCTCGAGCATGCCGTCGGCGGCCGCGAGCATTGCTTTGTCGCCGGCCGAGAATTCACCCGGCGCCGGCATCACGCCACCGCGTTGCTTCGCAATCATCGACAGCGAGCGCTGCGCGAGGTTGCCGAGATCATTCGCCAGTTCCGCATTGATGCGGGTGGCGATCGCCTCGTAGCTGTAATTGCCGTCCTGGCCGAACGGCACTTCGCGCAGGAAGAAATAGCGGATCTGGTCGACGCCGAAGGTGTCGGCAAGCGTGAACGGATCGACGACATTGCCTGTCGATTTCGACATCTTCTCGCCGCGATTGAACAGAAAGCCGTGGCTGAAGATGCGGCGCGGCACGGCCACTCCGGCCGACATCAGGAAGGCCGGCCAATAAACCGCGTGGAAGCGCACGATGTCCTTGCCAATCACATGCAGATCGGCCGGCCAGTATTTGCGGAACATCTCGCTGTCGACATCGGGATAGCCGATCGCGGTGATGTAATTCGTCAGTGCGTCGACCCACACATACATGATGTGCTTGTCGTTGCCCGGCACACGCACACCCCAGTCGAAGGTGGTTCGCGAGATCGACAGATCCTGCAGGCCGCCCTTCACGAAGCTCGCGACCTCGTTCAGGCGCTCCTTCGGCAACACGAAGTCGGGATGCTCCGCATAGAGGGCGAGCAGCTTGTTCTGATAGGCGGAGAGCCGGAAGAAATAGCTCTCTTCCTCCACCCATTCGACCGGCGTGCCGGTCTCGATCGCAAGCCGGGTGCCCTGCTCGTTCAGCCGGGTTTCGTCTTCGGCGAAATAGCGCTCATCGCGCACCGAATACCATCCCGCATACTTGGCGAGATAGATGTCGCCATTGGCCTCCATTTTCTCCCAGATCGCCTTGGACGACGCATGATGACGATCCTGCGTGGTGCGGATGAAGTCGTTATTCGAGCAATTCATCCGCTCGACCATCGCCTGGAAGCGCGGCACGTTGCGCTCGACCAGTTCCCGAGCGGTCAATCCTTCGCGCGCGGCGGTCTGCTGGATTTTCTGGCCGTGTTCGTCGGTGCCGGTGAGGAAATAGACGTCATAGCCGTCGAGGCGCATGAACCGCGCGATGGCATCGGTCGCGATCGCTTCATAGGCGTGACCGATATGCGGCACACCGTTCGGATAGGAGATCGCGGTGGTGATGTAGAAGCTGCGGCGAGCGGTCGTCTCGGTCGCCGCGGGACGGAGATCAAGCTGGGGTGCCGGCGGAAGCTTGGGACGGGGCTTCGGCGCCGGCTTGATGGCAACCGGTGCCGGCACCGCCGCCGGGGCCACCGGCCGCTCATTTGTCTGTACGGCCGCAGCTACGGGTTTCGCAGGCTTGGCAACTCGCTTCTTTTGCGACGGCGTGGGTGCGTTGCGGGCAGCAGCCTTTTTCGCAGCGGGCTTCTTCCTGGCTGCGACGGCTTTCTTGTTTTTCTTCGCGGCGACTTTGGTCGCCTTGGCAGGTGCCCTGCTCTTCTTCGCCGATGGCTTTTTGCGGGCCGCCGATTTTTTCCCAGCCGCTTTCTTCTTCCGGGCCGCCGTCGACGTCTTCCTGCTGGCCGCGGCCTTGCCCTTGCGTCTAGCCTTGCTCGCGCGTTTGGCCTTCCGAGCGCCGGCCGCTGGCTTCGCCGACTTCTTCGCGGTCTTGCGTTGCTTGGACTTCGACTTTTTCGCCATGGATCACTCGGCCGTCAGCGGGTGCGGTTTCGGAGGAGAATGACCGCGATTATCGCGGTCCTGCGGAATTCGAGCCGAGAGCTATCAGCCGCGTGCGGCATCGGCAAGGCGGCCGAATGTTTTGAAAATCAGAGGCTTCCGATCGAGATTATAGGTATCGACCTCGCGCGCCGCGGTATTCAGATCGCTCCAGACGAGCGCCACGCGGGCCGCCTTGTCCTTGTCGTGAGTGCAGTCCGCCAGGCGGGCCGAGAGCCAGTCGCTCACACTGTCCATGACGATCTCGAACACGCGTGCGTCCGCCATGGCGAGACCATCGGCGAGCGCGTGCAATTCGCGCATGTCAATCGCCGGCAATCGCGCCAGCAGGGTGGTCATCTGCTTGCGCAATTTGAACGCCGGGCCTTCCGACAGCGACAGCGCACGGCTCACGCTGCCTTCGGACGCCGCAACGATGGCCCGGTCCGGCTCCTCGCCTTTTGCCGCGGCCAGCGCCCGCGCGAGATCCTCAGGCGCCAATGCGCGCAACAGCAAACGATGGCAGCGCGACCGGATGGTGGGCAGCACCGAGCCGGGAGCGTGGCTCACCAGAAGGAACAACGTGCGCGCGGGCGGCTCTTCCAGACCCTTCAGCAGCGCATTAGCGCTTTCAGAATTGAGATCGTCGACGGCGTCCACGATCACCACCCGCCATCCGCCGAGTCCCGCCGTCGCGCCAAGAAACGACGCCACCTTGCGGGCGTCGTCGACCCGGATGACCGTCCGCAGCTTGCCGGTGTCGGATAATGTGCGCTCCAGCACCAGCAGATCGGGATGCGATTGGGCTGCAACCATACCGGCGACCCGGTGATCCGGCGCCACTGCGAGTGTTGCAGCAGCATGCACCGCGGGTGCTGCAGGGTCGGGATGAGCGAGCACGAAGCGCGCCATGCGAAACGCCAGCGTCGCCTTGCCGATGCCAGGTGGCCCGCCGATCAGCCAGGCGTGTGGGATGCGTCCCGAGCGATAGGCATCCAGCAGGGTTCGCTCGGCTGCGGCGTGCCCGAACAGCTCGCCGGTTTGCCGCGGATGCGGGATGCCGTCATCATCGGCGCCGGCGGATGCCCGACTCACGAACCGATTTCCTCGATCGCGAGCGGCGCGGTGGCGGGATCGAGCCTGCGGTTCACGACCGACCAGACGCGCTCGGTCACCCGTTCGGGCGTCTCGCTGGCGTCGATGAGCACGCAGCGCTCCGGCTCGGCGATCGCTAATTGCCGGTAGGCCTCGCGAAGCCGCTCATGAAAGGCGATGTCCTCGCTTTCGAACCGGTCGATGGCGCCGTCTCCACGCCGCGCATGGGCGCGCGCAAGACCGGTCTCCGCCGGTGCATCGAGAATGATGGTGAGATCGGGCTTGTTCGGCCCGACCGTGATCTTTTCCAGCCGCTTGATCAGGCGCGGATCGACATGGCCGAGCACGCCCTGATAGACGCGCGTTGAATCGGCAAATCGGTCGCATATCACCCAGTGACCGCGATCCAGCGCCGGCTTGATCGTGTGCGCGATATGATCTTCGCGCGCGGCGGCGAACAGCATGGCCTCGGCTTCCGCGCCGAGAGGCTTGGCGGCACCGGACAGGATCACATGCCGGATGACTTCGGCGCCGGGGGAGCCGCCCGGTTCTCGCGTCTGCGTCACCGCAATCCCGAGCACCTTCAGCCGTTCCGCAAGCCTCTGCGCCTGTGTCGACTTTCCGGTCCCCTCGCCGCCTTCAAAGGTGATGAATTTACCGCGCATGCTGGTCGCCCCGGCCGATCGGACCGCCGATATCGGCTTTTGACTTTATAGCTTTTGCAGGCCGGCGCGGAACCAGCCGCCGAACAATTCCGTCAGTCCGTCCATCGCGCGCCGATGCAGCGGTCCACCCGCGACCGATTCTGCCGCCTGCAACGGGATCTCCAGCGCAATATTTTCGCCGCGCCAGACCTTCAGCACACCGATCGGCTGCCCCTGCGCGACCGGAACCCGCACCGGACCGCGATAGACGACACGAGCGACAATGCGATCCGTTGTGTTCTTCGGGACCATCAGCCGGATCGGCGCCTTGCCCTGCGCTTCCAGCGGGACGTAGCGTTCATCGCCGCCGTAGACCCGAGCGTCGCCAACTCGCTGCCCCTGCTCAAACAGCACGCGCGATTCGAACCCGTTGAAACCGAAATTCAGCAGACGCCGCGCCTCGTCGGCGCGTTCGGTCGCCGATTTCAGGCCGTTTACCACCACGATCAGCCGCAGATCGTTCTGTACCGCGGAACCAACCAGACCGTAGCCGGCCTCCTTGGTGAAGCCGGTTTTCAGTCCATCGGCACCGATATTCATCGCCAGCAACGGATTGCGGTTCGACTGGCGAATCTTGTTCCAGGTGAAGTCCTTCTCGCCATACCATTTATAGAATTCCGGGTAGGTATGGATGATGTGCCGCGCGAGTTTCGAGAGTTCGCGCGCAGTGACCCGCTGCTCAGGATCCGGCAGCCCGGTCGAATTGGTGAAGTTCGACTGCGTCATGCCGAGTTCGCGCGCGCGCCCATTCATCAAGCGCACGAAACCCGCTTCGCTGCCGGCGATCCCTTCGGCCAATGCGATACAGGCATCGTTGCCGGACTGGATGATCGCGCCGTGAAGCAGATCGGAGACCGAGACCCGGCTATGGATCGGCGCGAACATGGTGGAGCCGCCGGATGGCGCGCCGCCGCGGCGCCACGCGTCCTCGCTGATGACGAATTCGTCCTCCAGCTTGATGTTGCCTTCCTTGATCTCGTTGAAGACCGTCTCGGCGGTCATCAATTTGGCAAGGCTCGCCGGAGCGACCAGCTGGTCGGCATTCTTCTCGAACAGCACAGTCCCGGATTCCGCTTCGATCAGGATCGCGGTCGGCGCGGCGGTCTGAAAACCTTCATCCTTGGTCTTGCCACCGGCAATGGTCGCGGGCGCCGCAAACGATGCGCCGGTTGCCGCGACAAGAAACGACAAGGCAGCCAGAGCGCCGATGGCGCGTCGGGTCAACAGAATCATCGGATCGACAACACTACGTTGTGCGCGAAAACGCGCGCTTCGCCGCCCCTGGTGAAGCCGGTCCTGCAGCGGTCTAATAAAGGCCGCGTCCGCTCATGAATCCGGCGCGCGCATCATAGCGCATGGAGCTGCCCGCGGAAACCGGTCGTGAGGCTGTTCTCTGTGATCGCCCGACCGCGGTCGCGTCCGACAGGCGCGGCGACGTCGGCTCGCCGAGGTTGTAGGGTCGTCCGGCCGGAACCGGGACCGGCCCACCGACCGCGATGCCGCGCGGCGACTCAGGCAGCGCGATCGGGGTTCTGCCGGCCGAGGCCACAACAATCGGAGGCGGCGCCGGTTCGCCGTGCCGCAGGGTCGCGGCCAGCCGGCGATCGTCGGAGCCCTCGATCGCAGCGCGGCCGATATATTCGACCCGCACCTTGGCCACGCCATTGCCCTTGAAACCGAGAAGATCGGCGCTCTTGTGCGAGAGGTCGATGACCCGGTTGCCGTGGAACGGACCGCGATCATTCACGCGCACGATCAGCGAGCGCTTGTTGCTCAGATTGGTGACCCGGACATAGGACGGCATCGGCAAGGTCGGATGCGCGGCGGTGATCGATTCCATGTCGAACACTTCGCCATTGGCGGTGAGCCGCCCATGGAAATCGCGCCCATACCACGACGCCAGCCCCTCAGACCGGTAGCTGGTATTTTCCTCGGGAACGAACGTGCGGCCGGCGACGACATAGGGCTTGCCGACGCGATAGACGCCGCCGCCCTTCGGCACGCGGTCGCCGAGCTCGACCACCCGCGGGCTCGACGCCACGCCGTACTTCGGGTCGACCTTGCGGGCAAATTTGTCGGACGAAGCGCAGCTGGCAAGCGCAAACGCGGCAGCTGTCACCGCCGCAACCCGGATCGCACGTTTCCCCCGAAACGACGGCATGCCGTCCCCAATTGACCTGTCGGGGGCAAGGCCCCCACCCCGGATTCACCATAGCGTGACCCGCCCGCCACGCAAATGGGCGGACTAATCAATTGGTTAACGGGACGTTTGGCGCCCGGTATCCTGTGGCAGCGGACAAGGATTATGTTACCTCCCCTGCCACGTTGGGCGTTCGTGAAGATTGTTCGGGCGCATATCCGAAATGATTCGGCGCCTTTCGTAATTGCGGTCGCGATTGCGGTCGCGCAAGCCATGGGATGGCGGGGGCCCGGGTCCGCAATCCGGAGCCGCAAGCCTTCTCACTTTCATCTTCGCCTAATGCCGGTCCAATCCCGCCGTTGCACTTTTGCGTTCGGTCAGCTGTCAGCGATGTGGGCGATGCAGAGGCGCCTGCGAGCAATGCACGCCGACTACGAGCCTGGTGCGCGGTTGTAAGTCGCGACCGGTTCCCGGCTTGCAACACCGGCACCTCCTATTTCATAGAAATCGCAGACGCTCAGCTCAGCGAACCCTGCCTCCAGAACAGCCGCGACTGAAATCTGTTCGTCGATGACAGTCGGGCCATGCGCACATCTTCACGCAAACGTAGCGTCTGAAAATCTCTCGACTTCTTGAGGTGAAAGATCGCCGGCCGTTCGATCGAATGTCGAAGATAAGAATGCGCGTTGCGGGCGGCTGCAGATTGTCAGCGTTCTAATCTTCGAATCGCACTTCGCCAATTTGGCAGCGCCTCCGTTGCACGTGCGATGACTGCATCGAGAAGACCTCGCACAAAAAATCCCAGCCAGACTGGGACCAAATGTCCACTTACCTGCCCGCGTGTGAAGAGCTTAAGAAAAATTGCCACGTCGCTTTACGCGACTGGAACGACAATCTCAGTTTGCAACTTATCTGATCTAGGAATTGACCGTGTCAGACTTCGATCTCTACTTCTTCCGTGCCTCTGAGCGACTAGGCATCTCGCCAAAAGTTGCTTTGCGTCTTATCCGCGCGCGCCGTATCGCTGCCGATTTTCCGCGTTGGCGTCGCAACCAGCGTGAAGTGGCAAAGATCAGAACCAGGTCTGCATTCAGCCGGCTGATCAAGCGGCAAGAAGGATACTCTGTCTTCGAGACTGGAACACTTCCAAATGTCAGCCCGACACTTCTCGAAGGCGCCGTCGCTCAAGCGGCACAGTTGGCTGATGAACGCGGCGATATGGTTGCGAAATCAAAGAAGCCGTTCTTCGCGAATGTCATGACCGCTGACGATTTCGACCGGTGTGATAAAATCATAGAGCTCGCAAACCACCCGACCATGATGGATATTGCGGCAGGTTATCTGGGAACCAGCTTCAAACTGCGCTCGGTCGGTGTGTATGTCAGTGAGAAAAATTACTCGCTGTATTCCAGTCAATTGTTCCACTACGACATGAATGATCTCCACCAACTCAAATGCTTCATCAATGTGAATATGGTCACTGCCGAGAATGGCCCGCTCACCTTCGTACCCGCGGATGTCTCGGAGGCAGCCGGGCTCTCCTGGGGAACGGGACAATTTACGGACGAGACCGTGTTCGCATCAGTGCCGCGACCGGCCTTGATCGAGTTGGTTGGACCGCCTGGAACCGGTGCTTTTGTCGATACGTCGAGATGTCTTCATTTCGGTAGCCGGACCAAAACCGAACGCCGAGTGGTGATCATGATTCAGTATACGCCGGACCCCGACGTCTCGTTGAAGGCCAAAAGGAAGCAGGGCAAGAAAGGTGCGCCCGTCCTCATCGGAGAGGACTAGGCGACCAATGGAGATGCGCGCCAGTCACGAACCGCACGAGGCAACAGAACCGAATCGTCCACTGATTCACATTGGTCTGCACAAGACCGGAACGACGTGGCTGCAAAAAAATGTCTTTGGCTCGGGGCGGTTCGGATTCGGTCACTGGAACCAGGAACTCTTTGAGCGTCGCAAGTATAAAGGTGTCTGGGAGGACTACCCTCCAGATTTCGATGCCGAAAAGGTTCGTGAATATTTCACGGACAGACTGACGACACCCGCAGGTGTGCAACCGGTAATTTCTTCCGAGAAATTTTCGGGCAATCCGCTTTTCGGAGGGTACGACCGCTACGACATTGCTCATCGCCTGGCAAAGATTTTTCCCGAGGCGCGTGTGCTCATCTGCATACGCGAGCAACGGAGCATCATCCGGTCGTCCTACTTTCAATTTATTAATGCCGGGGGAATGATCGGACTTGACGATTACATCAGCGGCAGGGACACGCGGGGTCCCAGCTTCAGGCTGGACCATTTCCGTTATGACGTCCTGTTGGAATTGTATCGTAGCCTGTTCGGTGCGGAGAATGTTCTGGTCCTCGCCTACGAGGAACTCAGGCGATATCCGTTGAACTACGCCAACAGGCTGCTTGCGTTTTGCAAGCTCCGCCAGATCGAAACATTTCCCGTCGACTTGCTCGATGTGGTCCACAAATCAGCGAGTCCGACGGCAGTCAGTGTACGTCGCCGCCTCAACCTTTTTATGCGGAGGGACTACGTCAACGGCTTCACCCCCCTCGGGTCCGATTTAGGCCAGCATGTCGGCGAGCGAATTTGCAGGGCTTTCGACTTGGGGATTTTTGAAGCGAGCAACCGACAAATCTCTAAAGCTTGGGACAAGATTATCGAAGCTCGAACTGCCGGCTTTTTTCGCGAGTCCAACATTAGGACTGCCGAACTAACGGGGATCGACCTTCGCTCTTTTGGTTATGCGATGTCTTCGAACGACGAGCGCTCACCTAACCCTTCAGTGACTAGAAATATCCTCGGTCGAAATTAGCTCTGGCGGGGTCGACATGCTCATTGCTTCGCTGTCTGCATTCAGCGGGAGCGATTCCGGATCGCCGACATCGATGGCACGATCCGATCGAGTCCCGCCCCCTCGTGTTGCGGCGACCGTTACCGCATCCCCGTAACCGCCCCATCTGCCACCGAAAATGGTAGAAGATCGGTACAAATCAGGGTATCGAGCGCACTTGCTGGGCCAGATAGCCTATCGATTTCAATGCTGGAAGGGTGGCCGAGTGGTTTAAGGCAGCGGTCTTGAAAACCGCCGTGGGTGCAAGCTCACCGTGGGTTCGAATCCCACCCCTTCCGCCAGACCATCGTCGCGCGCATCGCCAGGCCGCAAGCCACGCTTCCGGTTCCCCAGGCCGAGGGAATGGCGGAGCGCAGCGGGTTCGGCGCTCCCGTGACGAATTGCGGCCCGTGGCCGGATTCCGCATTACGGACGATATCGCCAGCCGCTACCGGTGGCCCGGCCGGGAAACACATAGCCATGCAGAAAAAATCGGTGATTTGCACAGGTTCGTGAAGGCAATCCCGTCCCCGACCGGCCTTGGAGTGCTAAGGCGGGGTCTACAAGAATCCGCGCCAGGTTTTGAGGAAATGCCGCAACGTTTTGTACCCGCCGCAACGGTCCTCCGCGAAAAACGGCGAGAGAAGGATCCGGTCTGGTCCCGCCTCTTTGCCAGCCCGATCCGGCTTGAAGACGGAACCGTCCTGTTCACGCTGAAGGACGCCGCGAAGCGCATCCTCGACACGCCGGCGGCGCCCTCGTCCCGCGTGGCCGCACAGCGAATCATCGATGCGGCGTTCGGTGAAGGCGATATGGTGTCGACGTCGGCGGCTGTGCGGCTCGCGCTGTACAAGGCCGGGCAGCCGAAGGGCTGAGCCAACAGGGCAACCAACCCAACGGACGTCCGATCCGCGATATCAGGCTGCGGCCCGGTTCTTGATCGCACCGATGATCGCCGTGAGAATGGCCCCACCTGCGCCGCCCGCGATCACCTGCGAAACGACGCCACCGACGCTGAGGTTACCGGCCTGCGCGGCCGCCACGACCGACGGCAAGAGCAGCGTCACGATCTGCCCCAGCACGCCGCCGCCGACCGCGCCCGCAATAAGGTTGCCGACCATTCCGAGATCGAATTGTGGCGAGGTCTTCCCGGCCCCCGCACCACCCAAGGCACCGGCGACGAGATTGATCAAAATCTGTTCCATGGAGCCTCCTCCGCCTCTGTTGCGAGGCGCAGCGAAGTCTAGCCCTCATGCCAGGTGGCGTCGATCAATCTGGAACTTCATGCACCGGTTTTCCGCCCCTCTTCGAGGGTGGTGACTTTCAGGTTGCGCCGCACCGGAAACAGCACCAGACCCCAGCGATCGGACACGTAGCCCCAGATGCCCTTGGGCGCGAACAGCATGACCACGATGGCGAGCGCGCCGAGCAGGATCAGGTACCAGGTCCCGTAACTGGAGAGGTAGGTCTGCATCAGATAGAACACGATCACGCCGATGATCGGCCCTTCAATGGTGCCGATACCGCCGATCACCACGATGAAGATCACGTAAGCCGTCCAGTCCATCACCGAAAACGCGGCGTCGGGCGAGATCCTGGCTTTCTGCAGATAGATCAGCGCACCGACCATGCCGGTGCCGATGGCGGCAAACACATAGACCCAGAATTTGGTGCGGAAATTGTCAACCCCGACGGCTTCCGCCGCGACTTCGGAATCGCGGATTGCGGCCAGCGCAAGCCCGCGCCGCGAGCGCAGGATCCAGTACACCGCCAGAACAGTGCCGACCACGAGCGTTAGGGCAATCCAGTAGGTGACGATGTCGCGCGCCGCCGGCGTACGCACATCGAATATGGTCTTCACCCATTCGATGCCGAACACGCCGTTGGTGACCGCGGGCGGCAGCGACGTGCCGGTCCCTCCCCCCAGCGATTTGAACTGTGCCAGCACCAGCCGGTAGACCTCGGCCATGACCCAGGTCCCGATGGCGAAATATGCGCCGCGCAACCGGAACACCACGAAGGCTGTCGGCACCGCGCATAGACCCGCGAAAGCGCCGGCAAGAATGATCGCCAGGATCGGATCGAGCTCGCCGAAAATCGTCAGCGCAAACAACAGGTACGCGCCCAAACCGACAAAGGCCTGCTGGCCCACCGACACAAGACCGGCATAGCCGGCCAGCAGGTTCCAGTATTGCGCCAGCGCCAGCATGTAGAAGATGAAGATCAGATCCTGGATCATGTTGCGGCTGGCAAAGGTCGGCGCCGCGATCAGAATCGCGACCAGTGCGATCGCGAGCAGCGCCAGCGGGCGGCCATAACCCGCACCGACTTCGCTTGCATAGCTGCGCGTGGTCGGCTCCGGCTCGGCCGAGGGTCTGGCCTTGTCGTCCTTGTTCTGCTGCCTTGTGGCGACTTGCCTGAACAGATCCATGCAACCGCCTCAATCGAAGGCGCGCGGGAACAAACCGCGCGGCCGCAGGACAAGCACGATGAGGAATGCAATGTGACCCGCCAGGATCTGCCATTCCGGGTTGATCGCCGCGCCAATGGTTTGCGCCAGGCCGATGATCATGCCGCCGATCAGGGTGCCCCACAGGCTGCCGAGACCGCCGATGATCACCGCCTCGAAGGCGTAGATGAGGCGCGCCGGCCCGATGGTCGGATCGAAATTCGCGCGCATGCCGAGATAGAGCGCGGCGATGGTGACCACGATCATCGAGATGCCCATCGCCACCGCAAAGATGCGCTTATGGTCGATGCCCATCACCTGCGCGATTTCGAGATCGTCCGAGGTCGCACGAAACGCGCGCCCGAGCTGGGTGCGGTAGAACAGCAGATTGAGTCCCATGATCACCGCGATGGCCGACAGGAAGGTGATCAGCGGCAGCACCCCGAATGCCACGCCGCCGCCGAGCGATATCGACGCGGTGCCGATCGATCCGGCCCGCAGCAACTGGCTGTCGGCCGAAAACGTTTCCAGCAAGCCGTTTTGGATGATGATCGACAAACCGAACGTCACCAGCAGCGGCGGCAGCAGGTCCCGTCCGAGCGTACGGTTCAGCAGTACATGCTGGAGCCCGAAGCCGACCACGAACATGACCGGGATCGCAAACAGAGCCGCGAGAAACGGATCGAGCCCGAGCCACGCAGCGATCGCAAGGATGGCGAAGGCCGCCAGCACGATCAGATCGCCATGCGCGAGATTGACCAGCCGCATGATGCCGAAAATCAGCGACAGGCCGGCCGCGAACAGCGCGTAAAGCCCGCCGAGCAGGACGCCCTGAATGATGGTATTGATCCATTCGGCCATCGTGTCGTCCCGCTACGATCCGAAATAGGCGTTGTGGATCTGTTCGCGCGACAGGTCGCGCGGCCGGCCGGTGAGTGACAGGCGCCCCTCCTGGAAGCAATAGACACGATCGGCGACCTGCAGGGCCTGCACGATATCCTGCTCGACCACGATCACGCTGGTGCCGCTCGCCTTGATGCGCGGCAATGCCGCGTAGATGTCGCGGATGACGATCGGCGCCAGCCCGAGGCTGATCTCGTCGCATAGCAGCACGCGTGGATTGGAAATCAGCGCGCGGCCGATCGCAGCCATCTGCTGCTGTCCGCCGGACAAGGTGGTGCTCGCGGCGTTGCGCCGCTCGCGGAGCACCGGAAACAACCGGTAGATTTCCTCGAGCGTCCACTGGCCCGGCGTCTGCCGGCCGTAACGGCCGATCAGGAGATTCTCCTCAACCGTCAGCGAGGGAAACAGCCGTCGCCCTTCGGGGACCAGCGAGATACCGAGCTTCATCACAGAGGCCGCCGGCATCGCGCCGATCGGCTGGCCGTCGAACATCACGCTGCCCGGATCGTTTTGAATGAGACCCGCAATCGACTTCAGATAGGTCGACTTGCCGGCACCGTTGGCGCCGATGATCGCCACCGTCTCGCTCTCTTCCAGCACCGTGTCGATTCCATACAACGCCTGGAAGTCGCCGTAGTACGATTTGAGCGCGCGGGTTTCGAGGAGCGCCATCAGGCTTCGATGCCCATATAGATCTGCCGCACCTCCGGCGAGTTCATCACCGTGCGCGGATGCCCCTCCGCAATCTTGCGACCGAAATTCAGCACGACCAGCCGCCCGACCACGGCCAGCAGCGCGTGCACCACGTGCTCGATCCACACGATGGTGGTGCCGCCGGCATGGATGCTGCGGATGGTGTCGACGAGTTCATGACATTCGCCTTCGGTCAATCCGCCCGCAATCTCGTCGAGCAGCAACAGCCGAGGACCGGTCGCAAGCGCGCGCGCCATTTCGAGACGCTTGCGTTCGAGCAGGCTCAACTGTCCGGCCGGCACGTTGGCGCGCGGCAAGAGATGCGTCAGGTCGAGAATGCGCCCGCAGGCGTCGATGACGTCGCGCTCGTTCTGTCCGCGCCCATAGACCGCACCGACCAAAAGATTTTCGAATACGGTCAGGTTCTCGAAGGGCTGCGGGATCTGGTACGAGCGGCCGACTCCTGCGATGCAGCGCTGATGCGGACGCGCGCGGGTGATGTCCTTGCCGTCGAGCCGGATGGTGCCTGCAGCCGGCGAAACACCTCCGGCAATCAGATTGAACAACGAGGTCTTGCCGGCACCGTTCGGTCCGACAATGCCGAGCGCTTCGCCCGCCTGCACCGACAGGTCGATGTTGTCGGCGACCACGACCGAACCGTAGGATTTCGAAACGCCCTGAAGTTCAAGCAGCATGAGGACTACGATAAACAACGGCGCCGCTGGTATGACAAGGGCCGGGACAATCCCCGGCCCTTCTCTGCTTTCGATTGGAAAGCAATTACTGCAGCCGAACCACGATGCAATACAGGTCGATATGCGGTTCGCGGCCGGGCGATGTTATCAGCCGATCGGTTCCATCTTGCCGCCGACCGGAATGTTCGGCGCGGTGCGGTTGTCGGTGATCACGATCTCATACCGGTTGCCGTCCTTGACGCGCCACTGGCCGCCGACCAGCGGGGTCTTGGCGATGTTCTTGGCCGCGAAGGGCGGCACGCCCTTGCCGTCCCAGCGAACCGGACCTGCGACGGTTTCGAGATTGGTCTTCTGGATCGCATCCACCGTCGCATTGGCATCGCCGATCTGCGCAGTGCGCTTCAACACATCGAGCCCGACTTCGAACAGCGAATGAATGAAGCCGATCGGCTGGGTCCATTGCTTCTTGGTGGTCTGCTCGTAGGAATCGCCGAGCTGCTTCGCGCTCATCCCGTTCATCGATGACTTGAACGGATGGCTTGGCGACCACCACACTTCCGACGACAGGTTGTTTCCATCCTTGCCCAGCGCCTCAACCGCGACCGGGAAAAGGATCGCCTTGCCGACCGAGGCTGCCTTGGGACGGAAGCCCTGCTGCATCGACTGCTTCCAGAACGTGGTGAAGTCCGGCGGCAGCACCACGCCGGTCAGGATCTCCGCATTCGCGCCCTTGAAGGCTGCGATCTGCGCCGAGAAATTGTCGGTGAGATTCTGGTAGCGGCCGGGATCGAACAGCTTGAATCCGGCCTTGTCGAGCGCTGGCGGCAGCCCGACCACCTTGTCGCCCCAGGCGTTGCCGTCGGCATCGTTCGGGAACAGGCCGCCGACGATCTTATTGGTGTCGAGCTGGCTCCACATGTTGGTGAAGACGGCGATGACGTCTTCGAGTCCCCAGAAATAGTGATAGGTGTAATTGAACGGCTTCCAGCTTTTCGGATCGCCGGGATTTCCCTGCCGGCCGATGAAGTAAGGCTGCCACGGACAGTTATTGGTGACGCAGGGGACTTCCTCGATCTCGCACTGGGTCGCGACCGGATTGGTGGTCTCCGGGGTGTTGGCGGACAGCATCAGATCGATCTTGTCACGGACGATCAGTTCCTTGGCGACCTCGGCGGCGCGGTTCGGATTGGACTGGCTGTCGCGTACGACCACTTCAATCGGCCGCGTGGCGTTGCCGACCTTCAGGCCGCCCTTGGTCGCTTCGCGCACCTGGCCGAGAACGAAATTGTCGGCTTCGGCGAAGGCGGCAAGCGGTCCGGTCTGCGGCGACACGAACCCGATCTTGATCGGCTTCTGCTGCGCGATGGCAGGCATGTAGACGCCGCTCGACGCGAGCGCAGCACCTCCTGCCGCGGAATATTTCAACAGCGTGCGCCGGTCGATGCCAGAGCGCACAGTCAGACGCGTGGTCTTGTCGGTCATCGCAATCCTCCCGATGTGTTCTTTTGGTCCGCGTCGCAAAGCGCGGTCGAAGCCGTCATATCCGCGAACGGAGATGCGTTTCCGGTTATGCGTTATTGTTCGTTAGCGCCCGCAACGTGTCAACGCCGCGCAGGACGGCGCGGCGTGACATTTTTGACATGTTTGATCGGCCGAGGGGCGGCGGGCGTGCCGCTCTGTATCACGGTTCGGTACAGCTGACGCGGTTGAAGCGGCCACTCCCGGCGGTCGCTGCAATCGGCGCCCCGATCGTCGGCCTTGCCACGCGCTGGCCGCGTTCCACGATCCACCACAGACCGAGCCGACCGCCGGCAACGATCGACACGATCGCGATCACCGAACCGACTGACAATGTCGACACGCCGGTCACGCCCTGCCCGATGGTGCAGCCCAGTGCGGTGATGCCGCCGAAGCCCATCATGAAGGCGCCGATCAGGCGGCGCTTGAACTCGGCGGCACTGGCAGGAATCTGCCAGCGGAAGCTGCCATCGCTGACGGCGGCAAGATAGGCGCCGATCACGAAGCCGATCACCGCGCCGATCGGAAAGTCGAGCGACAAGGCGGTCGAGAGCATGCCGTAGAGCAGCGTGTCGCCAAGCGGACCGACAAAGGTGAAGGACTCGATGCGCCGGGTATCGAACGAGTCGTAGCCGGCGACGCCCGTTGCCCACCAGCCGGCCACAACGATCAGCCCAATCAGGATGCCGGTCACGGCGAAACGCGGCGAGGCGCGAAAGCCGCGATGCGCGAACGCAAATACGGCGATGCCAAGTCCGATCACAATCGCCGCAATGGTGACACCCTGCCCGCTCAGGCCGGCAAGCAGCGGCAGCCGCTGGGTTGCCGATGCGCCGAGATCGACCGCCAGCGGATCGGTCACGGCGACGCGGGCGACGCCGGTCAGTCCGCGCATGGTCATCATCGCGGTCACGCCCATCACCAGGAAAGTAATGACGGCGCGCAGGTCGCCGCCGCCGATCTGGCGCAGCGTGCCCATGCCGCAGGTGCCATTCAGCGCCATTCCGAAACCGAAGATCAGTCCACCGATGATCAGCGCGCCGAATTCCAGCCGCGAGCCGGTATAGATCGACTTGGTCAGATCCAGTTCACCGAATGACTCGAGCAGGTGCACGCCGATTACGGCGACGCCGATCGCCAGCAGCCAGGTCCGCAGGCGCCGGGTGTCGTTGGCATAGACCGAATCCTCGATCGCCCCGAGCGTGCAGAAGCGTCCGCGCCGGGCGACGAAACCGAACGCGCCGCCCAGGCCGAGGCCGAGCGCGAAGCGCAACAGGTTGAGCGGAAGATCGTCGAGCATTGTCACACCTTCGGGGTGCAGAACGCGGCATGCAGGGCCTGAATCACCTGCCGGACCTCAGGCCGCGCCAGCGAATAATAGATGTTCTTGCCATCCCGGCGGGTCTCGACCAGGTCGTCGGCGCGCAGCCGCGCCAGTTGCTGGGACACCGCCGGCTGCCGGAGATTCAGCAGCTGCTCTATCTCGGTGACCGATTTCTCGCCCTCGATCAGGAGGCACAGGATCACCAGGCGCGCCTCATGCGACAGCGCCTTGAGGAATTCACTCGCCGCCTGCGCATTCTTCAGCAGGTCTTCGATGTCGAGGTCGGGCTTTTTCGGCTTGCGGGCCAGCGCGGTCGCCATGTCGTCGCTCCGTCGGGATGCAACAATACATGCGCCAAGTTGCAACTATTTGAAAGGGATGGAACTTTCAAATTGCGCGGCGGCTAGAGCAAAAGCTTTTCCAAAACGCCCCAGAAAAAGAATTCGCCCGGATATCCCTCGATGCGGGCCTTTTCCCGCCCGTCCTCGACCACGACAAAGGTCGGGGTGAACCGGATCGGGCTCTTCAGTTCGACGGAAACGTCCTTGCCGCGGTCGAGATGGACCTGCCGCAGCGGCACCTGCTTGCCGATATCGGTCTTGGGATAGACCGGCCCGATCTCGCGATCCCATTGCAGACAATAAGGGCAGCCCGCGCGGCGATACATGACCAGTTCGGCGGACAAAGCGGGTGCGATGGTCCCCAGCAATGCAAGGAGGGCAATGAAGCTCCTCAGGGTTCGCAATGTCAGCTCCTTTGCAGCCAGCGGCGAGCTGACATATAATTACATGATTATGAATGTCATAGCCCCGAAACTTCGATTGTCCCGCCGAGCCCTCCTTGCCGGCGCAACGGCTGTGTTGGCGCCTTTGCCCGCCTTCGCGTCCGCGCTCAAGCTGAATGATGACGGGCTCTATACCAAGCCGTGGTTCCTGGAGAGCCTGCTCGACCTCAACGATGACCTGAAAGAGGCCGCCGACAAGAACAAGCGTCTGGTGATCATGTGGGAGCTGAAAGGCTGTCCCTATTGCAAGAAGATCCACGAGATCAATCTTGCCGATCCGGCGATCGAGACCTTCATCAAGGACAAGTTCGAAGTCCTCCAGCTCAACATCCGGGGCTCGCGCGAGGTCACCGATTTCGACGGCGAGCGGCTGGCTGAAAAAGACTTCGCGCGAAAATACGGCGTGCGCGCGACGCCGACGTTTCAGTTCTTTCCGGAATCAACCGCGGGACTGGCGCAGAAGGCGCCACAGGCCCGCGAGGTCGCGCGCTGGCAGGGCTACATGGAGCCGAAGCCGTTTACGGCGATGTTCCGCTTCGTGGCCGAACGTGGCTACGAGAAGTCGAGCCTTTTGGATTATCTCAAGGCGAATAGCTGAGCCGCCGCGCGTGTCGGCCCCGTCTACCGCCTATCCCACCTTCAGATAGGCAAAGCCCTTGGTCTGCAGCTGGCCGACGGTCGCGACACCCGACGGCACGAATTTGAGGTACTCGCCGTCGCGGGTCTTCGCCATGTCGATGTTCTGGCGCTTGTAGGTGATCTCGCAGAGATAGGCTTCCACGTCGAACTTGGTCAGGCCGACAAAGCGCTTGTAGATCTCGTCGTCAATCTTGTCCTTCTCCCACGGCGTGCCGGAGCGATCGGCCAGGAAGAACTTGATGCCGGCGCCGTGCGCCACGATCACCAGCTTCAGGCGCAGCGAGTCGAACTCGTAGGCCGACAGGTGATTGTTCATGTTGGTCAGCATCTGCGAGAAGCGCTCCGGATCGCCGAAATCGCAGTGATAAAGGCAGGCGACCTCGGTTTCCTTCTTGATGTCGCTCGGATTGAGCTTGGCGGGTGCGGCAACGACACGCGATGCGCCGATGGTGGCACCCGACAGGGCCAGCGCGCCGATGAAGCCGCGCCGGCTGGTCTTTGCAAGGGTCATGACCGCCTCCATGTGAATTGGCCCGGCGCGGTTTGCGTGCCGGGCCAGGAATTTCGGGAGCGAGGATCAGTCCTTGTTGGCCGGACTATCCGGGCTCATCAGCAGCGCCACAGCATCCTTGATCTGCTCGATGGTCAATACTTTATTCGAGCCGAAGCGTGGCATATTCGAACACGGAAGCGCCGCGTGGGAGTTATATATTTTCTCGTAGGTCGCCTTGACGTCGGCGTCCTTGAAGTCACGCAGCTTGCCGTACTGATACAGGCTCGGTCCGAGCGTACCGTAGCTCACTTCCTGCTTCGTGATCTGGTGGCACGCATAGCAATTGCCGCCGTTGGCACGGGTCGCCGGATAGTCCGAAAAGCGCATGCCGTAACCGCTTTGCGCCAGCGCTTCGCCCTTCTTCCAGTCGCCGATGAACTTGCCGTCGGCGGGATATTCGATGCTCTCTTTCTCGCGCTTCTGGATCGCGTCGGCGACCTCCTTCGAGGGATTGTTATGCGACGCGGAACATTGCTTCATGGTTTCGTCCTGCGACAAGCGCGGGACGAATTGTTCCGGCGCACCGGGGAATGCCGCCTTGATCGCGGCATCGGCTGCGCCCGGCGGCACCGTGGATTTCTGCTGGGCGAGCGCGGCAGAACCTGCAAGCACCGCTGCGGCAATAACGAACGGAAGCTTTCTCATGATCTCTCTCCTTCCGTTCAGCGCTTCAGGCCGGGCGCGGCGATCTCGCCACCCTCGGCCTGCTTGGTCAGATAGGCAATCAACGCAATGCCGACGTCGGAGCCGAGCTGCAATTCCGGCATTCGCATCTGCCAGTAACAGTCATACATGCGGTGCTGCATCGTCATCACATGCGTGGACGACACACGGTAGGCTGGCCATTCGCCGATCACCTTGCGAGCTTCCTTCGGATCCGCGAGATACGGAAGGCCCTGCAGGCGGATACGCAGGCCTTCGGCGGCGTGACAGGTCGCACAGGAGAAATCGAATGGACCCGACCGGCGGAAGAACAATTCCTCGCCCAGCGCTACGACTTCCTTCTCCTTGGGCTGATCGAGCTTGGCGGCGAACTTCTGACCTGACGACTGGTTGGCGACCCAGGTGGCGATGGCGCCGAGTTCCTTCACCGGCTGACCGCCGCCTGGATGCGGGCGCTTGACGAGATCGGCGGCGTTGAAGCCCTGCAATTGTTCCATGCACCACAGGATGCGGGTCTCGACATCCATGACGCGGTCGGCATCCTTGAAGTAACGCGGCAGTTCCGCGAACGCGCCTTCTACTTTTCCGGGCCCCTTGCCGAGATCGCACTGCTCAAGCGTGACGTTCTTCGGTCCGCGAGCGGTTTTCCACAATGCTTCACCACGATCGGAATCCAGCAATCCCGGATTGCTCCACGGATCCTCCTTCAGCATCTGACGATAGCGCTCGATTGCCTTCTCGGTCTCAGCGTCCTGCGCCACCGCGACACCGATAGCGGATAGCGCGCCGATGCATATGGCCGCTGCGATAGCTGTACTGAATCTCACGCCGCTCCCTCCCGTTTTGTTGCGCGCTTCGCAACGCTGTACGAAGCTTCGACCTTGAAGATCAAGTGGCCGTTTCGTTCACCTTTACATGCATTTTTCCGCATGAGAAGCATTTGCTGTTTGTGCAGTGCAAAGGAGAATAATCGTTGCGCGCCGTACGCGAATTCAGTAAACACTTTCAAGTCAATGAATATGTTCCGTGTTATATAAACGGACGATGGCGAGGAAACGTGAGGCAATCGGCGCGCTTGCTGCCGGGCTCCTGTCATGCGAATCCATCGCCGCAATTGAAGTTCGGCCTCGCATCGCCCAGATGAGGGCGACGCGCTCAGGAGAGGATGAAATGACGATAGCAATCACGCGCCGGCAGACATTGTTCGCGGGCGCTGCGGCAGTCGCAGCGGCGGCTCTCGGACAATCGATGGTCCCGGCCTTTGCGGCGAACAATCTCGACGAGATGGCGAAGAAATTCACCGGCGGTGCAGCCGCGGTCGAAGGCAAGGTGAAGCTCGACCTGCCGGAAATCGCCGAGAACGGAAACACCGTGCCGATCACCGTTTCGGTCGACAGCCCGATGACCGACGCCGACTATGTCAGCGAAGTCATTGTTCTTGCCGACGGCAATCCGAATGCCGGCATCGCGACGTTCCATTTCACGCCGGCCAGCGGTGTTGCCGAGGCCAATACCCGCATCCGTCTCGCCGGCACGCAGAACATCGTCGCGATCGCCAAGACCAAGGACGGCAAATTCTACACCGCCAAGAAGCAGGTGAAGGTCACGATCGGCGGCTGCGGCGGCTGAGCTCGCACGCACCGACGCCGAATCAACGTTTCAGGAGACTGCAATGTCCACGCCCAAGCCGCGCATCAAGCTCGACAAGAAGGAAGCCAAGAAAGGCGACATCGTCGAGGTCAAGGCGCTCGTCTCTCACGTGATGGAAACCGGCCAGCGCAAGAGCGCCGACGGCAAGGTGATCCCGCGCAAGATCCTCAACAAGTTCACTGCCACGGTGAACGGCAAGGAAGTGTTCTCCGCGGATTTCGAGCCAGCCGTGTCCGCCAATCCTTATATCCAGTTCAAGTTCAAGGCGATGGAATCGGGTCCGGTGGTGCTGACCTGGATCGACGACGACGGCTCCAAGATCGTCGGCGAAGACTCAATCAAGGTTCTCTGACGGCACTCTCGCGTTATCGGTTTCGCGCCTGAGCGGCGCGAAACACTAGGTCTGGTTCGCCCGGCGGAGGCTGGGTCCGAAAGAGGCGTGCATGTTTTCCAGGCGCGATTTCATTCAGCTTGCGGCCGCCACGGCGGCAATCGTTCCGTCCGGCCGGACGTCCGCTTTCGCCCAGCAGCGGCTGACGCAGGCCGATCTGTTGCGGTTCGAGCCGCTCGGCAATGTCACGCTGGTGCACATCACCGACATCCACGCCCAGCTGCGTCCGATCTATTTCCGCGAACCGTCGATCAATCTCGGCACCGGTGAAGTGAAGGGCCTGGTGCCGCACATCACCGGGAAAGCGCTGCTTGAGTATTACGGCATCGTTCCCGGCAGCGCCGACGCCTACGCCCTCGCCTATCCTGACTTTGCGGCGCTGGCCAAAACCTATGGCAAGCTGGGTGGGCTCGACCGGATCGCCACCGTCATCAAGTCGATCCGCGCCGAACGCGGCGACCGCACGCTGCTGCTCGATGGTGGCGACACCTGGCAGAACAGCTACACCTCACTGCAGTCCAAGGGCCAGGACATGGTCGACTGCATGTCTCTGCTCAAGCCGGATGCGATGGTCGGTCACTGGGAATTCACCCTCGGGACCGATCGCGTGAAGGAGATCGTGGATGGCCTCGGCTTCCCGTTCCTGGCGCAGAACATGCGCGACACCGAATGGGACGAACCGGCCTTCAAGCCCTACGAGATGTTCGAGCGCGGCGGCGTCAAGATCGCCGTCATCGGCCAGGCCTTCCCCTACACGCCGATCGCCAATCCGCGCTGGATGATCCCGAACTGGTCGTTCGGCATCCGCGAGGACGATCTGCGCGTCAATGTCGAGAAGGTCCGCAAGGACGGAGCGCAACTGGTCGTGCTGCTGTCGCATAACGGCTTCGATGTCGACCGCAAGCTCGCCTCGCGCGTCGACGGCATCGACGTGATCCTGACGGCGCACACCCACGACGCGCTTCCCGATGTGGTGAAGGTGGGCAAGACCCTGCTGGTCGCATCGGGCAGTCACGGCAAATTCGTGTCGCGTCTCGACCTTGATGTGCGCGACGGCGAAGTGAAGGGCCATCGCTTCCGGCTGATCCCGGTATTCTCCGACGTGATTGCGCCGGACGCTGAGATGGCCGCAAAGATCGACTCTATCCGCAAGCCGCATGAAAAGATGCTGACCGAAAGCGTGGCGCGGACCGAAACGGTGCTTTACAGGCGCGGTAACTTCAACGGTACGCTCGACGATGTGATCTGCGACGCGCTCTTGTCGGAGCGCGACGCCGAGATCGCATTGTCGCCCGGCTTCCGCTGGGGCGCATCGCTGCTGCCGGGTCAGGACATCACCCGCGAGGATGTCTACAACGCCACCGCCATCACCTATCCGAACGCCTATCGCATGACCATGACCGGCGCGCGGTTGAAGGAGATCATGGAGGACGTGGCCGACAACCTGTTCTATCCGGACCCGTATTATCAGCAGGGCGGCGACATGGTGCGGGTCGGCGGCATGTCCTACACCATCGATGTCAGCAAGCCCGGCGGCCAGCGCATCTCCGACATGACGTTGATCCGCACCGGCAAGCCGATCGAAAGCGGACGCGACTACACCGTCTCCGGCTGGGCGAGCGTCAACGAAGGCACCGAGGGCCCGCCGATCTGGGACGTGGTAATGAAGCATCTCGAAAAGAAGAAAGTCGTGGCTCCGAAGGAGCTGACGAACGTTCGCGTGACCGGCGTGTAAAAAAATTTGGCCAGACACATGCAAACATACGCATCGATGAAACTGATACGGACCGGAGGCATCGGATGACGGACCCCACGGGACTGACATCGCGGCGCGGCTTCCTGCGCAGCGGGCTTGCCGCCGGCGGCGCGCTGGCGACGGGCGCCGCTGTGGCAGGGCCGCAGGGCACGCCCACCGGCAATCCCGCAAACCAGCCGCCCAACATCCCCGACTGGACGCGCAACCTCGGCGAAGGCGTCGCGGTGCGCGGCTATGGCAGGCCATCCGAATTCGAGAAAAACATCATTCGCCGCGACGTCGAATGGCTCACCGCGTCACGCGAAAGTTCGGTCAGCTTCACGCCGCTGCACGCTATCGATGGACCGATTACGCCCAACGGGCTCTGCTTCGAGCGGCATCATTCCGGCATCGCCGAGGTCGACCCGGCGGACTACCGGCTGATCCTGCACGGCCTCGTCGACAAGCCGCTGATCTTCACGCTCGACGACATCAAACGGATGCTGCGCGTTAACCGCGCCCATTTCTGCGAATGCGCGGCGAATTCCGGCATGGAATGGCGCGGCGCGCAGCTCAATGGCTGCCAGTACACGCACGGCATGGTGCATTCGGTCATGTATACCGGCGTGCCGCTGAAGACGCTCCTCGACGAGGCCGGCGTAAAGACGAATGCAAAGTGGCTCTTGCTGGAAGGCGGCGATTCCGCCGCGATGACGCGCTCGCTGCCGCTCGCCAAGGCGCTCGACGACGTGCTGATCGCGTACCGCATGAACGGCGAGATGCTTTATCCCGAGAACGGTTATCCGGTCCGCGCCGTCATTCCCGGCTGGGAAGCGAATATGTGGGTCAAGTGGCTCCGCCGGATCGAGATTGGCGACCAGCCCTGGCATCATCGCGAAGAGACATCGAAATACACAGACCTGCTCGAGAACGGCAAGGCGCGCCGCTTCACCTATGTGATGGACGCGAAGTCCGTGATCACCAATCCGTCGCCGCAGGCGCCGCTCAACCACAAATCCGGCTTTACAGTGCTTTCGGGGATCGCCTGGTCCGGCCGTGGCAAGGTCGCGCGGGTCGACGTCTCGCTCGATGGCGGCCGCAACTGGCGCACCGCAAAGCTCGACGGCCCGGTCTGGGACAAGGCCCTCACCCGCTTCTATTTCGAGTTCGACTGGGATGGCCGCGAGCTCCTGCTGCAGTCGCGCGCCATGGACGAGACCGGCTACGTGCAGCCGACCAAGGACGAGCTTCGCAAGGTGCGTGGGGTCAACTCGATCTACCACAACAATGGCATCCAGACGTGGCACGTGCACAAGAACGGCGAGGTCGAGAATGTCGAAGTATCCTAGCCTTGCACTTCGCTTGACGCTCGCGGCGGCCTGCATCTCGGGCGTCATGGCCGCCGGCGCTGTCGCGTCGGAGAAAAAACTCAATATCGGCCGCGAGGCCACGGTGGAGGAAATCGCCGGCTGGGATATCGACATCCGGCCGGACGGTCAGGGACTGCCGGTCGGCAAGGGAACCGTGAAACAGGGCGAGCCGCTCTATGTAGAACGCTGCGCTGCGTGCCACGGCGAGTTCGGCGAAAGTGCCGGACGCTGGCCGATCCTGTCGGGCGGAAACAACACGCTGGCCAGTCACGATCCGGTCAAGTCGATCGGCTCCTACTGGCCCTATGCGTCGACCGTGATCGACTATATCCGCCGCGCGATGCCGTTTGGGGCATCGCAAACGCTCACCAACGACGAACTCTATGCGATTACTGCCTACGTACTTTTTCTCAATGACATCGTAACTTCGGAAGAGTTTGAACTGAGTGACAAGAATTTCAGAACAATCAAGCTTCCCAACGAATCCAATTTTTTCGAAGACGACCGCGAAGTCTCGGAAAAGGCATTCTGGAAAAAGGTGCCATGCATGACGGACTGCGCGGCCGACGAGGCGAAGGTGATCGGCCGCGCGCGCGCCATTGATGTTACGCCGGACAGCGGCAAGGCCCCGGGTACGGATTAGCGTGCCGGCGCAACACCCTCGTTGCATAAAAGGACGGCGGGCCGATGCCCGCCGTCCTGGGACACACGGCGGTCTGCAATCACACGGCCGGCTTCGAACCCCAGGTGTCCTGGCTGATCGCATTGTACCAGCCCACCCCGTAATCAGCCTCGAGTTTGCGGAAGCTCTCGGGCGCTTCGCGCGGGCTCACGCCGCCCGACCCTTTCACCTCGGCGAGCTTGTCGCCGTCGACAACGTAAACGCCGGCGACCGAAATTCCGTAATCCGGTGCGATCAGGCTGTAGCAGGTATTCACCCAGGACGCGGTCGGCGCCGGCCGGCCGGCGAGAGACTCGACGATCGCCGCAGCGGCAACCTTGCCCTGCGCATTCGCGCAGAATCCGGACTTCGGCATCGGCGCGGCGATGGTGGCATCGCCGACAACATATACATCGGCGACCTGCGTGGACTCGAACGTCTGCGGCTTAACGGGGACCCAGCCGCTCTGGTTCGTCACCCCTGCCCTGTCGGCGATGGCGCCGGCCTTCTGCGGCGGGATGACGTTCAGCACGGCGGCCTTGTGCTTACCGCCAAACTCGGTCTCGACCTCGAGCGTCTTGGCGTTGACCTTGACTACCTTGCCGTCCTTCGCACGCGGGACCCATTCGAGATTGTCAGCGTAGAATTTCTTCCAGCCGTCCTGGAAAAGCCCCTGCTTGGAAAAGTTGTCCTTGGCGTCAAGGATCAGAAGTTTGGACTTTGGCTTCTTGGTCTTGAGATAATGCGCCACCATGCTGGCCCGCTCGTAAGGTCCCGGCGGGCAGCGGAACGGGTTGTCCGGCGCGACGATGATGAACAGCCCGCCGTCCTGCATGGAATCGAGTTGCTTCTTCAGCAGCGTCGTCTGTGGACCCGCCTGCCAGGCATGAGGCGCAAGCTGCGCAGCAGCCTCGTCATAGCCTTCAAGCGCGCCCCAGCGAAAATCGATACCCGGCGAGAGCACCAGCTTGTCGTACGGCAGCTTCCGGCCGCCCGACAGCGTCACGCTCTTGGCTTTCGCATCCACATCGTTGGCGCCCTCATGCACGACCTGTACGCCGATCCGGCGGAGATCATCGAAGTTGTGGCCTTGCTGTGCGAACGTGCGAAGGCCACCGAAATACAGGTTGGTGAACGGGCAGGTGTAAAACACCTTCGCGGGATCGATCAGCGTGACCGAGAGCTTCGGATTGCCACGCTTGAGATAGCGAGCGGCGGTCGCTCCGCCGAAGCCGCCGCCGACAACGACGACACGACCGGGAGATTGCTGGGCAATCGCCGGCATCGACAGAGAGAACGTCGCGGCGCCGGCACCGCCGAGCATCGCCAGGGCCTGACGCCGTGAAAATTTTGAATGTGTCATTCTCACTTGCCCTTCTTCTTGGCCGGAGCAGCCGCGGGTGCCGTCGCGCTGATTTTGGAGAAATGCGCGGCGAGCGCGGCAAGCTGTTCGTCGGTGTATCCCTTGGCAAGCCTGTTCATGATCGTGGTGCCGGGCGGAGGGGTGTCGGACTTGAAGGCCTTGAGTTGCTCAAGGAGCAAGACCTCGGGTCGTCCGGCAATCGACACGATGGGGCCGGGAGAGCGGCCATCGGTTCCGTGACAGTTCGCACAGGTACCGGCGAGAACGACGATATCGGCGGGCGACTGCGCGGCCGCTGGTTGCAGTGGGGCCAGAGCGGCACCCAGCCCAAGCAGCGCGACAGAGGCGCTGCAAGCAAATCCCCTTCGATGAACCAATTTGGACATAGCGTCTCGCGGTTTGAACGGTTGGAGGAAATTTCGTGGACAGCTATTTTAGTGGCTTCTGCAACTCCGCCAGACCTGGCGGGTCTGGTCAATGCTATGCGTGCAAATAAGAACTGTATTTCACGTTCAACGCCAACCAGGAAAACACCGTCCCGAATTAAGCCAACCGAGAAAAAAATCTTCGTGGCCAGAGATGGTTGGTGCTATTTTGAAGGGCTCGCGCGGCCGATCGATGATGCGCTCGATCCAGCTGTTTTTTGCAGGACGGAGGGTGGTGTGGAGCGCAACAACTGGCTCTCGTGGCTGGCCTGTCTCGGGGCCCTGATCGGCCTGGCGCCGGCCCTGCCTGCGACATTGTCGCATGCTTCCGGCGACCGCGCCTTCGGCCAATATCTGTCTTCGGAGTGCGTCACCTGTCACCAGTTGTCGGGACGATTTGACGGCATTCCTCCCATCGTGGGTTGGCCGGAGGATTCGTTCGTCCAGATCATGAACGAGTACAAAACAAAGAAGCGAGAACATGCTGTCATGCAAACGATTGCGGGACGGCTGTCACCAGAGGAGATTGCTGCGTTGGCGGCCTATTTCGGGAGCGTCGCTCCGGCCCCGGCAAAGCACGAGGGAGGAAAATCATGAAAACAAACCGCAGACATTTTATTCAGGGAGCCGGCGCGCTCGCAGCCGCTGGCGCATTCTCTGCTCCGGCCATCGCCCAGGCCAGGCCTCGTGTCGTCGTGATCGGCGGCGGCCCGGGCGGCGCGACGCTGGCGAAGTATGTCGCGCGCGATTCACAGGGCGCGGTTCATGTCACGCTGATCGAGCCGCTGAAGGAATTCGTCACCTGCTTCCATTCGAATCTTTATCTGGGCGATTTCCGTCCGTTCGATTCGATCACCCAGAATTATTCCGGGCTTGCGAAATACGGCATCACGCTGGTGCATGAACCGGCTGCGCTGATCAATCCGGAAACGAGGACGGTGCGGCTCGCGAGCGGCGCCACCCTGCCCTATGACCGGCTGGTGGTCGCGCCCGGCATCGACATCAAATACGATTCCGTCCCCGGCTATTCCGAGAAGGCGAGCGAGATCATGCCGCATGCCTGGAAGCCCGGCCCGCAGACCCAGCTTCTGAAGAAGCAGCTCGACGCACTCGACGACGGCGCGACCATCGTGATGGTGTGCCCGCCCAACCCGTATCGGTGCCCGCCCGGACCCTATGAACGCATCTCGATGATGGCGCATGTGCTCAAGAAGAAGGGGCACACAAAGTCGAAGATCATCGCGCTCGATCCGAAGGCCAACTTTTCCAAGCAGGGCTTGTTCGTCGAAGGCTGGGAGAAACATTATCCTGGCATGGTCGAGTGGCAGGATCCGAAAATGCATGGCGGCATCAAGGGCGTCGATGCCTCGACCATGACGGTCAAGACCGACCTCGGCGACTACAAGGCCCAGCTCATAAACGTCATTCCGGCGCAGATGGCGGGCAAGATCGCGCGCGATGCCGGGCTTACCAACGAGAGCGGCTTCTGCCCGATCAAGCCGGAAAGCATGCAGTCGGCGAAGGACGCGAACATCTATGTTCTCGGCGATGCCAGCATCGCCGGCGACATGCCGAAATCGGCATTCTCCGCCAACAGCCAGGCCAAGGTCGCGGCCATGGTCATCCGCGGCGAATTGACGAAGTCGCCGACCTTCCCGGCCCGCTATACCAACACCTGCTGGAGCCTGATCGAAACCGACGACACCGTAAAGGTCGGCGGACGCTACGAGCCCAAGGACGGCAAGATCGCGGCGGTCGAAACCTTCGTGTCCAAGACCGGCGAGGACGCGGAACTTCGCAAGCAGACGCAGGTCGAGAATATGGGCTGGTATCAGGGCATCATCACCGACATTTTCTCGTGATGTTCGACGCCACGGATTCCGCACGCGTAAAACAAGAAAAGGCGGTGCGGCTTCGGCCGCATCGCCGCGCGTTGCTCGCAGGGATCGGTGCGGCGCTGGCGCTGCCGCTCCTGCCCGCACGGGCGGCGACCGCTCCGGTCACGCACAAGGTCGGCGCGGTCGACGTGACGATCGTCAGCGACGGCGTCCTCAATGTCCCCCTGTCATTCTCGCTGCCGGACACGCCGTTGTCCGAGGCCGCAGCTTTGTTCAGGGCGCATGGGCTGCCGGAAGACGGCGCTCCGTCCCAAACCAATGTCGTCCTGGTCAAATCCGGCAATGAACGCATTCTGATCGACGCCGGATCCGGACCGAGCTTCCAGCCGACCGCCGGCAAGCTGCAGGAAAATCTCGAGGCCGCGGGTATCGCGCCGGACAGCATTACCAAAGTCGTGTTCACCCATGGCCATGCCGATCATCTGTGGGGCGCGCTCGACGATTTCGGCGATGGCGAACGCTTCCCGAATGCGCGCTACGTGATCTCGGAACCCGAATGGGACTTCTGGAGCAACCCGGACACGGCAACGCGCGTGCCCGACGCCCTGAAAGGCATGGCGCTTGGATCAAGCCGCATCCTGAAAACGATAGAGGCAAAGACCGAACGCCGCAAAGATGGTGAAACCGTCGCCCCGGGACTGACGTATCTCGCGACACCCGGACACACGCCGGGACATATGGCGGTCGTCATCGAAGACGGCGGCCAGCGGCTTATCGTGGGTGGTGACGTGTTGGCACATACAGCAATCTCGTTCGCAAGGCCCGAATGGCGCATCGGAGCTGATTTCGACAGCGAACGCGGAATTAACACCCGCAAGCGACTGTTAGACCAGTTGGCCGCCGATCGCATTCCGCTGATCGGTTTTCACCTCGCCTGGCCCGGCTACGGCGCGGTGGAACGCAAAGGCGCTGCTTATCGTTTTATCCCGCTCTGACCACAATTCCCGAGGATCGCAATGACACGTATCGCCGCCGCCGCCCTGACCATTCTTGCCCTCGGCATGCCCGCGCATGCTCAGGATGCCGCCGCAGGCGAAAAGGTCTTCGTGCAATGTCGCGCCTGCCACCAGGTCGGCGAGACCGCCAAGAACGGCGTTGGTCCGAACCTGAACGGTCTGTTCGGGCGCACCGCCGGGACGATCGAGGGTTACAATTATTCGGAGGCCAACAAGAAGTCAGGCATCGTCTGGGACGAAGCGGTGTTCGCCGAATACATCCAGAACCCGCGCGCCAAGATTCCCGGCACGAAGATGATCTATGCCGGACTGAAGGACGAAAAGCGGATCAAGGATCTGACCGCTTACCTCAAGCAGTTCGACAAGGACGGCAAGAAGGCTCAGTAAAGACTGAGGCCGATCCTCAGTTACGGACCGGCGCAAAACTCGCGAGCGGCGGCCCGAACGCCGCCGCTTCGAGATGGCGCGGAATGATCAGCCGCCGCCCGCCCTCGAAGCTCGCATTCGGACTCACATCGTTCAACTGCGCCACGGCCCAGACCGGGGCCGCATAGCGCTGCGCGACGCTGCCCACGGTGTCGCCCGGCTCGGTGCGGATCGCGACACCGGAATCCCATAATTCGATCGGCTCGCCACGCGGCATCGTATAGCGGATCGGCACCGTCGGTCCTTCGAGCTGCACCGGAAGGGTCGAAATCTGCACCACCTTGGCGACGATCTTGTCCTGCAGGCCGCGGATCTTGACCATGTTGACGTGCAGCACTTCCCAGTAATTCTTCAGGTCGATAGTCGCGAAATGACCGCGGAAATCCGACGAGGCGCGGATATACCCGCCGCCGAAGAAGTTGAGTGACTGATAGATGTTGATGAAGCGGTCGACATTGTTCGGGACATTCGGCGCCTTTCGGGTGGGGTCGAAGGCCACGATCAGGCTCACCGGCACGCCGGCTTCCTTGAGTTTCCAGGCGAAGGCAAGCGCCGCGTCGCCGCCCGCGGAATGTCCCATCGCCATGATCGGCTGAGGGTTCTTCTTGTAGCGCGCGATCGCTTCCCGCGCCGGCCCGTACCAATTGATATGATTATAGGTCTCGGCCTCAATGCCGCTCGCCTCGATCTTGTCGCGCAGATAATCCATCTCGAACGACGCGAAACGTCCGCCCATGCCGCGAAACACATAGGCCTTGCCTGCCGCGGGCTTTTGTTGGGCCAGACCGCCGTCCGGAGACAGGAAGCCCTCCAGCACCGAGAGCGAACCACAGCCGGACAGACCTGCGGCGAGCAGGCCGACCATCGCTAGGCGCGGCAGGTTGAACATGCGGTGTCGGCCCCTGAGGTCGTTGCGCCGCCTGCGCCGATGGGCTGAGGAAGCGAGGAAACGCACGCCTTACGATGCTTGGGCGATCAAATGCGGATTTCGTTAAGATTTTACAAAGATTGCAGTTTCGCGCCGCTAACCCATTGAGATGGCGTCATTATCTGCATACCGCCCAGGTTCCGCGTCGCTGACCAGTATGCTGTTTCCCGCCGGGAATCAGCACTGGGCGTGTCCGGAAGGATTTTGCGGTTGACCCGGCCCGCCGCCTGCCCTAACGCCCCGCATTCTCCATCAGAAGCCGCCCATGAACGCTGCGCCGCGCATATCCTTTGTTTCGCTGGGCTGTCCCAAGGCGCTGGTCGATTCCGAGCGCATCATCACGCGGCTGCGCGCCGAGGGGTACGAGCTCGCGCGGGGCCATACCGGCGCCGATGTCACGATCGTCAACACCTGCGGCTTTCTGGATTCGGCGCAGGCGGAGTCGCTCGCGGCCATCGGCGAGGCGATGGCGGACAACGGCAAGGTGATCGTCACCGGCTGCATGGGCGCCGAACCGGAAAAGATCACTGCGCAATATCCGAACGTGCTGGCGATCACCGGTCCGCAGCAATACGAAAGCGTCATGGAGGCGGTGCATCGGGCGTTGCCTCCGGTGCACGAACCGTTCGTCGACCTGGTGCCGCCGCAGGGCCTGAAGCTGACGCCACGGCACTATGCGTATCTGAAGATTTCCGAAGGCTGCAACAACCGCTGCACCTTCTGCATCATTCCGAAGCTGCGCGGCGATCTGGTGTCGCGGCCGGCCGCCGACGTATTGCGCGAGGCCGAACGGCTGGTGCAGGCCGGCGTGAAAGAGCTGCTGGTGATCTCGCAGGACACCTCGGCCTATGGGGTCGATACCAAATACGAGACGAGCCGGTGGCGGGATCGCGATGTGCAGGCGAAATTCGTACCGCTGGCGCGCGAACTCGGTGAGCTCGGCGCCTGGGTGCGGCTGCATTACGTCTATCCCTACCCGCATGTCGACGACGTGATCCCGCTGATGGCAGAGGGCAAGGTGCTGCCTTATCTCGACATCCCGTTCCAGCATGCGAGCCCCGAGGTGCTGAAGCGCATGAAGCGGCCGGGTACGCAGCAGAAGACGCTCGACCGGATCAGGCAGTGGCGGGAGGTCTGTCCCGATCTCACCATCCGCTCGACGTTCATCGTCGGCTTTCCCGGCGAAACCGATGCCGACTTCGAGTTCCTGCTCGACTGGCTCGACGAGGCCGCGCTCGACCGCGTCGGCTGCTTCAAATACGAACCGGTGGACGGCGCGACCTCGAATGCGCTCGACGGCGCGGTGCCGCAGGAGCTGAAGGACGAGCGCTGGAACCGTTTCATGCAGAAGCAGCAGGCGATCTCGGCGCGCCGTCTGAAGCGCAAGGTCGGCACGCGCCAGCAGGTACTGATCGACGAACTGACGCCCTACGGCGGCAAGGGTCGGAGCAAGGCCGATGCGCCGGATATCGACGGCACGGTGCATGTGACCAGCCGTCGGCCGCTGCGGGTCGGCGAATTCGCCCAGGTGAAAATCGAGCGCGCCGACGCCTACGATCTGCACGGCAGCGTCGTCGGCTTTTGAGCGGCACCGTCCGCCGGCACCTATCTGCGGTCGGAACTCCCAACGATCTGATCCTTCTGGCCTCCCATAGCGCAAAAATGATTTGCGCCGCGCCGCCGCGCCCTCCCCAATGCGCCTGTCGGATCAATTCCGAAAGGTGATCTGAACCGGATCGCGCAGGTCCGCGACCGAGCTGTTGCGGGTCTTTCGGGCGAACGGCTTTTCATTGGGCTGGGGCATCGATGCGAAACTTGGTCTGTCTGCTGATAGGTGCATGCGCGCTACTTCTTGGCTGCGGCGACCTGAGGGCGCAGAACCGGGTCGCATTGGTGATCGGCAACGACCGCTATCCGAATCTTCCCGCCGACCGGCAATTGCAGAAGGCCGTCAATGATGCGCGGGCCATGGGCAACGCGCTTCAGCAACTCGGCTTCAGCGTCATCCGCGGCGAGAATTTGGACCGCGGGCAGATTGTCGATCACATCGTCAGGTTCACGCGCGCCATCAAGCCGGGCGATATCGCGCTCGTATTCTTTGCCGGCCACGGCGTGTCGCTGTCGGGTGCGAATTATCTGCTGCCCGCCGACATTCCCCTGCCGCAGCAGGGAGAGGAAATCCGGGTGCGGAACATGGCACTCGGCGAATCCGATCTGGTTGCCGATATCCAGGCCGCCAAGCCGCGCGTGCTGATCATGGTGCTGGACGCATGCCGCGACAATCCGTTCCGGCAAGCCGGACTGACCCGCTCGGTCGGCAACCAGGCCGGCCTGTCGCGGTCCCGCGAGGCCGAGGGCGTTTTCACGATCTACAGCGCCGGCTTCGGACAGGCTGCGCTCGACCGGCTGGGCGACGCCGACCGGTCGCCGAATTCGGTCTTCACCCGCGTCCTCATTCCGGCGCTGGCGCGCAGCGATGCTCATCTCGCCGATATCGTCATCGATCTGCGCGAAGAGGTTGCCCGCCTCGCTGCAACCATCGGGCACGAGCAATATCCCGCCTATTACGATCAGACGCGTGGCGGCCGTATCTTCCTCGCCCAGCAAGGGCGGTCGGCCCCGCAGCGCGCACCGCAGGTCGCGGTGGCGCCACCTCTGGCCCCGGCCGCGCCGCGCCCGCAACCGACCCCGGCGACCGCACCGCAGCCCGCGGCGCCGGCATCGGGCCAGCGCGGCGCACCCCGCTGGGTCACCGCTGCACGCGCGACCGAGCTGCCGCGTTGCAATGTCTTTGTGGACTCCACCGCCGGACGCGGCAACGGATCGTCGCGCAGCCCGTTCCGAACCATCGGCGAGGCTGTCAGCGCCGCCGAACCGGGCGCAGTCATCTGCGTTTCGGAAGGACTGTATCGCGAGGAGATCAAACCGGGAGAGAAGCACCTGACGTTTGCCGGTGGTTTCCAGCGCGGCTTCGAACGACGCGATTCCTCAACTTTTATCACACGCGCGGTCGGCAACGGACGCGGTTCCTTCATCCGCTATGAGGATCCCGCCCCCAAGGGAGACGCGCGCACGGTGATCGACGGCTTCGACATCAGCGGCTATTCGCAAGCAATCGTGCGCGAGCATTATGAATCGCAGCGATTCGACGTGACGAACAATTTCATCCATGACAACCGCTGTACCGACAACAAGCTGGCCGGCGGCGGCGTGTCGCTGACCAATGTCAGCGGCCGGATTACCCACAACGTGTTTCGCAACAACAGCTGCGGCCGCGGTGGCGCCATCTTCACCAACGACGACACCAAGGAAAATACTGTCACCGTCGAGAGCAACTGGGTCGACAACAATCACGGCGTCGAGCCGGAGACCTCGCATGGCGGCGCGGTCTATCTGTTCGGCACCACGCTGCGGATCACCGCAAACCTGTTCACCCGCAACACCGTCACCAAATGGGGTGGCGGCCTGTTCATCGGCGCGGATATCGGCAGCGGCCAGAAAACCGATGCGCGGCTGAATTGGAATGTCTATCGCGGCAACAGCGCGGGTATCGCGGGCGGCGGCATGTTCTGCGACGAATCCGCATCCTGCCGCAGCTATCACGAAGTCTATGACGGCAATTGCGGCGGCAATATCTATCTTGACAGCGGCCCCGCCGAAGGTCCGACAGTCGGGCGCTTCGATCATCTGACCAGCATCAACGCGAAGGCCCCGGGCTGCAAGGGCCCGGGCAACGGCGTGCGGATCGATGCCGGCTCCGGCGCGCCGGACAATTATGCCTTCATCAATGCGATCTTCTGGGGCAACAAACCGAACGAGGACATCGCCGCCAATTGCGATCAGAACTGCAACAATGCGCGCATCAACATCTCGCACTCAATGGTGCAGACTCGCTATGGTGCTAACGGCCTGCGCGTGAATTTCGGCGACGGCATCATCCCGCCGGTCGACCCCCTGTTTGCCGATCCGGAGAACGGCGACTACCATCTCAAATCCGCCGCAGGCCGCTGGACTCCCGACGGATATGTCCGGGATGCGGTATCCAGTCCCCTGCTCGGCCGCGGGGAAGGCAAGCCGACCGAGGCGCCGCCGCGCGCCGGCGACCGCAACGAACTCGGCGCCTATGGCAACAGCGTGGAATCGTCGCTGGTGCGATAGCAAACTCCGCGGCTATCGCGACGACAAACGGCTCAGGCTTTCAGCAGATCGCGCAGCGAAGCTTCGACGATCTTTGTCGCGGCTTTAAGGTCCGACAGCCTGATATGCTCGTTGGCCGAATGCGCATTCGCCTCAAGGATCGAACGCGGACCTGCGCCATACAGCACCGTCGGAATGCCAGCCGCGCTGTAGTGGCGCGCGTCGGTATAGAGCGGCACACCCATCTCCTTGACCGCGGTCTTCAGTTCGCGCTTGGCGTGGCGCTGGATGATCTCGACGATCTTTTTCACGCCGGGTTGGGGACGGAGCGGTTCGGCCAGGATCACGCGCTTGCAGTCGATCTTGATGCCCTTGCCGGCGCCGGCCTGCTTGATCAGGGCGATCAGCTCGCGCTCGACCTTCTTGCCGTTCTCTTCCGGAATCAGACGGCGATCGAGCCGCATCACCACTTTGTCCGGAACCACATTGGTTGCAAAGCCGCCGGAAATCTGCCCGACCGTGATCTTCGGTGAACCGATGCCGGGCGATTTCGACTTGATCCGGTTGAGCCGCTTGCGCTCCTTGTAGATTGCCGCAAGAATTTTGCTCGCGGCTTCGAGCGCATCGGCGCCGCTCTCGGGCATCGCCGCATGCGCCTGCTTGCCACGCACCGTGATTTCGAGATGCAAGACACCGTTATGCGCGGTGACGACCGCGTAGGAGAAACCGGCGGAGAACGCGATGTCGGGCTTGATCAGCTTTTGCTTCAGCAGCCAATCGGGACCGGTATAGCCACCGGTCTCCTCGTCATAGGTCAGGTGCAGTTCGACGGTGCCATTCAGCCCGGCCGGATCGTCCTTCAGCGCCAGCAGCGCGAAGGCATAGGTCGCGTAGTCGGACTTCGACACCGCGGCGCCGCGGCCATAGATCGCGCCGCCCTTTTCCTCCGCGCCGTAAGGATCGTGGGCCCAGCCTTCGCCGGGCGGCACCACGTCGCCATGCGCGTTCATGGCAATCACCGGCCCTTTCCCGCTGCCGAAGGTCTCGCGCACGATCAGGTTGGTCGCCGACGCCATGCCGTGCTTCTTGGCGATCTCGTCGGGCACCACGTGACGCTCGACCTTGAATCCGAGCCCTTCGAGAAGACGCGCAGACTCCTCGGCATGGCGCGCGCAATCGCCGGGTGGATTGTCGGATGGCACGCGGATTAGCGCTTTCAGAAAATCGACCTCGCGCGGAAAATTGGCATCGATGAAATCGCTCATGCTGCGCCCCGTTTCGCCTCTTCGGCGGCCAATTTCTCGATAAAACGCACCAGCGCCGCGACGCTCAATCCTATGTCCGCTTCGCTGGCAAACTCCGCCGGATTGTGGCTGATGCCGCCCTTGCAGCGCACGAACAGCATCGCCATCGGGCAGAGCTTTGCCATCACCTGCGCATCGTGTCCTGCGCCCGAGGGCAGCCTGATCGATTGATATCCGAGCGACGCAATCGCATCCTCCATCAGCGCCTGCAGTTCCGGCGTGCAGGCCGTGGTGCTGGTTTCGTGGAACGGCTCGAAAGCAAATTCCAGCTTGCGCTTGACACCGATCCGCTGCGCGTCCGCCTTGATCAGCTCGATCGCGGCCTTTCGCTTGTCGTCCGACGACGACCGGAATTCCAGCGAGAAGCCGACCCGGCCGGGGATGACATTGGTCGCACCGGGCGACGCCTCGATGCGTCCGACCGTTGCCACCATGCCGTCGTCCTCATTCTCGCGCGCGGTCTGCTCGATCAGCAGCATCAATTCGGCCGCGCCCGTCAGCGCATCCTGGCGCATGCGCATCGGCACCGTGCCGGCATGCCCGGCCTCGCCCAGCACGACAACGCGCATGCGGCTCTGCCCGACAATGCCGGTCACCACACCGAGCGGCAGGTTCTGCGCTTCCAGTACCGGCCCCTGCTCGATATGCAATTCGATGAAGCCCACCACTTCGGCGGGGTTATAGGCCGCGGCCGGGATATCATCGATGCGTTTGCCATAGGCCTCGATCGCATCGCCGAGCGAAATGCCGTTGCGGTCCGGGAAAGCGAGCGACGCCCGGTCGAACACACCGGCACAGGCGGACGAACCGGCCAGCGTGGTCCGAAAGCGCGAGCCTTCCTCGTCGCCGAACGCCAGCACATCGATGCCGAATGGCAGATCAATATCGCGGTCCACAAGCTCGCGAACCGCGAGAATTCCGGCGACGACGCCGAGCGGGCCGTCATATTTTCCCGCATCGATCACGGTGTCGATATGCGAGCCGATCAGAAGCCGCCTTTTCAACTCAGGCCGCCAATGGCCGCGCACCGTACCGAGCGCGTCCTCGGTCACAATCATGCCGGCATCGCGCATCCAGGAGCCGATCAGATCGGCCGCGCGTCGATGCTCCGGCGTGAGATAGAGCCGCACCAGCCGCTGCGGCTCGGACGAAATCGCGCCGAGCTCGGCCAGCATGGTTTCGGCGCGCGCTCCGATCGCTTCAATGTCGGCGGGAGCGGTCATGATCAATGAGCGCTGAGCCAGCGTCCCAGTTGCGCACGCTCGTCGTCCGTCATGTTGGTCTGGTTGCCGAGCGGCATCGCCTTGTTGCGGACGGTCTGGATCATGATGAGCTGGTTAAAGCGCTTGAGATCGGCGAGCGTCTCCAGCGTAACATTCTTGGGCGGCTCCTTGAAGCTTTCATGCGTCGGCCGTCTGGCGTGGCACATCACGCAATGCTTGGCCGTCAACGCCAGCACCTCGCCGTCCGACACCGGCGGCCCGCTAGTGGCAGCCTGCCGGGGCGCGGTGATGAAGATGGCGCAGATCAGCGCAAACGCCGTGATCGGCGCGGCCCAGCCGTACTTTTCCCAGGGCTGGCCGATATCGATCTGGTTCAGGATGTGCCGGAACATCCCGCCGGTGAGCAGGATCAGCGCCACCACCATCCAGGCATGCGGATGCGCCGACAGGAACGGATAATGCGGCGACACCATCATCAGCAGGACCGGCAAGGTCAGGTAGTTGTTGTGCAGCGAGCGCTGCTTGGCGACCTTGCCGTATTTCGCCTCCGGCTCCTCGCCGCGCAGCAACTGCCCGACCATGATCTTCTGGCCGGGGATGATGGTCACGAAGACGTTGAAGGCCATGATGGTGCCGATGAAGGCGCCGACATGGATGAAGGAGCCGCGCCCCGAGAACACGTTGGTGTAGAGCACGCTCGCCAGCAGGATCAGCAGAAAGACCGAGATCGCGAGCGGGATCGTGCGCTCACCCCATAACCGGCACAGGCCGTCATACAGGACCCAGCCGATCAGGAGCGAGGCGATCGAAATGGCGATCGCCTGCCACGGCTCCAGCGGCATCACCGACGGGTCGATCAGATAGGCGCTGGCATGAAAATAATACTGGATGATCAGCAGGCCGAAGCCGGTGACCCAGGTGAGATAAGCCTCCCACTTGAACCAATGCAGGTGCTGCGGCAGATGCGGCGGCGCGACCGTGAACTTCTCGACGTGATAGAAGCCGCCGCCATGCACCTGCCAGGCAGTGCCGAACACACCCGGACTCTTGCGCTCCTTCTGGTTCAGCGAATAGTCGAGCGCGATGAAATAGAAGGATGTGCCGATCCAGCCGATGCCCACGATCATGTGAGCCCAGCGCAGCAGCAGATTGCCCCATTCGCCGAGAAAGACGTCCATTGCTTCGACCCGACACTATCCGCGTTCATTCCCGCGAAAGCGGGAATCCAGTCCTTTTGGGTCTCCGGTGACGTTTACACACGGGCTGCGCAAAGCGCAGACCCGGGTGCGGGCACGAACGGAGAGATTAGATTCGCGGGTCACAGACTAGCAAACGTTATGCCGTCTACGGGATCAGGATCGACGATCCGGTGGTTTCCCGCCCTTCCAGGTCCTCATGCGCCTTACGGGCGTCCTTGAGGGCATAGGTCTGGTTGACGGGGATTTTGACCGCTCCGCTGGAGACGACCTTGAAAAGGTCATCCGCGGTCGCGACGAGGTCCTCGCGCTTGGCCACATAGTTGTTCAGCGTCGGCCGGGTGGCGAACAGCGAGCCCTTGGTCTGCAGGATATTGATGTTGAAGGCTTCGATCTGGCCGGAGGCCGAGCCGAAGCTTGCGAACATGCCGAGCGGCCGCAGGCAGTCGAGCGAGGCCGGAAACGTGGTCTTGCCGATGCCGTCATAGACCACGTCGCAGAGCTTGCCGCCGGTAATCTCCTTGACCCGGGTCGGGAAATCCTCGTCGCGGTAATAGATGATGTGGTGGCAACCGTTGGCCTTTGCGATCTCGCCCTTTTCCTTGGAGCCCACGGTCCCGATCACGGTGGCGCCCAGATGGTTCGCCCATTGGCACAGGATCTGGCCGACGCCGCCGGCCGCGGCGTGCATCAGGACGGTCGAGCCCTTGGTCACCTTGTAGGTGCGGTTCAGCAGGTATTGCGCGGTCATGCCCTTCAGCATCATGCCGGCGGCCTGCTCGTAGGAGATGGCCGCCGGGATTTTCACCACCCGGTCGGCCGGCAGCAGGCGCTCGGCCGCATAACCGCCGAGCGCGACCACATAGGCAACGCGATCCCCGACCTTTATCTCGGAGACGCCCTCGCCAACGGCGATCACCTCGCCCGCGCCCTCGTTTCCGGACACGAACGGCATCCCGACCGGCGACGGATACATCCCCATGCGGAAATAGGTGTCGATGTAATTCACCCCGCAGGCATGCTGCCGGATCCGGATCTGGCCGGGACCCGGCGCCGGGATCTCGATATCCTCGAAGGTGAGGACCTCAGGCCCGCCATGCTTGTGAACCCGGACCGCTGCGACCATGACCACTCTCCCTTACGAGCCCGTTCGAACCGGCGGGCCTCGAAACCGGCCGGGATCATAGGCGGCATCGCGCCCGGCGCAAGCGCGCTTGCTCGCGGGAACGAGACCTAGCGCGCGCCGGATACGGTCAGGGTGGTACCGCTGGTATAGCTCGCGGCATCCGAGATCAGGAAAAGGATCGCTTCCGCGACCTCCTGCGGCGTGCCGACCCGGCCCGTCGGCAATTGATGCGCGATCCGCGCCAGCCGCCCGGGTTCGTGGATTTCGGTGTCAATCGGACCGGGCGATACCGCGTTGACGCGAATGCCCTCACCGGCCAGTTCCTTGGACAGTCCGGTTACCAGGCCGTCGACCCCACTCTTGGTCGCGGCATACCACGCATATTCACCGGCGGCGCCGAGCTTCGACTGCACCGACGACAGGAACACCATACTGCCGCCTTGTCGGCCGTGTTTTGTCGACAGCCGCGGGATCGCGGCCCGGGCACAGAAGAACGCGCCCATCAGGTTGATCTCGACATTGTCCCGCAGCGTCTGCGTCGACACCGCCTCGAACCGCGAATTCTTGCCGGTGACGCCGCTGTTATAGACCATGTGCTTCAGCGGTCCGAAGCCATCGACCGCCTTGAACAGGCGCTCGACATCCTCCTCTTTGGCCATGTCGCCCTGCACCGCGAGTCCTCGTCCGCCGGCTTGCTCGATGTCCCGCACGACCTGCGCCGCGGTCTCGGCATTGCTCTTGTAGTTGATGATGACGTCATAGCCGCGCGCCGCCGCAAGCCTGGCGGTGGCCGCGCCGATACCGCGGCCGCCGCCGGTAATCAGGACAATATCTTTCATTTCCATCCCGGTTGTCAGTTTCGTCTGGGGGCTTTTCGATTGCTAATCGTCCGCGGTCGCAAGACCGACAGTGAGGAAATATACCCCGATCACGACGAGAAGCCACGCAACGATAGGACCCGGATCGAGCGCGGTCACAAGCGCATAGGCCCCGAGCGCGCACCAGGCTGCGAGCGCGAGCAGGTTGGCAATGCGCAGATGCGGAACCCGGAACGGGTGCAGGACACGCAACGGCATGAAGGTCAGCACGACGAGCACGGCGACCGCAGCCGCCGCGATCCATGGCGGCAACTTCAGCACGAACAGATGGAAGGCGACCGCGTTCCACAGCGCTGGAAAACCGCGGAAATAATTGTCCGCGGTCTTCATCTGCTCATCGGCGAAATACAGCGCGCTGGTGACAACGATCGCAATGGCAAGCGGGATCGCCGCCGGTTGGGGCAGCAGTCCGCTGGTGGCCAACGCAAAAGCCGGCACGAACACATAGGTGGTGAAATCGACGACAAGGTCGAGCGCATCGCCCGACCAGCGCGGCAATATCTCGGCGACGTGGAATTTCCGCGCAAGCGTTCCGTCGATGCCGTCGATGAACAGCGCCACCGCGAGCCAAACGAACATTGTGACGAAGTCCGCCTTCGCGGCGGCGAGCATCGCCATCAGCGCGCAAGCCGCGCCGCAGGCGGTGAAGATGTGGACCAGAAAGGGCCGCACCCGTGCCGCCCGGCCGGGCGCATGGCTTCCGTCCTCCTGCATGCCCGTCAAGCTACCGGTTGCCCCAGTCGATCTGGCAGATCTCAGCCGACCGTCCGGTAAAATTCCAGTTGCGGCCAAAGGCACGGAAGCGCGACTTGTCGGCCTTCGCGATGGTCACGTCCGGGGCAATCCAGTAGCCGCTGTTGCGGATCGTGACGTTCTGGTCTTTGGCCTTGCCGGCAACGGGCGTGATCGCGCCGTCGACGATGTTGTCGATGGTGACGAGCCGGGTCTGGCCTTCGGTGCGATAGCTGATCGGCACCTGACGCACGCCGAGAAAGCTCGAGACCAGAATCGACAGCAGATGGGTCGAACCGCCGACCTTTCCGGTGAAGATGCGGGTCAGGCCCTTCATCGCGTGGATCGAGGCGTTCTCGTCCACGAACAATGCCGCGGTCCAGTTCCCGCGCGACATCAGCCCGGGGATTTCGATCATGACCCCGGCTTTCAGCCCGGAGAGGTCGGTGTCGTTATAGTGCCCCTGATCGATCCGCACCGCGGCCCAGGTTTGGCAGCGATCTTCAGTCGGCGGGTGCTCGCCCAGCGACAGCACGCACGGGCAGAACACCGTGCATGAGCAGGACAGCGTCAGTTCGCCTTTCAGGTTCCATTGATCCGGCACGGATGTGTCTCCCGACGCTAACTCACAAGACCCGAACCCCAGACTGCAACGATCGTAAGCCCCACGGCGATAAAGGCTGTGCCGATGGCGCGTCCGAAAATCGCCGACACGGTCATTTTCTCGATCAGCATCACCAGCCCGAGCAGCGCCATCCAGACCACGTTCATCGCACCGGCGGCGAACATCAACAGCATCATCGCGATGCAGCAGCCGAGACAATAAAGCCCCTGTCGCAACCCGAGCCGGAATACACCGCCGGGCAGGTCCGTCCAGTTCAGGAAGAAAAACGAGAACGGTTGCTGGCAGGCTCGCAGGCACGCTCGCTTCAGCGCCGAGAATTGATAGAGCCCGGCGGCGAGAAACAAGGCCGCGCTTGCCGGCATCGCGATGCTTGCCACGCCGGGCGATGCGGCAAGCGACATTGCCGCAGCCTGGGCCAAAGTCGCAAAGGCCGAGAACCCGATCCAGATCGTCAGATATCCGGCGATCAGGAGCGACGGCGAGACGATCCGTTGTCCCTGCCGCTGCGCGGTCTCGGCGATCTCGCCATAGGTCAGGATCATCGGACCCGCGGTCGGCAGCATCATGGCCAGCGTCATCGCGACCCACATGGTGGCAATGATCGCAACGCCGCCGCCGGTCGCTTCGGCTGGCAAGGCCCGGCACATCGCGTCGAGGAACCCGGACGCCCCTGCGGGAGCCTGTTGCATCGCAACCAGCAGCAGATAGGCCCAGCCGGACGCCGTCAGCACCGCCATACAGGCAAAGGCGATCCACCTCGGACGCGCCAACGTGGTGGCGAGACCGGCCATCCATGGCCCGGTCGACATTGGCGTCGTATCGGCGGAAAGCTGCGTCATGGCACTAGTGGTCTGATTCTAACGTTCGCATCCCTTTTCGGCGACCTCTTTGCGAACGTTAGAATCAAAGGACCACTAGCAAGTTTCTGATTCTAGTGGAGCTTTGAATTTGACATTCGCTCTGCGAACTTGCGGCCAGGTGGGTAGCGAATGTCAAATTCGCTCCACTAGCCTAATTCCTAACCCAGTGCCGGCACATTGGGAAATGTCACACTGGCAGGATGGTTTCCGGACCCGTAGATAAGGGTCGCAAAGGATTGTCAGGCGGATGGAATCGTCATCTCGGATAATGGCAACAGCGGTGGTCGGCGGCGGGCCGTCCGGCCTGACGGCGGCGCTGGCCCTGGCCTCGGCCGGGTTCGAGGTCGCGCTGGTCGCGCGCCAGGCTCCGGACGACAACCGGACCACCGCGCTGCTGGCCAGTTCGGTCGCCGCACTTGAAGCGCTCGGGGTCTGGGAGGCCTGCCACGAGCATGCCGCGCCGCTTGCGGCCCTGCGGATCGTCGACGCCACCCAAAGGCTGTGGCGGGCGCCGGAAGCCCGTTTCGACGCTGATGAGATCGGGCTCGAGGCCTTTGCCTGGAATATCGAAAATCGCCGTCTTATCGCCGCGCTGGAAGCCCGCGCCGCGGAGATGCCCAACCTGCACCTGATCCGGGACGACGCGGCCGCAATCGACAGCCACATCGACGGCGTCACGATCGTCACGGCCGGTGGCGACACCATCGAGGCCAGGCTCGCCGTCGGCGCGGACGGCAAAAACTCGCTGTGCCGGACCGCCGCCGGTATCGCCGTTCAGAGCCGGAGTTATCCGCAGGTCGCGCTGACATACAGCGTCGCGCATAGCCGTCCGCATCGCGATATCTCCACCGAATTCCATACCGAGCATGGCCCGTTCACGACCGTGCCTTTGCCGGGCGACAGATCCAGCATCGTCTGCGTGGTCGACGAGGCCACCGCGCGCCACCTGCAATCGCTCGATGGCGACCAACTCGATCGCGAGCTGGAGCGCCGCTCGCATTCCATCCTCGGCAAGATCAAGGCCGATCCCGGTCACGGCGCCTTCCCGCTGGTGATGGACACCGCGCGCCGGTTTGCGGCCGAGCGGATCGCGCTGATCGGAGAGGCCGGCCACCGCTTCCCGCCGATCGGAGCGCAGGGTCTCAATCTCGGCTTGCGCGATGCCGCGGCGATTGCCGAAATCGCGGCGGATCATAGAGACGATCCGGGGTCGTCGGAGGTCATCGATCGCTACGATCGCGAACGGCGCGCCGATGTCATGAGCCGCACCATCGCGGTCGATCTGATGAACCGGTCGCTGCTCTCGGGCTTTCTTCCGGTGCAGGGCCTGCGCGGAATCGGGCTGCACATGCTCAACACCATCGGCCCGCTGCGGCGCGCGATGATGCGCGAAGGCGTGATGCCGCGTGCGGCACAGCCACGGCTGATGCGCGGCGAGGCGCTCCTATAACGGCGGCGGCGAGGCTTTCTCGCTGCCTTCCGGCTCGCGGAATTGTGGATCGATCGGCACCGGCAACGCCGTCATCGTTGCACCCTGCCCGCCCCGCACTTTATGAGCGAACAGGCCGCGTCCGACGAAATGCGGATCGCGCAACGCCTCCTCCAGCGTCCGCACGATGGTGACGCAGCAATCCGCTTTTGCGAAAACTGGCTCCCACTCTGCGGCGCTGCGGTTCGCAATGATGGCCGCCACCGCGTTCATGGTGGCGTCGGGATCGCGCCGGTCGTCGGCAAGCGGAGCATCAAGCCCAATCAGCGATGCGAAGCGCTGCCAGAAATGCTCCTCCAGCGCCGCGCAGGCGACGATCCCGCCGTCCTTTGCCGGGTACAGGTGATAGCGCGGGGTGGCTCCCGTGAGTTCGCTTTGTCCTGACATTGCAAGCGAACCGCTCGCCCAATAACCCGACAGCGCCCGCCAGGCGAAGGTGAACATCGCGTCGGTCATCGCAATGTCGAGACGGCAGCCCTCGCCGGTCAGGTCGCGCTGACGGAGCGCCAGCAGGATATTGATCACGGCCGGAAACGTGCCGCCTGCGATATCGGCGACCAGTGCCGGCGGAACCACCGGCCGATCCGGCGGACCGGGCTGGAACGCCAGCAAGCCGGTGCTGGCGATGTAGTTGAGGTCGTGCCCGGCCTCGGTCGCGCGCGGACCGGTCTGGCCGTAGCCTGTGATCGAGCAGTAGATCAGCTTGGGGTTGATCGCCCGCACGGCGTCGTAGTCGAAGCCCAGTTTGACCATGATGCCAGGGCGAAATTGCTCAACCAGAATGTCAGCAGTCTCAAGCAGCGCGCGAAGTTGCGCCACCCCGTCTAGGGTCTTCAGATCCAGCGTCAGGGCGTTCTTGCCCCGGTTCAGCAGAGCGAAGGCCGCCCCGGCGCCCTGCCATTGCGGCGCGTAGCCGCGCATGTCGTCGCCGCCCGGCCGCTCGATCTTGATCACCTCAGCGCCGGCTTCCGCCAGCATCAGCGTCGCCAGCGGCCCCGGCAGCAGATTGGTCAGGTCGACGATCCGTATCCCCGACAATGGCTGCGGCATGGATGTGCTCCGGTGCGGCGGACAGGATAGTCCGTTCCTCGCCAGCGTGGCGAGGTCAGAACGGCGTAACCGGCAGCACACCCGTCTGCACCAACCACATCACACTGGTCAGCGTGAACACCGACACCAAGGTGCCGATCAGGATCGAGCCGGACGCCTCCTCGACCCAGACATCGTACTGGCGCGCCAGCACGAACACATTGAGCGCCGGCGGCAGCGCCGCCATCAAAACCGCGGCGTAGGTCCAGGGCGCACTGAATGGACCGAGCCACGCCAGCATGAAAAATACGATCAGGGGATGAAGCACGAGCTTCACCGGAACGATCGCCGGAACGTCCCAGGCGAGCTTCGGCAACGGGCGCAGAGCAACCGTCACGCCCAGCACGAACAAGGCGCAGGGAGCGGCGGCGTTCTGCAGGAATTGCATCAGCCGGTCGAGCGCCACCGGCGGCTCAAAATGCAGCGCCGCCGAGAGCACGCCGAGCAGCGTCGCGATGATGAACGGATGGAGCGCGATGCGCTTGCCCACGAACAGCACCGAGCGCCAGAAGCCGCGCCGCTCGCCTCCGCCGATCTCCATCAGGAACGGCACCAGCGAAAACAGGACGATGCTGTCGAAGCAGAAGATCAGCGCCACCGGCGCGGCCGCCTGCGGCCCCAGCGTCGAGAGCGCCAGCCCCGGGCCCATATAGCCGATATTGCCGTAGCCGCCGGCGAGGCCGGCAATGGTCGCTTCGGGCATGGTGCGGCGGCCGAATTTCGCAATCGCAAAGGCAATGAAGAAGGCGATGGTGGTGGAGATGCTGGTCGCCACCACAAACCACACATTCACCAGTTCCTCGAGCGGAGTCTTGGCCACGATCCGGTAGAACAGGCAGGGCAGCGCCACATAGACGATGAAGAAATTCATCCAGGCGAGCCCGGTATCCGGGATCTGCTTCAGGCGGCCGCAGGCGAGACCGAGAAAGATCAGCCCGAAATACGGAAGCGCGAGATTGAGAACGTCGAGCATGAAATCGCAGCGCTTCGGAAGGCGGATGCGCGCTGCGCGCATTGGCCGGGCGACGGTGGGTGCCGCGTTATAGCGTCAAAAAATCCGGCCGGTCCATGGAAGCCTCCATGCGACCGGCCGGTTTCTCGCCCCCTCGATGCGATCGCTCCGACGACTTACATCTTGCAATCCTTGGCGTAGATGTCGCCGTGGTTCGACAGCACCTTGTTCCCGGTCTTCAGAATGAAGTCGCCGCTTGGCGACTTCTCGGCCGTCAGCGCATACCAGTCCTGGATCGGATGCTGGTTCTTGTCGAACTTGAAGTTACCGCGGACCGACGCAAACTCGGCCTTGCGCATCGCAGCGCGCAGCGCGTCCATGTTGTCGGTGCTGAAGCCCGTTGCCTTCAGTGCCGATCCGATCAGAAGACCCGCATCGTAGCCCTGCGCGGCATAACTCGTGACCGGACGGTCGCCGTATTTGGCCTTCCAGGCAGCGACGAAAGCCTTGCTCGCCGGATTGTCGAAATCGTCGTTCCATTGGCTGGCAACCTGGACGCCGACGCCAGCATCCTTAAGCGCCTTCACCATGGCCTGGTCCATCGATGCGGCATGCATCACCAGCGGGATTTTCAGGCCGGCCTGGTGATACTGGCGCAAAAACGCGATGCCCATGCCGCCGGGCTGGAAGCCGTGGACGACCTCGGGGTTGGCGGCCCGGATTTCGGCGATTTCCACGGCAAAGTCGGTCTGCCCCAGGTTGGTATATTTCTCCGCGACGATTTCGCCGCCAAACTCCCGCTTGAAGGCCTGCAGCATGTCCTTGCCGGACGGATAGTTCGGCGCCAGGATAAATGCTTTCTTGTAACCGAGCGACTTTGCCAGCGCGCCGACGCTTTCGCCCTGCCCGTCATTCTGGAAGGAAACGACGAAGTAGTTCGGGTTGCAGTCCTTGCCGGCAAAGGCGGTCGCAGCGGAGTTCGGGCTGACATAGATGGCGCCGGCTTCAAGCACGTCCGGCACAACTGCGGCCGCGACGTTTCCGAAAACAATGCCGGTGAAAATCTTGGCGTTACTGGACTTGAGGAAGCGGTCGGCGATCGCCTTGGCCTGACCGGGCTTGACGCCGTCGTCTTCGATCATCACCTCCGGCTTGTTGCCCTCGAACGGCCCGCCCTTGGCCTCGACCGCGAGCATGAACCCGTCACGGATATCGGCACCAAGATAGCCGGCGGGACCCGACAGGGTCGTGATCAGACCGATCTTGACGGGGTCCTTCGCCAGTGCCGGGCCGCCGACCAGAGCCAGCGCCACGATGGCGCAAACGCCTTTGAATACATGCATTTCCGGACCTTTCCTCGTAACACGCCAGAGCCACGTTCTGGCGCAAGTCGACAAGACCTGCGGGCAGCCGATCCTGCCGCATTTCGTGGCAGGCAGTCTCAATGGCGGGTCAGCATCGCGCAAGCACAAAAGTACGGCTTGGCGTCGCAGTTGCGGTGCACTAATCGTTGCTCATGAAGCTACCACGCAACTTCTTCAAGCAATTGGCTACGGGCGCGCCTGCCCCGATGCGCGAATTGCCGGTCCGGCTGGAGCGCATGATCCATTTCGTGCCGCCGCATATCGAAAAGGTCACAGCAAAGGTGCCGCAGCTCGCGCGCGAGGTCGACGTGGTGCTGGGCAATCTCGAGGACGCGATCCCAGCCGACGCCAAGAAGGCCGCGCGCGACGGCTTCATCGCCATGGCAAAAGCCACCGACTTTGGCGCGACCGGTCTGTGGACCCGCATCAACGCGCTCAATTCGCCATGGGTGCTGGACGACATCACAGAACTGGTCGCCGCCATCGGCAACAAGCTCGATGTCATCATGCTGCCGAAGGTCGATGGCGTCTGGGATATCCATTATCTCGACCAGTTGCTGGCGCAGCTCGAGGCGCGGCACGAGGTGAAGAAGCCGATCCTCATTCACGCCATTCTGGAAACTGCCGAAGGCGTCATGAATGTCGAGGCCATTGCGGCCGCCTCCCCGCGCATGCAAGGCATCAGCCTGGGGCCTGCCGACCTCGCGGCCTCGCGTGCGATGAAGACCACGCGTGTCGGTGGCGGGCATCCGGAATACAAGGTGCTGGCGGATGCCGCCCCTAGCGGCGGCCCGCGCACCGGATTCCAGCAGGACCTCTGGCATTACACCCTTGGCAAGATGGTCGATGCCTGCGCCGCCGCCGGCATCAAGCCCTTCTATGGGCCGTTCGGAGACTTTTCGGATCAGGAAGCGTGCGAGGTCCAGTTCCGCGACGCCTTCCTGATGGGATGCGCCGGAGCGTGGTCGCTACACCCGACCCAGGTCGCGATCGCCAAGCGCGTGTTCTCGCCGGACCCGGACGAAGTGGCCTTCGCGAGGAAGATTCTGGACGCCATGCCGGACGGCACCGGCGCGGTCATGATCGACGGCAAGATGCAGGACGACGCGACCTGGAAACAGGCCAAGGTGGTGGTCGATCTGGCGAAGCTGGTTGCGGCCAAGGACCCGGATCTGGCGGCGCGCTATGGCCTATAAGGCCGAGAGCCGCGCCGACTCCGGACTTGCGAAAGCCTCATATCTCGCCCCCGGAGGGATGACGCGCGCGGCTGCGCTTCCTATTATTGTGTCATGAGCAGAACAGAGCCGCGCACGGCGAAATTCCATATCGGGCAGGTGGTGAAGCACCGCATTTTTTCATTCCGCGGTGTGATCTTCGATATCGATCCGACCTTCAGCAACACCGAGGAATGGTGGCTGTCGATCCCTGCCGAGGTGCGTCCCTCCAAGGACCAGCCCTTCTACCACCTGTTCGCCGAAAACGGCGAAACCGAATACGTCGCCTATGTGTCGGAGCAGAACCTGCAGGCCGACCATTCGGCCGAACCGATCCGCCATCCGCAGGTGCGGGAGATGTTCGTGAAGGACGGGCGCGGCGCCTATCGGCCGCGCGATCTCATCGTGAACTAGGCCGGAACGACATCATCGGCCGGCGCATGAACACGGCGCTCTGGTTCAGCGTGAACCTGAACACAGCCTATCACTTCTTTTGCTGCTGCAATTGCTCGCCGCGCTTGCGCAGTTGTTCCTGAAGCTTCTTGTTCTGCGCCTCGAGGTCCTTCGGATCGGTTGCCGGGCCGTCATAGGCCTTGGCGAACCCGTCCAGCGGCAGCGCCAGCGTCATCACGCTCTGCGCCATGTTGTAGGCCTGCACGTAAAGATTCTGGCCCTTCTTGAGCTTGGTCACCAGGTCGGCGTTGGCTTCCGCCTGTGCCATGCAGCCGCCGCCAGAACAAACCACGATCGGGAGCACCATCGCGCCCTGCTCGTCATTGTCGACCAGCACGCGGGTGCCGCGCGGCAGGAGAACGCCCATTGGCAGCATGATCTGCAGGATCTTGCGTGCATCGCCGTCGACTTCCATCAGCACCGCGCCGACCATCGGCGTTCCGGAATCCAGACGTCCGTCGTTGCCGATGCGGCACAGGGTCTTGCCGCCCGCCTGGGGGTCCGTGCTGCAGAGCTTGGCCCAGTTCGAATAGACCATCGGCGGGATTTCAGGCGCTGGCGGCGGCGCCGGCTCCGCCTGCTGGGCCTGACTTTTCGGGGCGGCCTTGGGTGCCTTTTGCTGCGCCGCGGTTTCCGCCAGCGAACTCAGCACGAGCACGCCAGCCAGCACCAAAGCCGGAGCGATCCTGGTGAGCCAATGCGTCCATAACGATGAGAAAACATAAGTCATGCGTCGATTTCCTCGATCTGCGGGGCGCCGCCGGAAGATGATACCGGTAACGTGCCGCCTCCATCGCAGCGGAAGCGTGACTCCACTGCCCTTCGCCCTGGCCCGTCCATTCCAGACCGGGCGCCGAAATAAAAAGGGCGCGCCCTGCGACGCGCCCTACCATAGCAACATGCGCCGGCGAAGCGGCGCATTGTCGCCTGCCCGACGCTATTTGGGCTTGCCGCCTTCCAGCTTCTGCCGCTGATCGTTGGCGCGCTTCTGCAATTCGTCCTGCAACTGCTTGTTTTTCTCTTCGAGCTGCTTCGGATCGGTCGGCGGCCCGTCATAGGCCTTGGCGAAATCGCCGAGCGGCAGCGCCAGCGTCATCACGCTCTGCGCCATGTTGTAGGCCTGCACGTAAAGATTCTGGCCCTTCTTGAGCTTCTGCACGAGGTCGCCGGTGACTTCCAGATGCGCGATACAACCGCCATTGGCGCAGGTGAGGAACGTCCCGATGATCGCCGACGGCTCGTCGCGATCGACCACGACCCGGGTGCCCTTGGGCAGATAAACGCCCGGCGGCAGCATAATCTGGAGGACCTTCTTTCCCTCGCCTTCCATCTCCATCAGAATCGCGGCCACCACCGGCATGCCCGATTCAAGCCGGCCGTCCTTGCCGGTCTGACAGATCTGCTTGGATCCCTGTTCAGGCCCCTTGCCGCAGATCTTGGTCCAGTTCGAATAAATCAGCGGCGGCATGGCCTGCTCTTGCTGGCCACCCGCTGCGGGCGCTGCCGGAGCGGCCGGTGCCGCGCCACCCTTTTGCTGGCCCTTGGGAGCGGCCTTTTGCGCGGGGGCCTGCGCCGAAGCTGGGGCGTAGCCGGCGGCCGAAAAACCCGCGATCGCAGCAACGAGTGTGAGCATCCGGGCGACCGGCCGGGCCGGTGCGGACGCAGACCAATACGTCATGATCCTACTTGTCCTCATTAATCGCCGCGTGCAGCAGCGGTGGGCCCTGTGGCAGCCAAGCCGCTGTCTCAATGCCAAAAAAGGCGACAGCGTGACGCCGGGCATGGGCCTGATACCCGAAAACGCCCTCACAATAAAGCTTGAAGGCAAAAATGCCCATGTGAGGCGCAACACCGCAGCGATCGTGGCGCCGTTCCATATATGACTGGGCAACGTTGAACGAATCGGATCGCCTGCTTTGAGACCGACGCTCCCGTCCCGTCCCCGCAGCGGCTTATGGCCGATCGCCGCTTTTGTAATGATGCTCGCCGTCCGGCTGATGGACCCGGCCGCAGCGTCGGCCGCCGGCGCGCAGCATGCGATCGCCATGCATGGCGAACCGAAGATGCCGGCGGGTTTCTCGGCAATGCCGTATGTCAATCCCGATGCGCCGAAGGGCGGGCGGCTGACACTCGGCGTTCAGGGCACCTTCGACACCGTCAACCCGCTGGTGGTGAGGGGTCTGTCGCTTCCCAATATCCGCGGCTACGTCATCGAGGGCCTGATGGCGCGCGGCTACGACGAGCCGTTCACGCTCTACGGCCTGCTCGCCGAGAGTGTCGAGACCGACGATCAACGCAGCTACGTCATCTTCAATCTCAATCCGCGTGCGCGCTTTTCCGACGGCAGGCCGGTGACTCCGGAGGACGTGGTGTTCACGTGGCAATTGCTGCGCGACAAGGGCCGTCCCAATCACCGCACCTATTATGCGAAGGTCGCCAGGGCCGAGATCACCGGTCCGCATTCGGTGCGTTTCGACCTGGCCGGGAACAACGACCGGGAACTGCCGCTGATCCTTGGTCTGATGCCGGTCCTGCCGAAACACGCGATCGACCCCGCGCATTTCGAAGAGACTACCTTCACGCCGCTTGTCTCCAGCGGTCCCTACATCGTCAAGTCGGTCGATCCCGGACGCAGCGCCACCTTCGTGCGCAACCCGGATTATTGGGGCGCTGACCTGCCGATCAATCGCGGCTTGTGGAATTTCGACGAGATAAAGTTCGATTTCTATCGCGACGAGAACGCCTTGTTCGAGGCCTTCAAGAAAGGTCTTTATGACCTTCGCGTGGAGAGCGACGTTACCCGCTGGCAGACCGGCTACGATACGCCTGCCTTCAAGGCCGGCCGCTATGTGAAGGAAACGTTCCGCAACAGCACACCGGTCGGCATGAGCGGGCTCGTCTTCAACACCCGGCGTCCGATCTTTGCCGATATCCGGGTACGGGAAGCGCTGGCCTCGCTGTTCGACTTCGAATGGGTCAACAAGAATTTCTTCTTCGGCGTGCAGAAGCGGACCGCGAGTTATTTCGAAGGATCGAACCTGTCGTCGGTCGGGCGCCCGGCGGATGAACGCGAACGCGCCTGGCTGGCGGCTTTTCCGGGCGCCGTCCGCGAGGACGTGCTCGATGGACGCTATCTGCCCTCGGTAACCGACGGCTCGGGCCGGGACCGCGAGGTGCTCAAGAAGGCGCTCGCGCTGCTTTCCGCGGCCGGATACGAACTGGAAGGCACGGTTCTGCGGCACCGCGAGACCCACGAGCCGCTGACCTTCGAAATCCTGGTCAGCACCCGCGACCATGAGCGAATCGCACTCGCCTATGCCCGCGACCTCAAGCGGGTGGGAATCGCGGCCACCGTCCGCAGCGTGGACGCCGTACAATTCGACCGGCGCCGACTCACCTATGATTACGATATGATGCCGTATCGCTGGGATCAGTCGCTTTCGCCCGGCAACGAACAAAGCTTCTATTGGGGATCCGCGTCCGCCGACGTTGACGGAACGCGCAACTACATGGGCGCCAGGAGCAAGGCTATCGATGCCATGATCGCGCAACTCCTGATCGCGCGCGACCGCGACCCCTTCGAATCCGCCGTCCGCGCGCTCGACCGGGTGTTGATCTCCGGTTTCTATGTCGTGCCGCTGTTCCACCTGCCCGATCAATGGGTGGCACGCTGGACCCGTGTGGACCATCCCAAGGTGACGCCACTGTTTGGCTTCCTGCCGGAATCCTGGTGGCACAAGCCGGGCCCGTAACCATGCCCATCACCGTTCCCGCGCCCCCCGTCCCTTCGCTCGACGCGATTCTGAAGGCGCAGGCCGTCCGCAATCCCCACGGAACGGCGCTGATCGATCCGCCGGACATCGCATCCGTGACCGGCGATGCCCCTCGCCGCTTCACCTACGCGCAGGCGGAGCGTGCGGTCGCCGCAATCGCCGCGCGACTGCATGAGATCGGACTTGCACCCGGCACCGTCGTCGGACTGCAGATGCCCAACACTGCGGCCAGCATCATGACGCTGCTCGCGATCATGCGCGCCGGCATGATTGCCGCGCCGCTGCCGCTGTTGTGGCGTCGCAGCGATTGCGTCGCGGCTTTGTCGGAATCCGGTGCGCGCGCCATCGTCACCTGCGGCCATGTGGCAGGCTTCGATCACGGTGGGCTTGCACTCGAGGTTGCGGCCGAACTCTTTCCGATCCGCGCAGTGTGTGGATTTGGCTGCGCCGCCGCCGACGGCATCGTCCCGCTCGACGATCTGCTGGCATCCGCCGAAGAACATCCGGACACGGTGCTGTTTCAGGATAGCGCCGGTGCGCCGTTCGCGCTGATCACATTCGATACCACTTCCGGCGGCGTCGTTCCGGTCGCGCGCAATACGACGCAATTGCTGACCGCCGGGCGCCTCGTTCGTCAACGCGCGGAGATCGGACCTGATGTCGTCATCCTGTCGACATTGCCGGCGACATCCTGTGCCGGGATATCTGCCGCTCTGGTGCCGTGGCTTTTGAGCGGCGGTACACTCGTCCTGCATCATCCGATCGATCCGGTCACGCTGCGGCAACAGATCGAACGCGAACATTGCAATGCGCTTGTGGTGCCGGATGCAATGCTGTCCGCGCTGTGCGCCTGCGAATGGCTTGAGCCCGCCGGCATCCATGGCGTGGTCTCGATCTGGCGCGCGCCCGAGCGGTTTGCCGCCGCGGCGCAATGGACAAATCTCGATGTCACCCTCGTCGATGTTGCCGCGTTCGGCGAAACCGCATTGCTTGCCGCACGCCGTTCTCCCGGCGGGCGGACCCTGCCCTGGCCGACCGGTCCATTGTCGATTGCACCCGGCGGGCCGGATTGCGCGGACGTCACGCTGCTGCCGAACGGCACGCTCGGCATTCAGGGCGCGCTCGCCGCAGCTTCGTTCGATCCATATGGTTCCGAGACGGTTACCGCGACCGCCGGAAACAGCGGTTACGTCGATACCGGTTATTCTTGCCGTTTGATTGCCGAGGACCAGTCACTGGTCGTGACCGCAGCGCCAGCGGGCTTGGTTGCGGTCGGCGGCTACCGCTTCGCCATCAACGATTTGCAATTGATGGTGCGCGGAATCGACAGCAATAGCGTCGTCGCCGCACTTCCGCATGCCTTGTCCGGTCACCGGCTGGCCGGACATGCCGCCGATCCGGCGGCAATGCGCGACATGCTTCAAACGATGGGCATGAACCCGTTGCTGTCGGCAGCGTTCCGGGATCGCGCTGCATGACAATTTGCGGCCTTGCGTTGACCACGCATTAATGGCGGGCACGCTAGCGTCTGCGCCTCATCACAGGGACGCAGACATGTCGTTGCAAGGACCGGTCGTCGTTATCGCCGAACGCAGTTCGCCGGATCTGATCGCTGCCTTATCCGAGGCCGGCGCCTTTCCGGTGATCGAAGCGTCGTGCGCGCAGGCGCGCGCCGCGATCGAGGCCGCCGATCCGTCCGCAATCGTTCTGGCTGACGGTCACGCCGCGAGTGATCCCGCGCTGGGCGAAAGCCTGACGCGCAGCATCACGCGCCGCACGCCGATCGTGCCGGTTGTCGCCTGCGCCGTCGGCGACAATGCGCTGCCCTATCGCGAAGCGCTTGCGATGCCGGCGGACGCAACACCGCAGGCAATTGCCGCGCGGCTGCTGTCGGTCCTGCGGGTGCGCGCGCTGCATGCGAGCGTACTGCGCCGCGCCGAAGCCGCACGGTCGGCGGGGCAACCGATCCCGCGGACTGCCGTCAACGATCCGCTCGAGGACGCGACCGTCATTCTCGCCGGCCGCGGACGCTGCTATCCGCATCTGTCGGTCGCGCTGGGAGAGCGAACCGGGGTGATCGGCGTACTGACCATCGAGGCTGCCGCGCGCTATCTGAAATCGCGCGATGCCGACGGACTCGTCATCGGCGACGGATTTTATCCGCACAATGTCGATGCGCTGCTGACCGTGATCGCCGAGGATTCGCGCTTCCGCGATCTGCCGGTCGGACTGATTGGGCGGCCGAGCAACATCGATACGCGGCGCCTGCCGCATCTCATTTCGGCGAACGAACCCGGCTGTCTGGTATCGCGGATCCTTCCGCTGGTCCGGCTGCACGCCTTCGAGGCCCGGCTCCGCCGCGCGCTCGATGCCTTTGTCAAGGACGGCGTCATCGATCCGCTGACCGGATTGATGAACGAGCCCGCCTTCATGGCCGAACTCGACCGGGTCATTCGCGACGCCAGCCGCCGTTCCAGCGGCCTGTCGGTGGCGCGCCTGACATTCGATCCGGATATCGACGCGCGCGCCCTGAACGACGCGGCCCGCCTCATTTCCAAGCTGGTGCGCGGTGCCGACTTCGCCTGCCGCGATCGCGACGGATCGATCCTGGTGACGTTCGCCGATACCGCGCCGCGACAGGCCCAGACCGTGGCCAAGCGTCTGGTCAGCGTGTTGCGCAACACGATGCTGCAGGCGGGACGACGGCGTCCGGTGGCGCCCGAGATTGCGCTGACGGCGTGGCAATCCACCGACACGCCGGAAACCCTTCTGGCGCGGATCACCGCCTCCGCGGTTGCGGCTTAGTCGCGGGCGGCCTACATCACCCGGACAGGCTTTCCGCAAAAAAGGCAGGTCCGCGAATGACCGATCCCGCAGCGACTGATCCCATCCGCGTCGATGTCGTCTCGGACGTCGTGTGTCCGTGGTGTTTCATCGGCAAGAAGCGGCTCGAACAGGCGATCGCGCTCAATCCGGATATTCCGGTCGAGGTTCACTACCATCCTTACTTCCTCAATGACTGGATTCCGGCCGAAGGCATTTCGCGCGAGCAATATCTGACCACGAAATTTGGCTCGCCCGAGCGCTACAAGGAGATCGCCACCCGCGTCTCCGCCGCGGCAGCGCAGGACGGACTGGTCTATGCCATCGACAAGCTGAGCCGGCAGCCGAACACCACCGACAGTCACCGCCTCATTCACTGGGCCGAGCAGATCGGCAAGGCGCCGCAGATGAAGCAGCGGCTGATGGAGTTGTATTTCTCCGAAGGCGCCGACCTGTCCGACAAGGCGGTGCTGGCGAAGGCCGCCGCCGATGTCGGGCTCGATGAGAATGAGACCGCGAAGAAACTCGCGTCGGACGACGATCTCGCCATCGTGTCGCAGCGCGTGGAGCAGGCGAAGTCCGCGGGCATCCAGGGCGTGCCGTTCTTCATCTTCGACAACGCCATGGCGGTTTCGGGCGCGCAGGCGCCGGAGCAGCTTGCCAGCGTGATCCGCAAGGCTGCGGACGAGCGCAAGCAGAAGGCGGCTGGCTAAGCCGCCTTCTTGCCCTCGGCGATCTTCACCAGGTTGCGCAGGATCTTCGTCGTACCGAGCAGGCGCTGCACCGGCTTCGGCCAATCGTCGAGGAACACGACCTTCTGGTCCGGCCGCACCTTGGCGATCGGCGCCTGACCGGCGATATAGCGCATCAGGCCCTCCGGATTGGCGAAGCTGTTGTCGCGGAATTGCAGCACCGCGCCCTTCTGGCCGGTATCGATCCGCTCGACATTGGCGCGCTTCGACAGAAGCTTGATGACCACGATCTGCAGCAGGTGCTTGACCTCTTCCGGCAGCGGACCGAAGCGGTCGACCAGTTCGGCGGCGAAGCTTTCGATCTCCTGCTCGTTCTCGACCGTCGCGATGCGGCGATAAAGTCCGAGCCGCACCGACAGGTCAGCAACGTAATCTTCGGGAATGAGCACAGGCGTACCGACCGTGATCTGCGGCGACCATTGATCCGCCATCGGCTCGGTGATGCCGGCCTTCAGCGCGGTGACGGCCTCTTCCAGCATCTGTTGATACAATTCGAATCCGACTTCCTTGATGTGACCGGATTGCTCCTCGCCCAGAAGATTACCGGCGCCGCGGATGTCGAGGTCGTGCGACGCAAGCTGGAAACCGGCGCCCAGCGTATCGAGCGACTGCAGGACCTTGAGGCGACGCTCGGCCTGCGCGGTGATGCGCTTCTCCGCAGGCAGCGTGAACAGCGAATAGGCCCGGATCTTCGAGCGCCCCACCCGGCCGCGCAATTGATAAAGCTGCGCCAGCCCGAACCGATCGGCCCGGTGCACGATCAGCGTATTGGCGGTCGGGATGTCGAGACCGGATTCGACGATGGTGGTGGAGATCAGCACGTCGAACTTGCCGTCATAGAAGGCCGACATGATGTCTTCCAGCATTGTCGGCGGCATCTGGCCATGCGCCACCGAGACCTTCACCTCCGGGACGGTCTTGTCGAAGAACTCCTTGGCGCCGGCAAGGTCCTCGATGCGCGGACAGACATAGAAGGATTGCCCGCCGCGATAGCGCTCACGCAGGATCGCCTCACGCACAACAATTGGGTCAAAGGGCGAGACGAAGGTGCGCACTGCCAGCCGATCGACCGGCGGCGATGCAATCAGGGAAAGGTCGCGCACGCCGGTCAGGGCAAGCTGCAACGTACGCGGGATCGGGGTCGCAGTCAGCGTCAGCATGTGAACTTCGGCGCGCAACGTCTTCAGCTTCTCTTTGTGCGCGACGCCGAAATGCTGTTCCTCGTCGACGATCACCAGCGCCAGGTCGTTGAACTTCACGTTCTTGCCGAGCAGCGCATGGGTGCCGACGACGATGTCGAGGGTGCCGTCCGCCAGCGCCTTGCGGGTCGCCGACAGGTCGGCGGTTGAGACCAGCCGTGACGCCTGCCCGATCTTGACCGGGAAACCGTGAAAGCGCTCGGTGAAGGTCTTGTAATGCTGCCGCGCGAGCAAGGTGGTGGGCACAACGACGGCCACCTGCTTGCCGCTCATCGCCGCGACAAAAGCAGCCCGTAACGCCACTTCGGTCTTGCCGAAACCGACATCGCCGCAGACCAGACGGTCCATCGGCCGGCCGGACGCGAGATCCTCCAAAGCGGCATCGATCGCGGCCTGCTGATCCTCGGTTTCCTCATAGGGAAAGCCGGCGCAGAACTCGTCGTACATCCCCGGCGGCACGGTGAGCTTTTGCGCTTCGCGCAATTTGCGCTCGGCCGCGATCTTCATCAGTTCATGCGCAATCTCGCGGATGCGGTTCTTCATCCGCGCCTTGCGCGTCTGCCAGCCAGTGCCGCCGAGCCGGTCGAGCTCGACCTCGAGGTCTTCCGACCCGTACCGCGACAGCAGCTCGATATTTTCGACCGGGAGATACAGCTTGTCGCCGCCCGCATAATGCAGTTCGAGGCAGTCATGCGGCGCGCCCGCCGCCTCGATGGTCGAAAGGCCGATGAAGCGACCGATGCCGTGATCGACATGGACCACCAGATCGCCGGCCGACAGGCTGGTCGCTTCGGCGATGAAGTTCTCGGCCTTCTTCGATGCACGGCGCGGCCGCACCAGCCGGTCGCCCAGAATATCCTGCTCGCCGATAATCGCGGCCTGCGTCGTCTCGAAGCCGGATTCGAGCCCGAGGACCGCAAGCGCGACCTCAGTCACCGGGCGCGCCAGCGCCTCCTGCCACGACCCGACATTGACCAGATTGGCGAGACCGTGATCGCGCAGCACATGGCTCATGCGGTCGCGCGCGCCGTCGCTCCAGAGCGCGATCACCACCTGCTTGCGGTCGCGTTGTAATGCGGCAACGTGTTTCACGACCGCGTCGAACACATTGGCATCGGCTTCGGCGCGTTCGGCGCTGAAGTTATGTCCCTGTTTGGTGCCGATATCGACGACGGACGCGCCCTCGCTGTCCGGCAAGGCGAACGGCGTCATCCGCGCGAGCTTCAGGCGCGCAAGCTGAGCGCGCCATTCTTCCTCGGTGAAATACAGTCGCTCTGGCGGCAGCGGCTTGTACGGCACGCCGCCCGCGCCATCCGGAACGGTCTTGCGTGCGTCGTAATAGTCCACGATCTGGGTGATGCGCTCATGCGCGACATCATCGGCCAGCGGTTCGAGTACGACCGGCGTACGGTCGAGATAGTCGAACAGCGTATCCAGGTGATCGTGGAACAGCGGCAGCCAATGCTCCATGCCTGGATAGCGGCGGCCTTCGCTCACCGCCTCATAGAGCAGGTCATCGCGGGTGGCGGCGCCGAACGCCGCCATATAGCCGAGCCGGAACTTGCGGATCGTCTCCGACGTGAGCTGGAACTCCGACACCGGCACGAGATCGAGTGCGCGCAGATCGTACTGCGTCCGCTGCGTCTCCGGATCGAAGGCGCGGATGGTTTCGATCTGGTCGCCGAAAAAGTCGAGCCGCACCGGCTCGCCCATGCCCGGCGCATACAGGTCGAGAATGCCGCCGCGGACCGCGTAATCGCCCGGCTCGCGCACCGTCGAGGCGCGGGTATAGCCGTTCAGTTCGAGCCAGCTTGCGACCCGCTCCATCGGCAAGACGTTGCCTGGCGCGGCCGACAGCGACTGGCCCATCACCATCGTGCGCGGCGGAACGCGCTGCAGGATCGCGTTGACCGTGGTCAGCACCACCGCAGGCTTGTCGCGGGCCTCGACATTGGCGAGCCGCGACAGCGTGGTCATGCGCTGCGCCAGCACCCCGGCATGCGGCGACACCCGGTCGTATGGCAGGCAGTCCCAGGCCGGAAATTCCAGCCGCTCGATCTCGGGCGCGAAGAAAGCAAGCCCGCGGGCGAGCGCGGCGAGACGCTGTCCGTCGCGGCAGACCACCAGCAGGCTGACGGCGGGAGCATCGCGACCGGCCGCGACCGCGCGCGCAAGGTCCGCGATCACCAGCCCCTCGGCGCCATCGGCGACGCCCGACAGGGTCACCGGCTTGCCGGATTTCATCAGTTCGGCAGGCGAATGAATCATCAGCGGTCGCCGGAATTGTGAAAGCGGATGATCCGGTCGAGCAGATCGGAGCGCTGCGCGTCGGGAATGGTGGCCTCTCCGGTCACCCAGACGTAGAGATCGTGATCGGGCACGTTGTCGAGCAGCCTTTCATAGGTATCCAGATCGGCATCGGACAAATCGGCGATATGCGCATCCGCAAAACGGCCGAGCACCAGATCGGTTTCCCGGATCCCGCGATGCCAGGACCGGAACAGCAGCCGCCGCTGCCGCTCGTTCAACCCTTCGCTCGATCGTGTCGACCCGGTCATGCCAAAAAACCTGAAAACGCCAAAAGCCCGGACGGGCCGGGCGGGCGTATATAAGCGCGATCCCGAAAAGTGGAAACCGGTTTTCGGAACGATCGCGCGCGCAAAAGAGGGCGATGTAGCGGCTCTGTCAGCCCGGCTGTGATACTGCTCTGCCATGCGGCCAACCCTGCTCGATCCACTCTTTGCGGCCATCACCGCGCTTCCGGGCATCGGCCCGAAGTTGGAAAAGCTGTATCGGCGCCTGCTCGGCCGCGATGACGAACCGCGAATCGTCGACCTCCTGTTCCATCTGCCCGGCAGCGCGATCGACCGGCGCGCGCGGCCGAAGCTGCGCGAGGTCGAGCCCGGCGCGGTGGTGACCGTGAAGGTCACGGTCGACCGCCACCGTCCCGCTCCGCCAGGCCGCGACCGCGCTCCGCATCTGATCTATGCCAGCGACGAGACTGGCGACCTGGTCATCACCTATTTCCGCGCCCGCAAGGAGTATCTGGAGAAGCTCTTTCCGGTCGGCGAAATCCGCTACGTCTCCGGCACCACCGCGTTCTATGACGGCATGCTGCAGATGGTGCATCCGGATCGCGTGGTCGACGAGAAAGGTCTCGCCGCCTTGCCGATGATCGAGCCGGTCTATCCACTCACCGAGGGCATTACCGCAAACATGATCGTGAAGGCCATGGATGCGGCACTTGCAAAGGTGCCGGAGCTGCCGGAATGGCAGGAGCCGGCCTTTCAGGACAAGAACGGTTTCCCGGCCTTCGGTCCCGCGCTCCGCACCCTGCACCGGCCGCACGAGCTGGACGACCTCGCACCGGAAGGTCCGGCGCGCACGCGGCTCGCCTATGACGAGCTTCTGGCCAGCCAGCTCGCACTCGGTCTGATGCGCGCGCATAACCGCAAGCGCGCAGGCCGCACGCATGCCGGCGACGGCCACCTGCGCCGCGCGATCGTCGCAGCCCTGCCCTATTCGCTGACGCTGTCGCAAGCACGCGCGCTCGATGCGATCGTCGCCGACCTCGGCAAGCCGGAACGGATGGTGCGGCTGCTGCAGGGCGATGTCGGCTCCGGCAAGACCGTGGTCGCGCTGCTCGCGGCCGCGGCCGTGATCGAAACCGGACGGCAGGCGGCGCTGATGGCGCCGACCGAAATCCTGGCGCGCCAGCATTTCAACACCATCGCCCCGCTCGCCGAGGCGGTGGGCATCCGCGCCGCGATCCTGACCGGGCGCGAACGCGGCAAGGACCGGAGCGAACTCATCGCCAGACTTGCTGCGGGCGATATCCATATCCTGGTCGGCACCCATGCTCTGTTCCAGGACGACGTGGCGTTCCGCGATCTGGCCTTGGCGATCGTCGACGAGCAGCACCGGTTCGGCGTGCATCAGCGGCTTGCGCTGGTGAACAAGGGCGAAGCGGTCGACATGCTGGTCACCACCGCAACGCCGATCCCCCGCACGCTGGTGCTGACCTATTTCGGTGACATGGACATTTCGGAATTGCGCGAGAAGCCGGCCGGTCGCCAGCCGATCGATACCCGCACCATTCCGCTCGACCGGCTGGCGGAGGTGACCGACGCCGTCGGGCGCGCACTCATGGAGGGGCAGCGGGTCTACTGGGTCTGTCCGCTGGTGGAGGAATCGGAGAGCAGCGATCTCGCCGCCGCCGAAGACCGCTTCAAGACGTTGCGCAAGCGCTTCGGCAAGGCGGTCGATCTCGTACACGGCCAGATGCGCGGCTCGGAGAAGGACGAGGCCATGCGGCGCTTCTCCATCGGCGAGACGCAATTGCTGGTCTCGACTACGGTGATCGAGGTTGGCGTCGATGTGCCGGAGGCGACCGTGATGGTGATCGAGCACGCCGAACGCTTCGGGCTCGCGCAGTTGCACCAGCTTCGTGGCCGTATCGGACGCGGCCATGGCAAGTCGACCTGCCTGCTCCTGTATCGCGCGCCGCTCGGCGAGACCGCCAAGGCGCGTCTGGCGATCATGCGCGAAACCGAGGATGGCTTCCGCATCGCCGAGGAGGACCTGAAGCTGCGCGGTGAAGGCGATGTCCTCGGCACCAGACAAAGCGGCATGCCGGCCTTTCGCATCGCCTCGGCCGAGGTGCACGGGCATCTGCTGCCGGTCGCACGCGACGATGCGCGGCTGATCCTCAATCGCGATGCCGCGCTCGCAAGCGAGCGCGGCAAGGCATTGCGGGTCCTGCTCTATCTGTTCGAGCGCGACGACGCGATCCGGCTCATCGACGCGGGATGATCACTCGCCCAGCGGATTGGGTCCGAACCGGTTGGGTCCCGACGTCCCGCGCGAAGCGAACCACACGATCAGTACGATCGTCCCGATCAGCACGATGAAATGCAGCAACTGCCACCAGCCGGAGCGATCGATGTCGTGCAACCGGCGCGCGCCGACCGCAAGACTGGGAATAAGGGTCGCAAGACTGAACAGCGAATTGATCGGCGACCAGCCCTCGGCGCCTAAGATTGCCGTATCGATACCAGCGGTGATCAATCCGCCAATAAACGTGAACAACACCCAGTACCAGAAAGCCGAACGCTGGGCGCGCCCGTTGAAGCTCGCGTAGTTTTGAAACCCTGATGTAATTGCTTCAGTGAAGTTCATCGCCCCGTCTCCCCGTTGATGAAAACACGCACGCCCTACACGCTAGGCTCCTTCGCCTTGTCGTCGCGCGCGGTCTGCGCGATTCGCGCAGCGGCGGCCATGGCCGCGACTCCGTTTCCAGTGGCGCTTGCCGCACCAGGCTGGATCATGCCGGCCGACATGATCAGGGTCGCCGCCTGTTCGACGGGAATCTCAAGTTCGATGATATCCTTCCGCGGGACGTAGAAGTAGAAGCCGGTTGTCGGGTTGGGTGTGCAGGGCAGGAATACCGAGATATGGTCGTCGCCTCCCGGCAGGCGGCCGGCGACCTCCTCGCTCGGTGGTTGAGAGATGAAGACCAGCGACCACATTCCGGGCGCGGGAAATTCCACCAGTCCCACTTTCCGGAAGCTCGTTCCCGATTTCGAGAACAGCATCTGGAAGACCTGCTTCACCGTCTTGTAGATCGGACGCACGATCGGCATCCGGTCGATCAGGTGATCGCCGAGCTGAACCAGCGTGCGGCCGACCAGGTTCGCGGTCAGGAATCCGAGCAGCGTCAGGGCAAGCAGCGCGATGACCAGCCCGGAGCCCGGAATTTTCCACGGCAGGTAGGTCTCGGGCCGATACAATTCCGGGATCAGCGGACGGACGGCGTCGTCGACCCAGGTGACGAAAGCCGAGATCAGCCAGGCGGTGATCGCAAGCGGTCCAGCGACCACGAGCCCGGTCAGAAAATAGTTGCGCAGCCGCGCGCCGATGCCCTGCGGTGGCAGGTCGGTTTCTACAATGTCCGGAGGGGGTGGGCTCTGTTCGGTCATGCGGCTTCGTGGCGGCTCCAGCGGACCGCTTTATAGCCTGTTCGCCGGGATTTGCGACGGAACCGAGGCGGATTATTCGACCGTCACCGATTTCGCCAGGTTGCGCGGCTGGTCGATGTCGGTCCCGAGCGCCACTGCCGCATAATAGGCCAGCAGTTGCACCGGCAGCGCGTAGACCAGCGGCGTGACCGAGTTCGGCATATCCGGCAGGGTGATCGTGGTCACCCCCGGCATCGCCGCCTCGGCCGCCCCCCTCGCGTCGGTCAACAGGATGATCCGTCCGCCGCGGGCCGCCACCTCCTGCATGTTGGAGACGGTCTTTTCAAACACGCTGTCATACGGCGCGGTCACGATCACCGGCATGGTCTCGTCGATCAGCGCAATCGGTCCATGCTTCAGTTCGCCGGCGGCATAGCCTTCGGCGTGGATATAGGAGATTTCCTTCAGCTTGAGCGCGCCTTCGAGCGCCAGCGGATAGCTGGTGCCGCGCCCGAGATAGAGTACGTCGCGGCTCTTGCTGAGATCGCGCGCCAACAATTCGATTTCACCTTCGAGCTTCAGCGTCTCGTTCATTTGCCGCGGCACCTCGATCAGCGCCCGCACCAGCTTGCGCTCTTCGCTCTCGCTGAGCACACCGCGCGCGCGCCCCGCTGCAATGGCAAGACACGCCAGAACCGCGAGCTGGCAGGTGAAGGCCTTGGTGGAGGCGACGCCGATTTCCGGCCCCGCCAGCGTCGGCATGATGACGCTGCTTTCGCGCGCGATGGTCGACGTCTGGACGTTGACGACCGCCAGCACGGATTGCCCCTGCTCCTTGGCATAGCGCAGCGACGCAAGCGTGTCGGCGGTCTCGCCCGACTGCGACACGACGATGGTAAGATCGCCCTTGCGCAGCGGCGCTTCCCGGTAGCGGAATTCGGACGCGACATCGATTTCGACCGGAAGCCGCGCATAGCGCTCGAACCAGTATTTCGCCACCAGGCCGGCATAATATGCGGTGCCGCAGGCCGAGATCGACACCCGGTCGAGGGTCTTGAAGTCGAACGGCAATTTACCCGGAAGCGTGACGCATTCCTTCGCCATGTCGAGATAATGCGCCAGCGTATGCGCGACCACTTCGGGCTGTTCGTGAATCTCCTTCGCCATGAAATGGCGATGGTTGCCCTTGTCGACCAGGAACGCCGAGCCGGTGGTCTTGATGACCGGTCGCGTCACCGGTTCGCCGGCCTCGTTGAAAATCTGTACGCTGCCGCGTCGGATCACGGCCCAGTCGCCTTCCTCGAGATAGGAAATGGTGTCGGTGAAGGGGGCCAGCGCAAGCGCATCGGAGCCCAGATACATCTCCTCCGCGCCATGTCCGACCGCCAGCGGCGATCCCTTGCGCGCCCCGATCATCAGATCGTCTTCGCCCGCGAAGATGAAGGCCAGGGCAAAGGCGCCGCGCAGCCGCGGAAGCGCCGCCCGCACCGCATCGACCGGCGACTTACCCTTCTTCATTTCTTCGGTGACGAGATGCGCCACCACTTCGGTGTCGGTCTCGGTGCCGAACCGCGCGCCCTCTTTTTCGAGTTGCTCGCGCAGCTCGCGGAAATTCTCGATGATGCCGTTATGGACCACCGCGAGGCGCTCGGTGGCATGGGGATGGGCGTTGTTTTCGGTCGGCTTGCCGTGGGTCGCCCAGCGGGTATGGCCGATGCCGGCCAGGCCTGAGAGCGGTTCGCGGCTGAGCCGGTCCTGCAGATTGCGGAGCTTGCCTTCGGCGCGCCGGCGTTCGAGATGCCCGTTCTCGACCGTGGCGATGCCGGCCGAATCGTAGCCGCGATATTCCAGCCGCTTCAGGGCGTCGACGAGCTGGCCCGCGACCGGCTCACGCCCGAGAATTCCGACAATGCCGCACATACCGTGCCGATCCCCCGCCGAGATTTGAGTCTCGATACCCCGCCGCCGTTAGAACCGCATCCGCCTGACCGCGGAAATCACAATGCGTTTCGGCCTGTAACCGGGATCGAGCGCGGCGGGAAGACGCTCAACTGCCGCCCTTCTTGCCCGCCGCCTTCAGGCTGCGCAAGCGTGACGCCCAGCCTTCCTTAATGACCTGCCGGACCCGTCCGAGCGCAAGCGAATCCCGCGGCACCGACTCGGTAATGACCGAACCCGAACCGATATAGGCCCCGTCGCCGATGCTCACAGGCGCGACAAGAGAGGAATTCGAGCCGACGAAGGCGCCCTTGCCGACCTCGGTCCGGTGCTTCCCGGCGCCGTCATAATTACAGAAGATAGTGCCCGCACCGATATTAGCGCCCTCGCCCACGCGCGCGTCGCCGATATAGGCGAGGTGGTTGGCCTTGGCGCCGTCTGCGAATTCCGCCTGCTTCACCTCGACGAAATTACCGATCTTCGCGCCCTTGCCGATGCGCGCACCGGGACGAAGGCGCGCGAACGGACCGATCAGGGCGCCCTCGCCGATATGGGCCTCGGTCAGATGCGAGAACGAATGAATCACCGCGTTCGCCTCCACCGTCACGCCGGGACCGAACACGACATAGGGCTCGATCGTCACGTCGCGTCCGAGCACGGTGTCGGCTGACAGAAACACGGTCTCGGGCGCGATCATCGTCACGCCGGCATCGAGCGCCGCCTGTCGCAACCGCTGCTGCAACACCGCTTCGGTCTCGGCGAGTTGCGCCTTCGTGTTGATGCCTCTCACATCGTCCTCCTCGACTTCGACGGCGACCGCCCGAAGGCCCGCCTCATTCGCTAGCGCGACCGCGTCGGTCAGGTAGTATTCCTTTTTCGCATTGGCATTGCCGATGCGATCGAGCAGACCGAGCGCCCGCCGGCCGTCGAGCGCCATCAGGCCACCATTGCACAGGCCGATCGCGCGTTCGGCCTCGCTCGCATCGTTATGTTCCCGGATCGCGACGAGCTTGCCGCCCTGAACGATGAGACGGCCGTAGCCTGTGGGATCGGCCGGCGTGAATCCCGCAACCGCAACCGCCGCGCCGGCGGAGACCGCGGCGCGAAGCTTCATCAGCGTCTCCGGGCGCACCAGAGGCGTATCGGCAAAGACCACAAGTATGTCATCGAAGCCGCGTTCCAGCGCGCCGCGCGCGGCCAGAACCGCATGTGCGGTGCCGAGGCGCTCCATCTGACGTGCGATCGATGCATTTGGAGAGACTCGCGCAGCTTCCTTTGCCACCGCGTCATGGTCCGGCCCGACCACCACGACGCAATCGGCGGCGCCGGCACGAGCGACCGCGCGCAGCACATGCGCCAGCAGCGGCTCGTTCCCGATCGGGTGCAACACCTTGGGCAGCGACGATCGCATGCGCGTGCCCTCGCCCGCCGCAAGCACCACCGCCAGACATGTTCGTTCCGCCATCACGATCCCCGTTTCAGGTCCGCGTCATAGCCCGGCGGGGTCTCGCGGAAAAGCCGCCGTCCCGGCGCGGCGCTCGTTCCGGGACCGGCGTCCGGCAAGGTTCCCACTGGGCAGGCGCCGCATGTTCTCACACCTGGGCCGGATTGTGCCGGGCAGCCAGGAACACTGGCGGGCCAGCAACGGCCGCTCCTGCTACAGTTTCTCCAAATGATTCGCAGCGAACCAAGACTGTCCGGCACCGTCCGTACGCCTGCGGCCCCCCCGGAGGCACGCGATGACACCGGATTTGGGCCGCTGTTTCACCTCAGCCTTTGGGGTGGAGCGGCAGCGGCCTGCCTGCTGCTGGTGGCGTTCGCCACACGGACCGAGTCCGGTCATGTTCGCATGCTGTCGGCCTATACCGCGTTGACCGGAGCGTCGGCAGAGGAGAAGCGGCAGGCTGCAGCGCGCCAGCGGGAGCTGGACGATGCCCGGCGTATGACCGCAATGATCCGTAACCTCACCGAGGACCGGGATCGGCTGCTGGCCCGCATGACCGTGCTCGAACGCAATTACGAAGACGTAACCGGCTCGATCGGCAAACTCGCCAGTGCCGCCAGCACCGCCAAGCCGCCGGAAGCAGAAGCCGCAGCCATGGCCGCAGTTCCAAACGAGCCGGCCGCGATGCCGGTCGCGAGCGCTCCGGCCACCACGCCGGCACCGGCTGCGGCGCCAGTCCCAACTCCTGCGCCTGCCCCCGCCGCGCTGGAGCAGCCGGGCGCGGTCTCGACCAAATCGCAATTCGGCATCGACATTGGAGGCGCACCGACACTCGCCGGGCTGCGGAGCGCGTGGGATCGCGCCAGCCGCAACCACGCCGTGCTGCTGGACGGCTTGCGGCCGCTGATCGCCGTGCGTGACGGCCGCGCCGGACAGGTCGAGTTGCGGCTGGTGGTCGGACCGATCGGCAACGCCGCCGCCGCCGCCAGACTTTGCGCGGCATTGGCCGGCGCAGGGTTGTCGTGCCAACCGACCATGTTCGAGGGCCAGCGTCTGGCGTTGCGCTAGGTTGCTGCGCACCAGGTTGTCCGGCAGCGGCCGGTTGGGCATAGTCAGGCATGACCTCCCGCACGCTCTTCGCCCCGACCGCGCGCCAGACCAGCTGGCTGATCGCGCTTGGCCTGATCTCGCTCGGCTATGCGCTTTATCTACGTTATCTCGCCATCGAGACGTCGAGCGTTGGGCTCGCCTGTCAGGCCGGATCCCAGACCTGGCTGTGCGCCACCCGCCAATTGGTCATGACCCTGTTCAATCATTCGGTGTTCGGCTGGGTCGCGCTTGGCGCCGCGATCGTCAACCTGTTGCGGCCGACGCTGCCGGTTTTCGCGCTTGGCCTGGCCGCCGCCGCGTTCGGCGTCGTCCTTTATAATGTCGGTCTGGCAGCGCTCGCAGCAGCCCTGCTCATCCTCAGTTTCGCGCGGCCGCTGCGAAGCGAAACCGAACAAGACTGAGCGACAGCAGCAGCAGCAGCAGGCACAGCCAGACCGACTGCCAGTTCACGACACTCTCGTTGAAGAAGATATAGACCGCCGACAATGCCAGCGTGGCCGCGGCCAGCCGCTCGGCGAGCCCCTGCCGCAAGGCGCCGGTGCGGGACCAGAGCGCCAGCACCGCGACCGGGATAATCGAGGCGGTCAGCGGCGCGAACGGAAAGTCCTTGTAGCGCGGGTCGAACACCAGCCCCAACGCGACCTGCACCGCCATCACGGTGGTCGCCACCGCCAGCAGGCCCGCTGTCCATTCGGCACCGGACAGGGCCGGCCCCTCGCGTCTTGCCAGGACGTCGGCAAAGGATGGCAACCGTCCGTCCCGCACCAGCACGAAGGCCAGAGCCAGCGGCGTCAGAGCAGCCAGGGCGATCAGGGCCGCGGATCGCAGCCAGCCGCCAATCCCGAGGCTCTCATAGATCGCCAGTTCGGCCGCCAAGCCGATCATGGCGCCGCCGGCCAGCGCGATGGCCGCGACCGCGACCCAGCGCGATACCGATACATCCCTGCGCCTGCCCCACAGCGCCACGCCAAATACCAGCGCCGCGAATGCGACTCCGGCCGCGGCCTGCTGTCGCCAGAGCGGATGATTGGAGACCGGCTGGCCCCATCCGAATTTCGCCTGCCGGGTGGCGTCGTCCAGCAAGCCCCAATAGCCGCCGACCGTGCCTTCGAGCCTTCGCTTCCAGGGCTGGTCGAAGGCCTCGATCACGTTGACCCGGTAGCCCTTGCGGTTGGCGACGGCGAGAACCTCCTGCAGGACCAGCGCCTGGTTGACCAGCGAGGGCAACGCCCCTTCCCGCATCCGGCCGGCGCTCGGCCAGCCGGTCTCGCCAATCAGGATCTCTTTGCCGGGAAAGGCCGCCGCCATCCGCTCGCGGATCGATTCGACGTGAGCAGCCGCAGCCGTGGCCGGGATCGGGAAGTCCTCCCAGTAAGGGAGGATGTGGATGGTCACGAAATCGACGGCGGAAGCGAGGTCGCGGTTGCGCAGCCAGAATTCCCAGACATCGGCATAGGTGACCGGGACGCCGGTCCGGCTCTTCACTTCACGCAAGAAGGCGGCGACGTTGTCGGCCGACAATTCACCGCGCAGAAGCACCTCGTTGCCGACCACCACCGACTGGATAACGTCCGGGAATTCCTTGGTCAGCCGGACGATGGTCTCGACCTGCTGGCGGTTCTTGTCAGCATTGCTGGACAGCCACAGGCCCTGGATGACTTTCAGACCGACTCGCCGTGCGATCTCCGGCACCTGCTCGAGCCCATGCTCGATCGAATAGGTGCGGATACAGTCGGTCAGCGACTTGAGCCGCACCAGGTCGTCTTCGATCTGCGCGGCGGCAATGTAGGTATCCGCCCGCAGCGGCGACTGATTGCCGCGGAACGGAGCGTAGGAGAGACATTGGAGTTTGTCTCCGGCGCCGCTCGCGCTCGGCATCGCGACCGGCCGGCCGAGCCACCACCATACCAGTGCGATGAGGATCGCCACCACGACAAGGAAGATCGCCGGAAGCAGCGGCCGGGTTAACGTGCGTTCATTCATCAGGAGTCGTCGTCCGTGCTCGCCCAGATCTCGGCCCGCCCTTTCGCACGAACACCGGTGAGCGCCAAATGTCACCGCGATGCGATGTCACGTGCATGCTGGACAAAAGCTGTGAAAGGCGGAAATCTCCTTCCATCGGTGCAAGGCCGCATTGCGGACGGAATCCGATGTAGACTGCAGGCCTTAACACCCACATTGCGCCCAACGCGCCAGAGTATTCAGCCATCATGCCCCGCCCCTTGACCGTCGCGCCTGCTCTCTGCCTTGCCCTGCTCCTCGGCGCCACGCCGGCCCTCGCCCAGAACGAACAGGCCGACAAGGCGAAGCAGCAAGCCGCCGAACAGGCCAAGAAAGACGCCCAGCGGCTGAACGATCTCTCGGAGGTCTCAAAACAGATGACTGGCCCGGCCGGAAATCCGGAATGCGTCTGGGTCGGCCGCCGCGTGGTTCACCGCCTGTTTCAGGACGATCTCGATACGGCCTTCCGCCACATGGACCTGTATGACCGGTTTGGCTGTCCCGGCGGACATATCCAGGCGGCCTTCCGTTGCGTTGTGATGCAGGGGCCGATCGTCGATGCCAAGGCGCAGGAAAACATCCTGAACCGCGTCCATTCATGCTGGGTTAATCCTGCATCGCCTCCTGCTCCTTCCGCTGCGGCGACAACGCCTCAGACAGGAACCACAACGCAATAGCGGCGTTTAAGATTGGCGAAACGGCGTCTACACGTCATCAATTCGCCATGCCGCGATGCGATTGAAAATCTGGCTCACCTGAGCTATTTGACTGTCGTAGCAGGTCGCTGTTCCAGGGGACGGGACAGCATCCTTCACCCAGCCCCGTTTGGTTTCGCGTTCTATGCGCCTGGTCGCGGTGGTCGTCGCGCTCGTAACCTGCGTGCATGCGGGTTTGTGGGCTTTATCCGAAAAGCGAGTTTCAGCGCCGGACATCGATGGCCCGCTGGCCAGCGTCTCCTACGGCAAGCATCCCGATAAGACGGTCGGGATTTCCGAGATCCGCTCCGACCTTCAAAAGCTCGCGCCGCACACCCGCGCGATCCGCACCTATTCGTCGACAAAGGGCCTGGAAATGGTCCCGCAGATCGCCGCCTCGTCGGGGCTGCGCGTCACTGCGGGCGCATGGCTCGGTGGCAGCCTCGACGCCGCTGAGTGGCAGGGCAAAGGCCCGGATGCGACGAACGGTCGCCGCTACCGCGAACGGATGGCCGAACGCGCGCGGAATACGGCCGAGCTGAATGCGGTCATTGACATCGCCCGCCGGAATTCGAACCTCGACGGCCTCGTGCTCGCGAACGAAGCGATCTACCGCGGCGAGACCATCATGTTCGACAACGAGACGTTGTCGCCGGAGGAAGTCGAACTGGCGCGTGCCGCGGCCCAGATCTCCAAGGCCGAAGAAACCCGCGTCAAGGAACGCATCAATGTCGGCCGCCTGATCAAGGCGATCCGGGACGTCAAGCGTCAGGTGTCGGTCCCGGTCACGACCGGTGAAATCTGGAGCGTGTGGCGCGACCATCCCGAACTGGTCGCCGCGGTCGATTACATCGCCGTCCACATCCTGCCCTACTGGGAAGGTGCCCCCGACCAGTCCGCGGTCGATGCCGCGATCGGCGGCTACCACCAGCTCCGCCAGATGTATCCCGGCAAGCGCATCGTGATCGCCGAATTCGGCTGGCCGAGCGCCGGCTACAATTTCAAGCTAGCCCAGCCGGGCTATTTCGAGCAGGCGCACATCATCCGCGATTTCGTGGCGCGGGCCAACGCCATCGGCATCGACTACAACATCATCGAGGCGCTCGACCAGCCGTGGAAGATCTCCGAAGGCAGCGTCGGCGCCTATTGGGGTCTGTTCAACAGCGCCGGCGAGCAGAAATTCGCGTGGAGCGGCACGATCACCGATCCCGAATTCCGCAAGCTTGCGCTGCTCGCCCTGCTGCTGGGCGTGCTGTTCTCGCTGCCGCTCCTGGCGATGAGCGTCACCCTGACCGAGGCCGGTGTTCTGGCGGTCGCCGCCAATGTGGTCGGCGCCTGGTTTGCCGGGGTGTTCGCGTTCTGGAACGGTCACTATTTCGTCTGGGGCGAAGTGGTGGCGCTTGGCATTGGCGTCGTGCTGCTGGTGCCGCTGGTGCTGATCGCGATGACGCGCATCGAGGAAATCGCCGCCATCGCCTTCGGCCGCAAGCCGCGCCGCCTGCTTCAGGTCATGTCGCCGCCGCTGGCGCCGGAGGCGCAGGCCGATGCGCCGAAGGTGTCCATCCATATCCCGGCCTACAAGGAAGAGCCGGAGATGCTGAAAGCCACGCTCGATGCCGTGGCGGGCCTGAACTATCCGAATTTCGAATGCATCGTCATCATCAACAATACGCCCGAGCCGTATTACTGGGAGCCGGTCGAAGAGCATTGCAAGACGCTGGGCGAGCGCTTCATCTTCCTGCGCGAAGACAAGGTCGAAGGCTTCAAGGCCGGTGCGCTGCGCATCGCGCTTGAGCGCACCGCGCCGGATGCGGAGATCATCGGCATTATCGACGCCGACTACGTTGTGGCGCCCAGCTGGCTCTCGGATCTCGTCCCTGCTTTTGCCGATCCGAAGGTCGGTCTGGTTCAGGCGCCGCAGGAGCATCGCGACGGCGACCGCTCCATCATGCATTACGCCATGGCCGGCGAATATTCCGGCTTCTTCGACATCGGCATGGTTGAACGCAACGAGAAGAACGCAATCGTGGTGCATGGCACGATGTGCCTGATGCGCCGCGCCGCGCTGCATGCGGCCGGCAATTGGTCGAGCGACACCATCTGCGAGGACACCGATCTCGGGCTGACCATGCTCGAACTCGGCTGGACCACACATTACACCAACCGCCGCTACGGCTTCGGCCTGCTGCCGGACACCTTCGGCGCCTACAAGAAGCAGCGCCATCGCTGGGCCTATGGCGGCTGCCAGATCGTCAAGAAACATTGGCGGCGTTTCCTGCCCGGCGTCTCGAGCCTGAACCGCGAGCAGAAGCACGCGTTCCTGTTCGGCTGGCTGAGCTGGATGGGCGCCGAAGCGCTCGGCGTCGTCGTCGCGCTCGCCAACCTGCTCTGGGTGCCGGTCGTGGCCTTTGCCGAAATCGGCATTCCAGCCAAGGTTCTCACCATCCCGATCCTGGCGTCGTTCGCCGTCACCATCCTGCATTTCGCCGTGCTGTACCGCCTGCGCGTCGCGATCCCGAAGAAGCAGATGCTGGGTGCGGTATTCGCCGCGATGTCGTTGCAGCTGACGGTCGCCCATGCGGTTGTCGACGGCCTGGTCAAGGATCACCTGCCGTTCAAGCGCACCGCCAAGGGCAACCGCGCCCGCAAGCCGGTTCAGTTCGACGGCTTCTGGGAGCTGGTGCTCGGCTCGCTGCTGATCATCGGCGCCATCGTGCTGGTTGCGAACAACCCGCTGCACATCACCGAAATCTACCTGTTCGCCTTCGTGCTGGTGGTGCAGAGCCTGCCGTTCCTGTCCGGCGCGATGCTGGCTGCGATCGAGGGACGGCGGATCAACGAATTCGCGTTCTGGAACGAGCTGCAGCCGCAGATGCTGGCGGCACTGCGCCGGCGGCCGGCGGCAATCGCGGCGCAGGCGCCGGCGATCGCCAGCGCGATTGCCGAGGTGCAGGCCGCGGGTCAGGGCGAGAAGCAGCCGGAGACGGTGCAGTAAGTCAGCCTGTTGGTCCCCGCAAAGCGGGGACCAAGGATCACATCCGCGCTTTCTGGATTTCCGCTTGCGGGAATGAACCGCGTTCGTGGCTCCGGCGCGCGGCTCCGTTATGCCAGCATCGCCTTCTCGACCAAGCGCACCCAATAGCTCGACCCGAGTGGGATGACGTCGTCGTTGAAGTCGTAGGCCGGATGGTGAAGCCCGGCGCTGTTCTCGCCATTGCCGACGAAGATGAAGGCGCCCGGCCGCGCATTCAGCATGTAGGAGAAATCCTCCGCGCCCATCATCGGCGGCAGATCGTCATTGACCCGATCGCCGCCGGCGATTTCGGAGGCGACCTGCGCCGCGAAGGCGGTCTGTTCGGCATGGTTCACCGTCACCGGATAGCCGCGGTGATAGCGGATGCGCGCGGTGGCGCCGTGCAGCTTGGCGACGCCCTCGCAGATCTCCTTCACCCTTGTCTCGAGCTGGTCGCGCACCGCGTCGGTGAGACTGCGGATGGTGCCGGCAAGCTTCGCGGTCTGCGGGATCACGTTGTTGGTGGTGCCCGCCTGGAAGACGCAGATCGAGACCACGCCGGCTTCGAGAGGGTCGACATTGCGCGACACGATCGATTGCAGCTGGTTGACCATCTGCGCGCCGACCAGGATCGGATCGATGCCGAGATGCGGCCGCGCCGCATGCGCGCCCTTGCCCTCGATCTCGATCGACACATAGTCGGCCGCCGCCATCATCGGCCCGACCCGCATGCCGAACTGGCCGACCGGCATGCCGGGATAATTGTGCATGCCGTAGACCTCCTCGATCCCGAACCGGTCCATCATGCCGTCATTGACCATTTCGCGGCCGCCGCCGCCGCCCTCCTCGGCCGGCTGGAAGATCACCACCGCGGTGCCGCCGAAGTTGCGGGTCTCGGCGAGATATTTCGCGGCCCCGAGCAGCATCGCGGTGTGGCCGTCATGGCCGCAGGCATGCATCTTCCCAGGCACCGTCGACTTGTAGGGCAGCCCGGTGGCCTCCTCGATCGGCAGCGCGTCCATGTCGGCGCGGAGTCCGATCACCTTGGCGCGGCCGCCGGCGGCCTCCTTGCGCCCCTTGATTACCCCCACGACGCCGGTGCGGCCGATCCCGGGCACCACCTCGTCGCAGCCGAAAGCCTTGAGCTTTTCCGCCACCGAGCCAGCGGTCCGGTGGACATCGAACAGGAGTTCCGGATTGGCATGCAGATCCCGCCGCCAGGCGGTGATTTCCGGGTGGAACTCGGCAATACGGTTCACGATCGGCATGGCGGCGGCTCCGGTCCGAATGGCGGGATTGGCGGCCAGTTAATCCTGCCGTCGCCTCAGGGGCAACCGCGCGGTTGGGCGCGCGCAGGGCCCGCGATGCGCGCCTCGGTCCGCGCGGGAGAACCCGGGTGTCCCGGGCCTGCTTTGCGTCTCAGGCGGTCGCGAAAGTGGCTCGTTTCGCGAAGCCGCGCTCAAACACCGCATTTCGCGGCCGACTTGTCCGGCACCGGTTTATCCACCCCGGATATCCGGGGGCAGTTTTTGATTGTCCCGCAGGGCAACACGGCTTATGTCTCGGCCCGCCGTTCGCGGCAGGCGCGCGGCCTGAACCGAAATCGCCGTACCGCCTTTCCGGCCTCCCTGCAGGGTGGCTCTGGGAGCCTGTAGCTCAGTCGGTAGAGCAACTGACTTTTAATCAGTAGGTCATGGGTTCGAATCCCATCGGGCTCACCATTTTTTAAAGAGCCAGAATCGCTGACGAGGGCTTTTGCATCGCGTTTGGGGCCACATTTCGAGCCACATTGGTGCAATCGTGTTTGTATGTGTTCCGTGAGCGGGAATCGCATAAATTGCATTGACACCCTCGAGAGAACAAAATAAGAACATGCCTAGTCGCAAGCCGCCGCGCGAACATGCGCGACGCCGGGGAAAAGCGTCGCCTGTTCCGAAACGGGGACGAGAGCGAACCCTGCCATCGAAAGGAGAAAAAGCGCGCATCAAGGTTGGTGCCAAGCGTGTCATTCTGACCGACCGCCACGACCGACTCCCTAAGCCGGAGCGTATTCGTGATCCGCTGCATAATTTAATTGAGTTCCGAACTGATCAGTTCGAACACGTCATCTGGCAGCTCATTGGCACTCGGGCGTTCCAGCGGCTTCGTCGGATTAAGCAGGTTGGTTTTTCGGAGCTTGTTTATCCAGGTGCTACGCACACCCGCTTCGCGCACAGCGTCGGCGTATTTCACACCGCGCGCCACCTGATGCGAATTATCGAGCGCCACATCAAGGCAGGCGGTCACTATCGTGACCATCAAGCTCAAGTGTCACTCGCCGCTGCACTTGTTCATGATGTGGGTCACGGCATGTTTAGTCACGCCTTCGAAGACATCGGCAAAAAGCTGGGCTTGGTAATGGCTCGCCATGAAAATGTCAGCGATTATTTGATTCGCAACAATGAGGAGATCCGCGACGCTTTTGAGGAAATGGGGAGCGGTTTCGCAAACGACGTAGCCAGCGTTCTGAAACGCGGCAAGCCAGGCAACCTGTACGATGCAGTGGTATCCAGTCAGTTCGACGCGGACCGATTGGACTACATGCAACGCGATCGATTGATGACTGGTTTACAAAACAGCGGCATCGACTTTACTTGGCTGATGGCTAATCTAGAAATCGGAAAAATCAAAACCGGCGTTGACGAAGAAGAAGTTGGGGAGATTGAGACTTTCATCCTTGGTCCGAAAGCTTATCACGCCGCTGAAACTTACGTTTTGTCACTGTTTCAACTCTACCCGACCGTTTATTTGCACAAAACGACTAGAGCCGCAGAAAAGCTGTTTTCAGCTCTAATCTTGCAAGTTATTGCTCTCATCCGAGAGGGGCGCGCTGACCGAACTGGGCTTCCGTCCAACCATCCGCTCATACGGTTTGCAAAAGATTCAGGTTCGCTGGACAATGCTCTTGCGCTCGACGATTCCGTGTTTTGGGGCGCACTGAGCATGTTGGCCGAGGCCAAAGACGATTTGATCCGGGATTGCGCCGAGCGTCTTCGTGATCGCAAGCTGCCAAAATGCATCGATCTTCGCAACAGAATCGCTTCAGCAATCGGCGCAGACAAGCGAGGCCTGTCGGATGAAGACCGAGACGATCTCAAGAAGAAGCTAGACCGATTGATTACAACGATCGAGAAGCGGCTTCAGGGATGGGCAGACACAAACTCGTCTGGCGCTCCGAGAATACTCACAGATAGAGCTTCTCGCGATCCGTATAAGCGATTTGAAGAATCGAAGGGACCGCTAAACCAAATCCACATTCGCGTATCCGGCACCCATATCTCAGACGTTGCTGAATGCTCACCTGTGATCGCTGCAATCGAAACCTTTGAAGTTTTTCGAGCCTATTTCGCGGACACAGAGGCAAAAGCTCAAATTGAGAAGATAGTCGACGATGAGCTGGAAAAAAGCCGATGACTAGGTATTCAACGGATTGGTATCGAGCCGCAGCTAATATTGTGCGAGATGCCGGCGGCAAGATTGTTGGTCGGACTAAGCTACAAAAGGTCGCCTATTTATTGGAACTCGCCGGCTTGGGAGATGGATTCGATTTCGAGTATAGGCATTACGGACCGTTCAGTGAGGACTTGGCGGAGTCGATACAGATGGCAGCTGCGTTCAACCTCGTTCTTGAAGAAGAGCGCCGAGCCGACTGGGGCGGGACGTACTCAGTATACATCGCGAATTCAGCAATCATATCGACACAAAGGAATACTGAAAGCTCTGATCGCGCCACATTCGCTCAGGCTGCTGCGCAAATTGGTGCCATAGAACTCGAATTGGCTGCAACTGCCGCGTATTTGAGAGTTGTCGAACGGGCCTCCAATCCGTGGGAGGAAACAAAACGACTAAAGCCAGAGAAGGCTACGAGTACGCGCATAACCGCCGCTAAGCGAGCGTATCGGAGTTTGAAGGAACTTCACTTGGGCAAACCGTTACCTGAGCTTTAGAGGCTTCGGCCATACCCGATTATGTCCCTTCATTCTTCGTCTTGACTCTTGCAGTCGCTCTCATCGGAGGCCTCCGCAGTCGGTGGACTGCCACCTCGCCCCCATTGTCCCCCGCGCCGATTTCCCCTAGATCGGTGCGAGCCACATTCGCGAACGCACCGGCCAAGAAGACACCGCCATGATCGACCCGCTGTCTCTCGATGAACTCGACCGCCGCATCGCCATCGTCCGCGAGAATATCCGGCAGTTGATCGAACAGGCGGCGGCGCGATCGGGCGCGGCCGACGAGGCGCTGGCCTCGGACCGGATCGCGCAGCAGAGCGAGGAGCTCGAGCGCCTGACCAAGGAGCGCGACGCGCTGCTGGCTGCGCAGGGCAAGGCCTGACGCGGCTGGATTGCCCCTCGCCCGCTTGGCCTGACGGAAGCGATTTCGACGTCCAGAAGCGAGCAACCGCCGCTCGTCGCAATGCGAGGGTTGCATCCAGAGTGCGCACCTTGGCCAGATCAAGGCCGGATCAAGCCATCTGACCGGCGCCTGCTTGCGGTCCTTTGACTTTAACTTTCGCCAAACACGCGACCGGAAACGGATGCATCGGTAACGATCGAGTCCGTAGCGTCTCACCGGAGGCCATCGCCGTCCGGCCGGTCTCGTGGTAATCTCAGTACGTGAAGTCCGTACCGGCCCTTAACACCATGGAGGGTGGAATGCTGGCGGATCGTTTCGAGCGGCTCAGCACGCCGACTAAGATCATCATTTCGTCAGGCATCGTCGCGCTGTGCATCTGGACCGTGTGGTCCAGTGTGAACTTCGCCGCGATGTAGGATCAGGCGCGCTTCGCGCCGGACTGGGACGAGACGCGCGCTTCACCGCGCGTCAGCGCTGAAGATGTGCGCCGGCGATAATGCGGACAATGTTGCCCAAGCTGCGCATGAGATGCGCTCGGGACAGATGCGCTTGGGACGCGCGCCGCAGCCTCACAGTTTCAGCCAATAGGCATTCGCGGCCATATCGAAGCTGTCCTTTGAGACAAAGCCCGCTTGCACGTCCTTCTCCGCTTTCGTCAGCGCGAACAGCGCGGAGCCGGCGGAGACGCAGCCATGGCGGGTCAGCGCCTGCTTCCTGCCGCTGACCGACTGAAGCTGCACTACCCAATGCGCGCGCTGGTCGCTGTCGGTGCGCTTCAGCTTGTGAATCTCGAAGATAACGATGGGAGCGTCCGGAACGCGGCCATCGATTTGCGAGAGGGTCACGATGCCCTCCCCGGCCTTGTCTATATCGCAACTGCCCTCAAGTCCGAGGGAGTTGTAGCGCTTCAGCGCCCGTTCGACGTGGCCCAGTTCGTTTGCGGTCCAAGGCAGATAATCCGGCACGTGCCCCTCTCATCTCGGCTTTTTATGTTTGGCCGACGCGCCGGCGTCCCGATGCTGCGGCGCAACCTGAATGGCGTACACGTCTTTCTCCTGTCATCTCAGAGCCGGACCAATCGCAATCGATTCTGATTATCGCGAAAATCGCGCAATCATAATCCAATTCGCGTCGCGAAACCGCCACGAACGCACGATACACACTACGCTCTGGAGGAGGGGTAACACGAGAGGAGGACCGTCATGCTGCACACATCCGGCGATCCGGCCCGCATCGCATACCCTGTTTTTCGCCGGCCGGCCTGCCCATCTTGCGGCAATATGCTTTTTGCCGCCGCTGCTACGGAATTTCAGGGACAGGGCAGGATCACCAATGTCTGGTCCTGTGATCGTTGCGAATATGAGTTTCGCACCGCCCTCGCGGTCCCCAGCGGGAGCTGACAGCCGGCTGACCACGATCAAAAAGAATTCGGGGCTCATCTCATGTGGTGAGCCCTTTTTCTTGACCTGCTTGAGTTTACGCAAATCGTCGTACTTCGATTAGGGTCAAGGGACTTGTCTCCCGGCTCGCCGGTTATTTGGGACCGCGCCGCATTCCTTCAACATTGGATTTCATCATGCTTCATGTCGACCTCCCCACTCGCGCGGAAATGGACAAGCTGATCGGCTATCGGGATAACCCCGCGGTCTCGATCTATCTGCGCACGACGCCGCTGACACAGGACACCAAGGGCGACCGGATCGAGCTGAAAAATCTCATGAAGGCCGCGGTGGCGGAGATGGAGGCGGCGAACGTGCCAAAGCGGAGCATCGCCGCAATGGTGGAGAGCGTCGAAGCCCTGACCGATGACGACGACTTCTGGGTCACCCAAGCCAACAGCCTTGCGGTATTCGTCACCCCGACGGGCGCACGGACCTACCGGCTGCCCAACAAGCTGACCAACATCGTCGAGGTGTCCGACCGGTTTCACCTCAAGCCGCTGATCCGCTCCGTCACCTTCCCGCATCATGCCTTCGTGCTCGCCATTGGCGCCGGCGCGGTTCGCCTGATCGAGATCTCGGCCGACCTGCCGGTGAACGAGGTGAAGGTGCCGGGCCTGCCGCGCGACGCGGCGCAGGCGCTGGGGCGCCGCAGCCATCTCGAGAAGAGTGGCGAAATGCGCAGCGGCGAATCCACCAGCGAGCACGCCCTGATGACCCGCTATTCCCGCACCGTCGATCGTGCGCTGCGGCCGGTTCTGTCCGGCCATGAGACGCCGCTGATCCTCGCTGCGGCGGAGCCGTTGAGCTCAATTTATGCCAGCGTGTGCAGCTATCCGCATCTCGCGGACGAGCGGATCGGCGGAAGCCCGGACCACACCCCCGATCATGAACTCGCGACGGCGGCGCGAAAGGTGCTCGACGGCATCTATGCCGGACAAATCAAGGCGCTCGGCGAATTGTATCGGACGCGCGAAGCGCAGGGGCGTGCCACCGCGGATATCGCCCAGGCCGCACGCGCGGCGACCTTCGGCGCGGTCGACACCCTGCTGGTGGATATGGATTCCGTCGTGCCCGGTTTCGTCGCCGAGGCGGACGGTGCCATCACCTTCGCCGAGCAAGCCGACGGCATCAATTATGGCATCGTCGATGAAATCGCGCGCCGCGCGCTGCAATCCGGCGCGCGCGTGGTTGCAGCCCGCCGCACCGATATTCCGGGCGGCGGCGATGTCGCCGCGATCCTGCGTTATCCGGTCTGAGATCGCGCGGACATTAGCCCGCCAGCCTGACAGTGGCGGCTACGGAGCCGCCGCTCAATACCCGTAAAGTTTCGCCGGATTGTCCACGAGCAGTGCCTTCTGCTGCGCCGGATCGGGCGCGATCTTCGGCAGCAGGTCGACCAGGTCGGCCTCGTCGGCCTCGTGAGTGGAATTGGGATGCGGGAAATCCGTGCCCCACAGCACGCGGCTGGGGCTCGCCTCCACGATCTTCCGCGCGATCGGGATCGCCTTGTCGTAAGGCGGCATGTCGATCCGCTCCGAGCCCGAGACCTTGATCCAGCAGCGATCGAGCTTCGCCAGATCGAGCAAGGCTGCGAGCGGCTTCTGGTCGACGCCATCCTTGGCCGGCACCCGGCCCATATGGTCGATCACGAACGGCAAGGTCAGGCCGCGCATCATGTCCGACAGCGGAATGATGTCGGGCGCATCGACATGCAGCACCACGTGCCAGCCGAGCGGCTTGATGCGGCGCAGGATGTTGGAAAACACCGTCATGTCCGGCGAGCCGCCGAGATGCTTGACGAAATTGAAGCGCGCGCCGCGCACGCCGGCACGATGCATGACGGGGATGTCGGTGCCGGGCGTGTGCTCGTCGAGAATGGCGACGCCGCGATAATGCTCCGGCCGCCATGCCAGCGCATCCAGCATAGCCCGGTTGTCGCTGCCGTGACAACTCGCCTGCACGATCACCGCACGGCTGATGCCGAGATGATCGTGCAGCGCTTTGAGCATTTCCTTCGGCGCGTCGTCCGGCGTGTAGCGGCGGTTCGGCGCATACGGAAACACATTGCCAGGTCCGAAGACATGGCAATGCGCGTCACACGCATCCGGCGGAAGCTGAAAGGACGGCTTCCGCCGTGTCGCAAAGTCGATCGCAGTCATCAACGCTTCTCGATCCCGGCCTTCTGAATCACGTCCGACCACTTCACGATGTCTTCCTTCAAGCGGTCCTGGATCTCCTGCGGGGTCGAGCCGCGCGCGTCAATGCCGAGCTCGAGCGCCCTCTTCTTGACCTCGGGATCGGCCAGCACTTCATTCAGCGCCTTGTTCAGGGTGGCGATGACATCGGGGGGCGTACCAGCCGGGGCGAAGATCGCGTTCCAGGACGTGACCTCCCATTTCGGCTCGCCCGCCTCCTTCGCGGTCGGGGCATCGGGCAGATACGCGCCGCGCTGCGTGCCCGAAATCGCAACCGGGATGAATTTCTTCGCGTCGAGGCTGCCGCGCAACGCGGCGTAAAACTCGGTCGCCATCTGGATATCGTTGCGCTCGAGCCCGACCAGCACGTCGCCCGAGGTCTTGAACGGTACGATCACGGCATTGATGCCAGCCACCGACTTGAACAACTCGGCGCCGAGATTCTGGCTCGATCCGGCGGCGATGGTGCCGATATTGAGCTGGCCCGGCTTGTCCTTCGCGGCCTTCACGAAATCGCCGAGCGTCTTGTAGGGACCGTTGGCATTGGTCACAAGGATCAGGTCGAAATAGCCCATGGCCGAAACCGGCGCGAAATCCTTCACCGGATCGAAGGGCAGCGCCTTGAACAGGCCGACGCTGACCGCAGTTCCGTTGCTCAGCACCGCGAGCGTATAGCCATCGGCTGGTGCGCTCAGTACAGCGCGGGCCGCGGTGATGCCGCCCGCGCCCGGATTGTTCTCGACAACGAAACGCTGGCCGAGCTTCTCGCCGAGCTTCTCGGCCACGAGCCGCGTGGTGATATCGGCAACGCCGCCGGCACCGAATGGCAGGACGATCTTGACCGGCTTGTCCGGATATTTGCTCTGGGCATGAGCAGGCAAAGGGGCAAGCAGCATTGCAGCAAGCCCGGCGACAACAAGGCCCGCCGTGCGGATAGAGCGCGCGGGATTGTTTCTGTTACACATGGCATAGTCCTCCCAATCAGGCGCCAAGAAGCAGACTTTGCGCCGCGAGGGCAAGTCCGAAAAGCTGCCCCGGCATTCCCGGCGGTTCAGATTTCCCGGCCGAGCTTGCGGTCCAGCGAATAGGGACCGCCCCCCCGCAACAGCATCGCGAGGAAGATGAGGCCCCAGAACAACGGATATTCGTATCCGCGGTTGACCCACGAATAGCCGTTCGGCAACTGCACGAAAATAATGACGATGAATTCGACCACCAGAAGCGCGGCCACCGCGCGCGTAAAGAGGCCCAGCATGATCAGGACGGCTCCGACCGTTTCGAGCAGCACGACCACATAGGCCCAGAACAGCGCCGGCTCGATTCCCCGCTTGGCGAGACTATTGGCCGCGAAGACATGCACGCCCGCCATGACCTTGGGCCAACCATGCGTGAAAAGAATCGCACCAGCGGTGACGCGAATGAGCGGCCAGTACAATTCTGCAAAGCTTTCGTAGAACCCGCGCAATGCCGGAACCATGGGTTTCGGATCGCTGCCCTTGTCCGCGTAGGTCATGGTCTCCCCCGTTGAATTTTCTGTCAGTGAAGCCTTTCAGCCCGATGCGCCACGCGCGTCGCCCATCACCACGCCGCTATTTCCACTTCAACCGCGCAAGGATCGCACGTCCCATCACCCAATCCTTGTCGTCCTCGGAGAGGAATTTCAGCTCCTGCAGGAAATGTGCGATGCGTTCCTGGTACGAGGCCTTCGCAAAGCCTTGCGTCACATCCGACCCCCAGTAACTGCGCTGCGGTCCATATGCGTCGAAGAGCCGCTGAATATGCCCGTGCATATCCTTGAACGGATACGATTCCGACGAATAGGCCGGCGCCGCTGAGAGCTTCACCGACACGTTCGGATATTTGGCCAGAGCCGCCGCCGCTTCGACCGCTTCCGGAACCTTCTTTTGCGCGACCACCTGCGACGAGATGCCCATATGATCGATGATCAGTGTCAGCTTGGGGTGCCGCTCGGCGATCGTTCCGAACAACGGTAGCGTGCCGGCGGTCAGAAACATGATCGGCACGCCCGCCCTCTCCGCGGCCGGCCAGAGCCAGTCCGTCGACCCGTCGGTCAGCATCCCGGCTGCGGGACCCAGAAATGTGAGCCTGATGCCGAGCATCCCCGGCTGCGCCCTCCAGCGCGCAAGATCATCCGGCGACTGCGGTGTCTTGAGCGGCAGCCGGCCCATGACGCCAAGTCTTTGCGGATATCGCTTGGCGGCTTCGAGCGCATAGTCGAGGCGGTCTCCGACCCAGCTCGGCGGAACGATCACCGCACGGTCGACACCTGCCTCGTCCATCGCAGCGATCAGCTTTTCGATGGTGAATGGCTCCGGCATTTGCGCCGTCGAACCCGGAACCCACGGATGTTCGGGTGTATTGCCTTGCCAAATGTGAACCTGGGAATCGACGATCATTCGCTTCTGCTGCGGTCGTGCGACCTGCGCTGAAACTGCCGTCGTCTGCGCCGAAGCCAAGACAGCACCAGCGCCCAACGCGCCATTCAAAAACGAGCGCCTTGAAAGCATCACGTCCTCCCTTCGGGTCCGTTGAACCGGATTTCACCCTGCAGGATAGGGACGCTTCTCCATTTTAAAAATTTATAGTATCAATCATCTTCATTCATGGGGTGAATGTTGTGAACCTCAACAACCTGGATTTCAACCTGTTACGGGTTCTTGATACGCTTATCACCGAGCGCAACGTCACACGCTCGGCGGACATCCTGCGGCGCTCGCAGCCCGCGATCAGTAATGCGTTGCGCAGGCTGCGGACCGTGCTTGGCGACGACCTTCTGGTCCGCGGCCCCAAGGGTGGCCTGGTGCTGACGCCTCGCGCGGAGGCAATTCGGCAGCCGCTGCGCGAGGCCATCGAAACGATCGGACGATGCCTCGGCGACGATCAAACCTTTGACCCTGCTTTCGCAACCGGAACATTCCGCCTGTCTGTGCCCGACCGGCTTAGTCTTGCCATCGTACCCGCATTGTTTGATCGGATGCGTCAAAATGCGCCGAGCATGTCGCTTCATGTCGTGACCGCCGACCGTAAAGCCGCACTGGCGCTGCTAGACGACGACCAGACCGACCTCGCGCTGGCGTGGTATGATGAAAAGCCGCCTCACCTGAAAACGGAGCGGTTGCACGAAGAGAGCCTGTTCTGCGTGTTCCGCCGCGAGCATCCACTGGCAAGAGCGCGCAAACAGTTCAACATAGATTCAGTGTTGAGCTATCCACATCTGATTGTCAGCGCGACAGGCGCTCGTACCGCAATCTTCGACGAACTGCTATCGCGCTTCAACCTTCGTCGCGAGCCGCTGGTCTCTGTAACGAACTTCACGGCGGTGCCTGAACTCCTGTCCCGAAGCGACATGATCGGCGTCTTCACCGAGCTAGCGTCGAGTGCGTTCGAGCGGTCGTTTGGGTTGGTCAAGCGGCCGGTGCCGCTTGATGTCGGCGCGATCACCACGAGCATGGTTTGGCACATCAGAAACGAGCGCGACTCCAAGCATGCCTGGTTTCGACGGCAGATCGGGGAAATCTATCGCAAACTTTGAGCGGCTGCGAGCGAACGAACGGCGCGACCTCTTTAACGTGGCGGGATATCACCCGCCGCCCAGCCGCGCTTCACCCGCTCCCGATACTCTCCGAAAGTCCTGGCCGCTATCGCCTCGCGCGCGCCACGCATCAGCGTCTGGTAATAGGCCAGATTGACCTGGGTCAGCAGCATCGCGCCAAGCGTCTCGTTGGCCTTGATCAGATGATGCAGATAGGCGCGCGAATAGGTCCGCGTCGCGATGTCGGAGCTCCGCTCGTCCAGCGGTCGCGGATCGTCGGCATGCCGCGCATTCTTGAGATTGACCGGCCCGTGCCGGGTGAAGGCGAGCCCGTGGCGGCCGTTCCTTGTCGGCATGACGCAATCGAACATGTCGATGCCGCGCCAGACCGCCTCGATCAGATCGTCGGGGGTGCCGACACCCATGAGGTAGCGTGGCCGCTCGGCCGGCAATTCCGGTGCGACGATATCGATCATCGACAGCATCACCGCCTGCGGCTCGCCGACCGCGAGCCCGCCGATGGCATAGCCCTGGAAATCCATGCCGACCAGCGCACGCGTGCTTTCGACCCGCAGGTCCGGGTCATCGCCGCCCTGCACGATCCCGAACAGCGCGTAACCCGGTTTCGCCCCTTCAAATGCGCGCTTCGATCGCTCTGCCCAGCGCAGCGACAATTGCATCGCGCGATCGATCTCCTCGCGCTTCGCGGGCAACCGCAGGCATTCGTCGAGCTGCATCGAGATATCCGACCCCAGCAAGCGCTGGATCTCGATCGCGCGCTCGGGCGAGAGTTCGTACATCGACCCGTCGAGATGCGAGCGGAAGGTTACCGCTTTCTCGTCGAGTTTGCGAAGCTGTGACAGCGACATCACCTGGAAGCCGCCAGAATCGGTGAGGATCGGCTTGTGCCAGTTCATGAACGAGTGCAGGCCGCCCAAGGCCGCCACCCGTTCCGCGCCCGGCCGCAGCATCAGATGGTAGGTATTCGCAAGCAGGATGTCCGCACCAGAGCGCGCGACATCGTCGGTCGTCACCGCCTTCACGGTCGCCTGGGTGCCGACCGGCATGAAGGCTGGCGTCGCGATCCGGCCATGCGCGGTCTCGACCTCGCCGGCGCGTGCGGCGCCGTCGGCGGCGATCAGGTGGAAGGAAAACTGCTTGGTCATTGGGCGGGGTGTAACAGGCAGGCGTCGCCATAGGAATAGAAGCGATAGCCTGTCGCAATGGCATGGGCATAGGCCCGCTGCATGGTTTCGAGACCCGAGAACGCGGAAACCAGCATGAACAAGGTCGAGCGCGGCAGGTGGAAATTGGTCATCAGCAGGTCGGTGGCGCGGAAGCGATAGCCCGGCGTGATGAAGATATCGGTGTCGCCGCGAAAGGCGCGCACCCTGCCCGCCTCGTCGGCGGCGCTTTCCAGCAGCCGCAAAGCCGTGGTGCCGACCGGCACGATCCGCCCGCCCCGCGCCCGCACCTCGTTCAGTGCCTCAGCGGTCGCCGCGTCGATCTCGCCCCATTCGGCATGCATCTTGTGCGCGGCGGTGTCCTCGGCCTTCACCGGCAGGAAGGTGCCCGCGCCGACATGCAGCGTCACCCGGTGCAGCGCGACGCCTGCCGCCTGAAGCCGCGTTACCAGATCCGGCGTGAAATGCAGCGAAGCGGTCGGGGCCGCGACCGAGCCCTCTTCGTCCGCGAACATGGTCTGATAGTCGGCGGCATCGCGCGCGTCGGCCTTGCGCTTGCCGGCGATATAGGGCGGCAGCGGAATATCTCCGCGCTCGGCGATCGCCTGGTCCAGCACCGCGCCATGAAACGCAAAGGCCAAAGTCACCTCGCCGCTCTCGCCCTTGTGCTCGACCGTGGCGTCGAGCTGGCCGAGAAAGCAAACCTTGCCCTCATTGCCAAAACGCACGGTGTCACCCGTTTGCAGCCGCTTGGCCGGTCTGACAAAAGCCAGCCAGCGCGAGCCGTCGAGCCGCTTGTGCAGCATTGCCTCGATCTTGGGTTCCTCGCCGCGGCCGATGCGGCGGCCGAACAGCCGTGCCGGGATAACCTTGGTGTCGTTAACGACCAGCGCATCGCCCGCGCGCAGAAGCTCCGGCAGGTCGCGCACGATCCGGTCTTGCGTCTCCGGCGTTTCGCCCGACCGCACCACCATCAGCCGGGCGGCATCGCGCGGCGACGCCGGCCGCAGCGCAATGCGGTCCGCCGGCAGCTCGAAATCGAAGAGCGAGGTGAGCATGGTTCTTCTCCCTCTCCCCGCTTGCGGGGAGAGGGTCGGGGTGAGGGGCATGTCAGGGATGCGGAGAAAAGCCCCTCACCCGGCTCGCTACCGCTCGCCACCCTCTCCCCGCTTGGCGGGGCGAAGGTTTAAGCATCCGCGGCGATGGTCGCCTTCACGATCTTGTCCGGGTTCTGCACCGGCTCGCCGCGCTTGATCTTGTCGACATTCTCCATGCCGGAGATCACCTTGCCCCAGGCGGTGTATTGCCGGTCGAGGAACGTCGCGTCGTCGAAGACGATGAAGAACTGGCTGTCGCCGGAATCCGGATTCTGCGCGCGCGCCATCGACACCACGCCGCGGACATGCGGCTCGGCGTTGAACTCCGCCTTCAGCTTCTTGCCGGAGCCGCCAGTGCCGGTGCCCTGCGGGCAGCCGGTCTGCGCCATGAAGCCGTCGATCACGCGATGAAAGACGATGCCGTCATAGAAGCCCTCGCGGACCAGCTCCTTGATGCGCGCCACATGGTTGGGCGCAAGATCGGGACGCATCTCGATGACGACGTCGCCCTTGGTGGTCTCGAGCTTCAGTGTGTTTTCCGGATCGGCCATATAGTCCTCCTGTTATTTCTTGTCCGCCTGCACGAAGGCGCGGGTGATGCGGTCGGGGTCGGCCACCGGCTCGCCCTTCTTGAGCTTGTCGACATTGTCCATGCCCGACACCACTTCGCCGATGACGGTGTATTGGCCGTTAAGATGCGGCGCATCGGCATAGGTGATGAAGAACTGGCAATTTGCGGAATTGGGATCGCTGGCGCGCGCCATGCCGACAATGCCGCGCCGGAACGGCACCTGCGAGAACTCGGCCTTGATGTTCGGATATTTCGACTTGCCGCGCCCGTCGCCGCGGTCGCCGTCGCCGGTCTGCGCCATGAAACCGGGAATGACGCGGTGGAACGGCGCGTTGTTGTAGAAGCCGTCGCGTGCGAGCTGCTTGATCCGATCGGCGTGTCCCGGCGCGACGTCGTTGCGCAGCCGGATCACCACCGGGCCCTTGGTGGTTTCGAGCACCAGCGTGTTCTGCGGATCGGACTGGGCCAGCGCCGGAGTGACGTGCGCGGGCACGGCGACAACGAACGCAGCCAGCAGCATGGCAAGAATGCGGATCATGAAGGCTCCCTGAGCGTCAGGCGTTATGACTTGAATTTGGCCTTGAGGCGGGTGGCGACCGAAACGGGCACGAAATGCGAAATATCGCCGCCCATCTTGGCGATCTGGCGCACGAGTGTGGCCGTGATCGGGCGTACCATCGGCGAGGCCGGCAGGAACACGGTCTGCACCTCCGGCACCATGGCGCCGTTCATGCCGGCCATCTGCATTTCGTAGTCGAGGTCGGTGCCGTCGCGCAGGCCCCTGATCAATAAAGTCGCGCCTTCGCGCTGCGCCGCACGGACCACGAGATCGTCAAAGGTCAGGTAGCCGATTTCGCAGCCAGTCTCGCGCGCCACCGGGCGGCAGACCTCCTCCAGCATTTCCATGCGCTCCTGGGGAGTGAATACTGGGGTCTTGCCGGGGTGCACGCCGATCGCCAGCACCAGCCGGTCGGCAAGCCTGGCCGCCTGCCGGACGATGTCGAGATGGCCGTTGGTGACCGGGTCGAAAGAACCCGCATAGAGCGCAATTCGCGGCATGACGCCCGTCTAGCCCGGGGTCGGGCTTCCCGCAAGGGTTAGACAACGCCGCGGCGCCCCTGCCGTTCCGGGTTTGTCACTATTTCGCGAGCGCTGAACCAAAGGCCGGCTCAAGCGTCATAGGTCCACAGGGATGTTTGAGCGAACGGAGGGACCACAGGATGATCAAGGCCGTGTCTGCGATGGCGAGTGTCGCCGTGCTTGCGGCGGCGGTGATGACCATCCCGGGGCTCGTGAATGCGAGTGCCCCGTTCGCCGGACAGAAGGGCGATATCGCCGATCTGACCGATTGCGAATTGCGAAGCTGGCCCTATTACGCCCGCGCCTGCGTGCGCGACGAGACCCTGAATGCCGGTGGCCGGGCCATCAAGGTTCGGATCGTGGCCCCGGACCGCATTCCGGACTGGGAATTGAAGGCCGCTTCCGGTCTGCAACGTACCTATCCGGCCGCGGAAAAGCCGGACGCTGCGACCCAGATCACGGCCGCACGCACGGCGATTGCCCCGTCAGGCTGGATGATGCCCTATACAGAGGCCAAGCTGCATCTGGACGCCGGCGATTTCATCCGCCGCACGGTCCGCTGATATTCATTGAGCTCAATAAACTCTGATAGTCTCCGGTCTGCCGGAGGTTGTCATGCGCCTGCTACTAGCCGTCATCGTCGCGGCGTCGATCTGTATGCCTGCGGCCGCGCAGGTCGCACCGTCGCCCGAGAACATCGCTGCCTATCGCGGCCTTCACGCCGCAGCAGCGAAGGGCGACGTTGCCGCCATCGAGCGCGCCGTCCGCGACGGTGCCGCGCTCGACGCCGTCGATCCGCAGCAGCGAACGCCGCTGCATGTGGCCATCTTCATGAAGCAACATGAGGCCGCGCGTGCCCTGCTCCGTCTCGGCGCCGATCCTAACCGGCTCGAATTCGGGCGTTACGACATCATCACCATCGCGGCGGTCGCAAACGATCTGCCCGGCCTCAAGATCGCGCTTGAAGGCGGCGGCAACCCGCGCGCCATCACCTCGGTCTATGACGGCACCGCGCTTATCGCCGCCGCCCATCTCGGTCATGCGGAGGTCGTGCGCATGCTGATCGCCGCCGGCGCGCCGCTCGACCATGTCAACAACCTGGGCTGGACGGCGCTGATGGAATCCGTCGTGCTCGGCGACGGCGGAAAGGCTCACACCGACACCCTCGCGGCACTGGTGAAGGCAGGCGCCAACCTCGACATTGCCGACCGCGACGGCGTCACGCCGCTTTCGCATGCGCGCCGCCGCGGGTTTACGGCAATGACCGAGATCCTGGGGCGGGCCGGAGCCCGCTAGTCAGGCTTTGCCTCAGCTCAGAAACGGCAGCTGGACGAACAGGAAGAAACCGTTGAGCGTCAGCATCGCACCAATGATGCCCAGCGCACCGCCGACGAAGCTCAGCCACACCAAATCGGCGACGATCGCGACCGAGATCAGCACGATCGCGATCTGCAGCAAGGCTTCGGCGTAATCGAAATACGGGTCCTGCTTCAGCGCGTGATCGCGCAGGGCCTCGTGTTCCTTGGCGCGGGCGATCAGCTCCTTCTTACCCTCGCGGGTATCCGGCTCGGAATCGTAGCGAGCGACGGTCTTGCGATAGGCATCGGCCTTGGCTTTCAGGGCCGCCTGTGCCTCCGGCGACAGCGCCGGATCGTTCTGTGCGAGCCGCAATTCAAGCTGATCCGCGGCAAGCGCGAACGAGGTCTGGCGCATGTTCTTGGCCTGGAAGAAATTCCAGTAATTGGACGCCAGCACGTTGTTGTTGACGGCTTCCTTGCCTGCATTCGACCCACCCAGCCCGGTGATCGCAAGGATCATCGCCAGGATCGCGATCGTCACGGCGGCCCGCTGCTTGAAGCGGTCATGCGTTTTGTCCTGATCCATCATTTCGGCAGCTTCGTCGGCCTTCATGGCACCCACCCTCATTGCCGCGGCGCAGGATGCACCACGGACGTGACAGACTTTTTTCAATTGAGATTTCGGTCGGGCTCGCGCGCCCGGTTGCGACCCGCTGGACCGTTACGACCCGTTCGAGACGTCTTCGCCTTCTTCGGATAGCCGCTCGACCGACACGACGCGTTCGTCATCCGCGGTGTCGAATACGATCACACCCTGCGAGGAGCGGCTGACGATGCGGATGCCGGCAACGCGGGTGCGGATCAACTGACCGCGATCGGTGACCAGCATGAGCTGGTCGGATTCCTCGACCGGGAAGGATGCGACCAGCTTGCCGGTCTTCTTGCGAATGGTCTTCGCGCCCTTTTTGCCTTCGAGGATGCCCATCGCGACGATGCCTTTGCCGCCGCGATTGGTGATCCGGTATTCGTAGGATGAGGTGCGCTTGCCCATGCCCTTCTCGGTCACGGTCAGCACGAACTGCTCCAGCGCCGACATCTCGACATAGCGCTTCTCGCCAAGCTCGATGGTATCGGCTGCCGTCTCCTCGGCCTCCGCATCCTCGTCGACCTCGCCGCCGTCGAGGTCGTCGCCGCGCCGCACCGCATTGGCTCGCTTCAGATAGGCGGCACGCTCCTCGGCGCTGGCATCGACATGGCGCAGGATCGACATCGAGATGATGCGGTCGCCCTCCTCCATCGAGATGCCGCGCACGCCCATCGACGAGCGACCGGCAAACACGCGCACGTCCGGCACTGCGAAGCGGATGCACTGGCCGTTGGCGGCGGTGAGAAGCACGTCGTCAGCTTCGGTGCAGATCTGCACGTCGACGATACCCTCACCGTCGGTGAGCTTCATCGCGATGATGCCGGACGGCCGGACATCGGAGAAATCCGACAGCTTGTTGCGGCGCACCGAGCCTTTGGTGGTCGCGAACATCACATCGAGCTTGTCCCAGGTGGTCTCGTCCTCGGGCAGCGGCATGATGGTGGTGATGCGCTCGCCCTGCGCTAGCGGCAGGATGTTGATCATCGCTTTGCCGCGGGCCTGCGGCGCCGCCACCGGCAGCTTCCAGACCTTGAGCTTGTAGACCTTGCCGAGCGAGGAGAAATACAGAACCGGCGCATGGGTGGACGCGACGAACAGGCGCGCGACGAAATCCTCGTCGCGGGTCTGCATGCCAGCGCGGCCCTTGCCGCCGCGGCGCTGCGCCCGGTAGGTCGAAAGCGGTACGCGCTTGATGTAGCCCTGATGCGAGACGGTGACGACCATGTCCTCGCGATGGATCAGGTCTTCCTCAACCACCTCGTCCATCTGCTCGACGATTTCGGTGCGGCGCGGCGTGGCGAAATCCGCCTTCACCTTGGCGAGTTCGTCCTTGACGATCGCCTGGATGCGCGCACGGGACCGCAAAATTTCGAGATAGTCGCTGATCTCGGCCGCGAGCTTGTCGAGTTCGGCCTGGATTTCCTCGACGCCGAGCGCCGTCAGGCGCTGCAGGCGCAGATCGAGGATCGCGCGGGCCTGGGTGTCGGACAGCTTGTAGGTGCCGTCCTCGTTGATGCGGTGCCGCGGATCGTCGATCAGCAGGATCATCGCCTCGACGGCCTTGGCCGGCCAGTTGCGCGCGATCAGCGCCTCGCGCGCTTCGTTGGCATCCTTGGAGGCGCGGATCAGCCGGATGATCTCGTCGATATTGGCGACCGCGATGGCGAGGCCGACCAACACATGGGCGCGGTCGCGCGCCTTGTTGAGCAGGAACTTGGTGCGCCGCGACACCACTTCTTCGCGGAAGGCCAGGAAGGATGCGAGCAGGTCCTTCAGGTTCATCACCAGCGGGCGGCCGCCTTCCAGCGCCACCATGTTGCAGCCGAACGAGGTCTGCAGCGGCGTGTAACGATAGATCTGGTTCAGCACGACTTCAGGGATGGCCTCGCGCTTGAGCTCGATCACCACGCGATAGCCTTCGCGGCTCGACTCGTCGCGCAGATCGGCAACGCCCTCGATCTTCTTCTCGCGCACCAGTTCGGCAATGCGCTCGACCATGGTCGCCTTGTTCACCTGATACGGAATCTCGGTGACGACGATCGCCTCGCGCTCCTTGCGGATGGTTTCGATCTCGACCTTGCCGCGCATCATGATCGAGCCGCGGCCGGTATGGTAGGCGTTGCGGATGCCGCCGCGGCCGAGAATGACGCCGCCGGTCGGGAAATCGGGTCCCGGCACGATCGTGTTGAGATCGTCGATCGAGATCGCCGGATCGTCGATCATCGCGACGCAGGCGTCGATCAGTTCGCCGAGATTATGCGGCGGAATGTTGGTCGCCATGCCGACGGCGATGCCGCCGGCGCCGTTGGCCAGCAAATTCGGGAAGCGTGCCGGAAGAACGACGGGCTCGCGCTCGTTGCCGTCGTAGTTCGGCTGGAAGTCGACGGTGTCGCTGTCGATGTCGGCAAGGAGCGCCATTGCGGGCTTGGCGAGGCGCGATTCCGTGTAGCGCATCGCCGCCGGCGGATCGCCGTCGACCGACCCGAAATTGCCCTGCCCGTCGATCAGTTGCAGGCGCATGGAGAAATCCTGCGCCATGCGAACGAGCGAGTCGTAGATCGCCTGGTCGCCGTGCGGGTGATATTTACCCATCACGTCGCCGACGATGCGCGCCGACTTCACATACTTCTTGTCGGGCGTGTGGCCCTGCTCGTGCATCGAATAGAGGATGCGTCGATGCACCGGCTTCAGACCGTCACGCGCATCCGGCAGCGCCCGCGACACGATCACGCTCATCGCGTAATCGAGATACGAGCGCTTCATCTCCTCCGTGATCGACACGGGGCGGATGTCCGGCGGCAGAGCGCCTCCGGCGGCGGGGTTTTCGGGATCGGCCAAGAAGGGTTATCCGGGAAGCTTTAAAATCGGCCGGATCAATAGCCGATTCACAATCGCATTGCCAATCATTTCAGGCTGCGGATGGCCGAATTTTTGCAGTTATTTCAGTGCCTTATTCACCCCCTTTCGGACGTCGTGAGGGCTGCCCCAGCATTGCCTTTTTTGCGGGTGCGAGAGCAAAAAAATTCGCGGACCTTGTCGATTCCGGCGCCGACGGATCGTCGCGAGGCAGGACGGCCACCGGCCTCCGAAAACCGAAGGAGACACAACGATGCGTGTGATGGTGTTGGTCAAGGCGACGAAGGATTCCGAAGCCGGCATGAAGCCGACTGCGGAGACCGCAGACATGTTCGAGGCCATGGGCAAATTCAACGAGGAACTGGTCAATGCCGGCGTCATGCTGGCCGGCGACGGCCTGAAGCCCTCCTCGCAGGGCAAGCGTGTGGCCTTTGACGGCCCGGGGCGCACGGTCATCGACGGCCCGTTCGCCGAGACCCGAGAGCTGGTGGCCGGCTACTGGCTGTGGGAGGTCAAGGACATGGCCGAGGCAGTCGAGTGGGTGAAGCGCTGCCCTAATCCAATGCCAGGGCCCAGCGAGATCGAAATCCGCCCCCTCTACGAGATGTCCGACTTTGCCGAAATGCTGAAACCGGAAACCGCCGAACGGATCGAGCGGAGCCGGGAGAAATTGGAAGACCGCTAAGGGTCCAGGTTGGCCAATTGCTTGCCATGCGCCCCGTCTTTTTCGTAAGCGGGGCGCGTGGCAACGCCCGATATCCATAAGTCGGTTGAAACCGTTTTCCGCATCGAACGAGCCCGCCTGATCGGGGGCTTGACGCGGATGATACGGGACGTGGGGCTCGCCGAGGAACTGGCACAGGACGCGCTGGTGGTTGCGCTTGCCGACTGGCCAGTGAACGGCATTCCGGTCAAACCCGGCGCGTGGCTGATGGCGGTGGCGAAACGCCGGGGCATCGACAGACTGCGCCGCGAGAGGATGCTCGCAAGCAAACACGCCGAGATCTGGCGTGAGTTCGACGAGGCGCGAGACAACCTCGTCGAGGACATCGAAGCGGCACTGGACGACGACATCGGCGACGAATTGCTCGGCCTGATCTTCACAGCTTGCCACCCGATCCTGTCGCCGGAAGCGCGCGCCGCACTGACGATGCGTCTGATCGGCGGACTGACGACCGACGAGATCGCGCGCGCCTTCCTGTCGAGCGAGACCACGATCGCCCAGCGCATCGTTCGAGCCAAGAAGACGCTGCGAGAGAACGGCGTGACGTACGAAGTTCCGCGAGGCGCGGAGCGGCACGCGCGCCTCCCGTCGGTCCTTGAGGTGATCTATCTGATCTTCAATGAAGGCTATGCCGCCACGGCCGGTCACGACTTGATCCGCCCGGCCCTGTGCGCCGAGGCGCAGCGTGTTGGACGGATTCTCGCCGGCGCATTGCCGGACGAACCCGAGGTTTTGGGTCTTCTTGCATTGATGGAAATTCAAGCCTCGCGCCTGACCGCCCGGGTGAGTTCTGACGGTTCGCTGCTTCCCTTGACCGAACAGAACCGCGCCCGTTGGGATCAGCTTCTGATCCGCCGCGGTCTGGCCGCGCTCGACCGCGCGGTGGCGCTTGGCGGCAGCAACGGTCCTTACGCCCTGCAAGCCGCACTCGCCGCCTGTCATGCAAGGGCTCGCACCTTGAGCGACACCGATTGGCCCAGGATCGCATCGCTCTATGACGCGCTGCGCAACGTCACGCCCTCACCCGTGGTCGAGCTGAATCGCGCGGTGGCTCACAGCATGGCCTTTGGCCCGGAGGTCGGGTTGAAGCTTCTGGCCGAAATCGAACACGCCGATGTCTTGCGCAGCTATGCGCCATTGCCGGCGGCCAAAGGCGACTTTCTGTTTCGGGCGGACCGGCTGGCCGAGGCGAGGATCGAGTTCGAACGCGCGGCGAGTCTGACCCGCAATACGCGGGAGCGGGATTTTCTGCTGGGACGCGCCGCGGCCTGCATCGCGTGACGCAGGCCGTCCGCTATTTGCTTTTCACCATCCGCTCCCGTGCGGCCTTGAAGCCGGTAACGAAGCGATGCAGCGTGTGCGAGGTCTCGCCGCGCTTCAGCATCACCTCGACCAGCGAGAATAGTCCGCGGCGCGTGATCGCCGCCTCCAGTGCGTCGCGCAGGCCCTTGCGGGTGGTCACGCGTTCGCCGTGCCCGCCCAGCGACGGCGCGATGGCCGCAAAATTCCAGTCCGACAGATCGTTGAATGTCGACTCCGGCTGGAACACCCGCAGCATTTCCCACGAGCAATTGTTGAACAGCACCACGATCGGATCGAGGCCGTAGCGGCGGCAATTGCCGAGTTCCCAGCCAGTCATCTGGAAGGCGCCGTCGCCGACCAGGATCACCGGGCGCTTGCCGGTCGCCACCGCAGCGCCGATCCCGGCGGGAACGCCGAAGCCCATGCCCGCGTAATAGCCGGGCGCGGCGAGTTCGGTATTCTCGATCTCCATCGCCGTGAACAGGCAGTCTCCCATGTCCGCCGTCATCGGCATCGGACCGTGGCGGTCGAACAGATCGTTGATCGCGCAGGCGATGTTGGATGGCGCGACCGCCGTGTCGTCGGCCTTGAGGCCGCGCGGGTATAACGTCCGCGGGCGCTTGATCTTCGACGGCTTGAGCCTTTGCGAGCCGGCGCGTTCGATCAGCGCGTCGACCAGCACATCGAGTGGCAGCCCGGAATACGTGTGGTGGCCGATGCGAACCTGCCGGTCGCTGGCAAGCATGGTGCGCCGCGGATCGAGCGTGCGGCTCGACAGCGCGAAATTGGTGTCGCACAGGATCACGCCGAGCAGGAGCGCCGCGTCGGACTCCTCCACCAGCGCAGTCACGGTCTTCTCGCCCGCAAGACCGAGATAGGTGCCCGCGACGATGTCGGGTGCATCCGCCAGCAGCCCGCGCCCCATGAAGGTCGTGACCGCCGGCAGACCGAGCTTGCGCGCCAGTTCGGCGACCAGCTTCTCGATGCCGTAGCGGCGGATCTCCACATCAACCACCAGCACGGGGCGCTTCGCCGCGCGCAGGCGGGACATGATCTCGTCGACGCATTCGTCGAGTGCCGCGGCATCGACGCGCGGCCGGCTCAACGCCCGCACCGGGGCGCATTCGGCGTCCACCATGTCCCGCGGGATTTCGATATAGACCGGAAGCGCGCGCTCGCGCGCATTGTGCAGGACGCGCGCGATCTCGGCCGGCGCGGTTGCCGGATCGGTCAGCACCGCCTGGTCGCAGGTGATTTCGCGGAACACCGCAAGCTGGGTATCCACAGTCCGCGCCTGATGATGCAGCAGGAGCCCGCTCTGCCGCTCCAGCGCGCCGGGCGCGCCTGCGATCACCACCACTGGCGAGCGCTCGGCATAGGCGCCAGCAACCGCGTTGACGACATTGAAGGCTCCGGCGCCATATGTGACGACCGCGACGCCGATGCCGCCATGGAACCGCGCCGCGGCGTCCGCCGCGAAACCGACCGCAGGTTCGTGGCTTAATTCGTAATGCGGCAGGATCCGTGACTGCTCCATCGCCTTGTAGAAGGGCAGCACGAAGTCACCCGGGATGCCGAAGATTTCACGGGCGCCATGCGCCTTCAGCGCGCGCAGGAGAACGGTTGCAAGCGTGGCCATGAGAGAAAGTCTCGCATGGCCCCATTGCCACCGCTAGCTCCCGAACAGCACCCTGTGCATGATCCGGCCCGGCCACAGCGTGAAGATGCCCGCTATCACCAGCGCACCGAGGAACAGCGACGTCATCGCGCGCCTGTGGCTCGCGACCTGATGCCGATGCGCATGCCAGACCGCGACTGGGAGCATTACCAGCGTAAAGACAGCCAGCAGGTGGATCGGGCTCCATTCGCCCCATACACGCAATTCATGAATGAAGAACGCGGTGACGCACACCGTCGCCATCAGCCCCACCCACGCCCATCCGATCGTCCGATGCGGCAGCGTGCCCTTCGGCGAGGCAAATTGCACCAGGCCGATCGCGAAGGCAGACAGCGCCGCGGCCGTGTGAATCTGGATCGCGGGCGAAGCGTTGAGCAGCGGTTCCAGCGTCATGATAGCTTCACCACAGTTGCGGACGCGTGATCATCAGCCAGAAGATCGCGATCATGGCCGCGAAGGCCGGCCAGCCGAGAATGAACCAGTAACGGAAACAACGATCGTAATCCGCTGGCAGCGAGGTCCCGCTTGCCACCGCCGCTAGCGCAATATCGCGCATGCGCTTCTGGAACCACAGCACCGGCAGCCAGCACAGTCCGACGAACAGATAGAGCGCGACTGCGGCGACGATCCACGAGTCGAGCAGCGAATAGCCCGCAACATACGCGAGCCAGATGCCGGTGACCGGCTGCACCACCACCGCACTCGCCGTAAAGACCGCGTCCGCGATCACCACGATGGTGGCAGTCGCTGCAATCGCCGCAACATTGCGCGAGCGATGCGCCATCAGCATGAAGAACGCGATGCCAATGCCCGTGCCGAACAGCACCGCCGCACCGAGAATGTGCGCCAGTTTCAGCAGATGGTAGAGCTCGGGCAACTTAATCCCCGCTCGTCCCCGCGAAAGCGGGAACCCAGAGCTCAACATGCTGGATTCCCGCCGAAGTTTAACCTCGGGCCGCCCGAAGCCTGGGCCCGGGCGCGGAAATGATCGGACGAAAAATCCGGTTCGCTACACGAAAACGATCAGAACGGAATCTCGTCGTCCATGTCGCGGCCGCCGCCGCCCGCCATAGCGGGTTTGCGTGATCCGCCGCCGCTGCTCGGTCCGCTCGAACCGAAATCGCTGCCGCCGCCGTAATCCGACACCCGGTCGCCGCCGCCACCCTTGCTGTCCAGCATTGTCAGCACCGAATTGAAGCCCTGCAGCACCACCTCGGTCGAGTATTTCTCGACGCCGTCCTTGTCGGTCCATTTGCGCGTCTGCAGCGCGCCCTCGATATAGAGCTTCGAGCCCTTTTTCACGTACTGCTCAACGACCTTGCACAGCCCCTCGTTGAACACCACGACGCGGTGCCATTCGGTCTTTTCCTTACGCTCACCGGTATTCTTGTCACGCCAGGTTTCCGACGTCGCCAACGAAAAATTGGCGATCGGCCGGCCATCCTGGGTGCGCCGCATTTCCGGATCCTTGCCGAGATTACCCACAAGGATCACCTTGTTGACCGAACCCGCCATCACATTCTCCCGTTCCGAACACGGCGCAATCGCGCCTTCCGAAGTCCCTGCACCCTAGAGCGAAGCCCGGCCGCAAACCCGCGCAACTCGGCGCCATCGGGCCTTTTCCACAACTGGGCGCGTTGTCCAGAGGTTCAATCCCCAAAATATGGGCCAAACCACAAAGTTCATGGTTTGTTCTTATCATGGCGCGCTCCCCCGCGCAACCTGACCGCGCGCGTTATTTGAGTTTCGGCAGGGCCTGCTTCAGCTTGAAATAGCCGGGCCAAGGGTCGCTGCGGCCGATGAATTTCCGCGCCTCGCCGACCGCGACCGGATGCGCGTTAGCGAGCCGCGCCAGCTTTTCCCATGATACCGGCACCGCCACCGGCGCACCCTTGCGGGCACGGGTCGAAAACGGAGCAATTGCAGTGGCGCCGCGCTGATTGCGCAAGTAATCGACGAAGATCTTTCCGCGGCGCTTGGCCTTGGACATGTTGGCGATGAAGCGCTCGGGCTCGCGCTCGGCCATCACCCGCGCCAGCGCTTCGGCGAATTCGCGATGTTCGTCCCAGGAATGTCCGGGCTTCAGCGGCACCACCACATGCACGCCCTTGCCGCCGGTCACCATCGGGAAGGATTGCAGCCCGATCTCTTTGAGCATCGCCCGCATGTCCTTGGCGGCGGCGCGCACATGACCGAAATCAAGATCCTCGTCGGGATCGAAATCGAATACCATCCGGTCGGGCTTTTCGACCGCGTCGACATGGCAGCACCAGATATGAAGTTCGAGCACGCTCATCTGCGCCGCCGCGACCAGGCCGCGCTCGTCCTCGATATAGAGATAACGGTCGCTGCCGGATTTCTCGCGGATCGAGATCGCCTTGAATTCATCCGGCCAGCCGTCCGATGCGTGCTTCTGGTAGAAGGTCTCGCCGCCGACGCCGCGCGGCGCCCGGACAAGGCTGAGCGGCCGGTCGACGATGTGCGGCAGCATCAGGTCGGCGATCGAGAGATAATGTGCGATCACGTCGCGCTTGGTGATCCCGCAATCGGGATACATGACGCGGTCCGGATGGGTAACGCGGACGCCGGCAATCTCCTCGGCGCCGTCGCGCGCCGACGAGACCACGCGCGGGCTGACCGCCTTGCGCACCTTGCTGGCCCGTGTCTTCGCAGGGGCCATGCGAACCGTGGTCTTCTTGCTCGCGGTTGTTTTCGCACCGGCCGCCTTCCTGGCCGCTGGCTTCTTCTTCGCGCTTTTCGTCGCCTCCTGCCGTGGCACCGGCGCCTCCTTCACGACCTCGGTGGCCGGCTTGTCGGAGCGCAGCCCCTTGAACGAACCCTGACGAACCAGCCCTTCCCGCGTCCATCCCCGGAAGGCAATCTCCGCCACCAGCTTCAGTTCCAGAAACCGCGCATGGCGCGCGATATCGCGCGGCACGTCGGGCACCGGCGGCGTCTTGCGCGCCAGCGCCTTGAATTGCTTTGAAAGGCTGTCGAGCCCCTCGCCCGAATAGCCGGAGCCGACCCGACCCGCATAGCGGAAGGTGTCACCCTCGCGCAAAGCCAGCAACAGCGATGAGAACGGGCGACCGGCCTTGTCGGAGGGCCGCCAGCCGATGATGACGAATTCCTGCTCGAAGCCGCATTTGCTTTTCAGCCAGCTTCGGGTGCGGCCGGAGCGATAAGGCGCGTCGGCCTGTTTGGAGATCAGGCCTTCGAGCCTCATGGTGCAGGCCTGCGCGAACGCTTCGGCGCCGTTGCCCACGACGTGATCCGAATAGACCAGCGGCGCCGCAACGCCTTTCAGCAAAGCCCGCAGTTTCTGTTTGCGCTCGGTGAGCGGACGGCGCTGCAGATCCTCGCCGTCGAGTTCCAGCAGGTCGAACAGGTAATAGGTCAGGCTGCCCTGGCCGGTCGACAACGCATCCTGCAGAGCGCCGAAATCAGTGTGACCTTTCGCATCCGCGACCGCGATCTCACCATCCAGCAGCGCTGTTTGGCAGGGAAGGCTTTGCAGCGCCGGCACGATGCGGGCGAACCGGTCGCTCCAGTCGAGCCCGTTGCGGGTGTAGATCGCGACCTTGCCGTTGGCGATGGCTGCGACGCCGCGATAGCCGTCATACTTGATTTCGTGCAGCCACTCATTTCCGTCTGGCGGGCCGTCGACCAGTGTTGCCAGTTGCGGTTCGACGAAGGCCGGCAGTTTTGCCGACGCTTGTGCCGACCGCTTTGCTAAGGACTTTTTTTTTGAGCCGCTGGCCTTGGCGCTCGATGATCTGGCGCTGGATGTTTTGGCGCGTGTTGCCTTGCGCGTCCCGCCGACGATCTCGGGATCCTCCTTGGCCGCACTGCCACCCTTCCGGTTCGAGTGCCAAACCGCCTTGCCCCCGCGCTTTCCTTGCGCGATCTCGTCCATGCTGCGGCCGGATTTCACGCTGGTGAGTTCGGTCTCGGCCGACGGCGTACCGCCGCGCCGCATGTAATCGTCGAGCTCCTTGATCAGCAGCCAGTTATCCTTGTCCTTGGGCGAGCGCTTGCGAAGTTTCACCAGCGCCCATTTGCCGTGTAGCCGCTCGCCATGAAGGATGAAGGCGAGCTTGCCTTTCTTGAGCTGCTCTTCGACGTCGGGCTCCTGCTCCTGCGGCGTCCACGTGCCAGTGTCCCACAGCATGACGGTGCCGCCGCCATATTCGCCCTTCGGAATCGTGCCTTCGAAATCGCCGTAATCGAGCGGGTGATCTTCGGTGCGAACCGCCAGACGCTTGTCGTCGGGGTCCTCGCTCGGTCCTTTCGGCACCGCCCAGCTCATCAGCACGCCGTTCCACTCGAGGCGGAAGTCGTAATGCAGCGCGCGCGCGGCATGCTTCTGGATCAGATAGCGAAGTTTGGATGCCTTCTTCTGCCTGCCGACGACGCCTTTCGGCTCGGCGGTACGCGCGAAGTCCCGCCTGGCGTTGTACTCGCGCAGCGATCCGCGGGGCATCGGTCAGCTATCCGTCACGCCGCCTTGCGGCGGCTGGTCTTCTTGGCGGTCTTGCTTGCGGTCTTGGCGCTTTTGCTCTTGGCGGTTTTGGTCTTGCTTGCCGGCGTCTTGGCTTTTCCAGCCGATGCAGACGACTTGGAATCGCTGCCCTTGCCGGCGGGTTTGCCGTCACCGCCCTTGCCGACACTGCGCTTCAGGGCGTCCATCAGGTTGATGACGTTGGAGACCGGCTGCGCCTCCTCGATCTCGCGCGGCGGACGCTTCTCTTCCTTGGCCTTGATCAGTTCGCGCAACGCAGCCGTATAGGTGTCCTTGAATTTCTCCGGCTGGAACTCCCCCGCCTTTTTCTGGATCAGCTCCTCGGCCAACGACACCAGATCGGCATCGACCTTCTTCGACGGCAGTTCGTCGAACACGTCGGCTTTCTTGATCTCGTCGGCATAGCGCAACGTCTCCATCAGGAGACCCTTGCCATAGGGCTTGATCGCCACGATCGAGCCCTGCCCGCGCACCACCAGCTGTCCGAGCCCGATCTTCTTGGTCTTCTTCAAGGCGTCGCGCAAAACGATATAGGCTTCGGCCGCGTCCTCATCCTCTTCGGAGGGAACGATGTAGAACGGCCGGTCGAAATACACTTCGTCGATCGCGTCCTCATCGACGAATTGCGACAGGTCGATCGACTTCTTGGCCTCGAGCTTGACGTCGTTGATTTCCTCGTCGGTCAGCAGAACGTATTTGTTCTTCTCGACCTCGTAGCCCTTCACGATCTCCGACGCTTCCACCGGACCGACGCCCGGCACCACCTTCTCATAGCGGATGCGCTTGCCGGTCGGCTCGTGGATCTGGTTGAACGAAATCCGGCTGGTGGACTTCGTGGCCGGCAGGACTTCGACCGGGATCGAGACCAAGGCAAGCCGGATCCGGCCCGACCAATACGCACGCGTGGGCATAGAGGAACCCTCAATACAGGACTGGAGACAGGACTGGCGCCCATTCAAGGTCATAAAGCGGCCCACGCCAAGGCGGTTCCACTTCAATTCCGGATGGCCATCGCCACATTGGCATGAAATCGTGAACGGACTTGTCCCCAGCCCGGCCGCGCACGCCACGTCATGGCTGATCGGCTCTGGCGCGGCGCACACGTTCTCACTATGTTCGCGACACACCCTGACAGGCGGCCGTGCGTTTCGACGCGGCGCTGGTCCCATTGATTCCGGAATGCCGACCGCAATGAACGACCTCTTCGACAAGAGCGCCAAATCGCCCCGTCGCGCCGATAGCCGCGTGATCTCCATTCGCGGGGCCCGCGAGCACAACCTGAAGAACGTGGACGTCGACCTGCCGCGGGATTCGCTGGTGGTGTTCACCGGCCTGTCCGGGTCGGGCAAGTCCTCGCTCGCCTTTGACACCATCTATGCCGAAGGCCAGCGCCGCTATGTCGAGAGCCTGTCGGCCTATGCCCGGCAATTCCTCGAGATGATGCAGAAGCCGGATGTCGACCAGATCGACGGCCTGTCGCCAGCGATCTCGATCGAGCAGAAGACCACCTCGAAGAACCCGCGCTCGACCGTCGGCACCGTCACCGAGATCTACGACTACATGCGGCTGCTGTGGGCGCGGGTCGGCATCCCCTACTCGCCCGCCACCGGCCTGCCGATCGAGAGCCAGACCGTGTCACAGATGGTCGACCGGGTGCTGGCGTTGCCCGAGGGCACCCGGCTCTATATCCTCGCGCCGGTCGTGCGCGACAGGAAGGGCGAATACAAGAAGGAGATCGCCGACTGGCTGAAGCGCGGCTTCCAGCGGCTGAAGATCGACGGGCAATATTACGAGATCGCCAACGCGCCGGTGCTGGACAAGAAGTTCAAGCACAATATCGACGTGGTGGTGGACCGCATCGTGGTCCGTGCCGACATCAAGCAGCGGCTGGCGGAAAGTTTCGAGACCGCGCTGGCGCTGGCCGAAGGCATGGCGGTGGCGGAATTCGCCGATGGCGGCGTCGCCGCCGAAGGCAAGCGCCTCAAGGGCAGCCATGCCGAGGAGCGCATGCTGTTCTCCGAGAAATTCGCCTGCCCGGTCTCCGGCTTCACCATTGCCGAAATCGAGCCCAGACTTTTTTCGTTCAACAATCCGTTCGGCGCCTGCCCGAAATGCGGCGGCCTTGGCGTCGAGCAGCATATCGATGCCGAACTGGTCATCACCGACAAGGACATGACTCTGCGCAAGGGCGCGATCGCGCCCTGGGCCAAGTCATCGTCGCCCTATTACGTGCAGACGCTGGAAGCGCTGGCCAAGCATTACAAATTCACCCTCGACACCAAGTGGAAGGCGCTGCCGAAGAAAACCCAGGACGCGATCCTGTATGGCTCCGGCGACGACGACATCAAGTTCACCTATGACGACGGCCTGCGTTCCTACACCACGAAAAAGCCGTTCGAGGGCGTGGTCACCAATCTGGAGCGCCGCTTCCGCGAGACCGAGAGTGAATGGGCGCGCGAGGAATTGGGCAAGTATTTCACCGACGTGCCGTGCGATGCCTGCAACGGCTATCGCCTCAAGCCCGAAGCGATGTGCGTGAAGATCGGCGGCCTGCATATCGGCCAGGTCTCCGAGATGAGCATCCGCAAGGCCGCGCAATGGTTCGAGGGCATCCCGTCGCAGCTCAACAAGCAGCAAAACGAGATCGCGGTCCGCATCCTGAAAGAGATCCGCGACCGCCTGCGCTTTCTCGTCGACGTCGGCCTCGAATATCTCACCCTCGCCCGCGCCTCCGGCACGCTGTCCGGCGGCGAGAGCCAGCGCATCCGCCTCGCCTCGCAGATCGGATCAGGCCTGACCGGTGTGCTCTACGTGCTGGACGAGCCGAGCATCGGCCTGCACCAGCGCGACAATGCGCGGCTGCTCGAAACTCTCAAACGACTCCGCGATCTCGGCAACACCGTGATCGTGGTCGAGCATGACGAGGACGCGATCCGCCTCGCCGATTACGTGCTCGATATCGGCCCCGGCGCCGGCGTGCATGGCGGGCGCATCGTGGCGCAGGGCACGCCCGACGAGGTTATGGCAAACAAGCATTCGCTCACCGGCAAATATCTCACCGGCGAATACGGCATCCCGGTCCCCGAGCGCCGCGTGCCGTCGAAGCATCGCGCCATCCGCGTGGTCAACGCGCGCGGCAACAATCTGAAAAACGTCACCGCCGAAATTCCGCTCGGCCTGTTCACCGCGGTCACCGGCGTCTCGGGCGGCGGCAAGTCGACTTTTCTGGTCGACACGCTTTACAAGTCGATCGCCCGCAAGCTGAACGGCGCGTCCGACGCCCCCGCCCCGCATGACCGCATCGAGGGGCTGGAGCATATCGACAAGATCATCGACATCGACCAGTCGCCGATCGGCCGCACCCCGCGCTCCAACCCCGCGACCTATACCGGCGCCTTCACCCCGATCCGCGAATGGTTCGCCGGCCTGCCGGAGTCGAAGGCGCGCGGCTACGAGCCCGGCCGCTTCTCCTTCAACGTCAAGGGCGGCCGCTGCGAGGCCTGCCAGGGCGACGGCGTCATCAAGATCGAGATGCACTTCCTGCCCGACGTCTACGTCACCTGCGAGACCTGCAAGGGCAAGCGCTACAACCGCGAGACCCTCGACGTCACCTTCAAGAACAAGTCGATCGCCGACATTCTCGACATGACGGTCGACGAGGGCGCGGACTTCTTCAAGGCGGTGCCGAAGATCCGCGATATCCTGACCACGCTGCAGCGCGTGGGGCTGGGCTATATCCATATCGGCCAACAGGCCACCACGCTCTCGGGAGGCGAGGCGCAGCGGATCAAGCTCGCCAAGGAATTGTCCAAGCGCGCCACTGGCCGCACGCTCTACATCTTGGATGAACCCACCACGGGCCTGCATTTCCACGATGTCGCCAAGCTGCTCGACGTGCTGCACGAGCTGGTCGAGACCGGCAATTCGGTGGTGGTGATCGAGCACAATCTCGAGGTCATCAAGACCGCGGACTGGATCATCGATCTCGGCCCTGAAGGCGGCGACGGCGGCGGCGAGATCGTGGCCGCAGGCCCGCCGGAGGAGGTGGTTAAGGAGAAGCGGAGCTACACCGGGCAATATCTCAAGCCGGTGCTGGCCAAGGGCGGCCCCAAGCGGAAGCGGGTCGAAGCGGCGGAGTGATGGCCGCCGGCCGGCGCCGGTCGAACCAAACGCCGCGCCCGACGTTAGAGCCTTTTCGAGCGACAGGGATGCCGGTGCGCGTTAGGACACGTCCCCGGACCGACCAGCCAGAGGCCACCGCGAAGACCATTATTCGATGTCCGCACTCTCCGATCCCCGCCGCCTGGAGGCGCTGAAGCGCGCCAGCCTCCTCGATACCCTTCCGGAGCCGGCCTTCGACCGCCTGACCCGCATCGCCGGGCAATTGCTGAACGCGCCGGTCGCGCTGATCTCGCTGGTCGATACCGGGCGCCAGTTCTTCAAGAGTCAGACCGGCCTGCCCGCCCCCTATGACACGCTGCGCGAGACGCCGCTGTCGCATTCCTTCTGCCAGCATGTGGTGACCAGCGAGCAGGTGCTGGCGGTGCGCGACGCCCGCAGTCACCCCGTGGTCTGCGACAATCTCGCGGTGCGCGACCTGAACGTCATCGCCTATCTCGGCGTGCCGCTGCGCGCGCCGGACGGCCAGGTGCTCGGCTCGTTCTGCGCGATCGACACCCAGGTGCGCGACTGGACCGATGCCGACATCGCCAATCTCAAGGACCTGTCCGATCTGGTCACCGGCGAAATCGCGCTGCGCGAGGAAATCCGCCGCCGCCAGGAGGCCGAACGGCAGCAGCGCCTGCTGATCGCGGAGCTGCATCATCGCGTCAAGAACACGCTCGCGGTGGTGCAATCGATCATCGTCATGAGCCTGCGCTCGGCGAAAAGCCTGGCCGACTTCCGCGACAGCATCTCGGCGCGCATCGTCTCGCTCGCCAACACCCACACCCTGCTGCTGAACCAGAATGCGGTCGCGACCTCGCTGTGCGAGCTGCTGCAGACCGAATTGTCCGCGCATCACATGGAGGGGCGCATCGTGCTGGAGGGGCCGGATGCGGAATTGCCGTCGCAGACCGCGGTTTCGCTCGGCATGTGCATCCACGAGCTGATGACCAATGCGTCCAAGCACGGCGCGCTGTCGGTGCCGGCGGGCCGCGTGCGGCTGACCTGGCGCGCGGAGGACGGCGACAATCTCCGCCTGCTCTGGGTGGAGTCCGGCGGGCCGACAGTGACCGAGCCGAGCCACACCGGGTTCGGCACCACGCTGCTCAAGCGGGTGATGAAATCGCAGACCTCGGGCAACGTCACGCTCGATTTCCGCCCCAGGGGCCTGCAGGCCGAAATCCTGCTGCACGTGCCGCCGCCGCGGCAGGAGTGAGGCTTGGGTGGCTGGCGGTTTGCCGGAGGACGTGGTCAAGGAGAAGCGGAGTTACCGGGCAATATCTCAAGCCGGTGCTGGCCAAGGGCGCGGCCCGAAGCGGAAGCGGGTCGAGGCGGCGGAGTGATCAGAGATTAGATAGGCCGATCCTCGTATTCAGCTCAATCGCCTGCATTACGAGAGACTCGACATTTCCTTTATCCAACTGCTCAAAGAAGGGCCGCAGTTCGTTTTTGTCAAATTGAAACGACCCTAGATACACGAGGGGATCAAGGCCCATGACCCCTAGCTCAGAGTATGCTTCGTCGAACTTCACATAGAGAGGCATAGTCACGGATTTGAATTCAGTCTGACTAACGCCGCCTTTCTTACGGTTAAGTTCGACGACACGACCCAGTTGCAGCGTCAAAGCGGCTGCGCGGGATCTTTTGTGAGGCTTGCTCTCCGGACAACCAAAAATAGGGACGCAGTATCTCAGTTGGAATGCGAGCGCGTCTTCGAAGTGGTGTAGGATTTTGCCATAACTGACGGGACCGTATTCACCGCAAGAGAGCACTGCCTCAACGAGGGCGGCCCGGACGTCGGCGTCCACGTCAAACTTGGCGAACTCATTCCAGCCTAGCGATCTCGCGGCAGCTCTAACTACATCAATGGTCGGAGCGCCTTGAGCTGGGTGGAAAAGCTCGTGTCCAATCACCATCCGAACTGCAGAGCGAATCGCTACCCGCACAAACCGCCGAGCATCAACAGAGCGAACAAACCCGCTTAATGCGATGTCATCCAGTAGACGCGCGCCAATCTGATCGAAGAACTCGCGGTTCACCACGATCCGATTGGTACCGACTTCATAGTCCAGGCAACAGTCGCTATCTATGGTCGCAAATCGGACGTGCCGGCCAGCGACTGCTTTGGCGAGAACGGAACCCGTGCCGCGTGCATACCGATCAATGCGCGCCGAGTGCCGAACCAAGTCACGAAAAAATCTATTCCCGAAAACGTCAAGGCACGCGCCGCTTATTAGCGTCGTTCGTCCCTTCAAGGCTCCAACAAATTCCGCAGAATTTTCTACAAACGTTTCGGGATGGTTCATTTCGCCCCCTCCCCCGAGGTGGATTACCCACACAACATCTAGTATGACTTATAGGGCACCAAGGTCAACCTTTAGAACTCCGAATCAAAGCAACAGTTCAGAATACGCTTTTTTTGCACTGAAAAATAGGCAATCAGGAACCCCTAGCACCTTAACTTTCCGTTCGCAAAGTTGACTTAGGGTACCCTTAAGGCACACTCTTGGAGTCGCCGACCTGCTTGGGGCCAAGAGCGTGTCAGCTATCAGTCGAACAGATGGCTGTTCCACCATCTGTTTCAAGGGCCATCGCAAACAACTAAGGGGGTGCCATCATGTCCCGTAACTCAACGCGGGATGCTTCCGTTCACTTTGGTGCTGCGGACACTGCAGAGCATTTATTGCTTAGCAGTTCGAGTGACCGAGACAGCGCTGTCCCGAAAAAACCTTGGTCGATCAAAGGGATCGACGAAGCAACCGTGCAAGTGTGCAAACTAGCTGCGCGTGGAAAGGGAATGAAAATCAACCGGTGGGTTTCCGATGCCCTACGAGAGGCTGCGCAACGTCAACTCGGAGACATCGAACGAGTTGAGATGCCTCAAGAGGTTTCAAAGCCGAGTGAGACTTCTAGCGCGCTTTGTGAGCGAATTAGTAGGCTCGAAGGCGAAGTGAGCGCTTTATTGAAATCACATGCTGCTTTCGTCGCGGCCCTAGTGTCAAAATAATATCAGTTGACTCTCTCAATCCCTTAGAGCGCGGATTGACTCTTAAGTTGATCCGCGCGGTTTTTTAGCAGCTTGCGTCACCGCCCCACCAACACCAACCACGCCACCAGCACCACCGCCGCCCAGAGATCCGACCCCATTGCCCAGTTCTCCGACGTGGTGCGCTGCGCATTCATCACATGCTTGCCGCCAGCGAGCGCGTAGAAGATCGCCATCGCGATTCCCGCCGGCACGATCCAGCTCGCATTGACAATCGTCAGCACGCCGAGCGCGCCGATAGCGATGTTGCCGAAGCCGAGTTCGCTGACGATCTTCATCGCGTTCGGATCGGTGATGCGAAAGATGGTCTTTGCGGTGAAGTCCGGCTTCGCGAGCTGGTAGAGCCCGGCGATCAAGAGCCGCAGCCCGAAGAAAAACACGAACCATTTGCCGGCGAGCGCGATCAGGCTTCCGCCGGTTGTTGCGGCTTCGATGGCAATGGCCGCGACCGGCGCGGCCAGCATGAGAATCAGGATGGTGACGATCTGGAGCATGGCGGGATGTTAGCTACGTGTCATGCGCGGGCATAGCCGTCGAAGACGGCGTCGTTGACGCCTTGTGCCCCGCACATCCATCATCTTCGTATGATCGATGGCCGGGTCACACGCCTTTGGCGCGGCCCGGCCATGACGAGACAGGCTCGCACAAAAAACTTATCCCCCTCGCCTCACACGACCTTATCTTCCCCTCGTCCGATCCCGCGAAGGGACGCGAACCGGTTGCTCCGTGTCGCGTGGATTGGATGTGGCGCCCGCGTCCGTGCCTCGCAAGCACGGCCCCGGGCGGCGCCGGGGCTCCGCCCGGAGGCACTACGGCCTCCTGCCGGGAGCCGGCTGACGCCATGCGCAGATCAAGGCGCATGGAGGCAAAGCGCGGCCCGGCGCCGCACAGACGCCACGACGGAGCGCCGGAAGGCGCCCGCATCGCGCGCTCAAGCTTGCGCAGTTCGCGCAATGCAAAGAGCAAGGTGATGCGGCTCACTGAAGGACAGGTGCGCCATCCGGTGCTCCGTCCCCCTCCGCGCATGTCGGGTTTACCCGATATGCGCAACGAAAGAGGCGAAAGCCTCGCAAGGCGCACCCCGCGCCTCAAACAACAGGGGTGATCGCGCACATCAGCACTGCAAAGAGGGAGGCCCAGTGGCCATGCAACCCACGCCGCTCACCGAACGACATTATCGCGACGGCAGCCATGCCACGCCGCACTGGATCGCCGAGCTCTATTGCCTGTGGCGGCTGTGTCCGCGCACCGCGTGCCGGCGCGCGAAAGCCTGCCGCAGCGGCGGATGCGCCTGCCAGACCGGCCTCGCGCTGGTGCCGCCGGGCGCGCTCGATTTCCTCGCCGCGTTCGAACAGGCGCGCGACGACGGTCTGACCTATGACGAGATGATCGATGTCTGCGCCGAGGAGCTTGCGGCGCTGGAGCATTGGCGTGAGCAGGTCGCGCGTAGCGTCGCGTGATCGCGGTGGCAGTTCCCGCATCGTCTTGCGGCATTTTGTCAGTCGCACGCGCAACCCGTCATCCCCATTTGCCCCCGGCAACAAACAGGAGACGACCCTTGAGCACCGCAAGCCCCGCGAAAAAGCGCGATCGCGACATCGAAAAGGATTATCCGCTGCCGCAATTCATCGACAAGCTGCGCCGCCTCGCCGACGCGCTGGAAAAAGGCGAGCGCTTCGAGATCCAGATCGCGAATGAACGCATCTCGGTGCCGGTGCGCGCGCAATACAATATCGAGCACGAACGCGGCGACGGCGAGGAGGAGATCGAATTCCAGATCAAGTGGCAGCGCGGCTGACGCTTGGGTGCGCGGTCACGCCCCGCGCGGCCGCTCCTGGTGCTGCGCCAATTCAAGCGCGCGCTGGCGCCGCCGCGCCATCACCTGCCAGTAGACGAAGGCGCCCACGGCGGCGATGCCGAAAATCAGCGCGGTGCTGATGCGGCCGGAATAGCCCCACATCACCGCCATGATTGCGGCCACGGCGAGCCAGTATTTGACGGTGTCGGACATGGGCCTCGTCCTTGGACGCTGACGCCGGTCGCGGCGTCACCCCTGATGTCGCGCCGCGGCGGGATCCGTTCAATCCGTAGAACTACAGGCCAGCACCCGAAAAGACTTGATCCCCTCGCCTGCTGCAGCCTTATCGTCGCGGCGGCTTCGACATGGCGGAACGAAAACGGCGGGCGCCGCCTTGGGACAACGATACAACCCGGTGGTGTCGACGCTGCGGAGAAAAGGCGTGAAAATGCAACCACTTTGGCCACAGGGACTGAGCAAAAAAGACCACGCCCCGCGGCCCAGGCTGTGCTAAGGCGCACGGCGGATAAAACCAACAATCAAAATGCGCCCCGAGCGCACATCGCCAGGTGCCTGTCACCGGCAGAGGAACAACTTTTGACTCAGGCAGATGCAAGACCCTCGACCGGCGCCGCTGGTGCCGCCGCAATAACGGCTGGCGCCGCCGAAGCCCGAGACTGGACCCGCATCCTCAACCGCTATCGCGAACCGAGCAGCAGCCGCAGCGCGGTCGAGCTGGCCATTACGTTGGTGCCGCTGGTGCTGTTATGGGCCGCGATATGGGCGGCCGTGCACTTCGTCGGCTTCTGGCTGGCGCTGCTGATCGCCATTCCGGCCGCCGGCTTCCTGGTGCGGCTGTTCATGATCCAGCACGATTGCGGGCACGGCGCCTTCTTTGCGCATAAGCAGGTCAACGACTGGACCGGACGCGTCATCGGCGTGCTTACCATGACGCCCTACGATTTCTGGCGCCGCACCCATTCGATGCACCACGCCACCTCCGGCAATCTGGATCGCCGCGGCATGGGCGACATCGACACCCTGACGGTGCGCGAATATCACGCCCGTTCGCGGCTCGGCCGCCTGCAATACCGGCTGTACCGCCACCCGCTGGTGATGTTCGGCATCGGCCCGGCCTATCTGTTCCTGCTGCGGCATCGTCTGCCCTTCGGCCTGATGCGCAGCGGCTGGCTGCCCTGGATCAGCACCATGGCGACCAACGCTGCGATCGCAGCGATCGCAGGCACGCTGATCTGGTTCATCGGGCTGCAGGAATTCCTGCTGGTGCATCTGCCGATCATGCTGATCGCCGCCTCGCTCGGGGTCTGGCTGTTTTATGTGCAGCACCAGTTCGAGCAGACCTCCTGGCATGACAACACCAGCTGGGATCTGCATGACGCCGCGCTGCACGGCTCCTCACATTACGACCTGCCGCCGGTGCTGCGCTGGTTCACCGCCAATATCGGCATCCATCACGTGCATCACCTGTGCAGCCGCATTCCCTATTACCGGCTGCCACGCGTGCTGCGCGACCATCCGGAATTGGGTGAGATCAGCCGCGTGACCCTGCTGGACAGCCTGGCCTGCGTCCGGCTGACGTTATGGGACGAAGAGCGCCGGCAGCTGGTGTCCTTCCGCGACGCTCGCCGCCGCAACGGACCGGTGGCGGCCTAAGGCGTGCGGGTAAACCGGCGACCGACCCGAAGGAGCGTGGTAAAATAGACGGCGTCTGAGTCGCGTGCGTCCCACCCCCTCTCAGGATCACAGCCGCATGCACCCCCTGAAGCTTGTTTCTGCCGACTGGCAGAAGGCCCTCCCCGTCCTCATCGTCATCGGCATCGTCATCTGGCTCGTGCTGTTCCGGGCCACCCCCACCACCGAGCAGGCATTGTTCGCCGCGCTCCTCATCATCTACATGATCCATCAGATCGAGGAGCATCTCTGGCCCGGCGGCTTCCGGCAATTCGCCAATGCCCGTGTGTTCAAGAGCGGCGACGATGACTGGCCGGTGTCCGAAGGCGGCGTTGCACTGGTCAATGTCGGCTACGTGTGGCTGCCGATCCTGCTGGCCGCTCTGTTTCCGGGACCGCTGCGCTGGCTCGGGCTCGGCTGGGTGGGCCTGACGCTGATCAACGGGATTTCTCATATCGCAACGTCGATCCGCTTCCGGATCTATAATCCCGGGCTGATCACCTCGATCGTGCTGTTCCTGCCGTTCACGATCTGGATGCTGGCGCGCGAAGTATCTGCGGGCCTGCTGACCGGCTGGCAGGTGGCCGCACTCCTGATCGCGGGCATCCTGTTGCATGTTCCGGTCGCGGCGCTGTTCGTGGTCCCGTACCGCCGCGGCGAAGCGCAGGCCTGATAGGTCATCGAAAAAAAAGGGCCGGGCCCGCTAGACGCGGTCCGGCCTTTTTCCTCGAAGAATCAAGCGGGTCTAGTGCGGACGGTCGCGCTCGGCAAAGCGGCTGGCCTTGTCCGCAACATCCCCGGCCGCGTCTTTAGCCTCCCGCTTCAGCCGCAACGCCTTCTCTGCGATATCCTGCTGGGTCTCTTCGGCAGCGCCCATCAGCGAACGAGCCGCCGTGCCGATCACATCGGTTGCGCCGCTGGCAATGACGTCACGAGCTGCGGATGCGGCGCTGACCGCAGCCTCCTTCATGAGCACACTGCCGTCGGCCAGTGCCTTGCCGGCGCGCTGGCCGCTCTCGGTGCGAGAGGCAGCGAGGACCGCTGCCGCTGCCCCGGCAGCCGCCACCAGGGCTTCGGCCATGATCACGCGGCTGGTTTGCGACGCCAGGATATCCTTCATCAGGTTGGAGGGCATGAAATCGAACAGGCCGGCCATCATGCCTGTCTTCTTCGACGAAGCCGTTCGGGGCGATGCCGCGCGTGCGTTGGAGGACGCGCTTCTGGTGGAGGCGGCGGATGCGCGACGTTTCGCCGGCGCCCGCTTGGCGGTGCTTTTGGTTGTACGTGCCGCCGTCCGCTTTGCCTTTTTCGCTTTTGCCATGTGCGATCGTCCCTTGCTTCTGGGGGTGAAAGTTTCGCACGACAACAATCGAACCCGGAACGGGTTCCATGCCGTTCAGGCAGGACCGAAAACTTATCCTCCCTGACCGATCCGCCTTCTGTTCGCGTCGAGGCATAAGGCGAGGAGCACACGCGTCCACTCACCCCACCCCTGCCCTCTTTGCTATAGATTCAGCGACGAGTGAGAATGAACGGACCCGGCATGGCGAACCGCAGAACGGTGAAGGACCTCAGGATACGCCTCAAGATGCTCTATGAGGGACGGACCGAGGAGGCGCATCGCTTCCGCTACGGCCTCCTGATCTTCGACGTAGTAACCCTGGTCTTCATCGTCGCGACCTCCTTCAGTCCCCGTGAAAACTGGATCGAGGTCATGGATGTCGGATTCGGGCTCATCATTCTCGCCGACTTCATCGCCCGCCTGATCATCAGCGATCGTCCGCTGCGCGAGCTGCTCCACCCCGTCACCTGGGCCGACGCGGCAGCCATCGTATCGTTTCTCGCACCGCTGGTGGGCGAGCCGGCCGGTTTCCTGCGCATCCTGCGCACCCTCCGATTTCTGCGGAGCTATCAGTTGCTCGCGCGCCTGCGTGCGGATTTCCCCTACTTTCGCGAGCATGAAGAAGTGATCATAGCGGTCGCCAATTTCCTGGTGTTCCTGTTCGTGATGACGGGCTTCGTCTACGAAACCCAGCACGCCACCAACCCCGGCATCAAGAACTATGCCGACGCGCTCTACTTCACCGTCACGGCGCTGACCACGACCGGCTTCGGCGATATCACCTTGCAGGGCACCACCGGTCGTCTGATTTCGGTCGCCATCATGATTTTCGGGGTGACCCTGTTCTTCAACCTGGCGCGCGCCGTCCTGCGCCCGAACAAGGTTCGGTTCGAATGTTCCGATTGCGGACTGATGACACACGACCCGGATGCCGTGCACTGCAAGGCGTGCGGCAAGATGCTGAAGATTCCGAACGAGGATCTCAATTGACGATCCGCCGGCCTGCCGAGCCGGTCAGAACGGTCCGCGCGCGCGGACCTTCTCCATCACGCTCTGCAATTGACCGATCCTCGTTTCATAAATCCGCCGCAGACATGCGACATCCGCCCCGCATTGTTCACGTCGCTTCAGGAAATCTCGCTGCGCATCCTGCATGTCGCCGCGTTGCCCCATGCCGACAAAGGCCGTGCTCCACTGATACAGTGTCGCCATCCGTGCCTCGGACTGGCCGAGACCATAATGACTGCAGATCGTCTTCTCGGTGGGGGACGCGGCAGCGGCGCAATTCAAAGGCGCGTAATCTGCCGCCGCCACAGGTCCTGCCTTCGCAGCGACACATCCGATGACCACAAGTGCGAGCAGAATTGAACGAGACGTCATCACATGCCCTCGCGAATCTTCCGCGCTCAATATCGCCTCCTGCCCCGACAAAATCCATGATCCTTTGAGAAGCAACGCGGATGCGACATCAGGCAGGACCGTATGCGCTCGTCATCTTCGACCTCGACGGCACGCTGGTCGACAGCTTTCCGTGGTTCCTGCGGGTCGTGAACGACGTCGCGCGCGAATTCAATTTCAGACCGATCGCGCATGACGAGATCGCGGGGCTCCGGCGCGCCGGCACGCGTGCCATTCTAAACCACCTGGAACTGCCGTTATGGAAAGTGCCGCGCATCGCGGCGCATATGCGGCGGATGAAGCGCGCGCATCTTGGCGAGCTGCCGCTGTTTCCCGGCATTCCCCAAATGCTGGACACGCTCCGAGGCAACGGCATCAGGATGGCGCTGGTCAGTTCTGACAGCGAGGCCAATGCACGGCTGCAGCTCGGCGACAACGCCGCCTACTTCTCTGATTTCGCCTGCGGCGCCTCGCTGTTCGGCAAGGCCGCGAAATTCCGGCGGGTATTGAAGCGCGCCAAGCTTTCACCATCGGCGGCCATTGCCATCGGCGACGAGATGCGGGACATGGATGCCGCGGACGCCGCCGGCATCGCATTTGGCGGCGTGGCCTGGGGCTACGCCGACCCAGACGCGCTGCGTGCGCGCCATCCGCACGCCTGGTTCGACACCGTGACCGACATTCCCCGCGTGCTGACAGCAGGATATGCGATCGCAAGGGATGTGGCTGAACCCATGACTGCAGGGGAAACAGCGACGTGAGCGCGATTGCACACGTTTGATCCAGAGCAACCTAACTGTAATACTCCTGTGCAAACATCATTACGCCTAAAACTCCGGCATGCCTTGCCGTCAGGATGGACTGGCCGAGTTCCGCGTCTTGACTAGATAGGGCCATACAATGCCGGGAGATGCCATGTTCGCCGCCGTCACCGCCCACACCGCCGAGCGCCGCTTCGAACCGAAAGCCGGCGATCGTCTGGCCGCGCGCGATCCCGCGCGCGCACGCGAATTGAACGTGGTGTCGCACTGTCCTTTCATACCCGCATTCATCGCGAAGAATGCCGAATTCAGCGACCCGGTGGCTTGAACCATGCCTGCGCCTGACCGTACCTCTCCCGTCCTGATCACCGGCTGCTCGAGCGGCCTCGGCCAGGCAACCGCGATGCTGCTACGGGAGGCCGGCTATCTCACGGTCGCGACCGCGCGAGACCCCTCGACCCTCGAGCCGCTCGCGGCGATCGGATGCGAAACATTGCGACTCGACGTCGCCGACGAAGCCTCGCGAACCGCCACGATTGCCGATATCGAGCGTCGCCACGGACCGGTGGGTGTGCTCATCAACAATGCCGGCTACGGGCAGTACGGCCCCCTCGAGGAAGTCAGCCCCGAGGATGTTCGCCGCTCGTTCGAAACCAATGTGTTCGGCTTGCTGCGCATGTCGCAACTGGTCATGCCCGGCATGCGCAAAGCCGGGCGCGGCCGCATCGTCAATATTTCATCGCTTGCCGGCCGTGTCACAGCACAGGGCGGCGGGGTCTATCATATGACCAAATACGCGGTGGAAGCACTCGCCGACGCGATGCGCGCAGAGGTCAAGCCGTTCGGGGTCGACCTTGTCAGCGTGTTGCCGGGGCCGTTCGCATCGCCCTATCGCGACAAGGTCATCGCTAAGATCCCGGAAACCGGCGAGGATTCTCCGTACGATCTCTACAAGCGAAATGTCGGCGCCTACATGCTGGATTTCCTCGATCCCAAGACATTCGGCACCATGCCGTTGGATAAGGTTGCCCGCGTGGTGTTCAAGGCGGCAACGGTGGCTCGCCCGCGGACACGCTACAATGTGGGCTTCTGGGCGAATTTCGGCCCCGTCGGGCGCTATCTTGCAGGCGATCGTGTGGTCGACTGGTGGATGTCCCGCGAAATTCCGCACGACCGGCCGCGAAAGTCCAAATCCAGAACCAAGCTATAACTAGGCGGCCCTGGTCCACTCGGCTATTCGGCGCGTTCCCCCATGGCCTCGGCCTGCTTGAGCCAGCCATCGCGCTTCTCGTTGGTCGATTCCGCCATCATGCCCAGCAGCGTCTCGCGCACCGGCTTGATGCCGATGAAATTCAGGATGTTGTATTTCAAGAGCTTCAGTGCGTGCGGCCCATACCAGAAGCGATAGATCGACACCGGCATGCCCATGGTCATGATGATACGTGCGGATTTCTTCTCGAAGATGCGCCAGTTCATGGCGTTCTCGGTGCCCTGCCGTTTGATCAGATCGGGCTGGAGAATGCGTTCGAAAAATCCCTTGAAAATGGCCGGCATGTCGCCGCACCAGAGCGGAAATATCAGCACCCAGTGATCGCTCGCCGCGAGCGCGTCATAGGCCGCGCGCAGATCGGGTTCGAGCGGTTGTTCCTTGCGATACCCTTCCCGCAGGATCGGCTCGAAATTCAGCTCCGCAAGTTTGAACAGATGCACCCGATGGCCGGCCTTCTCCGCGCCGCGCCGGTAGGCTTCCGCCAGCGCCTCGCAAAAGGTGGTCCGTTGCGGATGACCGACAATGATTGTGACAATTGCCATGACGCATGCCCGCTGCTGAAAAGCTAACTTCGCGTCTTATGACGAAACACCTCCAACTACGCTTTGCGATGGCGCAACGCCTCTGCCGGCTGCTCGAAATAAAGGCAGCGCCCCTGTTCCGCTCCATCAACTGCCGTCGCGCTGCAGCCACCAGCCTTCGGCGATCGGTCGCTGGAGCAAGACCTTCTTCCGGCCGGCCGCCGCTTTGTCGAGATCGCCGTCAACGATTTCCGCGTGCCGCGACGCCTCGCCCCTCACAAAGCCCTTGCCGAAGCCGTTGGCCGGCAGACCGCTCGCATAGAACAAAAACTGCACCGACCGATGTCCGCGGCTGACGCTGATGATCGCAGCCTCGCGCATCAGATCGCGGTAATCCGCGATACGGGCTGCAGGCACATGCGCGCGCTCGGGATCGTCGGGATCGCTCCAGGTCAGGCCCAGCCGGTTCAAAGCCGGGTCGCGCCGCAGCATGTCGGTGATCTCATCGAGCGTCGCGCGATGCTTCTCCCAATGCGCGATCATCGCGGTGTCCGACGGCGCTGCCGGACCAGGGCTGGGCACGGATGCGGTCAACGCCAGAGGCAGCACGATCGCGGCGACGCCCGCGAGCGCGGCAAGCCCGATCAGTGCGATTGCGACGGTGCGAAGCTTCATCCCAGTTCCCGTTTTCAGGGCTTGAGTTCCTAGGGCGACTTTGCGGCACTCACAGGGCGTCATGCGGCGAGGATGCACGAAAGCGTGAATTTGCCGGCGCTCATTCTATTCTAGCATGGCACGACAGGCTGAGACCGACGTGACCGGCTTGTTCACCGCGCCACATCGTTCCCGGCTGCCAAAATACCGCAGAACAGGGAGAGTTGCCCATGGCGCAGTTCCACGTTCTTACGCCTGCCGACGACCGGAAAGCGGACCTGCCCGTCGTTCGCCGCATCGGCTTTTCCGATCTCGGAGACGCTCTGCGTCAAGGTTGGGAAGACTTCAAGCTGTGGCCGACCCACGCCATTTTCCTCTGCATCATCTACCCCCTTGTCGGTCTCGTACTCGCCGGCATGGCACTCGGCTACAGCGTGCTGCCACTGGTATTCCCGCTGATCGCCGGTTTCGCGTTGCTGGGACCGGTGGCTGCGTTGATGATGTACGAACTGAGCCGCCGCCGCGAACGGGGCGAGCCACCGTCGTTTCAGGCCGCCATTGGAGTCACCCGGGCGCCCGGGTTTCCGGCCATCGTCGCCATCGGCCTGCTGCTGATGGGCTTGTTCCTGCTGTGGATCGGGGTCGCGCGCTCGCTGTATCAATCGCTGTTCGGTGTCTATGCCGCGCCCGACGCGATCGGACCGTTTGTCCGTCAGGTCTTCACCACCAAGGCCGGCTGGGAATTGATGATCTATGGAAACGCCATCGGTTTCGTGTTTGCGCTGGTCGCGTTCTGCCTAACGGTGATCTCCTTTCCGCTTCTGCTCGACCGCGATGTCGGCGCCGCTACGGCGCTGTTGACCTCGGTGCGGGCGGTTGTTCTCAATCCGGTCGTGATGGCGGCCTGGGGCTTGATCGTTGCGGGATTGCTGGTTCTAGGCTCGCTGCCGGCTTTCATCGGGTTGGCGGTAGTGATGCCGGTCCTCGGCCATGCGACATGGCACCTGTATCGCAAGGTGGTCGCGTAGCTCGGAATACGAGGGCGCCGCCGCCAGCTCCATCGCAACGCGTGCCGGATTCGTGGCGCCTTTAGCTAGAATTGGATTCAAGTTGATCGCGCAACTTTCATGCGATCAACAGCTGATCTGTTGCATTGGTCGCAGCCATGGCTGCCAACCACCCATTGCGTCCTCATGTCGGAAAGTATCGCGCGCCGCCGCCGCGCGTAGCCGCGCCTGTCGCCCCGCGCGCAGCCGTTGCCCCGGCTCATCGCCGAAAGACCCGGCACCGGGAGTGGCAGCACGCCTTCATCGCCGCGATCGCAGTTGCATTGGTCCTTGGAGGATCGATCAGCGTCTACGCCGTCCATGCCAGAATGACCCATGCCGCGGCAAACGCCCGCGCACTCGCCCAGCATACAGCTGCGGTCGAGACCGGCGAAGCGTTGAGCAGTGGCGCGGTCGTGTTCGTACCGGAATATGGCCACAATTGCCGGCGCCGCTGGCTCGATAACAAGACCGGAGTCCTTCGCGAAGGCGGCGCACTTCACTGCGACGACGCGGTTGGTCTTGATTCAGCGGGTCCGACACGCGCTCAGAAATTCGAGCGACGCATCGATGCGATCCGCAATGGATTTCAGACGAGGAACGGCGCCGGACCGGACTGAGGTCCGGTCACGGCCTCGCGGTTAGCGTTCTGAGCTTTCCAGCGTCAGCGATGCGAGCAACAAGGCCCGCGCGCCGCGGGCCTGCCTTCGAAGGACACTTCGCCGGCGATCAGTTGCCGACCGCATCCGTCATGCATTTCTTGACGTGGCTGGTCTTGGCGGCGCCGGCAAGCTTCTTGTCGGCTGCGGACTGGTCGCACAGCGCCTGGGCATCCTTCTCGCATTTCGTCATGAAGCTGTTCAGCGCAGCGCCGGCGAGTTTCTTGTTCGACGCTTCGATCTTGCAGGCAGCGGCGTGAGCGTTGCCGGCAACGAGCGCCAAAGTCGCGGCAAGTATCAGAACTCTCATTGTGTCCTCCCTGAGAGAGAATCGGCGGCCGACGAATCAGCCGCCATTCATTATTATTAACCCCGTCATGTCGCGACGATGGCAGCGAATGACGTTTTCCGGATCAGGCCGCAAGTGAGGGTAACGCCGCCACCTCCCTGATCGCCGTCACCGGCGTTGCGGTCATCTCCTCCCCGATACGTTCGAGCCCCATCACGCGCAGTACGCCGCGCGCCGGGCACATTTCCACCGCAAGGCGGGTGAACCGATTGTTGATCGGCGCCGTCAGCCAGCCGAACGGCTCGCGCATCAGCGAGCCGGAAAAGCTCTGCATTGTTTCGCGGCGACAGCGGCTGTTCTCGCCGGCCTCCTCATAGCGGCAGGTCAGGATCAGGTCGCCGCCGATCCGCGCTTCCCATGGATCGCGGCAGGTGTGCCAGTCGTTGGCTGCCACGGTCGCGGTCGATCGGGTTTCGAAATCCGTTTCGGTCCGCTCGATCACGCAGCGCTCGCCCGGAAGCGTTCCCGCCAGCGAATAGATCACCGGGCGCGCGACCGGCGTGCGTTCGAGCATGGCTCGGGCGGTTGCGAAATCCGGGCAGGTTTCGAAGACCTGACGCAGCAGCTGATCCGGCGGAATGTTCCGGACGCGCCATGTCTTGATCGCATTGGCGGCCAGATCATAGGGTCGCAACCAGGGGTGACGGGTTCGCCGCCACAACGGGGCCTGGTTGATCGCCGCACCGAACCGTCCCGGCGCCAAAGCGGTGAGCGTACCCACATAGCCCGGCCAGGTGACGCTGTAGAAATCGCCCGCCTCGCCCCATTTGTGAGCGATCTCGGCGTGACGGCCGAGGCCGGGAAACGGCCAGTCGAGTGTCCGCACGAGCCAGGGTTCTCCGTCCTCGTCCCGGCTCATGGTGGTGCAGCCCCACGAATAGGAGCCGTTCAGGAACCAGACGCCACTGAAGCCCAGGGTCGCGGCGATGCCTTCGATCTCGCCGACATAGGGCGATTGCGACCGCGACAGCCAGCGCCGCGCCAGCCCGTCGAGCAGCGGCAAGGCCGCCGCGACCGGACGCGGAAAAAACGACAGACAATCGTCGCGCAAGGCCCGCGCGCGTACCGCGCCCGCCTCGGCCTGGCGCAGCGGACCGCCCTCGCGCACATCGATGATGGGAATCTCGGACAATGTGGTCATTGGTCAATTGTACCAGCGAATCGCGATCCGTTACATCTGGTTCCAACGGCACGGGGCGGCAAACGGGTCGGGACAAAGCCATAAGGGCATTGATGTAACTAGTTTTTTAGCTCGCATACCATTCTTCAACCCTGATCACCGTAATGTGGTCGGTAGTTCAGGCAGGGTGACACGCATGATCAAGCGCATCATGGCAAGCATCGGCAGGTCAGATCAGCCTCGGTGGATTGAGCGCGACGGTCCGCGCCTCGTGTTGGCCGCCATCATGCTGGTCTTTGTCATTGCCACCAGTCTGTCCGACGGAAAGCTCCTTCCGGATTTTTCTGCTCGGCAGGCGCCGGCAGTTTCGAGCGGCACCTCCGCCGACAGCATCCGCACCGGCTCGATCCTGGTCACGTCCGCGGACGGAAATACCTGCGAGTACCGCGAGATCGATAATGGCACCTGGCGCATCCGGTCCGTTGGGCGCGTCGCATGCGATGACGCCGTTAAAAGGCAGGCCGAACGCAACGGAAACTATACGCCGCAGACCCGCCTCGAAGCCATTCGCGACGGCTTCTATTCGAAGCGCTGATGGGCCGCGCTACCCTGCCCGCTCGACCAGAAAGGCGACCTGCACCAGCGCGACCGCATTGACGATCGCGTGCAGGATCACGGTGAGCAGCGTCGAACCGCTCCGCCAGCGCAGCCAGCCGAACGCACAACCAAGCACGAAAATGTGCACGAGATAGAATGCCTCGTACTGGACATGCATCACCGACCAGCCGGCCGAGGTGAGCACGATCGCGCCCCACGGCCCCAGCCGCGATGCCGCGTATCCCGGAAACAGAAATCCGCGGAACAGCAATTCTTCCATCAGCGGCGCCGCGACGACCAGAGCGATCGCCAGCAGCACCAGCGTCCCCGAACTGCGCGCCGTCTTGTAGGCGTCGACCACCGCCGGCGGGACCAGATCGCGGCCGGTCAGCCAGGAACTGAGATCGGCGAGCGGCAGCAGAACCGCAATCATCAGCATGCCGACGATCAGGTCGGCACGCTTCGGCCGATACAACGCAAGATAATCGACGGCCGCGCAGCCTGCCCTCCGCGCGGCAATCGCAATCACCGCAATCGGTGCCGGCATCGACACGATGGTAGCAACCGCGATCGTCACGGCATGCGATGCCAATGTCTGGACCCCGGCATCCGCAGCATCCCGGCCGGCGGCAAGAAACGACAGCACAACGAATGCCGACAGCAATTGCGCGGCAAACCAGGCAACGATCGCGATCAACCCATAGGCCGTGGTGGTCCATACTCCCAGCGGCTGGCAGGGCGGACGGGCCTCGGTCCGGCGCGAGCCGGTTGCGCTTTCTGTCATCATGTTCTCAGGTTCGGTCTCCGGCCGCCGGTCCACACATTATTCAAGCCTCATCCCAGCTCGGTCCAGGGCCGGTTCAGAGTCGTTTTTCCGGGTCCGGGCCATAGCACAGCCTGCCGCCGGCTGCCGCTTGCATGCTATGGACGATGGATGCCAGCGATCGTCAGCCCCCTCGCCGAAGCCCGGTCCGTCCTGCCTGCACGCGGTGCGCTGATCGGCCTCGACCTCGGAACCAAGACCATCGGGGTTGCGGCCTCAGACCCGGACCGCGTCCTTGCGGCCGGCGTCGAGACCATCGCGCGAAAGGCGTTCCAGGCCGATGCCGCTCGCGTCCTGAGCCTCGCCGCGGAACGGCGGGCCGTCGGGCTTGTGCTCGGTTTGCCGCTCAATATGGACGGAAGCGAAGGCCCGCGCGCACAATCGACCCGCGCTTTTGCGCGCAATCTCGCGCGACTGACCGAATTGCCGATCGCGTTCTGGGACGAGCGGCTGTCGACCGCCGCGGTCGAGCGCGACCTGCTCGCGGCGGATGTGAGTCGCGCCAAACGCGCCGCGGTGATCGACCAGCATGCGGCAGCCTTCATCCTGCAGGGCGCGCTGGACTTTCTGCGCCTCGCGGGAAGCAGGACGGAACCCTGGTAGGCCGGGTCGGCCTGCACTGCCGCGGCGCGACCGCCGCGCTCATCCGGTGCCCGATCTGAAGCGAAGGTCGAGGGTTCTCAGACAATTCACCATGCGCTGGGGATGGCCGGAAGCGCTGCCTTGCGGCCTGCCCACGATGAGCCTATAGACCCGGCTTTAATGAACATCGCAGCCACATCGTCATTCGTCCTCAACCGGCGGCATCTGTTGGGGATCGAAGGCCTTTCGCGCGAGGAGATCCTCGGCCTTCTCGATCTGGCCGAGGAATTCGTCGATCTCAACCGTCAGATCGAAAAAAAGCGCACGTCGCTGCGCGGCCGCACCCAGATCAACCTGTTCTTCGAATCCTCGACCCGGACCCAGTCTTCCTTCGAACTCGCCGGCAAGCGGCTCGGCGCCGACGTCATGAATATGGCGGTAAACTCCTCGGCGATGAAAAAGGGCGAGACGCTGATCGATACCGCGATCACGCTGAACGCCATGCATCCCGATATCCTGGTGGTCCGGCATCACGCCTCCGGCGCGGTCGAGCTGCTGGCCCAGAAGGTCGATGGCTCGGTGATCAACGCCGGCGATGGTGCGCATGAGCATCCGACGCAAGCGTTGCTCGACGCGCTGACCATTCGCCGCAACAAAGGTTCGATCGAGGGCCTGGTCGTTGCGATCTGCGGCGATATCCTGCATTCGCGCGTCGCACGATCCAACATCTATCTTCTGAACGCGCTTGGCGCTCGCGTGCGTGTTGTTGCACCATCCACGCTGCTCCCCGCGCATGTCGAACGCCTCGGCGTCGAGGTAACAGGCGACATGCGCGAGGGTCTCCAGAACGCCGATATCGTGATGATGTTGCGGCTGCAACGTGAGCGCATGAACGGCTCGTTCGTCCCATCGACGCAGGAATATTTCGCCTATTTCGGCCTGGATCAGAAGAAGCTTGCCTACGCCAAGCCGGACGCGCTGGTGATGCATCCAGGCCCGATGAATCGTGGCGTCGAGATCGATTCCGCCGTCGCCGACGGCGCTCAATCGCTGATCCGCGAACAGGTCGAGATGGGCGTCGCCGTTCGCATGGCGGTGCTCGAAGCCCTGTCTCGCAACCTGCCGAACGCTTAAAGACATGCTGTCCGATCGCCGTCCGATCCTGCTCGCCAATGCCCGGATCCTCGATCCGTCGCGCGACCTCGACTTTCCCGGCGACCTGCTGATCGCCGACGGCGTGATCCGCGAAACCAAGCGTGGCATCGGCGCGGCCGGCGTGCCCGAGGGGACCGAAGTTGTCGATTGCAAGGGCCGCATCGTTGCGCCGGGGCTGATCGACATGCGCGCCTTTGTCGGCGAGCCGGGCGCCGAATATCGCGAAACACTGGCCACCGCGAGCCAGGCGGCGGCGGCGGGCGGCGTGACCACCATCATCTGCCAGCCCGACACCTCGCCTGCGATCGACGATCCAGCGATCGTCGACTTCATCCTGCGGCGCGCCCGCGATACCGCGATCGTGCATGTGCAGACCATGGCCGCCCTCACAAAGGGCCTCCACGGCAAGGAGATGACCGAGATCGGCCTGCTCAAGGCCGCTGGCGCCGTTGCCTTTACCGATGGCGCCAGAAGCGTCACCAATGCGCTGGTGATGCGCCGCACCCTCACCTATGCGCGCGACTTCGATGCCCTCGTTGTGCATCACACCGAAGATCCGGACCTGATCGGCGAAGGCGTCATGAATGAAGGCGAGCTTGCGTCGCGGCTCGGTCTACACGGCATCCCCGCCGCCGCAGAAGCGATCATGCTGGAACGCGACATGCGGCTCGTAGCGCTCACTGGCTGCCGCTATCACGCAGCGTCAATCACCTGCCGCGCGTCTCTCGACATTCTGCGGCGCGCGAAGGAGGCCGGCCTTCCCGTCACCGCCTCCGCATCGATCAACCACCTGACCCTGAACGAAATCGACATCGGTCCATACCGCACATTCTTCAAACTGGCCCCGCCGCTTCGCGCCGAGGACGATCGGGCAGCCCTGGTCGAGGCGGTCGCCTCGGGGCTGATCGATATCGTGATGTCGGACCACAATCCGCAGGACGTCGAGACCAAGCGGCTGCCGTTTGCGGAAGCGGCGCCCGGCGCGATCGGCCTCGAGACCATGCTCACCGCCGGCCTTCGGCTGGTGCATGGCGAACACCTTTCGCTGCTGCAATTGCTTGCGGCGATGTCGACGCGGCCGGCGGAATTGCTTGGACTTCCCGGCGGCACGCTGCGCAATGGCTCGCCCGCGGACGTGATCGTGATCGACCCCGACACATCGTGGATACTCGACCCTACCGATCTCAAGTCGAAGTGCAAGAACACGCCGTTCGACGAAGCGCGGCTCGAAGGCCGCGTGGTGCGTACCATCGTTGCCGGGCGCACGGCCTACGAGTACGCTTCCGCCTGACGCAGATCGCGGACTGGCGAGGCGCTGGGGCATGATGGACTGGTCTGGTATTCTCGCGATGTGGCCTGTGATTTTGGGGGCGTTGGCCATCGGCTATCTGTTCGGGTCGATCCCGTTCGGGCTGCTTCTGACACGCGTCTCGGGCGGCCCCGACATTCGCGGCATCGGCTCCGGCAATATCGGCGCGACCAATGTGCTGCGCACCGGGCGCAAGGGCCTTGCCGCCGCGACCCTGATCGCCGACATGCTGAAGGGCACCGCAGCGGTTCTGCTGATGCGTCAACTTTTCGGCGAGGAGGCAGCGATCGCCGCCGGCCTCGGCGCCTTTCTCGGCCATCTGTTTCCGGCCTGGCTCGGCTTCAAAGGGGGCAAGGGCGTCGCGACCTTCATCGGCGTCCTGCTCGGCTTTTCCTGGATCGCCGTGCTGATTTACGCCGCGATCTGGATCGGCATCGCCGCGCTCACCCGCTATTCCTCGCTGTCGGGCCTCGTCGCCTGCGCGGTCACGCCGGCGATCTTGTGGGCGTTGAACCAACCGTCCGGGGCGGCCTTGTTCTCCGTGTTGGCTGTGCTCGTTTTCATCATGCACCGCGCCAATATCGTGCGTCTGATCGCCGGAACGGAAACGAAAATCGGACAATCCGCGGTGAAACCGTGACCGGCGCTGCCGCCGGCGTGAAGCTGAGCGATAGCCAGCGGCTCGACTGGTTGCGTCTGATCCGAAGCGAGAATGTCGGACCGCGGACTTTTCGCGCTCTGGTCAACCACTATGGCGGCGCACGGGCCGCAATCGAGATGCTGCCGGCGCTGGCAAGACGCGGTGGCGCACAAGCGCCCGGCCGCATCTGTTCGGTTGCGGAAGCCGAGCGGGAAATCGAAACCGCGACGCGCAGTGGAGCCGTGTTTGTGGGGCTCGGCGAGCCGGAATATCCAGCAAGGCTTCGGATGATCGACGATGCGCCGCCGCTGATCTCGGTGCGGGGCCAGATCGATGCTCTCAAAGTGCCGATGGTGGCGATCGTCGGATCGCGCAATGCGTCCGCGGCCGGTGCCAAATTCGCAAGCCAGATCGCGCGCGAACTGGGCGAGCACGAGTTCATTACCGTGTCGGGGCTGGCGCGCGGCGTCGACGCAGCGGCTCACCGCGCCAGTCTTGGCACCGGGACGGTCGCGGCGCTCGCAGGCGGTCAGGACTGCATCTATCCGCCGGAACATGTGCCGTTGCTCGAACAGATCCTGGAACGTGGCGCCGCGGTGTCGGAGATGCCGTTCGGATGGGAGCCGCGCGCCCGCGACTTTCCCCGCCGCAACCGGCTGATTGCAGGCTTGTCGCTTGGTGTCGTTGTGATCGAGGCCGCGCGCCGGTCGGGCTCGCTGATCACGGCCCGTCTGGCGCTCGAACAGGGCCGAGAAGTTTTCGCGGTACCGGGATCGCCCCTCGACCCGCGTTGCGAGGGAACCAACGGTCTGCTGAAACAGGGCGCCACCCTGGTGACCGAGACCAATGACGTGCTGGATGTGCTCGGGCCGATACTCGGACGGAGCCTGAACCATCCGGTCGAGGAACCGGAACCGGACCCTCAGGGGTCTGCGGCGGAGCCCGCCACCGACGAACGGCGGCGGATCATCGCCCTGCTCGGCCCGACTCCCGTGGAGATCGACGACCTCATCCGCCAGTCCGGCGCGCGGGCCGCGGTCGTCCGGACAGTGCTGCTGGAACTCGAACTGGCCGGCCGGCTGGAACGGCAGACTGGCGGGCGCGTGGCCCTGACCTGATTTACGGGGCCGGGCTGTTCTTTGCGTTTTCAGCTTCCAGCTTTGCCATGTCGAGCAGATACCCGAGCGTATTGAGGCCGTGGCCGCGCGCGATCAGCGCAAGGCTTCCCGTCAGATCGGCAATATAGACGGCGGCTGCCGTGCGAGCTTCGGCTGGACTGGGCGCTTTTTCGTTCATCGCAAGACGCCGGCTCCGGCCCCTTATCAAAGATTGAATCATCTAATCGTATATATCTAAGGTTGCAACAATCGCGCTGGAAAATGCCTCAGTCCCGGTTGCCAGCGCGGGGCCCCTATTTGACTTAAGGGGTCGATTTACCCATGGTCCGGCCCCACCTAAGCGGCAGACTCGCCGCCCAAGGTCTGAGTATTGGGCCTAACCCACTGGAATTGCATGAATATCGTGGTCGTCGAATCCCCGGCCAAGGCCAAGACTATCAATAAATACCTTGGCCCCGGCTACGAGGTGCTGGCTTCTTTCGGTCATATCCGCGACCTGCCGGCAAAGGACGGGTCTGTGGATCCCGATCACAATTTCAAGATGATCTGGGAGGTCGACGAGCGCGCCCAGAAGCGGATCAACGACATCGCCCGCGCCGTAAAGGGCGCCGACAAACTGATTCTGGCGACCGACCCCGACCGCGAGGGCGAGGCGATTTCCTGGCACGTGCTGGAGGTGCTGAAGGAGAAGAAGGCCCTCAAGGATCAGACCATCGAGCGCGTGGTTTTCAACGCCATCACCAAGCAGGCAGTCAGCGAGGCGATGAAGAATCCGCGCCAGCTCGACCATGCCCTGGTCGATGCCTATCTCGCGCGCCGCGCCCTCGATTACCTCGTCGGCTTCACGCTCTCGCCGGTGCTCTGGCGCAAATTGCCGGGCGCGCGCTCGGCAGGCCGCGTCCAGTCGGTAGCGCTGCGGCTGGTGTGCGATCGCGAACTCGAGATCGAGAAATTCGTAGCGCGCGAATACTGGTCGCTGGTCGCGACGCTGGCGACGCCGCGCAACGACAGTTTCGAGGCGCGGCTGGTCGGCGCCGACGGACGCAAGATCACGCGGCTCGATATCGGCAACGGCAAGGAGGCCGAAGACTTCAAGCAGGCGCTGGAAACCGCAACCTTCACCGTGTCCTCGGTCGAAGCGAAGCCGGCGCGCCGCAACCCGCCTCCCCCCTTCACCACCTCGACCCTGCAGCAGGAGGCCAGCCGCAAGCTCGGCTTTGCCCCGGCTCATACGATGCGCATCGCGCAGCGCCTGTATGAAGGCATCGATATCGGCGGCGAGACTGTCGGCCTCATTACCTATATGCGGACCGACGGCATCGACATGGCGCCGGAAGCGATCACCGGCATTCGCACGATGATCGGCAAGAACTACGGCCGCGACTATGTCCCCGATGCGCCGCGTCGCTATCAGAACAAGTCCAAGAACGCCCAGGAGGCGCACGAAGCGGTCCGGCCGACCGACGCCGCCCGCACGCCCCGCGATGTCGTGCGCAGCCTCGATTCCGAACAGGCCAAGCTTTACGAACTGATCTGGAACCGCGCCGTCGCCAGCCAGATGCAGTCGGCCGAACTCGAGCGCACCACCGTCGACATCGCCGCCAAGGTGGCCGGACGCAATCTCGAACTGCGCGCCACCGGACAGGTCGTCAAGTTCGACGGCTTCCTGACGCTCTATCAGGAAAGCCACGACGACGAGTCCGAGGACGAGGATTCCAAGCGCCTGCCGGCGATGTCCCAGGGCGAGCCGCTTCGCAAGGAAAGCATCAGCTCGACCCAGCATTTCACCGAGCCGCCGCCGCGCTTCACCGAAGCCTCGCTGGTCAAGCGCATGGAAGAACTCGGCATTGGCCGTCCGTCGACCTATGCCTCGATCCTCGCCGTGCTGAAGGATCGCGGCTATACCCGCATCGACAAGAAGCGTCTCGTGCCGGAAGACAAGGGCCGGCTGGTGGTCGGCTTCCTGGAGAGCTTCTTCCAGAGATATGTCGAATACGATTTCACCGCGTCGCTGGAAGAGCAACTCGACAAGGTCTCCAACAACGAGCTCGAATGGCACCAGCTGCTGCGCGACTTCTGGGGCGATTTCATCGCCACGGTCGGCGAGATCAAGGATCTGCGGATCACCCAGGTGCTGGATGCGCTCAATGAGTTGCTCGGCCCGCATGTATTCCCCAAAAAGGAAGACGGCGGCGATCCGCGGCTCTGCCCAACCTGCAACGAAGGCCAGTTGTCGCTGAAGGTCGGCCGGTTCGGCGCCTTTGTCGGTTGCTCGCGCTATCCGGAATGCCGCTATACCCGTCAGCTCACACCGGGTGCCAACGGCGCCGACAGCGCGACCCGCGTGCTCGGCCAGGATCCGGAAACCGGCCTCGACGTCACCGTGCGCGGTGGCCGTTTCGGCCCCTATGTGCAGCTCGGCGAAGGCAATCCGGAGACCAAGGAAAAGCCGAAGCGCTCCGGCCTGCCGAAAGGCATGGCGCCGGACGATGTGGATCTCACGATCGCGCTTGGCCTGCTGTCGCTGCCGCGCGATGTCGGCAAGGACCCCGAGACCGGCGAGATGATCATCGCGGGCATCGGCCGCTTCGGCTCCTATGTGAAACTCGGCAAAACCTACGCCAATCTCGAACAGGGCGATGAGGTCTTGAATATCGGCCTCAATCGCGCCGTCACGCTGATCGCCGAGAAGAAGGCCAATCCCGGCAAGGGCCGCCGCTTCGGCGCCGATCCCGGCCGTTCGCTCGGCGACCACCCGGACAAGGGCGGGCCGATCGTGGTGAAGAACGGTCGCTACGGCGCCTACGTCTCCCACGACGGCGTCAATGCCACGCTGCCCGGAGAGAAGACGCCGGATTTGATCACCCTGGAAGAAGCGATCTCGTTGCTCGATGCGCGCATCGCCGCCGGCGGCGGCAAGAAGCGCAAGCCCGCGAGCAAGGCGGCTCCGAAATCAGCGGCAAAGGACGGCGCGTCCGCCAAGCCCGCCAAAGCGAAAGCCAAGACGACGGCGAAGAAAGCCAAGCCCGCGGAAACCGACGACGCCGACAAACCGGCGAAAAAATCCACCGCCCGCAAGGCATCTTCCAAGGCGGCGGCGTCGAAGTCGCGCGGGGGCAAGACCGCGGGTGCGAAAGCCACCGAAAAGACTCCGGGCGACGCCGCCCCCACGGGACGAAAACGCAAGGTTGCGCATTAGCCCTCAAAGGGCCCTCTTGAGACCCCCTTGCCGGATCGGCCGGCAAGGGCCACATCACAGGTCATCTTGGCCAAAACGAAACAACACGCCGCGTTTCCCTCCCGCGAGCAGTTGCTTGCCTTCATCAAGGATCACACCGGAGAAGCAGGCACGCGCGAGATCGCGCGCGCCTTTGGCCTGAAGAATGCCGATCGCGCGCAGCTCAAGCGCGTGCTGCGCGACCTCGCCGACGAGGGCGCCGTCGAAAAGCGCCGCAAGACGCTGCACAAGCCCGGCACCCTGCCCTCGGTCACACTCGCCGACATCGTCGAACGCGACCGCGACGGCGAAATCATCGCAGTACCGACCGAGTGGGACGAAGAGGCGCATGGCGAGGTGCCGCGCATCCGGGTCCTGACGCCACGCAAGCTTAAAGCCGGCGAAGCCGCAGGCATCGGTGATCGCGCGCTGCTGCGCATCGAAAAGCTCTCCGAACGCGACGGCACGGCTACCTATTCCGGCCGCGTCATCAAGGTTCTCGACCGCGCCAAAAAGCGGACGATCGGAATCTTCCGCAGCCTTCCCGGCGGCGGCGGACGGCTGATCCCGGTCGACAAGAAAGCGCTCGGCCGCGAACTCACGATTGCGCCCAATGCCACACTGGATGCGGAAGATGGCGAACTGGTCGCCGCCGACGTAGCCAAGGAGGGCCGCTTCGGCCTCCCGTCCGCACGCATCAAGGAGCGGCTCGGATCGCTGAAGGGCGAAAAGGCGGTCAGCCTGATTGCGATCCATGCGCACAACATCCCGCATGTGTTTTCGCGCGAGGCGCTGGCCGAAGCCGAGGCCGCAAAACCCGCCGACCTGTCCGGCGGCCGCGAAGACTGGCGCAAGCTGCCGGTGGTCACCATCGACCCGGCCGACGCCAAGGACCACGACGACGCGGTTTACGCGGAGCCCGACACCAGCCCCGACAATCGTGGCGGCCATATCGTCACGGTCGCGATCGCCGATGTCGCCCATTATGTGCGCCCCGGTTCGGCGCTGGATCGCGAGGCGCTGGATCGCGGCAACTCCGTCTATTTCCCGGACCGTGTGGTGCCGATGCTGCCGGAGCGCATCTCCAACGATCTGTGTTCGCTGAAGCCGCAGGTCGACCGCGCCGCCATCGCGGTGCGGATGGTGATCGCGCCGGACGGCCGCAAGCGTTCGCACAGCTTTCACCGCATTCTGATGCGCTCCGCGGCCAAGCTGCATTACGCGCAGGCGCAGGACGCCATCGACGGCCGGACCGACGACACCACCGGGCCGATCAAGGAAACCGTGCTCGATCCGCTCTACGCCGCCTATCGCGCCGTGAAGAAGGCGCGCGACGTCCGTGGACCGCTCGATCTCGATCTGCCGGAGCGCAAGATTCTCTTGAATGCCGATGGCACCCTTGACCGGGTCATCATGCCGGAGCGCCTCGACGCGCACCGGTTGATCGAGGAATTCATGATCCTCGCCAATGTCGCGGCGGCCGAAACGCTCGAGCGTGCCAGCGTCCCGCAGATTTATCGCGTCCACGACGAGCCCTCACTGGAAAAGGTCGAGGGACTGCGCGATCTGCTGCGTACGCTCGACATGTCGTTCCCGAAGGGCGCGGTGCTGCGGCCAGCCTTGTTCAATTCGGTGCTGCAGCAGGTCAAGGACACCGAGACCGAAACGCTGGTGAACGAGGTGGTGCTGCGCAGCCAGGCCCAGGCCGAATATTCGGCCGAGAATTACGGGCATTTTGGACTGGCGTTGCGGCGCTATGCGCATTTCACATCGCCGATCCGCCGATATGCAGACCTGATCGTTCATCGCGCCCTGATCCGCGCGCTCAAATCCGGAGACGGCGCGCTGCCCGAGGGGATGGACATCAAGAGCCTGAACGAGATTTCCGCTCGGATTTCCGCGGCCGAACGGCGTGCCATGGCGGCCGAGCGCGAGACCAATGACCGGCTGATCGCGCACCATATGGCCGACCGAGTCGGCGCCACTTTCGAGGGTCGGATCGGAGGTGTCACCCGCGCCGGACTGTTCGTGAAGCTTGACGAAACCGGCGCCGACGGATTCATTCCGGCGCGGACCATCGGCGATGACTATTTCCAGTATCACGAGGACCGCCACGCCATGATCGGGCGCTCCAGCGGCGAAACCTACCGGCTGGGCGATAACGTCACGGTCAAGCTGGTCGAAGCGATCCCGGTTGCCGGCGCGCTTCGTTTCGAGTTGGTATCGGCCGGCCGTGCCGGCAAGCGTGTCGCCCTTCGTTCGACCCGCTCCCGCCAGGGTGCCCGGCGGGATGACAAATTGCCGCGAAAGCGGCGAGGATGACGATGATGACGGATGCAATCACGACCAACCCGCGCGACCAATGGCTTGCCATCAGGCGCGGCCTCGCCTCCACATGCCCGGCTTGCGGCCAGGGCCGGATGTTCCGCGGGCTTCTGAAGGTCAACGACAATTGCCCGGCCTGCGACGAACCGCTGCATCATCACCGCGCGGACGACTTTCCGGCGTATCTGAATATCGTGCTCGTCGGTCATATCGTGGTGCCGCTGGTGCTCGCGGTCGAGACCGCATTCGCGCCGGCTTACTGGGTGCATGCGGTGATCTGGCTGCCGCTGCTGCTCATTCTCGCATTTGCGCTGATGCACCCGATCAAGGGCGCCGTGGTGGCCTGGCAATGGGCGATGCGCATGCACGGCTTCGATCCCAATGGCAGCATCGACGACCCGCTCCCGGTGACGACCTCGACCAAATGCGCGAACTGACCGATCTCGAACAACGGCTCACCGCAGCGGAGCGGGAGCGCGCGTCTCCGAACGTGCGGCCGAAGGATGCGGCGACGCTGATGATCGTCGACCGCTCCGGCTCGACGCCGAAGGTGCTGCTCGGCAAGCGCCATCACGGCCACAAATTCATGCCTGGAAAATTCGTGTTTCCCGGCGGCCGGCTCGAACCAAGCGACCGGCTGATGCCGGCGGCGACACCGCTCAATCCCTATACCGAACAATATCTGATGCGGAGCATGAGGCGGCCGAGCATCGCGCGGGCCAAGGGGCTTGCGCTCGCGGCGGTCCGCGAAACCTTCGAAGAAACCGGTCTGATCCTCGGCGCAAAGCGGGACGGCGAGATGCCGGTTCCGGAGGGCCCATGGGCCGATTTTGCCAAGGCCGGATTCTATCCGGACCTGTCGTCCCTGCATTTCGTCGCCCGCGCAATCACGCCATCGCGGCGGCCGCGCCGCTTCGACACCCGCTTTTTCGCCGTCGACGCCTCGACCATCGCGCACAAGGTGGACAATGTGGTCCATCCGGACGCGGAACTGGTCGAACTGGTGTGGATGCCAATCTCGGAGGCTCGCAGCCTAGACATGCCGACGATCACCGGCGTCGTGCTGCAGGAACTTGAGGCACGGGTATCGGCCGGATTTGGCCATGACCTGCCGGTCCCGTTCTACCGGATGCCGCGAAAAGTATTCTTCCGCGATTTGATCTCGTGATCTGCAGTTTCCTTGACATTGGCGGCTTTGCCGCTAGGTTCCGCGCAAATCCCCGTCATTTTTGAGGTCGATTATGGCCAAGGCCGTCACCATCAAGGTCAAGCTCGTGTCCACTGCCGACACCGGCTACTACTATGTCAGCAAGAAGAATTCCCGGACGATGACCGACAAGCTGGCGAAGAAGAAATACGATCCGATCGCGAAGAAGCACGTCGAGTTCCGCGAAGCCAAGATCAAGTAAGGGCGCCGGGCTTCCGCCTCCTGCGCCGCTCATTTTTTCACAACTTTTAATTGCAAAATTGTTGGGGACCAGCCACAATAAAGGTGGCCGGCCGGAAGCGATGTTATGAGGAGGCCACTCGTCCACCGCTCCCGGGCCGGCCGAACCCCACGGACCCAGGAGATGCGGCGGACCTGAGCACTCCGTAGGGTTTTCAAAGAGCTGGAACGTCGGGGCCGCCGCCGCGGCTGGCCCGTCCAGCGCTCAAGCTGCCTTCGCTTGATCCGCCTTTCGTCCCGGATTGGAACCTAATCCCTCACCCTTCGGAAATCAAAGGCGAACTCCCGCTCGCACGGGTAAGCTTCCGTCAACGTAAAGGATTAAGGTTTCCGCCCGTGGCGGCGTGTGCCGGGTAACGCATCCGGAGCGGCGTTCCCCGTACCCCGTCAGGCCGCGTCCGCGACCACCCGGTTCCGCCCATCGCGCTTGGCACGGTACAGCGCCTGGTCCGCCCGCTTGAGCAGCTGCGCGGCGGTGTCGTGCGAGGATTCGAGCGAGGCAATCCCGATCGAGATCGTCACGTCGATGTTGCGGCGGCCCTGTTCGATCGGGAACGGCTCGGCCGCGATCTTGCGGCGCAGGCGCTCTGCGACCGTGGCAGCCACGGCCATGTCGGTCTCCGGCATCACCACCACGAATTCCTCGCCGCCAATGCGGCAGGCCAGATCGATGCCGCGGATCGACTTGCGGACGCGGATGGCAAATTCGCGTAGCACATCGTCGCCGCAATCGTGGCCGTAGGTGTCGTTGATCGACTTGAAATAATCGATGTCGAGCACGAGCACGGCCAGCGGCTTGCCGCGCGAGCCGGCCAGTTCGACCAGTTTGCCGAGATGGCTTTCCATGTAGCGGCGGTTATGCAGGCCGGTCAGGGCATCGGTGATCGCCGCCTCGATCGACATCTGCACATTGTCGCGCAGCCGCTCGGTATACCGCTTGCGCCTGATCTGGGTGCGTACGCGCGCCTGCAATTCGTGGCCGTCGACCGGCCGCAACAGATAGTCGTTGACGCCAATCTCGAGCCCGCGCATCAGCCGCGCGGTGTCGTCCGGTTCGCAGATCGCGAGGATTGGCAGATTGCGGGTGCGTTCGAGCGAGCGGAGCTGGCTGCACAGGCGCAGGCCGTCGAAATTCTCCAGGCTGAGCGATACGATGAGGAGTTCGTAATTGCCCTCCGCAGACCGGAATAAAGCGGCGCTCGGATCGGGCTCGATCTCGACGATATGCTCTTCTTCGAGCATTGCGGCGAGCCTTTCATAGGAGGAACGGCGGTCATCCACCAGCAGGATGCGGCCCTGGCGCCCCTGCTCCGTGATCGCCTCCCGCTCCGCGCTCTCGATGCCGATCTCGCGCGACGTCGCCGCGCGCATCCGCAATTCGTCGGTCATCATCTTCAGGCGTGTCAGCGAACGCACGCGCGCAATCAGCGCGATGTCCGAGACCGGCTTGGTGAGAAAGTCATCGGCACCGGCCTGCAAGCCCGCGACCCTGTCCGACGGCTGATCGAGCGCCGTCACCATCACGACGGGAATGTGGTGCGTCGCCGGATTGCTCTTGAGCTTGCGGCAGACTTCGAAACCGTCAAGACCCGGCATCATCACGTCGAGCAGCACGATGTCGCATTCGGCGCGCTCGCAGGCAGCCAAAGCTTCGGCACCGCTATTGGCGGTGGTCACGTCGAAATACTCGGCGGACAGCCGCGCCTCGAGCAGCTTCACGTTCGCGGGAACATCGTCAACGACAAGGACTCTTGCGGTCATGAGAATTTCAGCTTCTAAGCGTTGCCAAGAAAGTGGCGGATCGTTTCGATGAATTTGCCGACCGAAATCGGCTTTGAAAGATATGCTTCGCAGCCGCCCGCGCGGATGCGCTCTTCGTCGCCCTTCATTGCAAATGCGGTTACGGCCACGACCGGAATGGCTTTCAGCTCAGCATCGTCCTTCAGCCATTTGGTGACCTCGAGACCGGACACCTCGGGCAGCTGGATGTCCATCAGGATGAGGTCGGGCCGATGCCGGCGCGCGAGATCCAGCGCGTCGATCCCGTTGCGGGTGCCGACGGTATGGTAGCCGTGCGCTTCCAGCAGATCGTGGAAGAGCTTCATATTGAGCTCATTGTCCTCCACGATCAGGACCGTCTTGGCCATTCCCCGCCCCTCCTGGGCACTTTTTTAACCCGCCCAGCGTCCCAAGGCATGTACTGCACGCCCGCAAAAATGCGAGGTCGGGCACGGTTCTTCACGGTAGTTTCCATTCCTTACGGAAAGGCAAACGCAACGCTATGGATCACAAGGCAAAAGGCAGCGTAGACGCGGAAAATGTGGCAATTCGGGCGCTCTTTTTCCTTGCGGCCGATGAAGCCCGGCTGGGCCGATTTCTGGCGGCAACCGGTATTGGCCCGGCGGAGATCAGAGCGGCCGCGCGCGAGCCACGCTTCCTCGCCGGCGTGCTCGACCACATGGCGGACGACGAATCGGCCATGCTGGCGTTCTCGCAGGAGACCGGTATCCCGCCGGAGCACATTGCGCGTGCCCGGGACATGTTGTCCGGGCCGCCTGTCGAGCGCGACATCCCATGACCGCACATGACCGCACATTCTGAACGGACCCGAGCAACCTGACATGCAGGGATTCTGCCGCGACTGCCTCGCCGATGCCGGTTCCGGCCTGCGCTGCGGCACTTGCGGTTCGCCTCGCCTGGCCCGTCATCCGGAACTTCACGACCTGTCGGTCGCGCATGTCGACTGCGACGCGTTCTATGCGACCATCGAGAAGCGCGACGACCCCTCGCTTGCAGACAAGCCGCTGATCATCGGCGGCGGTACCCGGGGCGTCGTATCGACCGCCTGCTACATTGCCCGCACCTACGGCGTTCATTCCGCCATGCCGATGTTCAAGGCGCGGCGGCTCTGCCCGGATGCGGTGGTGGTCCGACCCAACATGCAAAAATACGTCGCCGTCGCCCGTCAGGTGCGCGCATTGATGCGGGATCTGACCCCGCTGGTCGAACCGGTCTCGATCGACGAAGCATTTCTGGACCTGTCGGGAACGCAGCGGCTGCACGGCCGGAGCGCAGCGCGATCGCTTGCGCGCTTTGCCGCGACCGTCGAGAAGGACATCGGCATCACGGTATCGATCGGCCTATCCTACAACAAGTTTCTCGCCAAGATCGCGTCCGACCTCGACAAGCCCCGCGGCTTTGCCATGCTCGGGCGCGCCGAAGCGATGTCGTTCCTCGCACCGAAACCGATCTCGATCATCTTCGGCGTCGGCAAGGTGACGCAAGAGCGGCTTGCCCGCGACGGCTTTCGCACAATTGCCGATGTGCAGAAGCACGACGAACGCGAACTGATGCGGCGGCTCGGCGCCGAAGGCCAGCGGTTGAGCCGGCTCGCCCGTGGCATCGACATCCGCAAGGTGGTTCCGGATCGGGATGCGAAGAGCGTCTCGGCCGAAACCACCTTCGATACCGACATCTCCGCGCTTCGACCGCTGGAACGGATCTTGTGGGATCTCAGCGAACGCGTGTCGGCGCGGCTCAAGGCAAGCGATATCAGCGGCTCGACCGTCACCCTGAAGCTCAAGTCGGCGGATTTTCAGACGCGCACCCGCGCCCGCTCGCTCAGCGACCCAACGCAACTCGCACAGCGCATCTTCGATTGCGGGCGAGAACTGCTTGGCAAGGAAGTCGACGGCACCAAATTCCGGCTGATCGGGATCGGCGTGTCGAACCTTCAAACCGCGCAGGCGGCAGACCCCGACGACCTGCTGGACCCCCGCGCGCGCAAGGCCGCGACCAGCGAGCGGGCCGTCGATACGCTGCGGGCGAAGTTCGGCCGCAGCGCGATCAAGCGCGGCCTCGCGCTGGACGAGGGCGGCTGACCTTCAGGCCGTCACTTGCAGGGCCTCGTGGGGCGGGTTTCAAGCGACGTCATCGTGCCGGATACGACGAAATCGTTGTAGTCGAGTGCCAGCGAGCGGGAGATCCCGTTTTCGTAAAGCTCGAACTTGATGCCATAGACCGGCAGCTGGTCTCCGTCCGCCTTCGACTTGTCGAAATAGCTGATGCTCACGGGCCATCTGCGCAGCTTCGACAACTGTTCGTCCTTGCCCGCGGCATCATCGGGCTTGTTGGTTTCCGGCTCGATCGGCTGTCCGATGACCGTGAGGGTGTCGTAGATTTTCTCGCCGGTGTCGGAGCCATCGAACACCAGCCCCTGCAACAGCGTCTTTCCCTCGCGCGCGGAGGCGATGATCCGGCGCATATGATCGGTCGGAAACATGACCTCGGCGTCGACGCCGAATTTCTTACCCGATGGCTTGTTCAGATTGACGACGGCCTTTGCGGCCTCACGTTCGGCACGGCCATCGACCGAGGATTTCAGCTTCTGGTCGACGAAATTCTGCGAGTTGAACCGGAACATCTTCGCGGCGGCATCTTCCCATGTCGTGGCCCGCATGTCGGTCATGAGCCTGACGCCCTCGCCCGCATCGATCTCGGACACCTGACGGAACTGCAGCGCGTAGCCTTCGCACTGGCTGCCGGAAAAGTCGTAGAGGATGCGGCCACGCACCGCTTCGACCGGCCTGTTGCCGCGCGAAGATGCCAGCTTGAGATCGTAGACGGCCCGATGCGAGGCAAATTCGGTGGCGGCGGCACTCTGCACAGGGGCCGCGAGGCCAATGCCGGACGACATCGCCAGGGCCGCAATTGTGCTCAGGAACAAGGCATCTCTCATGGAATTCGAATCCTGTGATCCGGAGATAAACTCGGCGACGGGCCGCCGCAACTGGACCACTTGCGGAGCCATCATCAATCGGCGAAGAGAATACGTCCATTCTGAGGCGCATTGGCGCAGGAGAGATTAAAATGGCAGGTGCCGTCGAGAAGAAGCTGGCCGACCTTGGAATTGTGCTGCCGACACCGGCCGCCCCGCTCGCGAACTATGTCGGCTTCGTGCGGACCGGCAGCCTGCTCGTGGTATCCGGACAGCTCTGCCTCGATATCGAAGGCAAGCTCGTGGCCAAAGGCAAGCTCGGCGCCGAGGTCTCGGTCGAGGATGGACAGAAGGCCGCGCGCGCCTGCGCCGTCAATGTGCTGGCACAGGTGAAGGCTGCGCTCGGCGATCTCGACAAGGTTGCCCGCGTGGTGCGGCTTGGCGGATTCATAAGCTCCCTCCCGGCCTTCCTCGATGGACCCAAAGTCATGAACGGGGCCTCCGACATGATGGTGACGGCGTTTGCCGAAAAGGGCCGTCATGCCCGTACGACGATCGGCGTTTCGGTGCTGCCGCTGGATGCTGCCGTCGAAGTCGAAGGCATGTTCGAGGTGGCCTGACGGCAAAACGCATGCCCGGCCTCGACTGGCTGACCGCGCGGCCGGTGGCGCATCGCGGCTTGCACGACGCAGAACAGGGCGTCGTCGAGAACACGGAATCGGCATTCTCGGCCGCGATTGCCGGGCAGTACGCGATCGAATGCGATCTTCAACTCGCGGCCGATGGCGAAGCCATGGTTTTCCATGACGACACGCTCGACCGTCTGACCGAAGCGCATGGCGCGCTTGCCTCTTTCGCCTCGTCTGAATTGAAGACCATCGCCTTCCGGGCGACGCGCGATCGAATGATGTCGCTGGGAGATTTGTGCGATCTCGTGGCCGGGCGCGTCCCCCTGATCCTTGAAGTGAAAAGCGGTTTCGATGGCGATCCGGCGCTTTCGAACCGCCTCGCCGCGGTCGTGCAAGGCTATGCCGGTCCGGTTGCCGCCATGTCCTTCGATCCCGATATGGTGCAGGCATTGCGAGCCGCTGCGCCTTGGTTGCCGCGCGGTCTGGTTGCGCAGAGCGCCGACGATCCCGGCCATGCGGGCCTGGACAGGCGCCGCTATGCAGCGACAGCATTCCGCGCGAGGCCGCATTTTCTGGCCTGGTCGGTGATCGACCTACCCGGCTTCTGGCCGCTGCTTGGCCGCTGGGCCTTCGGCTTGCCGCTCCTGACCTGGACGGTCCGCACCGAAGCAGAGGCGAAGCGCGCCCGGCGCTGGGCCGACCAGATGATTTTCGAAGGGTTTCGGCCATAAAACTGGGCTAGGAACTGCCAGAATGTCCGAAAACGACGCCCCACAAAGCCCGATCGAACTTCAACTCCGGATCGTATCCGATCTCGGCGAGGTCCCCGCCGGGGACTGGGATGCGTGCGCCGGAAATGAAACGATGGACGCTGCTCAGACCTTGGATGAACCGGATCATCCGAAAACTGATCTGCTTCAGGCCGATGCCCGCTGGGCCGCCAATCCCTTTGTCTCTCACGCGTTTCTGTCGGCGCTCGAGCGATCCGGTTCGGCGACGCCGCGCACCGGATGGGCGCCGCAACACTTGATCGCCGAAACCAAGGACGGCGAGGTGCTGGGCGCTGTTCCCTGCTATCTCAAGTCGCATTCGCGCGGTGAATACGTGTTCGACCAGGGCTGGGCCGACGCCTATGAGCGCGCCGGTGGCAGCTATTACCCGAAGCTTCAGGTCTCGGTGCCGTTCACGCCGGCGACCGGACCACGCCTGCTGGTCAGGCCATCGCCCTATGCGGACGCAGTGAGGGACGCGCTAGCGAGCGGTCTCGTGACTCTGTGCGAACGCCGGCAGGCTTCGTCCGTCCACGCCACCTTCCTGCCGCAGGCGGATTGGGACCGGCTGCGCACCAAGGGCTTTCTGAAACGGACCGACCAGCAATTTCACTGGCGCAACGAGGGCTACGGAAGCTTCGATGACTTTCTGTCGGCGCTCGCATCCCGCAAGCGCAAGGCGATCCGCCGCGAGCGCCGGGAGGCCGTCGACAGCGGCATCACCATTCATCCGCTGACCGGCAGCGACCTGACCGAGGCCGTGTGGGACGATTTCTTCGCCTTCTACATCGACACCGGATCGCGCAAATGGGGCCGCCCCTACCTGACGCGCACGTTCTTCTCACTGATCGGGCAGGAGATGGCAGACCGGATCCTGCTGGTCATGGCCAAACGCGACGGACGCTATATCGCCGGCGCGATCAACTTCATCGGCGCCGGCGCGCTGTTCGGCCGGCATTGGGGTGCGATCGAGCATCACCCGTTCCTGCATTTCGAACTTTGCTATTACCAGGCCATCGACTTCGCGATCGCCAACAAGCTCGCGACCGTGGAAGCCGGCGCGCAGGGCGAACACAAGCTGGCGCGAGGATATGCGCCGGTCACGACCTATTCGTCCCACTACATTGCCGATCCGGGGCTGCGCCGCGCGATCGCGGATTATCTCAAGCGCGAACGCGCCTATGTGGATGCGGCGGGGCGCGAGCTTGAACAATTGACCCCCTTCCGCAAGATGGCGGAACAGGAGTAGCGACCATGCCGGCTTACGACCCGAACAACATCTTCGCCAAGATCATCCGCGGCGAACTGCCCTGCCACAAGGTCTATGAGGACGACCGCGTGCTGGTGTTCCTGGACATCATGCCGCGTGCGTCCGGGCATGCGCTGGTGATCCCGAAAAGCGCCGCCCGCAACATCCTCGACGTCGACCCTGACGATCTCGCGCATGTGGCGAAGATCGCGCAGAAGGTGGCGCGTGCCAGCATGCAGGTGTTTTCGGCCGACGGCGTCACCGTGCAGCAATTCAACGAGAATGCCGGCGGACAGGTGGTTTTTCACCTGCATGTGCATGTGATCCCGCGCAAGGAAGGCATTGCGATGAAGCCGCCTGCGAGCGAGAAGGAAAAGCCGGAGGTGCTGGCCGATCAGGCGAGAAAGCTGTCCGACGCGATAGCATCCGCGTAGCTACAGCATCGGCTAAAGCAGCGGCCACAGCAGCGCGCCGCAGATCAGCACCGCCTCGCCGGTGGCGACGCCGAGGAAGATCGAGCGGCGGAACGCCACGAAAGCAGCAAAACCGGCGACGATCGCGGCCAAGCGTATCGACAGCGGCACGGTCGCGAGCGCACCCGGCGCGAAGAAGATCAGCTTGGCAATGACCGCGGCGAGCACCGCGGTCGCGACCGCCCGCACCCAGACAAGAATTTCCGAGCCTTCATCTATCCCGCGCGCCAGCGCGAAACCGAGCAAGCGCCAGATTTCGTTGGGCAGAAAGCCGACCAGGATCAGGACGACATAGGGCCACAATGCCGATGTGGTGAGGCTCATCGCATGCTCTCCCGCACGCGATGGGCAATGTAGGCGATGGTGCCGCCGGCAATCCCCGCCCACAACACGTCGAGTTCGACGGCCGCGAAAGCGAGCACCGGGCCGATGATCAGCCCGAGGATCAGCGCAAGCCGGTCGACCAGCAGGCTGGAATTGCGCGCAATCGATACCAGGAACGACATCGGCGTCAGGAACAGCAGCGCCGCGGTGAGAAGCACCGGCAGCCGCGCAGCGAGGTAAAAACCCGCCACCGTCGCGATCATCGCGGACGCCATGTAGCCGCAGGCGAGCCCGTTGCAGAACGGGATGCGGCGCTCGACCGGCATTTGCGGCGCGAGCCGCATCGATTCCACCCACATGCTGACGGCGGTGAAATGCGCCGGCAACAGAAGCTGCCAGGTGCGCGTCTTCGGGCCGCGCAGGATCGGCATCAACGACACCACCATCGGCAGCAGCCGCACGCCGCTCAAGCCCACGGCGACCGCGACCTCGATCAGCTTTGCACCGCCGCCGAGCGTGGAAATCAGGATCACCTGGGCCGGCCCGGCCCAGACCAGCAGCGTCGACAACGTCACCCACAGCAGACTGAAGTCGAGGTCATAGGCGAGCGCGCCGACGCCGATATAGGTGCCGAACAGCACATAGGCGAACACCGACAGCCATGCCGAGCGGACGCCGCCGATCCATGCGGCGGTGTTGCTGGGAAAATCGATTCTGTAAGGCTCCGGCATCCGCCGCACAATGCTGAACCGCACGCACAAGAACAACGTCCAACCGCTTCATGGCGCGGACTTATTGCTGCATGGGTGGCGCGGAGCGTTTCACATGAAAATAATCCTATGATGCACAGAGTTACCTTTAGAACAGCCGTCGAGCATCCCTACTCGCCCATGCTCATGCGAAAGCTCAGCGGATTTTTGCACTGTTTCAGCCAGGTGACATCGTCAGTCCGCTGACATCCCGCGATCTGTGCCGTACCGTCATGAGCGGCCGTGCGCTCTCCGGCGCCGCCCGCCACCCGACCCGCTCGGCCTCGATCCAGACCAAGTCTTGAACATGAAAAATGTTATGTTATAACATAACATCACTGGAGCGCGATAATGAGCTTGCTGCAGGACCAAAGCGCCGCGTCGCAGGACGACAACACCCACGACATCATCCCGCCCGGATTCCTGCAGGCTCGCGACTGTCTCCGAAGCGGCATCGGGCAGGCCAACGCGTCCGGAATTCCGGAAACCTCCCTGCTCGCGGCCTTGCTGGCGGAAACGCTGCCGCGGCTGGTCAACACCTACGGCCCCGCGCAGGCCGCAGTGATCCTGTCGCGGCTTGCGCATGACATCGGCGCCGGTGTCGCGCCGAACTGCAAGCCGCAATAGCGCGCCCTGCTCCACCTCGCATGAAACCATTCGCAAACATTTTCGGATCCCTCCGCAATGCAACGACTTCCCGTCACCGTGCTCTCGGGCTTCCTGGGCGCGGGCAAGACCACGCTGATGAATCACATCCTGAACAACCGGCAGGGCAAGCGGGTTGCGGTCATTGTGAACGACATGAGCGAAGTCAACATCGACGCGGACCTGATCCGCGATGGCGGTGCGAACCTCTCGCGGACGAATGAGACGCTGGTCGAGATGACGAATGGCTGCATCTGCTGCACCCTGCGCGACGATCTGCTGAAAGAGGTGCGCACGCTCGCCGAAGATGGCCGTTTCGATTACCTGCTGATCGAGTCCACCGGGATATCCGAACCGCTGCCGGTGGCCGCGACCTTCGACTTCCGCGACGAGGACGGCGAAAGCCTGTCGGATGTCGCGCGCCTCGACACCATGGTGACCGTGGTCGATGCCGCCAATCTCCTGAACGAATATGCCTCGACCGATTTCCTGCGCGAGCGCGGTGAATCGCTTGGCGATGACGACAACCGCACCATCGTCGACCTGCTGGTCGAGCAGATCGAGTTTGCCGACGTGATCGTGCTCAACAAGATCGACGATGCCGCGCCCGAAAAGGCCGAGGCCGCACGCAAGATCGTGCGCGCGCTCAATCCGGAGGCGGACATCATCGAGTCCAGTTTCTCTCAGGTGCCGATGTCGCGAGTGCTTGGCACCGGCCGCTTCGACTTCGAGCGCGCCCAGCGGCATCCGATCTGGTTCAAGGAACTCTATGAGTTCGCCGACCACAAGCCGGAGACCGAGGAATACGGCATCCAGAGTTTCGTCTATCGCGCCCGCCGCCCGTTCCAGCCCGACGCCTTCCATCGCTTCATCAATTCGACCTGGCCCGGCGTAATCCGCTGCAAGGGACATTTCTGGATCGCGACACGTCCGGACTGGGTCGGCGAGATCAGCCAGGCCGGCGCGATCGTGCGCAGCGAAGGGCGCGGCATGTGGTGGTGTGCGATCCCGCTCGAGCGCTGGCCGCGCCAGCCGGAATGGCGCACCATGCTGAAGTCCTACTGGGACGACACCTGGGGCGACCGCCGGCAGGAGATCGTCTTCATTGGCACCGGCATGGACCAGCGCGCATTGACGCGACAGCTCGATGGCTGCCTGGTGACGACGCTGGAAACAGACGGGCTCGCTCTCGATGCGTGGAAAGCCCTGCCCGATCCGTTCCCGGTCTGGAAACGCTGACGCCTCCACACCACAATCCGTCATCGGTGCGCCTTGTGCGCTCACTAACGTCGGCTGGACAAGCCAGATTTGTTCTGGTTATGTTCTCGACCTAAGTGAGTGGAAGGAATGCCGATGGCCGACGAACTTGTGCTCTACACCAACCCGATGTCGCGGGGACGCGTGGCTCGCTGGATGCTCGAGGAGGTCGGCGCACCATATCGCGTTGAGATTCTCGATTACGCGACCAGCATGAAGGCGCCGGCCTATCTTGCGATCAATCCGATGGGCAAGGTGCCGGCCATCGTTCACAACGGCAAGATCGTCACCGAGAATGCGGCGATCTGTGCGTATCTGGCCGATGCATTTCCCGATGCGGGCCTCGCGCCGGCACCGGCGGAGCGCGCGGATTATTATCGCTGGCTGTTCTTCGCCGCAGGACCGCTGGAATATGCGGTGACCAACAATGCGTTCGGCATGACGCCACCGGCAGAGCGCGCGGCGGCGGTCGGATATGGCAGCTACAAACAGGCGCTCGACACGATCGAATACGCGGTAACGCGCATGCCCTTTATCGCCGGCGATCGTTTCACCGCCGCCGACCTCCATGTCGGCGCCCTTCTCGGCTACAGCATGCAATTCGGCACGATCGAAAAGCGGCCGGCCTTCGAGGCTTATTACGCGAAGGTCGCGGATCGGCCCGCAGCGAAGCGAGCGGCGGCGCTGGACGATGCCGCGATGCCAAAACAGGGGTGAGCGCAAGCCTCAATACCGAGCATTACGGCCCAGACTTTCGATAGATCAGGTCATCGAAACGCTTGCTTTTGAACACCCTGAGATCATCGTCTTCGCCAACGCTATTGTACAACGTTTCAATCAACTCAAGGTCCTCGCTGGAGCCGATCTCGATCGCCTTTCGAATAAGTTGGTAAGCTTGCTCAGCAATTGCGTCGAGGACGCTCTGCGTCTCGTCTTGCTCGGACAAGCGCTTGAACTTCTGTCCCAAGGCGCAGGCTGCCCAGATGTGCGCGGTGGCGTCCTTTTTGGCCTTGGGAAGGGCCAGCAGTTTCTCGGATATTTCGATGGCGAGCTCGAAGCCCTTAGGAGGGTCGATGTACAGCGCTTCGAGCAGCGCCGATTTCAACTGGCTGTAGCGCTGACTTGGATTTTGCACTTGGAGGGCAACGTCAAAGGCCATACGTATCGCGCTGGCCATGTCGCTTTTCAGCTTGAGAACTTCGATAAGTCGCTCCTTTATCCCTTGATCGGTTGTATTGCGCGACAAGGCGTCGCGCAGCACATTTTCGGCTTCATCGAGATTTCCTGTCCGGGCCTGCGCGGACGCCCATCCAACGAGCGCCTTTACATCATCATCACTTGGGCGCGGGCTCGAAGCGACAACCACGTCTTGCGATGTTGCTCGCGCTGGCGCAGGCGGCGACGGCGGGTTTCGGTGACCCGGCTGCTGGCTACTTCCGTGACTTGGGCCCGGAACCGCTACCGGGCGGTCCGCTTCTTCGGCAAGTTCCAGATAGCCATCCTTGTTGGCACTCTCGGCATCCAGCAGCAGCATCAGCAGCCGTGTTCGCGTTTCAAGGTAAGCGAACAGACACCCGGCAATCAAAGCTACGACAATCAGCGCGAAGTAAAAGGGAACGGCAATCTCGGCATCATAGACCTGTGGCTTGCCTCCGTCTGTCGGCACCAGATTGACAGGGAGGTTTGCCACGAACGACCCAGCATAGATCGCACCTCGGTACAGATAGTCGATCAGCAGTTGAAACTGGACGAGACCAAGGCCGATGATGATCTTGGTGAGCCAGTCTGAAATCTCCTCGAGACTTGTGTTGCTGAGAAATGCTCGCGTAGCAGCCGACGTTGGAACCCTTGATAACATGGTCTGCGTACCCGGAACCGGATTGTCGGGGACAGGCAATTTGCCTTGCAGGGATCGCGGTATTCCAAACAAGAAGCCAAGCATGCAGCCCACACCGCTCGCTGCCGACGCGACGACCAAACTGGTTGCCAAGGTCACCAGAAAAATCGTCCCACCGTCGAGTGCCGCAGTCAAAATGGAACAGGTGGCGATGCTAAAAACGACAATCAGACCAAACAAAAACAGATAGAAGGCCTTAGCGAAACCCTCGATAGGCGCTAGGCTTTCGCGTACGCGTTGAGCGAGCCGATCCTTGGGAGACATCCGGTCAACCTCCGAATACACCGCTCAATCAAACTGAGAATTCGATGCATTTGCAAGTTAAACGTGTATTTGTGCGCAAGATTCAGTTTGATCGCTCGGCCCCGCCTCCAAAATCTTTATTGCAAAACTCGCGGCTGAGGGCACTTGCGGTACGCAACCCCAGCTGGCGAGACCCGAACCAAGCGACGGGTGGCGAAAAATGCGGCGCGCAGGAGAGCTACTCCGCGTCAACGCCGCATGAGGTTGCAGCGTGCTGGTTTTGAAACGGCTTATTGCAAGCGCGCCGTTCGGCCGTGCCCGACCCACTGCTCGTAGGTCTGCATCTCAAACCCGATCCGGTCGTAGCGAACGCGGAGATAACCGTCGCGTCCCCGCGTCACTGCATCGGGCCGCACCATTTGCGCGTCCTGCGCCATGACGCCGACATAGGTTTGCGGATTGCCGCGATAGCGGAAGCGGTACAAGCCAAGGCCGTTGTCGAGCCGGCCGACCAGCGCAACATCCGTCTTCAACCGGATGTCGGACCGATGGCCTCCCCCACCGCCGCCGCGGAAGCCGCCACCTCCACCGCCGCGGAAGCCACCACCACCGCCTCCGCGAAAGGCTGCGCCACCGCCGCCACGGAAACCGCCGCCGCCACCGAACGCCGCTCCTCCGCCGCGATAGCCACCACCGCCGCGGAACGCCACGCCGCCGCCGCCATAGCCTCCGCCACCCCGGAACGCAGCCCTGCCACCGCCGGGATAGCCACCGCGAAATCCAGCGGCACGAAAATCGCTGCCGCCACGTCCGGCAAAGTCGCGGCCGGCATAACCGCGGCGTCCGTCCCTGACATTCATGCCTGCACGGCCCGGATAGCGGCCCGCCATGCGGCCGTTCTGACCCCGCTGGCGATAGGCTGCCCGATTGCCGTCAAAACGTTGCGCCGCGCGCTGGCCCGAGCGGTCGCGGTTGGCCTGTCGCGTGCCGGCATTGGCGGCACGATTTCCGCGCGCGGCCCGTGTGCCCGCCGGATCGCGGCGATTTGAGGCTGCGCCGCGATTGGCGCGGTCGCCGCTCGGCCTGACCACCTGACGGCCGTCACGGCCGCGGAAGTTCAGTTGATCGCGGCCGCCCTGCCTGTTTCCGAACTGCCGTTGCAGGCGATCATTGGCGTATCCGACACCACGCCGGTGTTCGGGGCGATGCGTCCAGCGATTGCCGTTGCGATAATAGAGGTTGTTGTTCGCCCAGTTGCAGCGCCCGCCCCAGTAATAGCCGCCGCCCCAATAGCCGAGGCCATAGCCAACCCCGAACCAGATGCCGCTGGCGAGAACGTCACTGGCGAAATATCCCGCATAGGGAAAGAAATACGGCGGGTAGTCCACATAGGGCCAGTCGCCATACACGATCGCAGGCTCGTAATACGGCACATAGATCAGATCCGGGTCGACCGGTTCGATCGCGATGACTTGCCGGGGTCCGGCATTTCGCACCGTGACCTTCTGTTGCTTGTTGCTGACCAGCTTGTCCCGGCTACGGGCTTTCGCACGCAGCCGCTGGATCGCGTCCATGACGTCGGCTTGCTGGGCGAGCACGGCATCGCCGAGCTTTCGGGTCCATGCCAGTTGGGTGCTCATCATCTCCAGCACGGTCGGCGTGGCGACCAGGGATTTCACGCTCTGATCCCAGCTCAGCTTTTCGAGCGCCGCCTTGCGCTGTTCGTCGCTCAGCTTCTTGTTGGCGTCGAGCCAGCGCTGGGCCTCGACCACCTCTAGCGGATAGGTCGACGCCATCAGGACGAGCGACAGCAGATCATCCGGGTAAAGCGCGATCGGCGCGACCAGCGCCTCGAGTTCGGCGGGCTTCAGGAGTTCGGTCGCCGCTGCGGGCTCGCTGAGAGGCTCAGTCTTCGGTGCGGCGGGCGACACAGTGGTGGGAGCCGCCGGCACCGGCACATCCTGCGCCCTCGCCGCATGTGACGACACCAGGATCAGAGCCGCCGTCGACACGATTACGCGAACTACGGACTTCATTGACGCCTCCGGCAGACAGTCGCCCACACTCGACAAGGCACCGTCCTAGTCAGCCAAGATGGCTTATAGGAGGCCGGTTTCAACGGCAGCGATGTGCATCAATCCAACCCCTGCCTTGTAAAACCTGCATGCAGGACGCCGGGTCCAGCTTCACGTAAACCGCAAGCATGACGCGACGGGGTACCCCGCACCGCTTCCAAACGTCATTCGAAGCAAAAGTCGGCCTAATACGGCCGTCCGTGCTTTTCGAGCTTGTCGGCCATGTCGTCGAATTGCTGGGCGGCATCCTCGAACATCCGCCTGGCAACCGTCTCGGAGGTCGCCGCCGCCTTGAGTTTGGCTTTCACAGCACGCTCGCGGAATTCATGAACCTTGTTCTTGATCGCCCGCGTGTCCGATACCGTCATGCTTTATCGTCCAGTACACCACGTTATCGTTTTCGACGAAAACCCGATGGCTGGATATAAATTAAGACACAGCGCTGACGTTCCTCCCCAGGAAAAAGCCGGAGTGAATGCGCGGCCGGTATCGGGATGGCGTGCACGCCGTATTTCACGTTGCGCGGATGCACGAAGCTTCGGCCATTCGCGATGCACAAGAAAATGCCGCGCCGACTCAGCCGCGCGGCATCGAGGAGACCCAAGGAGATTGCCGCGAGTCGCGGACGCCGATCCCGTTTGCGTTAAGCGTCCGCCTTTGCCCTGTCTCGGGCGTCCTTGTCCCAGGCGAAGCTTTTCGCATCCTTGCCCGCAACCGAATAAAGCGCACCCGGCGCGTTGCGGGTCTTCATGAAGTCGTCGAGCGACTCACCGCGCATGCCGGCATAGATGTGCAAATTGGATGAGCCGGTGACCGCGGCAAGCTTCTCCAGCATGAAGAAGTTTGCGCCGTAGCGGATCAATGCGCGCCAGTCCTGCTGCCGGATCATGTTGCGCTCTTCCTGGCTCAGCCGCGCTTCGGCAAAGGCCGCTTCGGGCTCGGCGAGAAACCGCGCGCGATGCGCCGGCTCGACCAGCCGGTGCAGGAACTTGTTGATCCGGTAGCCCTTCAGCGAGCGCGCATGCGTAAACGGATAGGTTCCGGTGAGCGTCTCGGCCCCCTCCAACTGCCGGCCGATATGCGCCCGATGGCGTTCGGCGGTGGCAGCCGGGACGGCGATCGCCTCGTTCTCGTAGATCGCCGTCGCGATGCCGGTGACCGACGGCAGGTAATAGCTCTGATGCACCTTGCGGACATTCGCCGACATCGCACCGCGCATCACCAGCCACATGATTACCTCGGCGCCTTCCAGGCCGCCGAGCCGCGCAAACTCGGCATGCGTCATCTCGGTGAGCTTGACCGGGTCGCGCTCGATCAGGTCGAGGAATTGCTCGTCCCATGCGGTGTTGTTGAAGCCGGCGCGTTCGCCATGCACCTGATGCGACAGGCCGCCGGTCGCGACCAGCGCGACCTTCAGGTCTTCGGGGTAGCTTTCGATCGCGCGCCGCAGCGACTGACCGAGCTTCCAGCAACGCAGGGCCGAGGGAATCGGGAACTGCAACACGCCAACCTGCAAGGGCACGATCGATACCGGCCAGTCCGGCTCGTGCGGACACATCATCGACAGCGGCGAGAAGCAGCCGTGGTCCAGAGCATGATCCTGGAAGAAGGACATGTCGAATTCGTCGGCCATCAGCGCCGCGCCGATATGATGCGAAAGCGGCGCATGTCCCCTGACCGGCGGCAGCGCGCGCGCCCCGCCGCCCTCGTCCGCGACCTCGTAACGATCGTCGATGCCGAGGGTGAAGGCTGAATAATGATCGAAGAAGAACGAGGTGACGTGGTCGTTATAGACCATGAACAGCACGTCCGGCTTCTTCTCGGCGAGCCAGTTCTGGATCGGCTTGTAGGCTTCGAAAATCGGCGCCCAGACCGGATCGTTGCCCTTGTTGCGGTCGTAGGCGAAGCCGATGGTGGGTGTGTGCGACGTCGCAATCGCGCCGATGATGCGGGCCATAGTGCAGTCTCCGGGAAATGTCCCGGACACGCTGCGGGCCGGATTTGCCCACAACATTGATCTGGCGCAAAAGCAATGCCGCAAACGAAAAGGCCGAGCTTGAGCCCGGCCTTTTGCAATCGTGTGAACGGTCTCTAAGCCTTGACCAGCGGCACCTTCGGCACCGAGCCGCGGCCAGAGGGGTCGGAACCGCCCGGCCCGCCCTTTCCGCCGCTGCCGCCAGATGGCGGCTTCGGCTTGCGCTGCGGCGGCTTGCGCTTGGCCTTGGCGCGCTCTGGCGGCAGCTTCTCAGGCTTCGGGGTGACCGGGCCTTCGAGATATTCGAAGCCCAGTGCATCGCGGCCGGTCTCGTCCTTCTGCACGACCACCTTCACGTGGCCGCCATCCTTGAGCCTGCCGAACAGCACCTCGTCGGCCAGCGGCTTCTTGATGTTCTCCTGGATCACCCGCGCCATCGGGCGGGCGCCCATCAGTTCGTCATAGCCGTTGGCGATCAGCCAGCGCGACGCCTCGTCGGACAATGCAATCGTGACGTTGCGGTCGGCCAACTGGGCCTCGAGTTGCATCACGAACTTCTCGACCACCTTGGAGATCACGTCCTCCGACAGATGCGCGAAGGTGATGACCGCGTCGAGACGGTTGCGGAATTCCGGCGCGAACAGCCGGTTGATCGCCTCGATATCGTCGCCTTCCCGCTTGTTGCGGGTGAAGCCATAGGTACCCTTGGCGAGATCGGCAGCGCCCGCATTCGTGGTCATGATCAGGATCACGTTGCGGAACGAGACCTGCTTGCCGTTGTGATCGGTCAGCCGGCCGTGATCCATGATCTGCAGCAGCACGTTGAACAGATCCGGATGCGCCTTCTCGATCTCGTCGAGCAGCAGCACGCAATGCGGATGCTGGTCAACGCTGTCGGTGAGCAGGCCGCCCTGGTCGAAGCCGACATAGCCCGGAGGCGCGCCGATCAACCGCGAGACGGTGTGACGCTCCATGTATTCCGACATGTCGAAGCGGATCAGCTCGACGCCGAGCGAGGACGCAAGCTGCTTGGCGACTTCGGTCTTGCCGACGCCGGTCGGACCCGAGAACAGGTAACAACCGATCGGCTTTTCCGGTTCGCGCAGGCCGGCCCGCGCCAGCTTGATCGAGGCCGACAGCGATTCCACCGCCTTGTCCTGACCGTAGACCACCGTCTTCAGCGTGTTCTCGAGATGCTGCAGCACCTCGGCATCGTCCTTCGACACGGTCTTTGGCGGGATCCGCGCCATGGTGGCGATCGTGGTCTCGACTTCCTTGATGCCGATGGTCTTCTTGCGCTTGGAATCGGGCAGCAGCATCTGCGCGGCGCCGGATTCGTCGATCACGTCGATGGCCTTGTCCGGCAGTTTGCGATCGTGGATATAGCGCGCCGACAATTCCACCGCCGCCTTGATCGCGTCGTTGGTATATTTCAGCTTGTGGTATTCCTCGAAATACGGCTTCAGCCCTTTCAGGATCTCGATTGCGTCCGGCACCGAGGGCTCGTTGACATCGATCTTCTGAAAGCGACGGACCAGAGCCCGGTCCTTCTCGAAATACTGCCGGTATTCCTTGTAGGTGGTCGAACCGATGCAGCGCAGCGAGCCCGAGGCGAGCGCCGGCTTCAGCAGGTTCGAGGCATCCATCGCCCCGCCCGAGGTGGCGCCCGCGCCGATCACGGTGTGGATCTCGTCGATGAACATGATCGCGTCAGGGGTAGCCTCGATCTCCTTGATCACCTGCTTGAGCCGCTCTTCGAAATCGCCGCGATAGCGGGTGCCGGCGAGCAGCGTTCCCATGTCGAGCGAGAACACCGTGGCGTTCTTGAGCACATCCGGTACTTCGCCATGCACGATTCGGCGGGCCAGCCCCTCCGCGATCGCGGTCTTGCCGACACCGGCATCGCCCACGAAAAGCGGGTTGTTCTTCTGGCGCCGGCACAGCACCTGGATGGTCCGGTTGATCTCGGAATCGCGCCCAATCAGCGGATCGATCTTGCCGTCTTTGGCCTTCTTGTTGAGATTGACGCAATAGGCGTCGAGCGCGTCACCCTTCTTCTTCGGCTCGTCACTACCGCCCTTGGCATCTGTGTCCTCGTCGGCGCCACGAACGGGACGCGACTCGGTGAGGCCCGGCCGCTTGGCGATGCCGTGGCTGATATAGTTCACCGCGTCGTAGCGCGTCATGTCCTGTTCCTGCAGGAAATACGCGGCATGGCTCTCGCGCTCGGCAAAGATCGCGACCAGGACATTGGCGCCGGTCACCTCTTCGCGGCCGGACGATTGCACATGGATCACCGCGCGCTGGATCACGCGCTGGAACCCGGCCGTCGGCTTTGAATCTTCGCCGCCATCGGTGACGAGGTTTTCCAGTTCCGCTTCGAGATAGGCGGTCAGCGACCGGCGCAGCTTGTCGAGATCGACATTGCAGGCGCGCATCACCGCGGCTGCGTCGGAGTCATCGAGAAGCGCAAGGAGCAGATGCTCGAGCGTTGCGTATTCGTGATGGCGTTCGTTGGCGAGCGCGAGCGCCCGATGGAGTGATTGTTCGAGGCTGCGCGAGAAACTTGGCATTCGATGTCCCTAAAGGTCCCCAGGACGACTTGTTTCAGGACGAATAGCGTCAACAGGTCCTGTTCCAAGAAATCCTGATATGTGGCCGCCCCCGGCCGTGCGTCCCCTCATCGACGACGTAATCCCCAAGACGCGATTCAACTTGGTCTTCTTAGTCTTCATCCAGCGTAGTCTTTATTTCAGACCGATCAGCATCCCGAACCGATCAGTCCCGCCAGTCTGCATCCGGATCAGGTCTCCGTCCAATCAAGACTTGGTCCAACCAAGACTTCATCCAACTTAAGTCTTCAGCACCCGCACGCCAGATCTACTTCTTCTCCATAACGCATTGCAGAGGATGGTGATGTTTGCGGGCAAAGTCCATCACCTGCGTCACTTTTGTTTCGGCCACTTCATAGGTGAAGATACCGCATTCCCCGATGCCGTGATGATGGACGTGCAGCATGATCTGGGTTGCGGCCTCGCGATCCTTGTTGAAAAATCGCTCCAGCACATGAACCACGAATTCCATCGGCGTGTAGTCGTCGTTCAGCAATAGCACCCGGTACATGCTCGGGCGCTTGGTCTGCGGCCGCGTCTTGGTGATGACGGCGGTACCCGGCGCGTTGGAATCCTGCCGCTTCTTGCGGTCGTCGTCGGCCATCCGCGGCGCGTGTTGCGGCTCGCGACCCGACCAACGCAGGCGGGACGAGACGGGATCGGAACAAGGCATGGCAGTTTCGGGCATTCGCACAGCTTCGCGCGTCGTGATCGGGTTCTGGCCAGGTCGCAGCCACACTCATAGTAATGCGGGAGCAAGCGCTGTGCCAGACCGGCGGAAATAGGCGACGCCTGCAAAAACGCAAGGCCGGCGAACGACTTGGGGATAGTGGTGCGCGGTGGCACCAGCGTCCCTGAAAGTACCCATGATCCTCCGAAATACGGATAAATCGCGGCAAAAGCTCCGAAAACCGTTCCAAATCGCGGCATCGTTCCTCAACGTCTGAGATCAGATAGTGACGCCGGTGAGAGTGATCCGAGTGTCGGAGCCGGCGGCATGTTGCCTTTAGGTTTGCGTGGACGATTCGCTGTGCGGCTTGTCGGGCGGTTTTTCAGGAGCATCGACGGTGGCGCCGCCCCGTTCCTGGCCCTCTCGCTGATCCCCTTGATGGGTTTCACCGGTGCCGCGATCGACTACGCCCGCGCCAATGCAACCAAGGCCGCACTGCAGGCAGCCCTGGATTCAACCGGACTGATGCTCTCCAAGCGCGCGGAAACGATGCCGGCCGGCGATCTCGCAGCCGCAGCGACCGCGCTATTCAATGCGCAATTCAATCGTCCGGATGCACAGAATGTCACGATCACCCAGCAATTCAGCACTGCCCAGCAAGGCAGCTTTACCCTGAAGCTGATCGGGACGGCGACGGTTCCCACCCGTTTCGCCACCTTGGTCGGGACGTCGGAGCTCACGGTTTCCGCGACTTCCGAAATCGTCTGGGGGATCAAGAGGCTGAACCTCGCCCTCGCACTCGACAATACCGGCTCGATGTCCTCCAGCGGCAAGATGGCCGCGCTGAAGACCGCCGCGCACAACCTGCTCGACACCCTGCAGGCCGCCGCCAAGCAGCCCGACGACGTCAAGGTGTCGATCATCCCGTTCGCCACCGACGTGAATATCGGCGTCAACCACAAGGCTGCGTCCTGGGTCGACTGGGAACAATGGGAGAATGTGAACGGCACGTGTTCTTACACCTCCTACAAAACGAAGACGTCGTGCCAGAATGCGGGCCGGACATGGACCGTCGCCTCCAGGGATACCTGGAACGGGTGCGTCTGGGATCGCGACCAGAATTTCGACGTGCAGAACACCGCGCCCGGCGCCGCGCAGGCGACCAAGTTCCGCGCCCACCAGGCGAGCAATTGCCCGACGGCGCTGATCCCGCTCACCAGCGACTGGAGCGCGCTTCACACCAAGGTCGATGCGATGACGCCGGCCGGCAACACCAATGTCGCGATCGGCATGGCCTGGGCCTGGCAAACGATCTCGGCGGTTGAACCGATGAATGCGCCGGGCCCCGCCCCCGACCTCGATCGGGTGATCGTGCTGCTGACCGACGGGCAGAACACCGAGAGCCGCTTCTCCACCTCGCAATCGTCGATCGATTCCCGGACCGAGAAAGTCTGCGCCAACGCCAAGGCGGACAACGTCAAGGTCTATACCGTGCGCGTGATCAACGGCAACGCCACGCTGCTGCGCAATTGCGCCACCAAGCCGGAATGGTTCTACGACGTCGACGAGGCTCAGCAACTCAACGCCGTGTTCTCATCGATCGCGCAGAACCTCGCCAATCTGCGGATTGCGAAATAAGGGTTGCGGCGACCCGGGGCGAGCAGCGCTCAATCGGCCGGCGCCGGGTATCAGTCGCGGGCCGGTCGCCGGGTCGGTTGCATTGTCCGGTTGGGGTAACCGCTCCGCGCACCATTCGATTTTGAGCGTATCCGTTTACGAATTTTAACGACTTTTCCCAGTCGCATTTTACAGATGTTTCAGGCGGGTGGCTTACAGGTCAGGCTGACCAACAGCCCCCGGTACGCCCATGAACACGATGTCCCGCCTGCGTTCCGCCCTCGCCCGGTTCGGCCTGTTTCGTCGGGATGACCGCGGCAACGTGATGATCACGTTTGCGTTGGCGATCATTCCGGTGATCGGCGCGGTTGGCGCGGCGGTCGACTACAGCCGTGGCAACGCCGCCCGCACGTCGCTTCAGAGCGCGATCGACGCCGCGGCACTGTCGCTCGCGCGCGAGGTCACGAAGTTGACCCCGGCTCAGTTGAACCAAAAGGCGCTCGATTATGTTCAGGCCAACCTGAACAATGCCCAAATCAAAGACCTGAAGGTGACTCCCACATTCACCAGCGATCCCGGCGGTGAGTTGAAGCTCAAGGCCGAAGGCAAGATCAACACCACGATCGCTGGCATACTCGGCATCACGCAGATGGACATCGGGACCGACGTCACGATCAAATGGGGCAACACGCGGCTGCGGGTCTCGCTTGTTCTCGACACCACCGGCTCGATGAACAGTGCCGGCAAGATGCCGGCGCTGAAGACCGCGGCCAAGGACCTGCTATCCGAATTGCAGACCGCCGTCACCAATACCGGTGACGTCTATGTGTCGATCATACCGTTCAGCAAGAACATCAATGTCGGCAAAAGCAACTGGAATGCCAACTGGCTCGACTGGACCGATTGGGAAGCCGAGCCGATCATTCTCGATACGGACGAAGGAGGCTCGAAGCCGAATTCATGGTACACTACCGATAAGGGAGGTTCCTGTCCGTTCGGAACCAGTACCAGCAACTACGGCTTCCGCTGTGTGTCGCAGCCCCAGGGCACGTCGAACGTCAACAATGTGCCATCGAGCGGCAATTACAGCGGCCTGATTTGTCCCGGCACCGACAGTGGCGGGAAGAAATCCAACAAGATCGGGATCATCTATAACGGCTGCTACAATACATGGACGAAATGTGTCGGCAGCAATTGCGCCTGCACCAGCACGAACACCTCCATCTGCACCTGTACCGGCAGCGGTTCGAGCAAGACCTGCCAGACCAAAGGCAGCTACGTCGAGCACACCTGGCGCCCGACCAACACCAACGCGACCTACACACCGGCTCTCGCCATGAACGGCAGCGTCCCCTACGCAACGCCGGCGCGCAGCACCTGGACCGGATGCATCACCGATCGCGGTACGACCTCGGGACCGAGCAACGATTACGACCGCAAGGTAACGACGCCGAGCACCAGCGTTCCTGCGTCGCTGTTCCCGGCCGAGCAAAACGAAAATTGCTCGCCGGAGGTGACGGCGCTGAGCTACAACTGGACAAGCATGAATACCGCGATCGACGGGCTCTTCCCGAAAGGTGCCACCAACCAGCCGATCGGACTTGTCTGGGGCTGGCAGTCGCTCGTCGGTGGCGGCCCGTTCCCTGCCCCGCCTGCCAAGGACCCGAACTATCAGTACAAGGAAGTGATCGTGCTGATGTCCGACGGCTTGAACACCCTCGACCGGTGGTACGGCAACGGCTCCAGCACCAACACCTCGGTCGATCAGCGCATGTATCAGTCCTCGAGCGTTGGCACCTGCGCCAATGTGAAGGCCGCGGACATCACGATCTATGCCGTGCAGGTCAACACGGGCGGCGACCCGACGTCGACGCTTCTGAAAAATTGCTCGGGCGACAAGAAAACGTCCGGCGACAAATTCTGGATGGTCACAAGCGGCGCTGGCCTGATCGACGTCTTCCAGCAGATCGGCAAGGAATTGTCGCAACTCAGAATCGCGATGTGATCGTCTCGATCTCGATGTGACGTTCCAGAATACAAAAGCCCGGCCAAACGGCCGGGCTTTTTCATTTCTGCGGATGAACGCGGGTGATTACTTGGCCGGGGTCATCTTGGCCAGATAGCCCTCGTAGGGCTTGTAGGCTTCCTTGGCGAGGTCGACATAAAGCTCGCCGATCTTGGTCGCCTGCGCGACGAAGCCTTCATAGGCGCTCTTCATGTAGTCCTGCTGGATCTCGACCGCCTTCTCGACGGACTTCGTGCCGAACAGCTTTTCGAGTGCGGCAGTGCCGTCTTCGAACGCCTTCTTGGAATAGTCGGCGCTTTCGGCCGCGATCGCCTGTACGCCCTTGGACAGCGAGCTGAACGCATTCATGCTGGCGTCCACGCTCTCCTTGCTGAATTTCTGGAAGTCGTCGATCGACTTGGTATCGAAGTTGTTCATGTGATTTGCCCTTTGCGCCGGCCCGCAAGGCCGCATTGTCCGCGACTCCGGCCAGTTACTGGCCGTCACGGAACTAATTATGTTGCACCGCACAATAATTCAAGGACTTTTTTTGCAACGCAAACGAATTCATTAACCATCGGATTTTATTAACTTTTTAGAAATGCCACGCTCCTACCTTGATTGACAGTGGATTATCGGCCGCGCCCCGGCACGCGGCCGGGATCGTTCGACCGCCCTAGGGGGACATCAATCGGGCGCTCATGCGCCCCAGTGAGCGGGAAAACGGGTTGACCATGTTTCGCGTATCGACCGAGGCCTCGTTCGGGCTGCGTTGTGGTGTTGCCGCGCTGGCCATCGCCGTTGCAGCCCTATCCTTGTCGGCGACAGACGCTGACGCGCGCAGCAAGCGCAAATCCGTCAAACGCAGTGTGGCGGCGACCTCGACCTCCGACGCGCGCTATGCCGATATCGTGGTCGACGCCAACACGGGCGACGTGCTGCATTCGACCAATGCCGATGCGATCCGCCACCCGGCTTCGCTGACCAAGATCATGACCTTGTATCTGCTGTTCGAGCAGCTCGAGGCTGGCCGGGTCAAGCTCGACACCCAGATGGAGGTTTCGGCCAACGCGGCGAGCCAGGCGCCGACCAAGCTCGGCGTTCGCGCAGGCCAGACCCTGATGGTCGAGGATGCGATCAAGGCATTGGTGACGAAATCCGCCAACGACGCATCCGTCGTCATCGCCGAACATCTCGCCGGATCCGAAGAAGACTTCGCCAGGCTGATGACGCGCAAGGCCCGCGCGCTGCGCATGACACGGACCGTCTACAGGAACCCCAATGGGTTGCCCAATCCCGCACAGGTCACGACCGCGCGCGACCAGGCGCTGCTTGGGCTTGCGATCCAGGAACGCTTCCCGCGCTATTACCAGTATTTCGCCACCCGGAGCTTCGTCTATCGCGGCGTGCGGATGTCCAACCATAACCGGCTCCTGGGGAGTGTCCCGGGGGTGCACGGCATCAAGACCGGCTACATCCGCGCATCCGGCTTCAATCTCGTCAGCGCCGTGGACCGCGGCGACCGACGGATCGTCGCCGTGGTTCTCGGCGGCACCTCCGCCGGATCGCGCGATGCAAGAATGCGCAGCCTGATCGAGCAGAAGGTGATGCTCGCCTCGGTCAAGCGCACCGCGCCCAAGATCGTCGAGGTGGCCGAAGCCTCGCCGTTCCCGAAGCCGTTGCCTGCGCAGGCCGCTCCTGCGGAAAAGCCGACCAGGGTGGCCTCTGCGGCGCCGGCGCGGGGCGAACCGCTCTCGCTCACGCCCACCGCGGTCGAGACCCGCGCGGCGCCCTCACAGATCGAACATCCGGCTCCCGGTTCGACCGAGCCGATCAAGCCGCATCTCGTCCGGACCTTTTCGGTTCAGGCCGGTATGTCCAAGACTGTCGCCGCCATGTCCATGTTGTCGCCTGAACCGATAACCGGGCGCAACGCGCTTGTCGCTGGGGCGCCAGCCTCTCCGCAGCGGGAAACCGACGGCCGCAACGCGGACGGTCTCCCGCCCCCGCCGCCAGGCTCCCGCCCGGGCGTATTGGGCGTGTTGTCCTCGAAAGATGTGTCGCAGCCGCCGGCCCAGCGAACCGTGACCGCATCGGTAGCACCGATGGCACCAACCGCTGCTTCGTCCCGCGAGCCCACCGGAACCGTCTCGGCCGGTTCGACGCCTGCCGAGAGCAAGCCGCGGCTGAGCGGTTGGGTGATCCAGGTTGGCGCGTTCGGGGATCGCGACGAAGCCCGCGAGAAGCTTGCCATGGCGCAGAGCAAGGCCGGCAATCTGCTGCGAGGGGCCGCCCCCTACACCGAAGTCTTCACAAAGGGAGACAAGCGCTATTACCGCGCCCGGTTCGCCGGACTGAAAGAAAGCGCCGCCGACCAGGCCTGTAAAGAATTGCAAAAGAATAACATGGCATGCTTCGCCACGAGGAACTGATTGGACTGAGCGTAACCGTAAGCGTGCGTTGTGTGGGGTGACTAGCGATGGCGTTTGAGAAGAAGATCCTTGGCCTGATTGACCCGCGCCGCGAGATACGTCGAGCCCCCCTGATCGGGATGGAGTTTCTTCATCAGCGCACGATGCGCACGGCCGATATCGGCGGCGCTCGCCCCCGGCTCAACGCCAAGGATCTGATAGGCCTCCTCTTCCGTCATTTTTCCGCTGTTGACATGACCCGGCCCCGCTGCCGAACCCGCATCCGCGTGTTCACGCCAGGCGGGCTCCCGGCGGTCAAGATACGCCATCAATAGCGCGCGGCTCTCCTCGTCGATCTCCGGCAGCAGCGACATCAGCGCCGGCACGTCGAGTGCATCGAGCGTTACGCCTTCCATGCGGCCTTTCAGGATGCGTCCGCGCATCGCGCCGGTGTCATGATCGAGCTCCATTTCGACAAAGTCGGAGCGGACCTGCGAGGTCTGACCGGTGCTCTTGTTCATGCGCTTGCCGAGGCTCGCCATGCCCGGGATCCAGCCAAGCAGCGACATCCCGGCAAAGCCGAGCGGCACGGCCAGGCCGATCTGGCCGCGCGCGGTCAGGAAGGCCGCGCCCGCCAGCGCCGCAATGCCACCGCTCTTGCGCACGACCTGCGCCGCGATTTTCGGATCGACGCGCTGAAAGCCATACATCGCCCATACCGCGACGAGCAGCACGATAACGCCGAGGATAATGGGACCCATGTGTCGCTTCGCCCGGAATCAGCTCATCTGCCGTAGCAGCTTTTGCGCGCCGCCGCTGCGCCGCGAAGACAGATCCGTCAGCGCCTTCATGCCGCCTGCGGCATAAGCCGCCGCCGCACGCAGCAATTCGGCCAGTTCCTGCGCCGCACCGGGTGCGAAACGCGCATAGGCGCCGCGGCTCAGCCGCGCCATCTCACGGAACGCATTCTCGGCGATCGCATCGCCGCCCTCCTGGAACATGAAAGCGGGAACGCCGAGCAGCCCGAGTTCGCCGGCGGCCGCGCACAGATCGTCGATCGGCTCTTCCATGGCGTCGCCGACATAGACCAGCGCCTGGACCCGGCGCTTCTCGGATTCCTTGCGCACATGCTTCAGCACCCGGCCGATCTGGGTATGGCCGCCGCGGCAATCGATTTTTTCCATCAGCGAACCAAGCCGCTCCGGCTGCGCCACCCAGTCGGACGACCGGCATTCGTTCAGACCGCGGAAATAGACGAGTTGCACATCCAGTCCGCCAATCGAACCGGCTTCCTGAAACATCTGGGCCTGCAACTGGCAGGCCGCGTCCCAGGTCGGCTGCCGGCTCATGGTAGCGTCGAGCGCAAAGACCAGCCGCCCGCGTTGCCCCGACGACACCGCCGGCGCCATCTCGCGCACCCTGGAAAGGAATGCATCGATTTCGGCCCGCGATGCCACCGGACGGTCGGTATCGGTCTTGGCAACCTTGGTATCGGGTCGATCCTTGCTCATCCGTCCTCTGGCGATCTGCGAAGCCGTCCGACTCCGCCACTGCAATATATATGTGTTCGCCTGCGGCGCCGCGCGCAACATGGCCGCGACACAGCGCAGCACCGATTTTCTCAATGGATTCAGGGATCAAGGCGCGGTTTTGGGCGCCCGGCCAACAACCGCAGCAGCCGGGGCGACCGGGACGGCGCAGGTCAGTCCAGAAGGTCGTGGGTTTCGAGAGGCTTGCCGCCGGAGCTGAACCACTCGGCCCGCGCGGCGGCCCGGCGGCGGCCCTTCTCGTCGATCGGCAGCATCAGGGCCCGTAGCAGCGCCTGCACCTCTTCCCGGGCAGTGACATGCGACATGTTCGGGCGGGTGCCGAGGGTGGTCTCGTTGATGTCGTCGAGCGCGGTCAGCCCGCGCGGGAAGAACTCTCGATAGACCACACGTTCGGAGAAGCCGTCGGTGGCGCGGAAGCCAAGTTGCAGGCCGAGCGCCTGCAGCCCCTCCGACAACAGCCGCTTGTTGCGCGAACCCAAAGTCGAAAGCCGGTTTCGCACCACAATCCAGTCCGCCGCCTCCTGATCCACCTTGCGGCGCTGGCGTCGCGCATCGCGCACCATCTCCGAATAATGGCTGGTGCCGGTCAGCGCGTAGGTTTCGGGGTCGACGGTGCCGAGCACATCGAAATCGACGAAGCTGTCGTTGAGCGGCGTGATCAGGGTATCGGCCATCGCGTGCGCCAGCCGCATCAGGTAGCTGTCGGAGCCCGGCGTATCGACGACCACGAAGTCATGGGTGTGCTCGACCGAACCGATGGTCTCGGCGAAGGCGGTAAATTCGTTGTTTTCGTTTTCATCATTGCGCAGCCCTTCGGAGCGCGCGATGCAAAAGTGCAGCGGAACCTCGAGGGGAAGCTTCTCGCGACGCGCCCAAAGCTTCCGGTTCTGAACGTAATGCGTCAGACTTTTCTGGCGCGAATCCAGATCGATGGTCGCAACCTTCTGACCCGCTTTCAGCAACGCAATAGCGACGTGAATGGCGGTCGTGGATTTACCCGACCCGCCCTTTTCGTTTCCGACCACGACGACATGCGCTGACTTGCGGGGCCCAATGCTCGCCTGGACCAACATGACGCAACACCCTTGCCGCCGCTATCATCTTCTTTTGCGTCAAGTCCGGTCAAGCATTCGTTGCAGCCGGGCGCGTTCATCATTAATCCGTGGCCGTCCGGCAACGGCATTCACCGGACGTTGCACGCGTTCATGTGTGTCGCGGCAAAAGCGCGGAGGGTTCATGGCTCGAAAGCCGATCATCGTCAGAACGCTTTCGCCTTTGCGCAAAGCCGTCGCGGCGTTACGACAGAAGCACGAGCATATCGCGCTGATCCCCACCATGGGCGCTTTGCATGACGGACATTTTTCACTGGTCCACCATGCCCGGAAGCGTGCCGGCGCGGTGGTGGTGTCGATCTTCGTCAATCCCAGGCAATTCGCGCCGACCGAGGATTTCGGTGCCTATCCGCGCAATTTCGAAAGCGACGTCGCGGCGCTGGCCAAACTCGGCGTCGAGCTGGTCTGGGCGCCAACCGATACCGCCATGTATCCGGACGGTTTTTGCACTGCGATCTTGCCTGGCGGCCCCGCGACCGCCGGGCTTGAGGATGCGTTCCGTCCGCACTTCTTCGGCGGCGTCGCCACCGTGGTCGCCAAGCTGTTCCTGCAGGTCACGCCGGACTTCGCGATGTTCGGCCAGAAGGACTATCAGCAATTGAAGGTGGTGACCCGGATGGCTGCGGATCTCGACCTTCAGGTCAAGGTCGTCGGCTGTCCGACCATGCGGGAGAAGGACGGCCTCGCCCGCTCCTCTCGCAACGTCTACCTGTCGCCCGACGAGCGGCAGACGGCACCGGTGCTTTACCGCGTGCTGAAGGACAGCGCATCGCGGATCAAGGCCGGGGAAACACCGGCGAAGGTGCTGGCGGACGGTCGCAACACGATCGAAAGCGCGGGATTTAAAGTCGACTATCTCGAAGCGCGCCATGCCGAAACGCTGGCCAAGGTCGGCGCGTTGTCCGAGGGGCCCATTCGCCTGCTTGTGGCCGCACGGCTCGGCAGGACGCGGCTGATCGACAATCTCGGCGTGTAAACGAGCAAATAGCGAAATAGCGAGCAGCGAATAGTCGCCTATTCGCCACTCCCTATTCGCTCTCCGTTACCGCGGGAAGCCCGGGATCGACGGCAGGCCCGGGATCGACGGCAGTTGCGGCGCACCCGGTATATTGCGCGGCAGGTCACGCAGGTTCAGCCGCTGGTTAATGATGTCGCGGCCGAGATTCTTGAAGTTGAAGACATTGCGAACGATGTTGCGGTCACGCACCAGTTGCTGCGGCGAGATGGTCAGCGCGTTGGCGACGACCTGCTGCGCCACGATCTGGATGGCGTAGCCGGTTGCGGCCTGGGTCAGTTCGGCGAGGCGCTGTCCCTGACGGTTGAAAATCTCGATGCGGCCGACGGTCCCGTTTTCATCCTCGTAGAGCTTCACGTTGGTGACGCCGCCCGCCCCTACTTCGACCACGCCGGTGGTGCCGCGCACGCCGACGATCGCGGTCGGCGTGGTAATCCGCATCTCCCCGGTCTTGGCGACCTGTTCGGCGACAAAGCCGACCGTGCCGCGCGTGACGCTGACGACGGCATTGCCACGCGCGCCCTTGCGGTAAATGAACTCGTCGACCGTGATCGACGCATTGGCGGACAGGCTGAACGTTGTCTCGTCGTCGAAGGTAACGCCGAGCGCCCCGCTGGTATTGGTCGAAAGCCGGTCACCCTTGCGAACATCGTCGCCCTTGTTCAGCCCGGCTGCACCGGCGCCACCGCGGGCGACACTGGCGGCAGGCTTCACGGTTGCCACGCTGCCGACCACGGTTCCAGTGCCGGCCGATGGCTTGCTGCCGCCCGGCGTGGCCGGTGGCTTGCCGATTGGTGTTGGAAAAGGATTACCAGATCCGGACTGTGCAAAAACGAGCGACGGAGCGACGGTCAGCGCAGAGGCAAGCGCCAGTGTCGCGAGCCGTCGAAAAGCGTTCATGCAGGTTGCAGCAGTTATTGCGGGGGCCGCTTGCTAGCTCAGCACACGCGCAGGTGCAAGCGAGCGTGTCCTGCTTTCAATCACTTGTGAAACGGCATGGGTATTCCATGCCGGACGACCGGCCTTCAGGTCGCCAGCGCTGGCGACGGCGTCTCCTTGACCGCCTTTCCGGAGATTGGCGGACGCGGCAGCTTCGCTTCGCCCGCCTCCATCGCAAAGGTATAGTCGAACGAATACCACGGCCCGGTCACGTCGGGCGCAGGCGGCACCTCGTGCTCGTGGCGCACATAATTTCCGATCAGCGCCTTGGTCACGCCGAACTGCACGTCGGTCTCGAGCAGCGGATCATCGTTGACGTAGATCTGCGAGATCAGCGTCTTGAAGCCCGGCTTGTAGATCAGGAAGTGGATATGCGCGGGCCGGTAATTATGCGGCCGCTTGACCGCGCGAATGAAATCGCCGACCGGCCCGTCGACCGGGATCGGATAACCGGCCGGCAGGATGCTGCGGAACGAGAACTTGCCCTGCGCATCGGTACGGAATTGCCCGCGCAGGTTCATCTCGGCCTGGTTCGGATCCTGGTTCTCGTAGAGCCCTTCGGTCGAGGATTGCCACACATCGACCACCGCATCCGCGATCGGGGCACCCGCGCCGTCAACGACGATGCCTTCGGCAAACAGCACCGGACCGGGCGTCGGCGAGCGGACAATCGAGCCGCCATTTTCGGTCTTCGGAGAATCCAGCCGCCAGAACGGCCCAAGCATCGAAGCCGATGTTTCGGTCTGCCCCTTGTTGCCATTGTTGAGCAGGCACACCAGCGCCGACACACCGAGCGAACCCGCCATCAGCACCACTTCATTATGCGAGGGATCGGATTTCTGCCCGAGCCGGACGATGAAATTGCAAGCCTGATGAAACTCTTCCTCGCTCAGCTTTGCTTCGCGGATGAAGCCGTGCAGGTGCTTGATCATCAGGGTGACGAGTTCGCGCAGCCGCGGGTCCGGCGTCTTTTCCATCGCCTGGAGGACCGCCGTGGTGACTTCGTTCTGGTCGCCGATGATCATGCCATTCCTCCACACACGGCCGGCCCGAAGCTGGAACGGCTGCGCCACCAGCCAGCCTGAGCGCGGATTGGAATTATTGGTTTGCGTTATAGCAAAGCCGGCGCGGAAAGCTCAAAGCAATCCCAGCTCGCTGAGCTCGCGGCGCAGGTGTTCGGGCATGGCGGCGGCCCCGCGTGCGGCCCGGTCGAGCGCACCGGGCGCGTCCTCGTCGGAGAGATAGCGCCAGCCCTGGAACGCCCGATAGGGCCGCGGAACAACCAGCTTGATCTTGCCGTCGAGGACGATGCGGCAGCGCCCAATGCCGTCCTTGTCCACGAATGGGCGAAGGTCGAGGATGCGCTCGCGACACATCACCTGGCCCTTGATCACCCAGTGCAGCGAGCCGCCATCCAGCAGTTCGTCGGCCCGCTTCGGCACCATGCGGGTGGTGTGGATGTGTTCCGGCTTCTGCCCACGCTTCTTCTTTTCCTTCAGGCGGGCGCCCACCCACGATTTCAACTCGTCGACGGAATCGCAGCCCACGCACAATTTGATCAGATGAAGCGGCATACCCTTCCATACTGGCCGCGATGCGCCGCCGTCAAAGGTCTCGTCCCGCGCTCTCCACAGGTCAGCTTCGCTCTCCGATCGCCATAATGCGGGCGCCTTCCGCAATCTGGGCGCCCACCGCCACCGCGATCTCGGTCACAACGCCGTCGTGCGGCGCCACCAAAGCATGCTCCATCTTCATGGCTTCGATAATGGCCAGGCGGTGTCCCTTCGACACGACCTCGCCCGCTGCAACCAACAGCGCGAGAAGCTTGCCATGCATCGGCGCGCGCACGGTCCCGTCGCCTGCCGCATGGTCGGAATCGATCGCCTCGAAATCGGCTAGGCTCACGACAGTCTGCCGGCCACCCCTCAAGACGTAAACCGCGTTCGGAACCTCGATCAACGTGGCGGCCGGATCCGGATCCGCATCCTGCACCGAGATGCGCCATGGCCGGGTCGAGACATCCAACACCGCCTGCGCCGGATCGCCGTTGACCACAATCGGCAACCTCGTGGCTCGCACGCCGGAGAGCTGAAAACCGTCGGCGATGTCCCATGGCGACACCGGCGCGTCCGGAGCGGCTGTTTCGGCACGCGCGCCGGCGATCAGATGCGCGGCACCGCTTGCCGCCGCGGGCGCATCGATGCCCTGCGCATCAAGTCCAAGTTCGCCATGATGGCGCGCGATGTAACCGGTGTCGAAATCGCCCTTGCGAAAATCCGGCGAACGGCACAGGGCGGACAGGAACGCGAGATTGGTACGCGGACCGGCGACAATCGTGCTGTCGAGTGCTGCACGAAGGCGGTCGAGCGCGGCCTCGCGGGTGTCTGCATGTGCGATCAGCTTGGCGATCATCGGATCGTAATAAGGCGATATCTCCCCGCCCTGCTCCACTCCGCTGTCGACCCGAAGTCCGTCCGCGTCCGGAAAGGATAGAGCCACCAATGGTCCGGTCGACGGCAGAAAGCCGCGCTCGGGATCTTCGGCATAGAGCCGCGCTTCGACCGCGTGACCACGCAGCGGGATCTCGGTCTGGTTGGTCACCGGAAGCCGCTCTCCGGCGGCAATGCGGAATTGCCATTCGACCAGATCGAAACCGGTGATCGCCTCGGTGACCGGATGCTCGACCTGCAACCGCGTGTTCATCTCCATGAACCAGAAGCCGTCCCGCTTCAGTCCGCCTGCGCCGTCGGCGATGAATTCCACCGTGCCGGCGCCGGCATAGCCGACCGCCTTCGCCGCAGCGACCGCCGCTGCTCCCATGCGTGCACGCAGGTCGTCGGTCATGCCCGGCGCCGGAGCTTCCTCGATCACCTTCTGATGCCGGCGCTGCAGCGAGCAATCGCGTTCGTAGAGATGAATCGCGTTGCCGCGCTTGTCCGCGAAAATCTGGATCTCGATATGGCGGGGCGCGGTGATGTATTTCTCGATCAGCACGCGGTCGTCGCCGAAGGCGGACGCCGCTTCGCGCCGCGCGGCCGCGATCGATGCGTCGAAATCGGCGTGACGCTCGACCAGCCGCATGCCCTTGCCGCCGCCGCCGGCAATCGCCTTGATCAGTACCGGATAGCCGAGTTCGTAGGCTTTGCGCTTCAGAAAGGTGTCGTCCTGCTGATCGCCGTGATAGCCGGGCACCACCGGCACGCCCGCCTCGCTCATCAAGGCCTTGGCGCGGTCCTTCAGCCCCATCGCGCGGATCGCCGCGGGCGGCGGACCGACGAAAACGATGCCGGCCTTCGCGCAGGCCTCGGCAAAGTCGGCATTCTCCGACAGGAAGCCGTAGCCGGGATGGATGCAGGCAGCTCCGCTCTCCCGCGCCACGGCCAGCAATTTTTCGGCGTCGAGATAGCTTTCGCGCGCCGGCGCGGCTCCGATGAGATACGCCGCGTCACATTGCCGGACATGCGGCGCATCGGCGTCGACGTCCGAATAGACCGCGATGGTGCGAAGGCCCATCCGGCGCGCCGTACGTGCGATCCGGCAGGCGATCTCGCCGCGATTGGCGATCAGAACCGAAGCAAACATGAATCACCCGCGCGCGTCATGGCACGCAGGATGCCTGTGCCAACACGGCAAAGGAAGGCCGCAGATCGGCGAGCCGCTCAGATTTCGGACGCCTATTGCTGCTGCGTTCCGGTGGTCTGCGCTGAACCCACCGGCACCGGGAACGGGTCAGCGGCGGCCGGCGGCGGGGTCGGCGCAGATGGTGGAGGCGCCGCGCGCGGTGCTTGGGCTTTCTGAGCCGGACGGCGTGCCGGCGGTGCGGGTGGCGGCGCCTGAGCGGCCTGCGGCGGCGGAGCGGTAGAGGGCTGCGGCTGCGACGGACGAGATTCCGGTCGCGGCGCCGCGCCAACCCCGTTCTGTCCGGTCCGCCCCGGCTCGTTCGACATGATACTGACCGCCGGAATCGAGTCCGCTGTGGGGAAGTCGATATTCAACGGCGTGTGAGGCGGCGATGGCGGCTGCGGCGACGGTGCGCCCTGCGAAGCCAGCACGGCGCCTGGCTGCGCGCCAACCTTCTCGTTCCAGGTCGCGGCGAACTGGGTCACCCGCGCGTCGTAAGCACGCGCCTTCATGTTGTCCACGATCCGGTCACGGCGCGGCAGGATATCGAACGCGTAACAGGCCGCAGGCTGGCAATCGTCACGCGCCATCAGAACCTGAGCGACCAGCCCGAAGCGATCGGCCTCGAGGCTGCGAACGATCGGCGCGCGCAGGCTTTCATACGCTGTCTCGTCGCGATCCTGCAGCGCTGCGATTTCCCGCAGAACGTCCAGCCGCGCCCCGACATAGTTCAGCGCCGCCGTCACCTGCTCCGGTCCGGCGAAGATCGATTTTTCGCACGCTTCGTGCACCAAATCCCCGCCCGCGGCGTCAAGACAGGAGAGATTGGAGTTCGGCAGCAGCGCCTGGGCGTTGAGCGCCATGACGCGTGCCTCGATGGCACGGCGCTGATCCGCCTTGTTCTGCGCGTCCAGCCGGTCGAGCGCGACCACACCCAGTCCGAGGATGAGGACGGCCGTTACCCCTGCAGCGACGACCGCGCGCCCGCCAAACCGGACGATGGCGACCACTGCAACACTTGCCAACACGGCGGCCAGAGCCACCGTGGCCCAAAGCGGAAAGGACGTCATCTCACCCATGCTGAATTAAGTCCGGCATCAAGTCCGCCCCATCTGCCGTTGCGGTAAATTGGACGCCCGAAAGCCGGCCAAAGCAAGACACTTCGCACATGAAATGCCCGGTCAGACGCCTCCGGGCGAGCGGACAATATGCGTCAGATCGCTGGCCGCGGCGAACGCTCCCTTGGCCTCGACCGAATTCATGGCGAGTGTGGTCTTGAGGTCGCTCACGCCCCCGCCGCTCGCAGCCGCCAACAGCACGGCTGCCATCTGGGTGGCTCCGGGCGCTTCGGCAATCACCAGAAAATCGTACTCGCCGAATGTCAGATAATAGCCGATCAGTTTCCCGCCGGCTTTTGCCAGCAGGCGGCCGACGGCGTCCGCCCGGTCTTCTGGGCTGACCACCATACCTTTGAGGGCATCGCGCGTGTATCGGCCCTGCGTGATGTAAATCGGCATTTCTAACCTCACTTCGCCACGGTCGTGATGGAACTTCCGTTGATCCAACACGTTTGATCCGGCAACTTGCCGACAGTGCGGCGAACATCCCAGGATGGCCAGTCCCAAGCTGCACACGATTCGTTCGATTTTCTGATGTCAAACTGATCCGGATGTGCTCGACCTGATCGGCACCGTTTCCCGGATTTACCACCAACGGAGACAACGTCGATGCGACTGATCCTCGGGATGGTTCTCGGCGCCCTGCTGTTGATCGCGGGCGCCTATTATCATGACAGCATGCACACATCGACGGTCGCGGCAGGGCCTGGCGCAACCCAGAATCGCCCGATGGTGAATTGGGACGTGGTCGAAACGAACTGGAACAGCCTCAAGGTTCGTCTGCAGGACGGCTTCGCCGACCTGCGTGCACGCATCAACCGCGCCTGATCGCTTCAAACAAGCCTGCTCGGCTACCGATATCGGTCGAGCTGGCTTTCTTTCGCCACGCGCTCGAACGCTTCTTCGGTATTCTTGATCCGATATTGGTGCTCGTCGCCATCCAGCGGGAGCAGCTTGATGATCTTGTAGGTGCCGCTTGCCGTCGCCCGATTCATCGGCCCCGCGATATAGCGGACCGTCTGCCCCAACGTGTACCTGTGAGATTTTAGCACGCTGAACTCCATCCTGCGCGACAGGTTCGCCCTACCCGCGTCAAGGCCGGCCCAGCGGCCCTGAATTTTCATTATCGTGTTGCACTATAGCACCGTTCGCGGCTTCCGGGGAAAAATTCGGCAGCTCCAAGGCGGAGCTTTTTACCATCCATTTCATATAGTTAGCGCCGCTTCCGGAACCCTCGAATGGGGTTGCGGCGACACGTAGCAATTGGCCGTTGCGTCGTCTGCGGCGACCTTTCCTGTGCGGATCGCACATTCTGTCCCCAAGCTATCCCCAGCTTGTCCCCAGGCTGTCCCGAAGACGACGGGGCCGTTCCCGCTTGCGGGGCGGGGTTTCGCCGCTAAGTTCCAACATGACTCGATGCGGCAACAATCCGCAGTTCACGCACCGCACATGCTGAATCTGATCATCGCCTGCATCCTGGCCGCCATCCTCGGATTCGCCGCCCATCGCGCGAGCATCTGCACGGTGCGTGCAGTCGCCGAATTCACGCATTCCGGCACCGGCTACATGTTCGCGAGCATCGTCAAATCCGCGTTGTGGGTCTTTGCGATAACGGTCCCGGTGTTTCTCCTGCTCCCGCAGACGGCAACCGGGCTTGCCGGATGGCAACTCACCCTCACGGCGATGTTCGGCGGGCTCCTGTTCGGCATCGGCGCCGGCGTCAACGGCGCGTGCGCCTACGCGACAATGGCCCGCATGGTTGATGGCGAAATCGGCATGCTGCTCACGGTTTTCGGTTTCGTGCTGGGCGTTCTGATATTTGTCGCACTGCTCGGAACCGGCACGATCGTGCGACCCGCGCCGGCGCCGAGCCAGATCCCCGGCGTGATGGCCGTCGCGCCATATGTCGTCGCCGTTCTACTGATGCTCGTTGTCTACGAGTTCGTCAGGATCTGGCGCAGCCGTGAGGCCGGCTCCACGCTCGGCGTGCTCGTTTGCGCGCCGGCCTATCGCCTGTCGACCGCGGCCCTGCTGATGGGGGTCGCCGGCGGCCTGATCTTTCTCATCTTCGGCTCGGCCGGATATACCACGACCTTCCAACAGGTGATCGAGGCTCATGCCGGAACGCGGCCGATGCCGGCCTATGGCCGCTGGTTCGTGGTTGGCGCGGTGCTGTTCGGCATGTTCGCATCGACGTGGCAGCGCGGCAGCTTCCGGATCGACTGGCGACCGCGCTGGTCATGGCTTCGCAATATCTTCGGCGGCATTCTGATGGGGCTCGGCTGCGCGCTTCTGCCGGGCGGCAACGATGCGCTGATCCTGTACGGCATTCCGGGCCTGTCGCCGCACGCGCTGCCAGCTTACGCCGCGCTCCTGCTCGGCATTTTTGTCGCGCTGCTGACCATGCGCGCGGTCTTCAGCGTCGAGATGCGCGTCGCCTGCCGCAATGACATGTATATCGCCGACGCGAGTGCCGATCTGACCAAGCGAGAGAAACCGTGAGCGATATTGCATCCGAACCAAAAGTGTCCGGCGCGACTGCGCTTTACCTCGCTTTGCTGCAATTCCTGTTCAACCTGTGCTGGGTCGTCTATGCGATCTACCTGCCCTCGCTCGCCGGCAATATCGGGATTGCCGCCGGCACGGTGATCCTGATCCTGATGATGGACCAGGCGATCTTCACCGTCTTCGACGTCGCGACCGGTGTCGGCGCCGACCGCATGTCGCGCATGATCGGCAAGGTCGGGCGTATCGTTGCAACGGTGACGCTGGTGTCATGCGTTGCCTTCGTCATCCTGCCGTTCATCAATGGCGCGAGCTCCACTAACCAGTGGATGTTCTTTGCCGCCACCATCGTCTGGACCGCGACGTCATCGGCGCTCCGGGCGCCGCCGATCATGCTGCTCGGCAAATATGCGGCGAAACCGTCACTGCCAATCCTGACGGCCATCGTGACCGTCGGATATGGCGTCGCGAGTGCGCTTGCGCCCTATCTGGCGCTGACCTTGCGCGGGATCGATCCGCGAATCCCGTTCGTGCTGTCGAGCATCGCGCTGGTGCTGGCGACCTTTGCTCTCGCCCATGTGGAACGCACGATCGCGAGCCAGCGCCTCGCCGCACCGGCCGCTGTTCCCGCGGCGTCACAGGTCTCCACCGCCCGCGTCATTTTCGCGATTGCCATGATAGTGCTGGCACTCGGCTATCAATTGCATTTTGCGGTCAACACCACGCCGCTGTTCCGCCAGTTCACCGACACCACCGAGCAGATTGCCTGGCTGACGCCGGTCTTCTGGGTCGGCTTCAACGTCGCGATGTTTCCGGCGAGTCTTCTTGTCCGGCGCTGGGGTTCGTTCGGCGTGATGGGCGTCTCAGGTCTCGCCGGCGCCCTCGCCATCGGCGCGGCCGAGCTTGCGACCGCGCTGAATTTCCTTGTGATCGCCCAGTTCGCCGCCGGCGCCGCCTGGGGCTGCATATTGATGAGCGCTTTCACCGCCGCGTTTGCAACCGGCGAAGGCGGGAACGAAGGCAAAATGGTCGGGCTGCTGTTCTCCGCCCTCGCCTTCGCTACGTTCCTGCGGATGGGACTGGTCTGGACCGGATGGCACCACAGCGCCGAATGGGCCGTGGCTCTGAGCTGGATCCCGATCCTCTGTTGGGCCATTGCCGGTTTAGCCCTGATCGGGCTCGCGCTGAACTGGGCCCGCCAGCGCGCTATCGTCGCGGCGGCGGCTTGAGGAACGTGACATGAAAGTGCAGTTCGCCGGCTGCGGCGATGCATTCGGGTCGGGGGGCCGGTTCAACACCTGCATCCATGTCGAAGACGGCGGTCGATCCATCCTCCTCGACTGCGGCGCAAGCTCGCTGGTGGCGCTGAAGAAAGCCGGAATCGACCGCGGCGCGATCGACGCCATCCTCCTCACCCATTTCCACGCCGATCACTTCGGCGGGATTCCATTTTTCATTCTGGACCAGCAACTCAATGTGAAGCGCACGCGGCCGCTGCTGATCGCCGGACCTCCGGGCCTGCGCGACTGGTACGCACGCGCCATGGCGCTGGCTTTTCCGGGCGAGCGGACGCTGGCATTCGAGCTTGACCTGCGCGAGGTCGACATCGGTCTGGCGCAGCCGCTCGCCGGAATGCAGGTCACTCCGATTCACGTGAAGCATGATGACCGCGCCGGTCCCTGCCTCGCCTACCGGATCGAGAGTGAAGAGACGACGCTGTGCTATTCCGGCGATACCGAATGGACCGACGCACTCATCGACGCCGCGCGCGGCGCCGACCTCTTCATCTGCGAATGCTACATGTACGAAAAGCTGCGGAAGTCGCACATGACGCTGACCGTGCTGCGGCAACACCTGCCGGCGATCGGCGCAAAGCGTGTCATCCTCACGCATCTGAGCGAGGATATGCTGGCGCATCTGGCCGATGTCGAGCTCGAATGCGCGGTGGATGGGTTGGTGGTGGAGTTTTGATATGTGAGTGCGGATTTAGCCCGGGGGGAGCGAAGCGAAACCCGGGAGATGCGATCCGGACGTCGCTTCGCTCCATCCTGGCTACGCGCCACGCGTTCCAGCAACCTAGAAATTCTCCATCCAGGGCCGCAATTCGACCTCCGAGGTCCATGCGTTGCGCGGCTGGCGCAGCACATCGAGATAGGTCTGCGCGATCGCATCGGGATCGAGCAGCGAATCCGGTTTGTCGTCGGGCACCGGCCGGCGCTCCGAGCGGATGCCGCCATCGATCACGAAATGCGCGACATGGATGCCTTGTGGCTGCAGTTCGCGCGCAAGGCTTTGCGACAGCCCGCGCAAGGCGAACTTGCCCATCGCGAACGGCGCCGACTTTGCGTAGCCCTTCACGCTGGCCGAGGCGCCGGTGAAGAAGATGGCGCCATGTCGGTTGGGCAGCATGCGCTTTGCGGCCTGTTGCGCGACGAGGAACGCGCCGAAGGCGGACACCGCGATCGCCTTCTCCACATCGGCCGGGATCAATTCGACGAGCGGACCGCGCGTGCGGAAACTCGCGTTGTAAATGACAAGATCGGGCGCACCGAGCGCGGCCTCGACCTCCGAAAACAATCTGCCGACGTCATCGGCCTTGACGGCATCGCAGGTAAACACTTTCGCGCCGGTCTTGCCTGCAAGGTCGGCAAGATCACTGGTCGAGCGCGACGCGAGCGCGATTTTCATGCGCTGGTTCGCCAGCAGCCTCGCCAGCGAGGCGCTCAGGCCCGATCCTGCCCCCACGATGAGGGCGGAGCCGTACGTCGCAACGGACATCTATCGAATTCCTTTTGTGTGGCAGCGCTAGCGAACCGAAACCCCGAAGGTACCGCGACGATAATTACCACTCGGAAAAATCACTTCCAAGGCGGCGGCATCGTGCCCGGTATAGCCGCGTCGCGAGACATACATCGCTTTCACGCCCATCACACCTCGAGCGTTGCAGTGATAGCGTGGGTTGCTCGCTGGAAAATTCGGAAAAACCTTACCGCGCACAATGCTGACGCGGCCGTGAGTGGGTGCCGAAATCACCCGCAGTGTAATGTTCCCGGTGGATGTACAGTCGGGATTTGCGCTCCATACCTGGGTGAGCACAATCGGCACTCCCGAGGCCGCCACCTTCTGACTATATTGAGCGTGAGCTGTTCCTGCGCCGGACAGCAACGCGCAGGCTACGGACAACACGGCTCGCATTCGGACGTCTCCCTTTTGTGCGGGCACATCCTATGCACGGCAGGATTGCGTCGTCCAGTGAGCAACGAACGCCGAACCAGTTACATCTTTCTGCCCTACACGGCGCCGTGCACCTGCTCGCTGCCGCGATGGTGCAGCGTTTTGGCAAGTGCCGACCGGTCAAGATGGGTGCCGTCGTCGCCTTCTATCAAAAGCGCGACCCGCCCGGTCGCCTTCAGGTGCTGGGCGAAGCTGACGGCCTCATCCATCGAGGCGCATTCCTTGAACAGATGACGGCCCTTGTCGAGCGGGCTGAGTGTTTCGGAACCTGCCGGCCCGGAATAGACGCGATACATGGCGGTCCTCCGTGTTGTCGTTGCCTGAGAAAGTCAACGCAAAGCCGACATACCGGTTCCTCTCACATCCGAAACACCCCGAACCTCGTCTCCTCCACCGGCGCGTTCAGTGCTGCGGATAGCGCAAGCGACAACACGCGGCGCGTCTCGCCCGGCAGAATGATTCCGTCGTCCCAAAGCCGCGCCGTGGCATAATAGGGGCTGCCTTCTCGCTCGTATTGTTCGCGAATGGGCTGCTTGAACTCCTCCTCCTCCACCTCGCTCCAGGCGCCGTCGCCGGCCTCGATATTGTCGCGCCGCACGGTGGCAAGCACAGAGGCGGCCTGCTCGCCGCCCATCACCGAGATGCGCGCATTCGGCCACGTAAAGAGAAAACGCGGGCCGTAGGCGCGCCCGCACATGCCGTAATTACCGGCGCCGAACGAGCCGCCGACGATCAGGGTGATCTTGGGCACCCGGGCGTTGGCCACTGCCATCACCATCTTGGCGCCGTCCTTGGCGATGCCGCCGGCCTCGTAATCGCGCCCAACCATGAAGCCCACGATATTCTGCAGGAACAACAGAGGAATCCGGCGTTGGCAGCAAAGCTCGATGAAATGCGCCGCCTTCAGCGCGCTTTCCGAATAGAGAATGCCGTTATTGCCGATGATCCCGACCGGCATGCCGGAGAGATGCGCGAAGCCGGTGACGAGCGTGGTGCCATAGAGCTTTTTGAACTCGTCGAATTCCGACGCATCGACGATGCGGGCGATGATCTCGCGCACGTCATACTGCTTCTTCAAATCGGTCGGAACCAGGCCCTGCAGCTCGGCTGCGTCATACAGTGGCTCGCGCGAAGCGATCAACGGGATGTCGACCCGCTTCGCCGTGTTGAGATTGCCGGCGATGCGGCGTGCAATCGCGAGCGCATGCTCGTCGTTGTTGGCAAGATGATCGGCGACGCCGGATTTTCGCGTATGCACGTCGGCGCCGCCAAGGTCCTCCGCCGACACCACCTCCCCGGTCGCCGCCTTCACCAGCGGCGGGCCGCCGAGAAAGATCGTGCCCTGATTTTTCACGATGACTGACTCGTCCGACATGGCCGGCACATAGGCTCCGCCGGCGGTGCAGGACCCCATCACGACCGCGATCTGCGGAATGCCGGCGGCGGACATCTGCGCCTGGTTGTAGAAGATGCGGCCGAAATGATCGCGGTCGGGAAACACGTCCGTCTGGTTCGGCAGGTTGGCGCCGCCGGAATCGACCAGATAGATGCAAGGCAGTCTGTTTTCCCGTGCGATCTCCTGCGCGCGGATATGCTTCTTCACGGTCATCGGATAATAAGTGCCGCCCTTGATGGTGGCGTCGTTGCACACGATCATGCATTCGCGGCCGGACACCCGGCCGATCCCGGTAATGATGCCGGCCGCCTGGATATCGTCGTCATACATGCCGTAGGCGGCAAGCGGCGACAGTTCCAGAAACGGCGAGCCCGGATCGATCAGGCGCATCACGCGCTCGCGCGGCAGCAGCTTACCGCGTGACACATGGCGTTCGCGCGATTTCTCATTGCCGCCGAGCGCTGCGGCCGCGCGCGCCGCCATCACGTCGTCGATCAGCAGCTGCCATTGTCCGGCATTGATCAGAAACTCGCGCGAGCGGGTGTCGACCACAGATTCGATGCGCGCCACGCCACCCTCCCCGATTCTCAAGAAACGGAACTATGCCGCGATGCGAAGCGATTGGCCACAAGCGGTCGCAATGAAACACAATGTTGCCGGAAGTGATCGCGCAGCCGCAATTCGCCGCACGAATGGGGAACGGTGCCTTCCGCCGCACGTTGAAACCGCGACCGGTGCGTGCCGGAGCACGGGGTTCATGAACAAAAGCAACGACAGGAGTCACCCCATGAGGTCTCGATTACTTGTTTCAGTTTCCGCCGCAGCACTGATCGCGGGCGCAGGGCTCGCACATGCGCAGGACAAGGGTCCGGCCGCAGCGCCCCAGACCACTTCGCCGGCGCAGCAATCCACCACACCATCGCAGCCGGGTGGCGGTGCGCCGGGCGGTGATATGCAGCAGCGCCAGGAAGCGCCTCCGGCCCGCGCCCAGCAGGACATGAATCGCGGCGACCAGAAGCAGCAGCGCGCCCAGGAGCAACGTGAGCAGCGTCAGGATCGCGCGCAGGACAAATCCGCGCCCAAGGGTGACCGCAACGCCACCGATACCAAGTCGGATCGCAAGGACGGCGCAACCACCTGACAGGGCGCGTCCGGCGCGGGCAGCGCCTCGCTGACCAGCGAACAGCGCAGCAAGATCACGACCAACATCCGTCAGACCAACGTGAAGCGCGAGACCAACGTCAATTTCAACATCGCGGTCGGCACGACCGTTCCGCGCACAGTCACGCTGCACGCACTGCCGCCTACAGTCGTCGAGGTCTATCCGCAGTGGCGCGGTTATCGCTTCGTGCTGGTCGAGGATGAGATCATCATCATCGAGCCGGGCAGCTACCGCATCGTGGCGGTCATCGACGCCTAGCCTGCCGACCTGGGTATCCGCCGGGGCTAATTCAAGGCTCCGGCGGAACCCTATACCGACTCGGGCGTTGACCGCGCAGACAGTCACAAATCGTTAATGATTGCTTGCGATAGTCGGTAAAGTTTCGATGCGCGCGGGACGGATGTACTCCCGGTGTCGCGCGTCGGATGGGAAGCCCGGCCAGCGGCCGGGTTTTCTGTTTCAGGGGACTGCAATCGAGGGTGCGATGCTCGGGGCGAGCATCATGTCTTTATCCTCCTCCGCAATCAGCAGATCGCCGATGCATGGCAAATGGTCTGAGATGCTCTGCGCCTCCGGGTCACTCCAGGTCTGCACCAGTATGCCGCGCGGGCGGCAATAGATGCGATCGAGCCGCAGCAGCGGCCAGGCCGATGGAAAGGTGCGATGCCGGGATCGGTCCGGCAGGACACGCGCGAGAACCCGGCGCACGGACCCCGGCCAGAACCAGTCGTTGAAATCGCCCAGCAGGACAAACGGCGTCTGCTCCCCGATGATATCTAGCAGCACCCGCACCTGACGCTGGCGTTCTCGCATGCTGAGGCCAAGATGGGTGGCCGCGACGTGCAAGGTCCCCTGCGGCGTGTCGATACAGGCGCGGATGGCGCGCCGTGGCTCGAATTCGCCATAGGAGATATCGCGCACCTCGCTATCGTTCAGCGGCCAGCGGCTCATCAGCATCTGGCCATAGGCGCCGTCCGCCGTGACGATCGACTTCGCGCCGATCCCGTAATGGCCAAGCGCCTCCTGCAGCATCACGAACGGGTCTATCCCCGCTTGCCGCCGCGAATCCACCTCCTGCAGCGCAACGATGTCCGGATCGGCGCGCAGGATCAGCGCCACGACCTTCTGCAGGTCGAAGCGCGGATTGCGGCCGAGCGCACCGTGGATATTCCAGGTCATCACGCGGATGGCGCGCCGCCGTTCGACACTCAAGAGGCGCTTCCATATTTCGATACGGCGGCCTGGAGGCCAAACACCATCGCAATCCAGAGGGCGAACAGCAGCGCGGCGACTGCGATTTCCGTTGCGTTCGGCGACGTGAACAGGCGCATGATCTGGCTGCCGAGAAGCGACATCACGACCAGACCGGGAAGCAGCCCGAGCGCCGTACCGACGATGTAATGCCAGAGCCTGATACCGCTCGCGCCGGCGACAAGATTGACCAGAGTGAAGGGAGCGATCGGTACAAGCCGTATCGCAACAACCGCGATCAGTCCCTGCCGTGCGATCTTGTTGCGAATGGCGCTCAGGCGTTTACCGAGTACGCTTTTCAGGGCGTCGCGGCCGACCGCCGCTCCAATTCCATAAGTGAGGATTGCGCTCACAAGGGCACCCGCGAGCGCATAGCCGAAGCCGGTCCAAGGCCCGAAACTTGCGGCCGTTGCCGCGATCAGGATCGTCACGGGAAAGGCGACGAGCCCGCCGGCGACAAAAGCCGCGATCACCGCGAACGGAGCCCATGACGTTTCCGCCACGTCGGCGGCCAAGTCCTGCAACTGATCCACGTCAGCCAATTCGGCCAGCGGCGTCGTATTCCAGGCCAGCGTCAGCGCCGCCACAACGAGACCGGCGAGCGCAAACTTCCACGCATGACCGGAAAACATCCCGACCGCCGAACTCCGGCGCCATCCCGTCAGCCACCGCCATGACAGCGGCTTCGGAGGATCGGCAATGGCCTCGATATAGGCCGGTTCGGTGCTATCGGGCTCGCCGTCGTCGATCGGGCGCAGGGCGTGGCCGTTTCGCGACAGGATATCGGCCACCTGTGTGATCGACCCGCCGTCGTCGAGCAGTTCGGCGACATCATGCGCGCTCGCGCCGCAATGCTCGCCGAGCAGCCTGTTCCTGAGTTCGCCGATGGCGGCGCGCTGTTTCTCGTTGCCTGCCTCGATCACGATGTCGCATTCGGTGTCCGTCCCCATCGAGCGATTGTTCAGGTTGGCGGACCCGATACGAAGCAACCGGTCGTCGATCGCCATCACCTTGGAATGCACCATCGTGTCGACGCTCTCGCCGTCCTGCTGGACCTGCGGATGCACGAATCGCACGCGGTCGAACACGCCTGCGTCCTCCAGAATGCGACGGAAGCGGATGCGGCCGTTGCGCATGGTGTGGGACTCGATCCAGGACTCCGGCGTGTTCGGCGCCACCAATACGGCTTCGAGGTCGCGGCGCTGGCGCATGCGCTGCGCCAGACGCCGGGCGATGGCATCGCACGTCATGAATTGGTTCTCGACATAGATGGTGCGCTCGGCAGCATCGATCATGTCGAGGAAAAGCCGTTCGACCTCACGGATCTCCGGCGCTCCCTCGCGCTGCGGATAGGTACGCGCGATGCCGATATCGACATCGGTGAAATCGGGGACGACGCTGTCCGGCCAGCAATCCGTGGCAACGGCCGGCACCTCCGGTTCCAGGCATCGCGCCCGGCGCCAGCGGTCGCGAAACAGATCGCCCAACGCCTTCGCCGCTGCGCCATCCATCACGGCCTGCACGTCATGGAAGGGCCGATAGGGATGGCCCGACGGATCATGCCGCAGGTCGTTGTTGAGGTCGTGATCGGGCGTATCCCAGCGGCGGATCGTCAGATCGAGCCCGCCGGAATAGGCGACAGCGTCGTCCACCACCACGATCTTCTGATGCTGCGAGCAACCAAGCGGCAGGTCGTCGTCGAGGCAAAAGCGTATCTGATCAGGCGTTCTCCAGTTCAGCGACAGGGTCGGAAAAACCTCGCGCTCCAGTGCATAGAGAACCGAGAAGTCCCACAGAAGCAGATGGATCGTCAGGTCGGGCCGGCGTTGCGCGATGGCGGAGAGAAATTCGGCCAAGGTGTCCGGCAGGCCGTCATCGGGTTTGCCGGACGCGCCGACGAGGCGCATGCGGCTGTCGATGTCCCAACCGGCGATATAGATGCAGTGTTTCGCTTTGAGCAGACTCTCGCGCAGCGCCGCGAAATAGGCAGCGCCATCGACCAGCATGGCTGCCCGGCCGGCGCGCTCCACGCGCCAGACATTCCTGTTCTTGCGCAGCAGACTGGTCGGCATCGCAGGCGTTCACGTTCGTATGGAACAGGAAAACGCCGCGATGCAGCGGAGGTTCCGCCGCGCCCCTCAATCCATTTCGTTCCCGGGCATGACCCAGGGTTCGGCGATCCCCGCGGCTCGCCATTCCTGCCACGCCGGAAGCGCAATCATGGCCGCCATATAGGCCTCACAGGCCGCGCCGACGCCAATCTCGTAGCTCGCAAAGCGCGAAACCACCGGTGCATACATTGCGTCGGCTGCACTGAAGCGTCCGAACAGGAAAGGCCCGCCCTCCCCGAAGCGCGCCCGGCAATCCGTCCAGATCTCCGAAATCCGCGTCACGTCGGCATCGACCTCGGCGGTCAGGTCGCGCTTTTTGGTGCGGCGCATATTCATCGGACAATATCGCCGGAGCGGTCCGAAGCCCGCATGCATTTCGGCCGAGATGGCGCGGGCGTGCGCGCGCGCTTTCGGATCGTCGGGCCAAAGCTGCGTCTTGGGAAAACGCTCGGCGATATGGTCGAGGATTGCCAACGATTCCCACACCGTCATGTCACCATCGATCAGGACCGGCACCTTGCCGGTGGGCGAATAGCGGAGGATCCGCTCGCGGCTCCCGGGCTCATAGAGAGGGATCACTTCCTCCTCGAAGTCGAGCCCTGCATGGCGCATCGCGATCCACGGCCGTAGCGACCAGGACGAATAATTCTTGTTACCGAGAATGAGCTTCAGCGCCATCGGTGCCTCTCGATGCAAGCGAACGATCCTGCATGGGTGCCTCTCCGTTCCCGCGCAAGCGAAAAGAAATGATTGCGTCGATCAGGCGCGTGAATGGAGCCAGTCATTTACGCCTTGGCAGGCGGTTCCTCGATCGGGCCGCCAGCCTTCTTCCAGGCGCCGAAGCCGCCGCGGATATGTGCGACCGGCTTCAGCCCCATCGTCTGCGCGGTGTGAGCGGCGAGCGCGGAGCGCATCCCGCCTGCGCAAAAGAACACGTATTTCCTGTCTTGCGCGAAAACCGGCTTGTGATAAGGGCTTTCCGGATCGATCCAGAATTCCAGCATGCCGCGCGGACAGTGAAAGGCGCCCGGCACCTTGCCGTCGCGCTGCAATTCGCGGATGTCGCGGATATCGACCAGCAGCACGTCGTCTTTACCATGCAGGCCGATGGCCTGCTCGACCGAAAGATTTTCGATGTCCTTTTCGGCTTCTTCGACAAGCGACTTGACGCTCTTGGTGATGCTTTGAGTCATGGCGCAACCTTTCCGGTTGCGCCGTAACTCCCAAAATCAGGGTCGGCATTCAAGTCAAAACGAAAGCGGCGCGGAAACGCCGCGCCGCCATGATCCGGATTGACGCTTGCGAGCGTTACATCGCGACGTAAACCGCGACCACCAGTACGACAAGAAGCGCCCCGCCCGTCCACAGAGCCGTGGACAGCATGGATTCCTGAGGTTGCTGCGGTTGTTGGGTCTGGTCGTGTGCCATAGGCCGTCTCCTCGTTTGCTGCGGAGGGCCACTGCAAGGAGCTCGTGGCTCCACCGCAGTCTGTACTACGACTTTAGTCTAACAAATCCGGGTGATCTGAGATACAATTACAGGTTGCATTTGCACAGGTGCGACAATTCGCGAGGATGCTGACCGAGCTCCACATCGAGTCGCCCATGTCCCTGTTCACGACCCCCGATCTTCTCGCGCTCTCCTTCTTCATCGTCTGCTGGCTCGGCTACGCGTTGGTTCTCGAATGGACCAAGCACGGAGAAACCGGCCTCAACGCTCGCATGCACGTCTATCGCGAGAACTGGATGCAGGAGATGTTGCGGCGCGACATGCGCATGGTCGACGCCCAGATCATGGCGTCGCTGCAGAATGGCACCGCGTTCTTTGCGTCGACGTCCCTGATCGCGGTCGGCGGCACGCTGACCATCCTGCGCTCGACCGACGATCTTATCACCATCGTGTCGACCTTGCCGTTCGGCGTTCAGACGACGCGCATGCTGTGGGAGATCAAGGCGATCGGACTGGCCGTGATCTTCGTCTATGCCTTCTTTAAATTCGCCTGGTCGTACCGGCTCTACAACTATGTTGCGATCATGATCGGCGCGATGCCGCCGTCTTCGGAGAAGAACCGGCCCGAGGCGAAGCAGCACGCGCTCAGGACCAGCCGGCTGTGCGAGTCGGCAGGCCGGCACTTCAACCGCGGCCAGCGCGCGTTCTTCTTCGCGCTCGGCTATCTCGGCTGGTTCGTGTCGCCCTGGCTGCTATTCGCGAGCACCGCGGCGATCGTCGTGGTGATGTGGGGCCGGCAATTCACGTCCGACGCCAGCAAATCGGTGGCTGCGGAATGATCAGTCGAGCGCGATCGCAATCCACGCGCAGGACACCAGCGCCACGGACAACCCGGTCGCAACATTCAGAAGCAGCAATTCGCGCTTCTGCCGCCGCGCCTCGGCATCCTCCATCTCCTGGTCGATGCCCTGGCTGACGCCGGGTACCACCGAAATTCCGTCGACCGGTATAACGCGCGCCTCGATCCGCATTCCGAGCCCTCCGCCCTGACGAATCGGAGTCTCGGCAAAAATGTTTTCGAATTGGTAACCGTAACGCGGCGTTAAGGTCAGCAGCCGTCCGCAGCCTTGTCGCAGCCAGCCGACGCGTGCGGGCCTGGGAACAGTTCGCTGGTCCGCCCGGAGAGCCAGTAGACGATCAGGCCGATCCATTCCCGCACCGCCGTGTCGGTCCGCGCCAAGCCGCTGGAAAGCGAACCGAACGGTGTGGCGAGATCCGCGACACCCAGCGTCCGGAAGTCGACCGGATGCGCCTCCACCGGAAAGCCGGCCTTGCGGAAGATGCCGACGGAGCGCGGCATGTGATGGGCCGAGGTTACCAGCAGCCAGCGCTCGGCCGGCTTGGGTTGCACCAGTTCCTTGGTGAACACCGCATTTTCCACCGTGTTGCGGGCGCGGTTCTCGAGGGTGACGCGATCGCGGGGAATGCCGAAGCTCTCGAACAGATCAGTAACGAAGTCGGCCTCGGTCGCGCCGCCAAACAGCCGGCCGCTGCCGCCGGTGAAGACGATCCGCGCGTTCGGGTGTTCGCGCGCAAGCTTGGCCGTCGCCGTCATCCGCTCCGCCGCCTCGTTGAGCGCGATCTCGTTACGGGCGGCTGAGACGTCGGGAGACACGGCGCCGCCCAGCACCACGATACCGTGTGGCGAGCCCCTCTTCGCATCCCATTTCGGGAAGCGCTCTTCCAGCGGCAGCATCAGCGCATTGCCAACCGGCGCGATGCCGACAACCACGAGCAGGAGAATCGCGCCGATCACGAGCCCCTGCCCAAACCTGCGAAAGCGCGTGCGCATGAGCAGGATGCCAGCGAGCGCCAATACGATGAGAAGATTGGATGGCAGCGCGAAGAAGCCGAGGATTTTCGACAGCCCGAACATCGCTATCTCTTCGTGGTCCCGGCCATCGCACAGCTATTTCTTTGCGCGCTCGGCTTCGTAGCGCTTCCGCGTCTCCTCATTCATCGGGTAAAGGCCGGGCAGCGCCACGCCCTTCTCCACCTCGCGGACCACCCACTCCTCATAGATTTCGTGTTCCGCGCCCTCCTTGGCGACGGTCTCGACCATCGCCTGCGGAATCACCACTGCGCCATCGTCGTCGGCGACGATCACGTCATCGGGAAAAATCGCGCAGCCGCCGCAACCGATCGGTTCGTTCCAGCCAACGAAGGTCAGGCCGTTGACCGATGCGGGCGCGGCAATGCCGGCGCACCAGAGCGGCAATCCGGTCTTGAGGACGCCAGTCTTGTCGCGCATCACGCCGTCGGTGATCAGCGCCTGCACACCGCGCTTGACCATGCGCATGACCAAAATGTCGCCGAAAATCCCGGCGCTCTGCACCCCCATCGCGTCGGCGATCGCGATACACCCCTCCGGCATGGCCTCGATCGCCGCGCGCGTCGAAATCGGCTTGCCCCAGCTTTCCGGCGTCGCCAGATCCTCGCGCACCGGAACGAAGCGCAGCGTGAATGCCGGACCCACGACGCGCTTGCCGCCGGGCACGAGCGGCATCGGTCCGCGCATCCAGCTGTGACGGATCCCGCGCTTGAGCAGGATCGTCGTGATGGTCCCGGTGGTGATGTGACGCAGGTCGTCGAGCGCACTCATTTGACTATCCCTCGATCACGCCGGGCTCAGGTTTATCTGTTCGTCGCGGCGCCGCAGATAAAGAATGAGCGGCACCGCCAGCAGCACCATCCAGGCCTTGCCCACCACCTGTCCGGCCAGGAAATCAAGCGAGCCGAAAGCAAGCCACAAGAACACGATCGAATCCACAATGAGACCGACGATGCTCGACGCGACGACCGCCGCCAGAAACCGGCGCTCCTGTAACGGCGTGTAGACGGCAAGGTCTGCGAATTCGGAGATCAGATACGCGGCGGCCGACGCCGTGACCAGCGCGAGCGGCGCGACCAGCCCCGAAATTCCGGCACCGATCAGGATAGCGGCGACCGCCGCGATCAGACCGAGACGCCTCTGCACGAGATCCCGCAGCACCAGCGCCACCCCGACCATCAACACGCCGGACGGCGCCATCAATCCGGGCGCCACGGGAATGAGACAGGGACCGTCACGGGTGCAGACGGTACCGACATTGACGATCATCCAGTTCGCCACCGGAATGGTCAGACAGAACAGCAGAAAAAACACCGAGCCCTCGACCCAGCGGCGCGTCTCGTTCGTCATTGACGTTTGCATTCCTCTTTCCATTTGGCGTAGCCGGCCGCGCGCAATTCGCAGGCCGGACACTCGCCGCAACCATAGCCCCAATCATGGCGGCGCGAACGGTCGCCGAGATAGCAGCTATGCGTCAGTTCGACGACCGCCTGCACCAGCCGCGCGCCGCCGATCTCCTTAGCCAGCGCGAAGGTGGCCGCCTTGTCGATCCACATCAGCGGCGTATGCACCACGAATCGGCGGTCCATGCCAAGGGTCAACGCCACCTGCATCGCCTTGATGGTGTCATCGCGACAATCCGGATAGCCGGAATAATCGGTTTCGCACATGCCGGCGACCAGATGCCGGGCGCCGCGGCGATAGGCCAGCGCCGCCGCAAAGGTGAGGAAAACCAGGTTGCGGCCGGGCACGAATGTCGTCGGCAGACCGCTATCCGCCATTTCGATCGCGACATCGCGGGTCAGGGCGGTATCCGAAATCTGACCGAGCGACGCGAGATCGATCATATAGTCGTCGCCCAGACGCTGCGCCCAGTTCGCGTCGAGCCTGCGCAGGGTGTCGCGCAAGGCCGGCCTGACATCCAGCTCCACGGCATGCCTCTGGCCATAATGGAAGCCGACGGTTTCGACCGTTTCGAACCGTTGCAGAGCCCAGGCCAGACAGACCGTCGAATCCTGTCCTCCGGAAAACAGCACCAAAGCGGTTTCGCCGCTCAGTCCCATTTCGGCGACCAGGCCCAGTCGACCAGCCGCCCGCCGGCATGCGCGAGCCTTCCAATCTCTGCCATTTCCGCCTCGGTCAGACTGAAATCGAAGATTGCGATATTCTCGGCCAGCCGTTCGACCTTGCTCGTGCGCGGGATCGCGCCGACCCCCTGCTGGACCAGCCACCGCAGCGAGACCTGTGCGCCGGTCTTGCCATAGGGCTGGCCGATGCGGGTGAGCACGGAATCGCTTTTGGTGCTGCCCTTCGCGATCGGAGAATAGGCCACCGCCGCCATGCCATGCGCGCGGCATGCGGCAAGAACCTTGGACTGGTCGAGATAGGGGTGAAACTCGAACTGGTTGCAGACCAGGCGTTCGCCCGACAGCCGGCTCGCCTCCTCGATCAGCGCCACCGTGTAATTGGAGACACCGATATTGCGCACCAGACCGTCGCGCTTCATTGCGACCAGCGCATCGATCGTCTCGGCGAGCGGAATGCCCTTGTTGGGCCAATGCAGCAGAAGCAGGTCGATCTCGCCGAGCCGCAAGGCGCCAACGGATTCCTTCACCGATCGCACCAGCAGCATCGGCGCGAGATTGTCGGGTGAGACCTTGGTGGTGACGAACACCTCGTCGCGCTTGATGCCCGAGGCGCGGATGCCCTCGCCCACCTCGCGTTCGTTGCCGTACATCTGCGCGGTGTCGAAATGCCGGTAGCCCAGTCGTACCGCCTGCTCGACGATACGCGTGCAATCGCGGCCGCGCAGTTCCCAGGTCCCAAGGCCGATGGCCGGAATATGCGCGCCCTTGGCGTCGAGATACATCATCGCGGTCAGCTATCCCATTTTGGAGATTGCGCGGGCTTCACGATGCGACCGTCCGGCTCGGCGAGATTGCGGATCGCCGTCATCTCCGACTCCGCCAGCATGAAATCGAAAATGTCGACATTGGCCTTGAGCTTGTCCGGCGTCGCGGTGCGCGGGATCGGGATCACGCCTTCCTGCACCAGGAAGCGGAGCGCGATCTGCGCCTCGCTCTTGTTGTGCGTCTTGGCGATGCGTTCGAGCACCGCATTGCCCGGAATGCGTCCGCGCCCCAGCGGACAATAGCCGGTCACCGAAATACCGCGGCCCTTGCAATAGGCCAGGATGGTGCGGTGATCGAGAAACGGATGGGTCTCGATCTGATTGTTGACGATCGGCTCGTCGGCGAGCTTTTCGGCTTCTTCCAGAAGCGCCATCGTGAAGTTGGCGACGCCGATATGGCGCGTCTGTCCGTTGCGCTTGGCCTTGCACAAGGCGGGGATATAGATCTCCGGCGGAATATCGGGATTCGGCCAGTGGATCAGCAGCAGGTCCACATGCGGAAGGTCGAGCCGTTTCAGGCTGGCTTCGACCGACGCCTCGAAGTCGCCCGGGGCAAGATCAATGTGACGGACCTTGGTTGTCAGGAAGATCTCGTCGCGCGGCACCCCGGACTTGCGGATGCCCTCCCCGACCTCGGCCTCGTTGTCATAGAAGGCGGCGGTGTCGATATGCCGATAGCCCATTTTCAGGGCAGCGGCGACGGCCTCGACACAGATGTCGCCCTTCAGCGTCATCGTGCCGAGCCCAATGGCCGGAATCCGCGCCCCCTTGACTTCGACCACTGGAACCATTCGCACGCCCCCTATTTCAATCGCGCGGGAGAATGCCGTGCCGGACGGCCGCTGCCAAGCGTGGCCGCGATGCGCCCGGGAAAACTCGATCAACCGGCAAGAGCAGCAGCCACGGATCGCGGCATTGGGGTGGTCGGACGCCCGATCAGGATGCTCAACTGCCGTCCGTCGTTGAACAGCGAATCGTTCGCGGACTTTGCGGAGCTTTCGGCAATCAATCCGGCAAACGCTTCCTGCAAACCGGCATTCTGCAGTGCAGCCTTGTATTCAGGCTGCGGCATATCCCTGTAGATGACCGGCTTGCCGGATTGCCGCGCGATCTCGGCCGCGTAGTCCGAAAGTGTAAAGCTCGTATCGCCGGCAAGCTCGTAGATTTTGCCGGCCTGACTATCGCGACTTGACAGCACCGCCGCTGCGGCGGCTGCATAATCGGTGCGCGCGGCGGATGAGATGCGTCCATTCTGCGCCGAACCCAGCACGGCACCATGCTGAATGGCCGCAGCGATATTGCCGGTATAGTTTTCCGTATACCAACCGTTGCGCAACAACACGAATGGAAGGCCGGATGCGCGGATCAGCGCTTCGGTCTCGCGATGTTCCACCGCCAATGCAAGCGGGCTGACATCCGCATGCAATATGCTCGTATAGGCCAACAGCCTGACGTGAGCCGCTTTCGCAGCATCGATAACGTTGCGATGCTGTGGTACGCGCCGCCCGACCTCGCTCGACGAAATCAGGAGCAGCTTGTCGACGCTTTGGAGCGCCGTTCTCAGGCTCGCAGGGTCGTCATAATTGGCAACACGCAGTTCGACGCCGCGATCAGCCAGATCCTGTGCCGCCGCCGCGTTCCGCACCAGGCCGATCAATCGAACGGCAGGCGCCAGCGTGAGCAGATCGGAAATGACGAGCCGGCCCAACTGGCCGGTCGCTCCGGTGATGGCAATCGTTTCGGTCGTTGTCATGGCTGGACTCCAGGTCTATATTTGAGACCTTGTCCACTTATGAGACCTGATCGAATTGTGGAAGGAGGCAGAATTTCGTGACCGGGTTACGCACCAATAACCTCCGCCGGGCTCATGAGAGCCTTGCCAAGCGGTTCGACGCCTGGAGCGGCCTGAAATTCGACCCGGTGCGGTGTCCGGTGCGGAGTATCCTGGACCACCTCGGCGACAAATGGACGACGCTGATCGTGATCGTGCTGGCGCCCAAGCCCCATCGCTTCAGCGAAATCCAACGTGCAATCCCGGACATCTCGAAGCGCATGCTGACGCAGACGCTGCGCGACCTCGAGCGCGATGGGCTGATTGCGCGCCGCGTCTTCCCGACCAAGCCGCCGAGCGTCGACTATCGTTTGACCGAGCTCGGAGAGTCGCTGCTTGAACCTCTGGTCGCATTGATCACCTGGGCCGAGAAAACCCAGACCAAAATCGCAGCGGCGCGCACAGTCTACGATGCGGCAGACGCGGCGCGAGACTGAATCACGTCAGACTAATGCTTCTTGCCGAGAACTTCGAACGCGACCGCGGGCGCGCCTTCGATAACGCGCAGCAACGCGCGTGCGGGACCGCGCGGCGAGCGCTTGCCCTGCTCCCAGTTTCGCACGGTCTCGACAGGCACGCCAATGCGGGCGGCAAACTCGGCCTGCGTCATGCGCGCCGCCGCACGGATGGCGCGTGCGTAAGCGGCGTCGCCTCCAGCGGGACCGGGTGAAGCGGTCGCGGTGAATTGCGGAAAATGGCTGGACTCGGACACCGTCCGTTCGCTGCCATCGGGAAGAACTTCGACGATGCGGCCGTCAGCCTTGAGGCGCAATCGCAGATCGGGCTTTCCAGTCATGCCCACATGATCCACGCAATCGTTCAATGAACCATTAACGCTGTGGCTCGGCGGCTGCGCACATTGCGATGTCCGATGCCGTGTTAATTAATCACCGCGTCTTTTCGAAAATCTCCCGTCCGATCAGCATGCGGCGGATCTCGCTGGTCCCCGCGCCGATCTCGTACAGCTTGGCGTCACGCAAGAGCCGGCCGGCCGGGAATTCGTTGATATAGCCGTTGCCACCGAGCGCCTGTATCGCTTCCAGCGCCATCTGGGTTGCGCGCTCCGATGCGAACAGGATCGCACCGGCCGCGTCCTCGCGGGTTGTGCGGCCCTCATCGCAGGCTTTGGCCACCGCATAAACATAAGACTTCGCCGCGTTCATGCCGACATACATATCCGCGATCTTGGCCTGCATGAGCTGGAAGCGGCCGATCGACTGGCCGAACTGTTTGCGGTCGTGGATATAGGGGATCACCAGATCGATTGCGGCCTGCATCAGCCCGAGCGGACCCGCGGCGAGCACGACGCGCTCGTAGTCCAGGCCGGACATCAGGATGTTGACGCCGTTGCCGACGGCGCCGAGCACATTTTCCTGCGGCACCTCGCAATCCTGGAACACGATCTCGCCGGTATCGGAGCCGCGCATGCCGAGCTTGTCGAGCTTCTGGGCGGTCGAGAAACCCTTGAACTTCTTCTCCACCAGAAAGGCGGTGATGCCGCGCGCGCCGGCGGTCGCATCGGTTTTGGCATAGACCACGATGGTGTCGGCAAGCGGACCGTTGGTGATCCACATCTTGGCGCCGTTCAGGATGTATTTCGTGCCTTTCTTGTCGGCACGGGTGCGCATCGACACCACGTCGGAGCCCGATCCCGGCTCCGACATCGCCAGCGCGCCGACATGGGCGCCGGATATCAGTTTCGGCAGATAGCGCTTCTTCTGGTCGGCGGTACCGTTCCGGCGGATCTGGTTCACGCAGAGATTGGAATGCGCTCCATAAGACAGACCGACCGAACCCGAGGCGCGCGAAATCTCCTCCATCGCCACGCAATGTTCGAGATAGCCGAGCCCCGCTCCGCCGAGCTTCTCCTCGACCGTGATGCCGAGAAGGCCAAGCTCGCCGAGCTTCGGCCACAGGTCGCGCGGGAATTCGTTCTTGCGGTCGATCTCGTCGGCACGCGGCGCAATCTTAGCCTGCGAGAACCGGCGCACACTGTCGCGCAGCATGTCGACGTCTTCGCCGAGCCCGAAATCGAACCCGGTCCAGGTGTTGGAAATCATGGGCCGCTCCTGCACCTTAGCCGCGCGCGTATTCGTGAGCCTCTTGCGGCGCGTCGGGCGTATTCTCCAGACAGATCATGGTCGCGAGCATGCGCGCGATCAACTTGGTTTCCGCCCCTCGCTCGGCATTGACATCAACTTCGACGATGGTCAGGGTCCGGCCCGGGCGCAAGACCCTGCCCCGCGCGACGAACCGCTCGCCGACCGCAGGCGACATCAGGTTGATTTTCAGTTCGACCGTGAGCGGCGCCGAGCCCTCGGGCATCAGCGAATAAGCGGAAAATCCAGCCGCCGTATCGGCCAGCGCCGTGGTGACCCCGCCATGCAGGAATCCGCGCTGCTGGCACAGATCAGGCCGCGCCTTCAGCGCCACTGCGCAGGAGCCGGGCGACAGCGACGCGATCTCGCCGCCGACCAGCGTCATGAAGGGTTGCCGCGCAAAACTCTCGCGCACGCGCTGCTCCCAAAGCGGATTGCGGGGCTCGAACGCGCTCATGCCAATGGCTTCCTGCTTGACCCATACGGTAGCGTATGTTTCAATACGGCACCGTATGGTTGGAGTCAAGCCGGGTGGCGCGCACCAAAGATGTTTCGGCCAAGGCCGGTTCCCGCTCGGGTCCGCTCGACGCGGCAGCTTGGGTGGCAGCCGCACTCGACGTATTGGCCAGCGACGGGATCGACGCCGTCCGGGTCGAACCGATCGCCAAGGCGCTGTGCGTCACAAAGGGGAGCTTCTACTGGCACTTCGCCGACCGGCGCGCGCTGATCGATGCCATGCTGGCGCAATGGGCGGACGGACGCATCCTTGCGATCCGCGAGCAGGCGCCGCGTGATGGTGACCCTGCCCTCTCGCTCCGCCGGCTTGCCGATCTCTATACCAAGCGCGGCAATGCCAAGGGGCTTGCCATCGAGCTCGCCATCCGCGCGCTCGCCCATAACGACGAAGCCGCCGCACGCGCCATACGCATTGTGGATGCCGAACGATTGCAACTCGTCGCTGCCCTGTTTGAACGGCTTGGCTGGCCGGCGCGCGACGCCTCTGCCCGGGCCATGACGGTCTACGCTTTCCTGTTCGGACAGAGCCTTCTCGATCCGAAATCGGTCAGCGCAGCCGACACGGCGCTCGCGCTCGACGCTCTGCTCGCGCCGCCGACTTCAGCTAGCCGAGCCTGAACCAGAGCGTTGCGATCCCGAGAAACGCGAAAAAACCGACGACATCGGTTATCGTGGTCACGAACGGCCCCGATGACACCGCCGGATCGACGCCGAGTTTGGTCAAGATCAGCGGGATCACAATGCCGCCGAGCGCCGCCGCTGCAAGGACCGTCAGCATCGCCAGTCCCATCACCGGGAACAGATCGGTGACGCCGAACCACGCCGCCGCCACAGCGCCGATGATGATCGCGAAACCAATGCCGTTGAAAATGCCGACCAGAAGTTCGCGCCGCACCACGCGCCAGGCATTGGTATCCGACAATTCGCGGGTCGCGAGTGCGCGCACCGCAACGGTCATGGTCTGGGTTCCGGCATTGCCGCCCATCGAGGCCACGATCGGCATGAGCACCGCGAGCGCCACCATTTTTTCAATCGACGACGAGAATTGTCCGATGACCCAGGCCGCAACCAGCGCGCAGCCGAGATTGGCGAGCAGCCAGGGAAAGCGCGCCTTGACGATGTCCCAGACCGAGTCGGACAGCTCTTCATAGGCGCTGACGCCGCCGAGCGCCTTGATATCCTCTTCGGCTTCCTGCTCGATCACGTCGACGATGTCGTCGAAGGTCAGCACCCCGACCAGCCTGTCGTCCTCGTCCACCACCGGCGCCGCGACGAGATTGTAGCGCTCGAATTGCCGCGCCACTTCTTCCTGGTCCTCAACGGCGCGGACTTTTCGGCGATCCGGATCCATCAGGTCGATTACAGGAACCGGCCGCTTTGCCCGCAGCAGCCGGTCGAGTGCGACCGCTCCGAGAAATTTGCCGGCCGGATCGACGATGTAGAGCTCATAGAAGCGATCCGGCAGATCGACGGTCTCCCGCATGTAGTCGATCGCCTGGCCGACATTCCAGTCCGGAGGAACCGCGATGAACTCGGTCTGCATCCGCCGTCCGGCGGACTCTTCCGGATAGAGAAGACTGCGTTCCAGCGCGATACGCTCGATCGGCGGCAGCTGGTTCAGGATGTCGACCTGGTCCTGACGGTCGAGATCCTCCAGGATGTAGACGGCATCGTCGGAATCGAGTTCGCGAACGCCCTCGGCGACGGTTTCGGGCTCAAGCTCTTCGAGAATCTCGCTGCGGACGGTGTGGTCGACCTCAGTCAGCGCCGAAAAGTCGAAGTCCTTGCCCATCAGCTCGATGAGCTGGGGCCGCAATTCGGTATCCAGGGCCTCGAGCAGATCGCCGGTATCGGCCTCATGCAGGTCGCCGACCAGTTCGTTCAGCGCCGCGCTGTCATGCTGACGGATGGCATCCGTCACCCGCTCCAGAATTTCAGGACGGATCGCGCCGGTGTCGTCACGGAAGGAATTGGCGTCCGGGCTCGGATCGGGACGATCCACGTCCGCCTCGTGCGCGTCCTGCCCGGCCATGATTTCCCCACAACGCGCCGTCCTAGCACCCATGCCATGACGCAATCGGCCGCTTGTAGGCGTGGCTAGTGTTGGTGACAACAGGAAGAATCGCGCGGATCACCGCAAACCGACGCGGTTCCGCCGCCATCTCGCTTCTCTCGCTGCTAAAGCCGACAGTTGCCGAGTGCTTACCGGATCAATGTCAATTCCCGGGCAAAAGCCTGCGGACTGTTCACCGTTCGGTTTAGCCGAAACGCAACGCGGATATGGAACACTCGGCGCTCCGGGATCGCGAGCCGAGATCATGCCAAACAGCGAGCACGTCCAGTCCATCCTGTCGCGCGGCGTCATTACCGCCGACGACATCCTCGCACTTCGCCAGCGCGTGTTCTGGAAAGGCGTGGTCACCGAAGCCGACGCCGAGCTCGCTTTCGCATTGAACGATCGCCTGCATCAGCAGGCGGATTCGGCCTGGCCAGGCTTTTTTGTCGAAGCCCTGACCGATTATGTCGTCACCCAGGCGCACCCCTCCGGTTATGTCTCCGACGAAAACGCCGCCTGGCTTGTGCAGCGGATCGGGCGCTCGGGCCATGTCGATACCGCCTGCGAGCTCGAATTGCTGATAAAGGTGCTCGAACGCTCGCAGCAAAGCCCGGTGGAACTGGTTCGCTTCGCGCTGGAGCAGGTCAAGATCGGCGTGGTCACTGGCGCAGGCACGGTCGGCGCGCGCCGGACATGCAATGTCGGGACGGTCGAGGATCACGAGACCGAACTGGTCCGGCGTATTCTCTACGCCTTCGGCGGCGACGGAAATATCGCGATCACGCGGCCCGAGGCCGAGATCCTTTTCGACATCAATGATGCGACCCATCACCCGCTCAACGATCCCGCGTGGTCGGATCTGTTCGTCAAGGCCGCAGCCAATTTCCTGATGGCGGCGTCTGGCTATCAGGTGCCCTCACGGCAGGAGGCGCTCCGGCGCGAAGCGTGGCTCGACGAACCGGCGGCCGGTGTCGCCTCATTCATGCAGGGTATGGTATCGGGCGGCATCGGTGCAGTCCGCGACGCCTATCGCGAGCCCACGACGGACGTCGCCGGCGCCGAGCATCGCTGGCAAACCCCACGCGCAACCGATGAAGACGTGTTGTGGGCGGCCAGCCGGATCGGCAGCAGCGGTCGCATGCACGACAACGAACTGGCGCTGATCAACTTTCTCAAGAGCCTTCAGGCGCACCTGCACCCGCGGCTTTTGCCGGTGCTCGATCGCGTGGCGGCCTGACGTCAGATCCGTGAGCCGGCTTCGAACCGGTGGACAACCGAAGCGGTCTCCCGACAGTGTGATCGGGGTGCGGCCGAAACCGTTGGCGATTTCCGGTTCCGTTAAAATCGTCCGGGCCTCGGTCAACAGTTCTTAGAATTTAGCGCGCAGGTTGCTTTTCGAACCGCACCAACCTGTCGGCACTACTGTCAGTCAGATGCGGGGGTCTCCGCGAGCGAGCGTCGACGCTATCGCGGGCATGATCCGATCGCTGCAGAACGCAGTCGTTAGCAGACAGACCGCGAATACCAGACGTGCTGTGCCAGACAGCACGGACCAGACAGCCTCGAGGGGCCGCTTTCCGTTGGGCGGCCCCTTTGATTCGGTGCGCTTGGGGCCGATAGGACTCGCCAAATTTTGGTGCGGCCGAGAGGACTCGAACCTCCACGGTGTTACCCGCTGCCACCTCAAGGCAGTGCGTCTACCAATTCCGCCACGGCCGCGTTTTGGGGTCTAGCGCCGGTCATCCCAGCGTGAGGTCGGCAGCATGTAACAAATGCAATCCGCAGCGACAAGGGCTTGCCGCGCGGCTTTCCCAAGGCGCGCCGATCCCGGCTTTCAGCGCATGTCGGGCGATTTCTGCAGCAGCCGCTTGACCTCGACCGCGATCCGGTTGCCGTTGACGACCACCGTCCCCTCCGCCACCGGAAGGTTGTTGGCCAGAATTTTGACGTCGTCGTCCTCCCCCGCATCCAGCTCAATGATGGCGCCACGGCCGAGCCGCAGCACCTGATGCACCGGCATGATGCAGGTGCCGAGAACAACCGAGATATCGAGCGAGACCTTGTCGAGCGTGGGCACGTGGCTATGTCCTTCCGGCCGTCCGGATGCCGGATCGGTACGGCCAGTGTCACCATGCTATAGTGAATCGATGGTTAACACGCGCGACGCCATTCCGCTGGGGCTCGAAGCCCGCCCCGGTAGTCCGCCTGCCGCATGGCGGGTTGAACAGGGCCTGACCGCCTATGACACGGCCCTTGCGGACATGGACGCGCGGGTTGCCGACATCGCGGCCGGCCGGGCCGATGAACTGGTCTGGCTGATCGAGCATCCCCCGCTTTATACCGCGGGAACCAGTGCCGCCGACGCGGAACTGCTTGATGCGCGGTTCCCGGTCCACCGGAGCGGCCGCGGCGGCCAGATGACCTATCACGGACCCGGCCAGCGGGTGGTCTACCTGATGCTCGACCTGAAGCGGCGGCGGCAGGACGTTCGCGCCTATGTGGCGACGCTGGAGGAATGGATCATTCGGGCACTGGCGCATTTCAACGTGGTCGGCGAGCGTCGCGACGACCGGGTCGGGGTCTGGGTGCGGCGGCCCGACAAGGGTGACGGCTACGAGGACAAGATCGCCGCCATCGGCATTCGGCTGAAGAGCTGGGTGTCGCTGCACGGCATCGCCATTAATGTCGAGCCGGACCTGTCGCATTTCGGAGGCATCGTGCCCTGCGGCGTCCGCGCGCAAAAATTCGGCGTGACCAGCCTGGTCGATCTCGGCCTTCCGGTGACGATGGACGATCTCGACGCCGCGCTGAAAGCCGAGTTCGGCGACCTGTTCGGCGTGTCGAACCGGATTGAAGATGACGCGATGTCTGCATCCATCGCAACGCAGACTGGCCGCTTCGCATAACAGCCCTTGAGCAGGATCAATCGTCGTCCGGGCTGCCGCGCGATAGGGTCGCGTCCGCTTCAAGGACGGACCAACCATGCTGCAGCTCTGGCTTTTGCGCTTCCATCGCTGGATCACGCTGACATTGTCGATTCCGCTTGCCGTGCTGATCGTCACCGGACTGATGCTGTCGTTCGAGCCGATCGTCCAGCACAATGCACGCGCGTCCCTGACGGCTGATACGGTCGACGCCATCCTTGCGAAACACGATCCGACAGGCGCCGCGCGCTCGCTTGTCGTCCGGGGCTATTCCGGCATCGTTTCAATCGGTGGCGCCCGCCGGGGTGACGCAACTCATGTCGTTCTGTCGACCAACGAGCGTCTGGCTTCGCCGGGCGCCATGGCCGAAACATTTGCGATTTCGCGACGCCTGCACGAGACCCTGCTGCTCGATCTCGGGTGGCTGGTCACCGCGTCCACCATCGCGCTGCTGATGCTGATCGCCATCGGGATCGCGATGGGATGGCCGCGGCTCCGGAACACCGTTTCCGGCTGGCACAAGGGTATCGGCTGGTTCCTGCTGCCGCTCCTGATCCTTAGTCCGCTCACCGGCCTGTTTTTGGCATTCGGCATATCGTTTGCGGGGCCCGCCCCTTCCATCCCGGACGGCAGACCCTTGCCCCTGCGCGAGGCGGTGCAACGTGTCGCGAAGGATCACGATCTCGGACAAGTGACATGGATCCGGTCGATCGGACCGAGGCAGCTGGTGCGGCTGAATGACGGCGGCGAAATGCGCGTGTTCGCCATCACCGGTCAGGGACTGACCCCCACACCCCGTAATTGGCCGCGGCTTCTGCACGAGGGGAACTGGCTCGACGTGACATCGGCGCTCGTCAATATCCTGATCTCGATTGCCTTCGTGGGGCTTCTATCCACCGGGCTGATCGTCTGGGGGCGCCGAAAGCTGCGTCGACGGTCGCCGCGGGCCGCGACTGCGTAACGTTTCTACACGGTCCCGAGGATGCTGAAGCTTTCGCCCGGCCGGCGGAGATCAAGGTCCGACGGCGGCACATCCTGCTCGTCGATCCGCTCCACCCGGGCGTTCGGCGGTCCGGTCCTGCAGGCTCCGATCATGCCGGCGACGGCCTCGGCCGTACCCGCAAACAGGGCTTCGACACTGCCATCCGTGCGGTTGCGAACCCAGCCTTCGATCGGGCGCCCGCGCGCGACATGCCGTGTCCAGTCGCGGTAACCCACGCCCTGAACCCGGCCATGAATGACGACGCGGCGGATCACACGCTCACCCATCATCCGGCTCCCGGTGCAAGCCGCGCGAGCTTCTCGACATAATCCGCAGGCAGGCCGCATTCACGCGCCGCCTCGACCACCAGTGCCAAATAGGCCGCGCTCGGGCGGCCCTCCCGCGCTTCGCAGCCGAGATAAACCAGCGCATCGGTCGGCCGGCCGTCCTGAAGGACCGGGAGCGTCGCATGGCGGTAAAGCCCGCCGGCGACATCTTCATAGTCGTCGAGCGCAGCGAGATCCTGCGGGCCGATCCGCCAGAGGAGCCCGTGCACGTCCTGTCCCGCCGCCGGCACCACCGACGCATATCCATTCGCCATGATGACAAAGCGATAGCCTCGCAGGATCGCCACACCGGCCTCCTCCGCCGTCGGACAGCGTACGCGCATCGGCCCGCGGCTCATGTTCGAGCCGTAGGCGAAATAGAGCCTCACGCGTCGGGCTCGCTCGCGTGCAATTCGGACGGCTGCAGCGCGGCCCAGGCCGAATACCACGTCATCAGCAGCAATGGCGCGACCGTAAAGGTCGCGAGCACGGCGATCGTCAGGTCCTGCGCATTGGCCGACGGTCCGGTGGCGAGATTGAAAAGGAAAACGAACGGATAGATCAGGGTGCCGATCGATGCCGGTACAAACGGCGCTGCCGACCCGGCCTCGAGATCGCTCGCCTGCAAGGCCAGCATCACCGCCAGCAGCACCACCGCGATCAGCGCGATCATGGCGACCGCGGTCACGCCGAGCACGCTACGCTCTGCGTTACGCAGCCGCTTGGCCGTGAGTGCGAACCAGAACCAGAGCAGCGCGAACTGCGTGACCACGAACGGCCAAATTCCGAACGACGCGGTCACCACCGGCGCGCTCAGCATGTTCGACAGCACCGCGCCGATCAGGAGGCCGACCAGCGCCCGCGTGTAAGGCCCCTGTTCCAGATCGCCGGACGGGATGAGCGATTCGAAAAAATTCATGCGCCCATGGTCGCATGGCGGCCCGCGAACGCCAATCTGCGCGCATTGTGACGCATGCCGTCTATTTCGGCATCACCTTGTCGACCGGACGGGGTTCGCCGTTGTCGATCATCTCCTCGAAATCCTCAGGGCCCATATCCTCGATATCCTCGTCGTGAATCGGGTGCTCGGGATTGCCGCCGTCCGGCGTCGGGCTGATGCCGGCATGGGCCGTGTCGTCCGCAACCTCCGGAAGGGAATCCGGCCGATCGGGACGAGGATCGTGCCGGCGCAGATCGTCCGGGAGGTCGCTCTTGCCCAGCGCTTTTTCGTTGTCCGCCATGATGGTCCCTCCGGCTTGTTGCGCGGAGGAAACGGCACGAAGGCTCTGGAAGTTCCGCGCAACGAATGCGGTCAGGCGAATTCCATGATCACGGCATCGACCGCGAGGCTGTCGCCCTTCTTCGCGTGAATCTTTTTCACGGTTCCATCCCGCTCGGCGCGCAGAACATTCTCCATCTTCATCGCCTCGACGACCGCGAGGGTTTCGCCGACCTTGATCTCCTGCCCTTCCTTCACATCGATCGAGACCACAAGTCCGGGCATCGGACACAGCAGCGACTTGCCGGTGTCGGCCGCCTTCTTCACCGGCATCAGCCGCGCATAGGCAGCCTCGCTCGCGGTATAGACGAAGGCCCTGGCCTGCACGCCACGGAACGCTAGATCGAAACCGTTCGGCACCGTATTGATCTGCACGGTCACCGGCTTGCCATCGACCGTCCCCGACCAGACCGGATCGCCGGGCTTCCAGTCCGATTCCAGCTTGTGCACATGCGCCGCGCCGTTGCGGAACGCGATCTCGATGCTGCCGTTCGCGCGGGTCACCTCGAGCTTGTATTCGGTCTCGTTCAGCCACACCGCGCGTTCGCGCTCGCGCGTCACCAGCCGGTGCGTCATCTGACCCGAAATGCGGCGCTTTCGTTCGCCCAGCACATGATCGACCGCGGTTGCGACCGCCGCCAGCACATGCGCGGTTTCGCCCTCCGGGGCCACGCCGTGAAAGCCGTCGGGAAACTCCTCGGCAATGAATCCGGTCGAGAGCGTCCCCGCGCGCCAGCGCGGATGCGCCATCAGCGCCGACAGGAACGGAATATTGTGGCGGATGCCGCCGACATAGAACGCATCGAGAGCATCGGCCTGCGCGTCGATCGCCGACGCCCGGTCCGGACCATGGGTCACGAGCTTTGCGATCATCGGATCGTAATAGAGCGATATCTCGCCGCCCTCGTAGACGCCGGTATCATTGCGGACGGTGATGCCGTCCCTTTGCGACTCCGCCGGTGGACGGTAGCGCACCAGCCGGCCTGTCGACGGCAGGAAGCCGCGGTAGGGATCCTCGGCATAGACGCGGCTCTCGACTGCCCAGCCGGTGAGCTTCACATCGGATTGCTTGATCGAGAGAAACTCGCCCGCGGCGACGCGGATCATCTGCTCGACCAGGTCGATGCCGGTGATCAGTTCGGTCACCGGATGCTCGACCTGCAGCCGGGTATTCATTTCCAGAAAGAAGAACGAGCGGTCCTGGCCGGCGACGAATTCGACGGTGCCGGCCGAGTCGTAGCCGACCGCCTTGGCCAGTGCGACCGCCTGCTCACCCATCTTTTTGCGCGTCGCCTCATCCAGCAACGGCGACGGCGCCTCCTCGATCACCTTCTGATTACGGCGCTGGATCGAGCATTCGCGCTCGCCGAGATAGATGACGTTGCCGTGCTTGTCGCCCAGCAACTGGATCTCAATGTGGCGCGGATCGACGATGAATTTCTCGATGAACATGCGGTCGTCACCGAACGACGACTTCGCTTCCGACTTCGAGCGGGTAAAGCCCTCGGCGACCTCGCTTTCAGACCACGCGATCCGCATGCCCTTGCCCCCGCCGCCGGCGGAGGCCTTGATCATCACCGGATAGCCGATCTGGCTGGCGATCTTCACCGCCTCCGCCTCGTCGGCGATCTCGCCGAGATAACCGGGGACGGTGGAGACGCCTGCGGCGGCGGCCGCCTTCTTGGATTCGATCTTGTCGCCCATGGCGGCGATGGCCTTGGCGTTCGGCCCGATGAAGACGATGCCGTTGGCTTCCAGCGCTTTCGGAAAGGCTTCTCGCTCGGACAGGAAGCCGTAGCCGGGATGGACGGCTTCCGCGCCCGTCGCCTTGCAGGCGGCCACGATCTTGTCGATCAGCAGATAGCTTTCGGCAGCCGGCGGAGGGCCGATGTGAACGGCCTCATCCGCCATCTCAACATGCAGCGCGTCGCGGTCGGCGTCGGAATAGACCGCCACCGTGGAAATACCCATCCGCCGCGCGGTCTTGATGATCCGGCAGGCAATCTCGCCACGATTGGCAATCAGGATACGCTTGAACATACGGCGCCCGCCCCCTCAACAGACAGACTTTTCGGCGCTGCAACAAAAATGTCAATTCGGATTCAGGCGGGGGTCAAGAGGGTGGCGAGCCAGTACGCGACACCCCCGGCCGCGAAGCACAATGCGATCATGGCCGCGATCTGAATCGCAAAGGCCCCTCGCCCGGCCGCGGCTCCGATCACGGTTTTGCTGACATTGTTGGAGACCACGGCAGCCAGAATGGCCAGCCCTGCTGCATTCAGCGACAACGTGTCGGGGACAAGCCGAGACATCGACACGGTCACCGCATCGACATCGGCCAGGCCCAGTGCCAGCGCCCCGATAATGGCGCCCGTGGCGCCGAGATTTTCCCCGAGCACCCGGCCGAGCATGACAATGGCCGCCAGCAAGATGGCAAAGCCGATGACCGACCAGAATCCGAACGGGTTCTTGAACTCGACGGTCTGTTCCTCATTGTCGTCTGCCTTGCGCCCGTAGACGGAAATAAAGGCCCACCCCGCCGCCACCGTGATCGCCGCAACGAGAGGCGGCGCGAGCAGCTTCAGAAGTTCCGGCTTCAGAAATCCGGCGATGACAATCACCCGCGCAAACGACACCGCGGTCGCGAGCGCCACACCGGCCGCGAGCAGATGCGGCGCACCCTCACCGGCCGCTGCGCGTTTGGCGTTTGAGGCAGTCACTGCAGTCGACGAAACCAGACCGCCCGCGGCCGCCGCGAGCATGATGCCGTGTCGAGAGCCCAGCACCTTCACGGCGACATACCCCGCGAACGACACGCCCGCGAGAACAATCGCGATCAACCAGATTTCGCGCGCATTGACCCCACCGAACGGACCGATCGGCTCGTCCGGTATGAGCGGCAGTGCAATGAAGGTCATGGCGAGAAGGATCAGCGAAGAGCGGATCTCGCGCCCCTCGATTCTCGTCAGCCAGGCATGCAAGGGCGCTCGCAGGGCAAGCACACCGGCCGTCGCCACCGCAGCGGCGGCTGCGGCCCGGATGTCGCCGATCATGGCGTAGGCCGACAGCGCGAAGGTCAGCATGCCGGCAATCGCGGTGGTCGCAGAGTAACTGTTGTCCGCCCGATTTTCGTCGCGGCACATCAAGGCGAAGGTCACGGCGAAACCAACGAAGCCTAATCCGAGAATGAGGGCTCCAGCGATCGTCAACGGGGTGCCGGCCGCCTCCGCAAGCACGCCAGTGGTTCCGCCCAGAATGCCGATGATGGTAAAGGTGCGGACCCCCGCCGTACGGCTGCCGGGCTTCTCCTCGCGGGTGCGCCAGCCGCGCTCGATTCCGATCAGCAGCCCGATTCCGAGCGCCACAGCAAAATGCGAGAGCAGGTCTGTAATATCCATTTCAATCGGGCCCGATCTCGCGTGCAGCCAGAAAGGTTTTGCTGCGAACCAGGAACGGCCGGAAAAATCATCTCTCGATCAATCGAAATCCGAAATATCCGGCGTCTTATATTTGTTCCTCGAAGGCTGTATATACCCGCCGGACGCGATCCGGCGCCCGCTCATTCTCTGACCCCAGCAATGCCGCGTCCCGTCCCGGAGGCGCGACCCATGGAGGACCAACATGGCTCTCGCGATCAACGACACCGCCCCCGATTTTGAAGCCGTAACCACGCAGGGCAAAATCCGCTTTCACGACTGGCTTGGCGATTCCTGGGGCGTGCTGTTCTCCCATCCGAAGGACTTCACCCCGGTCTGCACCACCGAACTCGGTTACATGGCCCGCATCAAGCCGGAATTCGACAAGCGCGGCGTGAAGATCATCGGCCTGTCGGTCGATCCTGTCGACCGCCACGCCGACTGGGCCAAGGACATCGGCGAGACACAGGGCTTCGAGCCCAATTATCCGATGATCGCCGATACCGATTTCAACGTATCGAAGCTCTACGGCATGCTGCCGGCGGCGATCTCGGGCGATCCGACCAAGCGCAGCGCGGCCGACAACCAGACGGTCCGCAACGTCTTCATCATCGGCCCGGACAAGAAGATCAAGTTGATCCTGGTCTATCCGATGACGGTCGGCCGCAACTTCGATGAAGTGCTCCGGGTTATCGATTCCCTCCAGCTGGGCGCCAAGCACAAGATCGCGACGCCCGCCCAGTGGAAACAGGGCGACGACGTGATCATCGCAGGCTCGGTATCGGACGACGACGCCAAGACGCTGTTTCCGCAAGGCTGGAAGTCGCCCAAGCCCTATATCCGGATCGTGCCGCAGCCGAAGTAGCACCTTTCGCGATGCGCCGGGCCTGTGCCATCATGAACCGTGGCACAGGCACCCGATCTCGGCTTCATCCATCGTTACATTCCAGCGGCGGACGCCACCCGCCCGCCTCTGCTTTTACTGCACGGCACCGGTGCCGACGAAAATGATCTCATCCCGCTCGGGGAGATGCTGTCGCCCGGCTCTGCCTTGCTGTCGCCCCGCGGCAAGGTGCTCGAGGAAGGTTCGGTCCTGCGCTTCTTCCGCCGTGACGAAGATGGCGCCTGGGACCTCGACGATTTCAACGCGCGCACCGTGGAGCTGGCAGACTTCGTCATGCGCGCCCGCGTGGCCTACGAGCTCCCGCCCCCGGTCGTCCTCGGTTTCTCCAACGGCGCCAATATCGGCTGGAACCTGATGCGACAGGATCCGTCTCTGATCGCCGGCGCGCTGCTGATGCGTGCGACGCTGCCTTTCGATCCGCGCCCGCTGCCAGACCTGACCGGTTTCCCGGTGCTGCTGCTGTCCGGCAAGGACGATCCGCTGGTGCCCGCCGACCGGCCGCCGTATTTCGCGGCCTTGCTCGGTGAGGCCGGCGCCGAAGTCACGCTTGAGCTGCTGCCGGCGGGACATGCCCTGACGCAACAGGACCTGGTCTTCGCCCATGCCTGGCTGGAGCGGATGTCCGGATCAGTCGGGGCGTAGGACCAGATTGGCGAGCAGCAGACCAAGCGTCGCCGACGTCCCGGTCACGACGGTGCCCCAGGTGATATCGACCAATGTCACCGGCCAGGTCCATCCCTTGATCAGAGCCAAAGCGGTGAGATCGAAGGTCGCGTAGCAGAACATCCCGAACAGCGCCCCGTAGAGCAGCGCGTGCTGCCAGTTCTGCCCGGCGGCGTAGCTCGCAAAGATCACGATGCCGACCGGATAGGCCAGATAGAAAATCGCGGCCGGCACGATCCGTACGTCACCGAGCAGCGGACCGACCTGCGACTGGAAGAAATTCTTGGCAATCACGCCGAGAAACAGGAAATCGAGCGGCAGCATCACGACCAATGTCGCGAAATAGAGAATGACGGCGCGTTTCATGGCAATTCCCGATCAATGACAGTCGTTAGTTACGCCTGACAGCCCCCAATGGTTTCACCGGCCGTCCGGGCTTTTGGTCCGCTTCTCACCGGCACCGGTTTATGGCAAGCGGGCTTTTCCCGCGATCTTGCAGGGCTAGAGAATGCGTCAGGACACCCAGCCGCCGTTCGCCGACATGCTCGGGATCAAGGTAATCCACAGCGCGCCGGACCGGATCGAGGCCGAACTCAGCGTGCGGCCCGACCTCGGAAACCGCAATGGAAACATGCATGGCGGCGCCGTCATGGCCTTCGCTGACGACCTCGGAGGCGCCGCCACCATCGTCAATCTGCCGGACGGTGCGACCACCGCAACCATCGAAAGCAAAACGAATTTCTTCGCCGCCATCCATGTCGGCGACACCGCGCGGGCCGAATGCATTGCGCTGCACAAGGGCCGCACAACCATGGTCTGGCAGACCCGCATCACCCGCGCCAGCGACGGCAAGCTCGCCGCAATCGTGACCCAGACCCAGCTCGTGATTGCCGGCAAGTTCGGCAAATAGCACCCTCAGAACAAGAATGTCGGCATCTGATATGGCAGACCATCTGCAATCGTCTGCGGAGTTCTCCGCACTCGTCTGGCTTCGCGATGATCTGCGGCTCGCCGATCATGCGGCCCTGACCGCCGGCGCCAAGGCCGCCACACTGACCTGCATCTATGTCCTCGACGAGGACAGTTCCGGCCTGCGTCCGCATGGCGGGGCGTCGCGCTGGTGGCTGGCGCAGTCGCTGCGGGCGCTCGACCGCGATCTGCGAAAGCTGGGCCAGCGGCTGGTGCTGCGCCGCGGCAAGGCGGCCGACGTGATCCCGCGGCTGGCGCGCGAAGCGCGGGCCACGCATGTCTACTTCAACCGGCGCAGCGACCGGGCCGGGATCGCGGTCGACGACGCGGTGATCGCGGCCCTGAAAGCGCAAGGCGTGACCGGCGGCACCTTCCCCGCCAATCTGCTGGTCGAGCCGGGCAAGGTGCTCACCGCGGATGGCGGCCCGCTGCGGGTCTTCACCCCGTTCTGGAAACGCGTGCTGGCGCTCGGCGATCCGTGCCAGCCGGTGCCGGCGCCAACGCGATTGCCGCCGCCGGCCGACGTGGCCTCCGAGACGCTCGAAGACTGGCAACTCGAGCCGGCGAAACCCGACTGGGCCGGCGGATTGCGCGAGACCTGGGTTACGGGCGAAGCGGCGGCGCGCGAGCGGCTGGCCGACTTCCTCGATACCATCCGCGGCTATGCCGACGAACGCGACCGCCCGGACAAGCCGGCAACCTCGCGTCTGTCGCCCTATCTGCGTTTCGGCGAAATCAGCGCCACGCAAATCTATCACGCCGCGCGCTTCGCCGCGGATCAGGGCGCCCCCTTACGCGACGTCGACAAATTCCTGAGCGAACTCGGCTGGCGCGAATTCTCCTATCACCTGCTGCATTATTTCCCCGATCTCGCGACCGTGAACCTGCAATCGCGATTCGATGCGTTTCCGTGGCGAACCGACGACGACGCGCTGAGAGCCTGGCAACGCGGACAGACCGGCTACCCGATCGTCGACGCCGGCATGCGCGAACTCTGGCACACCGGCTGGATGCATAATCGCGTGCGCATGGTGGTGGCGTCGTTTCTGATCAAGCATCTGCTGATCGACTGGCGGCTTGGCGAGCAATGGTTCTGGGATACGTTGGTCGATGCCGACCCGGCCAACAACACCGCAAGCTGGCAATGGGTCGCGGGCTCCGGCGCCGATGCGGCGCCCTACTTCCGCATCTTCAATCCGATATTGCAGGGCGAGCGCTTCGATCCGCACGGCGACTACGTGCGGCGCTGGGTGCCCGAAATCGCTGCCCTGCCCGACCGCTTCATCCACAAGCCGTGGATGGCCACGCCACTCGAACTGGTAGAAGCCAAGGTCGCGCTCGGCAAGACCTATCCGGACCCGATGGTCGATCACGACATGGCGCGCAAGCGCGCGCTCGCCGCGTTCGACCGCGTAAAGGCCTAGATTCTTTAGCCACGAAGGACTTCAGCTCGGCGCCTCTCCCTTCCGTCTCCCAGACGCGAGGTCGCAACAAGGCAAGACTATTGAGCGACTTGCGCGGGCGTTGGCACGGCCGGCGTCTGCCGAACCGGCAGCCACCATTTTCAGTGGTAAGAACCATATTACCTGCTTCGGGCTTATAGTCGGGAATTCATCCCCACGAGGCCTGAGATCAAATGGGTTCAAAGACCCCCCGGACGTTTGCCGCCTTTGTCCTCCTGGCGTTCCTTGGCCTCGGTTGCGCGAATCACGCCAACGGCCAGGCTGGCAGCGATCCGGCTTTGGAGAAACCGGCTCCCTCTCCAAAGCAAACGGTCACCGTGACTCCTGCCGCAAATGACGCGGCCATTGCAAAACGTCTTCAAGGCATACTGGATTCCACCGGCTGGTTCGGGAACCCCCGCGTCTCGGTCAGAGAAGGCGTTGTGTCGCTGGAAGGGACAGCCACGAGCCAAGAGCATCGGCGCTGGGCCGCCGATCTTGCCGAAAAAACGCAGGATGTCGTCGCCGTCATAAATCGAATCGAGGTCGAGGCGGATGCAGGCTCCACTTTTGGGCGCGCCGGGGAAGAATTCAGAGACGTTTACCGTAGAGCAGTCGGATCATGGCCGCTCATTGCTCTGGTGATGATCATTTTCCTCGTCACCTGGGCCCTGGCAAAAATTGTCCTGTTGCTCGCGCGTCGAATGCTCGCCGACCGCATTTCTTCGCCCCTGCTTCTCGCGGTTGTCGCTCGGGCACTCTCAATTCCCATCTATATTTTCGGACTTTATTTCATTCTTCAAATTGCCGGACTGACGCGACTGGCGCTCACCATTCTGGGCGGAACAGGTTTGATCGGCATCATCATCGGATTTTCATTTCGCGACATCGCCGAAAACTTTCTTGCAAGCTTGCTGCTCAGTATGCGCAACCCCTTTCGGAGCGGTGACCTGGTGGAAGTTGCCGGTCATACCGGCGTTGTTCAGAACCTGAATACACGAAGCACTGTGCTTCTGACTCTCGATGGAAGCCATGTTCAGGTCCCCAACGCGATCGTTTACAAAAGTACGATCAAGAACTTCAGCAGCAATTCGAGCAGGCGCGCCAGTTTCGGTGTTGGTATCGGTTATGACTCTTCGGCCGCAAAGGCGCAGGGGCTTATAGCCGACGTGCTCCGCGAACACCCGGCAGTCAAGGATGTGCCGGAGCCTTCGGTGCTTCTGGAGGAGCTTGGCGAAGCCACGATGAACCTTCGTATCCATTACTGGTTCGACAGCGCCATTCATTCCCCTGCTCGCATAAACTCGGCGCTGTTGAGGCAGACGAAGAATGCGTTGATTGGCGGCGGGATAAGCTTGCCGGACCCGGCGCGTGAAGTCGTCTTCCCTGACGGCGTGCCGATAAAGCTAGTTCGAGGCAGCGAGAAAGATTCGCAAAGTACGACGGACCGGTCGGTCGGCTCATCGGAACACGGGGTCGCCACCATCGAGGATAACCGCGACGCAACTTTTGGCGAGGGCAACTTGTCGAGCGAAACCAGATCCGTCGTGGATCAGGCGGGCGCCGTTCCGGAATCGAAAGAAAATCTCCTGAAGGAATAGTCAGGGGGCGCGTAAAGCGGACTCCCGATCCTCCCTGCTCGCCCCTTTGTTCACCACGAACACCCCGGCCGCGCACAGCACCATGCCGGCAATGGCAAGGGCGTTCAGCGTCTCGCCGAACATCAGCCAGGCAATCACCGCGGTGGTTGCCGGCACGAGATAGAACAGGCTCGCAACCCGCGATGCCGGAATGCGCCGGATCAGCCAATACATCAGCGCGACGGTCAGCACCGACAGCACGATGACCGACCAGCCGAGCGCGGCAATGAACTGGATGGTCCAGTCGATCGGGCGGGTCTCGATCGCCCAGGAGCCGATCGCGAACAACGCCGTCGCGCCGGCGAATTGCACGAGATTGCCGGAGCGCCAGTCGATCGCTCCGCAATAGCGCTTCTGGTAGAGCGTGCCGAGGGTGATGCCGAGGAGCGAGATCACGCTCGCGGTCCAGCCGATCGGCGTCCCGGTCATGCTGACGTTGCGGTCGTTGAGCACCAACAGCACGCCCACCAGCCCCAGCGCGAAACCACCCCATTGCACCGGCGTGACCCGCTCGCCGAGAAACCGCCCGGCAAGTGTCGCGGTCAGGATCGGCTGCAGGCCCGGGATCAGCGCCGATATGCCGGCCGGCACGCCCTGCGACAGCGCCACGAACACCCCGCCGAGATAGAGTGACTGCAACAGAAAGCCCGCAACCAGGCTGTGCCATGCATCGACCGGACCAGGCAGCGGCACCCGCATCACCGCCACGATGGCGGCGAGCACCAGCACCACCAGCCCCATCCGCGCGAACAGGAAGGTCAGCGGCTCCGCATAGGGCATGCCGTATTTGGCCGAGATGAATCCCGTGCACCACAGCAGCACGAAGGTCAGCGGCGCAGCGCGAATGGCGATGTCGGTGACGGAGGTTTTCACAAGTGCAATCCCGGCGGCCGGTCTCTAACGCACAAGACGCGGGCGGCACAAATTCATCCGGCGCAGGCGTCTCATGTTCACAGCGCCTGCACGCTCTCAGGGTCACCTGCAGCACAAAAAAAACCCCGCCGAAGCGGGGCACACTCAGGTTAGAAGCAACGCCGCAGCGTCACTTCATCTTGAGGTTTCCAGCGGATTCTTTGCCGCGGTCGGACACGATTTCGTATTCGACCTTCGCGCCTTCCGGAACAGAGCTCAGACCCGCGCGCTCAACAGCCGAGATGTGCAGAAACACATCCTTTCCGCCGCCGTCCGGTTGAATGAAGCCGTATCCCTTGGTTGCGTTGAACCATTTAACAGTGCCTGTAGCCACTTAAAGTCTCCGGTGCCGTGTGGGTAGAACCCCCTTTGTAAAGCACTTCGCGCCTCAGGGATATGCCGCGTTTCAAGAAAAAGCTGCCTCCGGAGGCGCCCGCCCCGGTGCCCGGGAAGCCATGGCGCAGTGCGGCATTGCGCGATTCGCGCCATCCGGTGCATGAGTGGGAGGGTTAAAATGCTGCGGATCGGCCCGCGGCGGATCTGGAGACCGAAACATGGATGTGCGTGCGGCAGTGGCGGTGGCGGCGGGTAAGCCCCTTGAAATCATGACAGTTCAGCTCGAAGGCCCGAAGGCCGGCGAGGTCCTGGTCGAGATCAAGGCGACCGGAATCTGCCATACCGACGACTTCACGCTGTCCGGCGACGACCCGGAAGGCATCTTCCCAGCGATCCTGGGTCACGAAGGTGCCGGTGTAGTGGTCGATGTCGGTCCGGGCGTGACCTCGGTGAAAAAGGGCGACCACGTCATCCCGCTCTATACGCCGGAATGCCGGCAATGCCCGTCCTGCCTGTCGCGCAAGACGAATCTGTGCACCGCCATCCGCGCCACTCAAGGGAAAGGCCTGATGCCCGACGGTACCTCGCGCTTCTCGCTCGATGGCAAGCCGCTCTATCACTATATGGGCTGCTCGACCTTCGCCAATTTCACCGTGCTGCCGGAGATCGCAGTGGCCAAGGTGCGCGAGGACGCTCCGTTCGACAAGATCTGCTACATCGGCTGCGGCGTCACCACCGGCATCGGCGCCGTGTTCAACACCGCGAAGGTCGAGATCGGCGCGAAGACGATTGTGTTCGGGCTTGGCGGCATCGGCCTGAATGTGATCCAGGGCCTGAAGCTTGCGGGCGCCGACATGATCATTGGCGTCGACCTCAACAACGACCGCAAGGCCTGGGGCGAGCGGTTCGGCATGACCCACTTCGTCAATCCGAAGGAGATCGGCAAAGACCTCGTGCCGTATCTGGTCGACATGACCAAGACGCCGGCCGACCAGATTGGCGGCGCGGACTACACCTTCGACTGCACCGGCAATGTCACGGTGATGCGGCAGGCGCTGGAAGCCTGCCATCGCGGTTGGGGCGTTTCGGTGGTGATCGGCGTTGCGCCCGCAGGCGCGGAGATTTCGACGCGCCCGTTCCAGCTGGTGACCGGGCGGGTCTGGAAGGGCTCGGCCTTCGGCGGCGCCAGGGGCCGCACCGACGTGCCGAAGATCGTCGACTGGTACATGGACAAGAAGATTCAAATCGATCCGATGATCACCCACATCCTGCCCCTGTCGGACATCAACAAGGGCTTCGACATGATGCACAAGGGCGAAAGCATCCGCAGCGTGGTGGTCTATTAGCGCGCCGGGCTTTGGCCGGACGGCCGGCCGTTTCCCGGCCACCGGCTCACGGTCAGCCTTTGATCAGGGTCAACACGGCAGCGCGGTGCGAGGCGTATTTTCCCAAACACGAATTTGGGAGAGATGCCATGAACGCTAGCGATGTGATGACGGTCCGCGTGGTCACGATCGAGCCGGACGCGACCGTGCAGGCGGCAGCAAAGCTGATGCTGGAGCGCGGCGTCAGCGCGCTGCCGGTGGTCGACAAGCGCGGCGCTCTGGTCGGCATTATTTCCGAGGGCGACCTCGTGCGGCGCGCGGAGACCGGAACCGAACGCAAGTCGTCGTGGTGGCTCAACTTCATCTCCGGCGCCGACCAGCAGGCCTATGATTTCATCAAGGCGCACGGCACCAAGGTGTCGGATGTGATGTCGAAGGACGTGGTGGTTGCGAAGCCCGACACCCCGCTGCGGGAGGTCGCACGCCTGCTCGAGGACAATCGCATCAAGCGGGTTCCCGTGGTCGAGGGCGATCTGGTGATCGGCGTGGTCAGCCGCGCCAACCTGCTGCAGGCGCTGGCCAGTGCGAAGCCGCAGGCCGCCGCGGCGCAGCCGTCGGATGCCGAATTGCGCGACACCATCACCGATCGCCTGGCGGCGCAGTCATGGGCGCATCCGAGCCTGATCAACCCGATCGTCACCGATGGCGTCGTCGAGCTTTGGGGGATGGTGCTGTCCCCGACTGAACGCAATGCCGTCCGGGTGCTGGTCGAGGAGACGCCGGGCGTGCGGGGCGTGAACGATCATCTCGCGGTGCGGCGAATCGCCAGCGGCGTGTGACCAGTGGAACTGCCGGTCGCGGTTCCTCGCTTGCACATGGTTAAAACCGCCGCATCCTTAACCAATTGAAAACCGGATTTCGCCAAAGTCTTGCCTAGCTGAGGCCCTTCCCGGCCTCCAGTTTGTCACGCGTCTGGATGGAAATCGGGGTGGGTATGCGGCGGCTGGGGGTAGCTGTTGCGATCTTGTGTGTTTCGACCCTGTCGGCTTTCGCCGATTTGCGCATCACGCGCGATCACGGCGGCGAAGTCGAGAAATACAAGGCGAAATACAAGCGGATCGCAGAACGCGGCGAACGCGTCATCATCGACGGTATCTGCAATTCCGCCTGCACGCTGGTGATCGGGATCGTGCCGCGCAACAAGATTTGCGTGACGCCGCGCGCCAGTCTGGGCTTCCACCAGGCCTATACGATGGTGGAATGGCCGATCCGCAAGAAGGTCGCCCACGCGGCCGGTACCCGCGACCTGCTCACCTATTATTCCGAACCGGTGCTCGACTGGATCGACCGCAATGGCGGTCTCACTCCGGAGATGAAGGTGGTCAAGAACGGCCCCGATCTCTGGTCGATGCTGCTGCCCTGCCCGGAAGAATGGTAGCGCCTCACTTCTTGTCTTCGAACATCGCGTCGACCGGCACCCGGTAGCCATTCGCCAGCCGGTTGGTTTCGTTCGCCATGCCGGTGACCGCCATCACCTCGCCGAACATCGCGTCGGTCATGCCGGCCTTGCGCGCCGCGGCGGTGTGGCTTGCGATGCAATAGCCGCAGCCATTGGTGACGCTGACCGCGAGATAGATCATTTCCTTGGTCAGCGGATCGAGGCTGCCTGGCGCCATCACCTCTTTCACACTCTCCCAGGTGCGCTTCAGCGCAGCCGGATCGCGGGCGAGATATTTCCAGAAATTGTTGACGTCCGGCACATTGCGCGACGCCTTGATGTCGTCGAACACCGCGCGGACTTCGGCTGACGCGTCTTCGTATTGAATCGGAGATGTCGGCATAGGGCTTCCGGATCAGGTGTGCGCAGCACAATGCCGAGCACGCACATGGTTAACGAGTGTGCGACATTGTGGCTCATCGCCACAAGGGCGTAACGCGCGTTTCGCGCTGACAATTCAGCATCTTACAACGGCTTCGGCGCCGCCCCACCATGAAGCAGGCTGTGAAAACAGCGGTGTCTGTTAACCTTTTGCCCTTCGACCGCCATATTTTGAAAGCGAAATCTCACACATGCGACGGGGGTCCTGCGTTTTGTAGCGTCGCGATTTGCGTATCGATTTTTGCGGCAAGTTATTTTGGGGGGACTTATGCGGGGCATCATCGCATCGCTCTACCTTGCATGCGCAACTATCGCAGCAACCGTCATCGGCACACCGGCCATCGCGTATCAGGCGCCGGTCGAGGAAATCAGGGTCGCGCTGGGTGACCCGATCAACCGCAGCCGCGACATCGCCTACGAAACCGATCTCTATTGTCTCGCGCTCGCGGTCTATTTCGAAGGCGGATCGACCGACGAAACCGAAGAAGGCCAGCGCCACATCGCCCATGTCGTGGTCGAGCGCGCGAAGGCCAACCGGCAGATCTGGGGCGGCAACAGGATCTGCGACGTCGTATTCTACAAACGCGGCAAGGTCTGCCAGTTTTCCTTTGCCTGCCTTGCGATCGAAAAGCGCACGGTGCGCGGCGGCAAGGCCTGGCGCTATTCCATGGAGATAGCGCGCGACGAGATCGAGGGCCGCAGCGGGCTCGAGGACCGGTTGCTGCGCTATTACATGAACGCGTCGCTGACGCCGCCCAAAAATGCCTGCCGCTTTCGTAAGGAATTCGTGCCGGTGGTGCAGGTCGGGCGGCATGAATTCTTCCGCGAGGCCACACGCGCCGAACGCCGCGCGCTCGAACAGGCCGAGCACGAGGAGTGCAAGACTTACGAAGCATCGCTGAAGAAGAAGAAGACCGCCAAGAACAAGAAGGGCGGAAAGGACGTGAAGACCGCAAAGGCAACGAAGAAGACCAACGACGTTAGCGCGGTCGCGAAAAAGCAGCCGCCGAAAAAGGTCAACGTGGCGAAGCGGTAGTTATCCCGTCTACCCTTCAGATGGATGCCGAGCCAGCGCTTCGCGGCGTTGGTCATGGCGAAGCGTTAAACGCAGACTTTTATCGCGGCAAAAGCCCCGATTGCCTTCGCAGAACAACATTGCCGCGACGCTGAAGCATTCATCTTATCCACGGCCGGAAAAAAGCGTCTGGTCTTTTGACGTCAGCGGGTGTTTTGACATCAGACTGAATGATCGAGCGCAACGCATTATCTTGCTCGACCTGCAATCTCCGGATTTCACCGGTCGGCGCACCTGACTGCTTCAGCGCTTCGATTTGTTGCTGTTGAGAAAGCGCCTCTCTCAGTACCTGGGCGCGCGCGTCATCTGTTTCGGAACTGCTCTGCGCAAACGCCGCGGTCGACAAGGACACAGACCTCGTCACACCGACAGCATTGGTTCCCAAAGCCACACAAAAAATGATCAGACTGTTGATGACGTAGAACAATCCCTTCTGCCAAATACTTCTCGCTGCGACGAAAACCACCGCGCCAAACAAAAAGCTCAGCAGCAGGCCGGTCAAAGCTCGATGCGTATCGAAGTTCAGCGCCAAAGCGTTGGTAATCATCATCGTCAAGGCCCCGGCAGCGCCGGGCGTCAGCATCGCCTCTGGTGTCAAAAACTGATCCAAACCTCTGACTGGCTCTTCAGGCATCGCGACCTCCCGCAATAGAGGTTTTTTTTAACATCGCACGTAAAAATTGAAAAGAGTTTTCCCCCGCCCCCAGGCATCCGGTGGAAATTCGGCAAACGCAGCAAACCATCAAGCCAGAAGCCTCGATTGGGCAAGACACGACTGGGACGGTTTATCGGGGGTAACTCGAACTTTTCAGAACGAATAGCGCTTGCCGACGGCGGTCGGCGCCAGCACCCGGTCGCCGAACGCATTGGCGAGCGCGGTCATCGCGCGCCAGCCGGTGCAATGCCCGGCCGCGATCGTGCTCAGGCCAAACTGTTTCAGATCGCCGACGGTCTGCGGGATGACCGCTTCATTGGCGCCGGACAGATGCAGCCCGCCCATGATCGCGTGCAGCGGCACGTCGGGGAAGCTCGCGCGCGCGTGGTGCAGCACATTGACGATGCCGGCATGGGAACAGGCCGACAACACCACGAGCCCCTTCCCTTTCACACGGATGCCGAGCCAGCGCTCGTCGATCAGGAGTTCGTCCGGCTCCCAGTCTTGCCCGTCGGCGGTGCGGCGCACCTGGCCCGGATAGCCGCGTTCGTAGGCGGTAACCCGCGGAATTTCGCCGCTGACGTGGATCATGCCGTCGAGCAGCGCATGCGGTTCGCGGCTCTCCATCACTTTCGCACCGAAAGCGGTGAGGTCGTCGATGCCCGGGATGTCCTCCATCTGGCGAAAGCCACCATTCGGCATCCGGACGGCACGTGTGTGGAACATGTCGGGATGCGCGTCGAAGGCAATCTCCTTGCCGCCGTTCCGGGCGCGGATCATGGTCAGCGCCAGCAGCATGGCGCCGGCATGATCCCAGTGACCATGCGACAGCATGATCGCCTCGACCGGAGCGAGATCGGCGCCGAGCCGGGTGACGTTACGCTCGAAGGCGTATTCTTCCGGGCCGGTATCGAACAGCATGGTCCGCCGCATGCCGGCGCGTTCGACGGTGATGAGGCACGACAATCCATGCGCGGCGCAGCAAAGGCATTTACCGCCCATCATGCGCACGCCGCGCCGCATCAGGCCGGCGCCCTCGCTTTCCACATGCGAGGGCGTCGAGGACAGCGTGTCGGTCGCATTGTCGACGAGGACCTGTATCTCGACTGAATCGACCTCGCCAATCATCGCCGCTCCTACCATCCCATCAGCGTCTTGGTGCTGACTTCATTGTCCTTCAGGAACTTTTTGTATTCGTCGCCCTTGATAACACGCGGCTCGAGCGACAATGCCCTGGCCTTCTGCTGGTGCTCCGGCGAGGTCAGCGTCTTTTCCAGCGCCGCCGTCAGGGCATCCTGCACGTTCTTCGGCAGCCCTGCAGGCGCCGCGATCCCGCGTGACACCGACCACACCTGATTGAAGCCCAGTTCCTTGAAGGTTGGCGCATCGGGCAGGAACGGCGAGCGCTCCGGCGCCATCACGCCCAGGATACGGATAGTGCCCGCGCGCGCTTCTTCGGCGACTTCGGAAATATTGGCACCCAGCACCTGGATATGTCCGCCGAGCGCGCCGGTCTTCGCATCGGCGGTGGATTTGTGATGCACGGTGATCAGCTTGATATCATTCTCCTTCTGCATCGAGAGAATGGCGAGGTGGTCGTCCGAGCCGGCGCCGAATGCGGATACGCTGATCGTCTCGGGCGCCTTTTTCGCGGCCTCAACGATGTCCTTCACCGACTTGAACGGCGAATCCGCCTTCACCGCCCAGACGTTGTAATCCAGCACGTGGTTCATCAGCGGCGTGAAACTGTCGAGCGATTCCGAACGGTTGTATTGCCGGTCGAGATAGCCGGCATACATCGACGGCACGTTGAGATAGCCGATGGTGTAGCCGTCGGGAGCCGCCTTCGCGAGGCCGCCCCAGCCGACCCAGCCGCCGCCGCCGGCCCGGTTCTCGACCGTCACCGGCTTGCCGAGCACGGCTTCGAGATCTTTCGCGAGCATGCGCGCGGTGATGTCGGTGCCGCCGCCGGCACCATACGGCACAATGAGCGTGACATTGCGTTCGGGATATTGCGCCAATGCGGGCGACGCGATGGCAACACCGAGCAAGGCGATCGCGGACGTCACCGCGCGCAGCGAACGTGCCGATAGCAATCGAGCAAACATCAAGCGTTCAGACATCAAGCGTTCAGACATGGACTTCCTCCGCTCGCCGCTTGTTGCGGCGTTAACGGAAGACTGCGCTTGCCGTGCCGGACCGGCAAGCAGAACCGATCGGTAGTGGCACCGTCTGGCTAGAAATCGAGCTTGTCCTGCACCGCAGCAATCCCGGCCTTGGCGCAGGCGTCGTCGGCGTCACCGCCGGGCGCGCCCGATACGCCGACCGCGCCGACGGTAACTCCGGCCGCCTCGACCCGCACGCCGCCACCGAGGATCACCGCGCCCGGGAGATCGCGCAGGCCCGCCTGCGGCATGCCGGGCTCGCTGATGCCGATCAGGTCGGTGGTATTGGTGCGGAAGCTGACGGCGGTCCAGCCCTTTCCGGCGGCCGTGCCGGGCGTATGCGGTCCGGCAAAGCGGTCGCGGATCATGACCTGGGTCTGGCCGAACCGGTCGACCACCGCCACAGCAACCTGGAAGCCGCGCTTGCGGCAATCCTCAAGGGTCGCGCGCGCGATATCGAGCGCGATTTCGGGGCTGAGACTCTTGTAGGTGACAAGCGCCTCCTGCGCGGCAGCCGGCTGCGCCGAGGTCACGGCGGCGCAGATCGCGACCGCTGCGACGGACCGGAGTGTTGCACGGGTCATGACGTTTGCTCCCTGTTCGACTGGTTTGGACTGAACGCTCTCGTCGGCAGTAGCGCAGCCTTGATGGCATTGTCGCGCCGCAGATACTTTCGCGCAATTGAATATGACACGGTCGCTGGCGCGCCTTGAGCCGTGTCAATCTGTCGTTCTCCTGATGGTCCCGATAGAGGAACCGCCTCACCGCCATCCCGTTGTCCCTGCGACAGAGGAGTGCGCCATGAACCGACCCGAGGACCATATTGAAGAGCCCATCCGCGAGCGGCCCCTTAATTCCGAGCCGGTTCAGGCCGATCCGCAACTGCAATTGTCCGAAGGCCGCGCCAGCGGCCTGCAGATCGCGGCGGTGGCGTTCGCCTGCATGCTGATCGTCGGCATCACCGTATACGGGCTCGGACGGCCGTCCGCGACCGACGGCGATATCATGGCGTCGTCGCCGCCGGCGCAGGAGACCACCGGCGCCGCGCCGGCCGAACCAGCGGCGCCGCCCGCCCCGCAGACCGGCGCCAGCGTGCCGGGCGGCGAGAATGTCGCGCCCGCCGGAGAGATGCCGCAGCAGATCCCGGCCGAGGAGCCGGTGCCACATCTGGTCAAGCCGGGCGTGGTCGGCTCCGACTCGGCGCGTTAGCCGGACGCCCGGGCGCTTGATCCGGATCAAGGCGCCGAGTCGCGGTCCTGACAGACTTCCTTCCGATATCGAATACGGAAGGAAACACCCCGATGTCATCCGTTCAGGCGCAATGGCCGATCATGCAGAAGCTCCGGGACTGGCTGAGCCCGAGCCCGTATCAGCGCGATCTCGAATTTCTCGAACATGCCCGTGGCGAGGAAATGGAGCGGATGCGCGCGCATGTGCGCGGACGCCCCGAGGACCTGCGCTGGCTGGTCGGGCGCGAACCCGGCTCGACCGAGATGCTGCCCCATATGCTGGATGTAACCGGCGTCGACGCGCAGAAGCTATCGCAGTCGATGACCCGGGAACTGGAGCGCAATTGCGCGTCCTGCATCGCCAAGCTGCATTGCGCCGATGAAATCGGGCATGGCCGCGCGGCCGGCAATTTCGACCAATATTGCCCGAATGCGCAGACCCTTAAGGATCTGCAGAGATAGCGCGACCGGGCGGGTTGCGCGACTGAGCCTGTCATCGGGCCGCGCTTCGCGCGGACCCGTTGGGCGTCAACCCACCCGACGCAAACAGAACCTACTTCACGCCGAGCAATTCGACGTCGAAGATAAGGGTCGCGTTCGGTGGGATCACGCCGCCGGCGCCGCGCGCGCCATAGCCGAGATCCGGCGGGATGATCAGCGTGCGCTTGCCGCCGACCTTCATCGAGGCGACGCCCTCGTCCCAGCCCTTGATCACCCGACCCTGTCCGACCGGAAATTCGAACGGCGAGCCGCGATCGACGGACGAATCGAATTTCTTGCCCTTCTTGCCGTTGTCGTTGAGGTAGCCGGTGTAATGCACCACCGCGGTCTGGCCCGCCTTCGGGGACGCGCCGGTGCCGGCCTGGGTATCGATCATCTGCAGACCGGACGAGGTGGTCACCGGCTTGCCGGACTGGGCGGAGGCGTCGTCAGTCATGCTCAGAATTCCTGTGGACACGATGCTTACGGTTGCGATGGCGGCGCAGGCAGCCATCAGGTGACGTCGTGAAAAGGCGCGCATCGGTCGTTTCTCCCTGATCGATACCGGCGTCTTGTAACCCGCTGCGGGCGAAGCGCAAGACGCGAGGACAAGGCCGGGGCGCGGACTTCTGGCCGCGGCTTGTGTCGGGATGATGGCTTTTTCAGCGAGCCGATCCCCGGCGCCAGGCGCGCGCAGCCGCCAAACCCGGCTCCGGGCCCCGCGATTTTGTGATCGCTTCGCTGCGACGGCAACCTGTGCGCTCCGGACGCGTTGAGGCAGTGTAGCCAACCCGACCACAGCCGATTGAGTGCAGGACCAACATGAGACGCGCCGCTGCATTGACGCTATCGGCAATCATGGCGATGACGTCCGTCGCGCTCGCGCAGGACGCATTCCTCGCGCCGCCCGGCGCGCCGGCCAGCGCCTTCCCGAAACCGGCCCGGCCGGTCGCCGAAATCATCAGCCCGATCTTCGATACCGAAGCCAATCGCGACGCGGCGAAGGAAACCGAACAGGTGTTCGCGCTGATGAAGCTGAAGCCCGGCATGAGCGTCGCCGATATCGGCGCGGGTTCGGGCTATTACGTGATGCGGTTGTCGACGCTGCTCGGTCCCGACGGAAAGGTCTACGCCAACGACATCACGCCGAATTATCTGAGCATGCTGAATGCGCGCGTGCTCAAAGCGAAGCTCGCGAATGTGGTGATCGCGCGCGGCGAGCCGCATGACCCGCGCCTGCCGCCGAATTCGATCGATGCCGCTTTGCTCATCCACATGTATCACGAGATCGCGCAGCCCTACGCGTTCCTGCACAATCTCAGCACCGCCATGAAGCCCGGCGGCCTTGTCGGCATTCTCGATCCCGACCGGCCGACGCAATTTCACGGCACGCCGCCCCGCCTGATGCGCTGCGAACTGGCCGCACTCGGCTATCGCGAGGTGTCGTTCACGGCGTTGCCGCGCGGCCTCGGCAATTTCGGCGTGTTCGAGGCGCCATCGGCGCAGGCGCGGACCAAGCCTGCCGATGTGAAGGCGTGCCCGCTGTGATGCGCCTCACTTCACCGCGATCAATTCCACATCGAAGATCAGCGTCGCGTTCGGCGGAATGTCGGTGCCGGCGCCCTGCGCGCCATAGCCGAGCGCGGGCGGGATGATCAGCGTGCGCCTGCCGCCGGTCTTCATGGTGATGACGCCCTCGTCCCAGCCCTTTATCACCTGCCCCTGTCCGACCTTGAATTCGAACGGCGTACCCTTGTCGACCGAGGAATCGAATTTCTTGCCGCGCGCGCCGTCGACATAGAGCCAGCCGGTATAATGCACCACCGCGGTCTGCCCGCGCCGCGGCGCGCGGCCCTTGCCGGGAACGGTATCGGCATATTGCAGGCCGGACGGCGTGGTGGTGGTCATTTGCGGCACCGGCGGCGCGGCGGGCACGGCCGGATCTGGCGTGCCGGCGCAGCCGGCGAGCGCCAGCAGCGCGGCAACGAGAGCCAGAGGCAGGACGCGGGAACAGGAACGCATGACACAGGCCTTGTCGGTGGGCGACCCGCGACCGTAGCCCGGATTGAGCGTCAGCGAAATCCGGGATTCGCATGCATGGGCCCCGGATGTCGCTACCGCCCACCCGGGCGACACGATCACTTCGTCTTTGGACAGGCGCGATCGGCTACGCGGCTATCGCACACCGAGACGTTGCGCAGATAGCGCGACCATTGCTCGACCTGCGGCTTGTCCGGCTGGAACCGGAACGCCTTCTGCACGACGTAGAAAGAGTCCTTGCCGGCGATCGCCTTCAGCAGCGTGACCTCGGGTTTGCCGGTGTCATTGTTAAGCGGGCAATATTGCAGCCACACGATCACCGGATAGCCGCGCTCGTTGCCCTGCCCGATCGGGCTCGACTCCGCGCCCTTGCAGGTCTCGGCCCACAGCTTTTCGAGCCGCTGCTTGTAGGCCTCCGGCGTGACGTCGGTCATGCGAAAGAAGATCTGCACGGTGACCATGTCGGTCCAGTCTTTGACCGACTGCCCGCGTGGCACCATCTCCGTCATCTGCTGTTTTGCGTTCTTATCCTGGAAGCCAACGATATAGCCGTCCGGCATGGCGACGAGCAGGTTCTCGTTCTTCAGCTGCGCATGGGCTGGGACGGAGAAGAGGAGAATGGCGAGGAGGATGGGGATGACACGGGGCATGGGGCCGGATCGCGTGGTTGGGGATGGTTCGGTAGCCCGAATGACCGAAGCAAAATGCACGAAAATGCCGACTTTAGTTAAGGAGCCCAAGGTTCGTTGAGCTCCACTAGGGAGCCGCTCGATATCGGACAATTGGGAGCTGAAAAACTGGACAAGACCCTCCGTTATGAGAAGGGTGATAGGAAAGCGCGAAAAACGCATCCGATATAATGCGAGCCTTGAACCTAGCTCCCTCGAGGAACGCGGAGACTTCGTCTTGCCCCAAAACGAATTCGTCGGTCACAATTATCAAGATGTAGCGAGCGTAAGGCCCGCCTTTGATTTTCTCGGGCACATCTTTTCGGTCGATAAGTCGTTGCAACGTGGACAACAGGTCGTTGCGATCCCACAAGAAGTATTGCGGACTTCCCTCAATGGTCTTCTTAAGAGTTTTCTCGTGAACCAGCTCGGTGACTTCGATCCCGCATCTTTCGCCATCAATGATAGCGTCGCAGTCAGGCGGATCTTCTCTACCGCGCGAGCTAAGATCGTTTAGTTTGATCCCTGATGCCGACAGCACTTCCCGGGCGATACCCAATTCCATTATCGGCCGATCTCGCCAATACCAATATTCGTTAGCGCCACGGGTATTTGCGCGCATCACGTCATGTAAATCTCTGACGTCAAGATCAATGTCGTCTTCTGATTTCATACTTTTCACACCGGCAAATTGTCGTGCTTGCGCGCCGGCATCTCCACCTTCTTGGTCCGCAGCATCGCCAGCGCGCGGGCGATGCGCTTGCGCGTCGAGTGCGGCATGATCACGTCGTCGATATAGCCGCGCTCGGCGGCGACGAAGGGCGACAGGAAGCGCTCCTCGTATTCCTTCGTCCGCGCGGCGATGGCGTCCTTGTCGCCGATATCGGCGCGGAAGATGATCTCCACCGCGCCCTTCGCGCCCATCACCGCGATCTGCGCGGTCGGCCAGGCATAGTTGAGGTCGGCGCCGACATGCTTGGACGCCATCACGTCATAGGCGCCACCGAACGCCTTGCGCGTGATGACGGTGACGAGCGGTACCGTCGCCTGCGAATAGGCGAACAGCAGCTTCGCGCCATGCTTGATCAGCCCGCCATATTCCTGCGCGGTCCCCGGCAGGAAGCCCGGCACGTCGACGAAGGTGACGATCGGGATTTCGAACGCATCGCAGAAGCGCACGAAGCGCGCGGCCTTGCGTGATGCGTCGCTGTCGAGCACGCCGGCCAGCACCATCGGCTGGTTGGCGACAAAGCCGACGCTGCGGCCGGCGATGCGGCCGAAGCCGGTGACGATGTTCTTGGCGAACGTGGGCGAGATTTCGAAGAAGTCGCCCTCGTCCACCACCTTCAGGATCAGCTCCTTGATGTCGTAGGGCTTGTTCGGATTGTCGGGGATCAGGGTGTCGAGGGAATTGTCGATGCGGTCGGGATCGTCGAGCGAAGGCCATTCCGGCACGCCGGCCGTGCAGTTCGACGGCAGGAAGTCGATCAGCCGGCGCATCTGCAGCAGGCACTCGACATCGTTCTCGAACGCGCCGTCGGCGACCGAGGATTTGGTCGCATGCACCGAGGCGCCGCCGAGCTCTTCCGCCGTCACGACCTCGTTGGTCACGGTCTTCACCACGTCCGGGCCGGTGACGAACATGTAGCTCGTGTCCTTCACCATGAAGATGAAGTCGGTCATCGCCGGCGAGTAGACGTCGCCGCCGGCGCACGGGCCCATGATGACGCTGATCTGCGGGATCACGCCCGAGGCGATCACGTTGCGTTTGAACACTTCGCCATAGCCGCCGAGCGCCGCCACCCCTTCCTGGATGCGGGCGCCGCCGGCATCGAACAGGCCGATGATTGGCGCGCGCGCCTTCAGCGCCATGTCCTGCACCTTGACGATCTTCTGCGCATGGGTCTCCGACAGCGAGCCGCCGAACACGGTGAAGTCCTTGGAGAACAGGAACACGGTGCGGCCGTTCACGGTGCCCCAGCCGGTGACCACGCCGTCGCCCGGGATTTTCTGCTTCTCCATGCCGAAGTCGCTGGAGCGGTGCTCCACGAACATGTCGAATTCCTCGAACGAGCCCTTGTCGAGGAGGAGTTCGATCCGCTCCCGCGCGGTGAGTTTTCCGCGCTTGTGCTGCGCCTCGATGCGGGTCTGCCCGCCGCCGAGCTTGGCGTCCTTGCGGCGGAGGTCGAGCTTCTCGATGATGTCCTTCATGGTGCCCCGTGCCTGGAAACCGGCCGGGACAAGGGATAGCACGGGCCGGGAACGGGCGTCACGTTCCGCTCTCGTGTCCCGGGCGCAGCGCAGCGTGCAACGGTGCGCTGCAGACCCGGGACCCAGCATGGCGAGAGCTGGCGAGAGTGGGTCCCGGCTCAGCAGCGCACGACTTCATCCTGCGCCGCGTCCGGGACACGAGAGTTCAGGCCGCGGCCTGCGCCGCCTGTTTGTTGAATGCCCGCAGCGCCATCGCGATGGCGATCAGGATCACCCCGGCCAGCAGCACCGAGAACGCATTGGCGCCGAGGATCGAGAACCATTGCGTATAGAAGTGAATGCCGCCGAACACCGCGGCGACATTGACCACCCAGCGCCGCCCGGCGCGCACGCCCCAGACCCCGACCGCGATCAGTGCGATCGCCCAGCCGATCGAGAACACCCAGTCCGGGATCACCGCGCCGCGGGCCGTGAAATTCGGGCCGCCCTGCGGGTCGTTGAGCGTGATGTAACGCCACAGCCGCAGCCGGTCGCCCCAGAGCGAGCCGATCCAGAAGCCGAAATTGACCAGCACGATCGCCATCCGCGCGGCGGTGAGCGCGATCCGCTCGTAGTCGGCGCGGACGCGAAGCGAGATCAGGTAGAGGGCGAGCGCCAAGCCTGAAAAGATCACGATGGTGAGGGTCGGCTCCTGGATCGACAGCGAATACATCGCATGGACGTAGCCGGTGCGCGCGCCGAGGCAGCCGGCGAGCGACACCACCGCCAGCGCCGCCATCAGGCTGGAGCGGGCGAGGATCGCGGTGCCGGTGAAGACGGCGGTGACGAACAAGGCCGCCCGCAGCGAGCCGTCGTCGTAAATGAGCAGGCCCCCCGCCCCTGTCAGCGCGCCGATGATGATCAGCGTCTGCGACAGCAGGCTCATCACCTCGCCGCGCATCCCGAGCAGCGCCAGGCCGATCACGAACACGCAGGCGCCGATGATCGCAGCCGACCCCGCAGTGAACTGGAATGCGGTGAGCAGGATCGCGACCGCACCGGCGCTCGCCGCGATCACGCCGAAGCCGGTCAGGATGTTGAGGCCGAGATGGCCGGTCTCCTGCGCAGCGAGTGCCTTCAGGCGCTCGGCGTCGGCCGGGGTGAGCTTGCCGTCTTCGACCAGCTTCGACAGATCGAGGGTAATTTTCATGGGGTTATCGGAGCGCCGCCCGCAATTCGCCGATGCGCTGGTCGTAGGCGCGCGCGACGCAAGGCGCATCGTTGCAGGCGTTGCGCATCCTGATCCAGGCGCGCTGGCCCTCGGCAATGCCCGGTCGCGTGCGTGCCGTCTGGTAGAGCGCGGCGAGATCGCGGTCGCGCTGCGCCAGCGCGGGGTCGTCGCAGATCGCCTGCTCGATGCGGCTGAGTTTGCCGCTGCAGGCAAAACTCGGGGTCACCGGCGCGCCGACGGTGCGCTGCGGCGGTGGAGCAACGGCCGCGACCTGCTGCGGCGGTCCGCCCGCCAACGCCTGCAATTGCGCGATCCGCTGGTCATAGGCCTGCGCGATGCATGGCGCCTGGTTGCCGCAGGCGTTGCGCCGTCTGATCCAGTCGCGCTGCTGGTCCCGTAGCGCGATCCGCTCGCCTGACGACAGGCCGTCGGCCAGCCGGTAATAGCTTTCGGACAGCTTGCGGTCGCGCGCCGACAATCGGGCATCGGCGCAGATTGCCTGCTCCACCGGCTTGGTGTCGGCGGTGCAATCGAAGCTCGGCGTGACGGCGGCCAGCGCCTGCTGCCGCACATCCAGCGTGGCCGGCGCTGATTGTTGCGGCAGCCCCGGCGTTCCGGGTTCGGGACGTGCGACCAGCTGCGGCACTTGCGGCTGTGCCGGAGGCTGGATCTGCGGCTGCGCCGGGGCGCTGGCGACAACACCGCCGCCGCGCGGCGGCACGAAGTAGAATAGCGGTCCGGACAATTCGTCATAATAGGCCGGCCGCTGCTCGTGGTTCACGGTCGAGGCCAGTTCCTCGACATCCTCGCGCACTTCGCGGGCGAGATCGGTGATCGGTTTGCCCTCGACCGCAATCTTGCGAAGGAGTGTCCGGGTATAGACCGAGGTCGGCTCGCGATCGTTGTCGTCCAGCCGGTCGGCCGCGGTCTGGCCGAACCCCGCCGAGAACAGAATGAAGAAGCCGCCCTGCCCCTTGGCCGGCCGCCGCGACGGCTCGACCAGCCCACCGCGTCGCCCGACCGAACGGGTGCCGCTCTGCGCATACGGGTTGTCGCGGCAGGCGTCGACAATGGCGATCTGCACATTGGATCCGGTGGCGCGGACGCGCTCGATCAGCGGCATCAGCGCGAAGGATTCGAGCTTCAGCCCTTCCTTGTCGACCCGGTCGGGCCGCGGCGCGTCCACCGGCAGCAGATAGTTTTCACCATCCAGCGCAACGCCGTGCCCGGAATAATGGATCAGCGCCACGTCGCCCGGAGCGAGCTTGGCTGTGAATTCCGAAATCCCGGCATTGAAAGCGGACCGGTCCGGATTGATCAGCAGGTCGACCGCGAACCCGGTTTTCTCCAGCACAGCCTTCATCGCACGGGCGTCGCCGACCGCCTTCTGCAGCTTCGAGACATTGCGGTAGTCGTCGGCGCCGATCACCAGCGCCCGGCGGGTCTGCGCCGCGGCCTGCGAGGCATGCAGCCCCGTCAAGGCAGCCGCCAGCCCCAGCACGATGATCAGGCGGAGACCCGATGTCAGCATGAATTCACTCCACACCCGAGCGACTTAGCACAAATTGCCCCGACCACGGAAAACCTGCCGCAAACGCTTTTCGGTCAATTTCCAGAGAGGAGACCCGCATTATGTAACCGGGTGTCAACTTCCGTCGTTATCTATGGCCGCGACCGTCACGTCAGGCCGTCACCCCTCCCCGGAGACCTTCCATGAGCGCCGAAAAGACCAGAGCCCGCCTCGCCACCCCGACCGATCTCGGCGGCAACGCCACCAAGGATATCAGCGGCGCCCTCAACGCCCTGCTCGCCGACACCTTCGCGCTTTACCTGAAGACGAAGAACTTCCACTGGCATGTGAGCGGGCCGAACTTCCGCGACTATCACCTGATGTTCGACGAGCACGGCGACCAGCTCTTTGCGATGACCGATGAAATCGCCGAGCGGGTGCGCAAGATCGGCGGCACCACGCTGCGCTCGATCGGCGATATCGCCAAGCATCAGCGGATCGCCGACAACGACGCGCCGTTCGTCGACGCGCAGGACATGCTGGCCGAACTGCGCGAGGACAACCAGACCGCCATCAAGGCGATGCGGCAGGTGCATGAAATCTGCGATGAGCATGGCGACGTCGCGACCGCGAGCCTTCTCGAGAATTACATCGACCAGGCCGAGAAGCGGGTGTGGTTCCTGTACGAAGCCGGCCGCGCCGCAACTGCTACCGGGCAGTAAGGCGTCTTCCGAGCACGTTGCGTCGATCTCCGTTCATCCCGCCTGCGCGGGCATGAACGGAGATAGTCTCTGCCGATGGCGAACTAGATCAGCCTCAGCACCGTCGCCGCGGCATTCATCTCCGCCTCGCGATATGCGCGCCGCTCCATCGCCAGCGTATCGCGTCCCCATTGCTCCATCTGCCAGTCCTCGTCGACATGAGCAGCCTTCCAGGCGTCGTCCGCGCTGATTGCGCCGTTAGCGAGCGCCAGCGCAAGCAAGGCCGAACCGGTCAGCGTCATGATCGAATGCACGGCGCCGAGCCGCCAGACATTCGAAGGGATCGCCTTGGCAGCGGCTGCGATCGCCTGCTCCGGCTGTGCCGCGAACACCACCCCTTCCACCATGATGAAGCGCGCACCGAGCGCATCCGCAGCCCAGCGCACGACCGGGTCCCAGGCGCCCGCCTGCCGCTCGGTCAGACCTTCAGGACCGTCGGCGCGATAAAACAGGAGATCCGACCCGAGATACTTGACGATGTCGTCCCGCACCTCCTGCGCGTTGTCGGTCACGCCGTCGATAATCGAATTGGCCAGCCTGGTCAGCGGCATGTTTGCCGGATCGATCACGTCGGTCTGGGCGCTCCATTCATCGGCAATGGCGGCGGTCAGCTCCCGCGACGGCGTGGCCAGCGCACGCCGCGCCGGCGTGCGCACCGGTTTGCCGTCGAGGACGACGGCGAAGTCGGCGCCGTCCTCCACCACTCCCGCGCTTTCATAGAACCGCTTCCGCAAGGTCGGGCGGACGCTCCGCCGCGCCAGCTCCACCGGGTCCAGTGGTTCGCCCTTGAATATGTCCTCGAAAATGTCGCGCATCCCAAACTATCCACCACAGGGCTCAGGCGGGCGCCTTTGCCTGCATCAACGCTTCGATCCGGCGCCCCAGTTCCACAAAATCCGAAACCACCTCGTGTGCGCCGCTTTCGGCCAGCAACTCGTGCGGATGGTAGCCCCATTTGACGCCGATCGCATGCACACCGGCGGCGCGCGCCATCTCCATGTCGTAGGTGGTGTCCCCGATCATGACGGTGTCGCGCGGCTGCGCGCCCGCCTCTCGCATCGCCTCCAGGATCATGCCGGGATGCGGCTTGGAAGGCGCATCGTCCGCGGTCTTGATCGTCGCAAAATGCGGCAACAGATCGTGATGGGTCAGGATCGCCCGCACCCCGCGCTGCGACTTGCCGGTGGCGATACCGAGCAGGCAATCGTCGCGGGCGCCAAGCGTCAGCACCGCGTCGCGCGCGCCGGGATAAAGCGGCTCCTGGTGCTCCGGGGAATGCCGCAATTCGAAGAACGCCTCCTTGTAGCGCTCGATCATGCCGTCGACCGGGAAGTGCGCTGCACCCTCGCCGAGATTGTCGAAGGCCTCGCGCAGCGAGAGGCCGACGATCGACAGCACGCGCTCGCGCGGCGGGCAGACGATGTCATGCGCGTCATAGGCGCGCTGCATGGCGGCGCAGATCATGTGCTGGCTGTCGACCAGAGTGCCGTCGCAATCGAAGATGATGAGTTTCAGCGTTCAACTCCGCGTGACTTGAATCGGGAATGCGCTCTCGCACGCGCTGCGTCGCCAAGATAACGAACCGGAACCATTCCACTTTGGTATGAGGAAGGTTTGTGCATTGCACAAGTCCCATCGGGCAAGCTCCGCATGAGGGTTCATTGCCGCCCACGATGCGGCCCAAAACCGGCCGCTGCGCCGCTGGTTTTCGGCTCTTGAAAGCTGGTGCGCGCTGCGCATTGCCCAACGCCGCACGTCAACCATTCAGCGAGATTCGCCGGCTGCGGCGGTCCGTCTGTGGCTTTTCAGAATTGGACTGACTAAAATCAGCCTCGGAGTCGGTGAACAACAACCGGCCCAACGAGGAGAGAAATGCCAGCCTGCCAAATTCGGCTCGCCGGTCCCACACCGAAAGCGGGAGCCCTGCGGCTCCGGGACATGGGCGAGAAGCGTCGATGAAACCAACCGACATCGGCGATCCCAATTACTTCCACAAGGTCGTGGACTGCCAATGGGCGTGCCCGGCGCATACCCCCGTTCCCGAATATATCCGGCTGATCGCGCAGGGGCGTTACTCCGACGCCTACATGATCAACTGGAAGTCGAATGTGTTTCCGGGAATTCTCGGGCGCACCTGTGACCGGCCCTGCGAGCCCGCCTGCCGGCGCGGCCGCGTCGAGGAGCAACCGGTCGCGATCTGCCGGCTGAAGCGCGTTGCCGCCGACTACAAGGACGATGTGTCGGCGCGCATGCCGAAGAAGACGCGCGTGAAGAACGGCAAGCGGGTCGCGCTGGTCGGCGGCGGGCCTGCCTCTCTCACGGTGGCGCGTGACCTCGCCCCGCTCGGTTATGACTGCGTGGTGTTCGACGGCGATCCGAAAGCCGGCGGCATGATGCGCACGCAGATCCCGAAATTCCGCTTGCCGGATTCGGTGATCGACGAAGAGACCGGTTACATCCTCGATCTCGGCGTCGAATTCCGCGGCGGCCAGCGCGTTGATTCAATGAAGGCGCTGCTGAACGACAATTTCGATGCGATCTTCGTCGGCTCCGGCGCGCCGCGCGGCCGCGACCTCGACATTCCCGGACGCGCTGAAGCGGCGAAGAATATCCATATCGGGATCGACTGGCTGTCATCGATCGCCTTCGGGCACATCGACAAGATCGGCAAGCGCGTGATTGTGCTCGGCGGTGGCAATACCGCGATGGATTGCTGCCGCTCGGCGCGCCGCCTCGGCGGCGAAAGCGTACAGGTCGTGGTGCGGTCGGGCTTCGACGAGATGAAGGCGTCGCCCTGGGAAAAGGAAGACGCCCAGCACGAGGACATTCCGATCCACAATTTCCTGGTGCCGAAATTCTTCACCCACGAAAACGGCACGCTGACCGGCATCACCTTCAAGAAGGTGAAGGCGGAGTACGACGCCAAGGGCCGCCGCAACCTCGTTCCGGCCGGCGAGCCGGACCAGCATTTTCCCTGCGACGACGTTTTGGTCGCGGTCGGCCAGGAGAATGCCTATCCCTGGATCGAGCGCGACATCGGCATCGAATTCAACAAATGGGACATGCCGGTGGTCGACGAAAAGACCTTCGTCTCGACCAATCCGATGGTTTTCTTCGGCGGCGATGCCGCCTTCGGCCCGAAGAACATCATCTGGGCGGTGTCACACGGCCACGATGCCGCGCTATCGATCCATCGAATGCTGTCGGGCGAGGACATCGCCGAGCGGCCCCTGCCCCATGTCGAGATCGTCAGCCAGAAGATGGGCATCCACGAATGGTCGTATGACAACGACATCACGCTCGACCAGCGCTACCGGGTGCCGTTGCGCGAAAAGCAGCTTGCCCTGCGCGACATCAAGGCCGAGGTCGAACTCGGATACGACGTCAGGCTCGCACTCGGCGAGGCGCATCGCTGCCTGAATTGCGATGTGCAGACCGTGTTCTCCGCATCGCTCTGCATCGAATGCGATGCCTGCGTCGATATCTGTCCGATGGACTGCATCACCTTCACGCCGAACGGAGAGGAAGCCGATCTGCGTCAGCGGCTGGAGGCACCGTCCATCAACCTGACCCAGGATCTCTACGTCCAGGACGGGCTGAAGACCGGCCGGGTGATGGTGAAGGACGAAGACGTCTGCCTGCATTGCGGGCTGTGCGCCGAACGCTGTCCGACCGGCGCCTGGGACATGCAAAAATACCTGATCGAAATGGCTCATGCGGGTGATCGAGGATGCCAGGCGCAGCGCTCAGCAGCGTAAATGATTTCGTTATCCGCTTTGCCAATGTGAACGGCTCCGGATCGGCAAGCGCGAACGAGATGTTCGCGCGCGCGGTCATGCGGATGGGGGTGCCGGTGTCCCCGCGCAACATCTTCCCCTCCAACATTCAGGGATTGCCGACCTGGTACGAGGTCCGCGTCACCGAGGACGGCCATCTCGGCGCCCGCGGCGGCGTTGACTTCATGGTGGCGATGAATCCGCAGACCTTCGACAAGGACGTGGCGATGATCGAGCCGGGAGGATATCTCCTCTATGACTCGACCAAGCCGCTGCCGGCGTCGAAATTCCGCGAGGACATCAACGTCATCGGCGTGCCGCTGACCGCGATCTGCAACAAGGAATATTCCGATCCGCGCCAGCGCCAGCTGTTCAAGAACATCATCTATCTCGGCGTTCTCACTGCCCTGCTCGACATCGACGTCGCGATCGTCGAGACGCTGATCGGCGAACAATACAAAGGCAAGGACAAGCTGATCGGCCCCAACGTGCACGCGCTGCATCTCGGCCGCGACTGGGCGCTCGCCAACCTGACATGTCCGATCGGCCTGCGGGTGCGAAAGTCCGACAAGGTCGGCGACCGCATCTTTATGGAAGGCAATGCGGCGGCAGCGCTCGGCGCGGTCTATGGCGGCGCCACGGTCTGCGCCTGGTATCCGATCACGCCGTCCTCGTCGCTCGCCGAAGCCTTTAGCCGTTATTGCGCGAAGTTTCGCGTCGACAAGGAGACCGGCGAAGCCAAATACGCCATCATCCAGGCCGAGGACGAACTGGCCTCCATCGGCATGGTGATCGGCGCATCATGGAACGGCGCCCGCGCCTTCACCTCGACATCCGGGCCCGGCATCTCGCTGATGCAGGAATTCATCGGCCTCGCTTATTTCGCGGAAATCCCGTCGGTGATCTTCAACGTGCAGCGCGCCGGCCCGTCGACCGGCATGCCGACCCGCACCCAGCAATGCGACCTGATCTCCTGCGCCTATGCCTCGCATGGCGACACCAAGCACGTGATGCTGTTCCCGGAAGATCCGAACGAGGCCTTCCAGTTCGGCGCGGCCGCCTTCGATCTCGCCGACCGGCTGCAGACCCCGATCTTCGTCATGCTCGATCTCGATATCGGCATGAACCACAGGCTTTGCGCGCCGCTGCAATGGGACGACAGCCGCGTGCTCGACCGCGGCAAGGTGATGACCCATGCCGAGCTCGAAGCCGGCGCCGAGTTCGGCCGCTATCTCGACGTGCATGGCGACGGCATCCCGTTCCGCACCTATCCGGGCACGCATCCGACCAAGGGCTCGTTCTTCACCCGTGGCACCTCGCGCGATCGTTACGCGAAATACACCGAGGAAGGCGGGCCCTATGTCGACAACATGCAGCGTCTGCTGCGCAAGTTCGACACCGCCAAGGATCTGGTGCCACGCCCGCTGACCGCGAATGCGGCGAAGCCCACGAAGTACGGCGTGACCTACTTCGGATCGACCTCGCCTGCCATGGATGAAGCGATCGGCTTGCTGGAGGCCCGCGGGCATCAGCTCGACCGCATGCGCCTGCGCGGCTTCCCGTTCCATTCCAGCGTGAACTCGTTCGTCGCCGACCACGACTTCGTCTATGTGGTCGAACAGAACCGCGATGCGCAGCTGCGCTCGCTGATCGTCAATGAATGCGGCATCGATCCGGTGCGGCTCATTCCGATCCTGCATTTCGACGGCACGCCGATCACCGCGCGATTTATCGCCGGCGCGATCGGCGATCATCTCGGCCGCATGAACGTCAAGCCGATGCGGGTGGCGTCGTGAGGCAACTGCTCGCAATCTTGCTGAGCATATTCGCCGCGCTGGCCGCGACGGACGCCTCGGCTCAGTTCAAGACACCTGAGGCGACGGTCGAGGAGCTATACGCGCTTTACCGGGCCAGTGACTCCACGGGCTTCAACGACAAGCACGCGGCCCGTTTTCTGGATCCGGCGGTCGCGCGACAATTCAGATCCGCCAAACATATCGACGCCGACTTCTTCGTTCAGGGGCAGGACTTCGAGATCAAGGACCTGACGATCGAAAAGCCGAACGTAACCGGCGACAAGGCCACCATCGTCGTCACATTCAAGAACTTCAATAAGCCGAATCGCCTGACCTATACCTTGGTCAAGGCGCCGAACGGCTGGCGGATCGCAGACGTCAGCAACGGTAAATCCACCTTCCGCGCGACGCTAAGGGCCTCGCAATAGCCATGACCTATCTCGCCAAACCGAAATTCCACCATCCGGCGCTGCCGAAAAACGATCTCGGCTACACCCATCGCGACTACGAGGGCACGATCTCGACCCTGTGCGCGGGCTGCGGGCATGACTCGATCACCGCCGCGATCATCGAGTCCTGTTTCGAGCTCTCGATCGAGCCGCACAAGGTAGCGAAGATTTCCGGCATCGGCTGCTCGTCGAAGACGCCGACGTACTTTCTCGGCAATTCGCACGGCTTCAATTCGGTGCATGGCCGCATGCCGTCGGTGCTGACCGGCGCCAATCTCGCCAATCGCGACCTGATCTATCTCGGCGTATCCGGCGACGGCGATTCCGCCTCGATCGGGTTCGGCCAGTTCGCGCATGTGATGCGGCGCGGCGTCAACATGGTCTACATCGTCGAGAATAACGGCGTCTATGGACTGACCAAGGGCCAGTTCTCGGCGACCGCGGATCGCGGCTCGAAGAGCAAGCGCGGCGTCATCAACACCGACAATTCCATCGACCTCGCCGCCATGGCGCTGCAGCTCGGCGCTACCTTCGTCGCGCGCTCCTTCTCCGGCGACAAGAAGCAGCTGGTGCCCATCATCAAGGCCGCGATCGAGCACAAGGGCGCCGCCTTCCTGGACGTGATTTCTCCTTGCGTCGCCTTCAACAATCACGCGGGCTCGACCCGCAGCTTCGACTATGTGCGCGAGCACAACGAGGCGGTGAACCGGCTCGACGTCCTCTCCGGGCGCGCACCGATCACCGTGGATTATGCGGAGGGCACGGTGCAACTGGTCGAGCAGCATGACGGCTCGACCCTCGCCTTGCGCAAGCTTGGCGCGGACTACGACATCCATGACCGGACCGCGGCGATGAACTTCCTGCAAAAGCACGCGGCCAAGGGCCAGATCGTCACCGGCGTTCTTTATATCGCCGACGACCCGCAGGATCTGCACGCCTCGCTGAAGACGGTGGTGCAACCGCTGAACACGCTGTCCGAAAAAGACTTGTGCCCGGGTTCGGCGGCGCTCGACAAGATCAACGCCTCCCTGCGCTGACCGGCCTTCGCGCGCATATCGCCCATGCCATGCCCGTTGCTCCGCGGGAGGGGGCTTGCGCGGGCATGACGCACGCAGCATGGTCCGGCCTCCCTGCAGGAGACCTCCATGACACGGCGCAAGCTTGGCCGCTCCGATCTGTCGATCGCTCCCATCGTATTCGGCGGCAATGTGTTCGGCTGGGGCGCCGACGAAGCGAGGTCATTCACGCTGCTCGATGCGTTCGTCGACGCAGGCTTTAATGCCATCGACACCGCCGACGTCTATTCGCACTGGGTCGCCGGGAACACGGGCGGCGAATCCGAGACCATCATCGGCCGCTGGCTGAAAAGCCGCGGTCGGCGCGATGACGTGCTGATCTTCACCAAGGTCGGCGGCGACATGGGCTCGGGCGCATCGCTCAAGGGCGATTACGTTTTACGAGCGGCGGAAGATTCGCTGCGCCGACTGCAGACCGATTACATCGATCTCTACCAGACGCATTTCGACGATCTCACCACCGCGCCGGACGAGACGCTGCAGGCTTATGCGACGCTCGTGACGCAGGGCAAGGTGCGCGTGCTCGGCGCCTCCAATGTGAGCCCCGACCGGCTGCGCGCCTCGCTTGACGCCAGCCGCAAGCTCGGCCTGCCGCGCTACCAGACGCTGCAGCCGCTCTACAATCTCTACGACCGCACGGGCTTTGAGCGCGACTACGAGGCGCTGTGCGTCGAGGAGCGGATGGGCGTCATCCCCTATTACGCGCTGGCGCGCGGCTTCCTGTCGGGGAAATACCGGTCGACGGAGGATTTCTCGAAGAGCGCGGCGCGCGGCGAAGGCATGGCGAAATATCTCAATCCCCGGGGCCTGCGCATCGTTGATGCGCTGGACGCGGTCGCCGCCCGGCATGGAGCGACACCAGCGCAGATCGCGCTGGCCTGGATGCTGGCGCGCCCGAGCATCGCAGCGCCGATCGTAAGCGCAACCACATTGCCGCAGCTTGCCGATCTCCTGAAGGCACCTGAGATCAAGCTGGGTGGCGATGACGTAGTCGCGCTCGACACAGCGAGCGCGGAAGACTCAACCCTCACGTCCGCGTGACCACGGTTTCTCGGCGACTGCGCCGTGCTCTTGGCCGTTTAGCCGGCTAACGGTTGACGCAGTTCTGGGTGAAGCTTCCGATCTGACCGGCGCCGACGCCCTGCGCCGACCCGGACATGATGCAGTTCGTGGTGCGGTCCTGGAAGGTCTGTCCGGCCGGACGCCCCGGCGCGATAGCCGGGGTCCCGGCAACGCCGCCGATTCCCGGGACGACGGAGGGTGGCGAGGCCGGATTTGCCATGCTCGGCGCCGTCGGCATCGGTTGCACAGTGCCGAGCGGGGTCAGCGGTGACCGATAGGTCGGGATCGTGGACGCGGTGGACGAACCGCGGCGCGCGCCTCGCCTGGGCTGGGTGCGGGTCTGTGCGTCGGGGCGGGCTTGCGGAGGTGGCGTCTTCGTCGCGCGTTTGGCGGCACGCCGCTCCGACCCGTCATTGATGATCGAGAACGGGAAGCCCTCGCTGCTCTGCGCATGCGCGGACGGACCCGAAAAACCAGTTAGAATCAGCGCCAAGGCGGCAATGCTGCAGCGATTCGGCATATCGCTCATCCAATCTGTGAAGCGCGCCGGACCGGCCGGTGCCGCTCCTCGATATATAGGAACGCGCCAGGGCGGTTTCAGGTCCCGCCGGTCCCCGCCTCACTCCTCCGGCGCGTCCTCGATCGGGTCGTAGCGGGCGGCGTCCAGTCCCAGCAGGTTGAAGCTCTGCTCCATGTGTGGCGGCAATGGCGCGCTCACATCGATCGTCCCGCCACGCGGATGCGGCACCACGATCCGCCGCGCCAGGAGATGCAGCCGGTTCTGCATGCCGCCCGGCAATTGCCAGTTTTCGATATCGAAGTATTTCGGATCGCCGACGATCGGGTGCCCGATATGCGCAAGCTGCACGCGCAACTGATGGGTCCGTCCGGTGACCGGCTTCAGCGACAGCCAGGCGAGACGGGTCGCCGCGGTCTCTACCACCGCGTAATAGGTGATGGCGTGGCTCGCCCCCTCGTCGCCGTGCTGCGCGACCCGCATCACGGAATCGTCCTCGCGCTCCTCCTTGGCGAGGTAGGTCGAAATCCGGCCCTGCTTCGGTTTCGGCACGCCCGGCACCAGCGCCCAGTAGATCTTGCGCGCCGAGCGCGAGCGGAAGGTCTTGGCGAGCGCGGCTGCAGCGAAGCGCGACTTGGCGATCAGCAGGCAGCCCGCGGTATCCTTGTCGAGCCGGTGCACCAGCCGCGGCCGCTGGCCGTCCCTGGTCCTGATGACGCCCAGCATCCCGTCGAGATGCCGCGTTGTGCCGGAACCGCCCTGCACCGCAAGCCCGAAGGGCTTGTTCAGCACCATGACGTCGTCGTCGTCATACAGCGTGATCGATTGCAGGAAGGCCCGCGTCTCGTCGTCTTTGCTACCGCCCTCGCCGCGCGGCTTTTCCGGATCGAGGCGCAGCGGCGGAATGCGGACCGACTGCCCGGCTTCCAGCCGGTCCTTCGGCTCCACCCGCTTGCCGTTCACGCGCAACTGGCCTTTGCGGATGATGCGCTGGATGTGGCTGAACGACAGGCCGGCAAACCGCGCCTCCAGGAAACGGTCGACGCGCATGCCGTTCTCGTCAGGCGTGACGGTCACGGTCTGGACCGCGGCGCTGAGCGGCGCGGCCGGCTTCGGCTCCTCGATTGTCGGCGCTGCAACAGGTGCAGGTTTGCGAACGGCCTCGGCGGCCTTGGCGCGCGCGTCCTGCTTTGGCCGGAATGGCGTTCTGCGCTTTTCCGGACGCCCCTGGCGCTCGGGACGGCCCGGCCTGTCAGAACCGCGTGACTGCTCAGAACGACCCGAATCTGAACGACCTGGCTTGGAACGACCCGGCTTGCCGGCTCGGTCCGGCTTCTCGGACCGGCCCGGCTTTTCGAAACGGCCAGGATTGTCCGGACGGCCAGCCTTCGTAAAGCGGTCCGTCTTCTCGAAACGGCCTGCAGCCGCGGGACCGCCGGACCTGTCCGGACGGCCCTGCTTCCCCGCGCGGTCCGGCTTGTCGGGACGGCCAAACTTGTCGGAACGGCCTGGCTTTTCCGGGCGGCCGCGAACGGGCCGGCGCGGCTGCCGCGATGACGGACTTTTGGGACGTGGGCTCATGGCCGCGCCATAGCACAATCCACCTCATCAACGCGAACGAAGCGGCGCCACCCTCAACGAGACATGACCGGCACCGGCTCCTCGACCACCCGCGGCGCCGCGCCCGCCAGTTCCACTACCGCCTTGAGCATGCCGTTGCCCGGCATCACGCCGGCCTCGAACTGGCCGACAAAGGATTGCTCGAACGGATTGGAGGGGTCCGACGCCGCCGGATCGGGCTTGAGCCGGATCGCCACTTCGCGGCCATCCGGCATGCGGCGCGTGAGCCTGATCATTGCGGGATCGACCCGCCTGCGGTCGCCGAGCCGCAGATGCACATGCACCTTGCAGACGTCACCGGTGCGATAAATTGGCTCATCCGGCTCGAGCCTGACGCCGACCAGTTCGGTCATGCTGCCATCAACTGAAAGCATCTTGCCGCGCTCCCGTACCGGCACCGTACCGATCGCGCGCGGCACACCTTCGGTCAGCGCCACACGCAGGAAATTCTGGATCTGCGGATCGTGCAGAATGCGCTGATGATCGGCGAAGCTGGTCGGATGCAGCGGCACCCGCTCGATGACCGCGCTGTCGCGAGTCACGGTGCCGTCGCCAGCCCAGCTAAACTGCAGTTGCAGGGTCGACGTACCGCCGCCATTCCTGAACCCGGCGCGCTGCGGCGTGCGCTGGTCGACACCAATCAAGAGCACATCCTCGATGCCCCTGGGCATCGGGGTCGCGACCATCGCCTCCAGCTTCCTGATCCGCACGAAGGTCTTGTCCAGATCGGGCATGGTGGCGGTATCGACCCCGTCCCATTGCAGTCCGGTCCAGGTCTCCGCCCTGGCCGGATCGAACGACGTGCTGCCGCCATTGTCGCAACAATCCCGGTAGCGCGGCATCATCTCGAAGATCGACGGAAACGACAGCATGGTGCGGCGGAAGCCATCGAGTCCGCCCATGACGTGGTTGAGCGGCCCCCACCCCTTTTCCACGGTCTGGAACACTTTCACCGAACCCTGGAACGGTGCGCCCGCACTGAACAGGCGCGACACGCGATCGCCGCCCTCGCCCTCGATCACATAGGCGCGCGCCACCAGCGCCCCCATCGAATGCGCGAGGATGTCGACCTTGCCGTCCGGCACCTTGTCGCGGACGAATGCTTCGAGCGCCTTCGCATTGTCGAAGACCGAGCGCCGCCAGTCATACGAAAACAGAAACAGGTTGCGGTTCTCGCGGTAACCGGTCTTTTCCAGATGGCGGATGATCGGCGTGTAGACGTCCTGTGAGTACAGCCCGAGATAGACGATCTCGCGCACGATGCCGCAGGGCTTGATCGGATCCTTCGCGCCCGGCTCATGCGACAGACGGATGGTGGGAAATTGCCGGAGCGCTCCCAGCGTGCCCCAGACCAGTTCGGTCTGTTTCGGATCCTTCGCGTCGGGGCGGCATAGCCGCGAGCCAAGCAATCCCGGCACCAGAATAAGCGGGCGCTGGATGACCTGCTTTGGCTGCGAAGGAGCCGTCTGCGCCGCCGCCTCCGGCGACAAGCATGCGGCCATGCCCATCGCGACGGCCAGCGCCAACGCGCGGCAGCGATGCCGACCATTTGCGACGGGCAAATTCAGGCCCAACTCGTCGCCTCCAGGTTCCGGGCTTCTGCAAGTGGCCCGTTCTCCCGAATTTAGCAGAGTCCGGCGCGCCTCCGCTCAGATTGTCGTGATCGGAATGCGGCATCGAGGGCCTTCCAAACCCGGGCGAGAAATGATTGTGTCCGCGCCCGCTGGACGCGGCGAGAGGATCCGATGGCTCTGGTCTTTTTCGTATTGGGTCTCGGCCTGCTCGTATTGGGGGCCGAGTTGCTGGTGCGTGGCGCCTCAAAGCTAGCCCTGACATTCGGGATCTCGCCGCTGGTCGTTGGCCTGACCGTGGTGGCCTTTGGCACCAGCGCCCCCGAAGTTGCGGTGTCGGTTCAGTCTGCAGTCTCGGGCCAAACAGAGATTGCCGTCGGCAATGTCGTCGGCAGCAATATCTTCAACGTGCTGTTCATTCTCGGCCTGTCCGCGCTGATCACGCCGTTGCTGGTCGATCGCCAGTTGATCCGTCAGGAAGTCCCGGTGATGACGGCAATCTCTCTGCTGATGGCCGCTCTGGCCTGGGACGGAGAATTGTCGCGCATCGACGGAGTGTTCTTCATTGTGCTGCTGGCCGCCTATACGGTGTTCGTGATCGTTCAGAGCCGCCGCCTGCAATCCGAGCCCGAGCAGCAAACCGCGGTTAGCAGCGCGCCGGGCTGGGACTCGAAGCTGCCGGTGCAGTTGATCCTGATTGCCGTCGGCCTCGGGATGCTGGTCCTCGGCGCGAGATGGCTGGTCTCGGCGGCGATCACGTTCGCCACCTATCTTGGCGTCAGCGAGATGGTCATCGGACTCACCGTCGTGGCCGCCGGTACCTCGCTGCCAGAGGTTGCGACATCGGTGATGGCCGCGCTCCGTGGTGAGCGCGACATCGCGGTCGGCAATGTGGTCGGCAGCAACATCTTCAATATTCTCGGCGTGCTCGGCCTTTCGGCGGCGGTTGCCCCCGGCGGCCTCGTCGTGCCGGCGGCGATGATCGCGTTTGATATCCCGGTGATGCTGGCCGTCGCCTTCGCCTGCCTGCCGATCTTCTTTACCGGCAATCTGATTGCGCGCTGGGAAGGTGGCCTCTTCTTCGCGCTTTACGTCGCCTATACAACCTATCTGATCCTGGCGGCGAAACAGCACGACGCGCTATCGACCTATGGCTTCGTCCTGGGCACATTCGTACTGCCGCTCTGCGCGCTGACGGTCTCAATCATTGCCTGGCGGGAATGGCGGAGCAGACACCCATCGGCTTGACACGTAGCGATCCTGCCTGCGAAGTCGCGCCATGACACCTGACATTGCCGACAAGCTTGCAGCCATTGGTCGCGTCATCGACCCTCAGAAGACCGCCGCCATCTACGCGCCGATGCACAACACCGAGCCCTATTCGGGCGTCGCGGTGACGCGAGACATCAGCTACGGCCCCGCCGAGCGCCATCTGCTCGACGTGTTCGTGGCAGACGCTGCGAGCACACCCCGTCCGGTTCTGATGTTCGTCCATGGCGGCGGTTTCACCGGCGGCAACAAGGCCACGCCAGGATCGCCCTTCTATGACAACGTCCCGCTCTGGGCGGCCCGCAACGGACTAATCGGCGTCAACATGACCTATCGGCTGGCGCCGCAGCATCCGTGGCCGGCCGGGCCGGAGGATGTCGGCGCCGCGCTGCGCTGGGTGCGAGAGAATATCTCGGACCATGGCGGCGATCCGTCAACGATCGTGCTGTTCGGACATTCGGCCGGCGCCACCCATGCCGGCACTTACGCCGCCATGCCACAATTCCATGGACCGGACGGCCTCGGCATTGCCGGGCTCATCCTCACCTCCGGCATCTACGACCTGGCAGATTTTCCCGTTAATGACGGCTACCGCTCCTATATCGGCAGCGACGCGTCGCTCTATCCCGCGCGCTCGCCGATCGGGGGACTGAGCAAGCTCGCCGTGCCGTCGATGGTGGTCTATGCCGAGCTCGACCCGCCGCCATTCATCCCGCAATTCGAGCGGCTGGTGGCGGCGATGGCGGATGCGCCAGGTGGCAAACCAAAGACGCTGATGCTGCGACAGCACAGCCATCTCTCGCTCGGCTATGCCATCGGCACCGACGATACGTCGCTCACCGCGCCGATCCTGGATTTCGTGGCGGGGCTGAAATAGGTCAGCCGCCGCGTCGCATTCACGCGGTTCAGGAATCGGCCGAGAACATTCACCGGGATCCGGCCATCACCGGCAGCGCTGCATTTCGCCGACGGCGGTCTGATCCCATGTGACGCTGAGTTTGCTGCCCTTCAGCTGCAGGCCGATCGGCATGACGCGCGAGCCCCCCTGTCCGAAGCAGTTCGCTTCCAGATACAGGCCGTTGGCAATGCGGTATGATTTCTTGACGGTGCAGGATGCCTGATACCACGCGACCGAGCGATCGGAGACAACCAGTGCCGTGGTTTGCGCGGTCTGTCCGAAGCCGTTGCAGCCGGCGGGATCGAGCGACCATCGGCCCATGAACACCGGATCGGTCGCGAGCGCGACGTTGACGCAAAGCCAGAGCGTCAAAGCGCAGATTGCCAAACCGCCGATGATCTTCACGCCGCCTACTCCCCGCCCTTATCCTTTCTGATCTTCGCCCAGTAATCCAGACGTTTCCTGATCTCGCGTTCGAAGCCGCGTTCCGGCGGATCGTAGAAGGTTTGGCGCGGTAGCGCGTCGGGGAAATAGTTCTGGCCGGAAAACCCCTCGGCGGTGTCGTGGTCATACGCATAGCCGCGGCCGAAGCCCTCGTCCTTCATCAGACGTGTCGGCGCATTGAGGATATGCTTCGGCGGCACCAGCGACCCGTGCTGCTTCGCCGCGCTCATCGCCGCGCCATAGGCGCGATAGGCCGCATTCGATTTCGGTGCGGTGGCGACGTAGATCACCGCCTGCGCGATCGCCAGTTCGCCTTCCGGCGACCCCAGAAAATCGTAGGCGTCCTTCGCCGCATTGCAGATCGTCAGCGCCTGCGGGTCGGCCAGGCCGATATCCTCCACCGCCATCCGCACCACGCGCCGCGCGATGTAAAGCGGGTTCTCGCCGGCGTCGAACATGCGCGCGAGATAGTAGAGCGCGGCGTCCGGATCGGAGCCGCGCACCGATTTATGCAGTGCCGAAATCAGGTTGTAATGGCCGTCCTGCCCCTTGTCGTAGATCGGCGCGCGCCGCTGCACGATCTCCTGTAACGCGGCCTCGCCGAAAATCTCGTCCGGACGCGCCGCGCGCCAGATTTCTTCCGTCAGGGTCAGCGAAGCGCGCCCGTCGCCGTCGGCCATGCGGATGAGCGAGGCGCGGGCGTTGTCATCGAGCGGCAACGGTTTGCCCTCGATGTCCTCGGCGCGCGCCAGCAGCTTCCCGATCGCATCCTCATCGAGCGAACGAAACACCAGCACGCGGGCACGCGACAGCACCGGCGCATTCAGTTCGAAGGACGGATTCTCGGTGGTGGCACCGACCAGCACGATGGTGCCGTCCTCCATCACCGGCAGGAAGGAATCCTGCTGCGCACGGTTGAAGCGGTGAATCTCGTCGACGAACAGCAGCGTGCCCTGCCCGGTCTCGCGCCGCGCGCGGGCTTGCTCGAAGGCTTTCTTGAGGTCGGCAACGCCGGTGAAGATCGCGGAAATCTGCTCGAAATGAAGCTCGGTCTCCTGCGCCAGAAGCCGTGCGACCGTGGTTTTGCCGGTGCCGGGCGGACCCCAGAAAATCAGCGAGCCCAGCGAACGCGTTGCCAGCATGCGCGTGAGCACGCCGTCCGGCCCGAGCAGATGATCCTGGCCGACAACATCGGCAAGCCTCTGCGGACGCAGCTTGTCGGCGAGCGGCCGCGGCGTTCCCTTGTCGAGCCCCGCCGCGGTGAACAGGTTCGGCCCGCCCTGCTTCGCGCGCGGGCTCATGCTGCGATCACCCGGGGAACTGCGCGGTGATCTGGCGTCCGCCGCGCAGAATGGTGACCAGCCACAGCCGTGACGGATCGCGGGTCACGCGCTCCAGCTCCTTGCTGGTGGCGACGCGCTTTTCGTTGATCGAAATCACCACATCGCCCTTCTGGAATCCGAGCCGCTGCGCGATCGAACCGTTCCCAAGCTCGAGCACGACCACGCCCTCGGCCGACGGATCGAGTCGCAGTTCCTCGGCGAGCGCGGGCGACAGATTGCCGACCTTGGCACCGGACAGCGGCGAGCGTGACTTGATCACGACTTCCTCGCGCGGACTGTCCGGCGCGCTTTGCAATGCGACCGTCACCACGGTCTCGCGGCCGCTGCGAAGCAGACCGACCTTGGCCTGTCCGCCCAGAGGCTTCGTGCCGAAGCGATAGTCGAAACCGTTCTGATCCTCCACGACCTGATCTTCGATCGATACGATCACGTCGCCGGTCTTGATGCCGGCCTTGGCCGCCGGCGAATTGGCGCTGACGCCGGCGACCAGCGCGCCCGAGGCGCGCTTCAAGCCCAGGCCTTCGGCAATTTCCGGCGTGATGTTCTGCAGTTTCGCGCCAAGCCATGGACGCTTCACCGCGGTACCGCCGCCGCGCGCGGAGGCGACCACCACCTGAACCATGTTCACGGGGATCGCAAAGCCGATGCCCTGCGAACCGCCCGAGCGCGAGAAGATCGCGGTGTTGATGCCGACCAGTTTGCCCGACATGTCGACCAGCGCGCCGCCGGAATTGCCCGGATTGATCGCGGCATCGGTCTGGATGAAGAACTGATAATCGGTGATGCCGACCTGCGTGCGCGCCAGCGCCGACACGATGCCATGCGTCACCGTCTGCCCGACCCCGAACGGATTGCCGATCGCCAGCACCAGATCGCCGACCTGCAGATCGTCTGAATTCCCGAACTCGATGGCGGGGAAGCGTTCCTTCGGTTCCTTGATCCTCAGGATCGCGAGATCGGTGCGCGCATCCTTCAACACGATCTCGGCCTCGAACTCGCGCTTGTCGGCCAGCGACACCTTCACCTCGGTGGCGCCCTCGACCACATGGTTGTTGGTGATGATGAGCCCGCTCCGGTCGACGATCACGCCGGAACCCAGCGAGCGTTGCATCTGTTCGCGCGGGATATTGCCGGGCGCACCGAAGAAGCGGCGGAACAGCGGGTCCTCGAACATCGGGTTGCGCACCTCGACGGTCCGCGCGGCATACACATTGACCACAGCCGGAGCTGCCCGCTTGACGACCGAGGCAAACGACAGCTTCATTTCCGCCAGCGAGCCTGGAAGTGCCCGTTCCTGAGCCTGCGCGAAGGGCACGAAGGCGAGAATCGTCAGCCCCAAGGTGACGAGCATCGTTTGGAGCGTGCGGCGTTCGGTCATGCGAAATTCCCCAGAATCCGACGTCAGATATAGGCCGAACGGGGCGCCAAATGAAGGGCGGTCCCGTACACATGCCATTCATCCGCCACGACCAATAATCCAATAAGACCAGAAGCTTGCGCCAGGTCTCCGGCCACCCGGCGGGGGGCGGAAATGGAGCTGGGGAGATCTTTGTGACCGATCAGGTGAATAAGGCTGCGACCTCGGTTGCGGTCATCGTCTATGTGGCGGCCTTCGTGGTCGGCACCATCGTGATGAGCTTCGAGATGCTGGGCTCGCGCTACCTGAACCCATATTTCGGCAGCGGCATCTACACCTGGGCGGCACTGATCTCGACCGTGCTGGCGGCGTTGTGCGTCGGCTATTTCCTCGGCGGCTGGCTCGCCGACCGCGCCCCTTCCCTCACCGTGCTCGGCCTGACCGTCATCATCGGCTCGGTCTATATCCTGCTGGTTCCGGTTTTCGCCGAACGGATGCTGGAAATGCTGCTAGCGGGGATCGACGATGTGCGCGCCGGCAGCCTCGTTGCTTCGATCGCGATCCTGTTCTTTCCGGTGACGTTTCTCGGTATGTTTTCGCCGTTCGGCATCCGTCTCCTGCTGCGCAACCCCGCGCATTCCGGACGCGTCTCCGGCACCGTCTACGGCGTCAACACCTTCGGCAGCATCGTCGGCACGCTCGGCACAACCTTCTATCTGATCCCGCTGATGGGCTCGCGCGCGATCACGATCACCGCCGGCATTGCCGGTATTCTGTCGGGACTGGCGCTGATGGCCGCGCAGCGGCTGCTGCGTGCGGTTCCAATTGCGTTGCTCGCGGGCGCGCTGGCCTCCGGTTCGGTTGCGCTCATGCCCCACGCCGCGTCGGGCGAGGAGCTCGTCGACATGAAGGTGCGCGAGCAATTGCTCACCCGCAAGGACGGGCAGCTCGATCATGTCGAAACCACCTACAACGACATTTTCGTTTTCAAGGAGAACGCCGAGCTTCACATGGCGTTTCAGCTCAAGGGCTGGGACTTTACCCAATCCTCGATCAACCTGAAGGATGCCGACGACCTCCCGCTCGCTTACACCCGTCAGATGACCATGGCGGTGACCTACCCGGCCGAACTGAAGCGCATCCTGATGATCGGTCTCGGCGGCGGCTCGATCTCAACCTATCTCGGCCGGCACCTACCCGACGTCGTGATCGACACGGTGGAGATCGACCCCGGCGTGATCAACGCGGCCAAGAAATATTTCGGCATCCGCGAAAGCGAGCGCGTGCGCTACATCGATGGCGACGGCCGCGTCTTTCTCAACCGCAACAAGCAGCCCTACGACCTCATCATTCTGGACGCCTTCCACGGCGGCTACATTCCGTTCCATCTTCTGACCCGGGAATTCTTCCAGCTGGTGAAGCGCAACCTGACGCCGGATGGCGCGATTGCCATGAACATCCATGACGGGACCAAACTGTATTACTCGGCGTTGCGGACCATCGGCGCGGTATTTCCGGTGCTGCATCCGTATCCGAGCGGGGAAGGCGAAGTGATCGCCGTCGCCACGTTGAAGCCGCGCGACCGCGACGCAATCGTCAAGCGTGCCGCTGAGATGCAGGAGACGTTCAAGTTCCGCTTCCCCCTGCCCGACCTCGTCGCCAAGCCGCTGGACAAGCCCAATCTCGCGCAGGGCGTCATGCTGACCGACGACTTCGCGCCGGCCGACCTCTACAACGCGCTGCGTACCGGCCGCCAGAAGAAGCAATAAGGCGTTCGCTTTATCGTGCATAGTTGCACAAGCACGGCCGAGGGTCCGAATCGTGCCTCGCCGTTTCCGGAGCGGATAGCCGCTCTATTTCTTCGGCGGCACAGTCCGCAGATAAGCGATCAGATCGCGCATGTCCTTGTCGTTCATTTTCGCATACGACGCATAGCCCATCGGCGGCTTCAGCTTGTCACCGTTGCGGCTCAAACCTTGTGTAATCGCGCGCCTGATCTCGGCATCGGTCCAGGCACCGAGTCCGGCCTCCTTGTCGGAGGTGATGTTGCGGGAGGTCGAAACGCCCCAAGGCCCGTTGAAGTCGTGGCGCCCCGCACCCATCTCGCCCGGCACCTGCGACACGCCTTTGATGCGTGGCGAATGGCACTCCATGCAATGCCCGACGGTCGCGAGATAATAGCCGCGGCGCGCCTTGCGGCTGATCTTGCCCATGGGCGGCGGTGTCAGATCCGGCTTCAGCGCAACCTTGTATTCCGACGTCGGCACGGCATTCCTGATCGGCTTCAAAGAGCGCAGATAGGCCACGATGGCGTCGGCGTCGGTCGGCGTCAGCACGGTATAGTAAGCGGTCGGCATCACCGCGAGCACCGTGCCGTCCGGCCGCACGCCCTTCATGATGGCGGCCTTGATCTGCTCCGCGGTCCAGTTTCCGAGTCCGGTTTCCTTGTCCGGCGTGAGATTGGATGTGTAGACCTTGAAGGCCGGCGTCTCGAACACGTTGCCGCCGGCAAAAGGCTTGTCCGCACCGGCCGGCCCGCGCGGTGTATGGCAGCCGCCGCAATTCAAAATCGAATTGACCAGATACTCGCCGCGCTGAGCCGGCGATTGCGCAAGCGCAGACGAAGCGCCGGCAGCAATTGCCGCGGCCACGAAAACGAGACGAATCATCGGAACTCTCCAGCCCCAGTCTGGGATCAGTTTAATTTGCCAGACGATGTCGCGGAAGTTCGAGGCGATGGTCTTCGCCGGAAATCATGTCTCATTCAGCGCAAATCGACACGCAACCTGCGCAAATGCCGGGATTGCCATGCGGCACGCCTTGCGGCATGTCCGCGGTCCCGCCCTCTCGAAAAATAGCCTTCGCCGTCGGTCGCGTCGTTCTGACGCGAAGCGCCAAAAGCATGGCAGCCTGGCTTCAACGGGCGCGGCACTTGAAATTGCAGCATATTGGCTTCACGTCTTGCGGAGCCTGAATTGCCCTCGCCAGACCTGAACCGGAGCCCGCCCCATGAAGGCCATCGGCTACTACAAGTCTCTCCCCATTGCGGACGCGCAGTCCCTGCTCGATGTCGACATTCCGGCTCCGGAGCCACAGGGCCGCGACCTGCGCGTTTCTGTCCGGGCGATCTCGGTCAATCCCGTCGACACCAAGATGCGCATGCGGTCGACGCCGGCGGAGGGATCGGTCGCCGTGCTCGGCTGGGATGTCGCCGGCATTGTCGATGCGACCGGACCGGATGCCACGTTGTTCAAGCCGGGCGATGAGGTCTATTACGCCGGCGCGATCGACCGGCCGGGCGCCAATGCGCAATTGCATCTTGTCGATGAACGCATCGTCGGCCGCAAACCAAAGTCGCTGTCCTTCACCGAGGCCGCGGCGCTGCCGCTCACTTCGATCACCGCCTGGGAATTGCTGTTCGACCGGCTCGCCGTCCGGCCGGGAAAGTCACCTGACAACCGGACCTTGCTGATCGTCGGCGGAGCCGGTGGCGTTGGCTCGATCCTCATTCAACTGGCGCGGCGCCTGACCGGACTGACGGTGCTTGCCACGGCGTCACGCCCGGAGACCAGGCAATGGTGCCTCGATCTCGGGGCGCATGCGGTCATCGATCACAGCAAGCCGTTGCGGGCGCAGATCGAAGCATTGGGTTTACCTCCGGTCGCCCTGGTCGCGAGCCTGACCAATACCGACACGCATTTCGAAGCGCTCGCCGATCTCATTGCTCCCCAAGGGCATCTCGCGCTGATCGACGATCCGGCCACGCTCGCGGTCTCGCTGCTGAAGCGAAAGAGCGTGGCGCTGCATTGGGAGTTCATGTACACGCGCAGCCTGTTCCAGACCGCCGACATGATCGCGCAGCACAATCTCCTGAACGACGTTTCCGCGCTGGTCGATGACGGCGTGATCAAGACAACGCTCGGCGATGACTACGGCACGATCAACGCCAGTAATCTCAAGCGCGCTCACGCCATGCTGGAAAGCGGCCGGGCGCGGGGCAAGATCGTCCTGACCGGCTGGGACTGAGCTTATCGGGCGCCGCGCGCCTCGAGGAGCCGCACCATCGCCGCGTACCCGCGCCGCCTTGCGTGTCCCAGCGGCGTGACACCGTCGCGGTCCGCAATCGACGGATTTGCACCGGCCTCGAGCAGAAGCCGCACGATGTCCGTGTGGACGGCTCCTCCGTCGCCGAGGATCACCGCCTCGAGAAGGGCGGTCCAGCCGAGATTGTTGACGTGGTCGATATCGATTTTCGTCGCCAGCAACACCTTGACCGCTTCGATATGCCCGTAATGGCAGGCCGGGATCAGCGCCGTACCGCCGTAGCGGTTGAGGCTTTTCAGGTCGGCGCCCGCGGCCAGCGTCATTTTCAGAATCTCGGTGCGGCCATGGGCGCCGGCATAGAGATACGGGCTGTCCTGGATGCCGTCCTTGGCATTGACGTCGGCGCCGGCCGCGATGAGAAGCCGCGCCGCCTCGATGTGATTGCCGTGGGTGGCGAGCAACAGCGGCGTGCGACCCGCGGCGTCACGGATGTCCACCTTCACGCCGGCCGCGAGCGATCGACCGACCGCTGCCGCATCGCCCTTCGCTGCCGCCGTCAGCAAGGCATTGGCCGGTCCGCCCTCAGCGCGCACGTCGGTCACGCCGCAGGCGAATAAAAAAAGAGCGGCGCAAAGCGCCGCTCTCGTAAATTCAATGGTGGTCGCAACGATCACGCCGAGGCGTTCTCATCGACCGCCTTCGCCTGCACCGGTCCGGAATCCAGACCCTTGGCGTCCTCGTCGCGGTCGACGAACTCGATCACCGCGATCGGAGCGGAATCGCCATAGCGGAAGCCGGCCTTGATGATGCGGGTGTAGCCGCCGTTGCGGTCCTTGTAGCGCGGGCCCATCACGTCGAACAATTTCTTGACCATGGCGACATCGCGCATCTGCGAAACCGCCTGGCGGCGCGCATGCAGGTCGCCGCGCTTGCCGAGCGTGATCAGCTTCTCGACGATCGGACGCAGGTCCTTGGCTTTCGGCAGCGTGGTGATGATCTGCTCGTGCTTGATCAGCGCCGCGCACATGTTGGCGAACATCGCCTTGCGATGCTCGGCGGTGCGGTTGAGCTTGCGGTGCGCATTACCGTGACGCATGGGACTATTCCTTCTCTTCTCTCATTGTCACGACAATCCGCCGGACGCTGTGCTCAGGTGGGCTTCCTGCGTTCGCCCAAAAAAAAGCCGTGGCGAACATAAGTCCGCCACGGCTCTCAACTCAAACTCAGTAATGATCCTCGAAACGCTTGGCGAGGTCGTCGATGTTTTCCGGCGGCCAGCCCGGCACTTCCATGCCGAGATGCAGGCCCATCTGCGCCAGCACTTCCTTGATCTCGTTCAGCGACTTGCGGCCGAAATTCGGGGTGCGGAGCATTTCGGCTTCGGTCTTCTGAACCAGGTCGCCGATATAGACGATGTTGTCGTTCTTCAGGCAGTTCGCCGAACGCACCGACAGCTCGAGCTCGTCCACCTTCTTGAGGAAGGCCGGGTTGAAAGCGAGGTCCGGGATCGATTCCGCCACGACTTCCTTGCGCGGCTCTTCGAAATTCACGAACACATTGAGCTGGTCCTGCAGGATGCGCGCGGCATAGGCGAGCGAATCCTCAGGCGACACGGCGCCGTTGGTCTCGATCACGAGCGTCAGCTTGTCATAGTCGAGGATCTGGCCCTCGCGGGTATTCTCGACCTTGTAGGACACCTTCTTCACCGGCGAATACAGGCTGTCGACCGGGATCAGCCCGATCGGCGCATCCTCGGGACGGTTGCGCTCCGACGTGACATAGCCCTTGCCGGTGTTGACGGTGAACTCCATCCGGATTTCCGCGCCCTCGTCGAGGGTGCAGAGCACCAGGTCCGGGTTGAGGATCACGATGTCACCGACGGTCGAGATATCGCCCGCGGTGACGACGCCAGGGCCATTCTTCTTCACCACCATGCGCTTGGGGCCCTCGCCCTGCATCTTGATGGCGATGTCCTTGATGTTGAGGACGATGTCGGTCACGTCCTCGCGCACGCCCGGGATCGACGAAAATTCATGCAGCACGCCGTCGATATGCACCGACTGCACCGCCGCGCCCTGAAGCGACGACAACAGAATGCGTCGCAGCGCGTTGCCGAGAGTCAGTCCGAAGCCGCGCTCGAGAGGCTCCGCCACCAGGGTCGCTTCGCGCCGTGGATCGGCGCCGGCCGATACCTGCAGCTTGTTCGGCCTGATCAGTTCCTGCCAATTTTTCTGGATTGTCACGTTTGCACCCATCGCCTTGATCGGCTCCTGCGTAACCCGGGTCGCTTCGAAAGAACCGCCTCCGTGAGACGCGTCGGCGGCGGCGGACGTTGCGTCCTGCCGCCGGGTCAAAATATCGCTCATACCCTGCGCCGCTTCCGTGGCCGGCAGCCGTTATGCGGGATCGGCGTCACGTCGCGAATCGAAGTGATCGTGAAGCCAGCGGCCTGCAGCGCACGCAGCGCGCTCTCACGGCCTGAGCCCGGTCCCGACACCTCGACTTCCAGCGTCCGCATGCCGTGCTCGGACGCCTTCTTGGCGGCGTCTTCGCTCGCGACCTGCGCCGCATAGGGGGTCGACTTGCGCGAGCCCTTGAACCCCATGGTCCCCGCGGTCGACCACGCAATGGTGTTGCCTTGCGCGTCGGTTATGGTGATCATGGTGTTGTTGAAGCTGGCGTTCACATGCGCGACGCCGGAGACGATATTCTTGCGTTCCCGGCGGCGGACGCGCGTTACTTCTTTGGCCATTCTCAATCCTTTCGCAGCGCTCCGAGTTTCGCGAAAATACTTCGCGACCGGGAGCGACCGGTCCGAAAATTACTTCTTCTTGCCTGCAATCGCCTTCGCGGGACCCTTGCGGGTGCGCGCATTGGTGTGGGTACGCTGACCGCGCACCGGCAGGCCCTTGCGGTGACGCAGGCCGCGGTAGCAGCCGAGATCCATGAGGCGCTTGATGTTCATAGCGGTCTCTCGGCGAAGATCGCCTTCAACCGTGTATTCCCGGTCGATCATTTCGCGGATCTGCAGCACTTCGGCGTCGGTCAGCTGCGACACACGACGTTCATACGGCAGGTGTAGCTGCTGCATGATGTGATTGGCCGATTGCTCGCCAATGCCATGAATGTACTGAAGCGCGACGACGACGCGCTTGTTGGTCGGAATATTGACGCCTGCAATACGGGCCACGATCTCGCTCCATGTGCCGACGGCCGTTGTGGGCCGCCGATCAGCCTTCCTGCTCTGTCCGTGTCTTTCGGAGGGGTCCGCAAACGACTATCACGACACCTTGCCCCCGATTCTTACGGGGCCCGGTATCGTGCATACGATCTCCCACTGAATGTCGCGGTATGTACGAATTCACCGGCGTTTCGTCAACCTCCGGCCGCGTCCGGAACGAGCTTTTGACGCCCCGCCCCGTACCGACTTTCTACCCTTGACCGCCTTGTGCCGCGCGCCGGCGGTTTTGGCCGCTTTTGCGGACTTGGCCTTGGAACCGGCCTTCCGGCTGCGCGCTTTGGTAGCCTTTTTAGCCTTTGAGGCCCCCTTGGAGGCGGTTTTTGCCCCTTTGGAGGCTCCCCTGGAGCCCGCTTTTGACGCCGACTTGGAACCCGGCCGGGCCGCAGTTCCACGCGCCGGGGGTTTGCGACCGGCCGGCCGCCGACCCGGAGCCCGCCGGGACACGCTCTTGCGGGCTGACGCCTTCTTGCGGGCCGCCGGAGCGGCCAGAAGCGTTCCGATTGCCTCCGTCACCGAATCGATTGCCGCCATGCCGTCAGTGGTCTTGAGGAGACCCTTCTTGCGGTAGAAGTGCGATAGCGGGGCGGTCTGGGCGTGATAGGTATCGAGGCGCTTTTTCAGCGCCTCGGCATTGTCGTCCGCCCGCACGACCTCTCCGCGGGCCTGCATCTCCGCCGCCCGCTTCTCGATCCGCTCCAGCAGAATCTCATCGTCGACGATGAGTTCGACGACACCGTCGAGCTTCTGCCGCTTCTTCGCGAGCAGCGCCTGAAGCGCCTCGGCCTGCGCCACGGTGCGCGGAAAGCCGTCCAGGATGAATCCCTTCGCGGCATCGGGCTGCTGGATCCGCTCCTCGATGATGCCGACCACCACCTCGTCGGGCACCAGTTCGCCGCGCGCCATGATATCCTTCGCACGCAGCCCGATCGGCGTTTCGGCTTTCACAGCGGCGCGCAGCATGTCGCCGGTGGAGAGCTGCACGATGCCGTGCTTCTCGACAAGCCGCTGCGCCTGAGTGCCCTTCCCCGCCCCCGGCGGTCCGAGCAGGATCAGTCTCATCTTCGTCGCCCCCGCAACTTCGATTTCTTGATCAGGCCTTCATACTGATGCGCGAGCAGATGTCCCTGCACCTGCGCAACCGTATCCATGGTCACGCTGACCACGATCAGGAGCGACGTGCCACCGAAATAGAAAGGCACCGCGGCGTAGGAGATCAAAATTTCCGGAATGATACAGACGATCGAAAGATAGATCGCACCGATCACCGTAATGCGCGTGAGCACGTAGTCGATATATTCCGCTGTGCGCTCTCCCGGCCGGATGCCGGGAATGAAGCCGCCATGCTTCTTCAGGTTATCCGCGGTCTCGGTCGGGTTGAAGACAATCGCCGTATAGAAGAACGCGAAGAACACGATCAGCGACACGTAAAGAACCAGAAACAGCGGCCGGCCGTGGCTCAGCTGCGTGGTGATTTCCGTCAGCCAGCTCGGACCCTGGCCGGCATTGAAATTCGCGATCGTGGTCGGCAGCAGCAGCAGCGACGACGCGAAGATCGGCGGAATCACGCCCGAGGTGTTGAGCTTGAGCGGCAGATGCGAGGTCTGCCCCTCGAACATCCGGTTGCCGACTTGCCGCTTCGGATACTGGATCAGCAGCCGACGCTGTGCCCGCTCCATGAAGACGATGAAGGCAGTCACAACGACCGCCATGATGATGACGATCAGGATCAAACCGGTGGACAGCGCACCCTGACGGCCGAGCTCGAGCGTGCCGGCAATGGCCGACGGCAATTCGGCGACGATGCCGGCCATGATGATGAGCGAGATGCCGTTGCCGATGCCGCGCGAGGTGATCTGCTCGCCGAGCCACATCAGGAACATGGTGCCGCCGGTCAGCGTGATGACCGTCGAGATGCGGAAGAACCAGCCCGGATCGCTGATGACGTTGCCCGCGCCTTCAAGTCCGATGGCGATGCCATAGGCCTGCACGGCCGCAAGCAACACGGTCAGGTAGCGCGTATACTGGTTGATCGTCTTGCGGCCGGCCTCGCCCTCTTTTTTCAGGGCTTCAAGCGTCGGCGACACCGTCGTCATCAGCTGAATGATGATCGAGGCCGAGATGTACGGCATGATGTTCAGCGCGAAGATCGCCATGCGCTGAATGCCGCCACCCGCGAACATATTGAACATTCCCAGGATGCCACCGGCCTGGGTGCGGAAGATCTGGTCCCATGCGGTGGGATCGATACCGGGAAGCGGGATATAGGTTCCGAGGCGGTAGACCAGCAGCGCGCCGAGCGTGAACCAGATTCGCTTTTTCAGCTCCTCGGCCTTGCCAAGCGCGGAGAAGTTGATGTTGGCGGCAAGTTGTTCCGCTGCTGAGACCATGCTCGCTCCTGACCCGCGTTAGCCCCGATGGCGCCCCGGCGCCGTCATATAGGGATCACGCGGGCTTTTTGCCCGCAGGCTTGGCCGGCTTTTCAGCTTTGGGGGCCTTGGCGGCCGTGTCGTCGGCCTTCTTCTTCGACGCCGCTGCCGGCGCTGCCTCGACGATTTTCGGCTTGTCGAGACCGGCCGCGAAGCGCGCATTCTTTCCGCGCGGCTCCGACGACTCTTCCTTCGCGGGGGCGAGGATCTTCACCGATCCGCCGGCCTTCTCGACCGCGGCAATCGCGGACTTGGACGCACGCCACACCGTGAAGTCGACCTTGGTCTTAAGTTCGCCGCCGCCGAGCAGCTTCACGCCGGCGCGCGCGCGGCTGAGGATGCCGGCATTGACCAGCGTATCCACATCGACCGGATTCTTGGCGTCGAGCGCGCCGGATTCGATCGCGGCCTGGACGCGGCCGAGATTGATCTCGTTCAGGTCGAGCTGGAACGCGGTATTCTTGAAGCCGCGCTTCGGCAGCCGCCGATGCAGCGGCATCTGGCCGCCCTCGAAACCCTTGATGCGAACGCCGGAGCGCGCGGTCTGGCCCTTGCCGCCGCGACCGCCGGTCTTGCCCTTGCCTGAACCGATACCGCGCCCAACGCGGGTGCGCTGTTGTGAGGAGCCGGGCCGGCCGGCCAGCTGATTGAGCTTCATCGCTTACTTTCCTTCCTCGACCACGCGGACGAGATGCGCCACCTTCGCGATCATGCCGCGGGTGGACGGAGTGTCCGGCACGTCCTTGGTGCGGCCGATCTTGTTCAGCCCAAGCCCGATCAGCGTCGCACGCTGACTGGCCTCGCGGCGGATCGGGCTGCCGGTCTGCTGGACCTTGATTGTCTTGTTCGCTGCCATAACGCGTTGCCTTCCGGATCGCTACGCCGATTACTCGGCAGTCGCCTCGATACCCTCTTCGCGGCGCCGGGCCTGCAGGGTCGAGACTTTCATCGAGCGACGCGCCGCAACCGAGCGCGGCGAATCCTGGTGCTTCAGGGCGTCGAAGGTTGCCCGCACCATGTTGTAGGGATTGGACGAACCCAGCGACTTCGCCACCACGTCCTGCATGCCGAGCGATTCGAACACCGCGCGCATCGGGCCGCCGGCGATGATGCCGGTACCGGCCGGAGCCGCGCGCAGCTGAACCTTGCCGGCGCCGTGACGGCCATACACGTCATGGTGCAGCGTGCGGCCTTCGCGCAGCGGAACGCGGGTCAGGTTGCGCTTGGCGGCGTCGGTCGCCTTGCGGATGGCTTCCGGCACTTCGCGCGCTTTGCCGTGTCCGAAACCGACCCGGCCCTTCTGGTCGCCGACGACGACCAGCGCGGCAAAGCCGAAGCGCCGACCGCCCTTCACCACCTTGGCGACGCGATTGATGTGAACGAGCTTGTCGATGAATTCCGACTCTTCTCGTTCGCCGCGCTCGCGCCTGGGTTCTCGTGCCATATCGTTCGTCCTTCGGGTGCTTTGTGCCCGGTTAGAAGCTCAATCCGCCTTCGCGCGCAGCGTCGGCGAGCGCCTTGATGCGCCCGTGATACATGTAGCCACCGCGGTCGAAGACCACGTTCTTCACGCCCTTCTCGGACGCGCGCTCGGCGACCAACTTGCCGACGACCTTCGCCGCCTCGACGTCCGCGCCGGTCTTGCCGGCTTCACGCTGCGACTTCTCGAGCGAAGACGCGGATGCGAGCGTAACGCCCTTGGTGTCGTCGATCACCTGAGCATAGATGTGTTTCGACGAGCGATGGACCGTCAGCCGCATGCGGCCGTTCGCCGCTGCCTTGACGGCCCTGCGCACGCGCGACTTGCGGCGCTCTGTAGGGGACTTGTGTGCCATGTGAAGTGACCTTGATCGTTACTTCTTCTTGCCTTCCTTGCGGAAGATGAATTCGCCAGCGTATCTCACGCCCTTGCCCTTGTAGGGCTCCGGCGGCCGGTAAGCGCGGATTTCAGCCGCAACCTGCCCGACCTTCTTCTTGTCGATGCCCGTCACCACGATCTCGGTCGGCTTCGGTGTCGCAACCGCGATGCCCTCCGGGATCGGATACAGCACATCGTGGCTGTAACCGAGCGCGAGCTGAAGATTCTTGCCCTGCACCGCCGCACGATAGCCGACGCCGGTGATCTCGAGCCTGCGTTCGAAGCCCTGGGTGACGCCGGTCATGATGTTGTTCAGGTTCGCGCGGGTGGTGCCCCACAGCGCGCGCGCCGCCTTCGATTCGTCCTTGGGATCGACCTTGATCTCGCCCTTGTCCATCTGGACCGCGACCCGATCGTCGAAAACAAGCGAAAGAGCGCCTTTCGGCCCCTTCACGTTGATGGTCGAGCCGGACACGTTGGCGGTGACGCCAGACGGAACGGAGACCGGTTTCTTGCCGACGCGGGACATCAGAACACCGTACAGAGCAGTTCGCCGCCGACATTGGCGTCGCGCGCGGAATGGTCCGCCATGACACCCTTCGGGGTCGAAAGGATCGAAATGCCAAGGCCGTTATTGACCCGCGGCAGGTTCTTGACCGCAACATAGACGCGGCGGCCAGGCTTGGAGACGCGGGAAATCTCGCGGATCACCGGCGTGCCGTCGAAATACTTGAGCTCGATCTCGAGCTCGTTGCGTCCGTCGGAGTGCTCGACGGTCGAATAGCCGCGAATATAGCCCTCCGACTTCAACACTTCGAGCACGCGCTCGCGCAGCCGCGATCCGGGCGCCGACACCTTTTGCTTGTGGCGTTCCTGCGCGTTGCGGATGCGGGTGATGAGATCGCCGATTGGATCGTTCATCGCTATCTCCTCCTCACCAGCTCGACTTCACGAGCCCGGGAATCAGGCCCTTGTTGCCGAGCTCGCGCAGCGCGATACGCGACAGCTTGTGCTTGCGGTAATAAGCACGCGGACGTCCCGTGACCTCGCAGCGATTTCGCACGCGCGTGGGCGCGGAATTGCGCGGCAGTTCCGCGAGCTTCAGCGAAGCCTGGAAACGCTCCTCGAGCGGCTTGGTCCTGTCGTTGACGATCGCCTTCAGCCGGGTGCGCCGGCCGCCAAACGACTTCGCCATCCGGCGGCGCCGCTTGTTCTTCTCGATCGAACTCTTCTTCGCCATCAAAGTCTCCTGACTATCCGCGTCTGAGAGGACTCAGCTCTCACTGCCGGAAGGGGAAGTTGAATGCAGCGAGCAGCGCGCGCGCCTCATCGTCGGTGCGCGCCGTCGTGCAGATCGTGATGTCCATGCCCAGGGTCTCCTGGGCCTTGTCGTAGTCGATTTCCGGGAACACGATGTGCTCCTTCAGGCCGAGCGAGTAATTGCCCATGCCGTCGAAGCTCTTCGGGTTCAGCCCGCGGAAGTCCCGCACGCGGGGCAGCGCGATATTCACCAGACGATCGATGAAGTCGTACATCCGCGCCTTGCGCAGCGTCACCTTGGCGCCGATCGACTGACCGTCACGCAGCTTGAAGGTTGCGATAGACTTGCGCGACTTGGTGATCACTGCCTTCTGGCCTGCGATCAGGCTCAGATCGGCGGCGGCATTGTCGACCTTCTTGCGGTCGTTGACCCCCTCGCCCACGCCCATATTGAGCACGACCTTGGTGATCACCGGCACCTGCATCGGATTGGCATAGCCAAAATCCTTGGTCAGCTTGCTGCGGATGACCTGGTCGAACTCGGCCTTCAGGCGCGGGACATAGGCGCCCGCCTGCGAACCGGTCTTGGCAGCTTTCGGCTTTTCGGTTTCAGCCATCGATCTCAACTCCCGAACGCCGTGCGACGCGAATCTTGCGGCCGTCGTTCATGCTTTTGAAGCCGACGCGGGTCGGCTTGCCGTCCTTCGGATCGGCAATCGCGATATTGGACAGGTGGATGCTCGCCTCTTTCGAGATGATGCCGCCTTCGTTCTGCGGGGTCTGGCGCTGGTGGCGCTTGACCATGTTGACGCCGCGAACGAGCGCGCGGCCCTCGGTCGGCTGCACCGAGATCACCTCGCCGGTCCGGCCCTTGTCGCGGCCCGCCAGCACGATGACCTTGTCACCTTTGCGGATTTTCGCCGCCATCACAGCACCTCCGGTGCGAGCGAAATGATCTTCATATGGTTCTTGGCCCGCAGCTCGCGCGGCACCGGTCCGAAGATACGGGTGCCGACTGGCTCCTTCTGGTTGTTGATCAGCACCGCCGCATTGCGGTCGAAGCGGATCGTCGAACCGTCGGCGCGCTTGATGTCCTTCGAGATGCGCACGACGACCGCCTTCATGACGTCGCCTTTCTTGACGCGGCCGCGCGGGATCGCCTCCTTCACCGAGACGACGATCACGTCGCCGATGGTGGCGTATTTCCGCTTCGAACCGCCCAGCACCTTGATGCACATGACGCGGCGCGCGCCGGAATTGTCGGCAACGTCCAGGTTAGTCTGCATCTGAATCATGGGGCACCCAATCCTTCATTCGCCGCCAGCGCGAGAGAACGCGCTTACAGCACCTTTTTCTTTTTCTCGCCCTGAACGACCGCCCAGCGCTTCAACCTCGAGATCGGCTTGTGTTCCTCGATCCAGACCATGTCGCCGACCGAATATTCGTTGGTCTCGTCATGGGCGTGGAACTTGGTGGTACGCCGCACGGTCTTCTTCAGCACCGGATGCGTGAAACGGCGCTCGACGCTGACGATGACCGTCTTGTCCTGCTTGTCGCTGACCACGAGGCCATGCAATTGACGCTTCGGCATGATGGGCCCCTTACTTCGCTTTCTTCTGGCGCGCGATGGTCTTCAGGCGCGCGATATCGCGGCGTACCTGGCGCACCCGCGAGGTGTTTTCGAGCTGACCGGTGGCCCGCTGGAAGCGCAGATTGAACTGCTCCTTCTTCAGCTTCAGCACCTCGTCGTCGATCTGGTCGACGGACATGACCTTGACGTCGGCGGCCTTCATCGTCGTCACTCCGCAATACGCTGGATAAAGCGCGTCTTGATCGGCAGCTTGGCGGCGGCGAGATGAAGCGCCTCCTTGGCAAGCGCGATCGGCACGCCATCGATTTCGAAAATGATGCGGCCGGGCTTCACGCGGGCGACCCAGAGCTCCGGCGTACCCTTGCCTTTACCCATGCGCACCTCGATCGGCTTCTTCGACACCGGCACGTCCGGGAAAATGCGGATCCAGACGCGGCCGGCGCGCTTCATGTGGCGCGTGAGCGCACGGCGTGCCGCCTCGATCTGGCGGGCGGTGATCCGCTCGGGCTCCATCGCCTTCAGACCGAACTGGCCGAAGTCGAGCGCAGTGCCTGACGAGGCGACGCCGTGAATGCGTCCCTTGAAGGCCTTGCGATATTTGGTTCGCTTGGGTTGCAGCATGACGTTTACTCGTTATCCGGCAGTCATTTCGCGCCGCGGACGCCCTGCCTCGGCCTCGTTCATCTTCTTGTCCTGCGCCATCGAGTCGTGTTCGAGGATCTCGCCCTTGAAGATCCACACCTTGACGCCGCAGGTGCCGTACGTGGTGAACGCGGTCGCCACGCCGTAATCGACGTCGGCGCGCAGCGTGTGCAGCGGCACCCGCCCCTCGCGATACCATTCCAGGCGCGCGATTTCGGCGCCGCCCAGGCGGCCCGAGCAGTTGATGCGGATGCCTTCGGCGCCGAGCCGCATCGCGGTCTGCACCGCACGCTTCATCGCACGACGGAAGGCGACGCGGCGCTCGAGCTGCTGGGCGATCGACTCGGCGACCAGCTGGGCGTCAAGCTCCGGCTTGCGGATTTCAACGATGTTGATCACCACGTCCGACGCCGTCAGCTTCGCAACCGACTTGCGAAGCTTCTCGATGTCGGAGCCCTTCTTGCCGATCACCACGCCCGGGCGCGCGGAATAGATCGTAACCCGGCACTTCTTGTGCGGACGCTCGATGATGATCTTGGATACCGCGGCCTGCTTGAGCTGCTTCATCAGCTCCTTGCGGATCGCCATATCCTCATGCAGCAGCGTGCCGTACTCGTTCTTGCCGGCATACCAGCGCGAGTCCCAGGTCCGGTTGATGCCGAGCCGAAACCCGATCGGATTGATCTTCTGACCCATCCCAAACTCTCCTTAGGCCGCTGCCTGCTCGACCTGACGAACCACGATCGTCAGGTGAGAGAACGGCTTGAAAATACGTCCCGAGCGGCCGCGACCGCGTGACGCCCAGCGCTTCATCACCAGGCCCTTGCCGACATGGGCTTCCGCCACGATCAGGTCGTCGACGTCGAGGTCGTGATTGTTCTCGGCATTGGCAATGGCCGATTCCAGGCACTTCTTGACGTCGACCGCGATCCGCTTGCGCGAAAACTGCAAATCGTTGAGCGCCATTGCGACCTTCTTGCCGCGAATGAGCTGCGCAACCAGATTCAGCTTCTGCGGCGATATCCGGATATTGCGGGCAATCGCCTTAGCCTCGTTGTCGGGGAGCGTACGCTCGCGCGCCGGTTTGCCCATGACTTCAACCCTCTCAATTCTTACGCGCGCTTCGCCTTACGGTCGGACGCATGACCGTGAAACGTGCGGGTGGGCGAAAACTCGCCGAACTTGTGGCCAACCATTTCCTCGGACACCTGCACCGGCACATGCTTCTGGCCGTTATAGACACCGAAGGTCAGGCCCACGAATTGCGGCAGGATGGTCGAGCGGCGGCTCCAGATCTTGATGACCTCGTGCCGTCCCGACCCTCGCGCTTTATCTGCCTTCTTCAGCAGATAGCCGTCGACGAATGGACCCTTCCAGACCGAACGCGCCATAACGATCGTTCCTTATCGCTTCTTCTTCCGAGCGTGGCGGCTCGAAATGATGAATTTGGTGGTGGACTTGTTCTTGCGGGTCTTCTTGCCCTTGGTCGGAAAGCCCCAGGGGCTGACCGGATGACGGCCGCCCGAGGTGCGGCCTTCGCCGCCGCCATGCGGGTGATCGACCGGGTTCATCGAGACACCGCGGTTATGCGGACGACGGCCGAGCCAGCGGGTACGACCGGCCTTGCCCATCGACGTGTTCATGTGGTCCGGGTTGGAAACCGCACCCATCGTGGCCATGCAGCGGCCATGCACCAGGCGCTGTTCGCCGGAATTCAGACGCAGGATCACGTACTCGCCGTCACGGCCGACGATCTGCGCATAGGAGCCGGCAGAACGGGCGATCTGACCGCCCTTCCCGATCTTCAGCTCGATATTGTGCACGATGGTGCCGACCGGAATGTTGCCGGCGGGCATCGCGTTGCCCGGCTTCACGTCGACATGCTCACCGGCCACGACCGAATCGCCGACCCCCAGACGCTGCGGCGCGAGGATGTAGGCGAGTTCGCCGTCCTCGTACTTCACCAGCGCGATAAAGGCGGTGCGGTTCGGATCGTATTCCAGCCGCTCGACCTTCGCCGGCGCATCGAACTTGCGCCGCTTGAAATCGACAATCCGGAACGACTTCTTGTGCCCGCCGCCACGGAAGCGCGTGGTGATGCGGCCGTTATTGTTGCGGCCGCCGGTGCCCGGCTTGCCTTCGGTCAGCGACTTGACCGGCGCACCCTTGTAGAGCGCGGAGCGATCAACCAGCACCAACTGGCGCTGGCCCGGCGTGGTCGGCTTGTATTTCTTCAGTGCCATAGCGCGTTCCTTGCCGAATTCCTCAGAGGCCCGTCGTCACGTCGATGCGGTGACCTTCTTCCAGGGTCACGACCGCGCGCTTGGTATTCGACTGGGTTCCGATCACGCCCTTGAACGCCTTCACCTTGCCCTTGCGGACAATCGTGTTGACGCCCTTGACCTTCACATCGAACAGCTTCTCGACCGCATCCTTGATCTGCGGCTTGGTCGCGTTGATGCGCACCTTGAACACGACCTTATTGAACTCGGACGCGTTGGTGGACTTTTCGGTGATCACCGGCGACAGGATCACGTCGTAATGCCGCGGGTCTTTCGTGCTCATTTGAAACGAGCCTCCAGCGCATCGAGAGCGGCCTTGGTCAGCACGAGCTTTCCGTGGCGCAGAATGTCGTAGACGTTGATGCCGGCGATCGGCAGCACGTCCACATGCGGAATATTGCGGGCGGCGTTGCGGAAATTCGTATCGATCTCCGCCCCGTCGATGATCAGCGCATTCTTGATGTCGAGCTTGGCGAAACGCTCGGTCAGGAGCTTGGTCTTGCCTTCCTGAAGCTTCGCCTCGTTCAGCACCACGATGCCGCCGTCCTTGGCCTTGGCCGACAAGGCGTGACGCAGCGCCAGGGACCGCACCTTCTTCGGCAGGCCGATCTCGTGGCTGCGTACAACCGGACCGAACGACCGGCCGCCGCCGCGGAACAGGTTCACGCGATGCGAACCGTGGCGCGCGCCACCGGTGCCCTTCTGCGCGGCAAGCTTCTTGCCGGTACGGGCGATGTCCGCGCGGTTCTTCACCGCATGGGTGCCGGCGCGGCGCTTGGCAAGCTGCCACACCACGCAGCGATGGATCAGATCGGGACGCGGCTGCAGGCCGAAAATGTCCTTGTTCAGCGTGACGTTGCCGGCTTCGCCGCCGTCAAGCGAGAGCATCTTGAGTTCCATTATGCGCCCTCTTTCGTCTCGGCTTCGGGTGCGGGCTCGGCCGCGCTCTCAGCCGGCTTGTCGGCAGCACCGTTGGATGCGCCAGCCTCGCGGAACTTGCCTGGCTGCGGCACGTCCTTCGGAAGCGCCTTTTTCACGGCGTCACGCACCGTGATCCAGCCGCCCTTGTGACCGGGGACTGCGCCCTCGACCAGGATGAGGCCGCGCTCGATATCGGTCTGCACCACCTTGAGATTGAGCGTGGTGACGCGCTCGACACCGAGATGACCCGGCATCTTCTTGTTCTTGAAGGTCTTGCCCGGGTCCTGGCGGCCGCCGGTCGAACCGATCGAACGATGCGAGATCGACACGCCGTGGGTGGCGCGGAGACCGCCGAAATTCCAGCGCTTCATGCCGCCGGCAAAGCCCTTGCCGATGGTGGTGCCGGTGACGTCGACGAACTGGCCGACGACGAAATGATCAGCGGTGATTTCCGCGCCGACCGGGATCATGCCGTCGTCGCTGACGCGGAATTCCACGATCGTGTGCTTCGGCTCGACCTTGGCAATGGCAAAATTGCCGCGCTCGGCCTTCGACACGTTCTTGACCTTGCGGCTGCCGGCGCCGAGCTGCAGCGCGACATAGCCGTTCTTGTCCTTGGTGCGATGACCAATGACCTGGCAGCCCGCGAGTTTCAGCACCGTCACCGGCACATGTTCGCCGGCCTCGGTGAAGACCCGTGTCATTCCGACTTTCTGTGCGACCACTCCGGTGCGCATGGCTTTGCTTCCTTACGTCCAGCGGCTCAGAGCTTGATCTCGACATCGACACCGGCGGCGAGGTCGAGCTTCATCAGCGCGTCCACCGTCTGGGGCGTCGGATCGACGATATCGAGGAGGCGCTTGTGAGTGCGCATCTCGAACTGTTCACGGCTCTTCTTGTCGATATGGGGCGAGCGGTTCACCGTGAACTTCTCGATCTTGGTCGGCAGCGGAATCGGTCCACGCACCTGCGCACCCGTGCGCTTGGCGGTGTTGACGATCTCGCGCGTCGACGCATCGAGGATTCGATGATCGAAAGCCTTGAGCCGGATCCGGATATTCTGGCCGTTCATTGTCAGTCTTTCTTGATCGCAACCGCGACTGGTGAACGCGAACAGTGAGAGCGGGTAGCGACAGGTTGTCCGCGCTACCCGCTATGTCTCTGTTCGCTTACTCGATGATGCTCACGACGACGCCGGCGCCGACGGTGCGGCCACCCTCGCGGATCGCGAAACGCAGCTTCTCTTCCATGGCGATCGGCACGATCAGGTGAACTTCCATGTTCACGGTGTCACCCGGGATCACCATTTCGGTGCCTTCCGGCAGATGAACGATGCCGGTCACGTCGGTCGTCCGGAAATAGAATTGCGGACGGTAGTTGGTCATGAACGGCGTGTGGCGGCCACCTTCGTCCTTGGTGAGGATGTAGGCCTCGGCCTTGAACTTGGTGTGCGGCTTCACCGAACCCGGCTTGCACAGCACCTGACCGCGCTCGACTTCCTCGCGCTTGGTGCCGCGCAGCAGCGCGCCGATGTTGTCGCCAGCCTGGCCCTGGTCGAGCAGCTTGCGGAACATTTCGACGCCGGTGACGGTCGTCTTCGTGGTCGGCTTCAGACCGACGATCTCGACTTCCTCGCCGACCTTGACGATGCCGCGCTCGACACGGCCGGTGCAGACGGTGCCGCGGCCCGAGATCGAGAACACATCTTCAACCGGCATCAGGAACGGCTGGTCGATCGGACGCTCCGGCTGCGGAATGTACTCGTCCACCGCCTTCATCAGTTCGAGGACGGCTTCCTTGCCGAGCTTCGGATCCTTGTCTTCCAGAGCCATCAGGGCGGAACCCTTGATGATCGGAATCTTGTCGCCCGGGAACTGGTACTTCGAGAGCAGTTCGCGCACCTCGAGCTCGACCAGCTCGAGCAGCTCCGGATCGTCGACCATGTCGACCTTGTTCAGGAACACCACCAGGGCCGGAACGCCGACCTGACGCGCCAGCAGGATGTGCTCGCGGGTCTGCGGCATCGGGCCGTCGGCAGCCGACACGACCAGGATCGCACCGTCCATCTGGGCGGCGCCGGTGATCATGTTCTTCACATAGTCAGCGTGGCCGGGACAGTCGACGTGCGCATAGTGGCGGTTGGCCGTCTCGTACTCGACGTGAGCGGTCGAGATGGTGATGCCGCGCGCCTTCTCTTCCGGCGCCTTGTCGATCTGGTCGTAGGCGGTGAACGTTGCGCCGCCGGTCTCGGCCAGAATCTTGGTGATCGCAGCGGTCAGCGACGTCTTGCCATGGTCGACGTGACCGATGGTGCCAATATTGCAATGCGGCTTGCTGCGGTTGAATTTCTCTTTAGCCATAGAACACTCCCTTCCGGGTCTTTCCGACGGTTGGTCTTAGTTGCGGATTACGCGAATTTCTTCTGGACCTCTTCCGAAACGTTTCGCGGCGCTTCGGCGTAATGGTCGAACTGCATCGTGAAGGTCGCGCGCCCCTGAGACATCGAGCGCAGGGTGTTCACGTAACCGAACATGTTCATCAGCGGGACCATTGCGTTGATGACGTTGGCGTTGCCGCGCATGTCCTGGCCCTGGATCTGCCCGCGCCGGGAATTCAAGTCGCCGATGACGGAGCCGGTGTAATCCTCCGGCGTCACCACCTCGACCTTCATGATCGGCTCGAGCAGGACTGACTTGCCCTTCTGCAGGGCTTCGCGGAACGCCGCGCGCGAGGCGATTTCGAAGGCGAGCGCCGACGAATCGACTTCGTGGAAGGCGCCGTCGACAAGCTGAACCTTGACGTCGACCACCGGGAAGCCGGCGACGACGCCAGCACCCAGCACGCTGTTAAGGCCCTTTTCGACGCCGGGGATGTATTCCTTCGGCACCGAACCGCCCACGATCTTGCTCTCGAACTCGAAGCCCTTGCCGGGCTCGTTCGGCTCGACGATGAACTTCACCCGCGCGAACTGGCCGGTACCGCCGGTCTGCTTCTTGTGGGTGTAGTCGACTTCCGCCGGCTTGGTGATGCGCTCGCGGAACGCCACCTGCGGCGCGCCGATATTGGCGTCCACCTTGTAGGTGCGCTTCAGGATGTCGACCTTGATGTCGAGATGCAGTTCGCCCATCCCCTTCAGGATAGTCTGGCCGCTCTCGGTGTCGGTCGACACCCGGAAGGACGGATCCTCGGCAGCGAGCTTCGCCAGCGCGACGCCGAGCTTTTCCTGATCGGCCTTCGACTTCGGCTCGATCGCGATCTCGATCACCGGCTCGGGGAATTCCATCTTCTCGAGAATGACCTGCTTGTCGGGATCGCAGAGCGTATCGCCGGTGCGGGTCTCCTTCAGGCCGGCCAGGGCGACGATGTCGCCGGCATAGGCTTCCTTGATGTCCTCGCGATTGTTCGCATGCATCAGCAGCATGCGCCCCACCCGCTCCTTGCGCTCGCGGGTCGAATTGACGACGCCCGTGCCGCTCTGAAGGATGCCCGAATAGATGCGGCAGAAGGTGATGGTGCCGACGAACGGATCGTCCATGATCTTGAACGCCAGGAGCGACATCGGCTCGCTGTCGTCGGGCTTGCGGACCAGTTCGTTGCCGCGATCGTCAACGCCCTTGATGGCGGGAACGTCGAGCGGCGACGGCAGGTAGTCCACCACGGCGTCGAGCAGCGGCTGCACGCCCTTGTTCTTGAAGGCAGAGCCGCACAGCACCGGATAGAAAGCGCCCGTCAGAACCGCTTTGCGCAGCAGGCGCTTCAACGTCGCCTCGTCGGGCTCGACACCGTCGAGAAACGCCGTCAGCGCGTCGTCGTCGAGTTCGACGGCCGCCTCGATCATCTTCTCGCGATATTCCTTGGCCTGGTCGAGCAGGTCTTCGGGAATGTCGATGTCCTTGAAATTGGCGCCGAGCGCCTCGTCTTCCCAGACCACGCCCTTCATGCGCACCAGGTCGATGATGCCCTTGAAGTTGCTTTCCGCGCCGATCGGCAGCTGGATAGCAACCGGCTTCGCGCCCAGACGCTTCACGATGTCATCGAGACATTTGAAGAAGTCGGCGCCGATCTTGTCCATCTTGTTGGCGAACACGATGCGCGGAACGCGATACTTGTCGCCCTGGCGCCATACGGTCTCGGTCTGCGGCTCCACGCCCTGGTTGCCGTCGAGAACCACGACCGCGCCATCGAGCACGCGCAGCGAGCGCTCGACTTCGATGGTGAAGTCCACGTGGCCGGGGGTATCGATGATGTTCAGGCGCTTGCCGTTCCAGAACGCGGTGGTCGCAGCCGACGTGATGGTGATGCCGCGCTCCTGCTCCTGCTCCATGAAATCCATGGTCGCAGCGCCGTCATGCACTTCGCCGATCTTGTGGCTCTTGCCGGTGTAATAGAGGATCCGCTCGGTCGTCGTCGTCTTCCCGGCATCGATGTGAGCCATGATGCCGAAATTGCGGTAGTCCTCGATCTTATGGAGACGGGGCATTGGACGTCCTTTACCAGCGGTAATGCGAGAAGGCGCGGTTGGCTTCCGCCATGCGATGCACGTCTTCGCGCTTCTTGACTGCATTCCCCCGGTTATTCGATGCGTCGAGCAGCTCAGCGGAGAGCCGGTCCATCATCGTCTTTTCGTTACGATCGCGCGCGGCCGAGATCAGCCAGCGAATGCCGAGCGCCTGACGGCGGGTCGAACGCACTTCGACCGGCACCTGGTAGGTCGCGCCACCGACACGCCGCGAGCGCACTTCGATCGACGGCATGACGTTGTCCAGCGCCTGCTGGAAGACCTGCAGCGGATTGGACTTGGTCTTGCCCTCAATGATGTCGAAGGCGCCATAGACGATCCGCTCGGCGGCCGACTTCTTGCCGTCATACATCAGCGAATTCATAAACTTGGAAACGATAAGATTGCCGAACTTCGGATCCGGATTGATCTCGCGCTTCTCGGCAGAGTGACGACGGGACATGACGCGCTACCTCACTTCGGCCGTTTCGCGCCGTACTTGGACCGGCGCTGCTTGCGGTTCTTCACGCCCTGCGTGTCGAGCACGCCACGGACGATGTGATAGCGAACACCCGGCAGATCCTTCACGCGGCCGCCGCGGATCATCACAACCGAGTGTTCCTGCAGGTTGTGGCCCTCACCCGGGATGTAGCCGATCACCTCGAACTGATTGGTCAGGCGCACCTTGGCGACCTTGCGAAGCGCCGAGTTCGGCTTCTTCGGGGTCGTCGTATAGACACGCGTGCACACGCCGCGCTTTTGCGGCGAGGCCTGCAGAGCCGGCACCGTGTTGCGGTAGGTCGGTTTGACCCGGCCTTTGCGGATCAATTGATTGATCGTCGGCATCCGATTTAAGCCTTCATCCTCACCGTCGGGACCGCCATCCAGATGGCCCCTAGCCGGAACGCACGTTTCCACGCGCAAAACGAAACCACGCCATCCGCTCCGGCTTTTGCGGATTGGCGCTTCGCGATGCAGAGGACCACGAAGCTCATCGCCTCGCGGTCATGACTTTTCCAACTGGCTTCTTGCCGTCAGCGGCAGCGTTTGAGAATCATTCGTCGAGGCTTTGGGTCGCCGTCCGCAGCGCGTCAAAAGAGCTTTTCAACTCAATGACTTAGATGCTGCTTTCGGGATGCCGTGCCGACGAGGCGAAACTCACCGCCTGCCGAAAGTGGCGCGTGTGTATCGGCCATGGGGGGTGAAGTCAAGCAAAGAAGTCCAGATTTTCCGGGCCTTTCGGGCAGTTCATCTTCGGCACCCGAAGACCTGACGGCATCGCCGGAATACCGCCGCCTGGCAGCGTGAAAATCGCCGATCAGCCCGAATTTCGGCCAAAAAGGTCCGGCGACCGGGTGTATCCCTATCATAGCACCGTAACCCGCGTCGTGTGATTAGTCACGGCCCGAACGAGCGGCCATATTGTACCGTCAGAATTGAGGCCCCGCCTGCCCTCCGCAAGACGCTGCCTGAGCCCGGAAGCGCGAATCGCCTCCGGCTGAGTCGGCCACCGGCCCAGATGTCACCAGACGTAGCGGATGTGACCCTTGCCGCCGTAGCCGCGGGTGGTGCTGGAAAACTCGCCCTCGAACGATCCGCCGAGACTCACATTATTTGCGAGCCTCAGGTCGACGCCGGCGCTGACCAGCGCCAGATCCTTGGCCGGCGCGGCGCCATTGATGGTGAAGGTCGATCCCGGCAGCGATGCGAAGGTGGCGGACACCACCCCGTCATTGCCCTCGTCATGGGCCCAGGCCGCACGGCCGCGCAGCGTCAGCAATGCCGCTTGCATCGCGATCGAATGCTCCATGCGGGCACCGAGTTCGGTGCGGGTGATGGTCGTATCGTTGCTGCCGTAGCTCAGCGCAAATGTGCTGCCGCCGCTCATGGTGGCTTCGCTGTAGCTAGGCAGATTGATCTGCGTCACCTGCAAAGCCGCGTAAGGCGAGACGGACGCCACCGCACTGCCAAGCCGGTAACCGCCCTCGGCGCGACCCGCGAAAGTATTGGCCGTGAAATTCGCCTCCAGTTGATCCGAACCGGCCACGGTCACCGTGCGCGTCGTCGTCACGTCCTGATAGGTGTAGGAGCCGCCGGCGGCGAGATAGGCCGCGCCCATGTCGTGCCGTGCGAACAAGCCCGCCTGGAACATATCGGCGCTGCCGCTGCCCAATCCCTGCGACACCGTAAAGCGCGAACCGCCGCCGCCCAGCGCAAAGCCGAATATGGTCTGCGGCGAAACGCGATAATCCGCACCGGCGACGACGCCGTAGCCGCTGCTGCGCACATCGCTCGAGCCGACCGCAGCGTTGCCGTCGGTCGTCGTGGTGCCGCCATAGCCGGAGGCCCATACGCCCCAGCGCGGATCGAAGCGATCGTCGCGCATCGACGGCGTCACGATATCGTTCGCGGCTTTCACCACCCGGCCGCGCTTGTTGCCGGCATAGGCCATCGCCTCGTCGGCAGAGGCATAACTCATCGCGCCACCGCCGCCACCCGATGTCCGCCCGGTCGCGAACGGATCGAACATCGCGTTCATGAACATGTTGCTGGCATTGGTGCCGGTCTGCGTTACCTGCGCGGCGCCCTGCCCCGACACCTGATCGAGCCCGGCCATCAGCCCCGAACCGGTGAGCCCAAGCAGCGCGATCAGCTGCGCGCTTGGCGTTACACCGCCGCCGAGCGCGGTATCGATCGCGTTGCCGACCGCCTGCTGATTGGTCGTCGCACCCGACGGCAGCGCCGATGCCACGCTGCCGCGGCCGAGCGTGAGCAGCACATCGTCACCGGCGACAGTCCAGTCCACGATCCGCGCCCAGCCCGGCCGGGTGACGGATGTCGCGCCGAACGCGCCGACCACGCCGCCGGCGGCAGACATGATCGTGTACGTCGTCGGCGAGCCGATCCATGTCGTCGGCGCCACCTTCAGTGTGCCACCCAGAAAAGCCGGGCCGGTAACGAGTGCCTTGTCGGCATTGCCGAGATTATCGGCCTTAACGAGATAGCTGCTGCACCCGCACATCATCAGCACGCCGTCGATGGTGAGCGTCCCGATACTGTTCGCCATGCCGGGGGCAAGCGTCGCAAAATCGGCGAGGAAGATGCTGCCGACCGTCCCGGTGCCACCGAACGTGCCGCCAGGATTGACGAAGACAAGTCCCGACGTGGACGTCGAAGCGCCGACAAATAACTTGCCGCCATTGACGATCGTATCGCCCGTGTACGTGTTCGCACCGGAGAGAAAGGTGGTTCCGGCTTCGACGGTCACCGATCCGTTGCCTGTAATCACGGGAGCAAAATCGTAATTCCTGCTGGTGTGGTTGAAGACAAGCGTGCCGGTGCCTGCACCGAATTCCACTGCGGGCGCATTGATCAATCCCGGCGCCACCGCCTTGCTGCCGGACGCGGCGCCGATATTCAGCGTGCCGAACGAACCCGGATTGTACGCAACATACAGCTGATTGGCCTTCGCGGTGCCGTCATTCGACACGGCCAACACACCCGTGCCGTCAAGCCCGACAATCATCAGATTCGCATCCAGCAGCGAACCCGCGCCATCGATCTTGACGGTGCCGGAGGCACCCGCACCCTGGCCGAAAAAGGCATTGCCGTTGTGGCCACCCAGGACAATGCTGCGAACCTCTCCGCCATCGGTGATGTTCAGAAATCCGGTGCCGAGAAAACCGACGGCCAGGCTGCTGGTTTCGAACACGGATCCGGCACCACGGACATTGACGGTGCCGACCCCGGTCGCGTCCGCACCGATATACGAGCCGCCGCCGTTGATGCCGTAATAGCCGCCGTAAAACGCACCGCCATTGGTGAGGTTCAGGGTGCCGGTGCCGGACGCGCCGATGGCAGCGAAGAGATACCCGCTCCACTGCGATCCAGCACCGTCGACCGTCGCCGTTCCGACCGCGCCGTCAGCAAGACCGATAACCGCATGGCTACCGCTTGCTATCGCACCGTTGGTGATGGAGAGAAAGCCCGTTCCCTGCGCGCCAACATGAAGCTGGTGGTCAAGGTAGAAAGTCGTGCCCGGACCGTCGAGCTTCAGCGTCCCCTGCGACGCCGGACTATTGGACCCCAATACGGCGTACGACCCATAGAAATCGGCCCCGCTTTTCAGGGATAAAGTCCCCTCTCCATCGAAACCGAGATGGAGCATGCCGAAGACGTTCTGGATGAACGAATTCGCCCCCGTGGCGCCGATCGTTCCCGATGCGCCGGCATCCCGGCCAACAAAAATGCTGTCGAAGGCAGCGAGATAGCCGTTCGTTACGGTCAGCGCCCCGCTGCCGGTGGCGCCGACATTCAATGTGCCGGTTTGGCCGACGCTCCCGCCTTTGAGCACCGGTGCATTCGACGTCCGGTCGATATTGACCGGAATGCCCGAATCCGGCGCGACACCTCCCGTCCAGTTCGCCCCGTTCGTCCAGTCGCGCGAGGCAGCGCCGGTCCAGTCGGTCGCGGATGCTGGCGCGAAAGTCCACAGCGCGCTCGTCAGGGCCGTGGTCGCCAGCAAGAGCGCACGGCGACGGCGCCAACGGGTTTTTGCGCCATAACCGCAAACCTCGCTTCGCACTCCTTGGTCCTGCCGATGCAACCCCACCGCTTATTCCCCGTTTACTTTTCGCTCTGGAGACAGTCGCCCGGCCGCCAGCCAATCAGAGCCAGTGTTGAAACTTCTATCGCGCGTGTCGTCTCATTCGGCGCAACCGAAGTCCCGCCGCGCGCACGCTGCTCGAAACTGGCCGGCTGTTGCCGCAATGCTTCACCGCCGGTTCGCGTCGCGAAATTCCGCCGGCGACGTACCGAAGGCGGCCCGGAAGTTGCGGTAAAAGGTCGAGAGACCATCGAACCCGCAGGAATAGGCAATGTCCGCGACGCTGCGCTCGGGACATTGCGAGAGCAGCAGCCGCGCATGTTCCAGACGGCGCGACAGCACGTAGCGGGTGTAACTGGTCCCCGTCGGCTCGAACAGGAGGTGCAGTTGGCGCACGGAAATTCCGATCAGGCCGGCGAGGATGGGCGGCGACAGGTCGTGCCGGTGGATGTTGTTCTCGATGCTCTGTTTGGCACGCTGCAACAGCCCTGCACGAATGGCTTCGCGGCTGCGTGCCTCCTGCGGGGTGGCCATGCCGCGTGTCACGATCGCAAGCTGTGCCAATGTCTGGACCGCGGCTTCCGCCCCGGCGCCTTGCAGATAGGGCGCCTGCTTCACAAAGCTTTCGAAATAACTCGCAAACAACGCAGTTACGCCGGGTTCGACCTGGAGCGGACGCGCGAACAGATCCCGCTCGCGCTCGATCAGCAGCCTGCAATGCGCGAACGGAATTTTGACCAGCCGCAGATGAAAGCCGGCGTCAGTGGTTGGCTCGGTCCGGTAGGGCAAATCGGAATGGCTCGTAGCAAGAGCCCCCGCCGACACGATGAATTCCGCACCGCCCGCATCGAACCAGCCGCCGCCATCGAGTTGCTGGTAGATGCACAGCGAGTCGCTCGCGGATGAAGCGATGTCGCGTTCGGTTCGCGCCACCCGGTAGGATGACGCGTGCATCTCGACCAGCGTCGCGCCACCGACGGGAAGCGCCGAACAATGCGCCTCGAATTGCCCCTGACGCTGCCGGTCGAGGTCGATGCTGACACCAAAGATCGCGTTCGCCCTCGCCTCGCGCCAATACGCGAACCGCTGCGGCTGCGGAATTTCGTCGGTCGAAAAACTGGGCATGATCCCGATCCGTCCCGTCGGACGACGTCGCTTCCTCGTTAGACTGATCAGATGTGTGCCCGGCTCAAGACCGGGTCTCCACATCTCCGATTTCGTCGGCGTCGATCGCCGACGGAGTCTCGCGACGGCGAAGCTTATCGCCAGCCCGACTGGCGTTCGCAGGCGCGCCGCGCGCTTGGATTGCTCTTCTCCCACTGGGTGATGGAGCGGGTCTCGTTGGAGTCCATCTTCTCGTTCATGCACACGCAGTAAGCCCGCACGACGCTCGCGCTCGCGCCCTCGTCACGGTTGTCCTGAATGCACTGGTTGACCCATTTGAGATCGTCCTGGTTCGCCGGCTGGGCAAGCGCACCCTGTGTTGCGATCGATCCTGCCAGCAGAACGGCCAATGTCAGAAGTCTCACGGTTTCGTCCCTCGATTGGCCAATCGGCTTGATTGGCGGTTATCCGGCTGGCTCGCCCCGCAAACCATTCGGGAGCGCGCTGCCATGGCACGGTCGTTTGTTTGCCAGGGCGCCGACGCGCCATCCGGCCCCGGTTTGTTGCCATTTCGGGACTTTGGCGTCCTGAAATCGCGGCCGGAATTTCTGAAACTTTTCTGAATTTGCCTTTTGCGCATCGCCCGTTACCTTCGCGCCCGCTGCCGCACCCGGCGGCCTGTCGCGGTCTTTGGGGGGAACGGTGTTCCGTTTTGCCGGTTTTGAGCTGGATCTGCAGCGAGCCGAGCTGCGCGGGTCCGATCGCCAGGCGATCAAGCTTCGGCCGAAGACCTTCGACATGCTGCGGCTGTTCGTTGCCAATGCCGGCCGGGTCCTGAGCAAGCAGGAATTGATGGAAGGTATCTGGCCGAACATCCATGTCGGCGAGGACAGCCTGTTTCAGTGCATCCGCGAAATCCGCACTGCGCTCGGCGACGACCGGCGCGAGATGATCAAGCTGGTATCCGGCCGCGGCTACATCTTCGCGGCCGAGGTGGTGCACGGGCCCGCCGCAACGCCCGCTCCCGAAACAACGTCTCCAGTCACAACGTCTCCCGAGACAGCGTCGCCAGAGACAACGTCTCCGGAGACGGAGGCCCGTCCCGCCAGGCGGCTATCCCTGTTGGGGTTGCGCCGTCCGATCGCCGCTGCGCTGGCGGCGCTTTGCACCGTCATCGGATTTGCCGTGGCGGCACCGATTTTTGTGCCGGACCTCGTGTTCAAGCCCAAACCTCCGGCCGTTGCGGTGATGCCCATTGTGGGCGCCGGACACGATCCGGACCTGGTGCTGATGGCCGCCAACGTGACCGCCAGCCTCACCGACGGCCTAGCCCGTGTCGGTGGGATTCGCGTGGTAACGCCGGCGGCGGCCGCTGCCCTGCAGCCCGCATCGATGCGAGCCGCTCCGGCCGAACTCGAACTGAGCGGCGAATTGCAAAAAACCGCGCAGGCCTGGGAGTTGCGCGCGCGCCTGACCAAAATCGCGACCCGCGAAGTCGTCTGGACCACGTCAATTTCCGTCGGCGCCGACGGGTCGGATTTCCAGCTTCAGCAGTCGCGCCTCACCGCAGGACTGGGTCATCCGCTGGCTCAGACAATCAACGCGAGGCTCGATGCAGGCGCTTCGACAGGAAGCGCGAAAATCGTGGTCGAACAGGCCAAGGCGACGATCAACCAGACCAGCCGCGAGCGGTTCACGATCGCGCAGACCATGCTGGAAAAAGCGCTCGCGGAGAATCCGCAGAGTGTCGATCTGAAGGTTGCGCTCGCGGCGCACGTCCTGCGGGGCATCCAGATGGACTGGTACAAACCGGCGGTGAGCGCCGAGATGGAAGCGCAGGCCCGAATGCTTCTGCAGCAGGCCTTGCGCACCAAACCGGATTATCTGCCGGTGCACGAAGCCCATTGCCGTTTTCTCGGCGCCACCAACAATTTCGTTGACGCGCTGGTCGCCTGCGCCGGCGCGCTGACATTCGACCCGTGGAACGGCTTGCTGCTTTACAATCTAGGCTTGGCGCAGCTCAAACTGGGGCGGTTCGAGGATGCGCTGGCGACCTTCACCCGGGCCGACCGCTACGATACGCCGGAGGTGTCGCGCTGGACCTGGCTGCTTGGGGCCGGCTGGGCGAACATGCTGATGGGCCGCGACGACGACGCGCTGCCCTGGCTGCAACGCTCGATCGCGATCACGGCGGCGTCCGGCCGCTCGCATTTTCTTCTCGCTGCCGCGTATCAGCGTCTGGGGCGAACCGATGAGGCGAAGGCGGCACTCGCGCAGACGCTGACGCTGCGCCCCGGTTCAAGCGCGAACAACATCGCGCCACCATGGAAAAACACCAGCCCCCGTTATCGGGAAGCAGGCGAGCAGATCATCCGCGCCGGTGTCGTCGCCGGCCTTCCGGAGGATTGAAATCACTTCCTTAGGCGAACCGAGCCAAGTCGCCTGCAATCCGGCGCGAGCTCGATCCGCCTGACTCGACCGTGCTGAAGCGGACAGATCGAAGAGAAAAGGCCGCTTCTCAGCGGCCTTTTCTTCAGTTCTCGGGACTTCTTTTCGCGACTATTCCGCTGCCGGCTCCGGCAGCGCCGCCGGGGCTGCGGCGGAACGGGCCGCCGCCTCCTTGGCGCGCTCATCGAGGATGAGGGTGTCGCGCTTGGTCGCGATCTCGCGCAGCGAGCTCATCATGGCGCCGGTACCGGCCGGGATCAGCCGTCCGACAATGACGTTTTCCTTGAGGCCGTCGAGCGTGTCGGACTTGCCATTGACGGCAGCCTCGGTGAGCACGCGCGTGGTCTCCTGGAACGACGCCGCCGAGATGAACGACCGGGTCTGGAGCGAGGCCTTGGTGATGCCGAGCAGAACCGGATGTCCGCTCGCCGGCTTCTTGCCCTGCTCCACCGCCTTCTCGTTGATCTGGTCCATCTCGACGCGGTCGAGCTGCTCGCCCTGGATCAGGTCGGTCTCGCCCGCGTCGTCGATCTCCACCTTCTGCAGCATCTGACGGACAATCACCTCGATGTGCTTGTCGTTGATGCCCACGCCCTGCAGTCGGTAGACCTCCTGGATTTCGTTGACCAGGTAAGCGGCGAGTTCCTCGACGCCCTTGATCGCCAGAATGTCGTGCGGAGCCGGGTTGCCCTCGACGATGGAGTCGCCCTTCTCGATCAGGTCGCCATCCTGCAGATGGATGTGCTTGCCCTTCGGGATCAGATATTCGACGGCCTCCACCTCGGTGTCGGCCGGCTCGATCGAGATGCGCCGCTTGTTCTTGTAGTCACGGCCGAACCGGATCGTGCCGGAGATTTCGGCGATGACCGCCGCTTCCTTCGGACGCCGGGCCTCGAACAGCTCCGCCACCCGCGGCAGACCGCCGGTGATGTCGCGGGTCTTGGCGCTTTCGGTCGGGATACGGGCGATGACGTCGCCGGCATAAACCGGAGCGCCCTGGTCGACCGACAGGATGGCGTCGATGGCGAGCGGATAGCGCGCCTCGCCGCCGCGGGCGAGCTTGAGAATCTTGCCCTCCTTGTCCTTGATCGCGATTGCCGGACGCAGGTCAGCGGCACGCTGGGACGTGCGCCAATCGGTCACTACGCGCTTGGTGATGCCGGTGGACTCGTCCTGGGTCTCCGCGACCGACTGGCCTTCGACCAGATCCTCGAGTTCGGCAAAACCGTCGACCTCGGTGATGATCGGGCGGGTATAGGGATCCCACTCTGCCATCCGCTGGCCGCGCGTGACCTTGTCGCCCTCGTTGACGCGCAACCGCGCGCCGAACGGCAGACGATGGGTCGCCCGCTCGGTACCATCCGCATCGACCACCGCGAGGGTGACGTTGCGGCTCATCACGATCAACGCGCCTTCCGAATTCTTGGTGACGGCGTTGGCCAGCTTGTCCTTCATCTTCAGACGGACGGTGCCATCGAAATTCGACTCGATGAACGACTGCTCGTTGATCTGCGCCGCACCACCGATGTGGAAGGTGCGCATGGTGAGCTGGGTGCCCGGTTCGCCGATCGACTGAGCGGCGATCACGCCGACAGCTTCGCCCATATTGACCGGCGTTCCACGTGCCAGATCGCGTCCGTAGCAGGCGCCGCAGACACCGTTGGCCAGTTCGCAGGTCAGCACCGAGCGGATGCGCACTTCCTGCACATTCGCCTTGGTGATCTGATCGACCTCGGCTTCGCCCAGCAGCGTACCGTTCTTCACGATCACATTGCCGGTTGCCGGATCCTTCACGTCCTCGGCCGTGGTGCGGCCGAGAATCCGGATGCCGAGCGATGCCACCACCGTGCCCGCGTCGATGATCGCGCGCACCTTGATGCCGGCTTCGGTTCCGCAATCATACGACGTGATGATGCAGTCCTGCGCCACGTCGACGAGACGGCGGGTCAGGTAACCGGAGTTCGCGGTCTTCAGCGCGGTGTCGGCCAGACCCTTGCGGGCGCCGTGGGTGGAGTTGAAGTACTCCATCACGGTCAAGCCTTCCTTGAAGTTCGAGACGATCGGGGTCTCGATGATGGAGCCATCAGGCTTGGCCATCAGCCCGCGCATGCCAGCGAGCTGACGCATCTGGGCGGGCGAACCGCGCGCTCCGGAATGCGCCATCATGTAGATCGAATTGATCGGCAGCTCGCGACCGGACTTGGGGTCCTTCTTGGTGGTCGAGATTTCGGTCATCATCTCGGCGGCGATCGCCTCGGTGCATTTCGACCAGGCGTCGACCACCTTGTTGTACTTCTCGCCCTGGGTGATCAGGCCGTCGTTGTACTGCTGCTCGAAATCCTTGGCCTCTTCGCGAGTCTTGTCGACGATCTTCCACTTCGCCTCTGGCACCACCATGTCGTCCTTGCCGAACGAGATGCCGGCCTTGAACGCATGCGAGAAGCCCAGCGCCATGATGCGATCGCAGAAGATGACCGTGTCCTTCTGACCGCAATGGCGGTAGACGGTGTCGATCATGTTCGAGATTTCGCGCTTCGTCATGAGCTTGTTCACGACGTCGAAGGTGACGACCCTGCTCTTCGGCAGAACCTGCCCGAGCATCACGCGTCCCGGCGTCGTATCATAGACCTTCCGCGTCGCCTCTCCGTCCGGCCCGAGGCCGTTCCAGCGATACTTGATCTTGGAATGCAGCGTGATCGTCTTCTGCGACAGCGCATGCTCGACCTCGGCGATGTTGCCGAACACCTTGCCCTGGCCGGGCTCGTTGTCGCGCATCAGCGAGAGGTAGTAGAGACCGAGAACGATATCCTGCGACGGCACGATGATCGGCTGACCGTTGGCCGGATGCAGGATGTTGTTGGTCGACATCATCAGCACGCGCGCTTCCAGCTGCGCTTCCAGCGATAGCGGAACGTGCACGGCCATCTGGTCGCCGTCGAAGTCGGCGTTGAAGGCGGCGCAGACCAGCGGATGAAGCTGAATGGCCTTGCCTTCGATCAGCACCGGCTCGAACGCCTGGATGCCGAGACGATGCAGCGTCGGCGCACGGTTCAGCATCACCGGATGCTCGCGGATCACCTCGTCGAGGATATCCCAAACTTCGGGCTTTTCCTTTTCGACGAGCTTCTTCGCCTGCTTCACGGTGGTCGACAGACCCTTGGCGTCCAGCCGCGAATAGATGAAGGGCTTGAACAGCTCGAGCGCCATCTTCTTCGGCAGGCCGCATTGATGCAGCTTCAATTCCGGACCGACCACGATCACCGAACGGCCGGAATAATCGACGCGCTTGCCGAGCAGGTTCTGACGGAACCGGCCCTGCTTGCCCTTCAGCATGTCGGCGAGCGACTTCAGCGGACGCTTGTTGGCGCCGGTGATGACGCGGCCGCGGCGGCCGTTATCGAACAGCGCATCCACCGCTTCCTGCAGCATGCGCTTTTCGTTTCGGATGATGATGTCCGGCGCACGCAGCTCGATCAGCCGCTTCAGACGGTTGTTGCGGTTGATGACGCGGCGATACAGGTCGTTGAGGTCGGACGTCGCGAAACGTCCGCCATCCAGCGGCACCAGCGGGCGCAGGTCCGGCGGGATCACCGGCACATGCGTCAGGATCATCCATTCCGGCTTGTTGCCGGACTCGATGAAGGCCTCGATCAGCTTCACGCGCTTGGCGAACTTCTTCTTCTTGATTTCGCTGTCGGTGTTGGCGATCTCGGCGCGCAGATCGGCCTGCAGCTTGGTCAGGTCGAGCGCCTTGAGCATCTCGCGGATCGCTTCGGCGCCGATCATGGCAGTGAATGAGTCCTGGCCGTACTCGTCCTGCGCCTTGAGGTAATCCTCTTCAGACAGCAGCTGCCGGTCCTGCAGCGGGGTGAGACCCGGCTCCAGCACCACGTAATATTCGAAATAAAGGATGCGCTCGAGATCCTTCAGCGTCATGTCGAGCAGCATGCCGATGCGGCTCGGCAGCGACTTCAGGAACCAGATATGCGCAACCGGCGCCGCCAGCTCGATATGGCCCATGCGCTCGCGGCGCACGCGCGACAGCGTGACCTCGACCGAGCACTTCTCGCAGATGATGCCCTTGTACTTCATGCGCTTGTACTTGCCGCACAAGCACTCGTAATCCTTGATCGGGCCGAAGATGCGCGCGCAGAACAAACCGTCGCGCTCCGGCTTGAAGGTCCGATAGTTGATGGTCTCCGGCTTCTTGATCTCGCCGTAGGACCAGGACTGAATCTTCTCAGGCGACGCGATCGAGATGCGGATCTGGTCGAAGACCTGAGCCGGCACCTGCGGGCTGAACAGATTCATGATTTCTTGGTTCATCGTGTTCTCCTCGGCCTTCGGCTGAATTTTGGCTCAGCGCCAGCGGCCGTAAATCGTTTCGCCAATGGACCCGGGACGGCGCCCTCGCCGTCCCGTCTCGTTTGCGAATTACTCCGCCGCCTCGGGCAGATCCGTCGGACGCTGCACCTTCGAATTGTGCAGATCGACGTTGAGGCCGAGCGAACGCATTTCCTTGACCAGCACGTTGAAGCTTTCCGGAATGCCCGCCTCGAACGTGTCGTCACCGCGAACGATCGCCTCGTACACCTTGGTACGGCCGGCCACGTCGTCGGACTTCACGGTCAGCATTTCCTGCAGCGTGTAGGCGGCGCCATAGGCTTCGAGCGCCCACACCTCCATTTCGCCGAAACGCTGGCCACCGAACTGCGCCTTGCCGCCCAGCGGCTGCTGGGTCACGAGCGAGTACGGGCCGATCGAACGGGCGTGGATCTTGTCGTCGACAAGGTGATGCAGCTTCAGCATGTAGATGTAGCCGACGGTCACCTTGCGATCGAACTGATCGCCGGTGCGGCCGTCATGCAGCACCACCTGACCGGAGTGATCGAGACCTGCCAGATCGAGCATGTCCTCGATGTCCTTTTCCTTGGCCCCGTCGAAAACCGGGGTTGCGATCGGAACGCCGGGACGCAGGTTGTTGCCAAGCTCGACCAGTCCCCGTTCGTCGAGGGACTTGATGGTCTCGTCGTCGCCGTAGACCTTCTTCAGGGTCTCTTTCAGAGGCTTGGTGTCCTGCTTCGCATAATACGCATCGACCGCCTGGCCGATACGCTTGCCGAGGCCGGCGCAGGCCCAACCGAGATGGGTCTCGAGGATCTGACCGACATTCATGCGGCTCGGCACGCCGAGCGGATTGAGTACGATGTCGGCATGCGTGCCGTCTTCAAGGAACGGCATGTCCTCGACCGGAACGATCTTCGACACCACGCCCTTGTTGCCGTGACGGCCCGCCATCTTGTCGCCGGGCTGGATCTTGCGCTTCACCGCGACGAAGACCTTGACCATCTTCATCACGCCGGGCGGAAGCTCGTCGCCGCGCTGCAGCTTCTCGACCTTGTCCAGGAAGCGCTGCTCGAGCATCTTCTTCGACTCGTCGTACTGCTTCCGCATGGCCTCGATCTCGGCCATCAGCTTGTCGTTCGGCGAGGCAAATTGCCACCATTGCGACCGCGGATATTCGTCCAGGATCGCGCGGGTGATCTTGGTGTCCTTCTTGAAGCCCTTCGGCCCCGCGACGCCCTGACGGCCGTCCAGCAACTCGGCCAGACGTCCAAACACGTTGCGGTCGAGGATCGCCTGCTCGTCGTCGCGGTCCTTGGCGAGGCGTTCGATCTCCTCGCGTTCGATCGCGAGCGCACGCTCGTCCTTGTCGACGCCGTGACGATTGAACACGCGCACTTCCACGACCGTGCCCTGCACGCCGGGCGGCACGCGGAGCGAGGTGTCGCGGACGTCGGAGGCCTTCTCGCCGAAGATGGCGCGCAGAAGCTTTTCTTCCGGCGTCATCGGGCTTTCGCCCTTCGGCGTGATCTTGCCGCACAGAATGTCGCCTGCGCGAACTTCCGCGCCGATATAGACGATGCCGGCTTCGTCGAGGTTCTTCAGCGCCTCTTCCGACACGTTCGGAATGTCGCGCGTGATTTCCTCCGGCCCGAGCTTGGTGTCGCGCGCCATCACCTCGAATTCCTCGATGTGGATGGACGTGAACACGTCGTCGCGCACGATGCGCTCGGACAGCAGGATCGAGTCCTCGAAGTTGTAGCCGTTCCACGGCATGAACGCGACCAGCACGTTCCGGCCGAGCGCCAGTTCGCCGAGCTCGGTCGACGGACCGTCGGCGATGATGTCGCCCTTCTTCACCACGTCACCGACACGCACCAGCGGACGCTGGTTGATGCAGGTGTTCTGGTTCGAGCGCTGGAACTTCATCAGGCGATAGATGTCGACGCCCGGCTTGGTTGGGTCGGTTTCTTCCGTCGCGCGGATGACGATACGGGTGGCATCGACCTGGTCGACCATGCCGGTGCGGCGTGCACCGATGGCAGCACCTGAGTCACGGGCCACCACGCCTTCCATGCCGGTGCCGACGAACGGCGCCTCGGCCCGAACCAGCGGCACCGCCTGGCGCTGCATGTTCGAACCCATCAGCGCGCGGTTGGCGTCGTCGTTCTCGAGGAACGGGATCAACGCCGCCGCAACCGAGACGAGCTGCTTCGGCGACACGTCCATGAAGTCGACCTTGTCGCGCGGATAAGGCGCGACGTCGCCCGCATGGCGGCAGACGATCATGTCTTCGGTGAAGCGCCCCTTGTTGTCGATCGGCGCGTTCGCCTGCGCGACGGTGTAGCGGGCCTCCTCCATCGCCGAGAGATAGATGACCTCGTCGGTGACGCGGCCGTCCTTCACCTTGCGATAAGGCGTCTCCACGAAGCCGTATTTGTTCACCCGCGCATAGGTCGCGAGCGAATTGATCAGACCGATATTCGGACCTTCCGGGGTCTCGATCGGGCAGATGCGGCCGTAATGGGTCGGATGCACGTCGCGCACTTCGAAGCCGGCGCGCTCGCGGGTCAGACCGCCCGGTCCAAGCGCCGAGAGACGCCGCTTGTGCGTGATCTCGGAGAGCGGGTTGGTCTGGTCCATGAACTGCGACAGCTGCGAGGAGCCGAAGAACTCGCGCACTGCAGCGGCGGCAGGCTTCGCGTTAATCAGGTCCTGCGGCATGACAGTGTCGATATCGACGCTCGACATGCGCTCCTTGATCGCGCGCTCCATGCGCAGGAGGCCGATTCGGTACTGGTTCTCCATAAGTTCGCCGACCGAGCGCACCCGGCGATTGCCGAGATTGTCGATGTCGTCGATCTCACCCTTGCCGTCACGCAGATCGACAAGGGTCTTTACGACCGCGAGGATGTCCTCCTTGCGCAGCACGCGATAGGTGTCCGGCGCATCGAGGTCGAGGCGCATGTTCATCTTCACGCGACCGACCGCCGAGAGGTCGTAACGATCGGCATCGAAGAACAGCGACTGGAACATCGCAGACGCGGTGTCGACCGTGGGCGGCTCGCCCGGGCGCATCACGCGATAGATGTCGAACAGCGCGTCCTCACGCGTCATGTTCTTGTCGACGCTGAGCGTGTTGCGGATATAGGCGCCGACATTGATGTGATCGATGTCGAGGATCGGCAGTTCCTTGATGCCGAGCTCGTTGATGGTCTCGAGCAGCTTCTCGGTGACCTCTTCGCCGGCTTCCGCGTAGATTTCGCCGGTTTTATTGTTGACCAGGTCCTCGGCGATATAATGCCCGAGCAATTCCTCGTCGGTCATGCGGAGCGCCTTCAGGCCCTTCTCCGCAAGCTGACGCGCCTGACGCACGGTGATCTTCTTGCCGGCGTCGACAACGACCTTGCCGCTGTCGGCGTCGACCAGGTCGTTGATTGCCTTGTAGCCCTTCATGCGGTCGGCATCGAAAGGCACGCGCCAACCTTCCTTGGCGCGCTTGTAGGGCACGATCTTGTAGAAGGTCCGGAGGATTTCCTCGCCGTCCATCCCAAGCGCATAGAGCAGCGACGTCACCGGGATCTTGCGGCGACGGTCGATGCGCGCATGCACGATGTCCTTGGCATCGAACTCGATGTCCAGCCAGGAGCCGCGATACGGGATGATGCGGGCAGCGAACAGAAGCTTGCCCGAGGAGTGGGTCTTGCCCTTGTCGTGATCGAAGAACACGCCGGGCGAACGATGCATCTGCGAGACGATGACGCGCTCGGTGCCGTTCACGACGAACGTACCGTTGTTCGTCATCAGCGGGATGTCACCCATATAGACATCCTGCTCCTTGATGTCCTTCACGGAGCGGGCGCCGGTCTCCTCGTCCACATCGAACACGATCAGGCGCAGCGTGACCTTCAGCGGCGCCGCATAGGTCATGCCGCGCTGACGGCACTCGTCAACGTCGTATTTCGGGGGATCGAACTCGTAGCTGACGAAGTCGAGCTGCGAGGTGTTGGAAAAATCCTTGATCGGGAAGACGGATTTGAACACCGCCTGCAGGCCCTCGTCGGGCCGCCCGCCCGGAGGCGGGGTGACCAGCAGGAACTGGTCGTAGGACGCCTTCTGAACCTCGATGAGGTTCGGCATCTCCGCCACTTCCTGAATTTTCCCGAAAAACTTCCTAACGCGCTTCCGACCGATAAATGTCTGCGTCTGCGCTTGCGCCATCGTGTCTTTCTCTCGTCTGTCGCTATGGAGACAGCCGGGACGACTCTCCGAACGGCCGCCATCATCGCGGCCATCAGGACAGGCGTCGGGGTGCCTGCGTTCTAGATGATTCGAGCCAACTCGAACCAAAGCATGCGGCCGCTTAGCGGCACGATAAGGGGATGTGGGACCGTATATGGGTCCCACACCCCCTGTGTCTAGGGCCAATCGAAGGATTCGGGCGGAAATGTAAAGATTTCCGACCCGGTTCCCCTCACATTGACGTCAAATCCTGGCCAGGAGGCTATCGCGACCGGAAACCCGCATCGCGAAGCCCTCGCCTTGGACCTCAGCAAGCAATCGCTTACTTGAGTTCCACCTTGGCGCCGGCCTTCTCAAGGGTGGCCTTCATCTTGTCGGCCTCTTCCTTGTTGACGCCTTCCTTCACGGGCTTCGGCGCGCCTTCGACCAGATCCTTGGCTTCCTTGAGGCCCAGCCCGGTGAGAGCACGCACTTCCTTGATGACCTCGATCTTCTTGTCGCCGGCCGAAGCCAGAACGACCGTGAACTCGGTCTTCTCTTCGGCAGCAGCGGCACCGCCGCCGGCACCCGGAGCAGCGGCAACAGCAACCGCGGCGGCAGCCGAGACGCCCCACTTCTCTTCGAGCATCTTGGCGAGGTCAGCGGCCTCGAGGACGGTGAGCGACGAGAGATCGTCGACGATTTTCTGCAAGTCAGCCATGGTCTTATCCTATTGTTCGAACCTGATTATTGAAGATGTCACGCCGCGTCTTTGCTGGCATAGGCCTGGACCACACGCGCCACCTTGGCGGCCGGTGCGGACACGACCTGCGCGATCTTGGTGGCCGGTGCCTGAATGAGGCCGACGATCTTGCCGCGCAATTCGTCGAGCGAAGGCAGCGAAGCGAGTTGCTTCACGCCATTCACATCCAGGGCGGTCTTGCCCATCGCTCCGCCCAGGATCACGAATTGCTCGTTGGCCTTGGCGAAATCGGTGGCGACCTTCGGTGCCGCGACCGGATCGTTTACGGAGTAAGCGATCAGGGTCGGCCCCTTCAGAAGGGGCACGATGGAAGCGGCATCGGAGCCATCAAGAGCGATCTTGGCGAGACGGTTTTTCGCGACCTTCACCTGTGCGCCCGCCTGCTTCATCTGCTGTCGCAGGGTCTGCATCTGGGCGACTGTGAGGCCGGAATAGTGAGCCACCACGACCACCTTGGAAGCCGCGAAGACCTCCTTCAGTGACGCAACGGACTCCTGCTTTTCCGCTCGATTCACAAGCTCTCTCCGGTTGGCGAGCCCTTGCGGACCCGCCGGTTGCGATTGCCGTTCAGCCCGGGAAAGAATTCGAGGGCGGAACGGCGCTTGCCAGTGCCTGCCCTCCGCGCCGCCGAAGCATGCGTGGAAACGAAAGGTTCGAACCGGATCCTGACTTGACCCCACGCCAGTCGGCGGCGGGGAAGCCCAAATCTCGTCTCTCACCCGTCTGTGCTGGCAGCCCTCATCGTGCGATGGTGGCGATTAAGCGGGGTAACCCCGCACCGGCAGTCTCGGACAGGACGCGTCAGGCCAAATGTTGGACCGGTAACGCGCAGAGGCGCGCCGGCAACCGGCACGCCTCATGGGCGCTCTCCTACCCGGAACCGCAGGAAATGCAAGTCCGAATTGTCCTTGGCGGGCAGACCACCCCTGAGGCGTTGCACGGAGCGGGAGCGAAAATGCGCGGAGTGGTGCTTGCCGGGCCATGCGGACCTGCCACATTCCGGCCCGGTGCGATTCGGCACCTTCGAACCCGGAACATCCCATGAAACGCATTTTGCTAGTTGCGACGGCCGCGCTGCTGTCCGCAACCCTCTCGGCCCAGGCGCAACGTCTCGATGTCTCGACCGTCAAATGCAAGGACTTCATGTCCAGCAACACCGAAAACATCGCCTTCATCATGATGTGGCTGCAGGGCTATTACAGCGCCGAGGATTCCTCGCCGGTGATCGACTTCGAAAAGATGAAGAAGGACGGCATCAAGATCGCGGAATATTGCGGCAAGAACCCCGACGACAGCCTGATCACGGCAGCGGACGAGACCATCGCCGAGTGATGGAATGCGGCGCGGCGTTGCGGCATAGTTTCCGCCAAGAACAGACGATGCTCATGGAGGAACTATGCCCGCGCATCCCGGCCGCATTCTCGTCACCCATGTCGGCAGCCTGATCCGGCCGCCGAAGCTCGTCGAGCATCTGCGAAAGATCGAGGCGGGCGAGACCTATGACGCGGCCGCCTACGAGGCCTGCCTGAAAGACTCGATCGACGAGGTGGTCCGACAGCAGGTCGCGGCCGGGATCGACATCGTCAGCGACGGAGAATTCTCCAAAGGCCGCAACTGGGCGTTCTACGTCCACGAGCGGCTGTCGGGCCTCACCACACGTCCGCTCACAGCGGACGAGGCAAAAGATCCTTTGACCCAGGCCGGCGGCGGCAACGACCGCAAGGCCTTCCCGGAATTCTACGCCGAGTACGACGCCGCCACGGGGCTTGGCAAACGGCTCGGCAACCGCTTCGTCTGTAATGGCGAAATCAAATATGTCGGCCAGCAGCAGGTCGCGCGCGATATCGAAAACCTGAAATCGGCGGCGAAGAAGGCAAATGCGGTGGACGCGTTCCTTCCGGTGGTTGCGCCTGCCAGCGCCCTGCCCGGCGGCAAGAACGAATTCTACAAGGACGAGGCGAGCTACCTGTTCGCGCTCGCCGACGCGCTGAACGTCGAATATCGCGCGATCGTCGATGCCGGACTGATCGTGCAGATCGACGATGCCTTCCTGCCCTATTGGTACGAGAAGATGGTGCCGCCGATGTCGCTTGGCGAGTACCGAAAATGGGCGGAGCTTCGTATCGACGCGCTCAACCACGCGCTGCGCGGCATCCCCGAAGAGCGCTCGCGCTATCATCTGTGCTGGGGCAGCTGGAACGGCCCGCATGCCTTCGATGTGCCCATGAAGGACATCGTTGACCTGATACTCAGGGTGAAAACCGGCGGCTATCAGTACGAAGCGGCCAATCCGCGTCATGAGCACGAATGGGACGTATGGGAGAGCGTCAAACTCCCCGAAGGCAAGACACTGATCCCCGGCTGCGTCAGTCACGCCACCAATATTGTCGAACATCCCGAACTGGTCGCGCAACGGCTCGTGCGTCTCGCCAAACTGGTCGGCCGCGAGAATGTGATGGCCGGCACCGATTGCGGCTTCGCGCAGAGCCCGTTTGCCAAGCGCGTGCATGAGAGCATCATGTGGGCGAAGCTGCGCTCGCTCAGCGAGGGCGCGGCGATTGCGTCTCGCCGATTATGGGGCACGCGCGACGCGGCGTGAGGCTGCGTGTTCCCGCATCTCACAATCCGCACGGTCTCGCATCCGTCTCGTTCCGCACGAGCCGCAATCGCGCGATATCGAGTTCGCACTCGCTGCCTGAGCAAAAAAAAAGCGCCTCCCCACCGGGAGGCGCCTTCGCGAGATGCGGCAACACGTGCAGCGTTGCCCCCGACTTCACTCCGCCGGACAATGCGCGCCGGTATCGACCCAGGCCTGCATCAGTGCGCCGAATTCTTTCTGGGTGCCCGGCGCCGGCGTGCGCCCCGCTCCCGGATTCCAGCCCCAGCCGACGAGATGATCCTCGGCTGAATGATGCACGATCGCGGCAAGGTCCTTTCCGCCGTTGCGCGCGGGATCCTTGAGCTGGCGACAGATGTGACCGAGCGACATGCCCTCCCAGGCCATCTCCTTCGGCGCAAGGTGCCATTGTGGATCGCCCGGCACCCGCGCCGGATCGAAATTCGCCTCGTGGTGGCAGGTCGTGCATTGCATCGCCGCCACGCCCATGCCGGCCTCGCCGCGCACCACCATCGGCTGATGCGGACGCATCTGATCGGTCTGCAACGGGCTGTCACCGCGTGGATGACAATTGACGCAGCGCGGATGGGTCAGCACCTTTCCGGCTTCCTCGAACAAGGCCACCGAGCGTCGCTCCTGATCGGCGATCCGGCTGAAGCTGGATACCAGCTGCAACGTCTGCCGCTCCAACGCGGCACGCGGTTGGCCGGATGACTGCTGCGTGCCGATGACAATCGCAATTGCAGCGATCGCACCGGCGGTTGACGCGGCGAATAGTGCGAGCCTCATCACGCCACTCCCTTCACGAACGGCAATTGCCGCGGCCGCCCAAGACCAAGCCGCGCCATGGCATTGGCGACGGCAGGGCCAATCGGGGGAACGCCGGGCTCGCCGACGCCGGTCGGCTTTTCCGTCGATTGCACAATCGCGACTTCGACGTCCGGCATTTCGTTGATGCGAAGCGAACGATAGCTATCGAAATTGCTCTGTACGGGGCGGCCCTGATCGAGGGTCAGCTCGGCAAAGAGAATATGGCCGAGGCCGTATCCGATGCCGCCTTCGATCTGCGCGCGGATCACATCCGGATTGACGGCGACACCGCAATCCACGGCGCACCACACCTTGTGCACTCGCGGACCGTCGCTGCCACCCTCGGACACTTCGGCGATCTGAGCCACGAAGGTGTTAAAGCTTTCGACCACCGCAACACCGCGCGCACGCCCACTCACCGGCCCTGCCCCGTTCCACTGCGCAAGCTTTGCAACTTCGCGCAGAACATTCGCGGCGCGCGGATGCTTGCCCATCAACTCGAGCCGGCCCGCCACCGGGTCCTTGCCGGCCGTTTCCAGCAATTCGTCGATGAAGCATTCGACCGCATAGCCGGTGTGGGTATGCCCCACCGACCGCCACCACAGCGTCGGCACGCCGACATCGGGGCTGTGCAGATCGCACTTGAAGTTCGCGATGTCGTACGGGATTTCCCGCGATCCCTCGACCGAGGTGGCATCGATTCCGTCTTTGATCATCGCGCCTTCGAGCGGCGAACCCTTCATGAAGGACTGCCCGACGATCGTGTTCGACCAGCCGACGATCTTGCCGTTCTCCACCGCGCCGCGCATGCGGTGCACGAAGAGCGGCCGGTAATAACCGCCGCGCAGATCGTCCTCACGGGTCCACATCAGCTTGATCGGGCGCTTCGGCCCGATCGCCTTGCCGGCGGCCGCAAGTTCGGCGACGAAATGCGACGTGGTCTGCGCGCGCCGGCCGAAGCTGCCGCCGGCCAGCATCGTCTGGATCTCGACCTGCTCGGGCTTCAGGCCGAGAACGCCTGCGATGGTCGCCTGTTCGAAGGTCTGGAACTGGCTGCCGAACCGCGCCAGCGCCCTCTTTCCGTCGAAGCGCAGATAGCCATCGAGCGGCTCCATCGGCGCGTGGGCGAGATACGGGAAAATGTATTCCGCCTCGATCACTTTGCCGGCCTTCGACAGCGTGCCCTCGGCATCGCCATGAGTGCCGGCAACCATTCCGGGCTTGCGGGCCAGTGCACGATATTCGTCGAGCAATTGCTGGGTGCCGCGCTTTTCCGCTGCGCTATAGTCCCATGTGATCGTCAGAAGCTCGCGCGCCTTGAGCGCGGGCCAGGTGCTCTCCGCGTAAACCGCTACGCCGCTCGGAAGCACCTTGACGTCGACCACGCCCGCTACCTTCCGCGCCTCGGCATCGTCGACCTTTGCAACCTTGCTGCCGAACCGGTCCGGATGCGCGACCACCACCGTCAGCATGTCCGGCTCGCGGATGTCGAGTGTGAACTGCGCGGTTCCGTTGGTCTTTGCCGCGGTATCGAGCTTGTGCAGACCGGTCTCCTTGCCGATCAGCTTGAAGGTCGCAGGATCCTTCAAGCGCACATTTGCCGGAGCGGTGAGTTTCGCCGCGGCATCGGCGAACTGGCCGAAGCGGCCTTCGCGCTTGCTAGCCGCGTGCCGGATGACGCCGCTATCGATCGTGATCTCCGAGACCGGCACCTTCCATTCATTGCTGGCGGCCTGCACCAGCATCGCCCGCGCGGTTGCGCCCGCCTGACGCAACTGGTCGTATGAATTGGCGATGGCGGTCGAGCCGCCAGTGCCCTGGATCGGGCCAAAGGCGGTGTTGTTGTAAAGCTTCGCGTCCGCAGGCGCGTGCTCCGCCCGCATCTGCGACCAGTCGGCGTCGAGCTCCTCGGCGACGATTGTCGCGAGACCGGTGAATGGCCCCTGCCCGAACTCGATATGTTTCGACAGAATGGTGACAGTGTCGTCGCCGGCGATGCGAATGAAAGCATTCGGCGCGAATACCGAGGGATTAGCTGCGGTGGGCGCACCGGACTGGGCACGGACCTCGCGCGGCAGGTGAAAGGCGATCACCAGACCGCCCAGGCCCTGCAGGAGCGATCGGCGCGACAGATTGCGTTGATGAATTGTCATGCGTCAGCCCTCCAGCGACTTGGCAGCGTCGTGGATGGCTGCGCGGATGCGGACATAGGTCGCGCAGCGGCAGATATTGCCGTTCATGGCGAGATCGATGTCTGTGTCCGTGGGCTTGCTGTTGTCTTCCAGGAGCGCGACGGCGCTCATGATCTGGCCGGACTGGCAATAGCCGCATTGCGGAACGTCATGCGCGACCCAGGCCTTCTGGACGGCCTGCGCTTCACGGCTCTGCAGTCCTTCGATGGTGGTAATTTCGGAATCGCCGACGGCCGATACCGGCAACGTGCAAGACCGCAACGGCTGGCCGTTCATGAACACGGTGCAGGCGCCGCATTGGGCGATGCCGCATCCGAATTTCGTACCAGTCAGGCCTACCGCGTCGCGTATGACCCACAGCAAGGGCGTGTCGGGAAGAACATCAACCGCCCTCGTCTGGCCGTTGATCTGCAACGAATAGGCCGCCATGCGCATTCTCCAGAGACGTTAAATCTGGAAGCGATGTAAACACCGGATACGTGACAACCAGTGCGCCGCAAAAAGTTTCCGCACATCTGCGCCTAGACTTTGGTTTTGTCTTTTTCTGCGGGCGTTTGCCTGTTTCTCCATTGCCGACGACGGCCAAAACAAAAAAAGCCCGGCATCGCTGCCGGGCTTTGATTCAATATGTGTCGTTCTGAATGTCTCAGCCCGACGACATGGGTCAGTCTGACTATCCGCCCATGACCGAATTCGGCTCGACCTTGAGGCCCGGGCCCATCGTGGAGGAGACCGAAATCTTCTGCACGAACGTGCCCTTGGCACCGGCCGGCTTCGCCTTCTGTACGGCGTCTGCGAAAGCCTTGATGTTCGCGATCAGTGCATCGGCAGTGAACGAGGCCTTGCCGACGCCGGCCTGAACGATGCCGGCCTTCTCGACCCGGAACTCGACCGAGCCACCCTTCGCACCCTTCACGGCAGTGGCGACGTCCATGGTCACGGTGCCGACCTTGGGGTTCGGCATCATGCCACGCGGGCCAAGCACCTTACCGAGACGGCCGACCAGCGGCATCATGTCGGGAGTGGCGATGCAGCGCTCGAAGTCGATCTGGCCGTTCTGTACCTTTTCGACCAGATCCTCGGCGCCGACCACATCGGCACCCGCGGCCTTGGCCTCTTCGGCCTTGGCGCCGCGCGCGAACACGCCGACGCGCTGGGTCCGGCCGGAGCCCGACGGCAGCGTGACCACGCCGCGCACCATCTGGTCAGCGTGACGCGGGTCGACGCCGAGATTCATCGCGATCTCGATGGTCTCGTCGAATTTCGACTTGGCGCGGTCCTTGATCATCTTCACCGCTTCGTCGAGCGCATAGAACTTGTCGCGGTCGAGGCCTTCGACGGCTTTCTTGTAACGCTTGCCAGCCATGTCAGCCTCCCACCACGTCGATGCCCATCGAACGGGCGGAGCCTTCGATCATCTTGGCAGCAGCCTCGATGGTCTCGCAGTTCAGGTCCTTCATCTTCTGCTCGGCGATTTCCTTGATCTGGGCCTGCGTGATCTTGCCGGCCTTGTCGCGGCCCGGAGTCTTCGAGCCCTTCTCGATCTTCACCGCCTTCTTGATGAAATACGACACAGGTGCCTGCTTCATCTCGAAGGTGAACGAGCGATCCGCGTAGACCGTGATGGTCACCGGGATCGGCATGTTCTTTTCGAGCTTGGCGGTCTGCGCGTTGAAGGCCTTGCAGAATTCCATGATGTTGAGACCGCGCTGGCCGAGCGCGGGACCGATCGGCGGCGACGGATTAGCCGCCCCGGCCGGCACTTGCAGCTTTACATAGCCGGTAATTTTCTTTGCCATTCACTTCTCCTGTTGTTTGAGCCGTGATCTCAAAGATCCCGGCCCGGTTCAGGTGCCGTGGTGCGGATCCGGACGGTTGGCGGCCGCCCTCACCTCCCACGGCTCTCTCTTCTCGCCCGCACAGGCGGGGACAAGAAACTCTCTTTATACCTTCTCCACCTGCGCGAACTCGAGTTCGACCGGCGTGGCGCGACCGAAGATCGACACCGCGACCTTGACGCGCGAGCGAGCCTCGTCGACTTCCTCGACCGTGCCGTTGAACGACGCGAACGGGCCGTCGGACACGCGCACCTGCTCGCCGACTTCGAACGACACCGACGGCTTCGGCCGGTCGATGCCTTCCTGCACCTGCTGGATCAGCCGGGTGGCCTCGCTCTCCGAAATCGGCATCGGCTTGTTGTCCGCGCCAAGGAAGCCGGTGACCTTCGGCGTGTTCTTGATCAGGTGATAGGCCTCGTCGGTGAGGTCGACCTTCACCAGCACGTAACCGGGAAAGAACTTGCGCTCGGTGTCGATCTTGCGGCCGCGGCGGACCTCCGTGACCTTCTCCTTTGGCACCAGGACTTCCTCGAACTGGTCGGCGAGCCCGCGCTGCTTCGCCTGCTCGCGAATGGATTCGGCGACCTTGTTCTCGAAATTCGAGTAGGCGTGAACGATGTACCAGCGCTTGGCCATGTCTATTGATTCCGTCTCGTGAGGCTCAACGCGCGATCGACAGGAGAGTGGTGATCAGAAGGCGGATCACCTGGTCAGCCAGCAGGAAGAAGATTGAGGAAACCGCGACCATCACGAACACCATAACGGTCGTGATCGCGGTTTCGCGCCGGGTCGGCCACGTGACCTTGTCGGTCTCGTCGCGCACTTCCTGCAGAAACTTGAACGGGCTGAACTTCGCCATCGTCAAAAATATCCAAACGAGCCGTCCTGCCGCCGATCCCATGCATAAGGACAAGCCGGATTTTGGCCCTGTTTTTTGGGGGTACCGTCGCCGCGGATGTCCGTTGCCGGGCCGCGAAGCGTGGCGCCTAGCTACTGCCAAACCGGCCGGAAATCAAGGTTTGCTTATCCCGGCGGCAGCAAGGCGCAAGGAACGGCCCCCAATTAACAACCTCAGGTTGAAAACACTCTACCCGGCCGCTTCGCAATATCCTGCGGACGCCCATCAATGGCCCGAGAATACCAGCGCCTTCACCGGCAGAACCAGAGCCTGCACCCGCAGCAGCATGGCATGCACCATGCCGACGGCGTCGACCATGTGCAGGAACAGCCATGATCCGAGGCCCAGTTTTCCGCTCGAAAGCCGCTCGTGGTTGCTCGTATAGGCATTGGCCATGCAGCTTGAGCCCCGCGTCACGCCGTCCAGCCCGCCCTCGAATATCGGCTCCAGGAAGACCGTGATGGTGCCGGGCTTTGCCGCCTGCTGCACATCGATAAGCTGCTCGCCGCCGCGAAACTGGCCGCTGGCGATGTATTCCTGAACGTCGGTCACGACCATCGGGATGATGGTCATGGGCTTCGACGCGCAGGTTACTTCCGCGGTCATGCCGACTTTCATCACCTGCGCCTCGATCTGCGCAAAACCCGCCTGCAGCCCGGGCCGCCCGACGCGCTGCGGAATAAGCACGCCCGCAGCCCGCATATACGGATTGACGATATCGCCCACCTGCAGCGCGAACTGCTCCACCTGCCCGGCAACTCCGGCATAGACAACGGTCTTTTCGAGATCGACATGCGCCTGCCGAAGCGTGGCCTCTGCGGTTTCCTTTTCGGCGGGCAGCAAGGTCGATAGCCGTAGCTGTGAAGCCTGTCTTGCCGCCTCGGCCGAGGCGACCTGCCCCCGTCGACCGTCGACCGCGGTCTCCAGCTTTTCGATCTCGCGCGCCGCGACCACATTCGCATTGCGCTGCAGGAGCTCCTGCTTGGTCCGCAATTCGTCGGTCGCCTGCTCGAGCGCGCTTCTGGCCTGCTGGATCTGGCCATCCGCAGCCACGATGTCGGCACCGGCGACCAGCATCTGCGCCTCGATCTCCTTGATGCGCCGGCGCGCGACGTCCACCGCCGCCTGCTGCTTGACGCTATCGAGCCGCAGCAAGGGCTGCCCTTGCTTCACAAGGTCGCCGTTCTTGATCAGGACCTCGCTGACCCGTCCGCCGGTTTCGGGCAGGATCGGGATCGTGCGGAAGAACGACGTCACCGTGCTGGTGGACGGATGATAATAGAAAATGATCGTGATCAACGCGACGGTGAGCATCAGGCATGCGGTGATGCCGTAACGCAGCTCGAACCAGACCGAATACAGCGTAATCTCATGGCCGACACGTTTGTGCTGCGCATAGCGCCGATACAGGTAGTCTGGCAGAACGGTGAAGATCGAGCACAGCACGATTTCAAGCATGATCGCGCCTCACGCTGTCATGCGCGCGCATGATTTCCGATTCCGGCATTCGTTCGGGTTCGGGAGGTCGCTCGATATGCGCGATCGATTCAACTCCGCGCGCGATGCGCTGAAGCGGCGTGACTATGTCCGGAAAATCGATCAGCGCCAGGATCAGACCGGCGACCCAGAACAGATGCACATGGGTGAACAGCGACAGCAATCCGAGCACCGCGACAATCTCGAATTGCAGCTTCTTGTGACCGAGCCGCTCCGGCAGCGAATGCAACCGGAAGAAAACGACGCCGATTGCGAACACCGTCGCGATCATGACCAGCGTTGTGATCACGAACAATGTGTCGGTCTGCCCCGGCGCGGTGATGAACCACGGCAAGTGATGAGACGCCGCAGGATGCTGCGATGCTGACACGATCCGATCCCTCCCCAAGGGCTGTCGACAGTCTTACGAACGCTTTGAAATTTCGAAACGCGGCTCATTGAAATACGGCGCGCGATCGCGAGCCCAAAGTTTTGGAATTCTCGCGCCCTGATCCCTGCCGGTTTCGTACCGCTTCTATTGATGTCGCACATCCCCGCCTGGGGCTGAATTGCCAGTTCGCGAAGCCTTTTTCAAGAACAGCCTGTCTCGCAAGGGCGGTTCGTCGCGAAGTAGGCCAAGTGCGCTGCAATCGAAGGCTTGACCGCATCGGCTTCGCGTGGCCGAGCCGACAGCCTGCTACGCGCGACCCGGCAACGTATGACGTTTAAATCCGCCGATCCGGCGCCGGGGTCAGCAACAGCAAGGCGGTGATCTCTGCGGTCATGACGCCACCGCCACACGCCCTCGATCGCACCAGGGATCATGTCGAGAAACGCCGCACCTCTGCCGACCTGCACGAGCCGCAATGCACCGGTAATTCGGTCGGACCATTTTCCGCGTTGGCGATAACGATGACAACAACATTCAGGGCCGCCACGAAGAGGGAAAGTCGCAGCGTTCACTCACGCCTGAGCGCACGCGAGTACGGAACTTTGATCATTGTTTGACTTCCGATGGTCGCGGTTTAGGATTCAACCGCTGCTTGGATCAGGAGATGGGCGTAATGCTGTTCAATAAGAGCGGCCGCATGACCGGCGACAACCTGCGAGCCGAAATAGCGAAATCGAAATGGTTCCACGTCATCGACTTTGGCGACGGGATCAAAACACCGGGCTATTGCCCGGAGGCGCGATTGAAGAGCCAAGCCGAAATAGTGTTCAGCGAACCCGTGAAAGGGCGCTCGTTTCTGGATATCGGATGCTGGGACGGCTACTTTTCGATCGAGGCATACAAGCGCGGCGCAAAGCGGGTCCTCGCTACCGACTATTACATCTGGCACGGCGGATGGGGAAACCGGGCCTCGTTCGAGCTCGCCCGATCGCAGCTTGCACCGTCGATGGAAGTCAAAGAAATCGACATCATGGATTTGTCGCCCGAGACGGTTGGCACGTTCGACACTGTTCTGTTCTCCGGCGTACTCTACCACATGCGCCATCCGTTCCTTGCAATGGAAAAGGCGGCCAGCGTCACGAAGGACATGCTGATCGTCGAGACGCACATGAACGCGCTCGACGAAGCCCGGCCCGCGATGATCATGTATCCCGGAACCGAGTACAACAACGACCCAACCAATTGGTGGGGACCGAACAGACCTTGCGTCGAAGCGATGCTACGCGATCAGGGATTCCAGTGGATCAAGTTCACGCAGCATCCCGAGCTGAAAGATCGGGGGATTTTTCACGCGCGGCGCTCAGTTGCCTGAGCTTCGACGGACATAGCGTTGGGTTCGACCCACATTTGATTGGAGGAAGTCGAGACAGGCGACGGCCCGCACCCAGGCAGGGGATCGGAAGTTCAAACAAACCGCGAACGGCTCTGGTCTCGATATCTAAGGAAGGCACTGGCAGGAGTGGAGGGACTCGAACCCCCAACCCCCGGTTTTGGAGACCGGTGCTCTAGCCAGTTGAGCTACACTCCTACGGAAAGCGCCTGCGGCGGACCGCAAGGCCCGCCGCGCAGGGGATATGCCCCAGGGACCGGCACTTGGCAAGAGTTGCGGCCGCAGGAGCACGCCTCCCGCCTCCCTCCCCGACAGCGTCCGAGGACCGCCACCGCGGTGCGCCTGCCGGTTGCGGCGGACAAGAATACCCGTCACCAAAATTTGCGCGGAGGAGCAGGCTCTTGGCCCCAAATCGCATGACCGCGGAAAATCGCCCTCGTATAGGTCGCCCAACGAAAAACTGGCATTGGGAGCACTCTATGAACGTCACACGCCGTACTGCCACCCTGGGCGGCCTGAGCCTTTTTGCCAGTACCGCCATCAGCTCACCCAGCCTCGCCGAACTGGGCTCTTTCCTCGGCATCCGCGAAGGCATCGAAGATTTCTGGCTCGCGACCGACGCCTACATCTATGGCTATCCGCTGGTCACGATGGAAATGACGCGGCGGATCATGACCAACGTCGCCAGTCCGCAAGGCACCCGCGCGCCGATGGGCCAGTTCGTCAAGGCCCGCAGCTACCCCGAGGCGTCCTTCCGTGATGTCACCGCACCGAACGCCGACACGCTCTACACCACCGCATGGGTCGATGTCGGCAAGGAGCCCTGGGTGCTCAGCATCCCCGACATGAATGACCGGTACTACCTGTTTCCGATGCTGGACGGCTGGACCACCGTCTTCCAGGTTCCCGGAAAACGCACCACCGGGACCAAGGCGCAGACCTACGCGATCACCGGCCCCGGCTGGAAGGGCACGCTGCCGGCCGGCGTGAAGGAATACAAATCCGCCACCAACATCGTCTGGCTACTCGGCCGCATCTACTGCACCGGCACGCCGGAAGATTACAAGGCCGTGCACGAACTTCAGGATCAGTGCTCGATCGTCCCGCTATCGTCCTACGGCAAGCCCTATACGCCTCCGGCGGGAACGGTCGATGCGGCGCAGGACATGAAGACGGCGGTGCGCGATCAGGTCAACAAGCTGAGCGCGACCGAATACTTCACCCTGCTCTGCAAACTGATGAAGGACAATCCGCCGGTCGCGGCCGATGCGCCGGCGCTCAAGAAATTCGAGAAGATCGGGATCGTCGCCGGCAGGGATTTCGATGCCGGCAAGCTGAACGCGGATTTTGCCAAACGCATTCCGGAAGTCTCGCAGGACCGGATCATGCTGCAGTTCAAGATCAACCCGAACATCAGGGACGAACAGGGCTGGGCCTTCACCACCAAGACCGGCATCTACGGCACCGACTACCTGATGCGCGCGCTGATCACCGCCATCGGGCTCGGAGCCAATCGTCCTCAGGATGCCGTCTATCCGACCTCGCAGAAGGACGGCGAGGGCAAGGCTTATGACGGGGCCAACAAATACGTCATGCGCTTTCCCAAAGGCCAGTTGCCTCCCGTCAGAGGCTTCTGGTCGCTGACGATGTATGACGCTGACTATTTCTTCGTCGCCAACCCGCTCAACCGCTATTCCATAAGCGCGCGCCAGAACCTGAAGACCAACCCAGACGGATCGACCGATCTGTACATCCAGAACGAATCGCCCGGGAAGGACAAGGAATCGAACTGGCTCCCCGCGCCGAAGGGCAAGTTCATCCTGATGCTGCGCATGTATTGGCCCAACGAGAAGAACCCGTCGATCATCAACGGGTCGTGGAAAATCCCGGCGGTGAAGAAGGCCTGAGCCGCGGATGCGCAACGCGAGCGAACATCATACCGCTCGCGTTGTGTCGCTCCCGGGTGCCATGGCTTGATGCTGGCTCTCTTTGCGAGCTTTCAGGATTTCAGCTCTTCAGCAGCCATGCCTTGTATTTTTCGGCGAAGCCGTTGACGACCCTGTCTCCGGGCGAGTTGGAGGCGTCATAAGCCGCCTGAACGATCACACCGGCCCACCCATTCAAGGCCGCCACCACATGTAACATCTCGGGATAGGCCGTGATCACGGCCCCGGACTTGGCGTCCACCAGCGTTACATCCGCGAGCATCCGATAGTCGCCGCCGACGACGACGCGCTGCACCGCACTGGACAGTTGGAATCCCTTGACGACAACTTCAGCGCGGACCGGTCTCTGGCCTCGTAGCGCCTCCCACAATTGCATTTCCATCGCGGTCTTGACGCGCGCCTGCAGATGATTGCGAGCCCACGCCTTCGCTTCTTCGGTGTCTGTCGCAGCGTTGAGTTCGTAATTGGGAATGCGCTTGGCGGCCGCGTATTCGGTGGTCAGGGCGTCGTATCCAACGATCCCGGCTTCCGCGGGCACGGTGACCCGAACCTCCGCGAGCCGAAAGGTTTGCACCTCGGCAGGCGACAATGGGCTCGGAGCGGTCGTCACACACCCGGCCAGAATCGGGACGAGGCCGGCGAGCATTGTCACCAAACGCCAATTCACAAATTCCCCCAGCATGATAGCTATCGTCGGCGACGACAACTTATAGATGCAGACCTTGCACGGTCAATGTTGCACGGACAAATCATCCCCACAGACGTTGACGACAAAGACAAAACTGGTCCCGATCGCCGCGCACGGCCGGTTTGGCCCGTCCGCTGCCGCTCCCCTCGCGGATACGGCGCTTAACCCCGCGTTAACCCTGTTCCGGCACATCTATACCGTCGCAATGTCATGCGGCCCACGGAATCGATCACGATCCGCGGCGATACGGACCTTGGGGGGTGCGTATGCTCTGGCACTATCGCAGGCGTGCTGAAGAGTGTGCGTCGCGTATTTCCAGCACCAGAAGCGAATCCGTCCGGCAGAATTATCAGCAGCTGCTGATATCCTGGAATGCGCTGATCGAGGCCGAGGAAACGCGGATGAAGCGCATGGCCGGCTTGCCGCAACGGGAAACGCGGCGGGCCGTACGCAGTGAGCGCCCGAGGATCGAACTGGTTCATACAGCCTATGACGACCCGATCATCGACCGCCCGCTCATTTGAGCGTCCGCTTGCTTGATTTGAGTCAAGTCTCGCAGATTGCGCCCTCTCTAAGGTTCGTTTCCGCGAGGAGACGCCGGGAGGACGCCCATGAATGTACGCGAGCAAGTTTCCGAACGTGATGCGGAGGCGCTTCACGACACCTTCATGCCATCGATCCATCCGGTCGAATTCTATCAGCGCGACCGCTCGCTGCATCCGCCAGCTTACGCTCCCGGCTACAAGACCAGCGTCGGCCGCTCGCCGCGCAAAGCGCTGCTGTCGCTGCAGAACTCGCTGTCCGAGATCACGGGGCCGGTCTTCGGCCAGAACGATATCGGGTTGCTCGATAACGACCTGATCCGCAATTACGCCAAGGATGGCGATCCGATCGGCGAACGCATTATTGTTCACGGCCAGGTGCTGGACGAGAACCGCAAGCCGGTCCCCAATACGCTGGTGGAATTCTGGCAGGCCAACGCCGCCGGACGCTACCGGCACAAGAACGACACCTATCTCGCCCCGATCGACCCGAATTTCGGCGGCTGCGGCCGCGCGCTGACCGACGAGAACGGCTATTATTATTTCCGCACCATCAAGCCCGGCCCCTATCCGTGGCGCAACTACGTCAATAGCTGGCGCCCGGCCCACATCCACTTTTCGATCTTCGGCACGGGCTTCGCGCAGCGGCTGATCACCCAGATGTATTTCGAGGGCGATCCGCTGATCAAGATCTGCCCGATCGTGCACACCATCCCGGATGAAGCAGCGATCGACCGGCTGATCGCGCCGATCGACATGAACACGGCAATCCCGATGGATCTGCTCGCCTACCGTTTCGACATCGTTCTGCGCGGCCGCCGCTCGACCCTGTTCGAGAACCGGCTGGACGGCAACTGAAGTAAAAAAATCCGATTCAGGAGAAACCCATGCCGCAGGCGCTCGGATACCTCAACGAAACCGCCTCCCAGACGGCGGGCCCCTATGTCCATATCGGGCTCATTCCGCATCAGGCCGGATTCGATATCTTCCAGAACAATTTCGGCAACGTTGTTGCCGGCGCCGCCACCAAGGGTGAGCGCATCGTGATCGAAGGCCGCGTGTTCGACGGCACCGGCACGCCGGTACGCGACGCGTTGATCGAAATCTGGCAGGCCAATGCAGACGGCCGCTACAATCATCCGGCCGACCGCCAGAAGAAGCCGCTTGATCCGGACTTCCGCGGCTGGGGCCGCACTGGTGCGGACTTCAAGACTGGCATTTATACCTTCGAGACCGTCAAGCCCGGCGCCGTGATCGGCCGCCACACCCGGATGATGGCGCCGCATATCAACGTCTGGATCGTGTCGCGCGGCATCAATATCGGCCTGCACACCAGAATGTATTTTTCCGACGAAGCCGACGCCAACGCGGCCGATCCCGTGCTAAACTTGATCGAGCAGGAAGAGCGCCGTCAGACCCTGATCGCGAAGCGAACCAGCCGCGACGGCAAGATCGTCTACCTGTTCGATATCGTCTTGCAGGGGGACAATGAAACGGTGTTCTTTGACGTTTAGCTCACCTTTTGCAAACACACGGATAGCGGCGCTGCTTGCGGCGCTATCCTTAGTCTCGCACTCGCCGGTGCGGGCCAACGACCTCGCCGATAAGGGCCAGGCGCTGGCGCAGCGGCTCTGCGCATCGTGTCACGCGATCGGACGGGGCGAACGCAGTCCGATCGCCTCCGCGCCGGCCTTTCGCCGGATCGAGCCGCGGGTCGACCTGGAGCAAATGATCGAACGCCTGCAGGACGGCCTGATCGCGGGCCATCCGGAAATGCCGGTCTTCATTTTGAAAGACGATGAGGCGCGCGGGCTGGTCGCCTACATGAAGTCGCTGCGCGATCTTTAGCGCGTTTTCAAGCGAAGTGGGTCCCGGTTCGCGTTAAGAAAACGCGTCAACGCAGGACTTTAGACTGCCGCGGCCAGGCGACGGCGGGGAGCGCCGCTCTTGCGCGGTTGCTCGCTGCCAAGGAGCGTTCGCATCACGGCGCCGGCATCATCCGCGACTTTCGGATTGCGCATCACCATTGCCGCGATAATCGCGCCGTCGATCAGCAGTCCGATCTGGTGGGCCAGCGCAGCCGGGTTCGGCAGATCCGCTTCCCCGGCAAGCCGCTCGATCCGTGCCAGCACCAGACTTTTGTGCTTGATGGTGATCGAACGCAGCCGCTCGTCGGCCTTGTCGTGCTCACCGATCGCATTGATGAACGGGCAGCCGTAGAAGCGCTCCTCGGAAAACCATTCCTTGAGCAGCGGAAAAATCCGCAGCAGCTTCGTGCGCGGCGCCGCATTGCCGGCCTCGATTCCGCCGATGAACCAGTCGCGCCAGCGCTGGCCTTCACTTTCCAGCACCGCCTCGATCAGCCCCTCCTTCGAACCGAATATCCGGTAGAGCGTGGTCTTGGCGGTCTTCGCCTGGTCGATCACGGCGTCCACGCCGGTTGCGTTGATGCCGTAGCGGCAGAACAATTCCGTGGCCGCATCCAGAAGGCGCTTGCGCGCGCTCTCGGCATCGTTGGCCAGACGCGAATCCATTTCGGCTGCAGCGCTTTTTCCGCTCATGATTCATTCCTTAGCGCAGGATCGATCGAAACGGAATTGCTTCGCTCGCACCACCCTGCATGAGCGTCGCGCATGATGTATGCCGCGCAAGGCCAACCGGTCGCTGTGACGCTCGCGGCATCGCTGCTCCCAAACCAAGCGCCGTCCCGCCCATTTGGTGCCCGTCTGCCCCAGCATTGAGCATGTGTGAGCCGCGGCCGATCTCCAGGCCCGGGCGCGGCCCTTGAGTTTCCAAGGAAAACCGGCCCCGCCCCCGGCTGGCACGGTCCCTGCAAAGAAACAGACCGGTTGGTAGCCTACTGAACCTGAAAGCTGGAGGAACGCATGGCCGTTGCCGCGGAGAAAGTCGTGCTCACCGGATGTCTTGCCCCGATCGACAAGGGCGGGCTGGAAAAACTGATCGAGAGCGGAAAGGCAAACCCCAAGGTCATCAAGACGCTGAAATGCAAGACCGTCGCCGAGGGCAAATTCCGGCATCTCAACTTCATCCGCAATCTCCCGCCCTATATCGTCGACGAGCCGCCGGCCTTGCTCGGCGATGACACCGCGCCGAACCCCTCCGAAGCCTCGCTCGCGGCGCTCGGTTCCTGTCTTGCGGTCGGCCTGCATGCCAACGCGGTGCATCGCGGCTGGATCGTGCGCAAGCTCGAACTCGAGCTTGAGGGCGACCTCAATATCTCCGCGGTCTGGGGCACCGGCGACGTCAGCGAGAAGCCGGTCGGCTTCACGGACGTGCGCGTCAAGGTCGACATGGAATGCGACGGCGTGTCGCCTGAAGAAATCGATGCGCTGATCACGCATGTGAAGAAATGGTCTCCGGTCGCCAACACCTTCACCCGCCCGGTCGGGCTCGAGGTGAGCCGCTGATCGCAATCGCCAACATGACGGAAAGGTCGTAGAGCCATGACGCAGGCCGCGCTCGCGCTGGATACCCGAAACGAACCGGAGGATCTTTGCGAGCGCGTCCGCGCCGTGACAAAAGCGAAGCTTGCACCCGTCATCGACGCCATCGACAAAGGCGACCTTTATCCCGACGAGGCCTTGCGCGCCTTCGGCGCCGAGGGCGCATTCGCGTCACACATGCCGGTGAACGGTGACGCCGACCTGCGGCCGGCCATCGCGGCGATGTCGGTGATCGGCGAGACCTGTGGCGCGACCGCGTTCATGGCGTGGTGCCAGGACACGCTGGCCTGGTATGTCGGCAATTCGCAGAATGCGGCGCTGCAGGCGCAGTGGCTCGCTCCGGTTTCCAGCGGCACGCAGCTCGGCGGCACCGGCCTCTCCAATCCGATGAAAAGCTTCTTCGGGATCGAGACCCTGAAGCTGAAGGGCCGCAAGGTCGACGGCGGCTACATCGTCAAGGGCGCCCTGCCCTGGGTCTCCAATCTAGCGCCCGGGCATCTGTTCGGCACCATCTTCGAACGCGAGGATGCGCCGGGTGAAAAGGTGATGTTTCTCGCCGATTGCGGCGACCCGAAAATCTCATTGCATGCCTGTCCGCCGTTTCTGGCAATGGACGGCACCGGCACCTATGCAGTCCAGATCCGTGACGCCTTCGTGCCGGACCGGCTGATCCTTGCCGAGAATGCGATGCCATTCGTCAAGCGCATCCGCGCCGGCTTCGTGCTGCTGCAGGCCGGCATGGGGATCGGCGTGATGCGCGACTGCATCGCCATCATGAAAGAGCTTCGCCCAATGCTTGGGCACGTCAACCGCTTCCTCGACCAGCAGCCGGAGGATTTCGAGCGGCTGCTTGCCGAAGCCGAACGCGAGGTCATGACGCTCGCCGCCACGCCATATGACCCGACCCCGGCCTTCTGGGAGCGCGTGATCAAGATCAGGTTGCAGCTCGGCGAGGCCTCGGTTGCGACCGCGCATGCGGCGATGCTGCATGCCGGCGCGCGCGGCTATCTCAAGTCGCATCGTGCGCAGCGCCGCCTGCGCGAAGCCTATTTCGTCGCCATCGTCACGCCGGCGACCAAGCAACTGAAAAAAATGCTCGCCGACGGCGCGCAATAAACGGGGTGAGGACGTCCGGGACCATCGCGGAGCAGAACATCAACGGAGGCTCGTCATGACTGCGGCTTTGATTACTGCGGAAGACCTCAAGACGATGATGGCGAGTGAGCCTGTCGTCGTGATCGATACCCGAAACCCCGACGCCTATGCCGCGGGACATATCCCCGGCGCGGTCAATGTCCACGACATCTTCACTTATCTAGCGACCTCGACGCCCGAGGGCATGGCGGAGCTGAAGTCGAAATTCGCGGATGCGTTCGGCGCCGCCGGGCTGTCCGGCAAGGAAACCGCGGTCATCTATGAGCAATCGATGAATTCCGGCTTCGGCCAGTCCTGCCGCGGCTATTTCCTGCTGTCGATGCTCGGTTACCCGAAGATCAAGGTGCTGCATGGCGGCTTCGACGCCTGGACCATGACAGGCCTGCCGGTCACGACCGAGGTGCCCTCACCCACCCCCTCATCCTTCCGGGTCGTGCCCGAGGCCGGCGAAATCGTCATCGATTACAAGACGATGCTGGCCGCCTTCGAAAAGCCGATCGCGCTGCTCGATGTGCGCGACGTCGACGAATGGATCGGCGAAAGCTCCTCGCCCTATGGCAAGGATTTCTGCCCGCGCAAGGGCCGCATCCCCGGCGCCGTCTGGCTCGAATGGTACCGCATGATGAAGCCGACCGCCGAAGGCCCGCGCTTCAAGTCGTCGGAAGAAATTCTCGCCGAATGCGCCACCGTCGGCATCACCCCCGACACGCCGGTCTATCTCTATTGCTTCAAGGGTGCACGCGCGTCCAACACCTTCCTCGCGCTCAAGAATGCCGGTGTGAAGGACGTGCGGATGTATTTCGGCTCCTGGAACGAATGGTCGCGTGATCCCTCGCTGCCGATCGAGGAAGGCCATCCGTCAGCGCCCAAGGCGATGCAGGGCAAGGCCGCCTGAACGAACACGATTGTCCGGCGCGGCCTGCGGGCCGCGCCTTTTTTACTAACACATCACCGCATCGAGGGACCGTAGCAATGATCGACAAATCGCCAACCCGCGTGAGCGCCTGTGCCTGCGGCATGGACCACGATGCGGGCCTAACCTGCGAAGGCCTGAGCGATGCCGGCCTGCGCGGCCGCGTGGAGAGCGCGGTTCTGCGTGCCGCTTTCCCCGACGCAATGACGCGCCGCTCCCTGCTCGCAGCCGTCGGCAGCGCCACCGTCACCGCCGCGCTGTCGCAGATTTTCCCGATCGCCACCGCCACCGACGCGTTCGCGCAATCGGGCCCGCTGGAAAAGACCAAGCTCGCGGTGGGCTTCATCCCGATCACCTGCGCGACCCCGATCATCATGGCCCATCCGCTCGGCTTCTATTCGAAGCAGAAGCTGGATGTCGACGTGGTCAAGACCGCCGGCTGGGCGGTGATCCGCGACAAGACCATCAACAAGGAATACGACGCCGCACATATGCTGGCGCCGATGCCGATCGCGATTTCGATGGGGCTGGGCTCGACACCCGTACCCTTCACCGTACCTGCGATCGAGAACGTCAACGGCCAAGCGATTTGCCTGTCGATGGCGATGAAGGATCGCCGCGATCCGAAATCCTGGAAAGGGCTGAAGCTAGCGATTCCCTTCGACTATTCGATCCACAATTACCTGCTGCGCTATTACCTCGCCGAAGCCGGCCTTGATCCCGATCAGGACGTCCAGCTCCGCGTCGTGCCGCCGCCGGAAATGGTCGCGAACCTGCGCGCCGGCAATGTCGACGGATTTCTCGCGCCCGACAACATCGTGCAACGTGCAGTGTTCGACGGCGTCGGCTTTATCCATCTGATCTCGAAAGAGCTGTGGGACGGCCATCCCTGCTGTTCGTTCGCGGCTCGCGCGGATTTTGCGAGCGAGATGCCGAACACCTATGCGGCACTCCTGCGCGCCATCATGGAAGCCAGCGCCTATTCGGCGAAGCCCGAGCACCGCAAGCAGATCGCCGAAGCCATCGCGCCGGCGAACTACATCAACGCGCCCGTCACCGTGCTCGACCAAGTGTTGACCGGCACCTATGCGGACGGACTCGGCGGCATCAAGAAGGATCCGAACCGGGTCACGTTCGATCCTTTCCCGTATGAAAGCTTCGCGGTCTGGATCCTGACCCAGATGAAACGGTGGGGTCAGGTCAAGGGCGACGTCGACTATGCGGGCATCGCCAAAAAGGTGTTCCTCACCACCGAGGCCGGTAAGGCGATGAAGGATGCCGGCATGCCGGTCCCCGCCTCCCCCACCAAGGGGTTCACAGTCATGGGCAAGGCCTTCGACCCCGCCAAGCCGAACGAATATGTGGACAGCTTCGCGATCCGGCGAGTGTGATCGTAGCGGAGATTCCGGACGCCACGTCAGCGGCGATCCGGAATTCAAGGCACGCGGGCACCATTGTCGGCGCGCGGAATTTCGTACTTCCGCCTTTGGCGGGCGCCCCGGAATGTTACTGACCGTAATTTTCCGCTATGATGGAACCTCGATTGAGTCCGTGCGTTTGACACGGCTTCAAGCAAAGGAAGGGCGGCTATGGGCATTATCTGGACCATCATCATCGGCTTCGTCGCGGGCGTAATCGCGAAATTCCTGTATCCGGGGTCGAATGAGCCGTCTGGCTTCATCTTGACCACGATCCTTGGCATCGTTGGCGCGTTTGCTGCGACGTTCATTGGCCAAGCCATCGGCTGGTACCAGGCCGGCCAGGGCGCAGGTCTGATCGGCGCAGTCGTCGGCGCGATCATCGTGCTTGCGATCTGGGGCATGATTCAAAAGCGCGCATAAAGCCGTCTGCGCACGCTGCAGGCGCAGCAGAACAAATCCAATCCAGCCGGCCGGGCCGTTCCCCCTGCCGGCTTTTTCGTGCGCGCATGTCCGCGCACAGTGGAGGGAATCTTGATATCTTCGTTCTCGGTATCCCTGCTGACATGAACCCGGCGGGGCTGGCTTGCGACAAACGGCGAGCATCATTGCCCGCATCATGTGGCGGGACCTTGCCGCGGATTGTGTGCCGCGGCCGGCGAACGGAGGGGCGACACCATGTCCAAAATCCTGACACAGACCGCATCCGCCGCGACGGGCGGGACTGGTGGCGGCGGCCGGGGCCGCAACATCGCCGTGTTGCTTGGCTTCGGCCTTCTCATTCTTCTGGGTCTCTCAATCGTTCTAGGGAGCTGGTACACCATCGACCAGCGCGAGCGCGGCGTCATCCTGCGTAACGGCAAGCTGATCGGCACAGCCACACCGGGACTGGGATTCAAGATTCCCTTCATCGATTCGATCGTTAAAATCTCGCTGGAGACCCAGCGCGTGCAGTTCGACAAGGTCAATTCCTACAGCCGCGACCAGCAGCCCGCGGATCTCCTGATCTCAGTGAATTTCCGCGCCACGGAAGACAAGGTTGACGATCTTTACTCGCAGTTCGGCGGGCTGCGTGGCTATGCCGACCGCATTCTTCTTCCCACGGTGCAGTCGCAATCGAAGATCGTTTTCGGTCAGTTCAACGCCGTGACCGCGATCCAGGAACGCGGCAGGTTGAATGCCGAGGTCATGGCCGCCGTGCTCAAGCATGCCGAGGGGCCGGTCGTGATCGAATCCGTGCAGATCGAAAATCTCGATTTCAGCAACGAATACGAAAAATCGATCGAGCAGCGCATGCTTGCCGAGGTCGAGGTGCAGCGCCTGCGGCAGAATGCCGAGCGCGAAAAGGTGCAGGCCGAGATCGTGGTCACCAAGGCGACGGCGGAAGCCAATGCCGTGCGCCAGCGCGCCCAGGCCGAGGCTGAGGCGATCCGGTTGCGCGGCGAGGCGGAAGCCGCAGCGATCCGCGCCCGTGGCGCCGCACTGGGCGACAATCCCAATCTCGTGAACCTGGTGCAGGCCGAGAAATGGGATGGCAGACTGCCGGTGACGATGCTGCCGGGCGGCGCGGTGCCGATGCTCAATCTCGACCCACGGACCGCGGCGCCCTCGCCCGCCGGAACGCGCGCGTCGGCGCCCGCAGCGCAAGGCCCGATCAGTTCATCCGCCCGGTAGCAAGATCGCGACGACAGGAAGCACCCGAGGGGGCTTCCACCGCTCGCACACAATGCTAGACTTTGGCCATGGACCGCGCGTCGATCCTTGGCCAGTCGGAACAACTCGAGCGTCACATCGCGCTGGTGGAGGAGGATTTGACGCGGCAGCGCGAAATCGTGGCCGATCTTCTGCGCGATGATCGCGACGCCTCCGCTGCAATGGACTTGCTGCATGAGTTTGAGGTGCTCCACGACCGGCTCATCGCCGACCGCGCAATTGTGCGGCGGAAACTGGATTACGCAACGCGCTGACCGCGACGTCCCTTTGCTGCACGAACGCGCGGCTTGGGCACGGAAAACTGGGGCGGTTGAGGGGAACTCAGGAGCGCGAGCCATGCCTCCGTTGCCAGGTTGAACTCCCTGTCATTTCTGGCGTATCGCAACCATGTTCACAGGCTCCCCTCTCCTACAAAATCAGCCTGGGCGCGGACATCTCCTGGCGTAACGCCTTCCAGCAAACCGAATCGCTTCTGAAATGGGTTCCATTGCCCCGCCTTCTGCCGCGATATCAACGCCTTCTTCACTGAAGGAGGCGATCCGAGCGCGACTGGTCTATGGCCTCGGCAAGACCGTCGCAGAGGCTAACAAGCAGGATTGGTATGTCGCGACGACGCTGGCGGTGCGCGACCGCATCACCGAGCTCTGGCTGGACATCCGTCCCAACAACCGACGCTCGCGCAAAAAGCGGGTGTATTATCTTTCGATCGAGTTCCTGATCGGGCGCCTGTTGTCGGACTCTCTCGCCAATCTCGGGTTGACGGAAGAAGCGCGCGCGGCGCTGGCCAGCTTCGATGTCGATCTTCAGGCGATCCGGGAAGTCGAACCCGACGCCGCTCTCGGCAACGGTGGTCTCGGGCGGCTCGCCGCCTGCTACATGGACAGCATGACGTCGCTGGGCATACCCGCTTACGGCTACGGCATCCGGTACGAACACGGGTTGTTCGCGCAAACGATCCGCGACGGCTGGCAGGAAGAGCGTCCGGAACAATGGCTGAAGTCCGGCAATCCATGGGAATTGCCGCGCCCGGAAAAGGAATACGCCATCGGCTTTGGCGGATCGGTCGAATATGTTGAAGGCCATCACGATACGCCGCGTGCGATCTGGTACCCCGGCGAGACCGTGATCGCGACCACCCACGATATTCCGCTGATCGGGTGGAAGGGCACGCACGCCAATGTGCTTCGGTTATGGGGCGCACGCGCACCGGACCCGATCCAGTTGTCCGCTTTCAACGAAGGCGATCACATCGGCGCGATGGCGGCGCGGATCAAGGCCGAAGCAATCACACGAATCCTGTATCCCAACGATCAGACTCTCCAGGGTCTCGAATTGCGGCTGCGGCAGGAATATTTCTTCACCGCGGCATCGCTGCGCGACATCATCCGGCGGCACATGGAGCAGATCGGCGATATCCGCCTGCTCGCCGATCATGCCGCCATCCAGCTCAACGATACCCACCCTGCAATCGCGGTGGCCGAGCTCATGCGGGTGCTGATCGACGAGCAATATCTGAACTGGAACGAGGCCTGGGACATCACCCGCGCAACCATCAGCTTCACCAATCATACGCTGATGCCGGAAGCGCTGGAGAGATGGTCGCTGTCCCTGTTTGGGCATGTCCTGCCACGACACCTGCAGATCATTTATCTGATCAACTGGCACCACCTCGAAGACGCGACGCGTCGCGGCCTGACCGATCCTAACTTCATCGCCAATATTTCGCTGATCGACGAAGGCGGCGGTCGCTCGATCCGCATGGCGCATCTGGCCTTCATCGGATCGCACCACGTCAACGGCGTGTCGGCCCTCCACACCGACCTGCTGAAGGCCACGGTATTCCAGGACCTGGCCAAGGCTGCGCCAACCGTAATCGTCAACAAGACCAACGGCGTCACCTTCCACCGCTGGCTGTTTCAGGCCAATCCAGCCCTGACCGCTCTCATTTCGGAGGCCGCAGGGCGTGACATTCGCGAGCATCCCGACGCGCTTCGGTCGATCGAGGCCGCCAGCGACGATGCCGGTTTCCGCGAGCGCGCCCAGCGCATCCGTCGTGCGAACAAGGAGCGACTGGCCAGTCTGATCCGGTTGCGGACCGGCATCGCCGTCGATCCCGACGCGCTGTTCGATGTGCATGTCAAACGCATCCACGAATACAAGCGCCAGACGCTCAACCTGCTGGAGACGATTGCCCTCTACGCGCACATCCGCGCCAATCCCGGCGGCACGCACGTTCCGAGGGTCAAAATCATCGCCGGCAAGGCGGCGCCCGGCTATCAGCGCGCCAAGCTTCTGATCAAGCTCGCGCATGACGTCGCGAACGTCATCAACTCCGACCCGGTTATCGGCGATCGCCTGAAGCTGGTGTTCATCCCGAACTATAATGTGAGCCTGGCCGAGGCCATTGTTCCTGCCGCCGACCTGTCCGAGCAGATTTCCACCGCGGGCATGGAGGCGTCCGGTACCGGCAACATGAAGCTCGCGCTCAATGGCGCGCTGACCATCGGCACGCTCGACGGTGCCAATATCGAGATCCGCGATCATGTCGGCGCCGACAATTTCTTTCTCTTCGGCATGACGGCGGAGCAGGTCGAGGAGCGCAGACACTCACACTATGAGGGAATCGCGGCTGCACGGGAGAGCGAGTTGCTGCAGACCGCCCTGCAGATGTGCGTGGCCGGCGCCTTCTCACCCGACGATCCGTCGAGGTACAGCTCGCTCGTTGACACGCTGCTCGGCGCCGATCCGTTCATGGTCGCGGCAGATTTTTCTGACTACTGGACGCGGCAGCGGGAAGTCGACCGCGCGTGGCTCGATCGCACGCAATGGTGGCGCTCCAGCATCCTAAACACGGCGCGGATGGGATGGTTCAGTTCGGACCGCGCGGTGCGGGAATATGCGGCCGAAATCTGGAATGTGCCCGTGCGCGCCTGATGCGGCGGAGCGCGAAAAGCTGCGGCGCCGATCCCATCCCAAGTCCTTGCACGCCGCGCGTGGAACTGGCTTCGGCCGCAAGACACTAGCGGCGAAGGCTGCGCCCCGCGCGTTCAAAGATGGACGCCACCATCTTCCATGTGTCGCCTTCAGTCCAGTCTTCGAGAGCGACAGGAAGTTTGCGCCGCCAGTTCGGATGCTGATCGATGGTGCCGGGAATATTGACCTGCTCCACGACGTCCAGCATGTCCTCTAAAGACACCATCACGAGTTTTGCCGGAGTTGCGGCAAGATAGCCGCACGCCGATGGAAGGCCCTCGCCTGAACCGTTCTCATCACCCGACAACGCACGACCCAGCGCCTCTCTGGCGCGCTGGCGACTATCGTTGTCTTCTCCCGGGTCGATTCCAAGCGCCCGTTTCACGTCGAGGTCATGCCCGCTGACCCAACCGCGAAAGGTCGGCAGGTCGTGCGTATTGAATGTTGCGAGTGCTTCATGCGGGTAATCGCGCGGCCTCTTGAACTCGCCGTCGCCCCAGCGTTCGAACATCATCACGCGATAAGTCCAGACACCCCACCGCGCGGCGGTCTCGCGAAAGCCCTCCGGCACGGTGCCAAGATCTTCGCCGATGAAGATACAGCGATATTTGTTGCTCTCCTCGGCGATCACGCGCAGCAGCGGCTCGAAAGGAAAGCGGAGATAGGCGCCGCGGGATGCGCCCGCACCATGCGGCACGAGATAGAGGCGCATCAGACCAAGCACGTGATCAAGCCGCACCGCGCCGGCATGGCGCATCGCGGCGGCCAGCAATTCACGAAACGCGGCGAAGTCGTGGTCCTGCAATGCGTGGGGATTAAACGGCGCCAGCCCCCAATCCTGTCCGGCCGGGTTGAATTCGTCGGGCGGCGCGCCGACGGAAAAATCGCGGAGCACCGCCGACTGGTTGCTCCACGCATCGGCGCCATCCGGATCGACGCCGACGGCGAGATCGAGATAAAGCCCGATCGGCAGACCGAGTTCTCTCGCCTTGTCACGGCAGGCGGCGAGTTGATCGTCAGCGACCCATTGCAGAAACTCGAAGAACCCGCATTCACGATCCTGCCGTCTGCGAAGTTCATTCAGCGTTGTCGTGTCGGGGTTCTTCCAGGGATCGGGCCATTGCCGCCAGGAGGCACGATTGAAGCGCCGCCGCAGAATTTCGAAGCAGGAAAAGCGGGTGAGTTTCTCACTCTGTTCGGCGCGAAAGTGCGCGAAACGGGCGGCGCGTTCCGTCGTTCCGCGCTCAAGAAACCGGGTATAGACCGCGCGTAGCGCCCGCTCTTTCAACGCGGCGACGCCGACATAGTCCACAAACTCATTCGCTCGCAATGCCTCAACCGCGTCGCCGAGCGAAGCGTCCTTGATCCCCTCGAATTCGGGTATCGCCGTAACATCGATGTAGAGCGGGTTGAGAAACAGCCGGCTGTTCGGTGCATACGGACTGGCGCCTTCCGGCCTGTCCAGAAACAGGGCATGCAGGGGATTCAATCCAACCGCACTTGCGCCGCTACGCGCGGCGACCCCGAGGATATGCCGAAGATCCGTGAAGTCGCCGATTCCCCAATTCGTCGCCGAGCGAACCGAATAGAGCTGCACCGCGAGACCCCAGCCCGGTGCCGCATCGCCCTGGAATGCGCGCAGTTCGACAGCCACCGACCTGCGCATATCCGACGGCACAGCGCGACCTGCCGAAAGCCGATCGACGAGCCGTTCTAGAGTTTCTCCGTCTGCCTGATGCCAGTTGCCGAAGACGTCGTGATATCCGTCTTCGACACCCCACGCCCGCGCTCTGTCTGTCATTTCCGCATTTCAGTTCGTCGCGCGTGCAACGCGGCGCGCGTGCATTAAGTTTCGCAAATTGCGGGAACTACTATCATTTTCGCCCGTTGCCTAGCCGAAGGGGTGATCAATGTACCGACGAACCGCTGGTCATGCGTAGGGAGTTTGCGTCGACGGCGGTCGAACAACAGGTCACCTCGGCGGATCCAACGGGTCCGCGCTTCAGGATCGAAGACATCTACCCCTGCGTCGATAACGGTCGTTACGCCGTCAAACGTGTCGTTGGCGAAGTCATTGATATATGGGCGGATCTCATCGCCGACGGTCATGACGCGATCGCAGCTTCGATCCGCTGGCGGCCTGAAGATGCGGCCGACTGGCACAGCGCGCCGATGACGCTATTCGGAAACGACCGCTGGACCGGAACACTTCTACCGACACAAACCGGGCGTAGCGTGTTCCAGATCGAGGTCTGGTCTGACCGCTACAGTTCGTGGCGCAAGGGCTTTCTGCTCAAACAGGATGCAGGACAAGACGTCACGGTCGACGCGCGCGAGGGCGCGGAACTGATCGCCGAACTGTCGCCGCGGAACTGGCCGGACTACGCCGTCGTCCAGACCGCATTGGCGCAGTTCAAAACGACCGGCCGACCAGACGCATTGCTATCCCCGGACATGGTCAAGAGCATGGCCCGCAGTCCGGTTCGGTCTGATCTCAGCCGTAGCGCAATCATCCCGATCATGATCGAGCGGCCTCGCTCTCGCGCAGGCGCCTGGTATGAGATGGTGCCTCGCAGCCAGAGTAAGGTGCCCGGTCAGCATGGGACCTTCGACGATTGCATCGCGCGCGTGCCGGAGATCGCCGCGCTCGGATTTGACGTCCTGTATCTGACACCGATTCACCCGATCGGCACGGCTCACCGCAAGGGCAAGAACAATGCCCTGCGCGCCGAGCCGGGCGATCCGGGCAGCTTCTACGCTGTCGGCAACGTTAGCGGCGGACACGACGCCGTGCATCCTCAGTTGGGCACGCTGGATGATTTTCGACGGCTGGTGGAAGCCTGCCGTGCGCATAACATGGAGATCGCGCTCGATATCGCGGTGCAATGCTCGCCTGACCATCCGTGGCTCAAACAGCATCCTGAGTGGTTCAGGAAGCGACCGGACGGCACGATTAAATACGCGGAAAATCCTCCCAAGAAATACGAAGACATCGTCAACCCGGATTTTGGATCGGACCACCGCGTCGCCCTATGGACCGCGCTACGCGACGTCTTCCTGTTCTGGGTCGACCAGGGCGTCGAGATTTTCCGTGTCGACAATCCCCACACCAAGCCTCTGCCCTTCTGGGAGTGGGTGATCGGCGAGGTGCATCGCCGCAACAGCAACGTGATCTTCCTGTCCGAGGCTTTCACGCGGCCGAAGCTGATGAAGGCGCTCGCCAAGCTCGGCTTCTCGCAGTCCTATACGTATTTCACCTGGCGGACGACAAAGGCCGAGCTTCAGGAATACCTGTCCGAGCTCACCTCTCACCCCGAACGGGACTATTTCCGCCCCAACTTTTTCGTCACCACGCCGGACATCCTCCCGGTGCAGTTACAGACCGGAGAGACCTGGCTTTTCAAGGCGCGCGCGGCGTTGGCCGCAACCCTGTCCTCGAATTACGGCATCTATAACGGCTACGAACTGCTCGAGCATGAGCCGATACCAGGCAAGGAAGAATATCTCAATTCCGAGAAATACGAGATCAGGACCCGCGACTGGCACAAGGCCGGCAACATCTCCGATTATCTCGGCCGGCTGAACAGGTTTCGGCGCGAGAACGCCGCGCTGCTGCAGACGTTCAATCTGCGCTTCCTCGATATCCAGGACGACCGTCTCATCGGCTTCATCAAGACGTCTGTCGACGGGAAAAATACGGTGGCGGCGGCCATCGCCTTGTCGCCGCAGGCGCGCGAATTCTGGCTGCATTTCGGCAACGCGCGCCTCGGCACCGGTGAGCCGGTACGCGCCATTAAAAATCTCGTCACTGGCGAACGTCGTATCCTCGAATGGGGTGGCGTGCGCCTTTGGATCGATCCCCAGAACGATCCCGCCCTCCTCTTCCGCTGCCTGGCCTGACCATGAATATCGCACCGACATTCAGCCCCGACGTGCAACAGGACGATGAACTCTGGTTTAAGGACGCCATCATCTATCAATTGCACGTCAAGGCATTCTGCGACAGCAACAACGACGGGATCGGGGATTTCGCCGGGCTGACCGGACGCCTGGACTATCTGAAAGATCTCGGCGTCACCACCCTCTGGCTTTTGCCGTTCTATCCCAGCCCGGGCCGCGATGACGGCTACGACATTGCAGATTACGGCAGCGTCAATACCGATTTCGGGACCATGCGCGACTTCCGCCGCTTCATGCAAGAAGCCCATGCGCGGGGCCTGCGCGTCATCACCGAACTCGTCATCAACCACACCTCGGATCAGCATCCGTGGTTCAAGCGCGCCAAGCGCAGTCCCCGCGGCTCGAGCGCACGCGACTGGTATGTGTGGAGCGATACGGACCAGAAATATCAAGACACCAGGATTATCTTTACCGACACCGAGAAGTCGAACTGGGCCTACGACCAGGAGGCCGGCGCCTATTACTGGCATCGCTTCTTCTCGCATCAACCGGACCTCAACTTCGACAATCCGCGCGTCGTGAGCGCCATCGTGCAGGTGATGAAGCGCTGGCTGGACGCTGGTGTTGACGGCTTCCGGCTCGACGCCGTGCCCTACCTGATCGAGCGCGACGGCACCAGCAACGAAAATCTGCCAGAGACCCACGCCATTATCCGGCGGCTGCGCGCCGAGCTTGACGCCTATGCGCCCGGGAAAGTCCTGATCGCCGAAGCCAATATGTGGCCCGAGGACGTGCAGCAATATTTCGGGGAAGGTGACGAGTGCCACATGGCCTATCACTTCCCGCTGATGCCGCGAATCTACATGGCGATCGCGCAGGAGGATCGCTTCCCGGTCACCGACATCATGCGCCAGACCCCGGACATCCCGGAGAATTGTCAGTGGGCGATGTTCCTGCGCAATCACGACGAGTTGACGCTCGAAATGGTCACCGATGCGGAGCGCGACTATCTTTGGGCGACATATGCCTCGGACCCCAGAGCACGGATCAATCTCGGTATTCGACGGCGCCTCGCGCCGCTGATGGATAACGATCGCCGCAAGATCGAATTGATGAATTCGATCCTGATGTCGATGCCGGGCACGCCGATCATCTATTACGGCGACGAAATCGGAATGGGCGACAATATCTATCTCGGTGACCGCAACGGCGTCCGCACACCGATGCAATGGACGCCCGACCGTAACGGCGGCTTTTCGCGCGCCGACCCCGCCCGTCTCTTTCTCCCCTGCATCATGGACCCGGTCTATGGCTATGCCTCGGTCAATGTGGAGGCACAGACGCGCTCGCTGTCATCGCTTCTCAGCTGGACCAAGCGCCTGATCAGCGTACGAAAATCGTCTCGCGTGTTCGGACGCGGCGATCTGTCCATCATCCGGCCTGCGAACCGGTCGGTGCTCTCGTATGTGCGCCAGCTCGGCGACGAGGCAATCCTTTGCGTTGCCAATCTGTCGCGTTCGGCGCAGGCGGTCGAACTCGATCTGACCGCGTGGAAGGGACGCATCCCACTGGAGATGCTGGGGCGGACCCGCTTCCCGCGCATCGGCGATCTGCCTTATCTCGTGACGCTCCCCCCCTATGGCTTCTTCTGGTTCCAGCTTCTCAGCGAGCCACCCGACTTCACCGAAGTGTTGCGTCCGCGCGAGGTGATCACGCTCGTCGTCGGCAGTGACGTCGAATCGGTCTTGTCGGGTCGCAACCGCCACGCGCTCGAAACCGACGTACTCCCGTCGTTCCTCATGGAGCGACGCTGGTTCGGGGAAAAGGCGGCGCGGCGTCTGTCTTGCTCGCTGCCGGTTGCATTTCCGCTCGAGCATGGCGGCGAGAAGTTCATGCTCGCCGTCACGGATGTCACCCAGGAAGACGGCAGTAGCCGCTATCAGCTGCCGGTGACCATACGCTGGTCGCGCTACACCGAACTCGACGATACCGGCCCCGGCAAGGTCCTCGCCGCCGTGCGCCGCCATGCGCGCGAGGGTGCATTGCTCGATGCGGCGCTGGAGCCGCGCTTCATTGCGGCGCTGGTCAACAAGATTTTCGAGGGCACGACCGAAACTGCCGGCACCCGCACGCTGGAATTCCGCAGCACCTCTGCCTTCAAGGAGTTGACGCCTTTCTCTGCGGTAAGCCCCGTCGGCGTGGAGCAGTCCAACACCAGCATGGTGGTCGAGAGCAAATACGTGGTGAAGATCCTGCGCAAGATCACGCCCGGGATCCATCCGGAGATCGAGATCGGGCGGTTCTTCGTCGAGGACGCGCCGTTCTCGCATACGCCGGCTTTGCTCGGCTCTCTCGAGCTGGTCGACGGCGATGATGCCAGCGCCCTCGCCGTGGTGCACGAGTTTGCCGAAAATCAGGGCGATGCCTGGACCGTTATCGGACAGTCTCTCGACCGGCTTCTCGATGAACAGCGTATCCTGCCGGACGATGCCGACAACGAGACGCCCGAATACGCAACGATGATCCATCGGATCGGCCAGATTGGACTGCGGACGGGCGAATGCCACCTAAAGCTTGCGAGCCGACCCGACATCCCGGCGTTCGCGCCGGAGGCTGTCGAGGCGGCCGATATCGATCGCTGGACAAAGGGGATGCTGGAGCGCGCCGATCGCGTGTTCAAGCTCCTGGAGCGCAATCGCGACGACAAATCGGACCCGCTCATCGGCACGCTACTCCAGAACCAGGCCGCCATCCGGTCACATATCGAACAGAGCCGCGTCGGGACGCCGGTGGCACTGAAGATCCGCCATCATGGCGACTTCCATCTTGGCCAGGTGCTGATGGTGAAGGACGATGCCTTCCTCATCGACTTCGAAGGAGAACCACGCCGCAGCCTCGAGGAACGCCGCACCAAGGCGCCGGCCGCGCGGGACGTCGCAGGATGCTGTCGCTCGATCGACTATGCCGCAAGTGCGGCGCTGCGACGGATGACCGATATCACCCCGGAGGAGCATGCCCGGTTGATCCAGAGCGTGCGACGCTGGTCGGGCATTCTCACCGAAACCTATCTCGACGCCTATCGTTCGGCGGTGAAAGACAGCGCGCTTTGGCCGCAAGACCCTAAGGCGGCCGATGACTTACTGGCATTCTTCCTGCTGGAGAAAGCATTCTACGAAATCGAATACGAAATCTCGAACCGGCCCACCTGGATGGCCATTCCGGTTGAGGCGACCGTCCGGATTCTCGAACGGCGGGGGGCCATCGTCACATGAGACTGTCCGACGAGGCCAAAGCCGTCGTGACCGGGCGGCATTCCGATCCGTTCAGTTTCCTCGGCCCGCATAAGGAAAACGACCGGACCATCCTCCGCGTGCTGATGCCGGATGCGAGCCGTGTGGTCGCAATCGAGGAAGGCGGACAGGAGCAGGAACTGACGCAGGTCGACCAGACCGGCTTGTTCAGCGGGCCGATCGGCAACGACCGCTACCACCTGCGAGCCCGCTTCGGCGACCGAGAAGTGGAGCTGGAGGATCCCTATCGGTTTCCGCCGCTGCTGTCCGATTTCGATCTCCACCTGCTTGGAGAAGGCAATCACCTTCACATCTATGACAAGCTCGGAGCGCATCCGCAGCAGCTCGACGGTGTCCAAGGCGTTGGCTTTGTGGTGTTCGCTCCGAACGCCCAGCGGGTCAGCGTCGTCGGCGACTTCAACAATTGGGACGGGCGCCGGCACGCTATGCGGGTGCGTGGCAACGGCTATTGGGAGATCTTCGTCCCGGCGGCGGTGGCAGGGAATAAATACAAATACGAGATCATCAATCGGAACGGCGACCTCCTGCCGCTGAAGTCGGATCCGTTTGCATTTGCCGCCGAGATTCGGCCTTTGACGGCCTCCATCGTCCTGGACCTGAACACGCTGCCGAGGCCGCGCCCGGCTCGCGACGGGCTGAATTCGGTCAAAGCGCCGATATCGATCTACGAAGTGCATATCGGCTCCTGGCGTCGCAATCCCGGCCGGGACAACAGCTGGCTGACCTACCGCGAACTTGCCGAAACGCTACCGGATTATGTCCACGACATGGGCTACACCCATGTCGAGTTGCTGCCGATTTCGGAGCATCCGTTCGACGGCTCATGGGGCTACCAGCCCACCGGCATGTACGCGCCGACCAGCCGCTTCGGATCGCCGCAGGACTTCGCCGCGCTGGTCGATGCCTTCCATCGGCGGGGAATCGGAGTCCTTCTGGACTGGGTGCCGGGACATTTTCCGGACGACCCCCATGGTCTCGGCCAATTCGATGGCACCGCGCTCTATGAGCACGCCAATCCCATGCAGGGCCGACACCTCGACTGGGGCACACTGATCTACAATTTCGGCCGCACGGAGGTATCCAATTTCCTGCTGGCGAATGCGTTGTTCTGGCTCGATCGTTACGCAGTCGACGGCCTGCGCGTCGATGCCGTCGCGTCCATGCTCTATCTCGACTACAGCCGGCCACAGGATGCCTGGGTGCCGAACAAGCATGGTGGACGCGAGAACCTCGACGCGATCGACTTCCTGCGCCGCGTGAACACCGAAGTGTTCGGCCGCTATCCGAATGCCACGACGGCCGCCGAGGAATCCACAGCCTGGCCGCAGGTGTCCCGGCCGATCGAATGGGGCGGACTGGGCTTCGGCTACAAGTGGAATATGGGCTGGATGCACGACACCCTCGATTACATCTCGAAGGATCCGATCCACCGGCGCCATCATCATGGGCAGATCCTATTCGGTCTGCATTATGCATTCTCCGAGAACTTCATCCTTCCGCTGTCGCACGATGAAGTCGTGCACGGCAAACGTTCCATTCTTGGCCGGATGCCCGGTGACGAATGGCAGCGCTTCGCCAATATGCGCGCCTACTTCGCCTTCATGTTCGCGCATCCGGGTAAGAAGCTCATGTTCATGGGCAGCGAATTCGCGCAGGATACCGAGTGGAACCACGACGTCAGTCTGCCATGGCACCTGCTCGAACGGCCGCTCAACAACGGCGTTCAGCAGTTGGTCCGCGATCTGAACCGGCTGTATCGCACGCTGCCCGCGCTACATCAGCGTGACTGCGAGCCGGACGGCTTCGAGTGGCTGGTGATGAATGACGCCGACAACAGCGTGTTCGCCTGGCAGCGCAAGGGCGCGTCGGAAGGTGACCGGTGCGTGGTGGTGGTGAACTTCACCCCGCAGGTGCTGAACGATTATCGCATCCCGGTCCCGTTCAGCGGGCGATGGCGGGAAGTGCTGAATTCCGACTCCGCCATATATGGAGGCAGCAACGTTGGGAACAACGGCACTGTGACGGCGGTTATGACGCGTGACATCCCGGAGCTCCACATTGTTGTCCCACCGCTTGCTGCCGTCTATTTCGTTCCTGAGGTCTAAGGCGAAAATCTCAGGCGGAACTCCCTACCCGCTCGGTGCAACCTTTGACGGTCGGGGCACGAACTTCGCCCTGTTTTCGGCGAACGCGACGAGCGTGGAGCTGTGTCTGTTCGACAGCTCCGGGAAGCATGAAAGCATCCGTGTCATCTTGCCGGAACGCACGGACGACGTCTGGCACGGCTATTTCCCCGACGTGGCGCCGGGACAACTTTACGGGTATCGCGTGTATGGGCCCTACGCCCCCGAAGCCGGACACAGATTCAATCCCAACAAGCTGCTGATCGATCCATACGGCAAGGATCTCGGCGGGCAATTCATCTGGAGCGATACCCATTTCGGTTATCGTACTGGCAGCAAGCAGCAGGATCTCTCCTACGACAAGCGCGATAACGCGCGGTACATGTACAAGTCGGTGGTTATGGACGACGCCCATAGCTGGGGAAACGGGTCGCGGCCGCAGATCCCCTGGGAGCAAACACTCATCTATGAGGCTCACGTCAAGGGATTGACCGAGACATTTCCCGGCATGCCGGAGGGGCTTCGCGGCAGCTATAGCGCGTTGTCATCGCCGGCACTGATCGCACATCTGCGGCGGCTCGGAGTCACCGCGATCGAACTGTTGCCGGTGCATGCCTTTCCTGACGACCGGCATCTGATCGATCGTGGCCTGCGCAATTACTGGGGTTACAACACACTCAGTTTCTTTACGCCGGAAAAGCGATACGCGAACGGTAACACCGTCAACGCGTTCCGAAGCACCGTGGCGGCGCTGCATGATGCCAGCATCGAGGTGATCCTCGACGTTGTCTATAACCATACCTGCGAAGGCAACCAGCTCGGTCCGACGCTGTGCTATCGCGGTATCGACAACGCGTCGTATTACTGGCTGATGCCGGATGAACCGCGCTATTACGACGACTTCACCGGGACCGGAAATTCGCTCAAGCTCGCCACGCCGCGCGTCTTGCAGATGGTCATGGATTCGCTGCGGCGCTGGGTCGAGGTCTATCACGTCGATGGCTTCAGGTTCGATCTCGCCAGCACGCTCGGCCGCGGTCCTGGCTTCGACGCCAATGCTCCGTTCTTCGCCGCTGTGCGGCAGGATCCGGTCCTGGCCAGCGTGAAGATGATTGCCGAGCCGTGGGATATCGGGCTCGGAGGCTACCAGGTCGGCGGATTTCCAACCGGCTGGTCGGAATGGAACGACGTCTACCGCAACACCATGCGCCGATACTGGCGCGGCGATGGTGGGCTGCTCGGGGATGTTGCGCGCTGCATGACCGGCTCGGCGCCGCAATATCAGCATAACGGCCGCGGACCCCGGAGCAGCATCAACCACGTGACCGTGCATGATGGATTCACGCTCAACGATCTGGTGAGCTACCACGACAAACACAACGAGGCCAATGGTGAGGACAACCGCGACGGTTCAGACGACAACATCAGCATCAACTTCGGTGTCGAAGGTCCCACCGACGACGGGGGCATCAATGCCAAACGTCGCCAGCTGCGGCGCAACCAGATTGCCTGCCTGATGCTGGCCCAAGGGGTCCCATTGATCCTGGCCGGCGACGAGGCAGCAAACACGCAGAGCGGCAACAACAACACCTATTGCCAGGATAACGAAATCGGCTGGGTCGACTGGTCGAAACTCGGAACAAAGGACGATCTCACCGATCTGATCGGCAGCCTGAAGCGGATGCGCGATACTTATCCGCAATTGCAGCCTCGTCAGTGGCTGATCGGCAGACGCGACGACGACACATACGACGTGAAATGGCTGACACCTTCCGCGTCGGAGATGTCGGAAACGGACTGGAATTTTCCTGGCGGTCAGTTTCTGGCCTACGTGCTGGCCGCATCCGAGGAGACGGGCAGCCCACTATTCATCGTGATGAACGCTGCGCACGAGGAGATCGAATTCACCTTCCCGGAATGGCCGAACGTCCAGTCATGGGCGCTGGTGCTCGAAACAACCCAGCAAATGTCCGAGACCGGCGGCGGACCGTGGCACACCGCAAAATCGCCGGGGCTGAGCGTAACGGTGTACGAGGGCCGGGCATGAGCGGGGAGCTTTTCGGCCCGCAACTGCACGATGATGGCGTGACGTTCAGACTCTGGGCCCCGGCCGCAAAACGCGTCGATTTGTTGCTGGATAGCCAGATCCCGATGGCGCCGCAGGATGGCTGGTACCGGCTGGAGGTGCCCGGTGCAAAGGCACGCACGCGCTATCAATTCCTGATCGACGGCGAGCTCGCGATTCCCGACCCGGGTTCCAGGTTTCAGCCGGACGATGTCCATGGTCCGAGCGAAGTGATCGACCAGCGTTTTGCGTGGGAGGCCACCGACTGGAAAGGAAGGCCTTGGCAGGACACGGTGCTCTACGAACTCCATGTCGGGACGTTCACGCCCGAGGGGACCTACCGCGCCGCGATCGGCAAACTCGATCATCTGGCAGAGACTGGCATCACGGCGATCGAGCTGATGCCTTTATCCGACTTTCCCGGGCGCTGGAATTGGGGCTACGACGGCGTTCTGCCTTTTGCGCCTGACAGCGTCTACGGACGGCCAGATGACCTCAAGGCGTTGATCGATGCGGCGCACAAGCGCGAGCTGATGGTGTTCCTGGACGTGGTCTATAACCACTTCGGACCGGAGGGAAACTACCTCCACCGCATCGCACCGCAATTTTTTTCGAACGAGCAAACGCCTTGGGGCGGCGCGATCGACTATACCCAGCCTTGCGTGCGCAGCTTTGCGATCGAGAACGCGGTGTACTGGCTGCGCGACTATCGCTTCGACGGCCTGCGCCTCGACGCCGTGCACGCGATCGCGACGCCGGGCAGCCCGCATATGCTGCACCACCTGAGCGCGACGGTCGGAAAACTCGCGACCCAAACCGGACGGCACATCCATCTGGTGCTCGAGAATGACGATAACCAGGCAGCCTTGCTCGAGCCCCTGGAGGTCGTGCCGCGCGGAGGCTATCGCGCGCAATGGAATGATGACTATCACCATGCCTGGCACACGCTGCTGACCGGAGAACTGCAGGGCTATTACAAGGACTACGAAAGTCCCGGCGCGCGCGTCGCGCGCGGCCTTGCGGAGGGTTTTATCTACCAGGGCGAGCCCTCGCCCCACCGCGGCGGACGGCCGCGCGGCGAGCAAAGCAGACATCTGCCGCCGGCCGCTTTCGTGAACTTCCTTCAGAACCACGACCAGATCGGCAATCGGGCCAAGGGCGAGCGTCTGTCGGCGCTGACAACGCGCGCAGCGCTTGAGGCCGCCTTCACGATCCTCCTGCTATCGCCCTCACCGCCCCTCATCTACATGGGCGACGAATGGGGCGCGACCGAACCGTTTCCGTTCTTCTGCGATTTCGAGGGCGACCTGGCGGACGCAGTGCGCAACGGACGGAAGCGCGAGTTTGCCGAAGCCTATGCCGAGTCGGGCGATGACATTCCCGACCCGCTCGCTGAATCGACCCGCAATATCGCGACGCTGGACTGGTCCGCCCTGTCGCGGCGCGACGGCGCAGAGCGGTTGGCACTGACGCGCAAATTACTGCAGGTCCGCAAGGCACTCATTGTCCCCCTGCTTCCGCAGATCCTGCAGGGCGGTGACGCGCACTTCAACGACGGTGTCCTGTTCGCGTCATGGGATGCGGGCGAGAAGCGCCTTTGCGTGCTCGCCAATATCTCGGATAGGTATAGGCCACTCCCGTCCGACCTTCCGCACTGGGACGAAAAGATCTGGGGAGACGCGCCTGCTTCGACGCTGGCGCCGTGGTCGGTATTCGTGGCGCTCGGAGCGCGCTGATGCCACCCTCCATACCGGTTGCAACCTATCGTCTTCAGCTCACCAAGGATTTCGATTTTGATGCGGCCGCGGCGCTGGTTCCTTATCTGAAGCAGCTCGGCATTTCGCACCTGTATGCCTCGCCGTTCCTCGCAGCGCGGCCCGGCAGCACCCACGGCTACGACATCGTCGACCATAACCGCCTCAATCCGGAACTCGGCGGCGACGAGGCCTTTGAGCGGCTGTCCACCGCGCTTGCTCGCGCCGATATGGGACTGATCCTCGACTTCGTGCCCAATCACATGGGCGTCGGCTTCTCGGACAATCTCTGGTGGCTCGACGTCCTGGAATGGGGACAGAAGTCGCCGCACGCGGCGTCATTCGACATTGACTGGAACGGCCTGCCGCATCGGCAGCAGCCGGGCGTGCTCCTTCCCATTCTCGGCCGATCCTACGCCGATGCTTTGTCGCAGGCAGAAATCGAACTGAAATACGACGCCGCCAGCGGCACGTTCGCTGCCTGGTATTTCGAACACAAGCTTCCGATCAATCCGCAGCGTTATGGCGAAATTCTCCGCAATCTTGTCAGCGCCGCGAACGCGCACGACATGGCTGCGGGTCAGGCGATCATCGGGTTGGTTCAGCCGCATCGCAGCCCGAATGCTCCGTCCTACCGGGATGCGCCGGGGTTCAAGCAGGAACTGGCGGCCATCGACGGCGCTGCGGAACTGATCGCGCGCGGGCTGCATGTCTATGACGCGAAGACCGAGGCCGGCCAGCTCGCGCTGCATCGTTTGCTGGAGCGGCAACACTATCACCTCGCTTACTGGCGTATCGCTTTCTCCTCGATCAACTATCGGCGATTCTTCGACATCAACGATCTTGCGGGCTTGCGCGCCGAACACCCGGCGACCTTCCGCGCGATGCATGGTCTGGTTGCACGTCTGATAGCGGAACGGAAGCTGCATGGTCTGCGGCTCGACCATATCGACGGATTGCGGGATCCCGCTCAATACACCCGCCGCCTGCAGGAGCTGGTCCGGCGCATCCGGCCCTCGCCTGCGAAGCAGCGCTTCTATCTGCTGATCGAGAAAATCCTTGGCGACGAAGAGCCGCTGCCGAGCCTGACCGGCGTTGCGGGCACAACCGGCTACGAGCGGCTAAACCATATCTCCCATGTCTTGTTCGACCCCGCCGGACTGGAGCAACTGGAGCGGACATGGCGCGACTTCACCGGAGAGCGCGGCCGGCTCGAGGACATCCTCGCGGATGCCAAACGCACCGTGCTTGAGACGATGCTGGCCAGCGAATTTTCCGTGCTGACCCGCGCGCTGTCACGCATCGCTGCCGGGTCATTCGCAACGCGAGACTTTGTCACCGAGCGGCTGCGCATGGCGCTTCAGGCTTACGTGCTCGAATTCCCTGTCTATCGGACCTACATCGCCATCGATGGGCCGTCCGATCGTGATCGCGCCGTGATCGCCGAAGTGATTGCGCGTGCCCGCGCAAAATGGCGCGGTCCTGACCCGGAGATCTTCGATTTCTTGGAGAAGGCGATCAACACAGACCTGGCGGAGTCTCCGTCCTACAGCCGGCCGCGCGTGCGCAACTTCGCGATGAAGCTGCAGCAATTTACCGGTCCGTTGATGGCCAAGTCGCTCGAAGATACCGCGTTCTATCGTTACCATCGCCTGCTGGCCCTGAATGAAGTCGGCGGGGAGCCGGCACACCCCGATGCCTCATTGCAAACCTTTCACCGCCGGCAGACAGAGGCGGCCGAAGTCGCACCGCATGCCCTCACCGCGACCGCAACCCACGACACCAAGCGGGGCGAGGATGCGCGCATGCGTATCCTTGCACTCGCCGAACTGGCGCCGGAATGGCAGGAAGCCGTCCAGCGCTGGTCGGCCTTGAACAGACATTCCATTCGCGGCGCGGGCGATGACGTTCGGCAGCCATCGTCGGCACACGAGTACATGCTGTATCAGTCCCTGATCGGCGCCTGGCCGCTCACCGGCATTGATGAGAGCTTCGTCAAGCGGATGGAAGCCTATGCCATCAAGGCGGCACGCGAGGGCAAGCAGGACACCAGTTGGGCCACGCCCAATGCGGCTTATGAAAGTGCTTTGACGGGCTTCGTGCGCAACATCCTGTCCGCGGATCGCTCTGCCACGTTCACTTCCGATTTTTCGCAGTTTGCGCGGCGGACTGCGTTGCTTGGCGCCCTGAACAGCCTGTCGCAACTCACTCTGAAAATAATGTTGCCCGGCGTGCCCGATTTTTTTCAGGGCACCGAATTCTATGACTACTCCCTGGTCGATCCGGACAATCGCCGGCCTGTCGATTTTGAACGCCGGATTGGTGGCTTGGCTGAAGGAGCTGACTGGACCGACCTATCGGTGCAATGGCCGGACGGCCGGATCAAGTTTGCTCTGACCCGGCGCCTGCTGGAGGTTCGTAATAACTATGCAGATTTGTTTCGCGACGGACGATACGACCCGGTTCCGGTTGAGGGCGAGGATGCAGAACACGTTGTGGCGTTCACGCGCAGCCTCGGCAAGCGGCGGGTTCTGGTCGCGGCTGGCCGCCGGTTCGCGGCGCGGACTGCCGGCGGACGCCAATGGCCTGCCGGATGGCGCGGCGCAATCGCCACCCTGTTTCCGGGCGCGCGCGACCTGATTAGCGATCGGTCCAAAAAAAATGGCATGGAGCTTGGCCAGCTATTCCACGTCCTGCCCGTTGCCGTTGTTGCAGCCGAAGATTGACAGGCCGCCACTCACTCTGCCGGTGACGGCACATGTGAGAAGAGCGCGCCCGCTCGAGCGGCGGGTACCGCACAGGCCGGCAGGCGGCGTCGCTCAGGATCTTAACGAGGGATTGCACTCAATTGTCCTGCTGTTTTCCAGCAAACGCGTTTCGGATTGGAATCGCAACAAGGGACAACGCAGCAAGGCCGGCCAATGCCGCGATGATATTTGGTGTCAGCACCGAACCGACCGTGAACTCCTCGCCGGTGTCGAAGATAGTGCCAAGCCCGGCGCCGGCGGCACTATAGACGAGAGTCCCTGGTATAATGCCGAACAGCGTCGTCACTGCGAACACCGGCAATGCGACGCCGACAAAGGCTGGCACGATATTGACAAGGAAGAACGGGAATAGCGGAACCAGGCGAAGCGCCAGCAGATAGGACCAGGCGTTTCGACGGATGCCCTCACCCAGCGAAGCCGCCTTCGGGCCGAACGCATCCAGCGTCCGCCCTTTCATCAGGAAGCGTGCGATCAGAAACAAAGCGATGGCGCCGATGGTCGCGCCGGCCACCGCGAATGCAGCTCCATACAGCGCGCCAAACAGAAAGCCGCCCGCCAGCGTCAGGACGACGGCGCCGGGAACGGACAGCGCGGTAGCCAGGATATAGACCGCAAGATAGATCGCCGCCGACGCGATCGGGTGCTGCTCGACCAGACCGGTCAGCGTCTTGCGGTAGGCTCGCAGCGTCTCGAGCGAGAGAAATTCACCGGCTCCGGAGAGATGGAGACCGGTGATGACCGCGATGATGGCGATGCCGATCCAGATCCGCCGGTCGCGGATGATGGACTTCCAGCCTGGAATGAAGCCTCTCGGTGCCCCGTGCATTTCGCGTCCCGCCTGCTCACGGCAGCAGCCACTGTATCGCTCTCACAAGAGCCTTCACCCGGTCGCTATACAAGGTCTTGGTGTAATACTGGCCAGCCACCTTTTTCGATATCTCCGATAACGTCGGGTAAGGCGCAATCATCCCGGCCATGGCCGATAGCTTCATGCGCTGACCGATGGCCAGTCCCCATAGCCCGATCAGTTCGCCGGCATGCGGCGCGACGATGGTCGCGCCGAGGATGCGCCCGCGTGGGCCGACAACGATCTTCGCCAGACCTTCGGTTTCTCGCTCCGTCTGCGCTCTGTCATTGGTTCGCAACGATTCGATTAACGTCGAGACGGAGTGTCCTTCTGCGCGGGCCTGCCCTTCGGTCAAGCCGACATGGGCCAGTTCCGGGTCGCTGTAAGTGACCCAGGGCAGCGCCCGGTAATCGACCTTTGCGGGTAGCCAGAACAAAGCGTTCCGGATCACGATGCCGGCGTGATAGCCCGCAATGTGGGTGAATTGCGGACCGCCGGACACATCGCCGATCGCAAAGATCTTCCGGTTGCTCGTTCGCAACCGCGCATCAACGGTGATGCCCTTCGGGCCATGTTCCACCCCGGCCGCGGCCAGATCGAGGCTGTCGAGATCCGGCTTGCGCCCCGCCGCAACGAGGATGTGCGAGCCGGTCACGTTGCGTGTTTCGCCGTCCTTGGTCCGGACCGACACTTCGACGCCGCCCCTCTGCGCGACCGCAACGGTCTCCGCATTCTCGAGCAGTCCGACGCCGTCTTGGAGCAGCGCGGCGCGAACGATGGCGACGGCCTCCGGCTCGTCGCGCGGCAAGATGTTCGTGCGCTCGATCAGCGTAACCTGCGATCCGAGCCGCCGGAATGCCTGACTGAGTTCGACCCCGATCGGACCGCCGCCCACGACGATCAGGTGGTCCGGCCGTTCCCGCAATTCAAAGATCGTCTCATTGGTGAGGTAGTCGCAGTCGGAGAGTCCGGCGATCGGCGGGATCATGGGCCGGGACCCGGTTGCAATCACGAACCGGCGGGCACGAATGCGGGCGTCGCCTGCGGCGAGCAGGTCCGGCTGAAGGAAACGCGCCTCGGCCTTGATGACATTGACGCCAAGACCGGAGAACCGCTCGACGCTGTCATGCGGCGCGATTGCGGCGATGACGCCGTGAACGTGCCGGTACACGTCCTCGAAGCGCACGTCCGGCGTGACACTCGCTATTCCGAACTTTCCGCTATCGCTCATTGCATGAGCGCGATGCGCTGCCGCGATCAGCGCCTTGGAGGGGATGCAGCCGGTGTTGAGACAATCGCCGCCCATTCGGGCGCGCTCGACCAATGCCACTTTGGCGCCCATCTGTGCCGCACCGGCGGCGACAGATAGACCGCCCGATCCGCCGCCAATGACGCAAATATCGAAGCGTTCTTCCCTGCTCATTGCGGCCGCTCGCGGTGCCGCTTCAAAAGGTTCATCGTCATCCGTGAACCAATGCAGTGCCCACGTATGGCGCGGTGTCCCACAAGATGCGCCGAAATCCCGTCCGACACTGCGCACCGCAGGCAGGACACGACTTTCGAAGATCCGGAATGACCTTTTGACGCTGACAGGTTCATGGCACTCCGATCAGAGCTGGAAGCTCGGCGAGACTCTTGATTTCGTCGTTCGGGCTTCCGGGAAGGCGTTCGCGTCGCTGTCCGTAGCGGTTGCACCAGACCACCTGCATCCCGAATGCCGACGCCGCATATGCGTCCCAGGCATTGGATGACAGAAAGCAAATATTCTCCTTCGGGATGCCGAGCCGGTCGAGCGCGAGTTGATACACCTTGCGGTCTGGCTTGTAGATGCCGACCTCCTCAATCGACAGGACCGCGTCGAACAAGCCGTCGAGCTTCGCATTGCTGACAACCGCATCGAGCATCCGAGGGGTGCCGTTCGACAGAATTGCCAGGCGCAGATCCGCGCCCTTGAGGCGGCGCAACAGGTCCGGAACCTCGGGAAAGGCGTCGAGCGCGAGATACAGCGCCATCAGCCGGTCGCGCAGGTTCGCCCGCTGCAACCCGAGTGTCTCCATCGCGAAATCGAGTGCATCACCGGTGACCTGCCAGAAGTCCGCGTGCCGGTTCTGTACCGCGCGCAGCCACGTATATTGCAGTTGCTTGTCGCGCCACAACGCGCTCAGCTTGTCGAAATCATCGCCGATCTCGTCCCGGCAGCCGCGAGCCGCCGACGCGAAATCGAACAACGTGCCATACGCATCGAACACACAGGCCCGTACCTCGCTTAATGCCGTCATGCCGGACCCGCGCCGCGTGGATAACTTGCCAAGACAAGCAAATATCGTCGGTCTGTACATCAAACGCAATCGCGCGGGCGCGATCACATAGATTTCAGTGCGCGGTCAAGCAGTGTGCATCGCGGATACTGCTGCCATGCCCCGGTTCTGCCAACAACTGGTTTGGCCTTTGTCACATTTCCCCGAAAATTCTCCGCCAAGCACGTAACATCTCAAAGTCTAGGACCGAAGACAGGAATGCCTAAATTGCGACCAGCCGGGATGAAACAGCATTTCCTTTAAATCGCTTGTTTCTGACCATGGCGATCTTTGCGCGCATAGCGGTTGCAGCAATCAGGTGAATGACTAGTCTCTCTGGGGTGGGCTCTCTGGATCATTGCTGGACACATGCAAGTCATACAAACTTCCGGACCGGTCCTGATATTCGGCGGGCCTTACAGCAATCTCGAAGCGACACAGGCCCTGATCGACGAGGCCGCTCGCCTCGGCTTCACACCGGAGCGAATGATCTGCACCGGCGACGTGGTTGCGTATGCGGCCGACGCCGCGAAGACCGTGGATCTGGTTCGGAACTCGGTCTCGCACATCATCAAGGGCAATTGCGAAGAAAGCCTCGCAAACGACTCAGACGATTGCGGGTGCGGATTTCCGGAAGGCAGCGATTGCTCGCGGCTTTCGGACACCTGGTTTCAGCATGCGCGCCGCCAGCTCAGCGCCGCCGATCGGCTATGGATGGCCGGCCTGCCGGAACGGCTGGTGCTCGATCTCGACGGTGTGCGTCTGGCCGTGGTTCACGGCACTCCGAGCAGGATCAACCGATTTGTGTTCGCTTCCACGGGACATCTGCTGAAGCTGAAGGAGATCGAAGCCGCCGGAGTCCAGGGCGTGATCGGCGGACATTGCGGATTGCCGTTCACTCAGTCGATATCGGGATATCTCTGGCATAATTCCGGATCGATCGGGATGCCGGCGAACGACGGAACGCCGCGCGTCTGGTACAGCATCATCAGCCGCACCGCCGATGGCATCGCAATCGAGCATCGCAGCCTGGTTTACGACCACGCCGCAGCGGCCGGCAAGATGCTGCGCGCCGGGCTTCCTGAAAAGTACGCCCTCGCGCTGTCCACTGGCATTTGGCCGAGTTGCGATGTCCTTCCCTCTGAAGAAATTTGGGCACACGGCCGGGCGCTCGTGCCGGGGACTATTGTCTGGCGCCATCCCGCGAACTGGCAACCCTCGGCTGGCCGCGCTAGGGGTCCGAAGGTCACGTCGCTTTGGCCCCAACCCATGTCCGCGCCAGAGCTTGATCAACGAAAGTTTCGTCTGCCGGAGGTGACTGCAACGGGCGAGCAGCGCGCCGCCGTCGACTTCACGAGTCTGAAGACGCTGTGGTTCAATACCGGAACGCTCTGTAACATCGCCTGTCGAAACTGCTACATCGACTCAGGCCCCCGCAAGGATCAACTCGCCTATCTCTCACCAGGGGATGTGTCGACGTTTCTCGACGAAATAGAGCGGAGCAATTTCGGAACACGCGAGATCGGTTTCACCGGCGGCGAGCCGTTCATGAATCCGGACTTTTTCCATATTCTCGACGATGCGCTCTCGCGCGGACATTCCGTGCTGGTGCTCACAAACGCCATGCGTCCGATGCAGCGGTCGAAGGCGAAGCTTGAGCAAGTCAGGATGCGCTACGGTCACCGGCTGCGACTGAGAGTCTCGCTCGACCATTTTTCGCCAGAGCGTCACGAGGAAGAGCGCGGCGAAGGAACGTTCGTTCCAACCATTCAAGGTCTGCTGTGGCTGGTGCGGTCAGGGTTCAATGTCTCGGTGGCCGGCCGGACCATGTGGGGCGAGCCGTTGGACGCTCAGCGCGCCGGCTATGCCCGTCTGTTTGCAGAGCACGGCATTCATATTGACGTGAACGATCCTGAACGGCTTGTCCTGTTCCCGGAAATGGAACCTCGCGCTGACGTTCCGGAAATCACCGAACAATGCTGGGACATTCTCGGATCGTCGCCGCGGGACATCATGTGCTCGAAGTCGCGGATGGTGGTGAAGCGGAAGGGCGCGGATCGACCGGTCGTTCTGGCCTGCACGCTGATCGCCTATGATCCGCAATTCGAAATGGGCGCGACCTTGCAAGACTCGATGAAGCGCGTCTGGCTCAACCATCCCAGTTGCGCGAAATTCTGCGTCCTCGGCAAGTCATCCTGTAGCCCTGCCCCGGCGAGCGCGGAGCGGAGCCCCGCTTCACGAACCGGCGCCGACGACAGCCGCTTTGTAAAGGCCGACATCTAGCCGGACGGCCATCGCGGACACGCTAGCGGATCGCTCACGGGGCATTTGCGCGCCACTGGGAATAGTCCGCTATCGTGTCGACATCCGCCAGCTGAGATGCGAAGCCGACAGGACCACCCCAGGCCGCGACGGTGTCATCCATCGCAGATGCGGTCGACCAGCGGACGTTGTCGAAGACTCCTGACTTGAAGGGCCGTGCGCCGGCGCCGCGCGCAATCAGCCAGTATCCGCCGTCCGGCGCCGGACCAAGCACCAGATTGCTGCCGGTGACCTGTCGCAACGCGTCTGCAATATGCGCCGGCCGGACACCGGGAATGTCCGAGCCGATCACGACGACCGGTTGCCGAGACGACAGCGACAGAAGACGAACCATGCGTGCCCCCAATGCGCCACGACCCTGTCGAAGTCTTGGAACCTCCGCCGGCCAAAAGCTCGCATAACAATCGGTGTCCGGTGTCACTGCGATCGCCAGCCGCCACCTTGGATCGCGCGAGAGGCTTCGAATCAAACGTGCCGTCGTCACCCGATAGAATCGTAACGCTTCGGAGGAGCCGATCAGTTTCGAAAGACGCGACTTCACCCGTCCAGGACGCGGCGCCTTCACCATCAGAATGACCAGTGGCTTCGACCGGGACCTAACCATAGAACTTCGCTATTCGCGCCGGCGGAACGCCCAGAAAATACAAAGCCAGGCAGGTGAGATTTCGCAGGCTACGCCTGAGATATCCATCGCGACGATATCTCTGCGCGCTGGTGACGGCATAAGCCGGCAAAATGGTCAGGCGCCGTCGTCCGATGCGGCGAATGATGTCAACGTCTTCCATCAGCGGGATGTCCGAAAAGCCTCCGATGTCATCGTAGAACTTCCGCGACAGCACAAGCGCCTGGTCTCCATACGGCAGTCCCAGCCAGCGGGTCCGAAATGACACCACCACTTCGAGAGCCCGCGCCCGTGTCCGGATATCATCCAGCCTGAACTGAAACACCGCCGCTAATTGTCCGGACCCGGGCCGCGCAACAAAGTCGGAAATAGCCGTCGCCCAGTCGGCGTTCAGTCGCGTATCGGCATGCAGGAACAGCAACCAGTCTCCGGTCGCAGCCGCCGCGCCGCACCGCAATTGTGTTCCCCGCCCCTTGCTGGCACGCACCACCCGGCAACCAAGCTTCTGCGCAATATCGATTGTCTCGTCATCGGAGCCGCCGTCGACGATCACGACTTCCTTGATCAAACCTAGCCTCTGCGGCGTCAACGCATCCAGCGTCTTCCCCAGTGTACGCGCCGCATTGAGCGTCGGCACGATCACACTCAGGGTAGCGGCCGACACCGGCGAACCATTCATGACCCTACCAATGCGTTCGCCATGGAGTACCGCGCGTTGGGCTGCATTTTCTAACGCTGACCGCCAGAATATTGCAGGCTGATCTTGCCCGAGACCTCCCGCAGTCGCGGTAACAGAACGTTGTCGACCTGATTTTGCGGCAACGCATCGCGCAGATAGATCAGCACCATCGCAGCAACCGCAGTGTCGCCCGAAAACACCGGCACGGCAATTGCGCGAGTTCCCTCGATCGGCGTGTTGTAATCGTGGACAGCGTAGCCGCGTGCAAGTGTCTCAGCGATTTCGCGCCTGGTCGTCCTCACCACACCGTCGCGCTCGGAGATCTTTTCCTGCAGGAGCGCGGAGCGGACAATCTCTTCTCGCTGCCGCGGCTTGGACCACGCCAGCAGAGCGATCCCGGAAGCGGAATACAGAAGCGGAAAGCGTATATGCTCAAATCTCCGCAAGTTGATTGGGGCGCTGTCCCGATTGGACACTTCGATCACCATCGTCGCGCCTTCGCGCACCATGAATTCAGCCGGCCATTTCACGACGGTCGCAAAATCGTTGAGAAGGCGGCGGATGGCCTGGGTTGGCGCACTCTCCCGATCGATCGAGCTGAAAAGATCCCGAACGCGCGGCGACAAGCGGTAACCCGCATTTTCGGCTCGTTCGATGTAGCCGGCTTCGCGCAGGGTATGCAGCAGCCGCACGACGGTGGCTTTTGGCAGACCAGTCGCGTCCACCAGAACGGACAGACTGGCCGGTCCCGCTTCATTGATCGCTGCAAGCAACGACAACCCTCGCTCCAGGGCATGGACGGTCTGAGAAGCACGGGCCGTGGGCATGGCTATCACAGATCAAGTTTGCAGGCGTTCCAGGATTTGGTCCGTCTGGCGGACCTTTGGTCTATTAAGCTTTCGGCAGTGGACTGGGAAGCCCAGAATGGTCCTAACCGTCGGTGTGACCGTCGGAATGACAAACCGCTCCGGGAGGACCCGTTATGCCGTCTGAATTTCTGAATCGTCGATCCTTCCTTGCCGCCAGCGCGGCCGCTATCGGTTCCGCGATCAGCTTCGATGCGCGCGCCCAAACGCAAAATGCGGTCCGCCTGATTTATCCTTTTGCCGCTGGAAGCGGTGGCGACACCATGGCCCGGATCGTGGCCGAGAAGCTCAACGCCGGGCTATCGGTACCCGTGATCGTCGATAACCGCACCGGTGCTGCCGGCCGGATTGGCGTCAAGGCCGTGGTGAATGCAGAGCCGGACGGGACGACGCTGCTGTTTGTGCCGAACCCGCCGGTTGCGATCTATCCACATTCCTATCCCAGCCTCGAATACGATCCGGTCCGCGATCTGACACCGGTCTCGCTCGCATCAACCTTCGATGTCGCACTCGCCGTTTCGTCGACGAACGACATCAAGACCATTCAGGAGCTGATCTCCTGGGCCAAGGCGAACCCGACGCAGGCCAATTACGGCTCGCCCGGTGCCGGCGGCCTTGGTCATTTCTTTGCCGTGATGGTCGCCGCCGGTACCGGGCTTGACCTGAAGCATGTCAGCTATCGCGGGTCCGGGGCTGTCATGGCTGACCTGCTCGGCGGACAGATTCCGATCGCTGTGGTCCCGCTCGGTGACGCGCTGGAGTTGCATCGCGGCGGAAAGGCCCGGGTGCTTGCGACGTCGGGTAATGCACGCTCGCCGCTCCTGCCTGACGTCCCGACCATGAAAGAGGCCGGCATCAATGCCGAAGGCCAGGGATGGTATGCTGTCTATGCGCCAGCCAAGACGCCACCCGAGACCGTCAAGCGGCTCAACAAGATCATCGTCGACGGGCTGTCGGACCCGGCGACCAAAGAAAAGGTGTTGAAGCTGAATATGGTCCCGGTCACCTCCACCCCCGAGGGCCTCGCCGCTTTCCGCGACGCGGACAGCGCCCGGTGGGCACCGGCGGTCAAAGCCTCAGGATTCAAACCGCAACAATGAAACTGTTCTCGTACAAAAACCGCCCGGTTCATCTCGGACCCTACCCGCTGGAGAGGCTGCGCCGGTCGTTGGCGCACCCCGAATTTTCGGCAGTTCCGAAGATGGCGCCGGTCTCGTTCGACGATCCGCACAACCCGGAATCGCTCGTCAATGCGATGACGCGCTATATCGGCATGTTCGATGTGGTGCGTGACGGCGCGGTCACGCCCATACCCGCGGAGATTCCGGACGACCCGCAAGAGCGATCCGATCACCTGAAGGCGGCCGGATACTACTACGACGCCACAATGGTCGGCGTCGCCGCTGTGTCGGAAGCAGCGTTGCTCGAGACGCCGATCCACAATCCGAGCCTGCCGGTCTTGGTGGCCGAACTGGAGAAAGGTCAGCCCAAGAGCTTCGCGGCCGGCATCGATGTGATCTATTCCGACGTGCTGGACTCCGCCCGCAAGACGCTGGGACCGATCCCGCATCACACCCATGCGCTGGTCTTCCTGGTCGAATATACCCGCGATCCGACGCCGTCCGAACCCGGCACCGACTGGTTCATGGACAGCCAGGCGCAGCGCGCCGGACTGCTCGCGGCGAATACCGCGATCCTGCTGTCGAGCTATATCCGCCTGCTTGGCTACGAGGCGCGTGCACATACCGTGACCAGCAGCGACGTCGATCTGAACAAGCTCGCCGTCGCAGCGGGTCTTGCGCATGTCACCGCAGATGGCGAGGCGATCGAAAATCCCTATGTCGGGCGGCGTTTCGGTCTCGCGGCCGTAACGACGACGCTGGCACTGGCGCCCGACCAGCCACTCGCCGCGCCGCGTCTCGCCGACTGGCTGCACAGCCACGGACCCGCATGGTGGCTTGGCAAGGGCACTACCAAGAGTGCCTTCAACAATGTGCCCTATAGCCGGCGTCCATTCCATCTCGGCGCCTATCCGTTCGAAAAGCTGAACCGGCGCGACGAGACGACCACTTTCATCGACGAGCCGCGCGTGCCGCGCTTCCCCAAGCGCGCCGATTTTTTCGCCCGCGCCGTGTTCGGCGACATGGGCAAAGAGATGCAGAACAACGCCAAGGGCGGATTCTATGTGCAGAAATCGGCGATTGGCGCGTGCGCACGCCGTGCGCTCGGCGCGCTGCTGCTGCTGCAATTCGGCGAAGCACGCGGGCCGGTCTCGGCCTCGGTCACCGACCCAAAGCGAAACGCTGCGAATGTGAAGGCCGCATCCTATTACATGGCGACCGACGCGGTTGGGCTCTCGCGCTGCCCGGAATGGGCCTATTACAGTCACGACGCTGCCGGCAACGTGATGAAGCCCTACCACAAGAATGCAGTATCGATGCTCTACGACCAGGGCCACGAAACCTTCGAGGGCGCCAGCGGCGACGACTGGATTTCGGTTGCGCAAAGCATGCGCGCCTATCTGCGCTTCTCGCTTCTCGGCGGCGTGATCGCCGAGCAGATCCGGAGGCTCGGCTATTCGGCGCGCGTGCATACCGTTCTGGACGGCGACGTGTTGCAACCGCCGCTGCTGCTTCTGTCGGGACTTGGCGAAGTCTCGCGCATCGGCGAGGTGATCCTCAATCCCTATCTCGGACCGCGGCTCAAGTCGGGCATCGTCACCACCGACCTGCCATTCACTTACGACAAGCCGCTCGATTTCGGGCTGCAGACCTTCTGCAATAACTGCAACAAATGCGCGCGCGAATGTCCGTCCGGTGCGATCACTGCCGGACCGAAGCTGATGTATAACGGCTACGAGATCTGGAAGTCGGACGCAGAAAAATGCGCGCGCTACCGGATCACCAACCAGGGCGGCGCGATGTGCGGCCGCTGCATGAAGACCTGCCCGTGGAATCTGGAAGGGCTGTTTTCCGAAGCGGCGTTTCGCTGGGTGGCAATGCGCTTTCCGGGCGCGGCGCGCTGGATTGCCTGGCTGGACGACCGCCTCGGCCGCGGAGGAATCAACCCGGTCAAGAAATGGTGGTGGGACATCGATCTCGATCGCGCCACCGGGCAGCACAAGCGGGCGAAGGCGACCCATACGCGTGGGCTCAATCGCGATCTGGACCTCAAATACGAGGATCAGACACTGGCGGTCTACCCCGCCGACGTCATGCCGCCGCCCTACCCGGTGCCTTTCCCGGTCAACCGCGAGGCCGGCATCGAGCGCTATCGTTCGATGTTGTCGCCCGCCGAGCATAAGGCCCGGATCGCGCGCGGCGAGACCGCTGACCTTGTGCCGCAGTTCAAGATTCCCGACGGACCGCCGCCGGTCTTTCCGGTGATCCTGAAGCGGCGCGAGGACATGGCTGACGATGTTGCCCGTTTCGAGTTCGTCGCGGCCAATGGTGACGAATTACCGAAATTCGACGCCGGCGCGCATGTGGACGTGGTGATCGCGCCGGAATATCTGCGGCAATACAGCCTGGCCGGCAACCCCGCCGACAATTCCAAATATGTCCTCGGCGTGCAGCGCGAGCCGCAGGGCCGCGGCGGCTCACTGTTGATGCTGCGCGCGTTCCGCGAGGGGCGCCGCGTTTTCATCTCGCCGCCGCGTAATCACTTCCCCCTGCACGAGGATGCGACCAAGTCGTTCCTGTTTGCGGGCGGCATTGGCATCACGCCGATGCTCACCATGGCACACCGGCTGCACGATCTCGGCCGCGATTTCGAACTGCATTACAGCGCCCGTAGCCGTCCGTCGGCGGCGTTCATGTCGGACCTGTCGCAGGTGCCGTGGCACAATCGCGTGTGGTTGCACATGAAGGACGAAGGCGCGCGTGCGAATTTCGATGCCCTACTTCCGCGCTATCAGGACGGCTTCCATCTCTACACCTGCGGATCGCCGCGCTACATGGACGGGCTGTTCGCAATCGGCGAGGCCAAGGGGTGGCCGGAAGAAGCCCTGCACCGCGAATATTTCACCGTTCCCGAACCGCCGGATTATGTGAACGAGCCGTTCACGCTGAAGCTGGCGCGCAGCGGCAAGCAGATCGAGATCCCGGCCGACCGACGGGCAACTGACGTCCTCGCAGAGATGGGCATCGTCGTGGACACGAAATGCTCCGACGGGATCTGCGGTGTTTGCGCGGTCAAGGTGCTGTCCGGTGAGGTCGAACATCGCGATCACGTCCTGAGCAAGAAGGAACGCGAACAAAGAATGATCCTGTGTTGCTCGCGCGGCGCACAAGCCGGCAGCGAGGTCGAAGTCGACCTTTAAGAGATGGCGACGAACAAATCCGCATCATATTGCGGGCGGAGAAAATCGATATGCCGGATGATACCTACCAGAACAGACAGAATCTGGAGATCCTCTGATGGCCCGAACTGAAGGAGATATTGGACCGATCGTTCTGGTCCACGAGCAACCGTGTTCTGACATGTTCGTTATACCGACCTGAATGCGACGGGGACCAATGTCGTTCCACAATTCAGTCGGATACTAATCGCCGGGGCGTCGTCGGACGCAGGCTGACCTGTTCGCGGCGAGCTGGACCTGTCGCTGGTGTCCAACGAACGCCCCGCAGCGGGGCGGGTCTAGGGTGAGTATCCGCCGCACCCCGTGGTGGTGCTCATCGTCGTAGGGCTTGTAGGGGCCTTCACCCGGGCAAAATGGACGATCACTTGACGCGTGAAATCATTTTTTCTTTCGAACCCTATATCCGTCTGGCCGCCTTTGGCGGCGTATTCTGTCTCATCGGGGTGTGGGAATTCTTCAAGCCACGTCGACAAATGGCCATCCGGCGCGGTTGGCGTTGGCCAAACAACTTCGGCATCATAGCGCTCGACACTTTACTGGTCCGCATCATTTTTCCGACCACGGCTGTCGGCATTGCGCTTCTGGCTGAGTCCAATGGCATTGGGCTGTTCAACATGATTGCGCTCCCGAGCTGGATTGCCGTCTTGGCCTCGGTCGTCATCCTTGACCTCGCGATCTATCTGCAGCACGTGATTTTTCATGCTGTCCCGGTGCTATGGCGCTTGCATCGCATGCATCACACCGATCTCGAGTTCGACGTCAGCACCGGGTTACGCTTTCATCCGATCGAGATTCTTTTATCGATGCTCATCAAATTTGCCGTTATCGCCGCGTTCGGCGTGCCTGCCATCGCCGTATTGATCTTCGAAGTCCTGCTAAACGCAACCTCAATGTTCAATCACGCGAATCTGCGGATCCCGCTTCCCGTCGATCGCATTTTGCGTTGGCTTGTCGTCACACCAGACATGCATCGGGTCCACCATTCGATCCTGCCACTCGAGACCAACAGTAATTTCGGTTTCAATCTGCCCTGGTGGGATCGTCTGTTCCGCACATATCGAGCGCAGCCTGCATCCGGCCACGAGCGCATGACCATTGGGATTGACCAGTTCCGAAACCCGACAGAGCTCAGGCTTGATAGACTGCTGTCCCAGCCTTTCCGGAGCGATGGCACCGCCAACGGTCCTGACAAAGAAGACGCCAACCCCAAACCCAAACCCAAGCATTGACTGCGGCAGACTTTTAACCGCGGTAAAAACATTCTTGGGATCGCCGCATGGCAGACTTTTCAGCCATGCGTGTTTGTGTCAAAGGCGTTTTCCCGTTCAATGCCGGCTCAGTTCAAAAAGACTGGCGAGCGTCCGCGAACTGGCCGCAAACTCTGGATTTGGAGTCCGGCTAAGTGCTGGAGCGGGTGAAGGGAATCGAACCCTCGTCATCAGCTTGGAAGGCTGTTGCTCTACCATTGAGCTACACCCGCGAGCGAGACCCGCAGCTTTGCGGATCCTTCGGCCCGCTTGTTTTCACAAAACGCCGTCGGAAACAAGACCCTATCCGAGCGTCCGGACCCGGTCTCGGCAGCGTTGCCCCCGGCACAATCGATTGCAGCCCAACCGTCACTTCGCTGCAGGTACCGGCGCGGTTCCGAGCAGGGCTTCGATCGCAAGCCCGAGCGACAGCAGCATCCGGTCGCTACCAGGCGGTCCGTCGATTTCGATCCCGACCGGAAGCCCGCCTTTTGTCATTCCGGCAAACAGCGACAGGCCGGGGATGCCGGCGTTGCTCCCGGGGTCGGTATTGCGGATCATCGTCGCAAAGGTCGGCGCCGGCTTGCCGCCGGCAATCGACATGTCGCCAGAACCCTTCTCCGCATCGATTGGTACCGCAGGCGCGGGCGTGGTCGGGAACAGCATGGCGTCGAGCTTGTTGCTTTTGAAGTAATCGGCAAACAGCTTCTGGAGTGCCGGCCGGTGCACCTTCATCGCATCGGGGTAATCCTTGCCGAACACGTCCTTCAGGATCGCGCCGAACGCGCCCTGCACATCCGGACTTTTGATCTGTCCGGCAATATCGGCAATCGTCACGCCCTCGATCCCCGACGCCTTCAAATAGGCCGGGAAGTCCTCGACGGGCTCATGCAGCGCGACGGGAAACGACACCTTGGCATTCAGGTCTGCGAGCCCCGGCAGGTCGCCGTCAACGAACACCACACCCGCGGTCTCCAACTTGCCGCGCGCTGCCTTCACCACCGCCTCGAGGTCCGGATCGAGTCCGCTCCAGTACGACAGCGGAATGCCGATCCGCTTGCCCTTCAAAGAACGCGCGCTGACAACCCGTGATCCGGTCATCACGGCATCGAGCAAAGCCACGTCAGCGACCGTGCGGCCCATCGGGCCGACGGTGTCGCGGGTGCGGCTGATCGGCACCACGGCATTGGTGTCGTGATAGCGCCGCTCCTTGCCCCCGTTTCCGACCGACGGACGAAGGCCTACGGTGCCGGTCAATGCGGCCGGGATGCGCGTCGAGCCGCCGGTGTCGGTGCCGAGACCGGCCGTGACGATGCCGGCGGCGATCGCAGCCGCGGTACCGCCCGACGAGCCGCCAGGAATGCGCGTCGTGTCGTGCGGGTTCTTAACAGGACCCGCAAACGACGCGGCATTGGTCGAGGTAATGCCGAAGGCCAGTTCATGCAGATTGGTCTTGCCGATCACAATGGCGCCGGCATCGATCAGCTTCTGCAGCGACGGCGCATTGGCTTTTGGCCTCGCATTGCGCAACGCCTCAGTGCCACCGGTGGTGGGCATGTCGGCGGTGTTGATATTGTCCTTGACCACGATCGGCAGGCCGGCGAGCGGAGGCAAGGGCTGCCCCGCCGCGACCATCGCGTCGATCTTCTGCGCGGACGCGAGCGCCCCCTCGGTGTTGAGGGTAATGAACGCATTGAGGTGCTTCATCTGCTCGGCACGGGTGAGCGCGGCTTTAACCGCATCGGTGGCGGTCATGCGCTTCTCGCGGATCGCAGCGACGATCGCCGTTGCGGTCTCTGGCGTAGCGGCCGGCATTCCCTGGCCCACAGCGGAACTCATGAACGGCAGAACGGAAATGGCCTGGGCTGCCGTGAGACCTGCGACGGCGGTCAGAATGTCACGGCGAGACGCATGCGGCATGGACGGGTCCCTCGATATCGGTGGGACAAGTCTACACCGGATTCCGGCTAGATTGGATTGCCAAGCAGACAGCGCTTGCGTGGCAGGCAAAAACTGGTGGAGGGGGCTGGATTCGAACCAGCGTAGGCATAGCCAACGGATTTACAGTCCGTCCCCTTTAGCCACTCGGGCACCCCTCCACGGGAAAAATCGATACGACCGATGATCCTTGGTCGCACCAGGCCGACAAAAGGTTTACCCCGGATCGGCCAGATGTAAAACGCCGCGGCACCTTGGGAAATCCTGCAGGCATCGGACGCGCCGCGCGTTATGGTGGCGGACGCCACTTAAGTCAATGGGAAATCAGGGATATCCACCCGCTTGAGGCGCAGGACCGGCGACGGCCGGAGACAACTTCCGTCAACAATCCGAAGGCGATAGCGCAATCCGCACCGCCCAGCGGCTTCTCACGCACACCTTCCGTGGATCGATGTCCTGCCGGGTGCCCGGGGCATCAGGATTCTGCCCTGACCGACGACCCTGCTCCCGCGACGGCCGGCTAGACGTATTCGACGCCGACCATGTTGCCCTTGCGCCAGGCGACGCGGCAGGCTTGCCTGTTCCAGCTGCCGACGATCGTGAGGGTGAAATTGTTTGCGACCTCCCTCACATCGGGGACTTCGAGACGAGCCCCGCTGGAGGACAGATCGCGCACAAGGCACTCGATCGGATCCTTGCCTTTGATGTCGATCCTCGCGGCTCGTCGAGTTGGAATACGCGGAGAAATGCGACGCTCGGACATGGCCGGCCTGCAATTTGTTGAAGGTCGTCTGATCGAACCTGCACGCAAAAGGATAACTTATTATTACCCACCACCGACCAATCATTAATTCATGGTGCATTCCGAAGCCATGCAGAGCGCAAGTCAGATCATCGCCGGATCTGCGAACCCATCATACGTTGAGGCCTTAACTCGGCGTGGTGAAAAGCGGCTTTTCGACTTTTCCGATAAATCAACATTGCTTCGAAGTAGAATATCAACACCTGTCGGCGACCTTAATTGAATCGAAGCGAATTCGAGACTGTCCGGATAAGACCTGAGCAACCTCTTTTCTTCGAGGTTTAACGATGAAAGCTATGGTTTCCGGCGCCGTTGCGCTTTTAGTGCTGGTGCTGATCGACAGAGCTCTCTTCCATGGAAAATACACGATGGCAGGCCGCGTCGTGCTGGACCGGACTGCGACCGCAATCCTGCGATAGGAATGCATGCAGATCGGTGCCGTTCCGTCTCAAGGCGGCGTCATGGTTTGGCCGGCCGGTACCTTCATCTCGCAGACGTCCAGCGCAACGCGGCAACCTGGATTGCTCAGGCTGGATCCGGGATTTCCGCTAGCCAATGCGCATGCCGGATTTATGCGCGGGAAAGTCTGTGCCATGAAGGCGTATGAGCGAGCGGAATCGTAAGCCTTCCTTTCGGAAGAAACCGGATTTCAAGCGGGACCGCCGGGATCGTCCGTCGCCCGGGCGAAAGCCTGCGCGCGCGGCAGAGTCCGATACCGCCCTGCTCTATGGCTTTCACACGGTGGAGGCCGCGCTTGCCAATCCGAACCGCCGCATCCGCGCGCTCTACGCGACCGAGAATGCCGCCAAGCGGCTTGCAGCCGATGGCATTGCGCTGAAGGTCACGCCGCAGATCGTGCGGCCGGACGAGATCGCGCGGCGGCTCGGCCCCGACGCTGTCCACAACGGACTCCTCGCCGAAGCCGATCCGCTCGAGGCACCGGATATTTCCGAACTCGCCGAAGACGGCATCGTGCTGGTGCTCGACCAGATCACCGACCCGCACAATGTCGGTGCGATCATGCGCAGTGCCGCCGCTTTCGGGGTCAAGGCGCTGGTCACCACCGCGCGGCATTCACCGGAGGTGACCGGCGTGCTCGCGAAATCAGCCTCTGGCGCGCTGGACCATGTGCCGATGGTGACGGTGCCAAACCTGGCCCGGGGGCTCGCAGCGTTGCGCGAGCGCGGCTTTCTGCTTGTCGGGCTCGATAGCGAGGGCGAGGCCGATCTTGCGGCGACCCCGCTGCGCGCACCGCTTGCTCTTGTGCTCGGCGCCGAGGGCAAGGGGTTGCGGCAATTGACGCGGGACACCTGCGACCGCACCGCGAGGCTCGATCTTCCAGGCGCGATCAAGAGTCTCAACGTCTCCAATGCGGCCGCGCTCGCGCTCTATGTCGCGACGACGCGGCTCGCAAGGTAAGCCGTTCTCACCGACCCTGCGACGGAGAGGTGAGGACGATCGGCCTCGTCAGTTATAGACGCTGATCGGGCCGTGATGGCGCCGGTAAGACCGGTGATAATGCCGGCGCGGAGCGTGATAGGCGCCGCGATAGCCGTAGCGGCCGCCGAGACCGGCGACATACGGATAGGCGCCGACGGCGCGCGGTGCGTACCAGATCGGATCGCGGTAATCGGTCAGCGCCGGGCCGGAATAGACCGGACCCTGATTGACCACATATTGCTGCACGATCGGCTGTTGCTGCACGATCACCGGCTGCCGCACGATCACGGGCTGCTGCACCACGACCGGGGCTGCCTCCACCACGATCGGCGCAGCCTGCACGGCAAAGCCGGTGCCGCAGCAGCCGGCGCCCGCATAGGCGACCGGCGCGCTGAACGCGAAACCGGAATTGCAGCATTGGGCATTGGCGGTGCCGGCCGCCGCGATGGTCACCGCCGCAGCGGTAAGGAGGGAAAACGTTACGCGAGACATGTTACGTCCTTCTCGAGGTTAGCAGTTAGCGACGACGGGGCGGGCCTGGCGGAAACGGAGGACGCGGCCCCTCGCCGCCCCCCCAGGTATTGATCTCAGGACTGATCATCATCGGCGGCGTCGGCGCATATTGCGTCGGCGGCACGTCCATGGATTCGGCCGACCAGGAGCGGCTGTAGGCTTCCGCGGGTTTCGGCAGCGGCCGGTTCGCAGGCGGCTCAATTTCAAGACGGCCCATATGGGGCCTGGTCCCCATTGTTGGAAAATAGCCGACCGGGCGCCGGTAGCGCACCGGCCGCTCGGGTTCGAGCGGCGGCACGTATGGCGACGGATAGACCGTCACGCCGGGCGGAGCGCCCGGCCGGTAGAGACCCCAGTCGCCTGAGACCACGCCCCAGGCGGCATTGTATCCGTTGATCGGCACCGGAACGTTTGGCCGTCCCGGGACGACAAGGACCGGTGCATGATCGGCACGCGCCTCCGCAAGGCCTGCAAATGCAGCCGCTATACCGAGCGCACCCAACGCCCAACGCATACGCGAGAACTCCAGCGCGGGCGCCATTCACGCCCCCTCAGCCTGCCGCATTTATGACGGTGACCGGATGCCCCGCGGTTAACGAGCCGCGTAAATCATGGGTTAGGATTAATTCAAAGTGACCGGACCGGCCGCGCCCGCCCGATGTTGCGCCGCCGGAATGAACCGTCACCGGCCGTTTCGACACCAATGGCAAGAGAGCAATCTCAGCCCGGGCTCAGAACAGGTTTTCAATTCTGAGCCGCGCGATGGAGGCGGTCGTGAGACATTTGTGCGCTATCGTTCTGTCCGGCCTTGTCTTGATCGGCGCTGTGCAAGCTGCACCGGCGCAGACCGCCGAACCAGCACCGCGATTGATATCCGGTCTGATCTGCGACACCCGCGAACAGGCGGAGCGCTTCGTGCTGGTGCTGCGCGACAATGTGGAAAAGGCGATCGGCACCGTGAACACCGAGGCGGGTACGCCGGATGCCTGCATGGTTGCGACCTATGGCTTCATCCCGGGCCAGATCGTATCGGAGGTCGAGCGCAACGGCGCCTTCGTGGACGTGATCGAAGTACGCGTGCTCGCGGTCGCCACCGCGGCCGGCCTGCAGGTGATCGAACCCAAGATCTATTATTCGGTGATCCAGACTGGCGACCGCAGCGCGTAAATCGCCTTTCGCTCCAATGAGCCGTCCCTCATCGGCATTGCGCATGGCCTCTCTGCCGTCGAGCGGAACCTCCGCCCATGACTCGCGTTGCCGCGACAGACAGATCGTTCCGGCATGCGCATTTCTCGGCGGCCGGCGGGAGGCCACAATGCGAATGCTGTTCGGAATGCTGACCGCCGCCTTGCTGTGTTGCGCGGCCCCGATTGCCAGCGCCGACACGCCGCGACCGGACGACATCCTGACCGGATCGGGGCTTGTCTGCGATACCAAGGAACAGGCGGAGCGTTTCATCTCGCTGATGGGCGACAATGTCGAGAGCACGCTCCTTGCCGTCAATCGCGAAGCCGGCGACGATCACGCCTGCGTCGTCGCCACCTTCGGTTTCGTCCCCGGGGACAAGGTGGCCGACATCGACAAGGACGGCACTGTGGTGTTTGTTCGTACTCGAGGTCAAGGTGATGGCGGTCGCGACCGTCGCCGGATTTCAGCTGGTCGAACCGAAAACCTATTATACGGTGATCGCATCGAAGCAGCGCAGCGTCTGACGTCCATGTGGACACACGTCTGGAAGCCACTCCCTGCTGCCATGTTCGCGCTTGATTGAACGAAAAAACGTAGTATTGGCAACGCTGGGCCGGCTTAGCTCAGCGGTAGAGCAGCGGTTTTGTAAACCGAAGGTCGGGGGTTCAATCCCCTCAGCCGGCACCACTCTGCCAATGGCTTCTTCGATTGCCTCTCTCCGGACTGGCCCGCAATCGGCGCGCGGAGTTTCCGGAAGGCCTCAATCGCCGCGGTGGCTTCCGTCAGTTACGCCGGATCGAACTCCGCAATTCTCTGCGCGAGCGCTCGCCTCGCCCAGTCGCAAATGCATCTTGTCATGCGAGCGAGCGTTTGCGGCACGAGACATGGCCGCGGATGGGTTGGAGCTTGCGGCTCAGCCTGCGCGGTCGGCTAAAGATCGGGGCAATCAGCCCGCCGTGGCGTCGTCGTCTTTCCCTGGCCCTGGAAGCGTACCCGCCCCTGGCGTCTTCTCGTAGTCCGTCAGCTCGGGTTTGGCTGTACCCACTTTGGTCTGGGACTTCTGTTGAGCCCGCTTCTTGTCCTCGGGCTGGTCCTGCCCGCGCTCGTCCTGGACTATGCCGTGTGTGTTCATGGGCAGACAACCGCCGCGGACCTCAGGTGTTCCTCAGGTCTGGGGCTCGTTGCTTGCTTTGTCGGGGGCTCGATCCCCTCGGCCGGCACATCAACATTGTTGGCGACGCTGACCATCCTCCGCGCGGACGAGATGCCGGCTGCGCCACCTCACCCTGCCAGACGACCTGGAACCGTCGCAGAACGACGACGTTCGGTCACTGACCGCAGCGACCCAGCCGAGGCGCATGACCATGAGAATTCCTGTCCTGATTATCGCCCTCGTTGCGGCGCCTGTGGCAGCCGCTCAGAACAACCCGGCGGACGCCAAGGTCGACTGCACTCTGTTTTTAAGGAAGCCAAACGGGTCATGGTTCGTAACCGCCCAGACGACAATTGAACTGGGGGATTCTCAGGTCACGATAGCGGCGGGAAACCTCGGGCCCAGGATGTTGAAATTCGGCATGGCCGATCTGTACACCGTCCTGGACAATGCCTGCCCCGACAAAAAAGGCCAGCCGGCGCCGCAACTGCCGAAACCCGAATAGACGTGCCTCATATCCGCTGCGGGCCGCCGACCGCGCATCACTGCTCGGCGCCGTCGTCCGTCTTGCGCGTCATGCGCCCCTTCACCCAGCCAGCGACCGCGACGAAGGCCGCGCCGATCGCGGCGAACACCACCCAACGCTTGTCCTTGTAAACGCGCCCATTCGGGCCAACCCATCCCATGAATCACCTCTGGGCTGGCAATGTCCGGCACCCGATCAGGTTCCATGCCAATGCCGTTTCACGAGGTGTCACGCGCCGCAATAGCTTGTGAGACGACATTTCCCCCTCCGCGGCGATAATTGAGCGGCAATCGGCGGCGTGAACCTCCCTATCCGATTGGACCAAGTCAGCCCCGCGTCGGAAACGGCGTGGGGCTTCTTTTTGGTTGGCACCCGATCGAAGCGTTATGCGCAGAAGGCGCTGACGCCTGCCGCTACCGCTCGCTCTGCATGCGGATATAGCCGCCAATCTTCACGCAGGTCCCGGTCCCCTCGATCGGCTTGAAGCCGGCACCGTATTCCTCGCATGGCTTGGCCCGCTTTTCGGACTGCGCCTTCGGACCGGCGGGCTGCATCTCGGTGGTCGGCCGGGTGGCAAGCGCCTTGGTGGTCGCAGCCTTGCTCTGGGCGAGCGCGGACGTCACCGGAGACAGAGCTATCAGGAGGGCGATGGCGATCGTTCTCATCGCGCCATCCTAATGCGGATCGCGCCTGTTGTCTCGCGGCCACGTTGCGCCAGTTAACCGTCTTTCTTCAGCCGGCGTTAGCCCGCCGCGCCCACCATTGTTCCGGATCGCATTGGGAGATGCGGGTTTATCGACGCGCGCAGGAATGCGCGCTCCGGATTGCGCGACGGGGGTCGCGCCATCCCGGCACCATGGGGAGATGCGGATGACCGCAATGGATCTGGTGGGACTGCTGCTGATCGTATTTCTGGTCGCGCCGATGCTCACGGCACGGCCGAGCCGGTTCTAGCGCGGGACGCTCAGTCGCTGTCCCGGCCGTATTCGCAACCGCGCGCGGCATAGACGTATCGGCCGACGCCATAGGCGTCACGGCGCAGCATCGGCTGGCAGCGCTCGACCCAGCGCATCTCGCGCTCACGCAGTTCGGCGACTTCCTCGGGGATCGGTTCGCGCAGCGACCGGATCCCGGTATTGCCCGGATCGCCATAGCGGTATTGCCGCACGCAATGCGAGCCGCCGCCGCTATAGACGCAGCTTCCCACCACCGTATCGGTCGTGCGCTGCTGCGCCAGGGCCGGCGTTCCTGCCGCACCCAGGGCGACGGCAATCATTGCAATGCCCACGGCCGTTCTTTTGGTCATGGCATGCCACTCCCTTCCGGCACATCCTGGCCGGTGACTTCATCCCGTGACGGGATGTGCAACCGCGATGCCACGAAAATCGTGCCGAACCGGGACAGGACCGCGTTCGCCGTCAGTTTTTGCGACAATGGAACCCATTCGCTTTTTCGGGATTGTTCCGTGCTGCGCGGCAAGGGGCCGGCAACGCGACGGGGCAAGACATCTTGAATATGATGCGAAACACCCGGACGGGACAGCCGGCCGATACCCGGGAGTCAGGTGGACGCCCACCCGCACCGCCTTCCGTGACGGCGGGCCGTGTGCGGATCGGCGCGATGGACCCGACCCCGTTCGAGGATACCACCGCGTTCTGGCAGATGACGGCGCAGCTCGCCACCATTCTGATGGCGACGATCATGTTCGGCGTGTTCCTCTATCTCGCGCGGCCGTTGCTGGTGCCGCTACTTGCCGCGCTGATCGTGGCCTTCACCATCGGACCGCTCACCGGCTATGCGGTCAGGCACGGCCTGCCCGCCTGGGTGCCGGCTCTGGTGATCGTGGCAATCATCGGCGCAATGTTCTATTTCGCCGTGCTGCTTCTTGCCGATCCAATTTCCGATCTGATCGCGCGGTCGGGCGAGATCGGAGCCAATATCAAAGAAAAATTCCGGTTCATGGAACGGCCCCTGACCGCGCTGAAGGAGCTGTATTCGACTTTTGCCGGATCGTCCGGGGTGACGGTGGACGTGTCACAGCCGACGCAAGTGATCGGTAGCGTGGTCGGCACCATCACGCCGGCGATGGTGCAATTCATTCTCTTTTTTGCGACACTGTTTTTCTTTGTGCTCGGCCGCGCGGCGATGCGCCAGTATGTCGTCAATATTTTTGCCACCCGGGACGGACGGCTGCGCGCCCTGAAGATTTTCAACGACACCGAGCGCAGCCTCAACGGCTATCTGCTCACGGTGACGATCATCAATGCCGGCGTCGGACTGGTCTGCGCGCTCGTGACCTGGTCGCTCGGTTTTCCAGCACCGCTCTTGTGGGGCGCGTTGGCGTTCGCGCTGAACTACATCCCCTATGTCGGCCCCGGCGTGATGCACTTTGTCCTCTTCATGATCGGGCTTCTGACCTTCGATACACTGTTGCCGGCGCTGATCGCGCCAGCGCTGTTCATGTCCTTCACCTTCATCGAAGGGCATTTCCTGGTGCCGACCATTATCGGCCGCCAGTTGCTCCTGCATCCGCTGGCGGTGTTTCTGTCGCTCGCCTTCTGGGCATGGCTGTGGGGGCCGATCGGTGCGTTCCTGGCCACGCCGATCCTGATCATGGTCAAGGTCGCGGCCGACCACCTCTATCCCCGCCCCAAGACCGTGCTGCCGGATTAAGGCGCGTCGCGCCCGCAGTTGGCGCTAAACGACACCCGCCGAATGCTACCGGCACTCGCCGATGCGTTCGGCCGAAATCGAAACCATCACCTGCTGCACGATCTGATCGAGCATGCTGGCCTTTGTGGTGACCATCGCGCTGTATCGCGTCGGGCTGTCGAAGATGAACTGGCCGGCGACGTCCATGTTCAGCTGGCCCTTGCATTGCAGCCGCCAGGTCAGGCCGGTGGGATCGAGCGTGAATTCCGTGCGCCTGCATTCGGAATTCTCAGTCTTGACCTGCGGACCGAATGTCCTGCCGAGGTCGGCCACATCCTCGGGCGTGAGGCACCGGGTTGCGACCTCCGGTGGCGTCGTAGGCCCGGATAAGGTCGTGGTCATCACCCGCCAGCGCCCGGGTTCAAGGGTCTGAGCCCATACGGACGTAACCAATGCGGACGATGCAGCGACGAGCAGCAGCAGCGTCACGGCACAACGCAACGACACAAAACAACGCAGCAATGCCTTCATGCCGCAGACTCAATCCGGCATCGGCGTTTCGACCTTCGGGAATCCCGCGAAGGTCGACGCCGGGACGCCGAAATTGGTGGCCAGCAATTCGGGCGGATTGGCCGCGAACCAGGCGGTTGCCGAGATCGACTGGTAGTCACCGTTGTTGAAAGCGAGCACGAGTTCGAGTTCGTCATCGCCGATATTCTCGATGTAATGGGCAAAGCCCTGCGGCGCGTAACCGACATCGCCGGGGCCGTATTCTTCGGTGCGGGCGCGACCACCCGATCCGAACACGGTCATCCGCGCCCTGCCCTTGATATAATACTGCCACTCGTCGGCATTGGGATGCCAATGCAGTTCGCGCAATCCGCCCGGCTTCACGCGCATCAGCGCGCCGGTCATCGTCGTCGAGATCGGAAACTCCTTCTGCGAGACCACCCGGAGCGTGCCGCCGGGATATTCCTGCGGCGGGCGCTGCGCCAGCATGTGATAGCGGTGGGTCTCGGCCGGGGCATTCAGCGATCCGGGCGCGGGATTGTCCGGCAGCGGCGGCGGCACCGGCCCCTTCACCAGATAAACCTCCGTCTTCGGAAAATTCGCGAAGGTGGATTCCGGCACCGCAAAGTTCTTGGCCAGCACCTCCGCCGGCACATGGCCGATCCAGTCGGTTATGCTGAAGGTGCCGAACTCCGAAAAATAGCCGTTGTCGAAGATCAGGATGAATTCACAGGGTTCGGTCCCGATGCCCTGGATCGAATGGCCGTGCCCGCGGGGGAAGTACCAGACATCTCCCGCACCGAAATCGACGATTTCGCATTGCCCGTTCGGATCGATGGTGGTGACCCGGCAGGCCCCCTTGATGACATAGGCCCACTCGGCCGCGTTGGCGTGCCAGTGCAATTCGCGCAACGCCCCTGGATCGAGCTGCATCAAAACGCCGGCCAGTTTTTGCGAGACCGGAAAATTCAGCGCCGTGGCTTCCTTCGACCAGCCGCCGTCGCGCGGGATGTTCGGCGCGGCGCCCAGCGCATAGCGCAGCGACGGCAATTCCTTGCCCTGCAGCGGCACCGGCATCGGCCCATAAGGCGGCTGACCCGCGTAAGAATCTCCGTCTCCAGCCATCGCCACTCCCCCTATCGCCGCCGCGCCGCCAATCATCGTCCGCCGGGATACGTCCGTCACGATCAATCTCCCGCGATCACAGCGCGTTGTGCGCGTGATACCCGAGCACATCAATGCTCGATTCGCGTTAGCTTAAGGACGCAATTGGCCGGGACACAAGACGTCTTCGACGGCTTATGCCCGGCCAATGATGGCGATAATTGCAATATGGTTTAGGATCTGCGGCGTATCAGGGCTGCGGGATTTTCGCCCGTTCCACGATCGGCTTCCACTTGTCGTAATCGGTCGCGATCATTTTCTGCAAATCCGCTCCGGTAACGCTCATCGGCGTCACGCCGAGCGCCTTCAGACGTTCGATCATGGCCGGATCCTTTGCAATCTCCCGCAGTTCGGCGGCGAGCTTGTCGGCGATCTCCGGCGGCACCTTGCTGGGCGCCACGAACACCGCCGTCCATGTGACTTCGAGGCCCGGCACCGTCTCGGCCAGCGCCGGGATGGAGGGGTCCACGGCATAGCGCTCCAGCGAGGAAACCGCGATGGCGCGCGCCTTGCCCCCCTGCACCTGTGGGTAGGCGGTGGAGAATTGATCGCAGGTCATCTGGATCTGGCCGCCAATCAGATCCTGGATGATCTGGTTCGATGCCCGGTAAGGCACATGCGCGATCTTGGCGCCGGTATGCTGGACGATCAACTCCATGCACAGATGCTGCGACGTGCCGATGCCGGACGAGCCGTAGCTCAGCTTGTCCGGGTTGGCCTTCATGTAGGCGAACAATTCGGCCGGCGTTTTCGCCGGCACCTTTGGATCGACGATCAGCATGTTGGGCTGATACGCGACCATGGCAATCGGCCGGATGTCCTTCAGCCCGTCATAGCCGAGCTTCTCCTTGTAGATGTGCGGCAGGATGAACAGCGTCCCCGCCGATACCACCGCCAGCGTGTAGCCATCCGGGTTGGCCTTCGCCATCGCGCCGATGCCGATGCTGCCGCCGGCACCGCTCTTGTTTTCGATGACGAATTGCTGGCCGAGCCGCGACGACAGCCGCTCGGAGAAAATGCGCGCGGCGGCATCGACATTGCCCCCGGCCGCAAACGGCACGATAACCGTGACCGGCTTCGATGGCCATTGCTGAGCGGCCGCCGGCATAGCAAACACTGCCAGACCTGCGGCAACACAGACGGATAGGCGCGTGAGTTTCAGTCTCATGACGTTCCTCCCGTAATTTTTCTAGTTCGACAGCTTGGCGCCGGCCTGCTGGACGGCCTTTGCCCAGCGGGCGAGTTCGGCCTCGTTCAGCTTGCGCAAGTCATCGGGCGAACCGGCCACCGGATCGATCCCCTGCGTGAGCAGATTCTTCTTCACCTGCGGTGAGTTGATGATCTTGAGGATGTTCTCGTTCAGCTTGGTGACGACGTCTTTCGGCGTGTTGGCGGGCGCCCAGACGCCGAACCAGGCTGACACCACGAAATCGTCCATGCCGGCTTCCTTCATCACCGGCACATCCGGCAATGCATCGATCCGGGTCGCATTGGTGTTGGCGATTGCGCGCAGCTTGCCGTCCTGGATGTGACCGAGTAGCGGCAGATAATGGTAGAACATAAACTGGATTTCACCGCGCAGCAGATCGGTGATGGCCTGCGCCCCGCCCTTGTAGGGGACATGCGTCGCGTTCAGTCCGTTGCGGGCAACGAACATCGCGCCCGACAGATGGTTGGACGTGCCGTTGCCGGACGAGCCGTAATTCACCTTGCCCGGATTGGCCTTGATATAGGCGATCAGGTCGGCGACGCTTTTGATCGGCAGACTGGGATGCACGACGAGCACGTTCGGCGCGGTGCCGAACTGAATGACCGGCTCGAAATCCTTGATCGGATCGTAGTTGATCTTGGCGTAGACGGCCGGATTGATCGAATGCGTGCCGATCGTCCCCATCAGCAGCGTATAGCCGTCGGGCGCCGAGCGGGCGACCGCTTCGGTGCCGACGCTGCCGCCTGCCCCGCCGCGATTGTCGATGACCACGGTCTGGCCGACCGCCTTGGCCAGCTCGTCCTGCAGGATCCGCCCGACCAGATCGGTCGTGCTGCCGGCCGGGAACGGCACGATCAGCGTGATCGGCTTTGACGGATAGTTTTGCGCCTGCGCGGAGGCAGCGAAACAGACAGCGACCATCGCGGCGAGCAGAGTCCCAGCCCAGCCAGAAAAAGGCCTCATGAATTCCTCCCGTTATCCGCCCTTCATAGAGCGGGTATTTATGGGCGGCAGAGTAACGGGGCATGCTGGCTGAAAACAAGGTCGGGCCCGACTTTTCCGGGGTTCCGGAATAGCGTCGGGCCTGCGGTGTTGATGCCCGGATAAGCCGAATTCCAACGAATCACCAACGAGGGAGAATGCGTGATGTCAGACTTGTCTCGCCGCCACCTGCTCGCCGGCACTGCGATAGCCGCCATCGGCGCCGCACTGCCGTCCCAAGCCGCCCGCGCCGCCGCACCGCAAAGCGGACAGCAGGGGCCGGGTTTCTACCGCTTCAAGATCGGAGACTATGAGGTGACCGCGATCAACGACGGCACCTGGTACCGCAAGCTCGATGCGTCATTTGTGCGCAACGCCGAATTGCCCGACGTCCAGAAGGCGCTGGCCGACGCCTTCCTGCCGACAGACGTGGTGCCGATTCCGTTCACGACCTTGATGGTCAATACCGGCTCCAAGCTGATCGCGCTCGATACTGGCACCGGCGGGATGATGGCAGCTGGCCCTGCCCCGCAATCCGGCACTTTCGCCGGCAATCTCGCTGCCGCCGGCATCGATCCGAAATCGGTCGATGCGATCTACATCTCGCATTTCCATCCCGACCACATCAACGGCATCAAGGGCAAGGACGGCGCGCTGTTCTTCCCGAATGCCTCGATCAACGTGCCCGAGGCCGAATGGGCCTTCTGGATGGATGACGGCAACATGACGCGTGCGCCGGAAGCCGCCCAGGGCTCGTTCAAGAATGCCCGCCGCATCTTCGGTGACGTCGCGGGCAAGGTGCAGCGCTTTACGCCCGGCAAGGAGGTCGAGCCCGGCATCGCCAGCATCGCCGCCCCCGGGCACACCCCCGGTCACACCGCCTATTCGATCGCAAACGGCAACAAGTCGATGCTCTATGTTGCCGACGCCACCAACAATCCGTGGCTGTTCGTGCGCAATCCCACCTGGCAAGCGGTGTTCGACGCCGACGGCAACGCGGCCGCCGAGACCCGCAAGATGCTGCTGGACCGTGCCGCCGCCGACAAGATGCTGGCGCACGGCTATCACTGGCCGTTCCCCGCCTCCGGCTACATCACCAAGACCGCCAAGGGTTATGACCTGGTGCCGGCGATGTGGTCGCCGTCGCTATAGTCTTGATAGTCTTGCCACCGCTGCAACGACAAAAGGGCCGCCCTCGCCGGGCGGCCCTTAGTCTTTCGTCCTCAGCAGCCTACCACTTCATGCCGGCGCGCAACATGAATGTGCGGCCAGGCAGCGGATACGCGTTATAGACGCCGACATTGGTGAGGGTCGCGCTTGCGACCGAGTAATTGTAATACATCTCGTTGAAGAGATTTTCGATCGACGCCGCCCAGAAGAACTGATCGAGTTCGCCGCCCAGCCGCACATCCACCAGCGTGACCGCCGGGATCTGCGGCTGGAAATTCGCCTGATCGTTGTCCATCCGCCGCTCGCCGACATAACGCACGACGCCATCGAACATCAGGTGACGTTTGAAGATGTTCCATGTCACGCCGATGCTGCCGGTCCAGGGTGACACCAGCGGCACCTGATTGCCGGCATACTGACCTTCGCGGAACGTGGCATCGATGTAGGTGAGGCTGCCCTTCAGGCGCACGTCGTCGGTGATCTGCCATCCCATGATGGTCTCGACGCCGCGCCGCTGCGTCGGATCGAGATTGTAGTTGATGAAGGTCACCGGATTGAACATCAACTCGTTTTCAAGCTTCATCTGATAGACGCTGCTCTGCAATGCGAACCGTCCGTATTTGAACCGCACGCCGGCTTCCATGTCGTGTGAGGTCTGCGTCTTGAGATTGAAGTTGGTCGGCGTCCCGTTCGGCGCCATGCCGACCCGCTCGTCGACATTGGGCGTCCGAAAGCTCTGCGCGGCCCGGCCGAAGACCGAAAAGACCGAATTGAAGCGATGTTCGAATCCGGCGTGATAGGCTTGGTTGGTTTCGGCCTGATCCAGCGGAATTCCCTGCGTATCGCCGAAGCAGCCGAAAGGCGGAAAGCAGACGACCGGTGACGCACCCGGCGCATTGAGATCGAGCTGGTCTCTGGCGTTCACGCTCGTGCGCTGCACGCGTATGCCGCCTGACAGGTCGGTGGTCGGAAGCACCGACACGGTCTGTTGCCAATAACCACCGAGCGAGCTTTGCCCCAACCTGTATTGATGGATCGGCGCCAGGCCCGAAAACTGGCTGCGACCGGAATCGTAACTGGAATCGTAATAATCGAGACCGGTGATGATGCGCGACGGCAGGCCGAACAACGGCGTGTTGATTTTCATGCGCGGCGTCAGCGAATAGGTCGACAGCGTGGTGTTGACGTAGGCTTCCTGGAACGGAGAAAAGAATCCCGCCTGCTGATCCTTGCGTCGCCAGCCGCCGTCCACGATCAGCTCGATGTCCGGTGCCAGCATATGGGTGAAACCACCGGTCGCGCTGTAGCCCTGCTTGTCACCGTAGTCATAGGGCTTATCGGTACCGCGGCGATCCGTGGTCATCTGATCGATCCCGAGGAAGGGATTGACGCGGCGCTCGCCCGGAAATCCGAGCCGCTGGTTGTCGCCGGACAGGTTGAGAAACCACGATCCGTGCTCGGTCGTGTAGCGCAAATCGCCGACGGCATTCTGCTGATTGAGATGGTTGTTGACGCGGTAGCCGTCTGACGTGACGGCATTTCCATAGACCGACGCGGAAAAGGGTCCGGACGATGTGCTCCTGGACACCCGCCCCTCGCGATACCCATAGGAGCCGGCCAGCGCCTCAACCCGCGCCGAGGGTGGCAGGTTGACGCCGGACTTGGTGACGATGTTGACCACGCCGCCAACGGCATTGTCGCCGTACAGGACCGCGCCGGAATTACCGCGGGTGATCTCGATCCGCTCGATCCCGTTCTGCGGGATCGACGACAGATCGACCGCCGCCATGTCGACGTCGTTGAGCCTGCGGCCGTTGATCAGGATCAGCGTATTCGATTGCGCGGTCGCACCGAAGCCGCGCAAATCGATGGTGCTGCCGGCGCCATTTACGCTGCCGTAGAGGCTTTGGACCTGCACGCCCGCCTCGCGCGCGAGGATGTCCTGCACCGTCATGCTGGGGGACTGCGAGATATCCTCGGCCGTGATCACGGTTGTAGACGCGCCCGTGATCCCCGCCGCGCCGAACAGGATGCCGCTGACCGTCTCGGCCTCCTGCACGGTTCCGGGAGCCGGTTCTGACGTCGTCGGGCGGCCGATACCTCCGACCCCAGACAACCGGCTGCTCGTCACGTTGATATCCGGCAGCGTGACGCTCTGCGCCATGGCCCCACCGAAGGCCGCCGACGACAGCAGAGCGGCAAGTGCCGTCGCCCCGCTTCGCCTTGCCGCCCGGCCGCGACTTGTAGTGGAAAAAGCCCCCATCTCACGATCCTTCGCCGCCCCGGCAGAGCCGGAGCCTTGGGTGAACACACCCGACGCGAAGGACACGCGAACCCCGCATTACCACCGTCGACGGCATACATCGCCACCGCGCCGGTCAGCGCCGCTCACGCCCTATGAAAAAGTCGCTGGGAGACCCCGGCGGCCTTCGCATCGGCATTTAAGCGTCACCGCTGCGAACAGCCGCTCCGTATGGACGCCCCGCCCACCGGTTGGGTGACTGCGCTGGCAGGTCTCCTGGCTCGCGGGTCGTCACCTGCGTCCGGCCTTCCCGGTTTCCCAGTGGCCATGAATGGACGCAGATTCGCCGCTTACAGTTGCGGGGGCAGCCACGGCTTCGGTCGAAACGGACCGTTCCGCGTTCCCTCTTGCCTCTCCGGCCGGGCCGGAGAACCAGTGCGGTAACCATGATCCATTCCGGCCACCGGGGAGTCAAGATCACGCCGTTGTGAGTAACAGGCACCGGATTGACACGAAGAATCTGTATGTTTGATCAGGTGCGAGGGATGGCGCGATGTCCGTGCGAATTGTTTTGAACTATTGTCGCTGCTGCACCGACCAACACTCGAACACAGGGCGATAACCCGTATGATCAAACGCTTCCTTCTTGTTGCCGGTGTTGCCGTTCTGGCGACCGCCCTGGCGGGTCAGGTTCACGCCATGGGTATCGATGAGCCTGCCAAGCCGGCCACCGCTCCCACCGACAAACCGGGCGAGAAGAAGGACGCCAAGCCGGCGGCCGACAGCAAGGCGCCCGAGACCAAACCCGCCGATTCCAAGCCTGCCGATGCCAAACCGGCGGACAAGAAATCCGACCTCGAATTCCGCAGCGACTACAAGCTCGCCTATGACGCGGTCTACACGCGGCAGGATTATGCTCGCGGCATTGCGATCCTTGCCGCGCTGGGCCACGACGATCACCCCGATGTCGCCAATCTGATCGGCTTTGCCAGCCGCAAGCTCGGCCGCACCGAAGACGCCCGCGCCTGGTATGAGAAAGCTCTCGCCTCTGATCCGAACCATTCGCGCACCTGGCAATATTACGGGATGTGGCATCTCGAGCGTGGCGACCGGGCGAAAGCCGAGCAGCATCTTGAGCGCATCCAGTTGATCTGCGGACAGGGTTGCGAGGAATACACGTCGCTGCGCGACGCATTGAACGGAAACATGACCTACTGAGCTGGCGAGCTGATGCTCTCCACAGACCGTGAGGCCGCGATGCAACTGCTACGTTCCACGTTTCTTGCGGCGGCATTCACCGGCGCCATCGCCGTATCCGCAACCGTCGGGTCAAATGCGCATGCCGCCGGGGTCGAAAATCCCGGCGCTGGCATGAGCCTGCAATCGGCGGACCCCTCCGGTCAGGCCAAGGACCCAAAGGTCAAGCGCAAGCCCGCACCGCGCGAAGGCAAGCAGAAGGCGCCGGAAAAGAAGTCCGAGCTCCCCTTCATCGAAGGCTATCGAAACGCCTATGCGCTGATCTACAGGCAGCAGGATTATGCGCAGGCCATCACCGTGTTGCGTTCGCTCGGTCGCGATGAGCATCCCGACGTCGCCAACCTGATCGGTTTTGCCAGCCGCAAACTCGGCCGCACCGAGGACGCCCGGACCTGGTATGAGACTGCGCTTGCCGCCGATCCCAGCCACACCCGCACCTGGCAATATTACGGGATGTGGCATCTCGAACGCGGCGACCGTTCGAAGGCCGAGCAGCACCTGGAGACCATCGCGTCGATCTGTGGCACGCAATGCGACGACTACACATCGCTGAAGCTGGCGCTCGCGGGCGACGGTCTCGTCTACTGACGCCGGCGGGCCTGCACTAGTCGCCGGCCATCGCCATGCGATCGGTCTCCGCCATGATCCAGCGCAGATAGGTATCCTCGACCGACTCCACCGGGATCACCATGATCGCGGGGGTCTTGTAGGGATGCGCGGCCTTGATCGCCTTGCGCACCCGGTCGGCGAAAGAGGCGCGCGTCTTGATGAACATGATCACCTCTTCGCCGCGCTCGAGCTTCCCCTCCCACCTGTAATGCGAAACCATGCCCGGCAGGATGTTGACGCAGGCCGCGAGCCTCTGCTCCACCACTGCGCGTCCGGCCTTCTCCGCCTCGACAAGCGAAGGATAAGTCGTATAGACGAGCACCACGCGTTCCATAACGTCCTCTCTTGGGGGGCAACTCTTTGGGGACAGGCGTCCCCGGGGCAAGTGTCCCGGTTCCAGCTTGTACCCCGTTCGAACATCCAGATTCAAAGCCGCTCGCATACCGGGCGCGGCCGTTATAGCAAGTGCGGCGCAGGGAGCGAGCCGGTTTGATGAGCCGCCGATACGATAAGATCGCCTTCGTGGCGAGCCCGGCCCCGGAGGCCGTCGAGGCGCATGCACGCCTCGTCGCCCGGTATGGCGACTGCAAGCCCGAGGCGGCGGACGTGGTGGTCGCGCTCGGCGGCGATGGTTTCATGCTGCAAACGCTGCGCGCCCTGATGCGATCCGGCAAGCCCGTTTACGGGATGCATCGGGGCACCGTCGGCTTCCTGATGAATGAATTCAACGAGACCGGCCTGCAGGAGCGACTGGCGGCGGCCGAGCCGACAGTGATCCACCCACTGGTCATGCGCGCCAGCGACCGGGCGGGTCAGTTGCACGAGCATTATGCGATCAACGAGGTGTCCGCATTCCGCCAGAGCTATCAGGCGGCGCGTCTGCGCATCATGATCGACGGCAAGGAACGCCTGCCGGAACTTGTCGCCGATGGCGTCATGGTGGCGACACCTGCGGGCTCCACCGCCTACAATCTCTCGGCGCAGGGCCCGATCATTCCGATCAAAGCCCCCTTGCTGGCACTGACCCCGATCAGCCCGTTTCGTCCGCGCCGCTGGCACGGCGCCCTCCTCCCCGATTCCGCGCAGGTCACTATCGAGGTGATCGATCCGGACAAACGGCCGGTCGCGGCCGTCGCCGACCATTCCGAGGTGCGCGACATGACCCGCGTCGAAATCGCCATGGATCATTCCATTTCCATGCACATGCTGTTCGATACCGGACACAGCCTCGACGAGCGGATCCTGCGCGAGCAGTTCGGCTATTAGCGGCATCGCCGTCGGACTATCCTAAACCCTTCGTTAACGGCGGGAGCCGTACCGTGAGCTTGGACGCCCGTAGTGTGGTGGTTCGGAAATCCGCTTCATTCCTGCAGCACCCACTTCGAGCGGATTTCCGAACCAAACCACACTACAATCATTGGTTTGCTAGTGTCCTTCGAATCCGAAGTCCGCTGACGAGCAAGCCGCAGAATGAAGCGGACTTCGGATTCGGGACACTAGGCAGGCCACAGTTCATCGCTCATGTCGCGCATCGATTTCAGCCGCCTGCGCTTCGTCGTGGTCGACGATAACGCCCATATGAGGCGGATTGTGCGCACGCTCCTGCAAGGCTTCGGTTCGCGCGAGGTCCATGAAGCCGAAGACGGCGCCGCCGGACTTGAGGCCTTCAACGCTAACGTCCCCGATATCCTGATCACCGACTGGGCGACGCCGATCTTCGACGGGCTCGAACTCACCCAGATGATCCGGCAGCCCGGCGCCAATCCCAACCCGTTCGTTCCGATCATCATGCTCACCGGGCATTCCGAAAGACGACGGGTGACGGCCGCGCGCGACGCCGGGGTGACCGAGTTTCTGGTCAAGCCGCTTTCGGCGAGAGCGCTCTATGAGCGCATTGTAAACGTCGTGATCAATCCGCGTCCGTTCGTTCGGACCAAGACCTATTTCGGTCCCGACCGGAGACGCTTCGCCAATCCTGGCTACAACGGCCCCGAGCGCCGGCGCGGCGGCCATGCCGATTTCATCACCCAACATTCTTTGCTCGGAAAGGCGCAACCGGCTGACCCGAAAGGACCCTCCCATGGCTGAACCGAGGAACAATCGGTGCGAAGTGCAGCTGTTCGGCGACCACGAGATCATTACTCCGGTCAACCGGCTCGAAAAGCTGAAGGTCAAGTTCGTGGCGCCGGGAGACGATCCGCTCGCGCGCGCCGAGGAAGCGCTCGCGCAATTATCGGGCGAATTCGGCGAGTGGATGACCGCGGAATGCGACCGCCTGGATGCAGCGCGACGTGCGGTGAGAGAACACGGCTTCACCAAGGGCAGCTTTGAAGAACTGTTTCATGCCGCTCATGACGTGAAGGGCGATGCCGCGACGTTCGGCTATCCGCTGGCTGCCGGCGCCGCTGAAAGTCTGTGCCGGGTGCTCGAACATTCGCCCGACCGGGATCGGATACCGATCGCCCTGATCGACCAGCATGTCGATGCGGTGCGCGCCATCGTCCGCGAATATGCGAGACCCGATATCGCGGACATCGCGACCGCGTTGACCGGCAAGCTGCGGCTCGTCTCCGACGAATTGCTGGTGCATGAAAACCGGCACCGCCCCGGCTACCTTGACGGGCTGATCTCGCCGCCGCTGGTGCCGGACAGCTTCTGACGCCGGCTCGAGGCTGAGCCCGGAACCGGAGGCGCTAAGCCGCGTTCTCCCGGGCAGGAGATTACACAATGGACGAAGAACGCCGCTTTTCATTCGCGCTCGGACAGGCTGTCATCTCCGCCTGGGGCGACCTGCCGCAGGAGATTCAGCAGCGGCTGTTCGAGGATGCCGTCGTCGCCGGTCATCACACCGAACGCGACGAATCCCTGCGCGAACAGCTGGCGGTGTTCCTGCATCAGCACCATCCGCGGACGCAGGATTAGCGATCAGGCAAGATGCCGCGCAAGCTGATCGCATTTCACCCCGAAGATATGCGGGCCCTGAGCGAGCTTGCGGAAGACCGCGCCACCACCCTTCAGGAGCTGATCGATGAAGCGGTGCGCGATCTTCTGAACAAGCACGGCCGGCCCACCGACCTTAAATCGGCATTGCGCGACAGCGCGAAACAGGCCCGCGATCCGGCCAGATCGCGTTAGTTCTTCGCGTCAGGACAGTGGTTGCGTGCAGACGCGATCAGGCGGCAATCATCCGATCGTCGGGATCGGTCTGAAGCCCGTCGACCAGATCTTCGCAGAACATCCGCGCTTCTTCGCGTGCAGCCTCGGTCGCGAAGCGTCGCAACAGCATGATGAGCGGGGCAATCTCGTCCGCGTCGGCGCTGGTGCAGCGCGTCAACACCCGCTCGATCATACGGCGTTTCAGCCGGGCCGAACCGGACGGATCGCCGAGGAAGCCGTCTTCCTGCATGCTCGCGATCGCCTCGCGGAAGGCGGGATAGGCGCTCGCGGGCAAGCCGGCCGCCTCATAGACGGCACGGAATCCCGCGCCCCGGCGGTCATGCACCAATCGCGTCACCCGCGACAGCGAGATGCCGGACAGATCGGCAAGCGATTCTTCGAACATCGTAACGTTGCCCGACAGCAGCGCGCGCAGGATCAGGCCGGCGGTCAGTTGCCCGCTCTCGCGCAGATGCCGGATCAGCGGCCTCACCTCAGCTTCCGGCGTGCCTGCGGCAAGCACCACGGTGGCCTTCTCGCACGCCTCCTTGACGACGCGGCGGGCGCGATCTTCGTTCAGCCAGTCGCGCGCGACCACGAATTCGGCCAGCGTCTCCGACAGTTTGGCGACCAGCGCCTGGCGCGTGGAGGCGGAAAGCCCCTCGCCCGCCAGCAGGATTTCCCGGATCGGCGCGAGATGGCCGAACCGTTCGACGATGCGGTCGATCGAGAACGACGCGATGTCGACGCCGTCGTTTTCCAGCAGTTCGAGACACGCCTCGGCGGAACCGACTTCCGCGATGGCGGCGGCGACCGAACGCGGCACATACGCGCGCCGCGCAATGGCGCATTGCGCTGACGGCCCCTGCGTCGCCACCGCATCCACGAGGTCTGCGTCGACAAGAAGCGGCGAGCGCTCCAGCACGACGGCTGCGATTTCCGGCTGATCGGCTGCGAGCGCGTAGATGATAGAAGCCGGCGCATATTCGCTCGCTGCCAGCACGTCGGCCAGCGCGCCGCGCACAAGCGGCGACGCATCGTCGAGCAGCATCGTCATCGCGCCTTCTGCGGCCGCGAGATCGTCGTCCGACAAATCCGAATAGAGATAGGCTCGGGCAAGTGCAGCGGTCGCATCAGCCCGCTCGCCGGCGGGGGCACTACGCAACCAAAAGAGGAACTGTCTCACAATCATGTCTGGCTCAACACGCTGACGCGACGATATCCCCGCCGGCTGATGTCAAGACTAGCGCGCGGCCCTTAACAAAGGGTTCACCATAAATCTTTGCGAAGATTGCCGGGGTGTTAACGCGCGGACTGCCTGTCCGCGCCGGCGCGTGACTGCGCCTAGCCGCGCACACCATGCGTGAAGAGCGAACGCACGTCGGGCCTCGTATCCTGGAACAGCCCGAGCGCGCCGTAGCTGGCGTTGCCTTGGGCTTCCGAAGTTTGCGCGGCCTGAACCGGCTGGGTCGCCGGCATGCCTTGCGCGACTTGCGCCTCAGGCTGCGTCGGCCGGGACCGTGTCCTTTGCTCCAGGTCACGGGCGATATGACGCGCCTGCTCCTGTTGGGTAGTGCGCGTCATTTTCGGGGCCCATAATTCGGTCACCGCGGCATTCACCGGTTGCGGACGCTGGGCCATGCGATACGGATTGTGGAAGACTCGCTCACCCGGCACTGCGTTCTGCACCGCCGGCACGACATTCGGCGCCGCGGGGATGGCCGGGACGGCAGCAATGGCGGGGACGGACGTGGTCGCGTCCGCCATCTGATAGGTCCGTGCAACGCGCGCCGTTTCCGCAACACTGCCGGTGCTCTGGACCGCTTCGCCGCCGCTCAAACCGGCGACGCGGGACTTCGCGACGTCGAAGCGTCCGGCAAGATTTTGCGTGACCTCGGCGAACGAGCGGGCACGGCCGCTCTTATCGAAGAAAATCGAGCGATTGGCGCGCGCGGCGGCGGAAAACGACTCCGCCGCGACCGCGCCTGGATTGCTCTCGGCGGCCGAGATCAGCCGCGCCGCCCCGTTCGCGCCCATGAAATGGGCCATGTAAAGCTCGCCGTCGGTCGGGGCGCGTCCGAGCTTGTTGGTCAGGTGCTTGGCGTTGGAATTGGTGAATACGCCGGCCATCAGCGCATTCGCGGTCGGATCCTGACGCAGCGCCATGATCTCGTGCCGCATCGACTGGTCGGAAATCACATAACGACCATCATCGGTGCGGGTGATCGCATCGGCATAGCGCGAATACCCGAGATGCGGGCCGGCCTCTTTCAGAGTGCCGATCCAGGTCCGATCGATGAACTGGAACAGGCCGCCGGCCGAGGAGGTCTTGGCGGCGGCATTCGGATTGAGGTTGGATTCGACCTTCGCGGTCGCCAGCAGATAGCTGAACTTGGCGCCGGTGACCTGCGACGCCTTGCGAATCGCGGCGGTGACCGGTGTCCCCGCCGCAGGTCCCGCTGCCGTCGTGGCTTCGACCGCCATGCTGCTTAATCCTTCCCGGCCCGACGGCTGCGCTCGCCTGCCGGACCGTCGCGACTTTCGCGAATTATGGTAAATGGAGGGTTAAGACGGATTTTAGTCCGCGCCCTGCGCGGCGGGAGGAACTTCATGAGCGACGACAGGCGGCACCCGCGCGGCGGATTGTATTTCGAGGATTTCGAGCCCGGCCGCACCTATGAGCACCGCTATTACCGCACGGTGACTCAGATGGACAACATGCTGTTTTCCAACATGACGCTGAACCCGCAGCCCTTGCATATCGACCGGCATTTCTGCGCCACTGAAACCGAATGGGGCCAGCCGTTGATGAACTCGCTGTTCACACTCGGCCTGATGATCGGCATGTCAGTGAGTGACATCTCGACCGGCACGACCATCGCCAATCTCGGCATGCAGGAGACCCGATTTCCGCATCCGGTCTTCGAGAACGACACGCTGCATTCCACCACCGAAATCATCGGCAAGCGCGAATCGAAGTCGCGCCCGGATGCCGGCATCGTCGAATTGCTGCACCGTTGCTTCAACCAGGACGGCAAGCTGGTTGCGGAGTGCAAACGTCAGGCCTTCATCAAGAAGCGGCCGGTTGCCTGAATGCGCTCGCTCCTGTTCGTCCCGGGCGACTCCGACAAGAAGCTCGACAAGGGCGTGACCAGCGGCGCCGACGCGCTGATCGTGGACCTTGAGGATTCCGTATCGGCGGATCGCAAGGGCGCCGCGCGCGCGACCGCCCTCGCCTTCTTGCAGGGCGCAAAGCCCAACGGGCAGAAGCTGCTGGTGCGCGTCAACGCGCTCGATACCGGGCTGACCGACGACGACCTCGACGCCATCGTGCCGGGGCGGCCCGACGCAATCATGCTGCCGAAAGCGGCCGGCGGCGAGTCAGTCACGCATCTGCATGCCAAACTGTCGGCGCGCGAGGCGATCGCCGGCCTGCCCGACGGTGGCATCGCCATCGTGGCGCTGGCGACAGAGACCGCGGCCTCGCTGTTCACCACCGGGACTTACTCCGGTTCGAGCTCCCGTCTGACTGCGCTGACCTGGGGGGCCGAGGACCTGTCCGCCGAACTCGGCGCCGAGGCCAACCGCGACACGGACGGCCGCTTCCTCGATCCGTATCGGCTGGCCCGCACGCTCTGCCTCGCCGGCGCCGCGGCGGCAGGGGTCGCTGCCATCGATACTGTCTATGTCGATTTCAGGAACGACACTGGCCTGCGCCGCGAATGCGAGGAAGCGCGACGCGACGGCTTCACCGCCAAGATGGCGATCCACCCGGCGCAAGTCGCGGCCATCAACGAGGTCTTCACCCCGACGCCGGACGCGATCGCCCATGCCCGCAGCATTATCGACGCGTTCGCAGCGCAGCCCGGTGCCGGCGTGGTTGGGATCGGCGGCAAGATGTACGACCGGCCGCATCTGGTGCGCGCCAGGGTGCTGCTCGCGCGAAGCGGAAACAGCAGCTGAGACTCGCTTCGGCGGTTACCGCTTATACGCGTCCGCCGGATCGAACGCCTTGTCGGCGTCGCGAAACTCGAACGTCGCCTCGCCCGATTGCCCGAGCGGCACCGCGCGATAGAAGCACGAGCGGCGTCCGGTATGGCAAGCGCCCGGCCCCGTCTGCTCGACCCGGAGCCACACCGCGTCCTGATCGCAATCGACGCGGATCTCGATCACGCGCTGGGTGTGGCCGCTCTCCTCGCCTTTGCGCCAGAGCTTCTTGCGCGAGCGGCTGAAGTAATGGGCGTCACCCGTTGCGATGGTTTTGGTCAGCGCTTCCGCATTCATATGCGCGACCATCAGCACCTCGCCGGTCGCGGCATCGGTTGCGACCGCGGTGATAAGTCCGTCGGCGTCGAATTTGGGGAGGAGACGTGTGCCTTCCTCGATGTCACTTTTTTCAGCCATGGCAAATCCGGCAACAATCTCCCAGCGTCCCCGCAACGGCGGGGACCCAGCGCAAACAGGCAACGCGGAAAGGCATTAGCTGGATTCCCGCTTCCGCGGGAATGAGCGGAGTTCGACGCGACCCGCGTCCTTAACGCTACCGCGAACGGACCGAATTCATAAAGCGCAGTTGCTCGTTCGGATCGTCCCGGAACGTGCCGCGGAATTGCGTCGTCACCGTCAGGGCGCCGGGCTTGGTGACGCCGCGGATCGACATGCACATATGCTCGGCCTCGATCATCACAGCGACGCCCGCCGGCTTCAGGATCTCGTCGATGGCGGTGATGATCTGCGCGCTCATATGCTCCTGCGTCTGCAGACGCCGGGCAAACACGTCGACGAGGCGTGCGAGCTTCGACAGACCCACCACCCGGCCGACCGGCCGATAGGCAATATGCGCCTTGCCGAAGAACGGCATGATGTGATGTTCGCAATGCGAATTGAAGGTGATGTCGCGCACCAGCACGAAATCGTCATAGGCCTCGCCCTCGGCAAAGGTCTTGTCGAGAACGTCGGCCGCGCTTTCGGTATAGCCGCGGAACATCTCCTCATAGGCCTCGACCACGCGCGAGGGGGTCTCCAGCACGCCCTCACGAGCCGGATCGTCGCCGGTGAATGCGATCAGGGTGCGAACGGCCTCCTCGGCCTGTTCGCGGGTCGGCCGGCTCTCCAGCGGCGCCGGTGCGCGCGCATGATCCGGCTGGGCCTGCGACGAGGCTGCGGGATGCTTCGGCCAGGGCTTCACGATCGCGTCCATGGTCTCTCCGTTCGACCGGCGCCCTATCGGTGGCGCCGGGCTGTTTCTGGTCCGGCAGCGCCCCCGTATCCTCCCGGGACGTCTCCCCGGGCTTGGACGCTGCTGTCCCGAGGCCATATATAGACGGTCACCCGATCAAGACAAATACGGTTTCCTGATCCGAACCATCGGCTCTTCTCATGTTGAATGACGTCTATAACACCCGGATTCTCGAGCTTGCGGGGTCGATCCCCCGGATCGGACGCATGCCCGACGCGCATGGCAGCGCTACCGCCCACTCCAAATTGTGCGGATCGACCGTCACCGTCGACCTGAAAATGGACGGCGATACCGTGACCGACTTCAGCCATGACGTGAAGGCCTGCGCCCTCGGCCAGGCCTCCTCCTCGATCATGGCCCGTAATGTGATCGGCTCGCAGGCCGGAGAGTTGCGGTCCCTCCGGGAGGCTGTCCGGCGCATGCTGAAGGAGAATGGAGCCCCGCCGGAGGGTAAATGGGCCGATGTGGCGGTGCTTGAGCCGGTCCGCGACTACAAGGCGCGCCATGCCTCCACGCTTCTGACCTTCGACGCGGTGGTCTCGGCGATCGAGCAGATCGAGAAAAAACGCGCGGCCACCACCGAAGCGGCGGAATAAGGCACCGGCCTGCGATTGCCGCGCCGCTAGGGCTAGCGCGATCCGGCCTGCAGCACGGCGTGTTCCGCACGCGCCGGATGCTGCGCGCAGCCGGCCATGAATGGCGTCACGCCGGCCGCCGCGCCGCTATTGCCGATGCGGATCACCGCCGCTTCGGAATCCCCGCTGGTGGTTTCGATCACGATCGAGCGCATCCGGCTCGAGGCAAAATTCTGCAGCATCGGACCGGTCACGGTTCCGCTCGCCAATGACTGCGCCTCACCTCCATCCCGCGCCGACCGCGGGACCTCGAGCGACATCGGAACGACGGTGTTGGCCAGCCGCAATGTGACGCTCGTCAGCGGCGCTGCGGCGGCACCGGTCCCGCGCCGGGTCTCGGAATACAGCACGACATACTCGCCGGCATTCCTGCCGCACGCGAACTCCAGGTCGATGGTCCCCAGATCCTCGCCTTCCACCGTCAGAGGATGTTTGCGCGCAAGCGTGGTCACGCCGGCGCGCTCGGCCGTGAACCATCCGCGTTCAGCTTGCGCCGTGAGCGAAATGCGCTTGACCGGAAGCTGCGACGGACTCGCGCTGGTGGTCGATTGCGGCTGCGACGCGCGGGCATCGGTGACATCGGAATTATCGAGATTCATCCGCCGCATCTCCTCGCGGCTCAGCAGCCGCATCGGCTCCCAGGGGGGAATGCGAAGCGACACCTCGAGAAGCTCGACGCTTCCGCCCATCTCGACGGTGTATTGCGCGAGCTTGCCGATATCGCGCTGCACCAGCACCAGATCCTCGGCGGAATAGTTTGCCGCCGCGGCATCGTCGCGGCGATCACCGAGCCATATCTGATGCACGCGCACCCGCGCTTCCGGCGGCACGATCCGTTTCGCACCGGCGAGCAGAACGAAGGCGCACATCGACTCGCAGTCGGCCTTCGGAACGATGCTCGCGATCCGCGGATCGGATGCGCCTTTGGTGTCGACGGTGCGCCCGACCGTCGTCGTCATGTTCAGCTTGCGGATCGAACGGCCGAGCGCGATCGCGCCATGCACCGAACCGCCCTCGGAATTGAGAACGACGGTCGAACCGCGGAGATTGTTCTTCGCAGCGAACGTTTCAAAGTCGCGCGCCGTGTCGGCCCGGATCATACCGGTCGCCGAAATCCAGACATTGCATTGCGGATCGCAACTCACTGCGTCCTGCCGCAGCGTGAATTGCATAGGCGCCGAACGGGACGGATCACTTTCAGCGACCGGCGCCGCGAACGACACAAAGAGACATCCCAGTGCGACCGCACCGGTCAGGCGCAGCTTCATGCAAATCCCCCGGTTACCCGGAAATCCCGCACCACCAAGGTTCCGGCTTGTTGTCCACCGGTCTTTCGAGATCTCCCGTCACCCTGCGTAATTTTTAATATGCCTGCGGGATTCGCGTCCAGACCTGAGTGCTGCTCTGCAACGAAAGCACGAAAACAGATTCGGTCTGGAACTTTGTCGTAAAGTTCCAGATCGTCCCTATTTCAGGGGCAATTGGCGCATTCAGACATGACCGAACCCGTATCCTCGGCCAGGGCCGCTACCTCGAATATCGCCCGGTGTGTCCGCTCGGCACCACGAAATGCCGGTCGCGGGCTGATTCAGCTATATCGTTATTCGCTGTCGCCATTGATCGGGTTTCATTGCCGGCATCTACCGACCTGTTCCGAATACGGCGATGATGCGCTGCGGCATCACGGGCTTTGGGCGGGCGGATGGATGACGCTTGGCCGGCTGTGCCGCTGCCATCCCTACGGAACCTCGGGCCTCGATTTTGTTCCGGCGGAGCCGCCAGCCAAGGCGCGCTGGTTCCTGCCGTGGCGCTACGCGCGCTGGCGCTCCACCAACGGGACCCCACCGGCCGCGGACACCTGATCCGCGGAGAGCGGTCCTTGGCCCCGCTCCGGACGGTCGCGCCGTGGCTGCATCCACGCTCGCACGGCATCGAGCAGGCAGACCGCAAGGCCGGCACCGAGGACATACCAGCCGGGCCGGATCGCCAGACCGAAATCGAATATCGTCGACAGCACCGTCATCGGCGAGACCTTGTACCAGAGCGCGATGCCGACGGCCTCGCCGAGGAAGGTCGCAAGCGATACGCAGACCGTCATCACAAACAGCGCGAGCGTCGACAATTCCGGTCCCTTCCACGCGGCGAGTGCGCGATAGATCATCAGCCAGCCGAACAACCCGGTGATGGTCGCTGGCAGCGTGAAGTCAGCCTTGGTCTGCTGAAAGAAATGAAACAGCGACAGGAATGTCACCGCGTACGTCACCTGATGCAACCGGCGCCAGCGCAGTGCGCCGAGCCGTTTCACCATCGTATCGTTGGAGGTGACCGCCAGCGCCAGCAGGCCAAGCCAGGCAACGAAGCCGACCGTGAGATAGAGCCGCTTGACGATCTCGAGCCCGACCTTGACGAGATCGAAGCGCTCGTCGGCGATGTAAAGAAAAATGTGCAACGTCGCATAGATGAAGGCGCCGACGCCGATCATGCGCCGCACCTCGAGCAGCCCGCCAAAACGGCCGCTCCGGCGCAGCGGCGTGATCGCAAGCGCGACCAGCATGAAGATCAGCGCCCAATAGCCGGTTCGGTGTACGAGATCGTTCAGCAGCCGCGGCGCCAGCGTTTGCGAGAGCCAAGCTTGCAGCGCGAGCGCGACCGGAACCAGCAGCAGCGCAAGCGCGCCGAGCCGCATCGGCGAAATCCGCCCGCGCCGGTCGCGCCAGAGCTGGTACCAATGCGTGGTCATTGTGGGCGACTAACATATCGGGTGCCGGGCGCGAAGCATGCATTCGGTCTCTGACGTGGATGTGACTTCGAGAATGGCCATACCTGCCGGATCACGCCGTCGCCGCGCGCTTTTGTTGCGGCGGCTTGGCGGTCGCGGCCTGCAGCGCCTTTTTCAGTTCGGCAATGTCATAGGGCTTGCGCACCACCGGCATCCCGCGCGGCAACGGCTTGTCGACCGCGTTGTAATATCCGGTGGTCAGAACCACCGGCAGGCCGGGATATTCCTTGCCGATCTGGTGGGCGAGTTCGACGCCGTTCATGCCGCCCGGCATCACCACATCGGAGAACACCAGATCGAATTGCTCGCCCGCGCGCAGCACCTCGAGCGCGGTCTGCGCGCTCGCCACCCGTGTTACCTGATAGCCGAGTTCGTTGAGCAGCGCGGTGGCAATATCGGCGACCTCGGTATTGTCCTCCACCACCAGCACCGCGCCTGCGTCGACCGGCGCGGCGTCGCCGATCCGCACCGGCGCAGGACGCTGTGGCTGTTCGGGCGAGCGCGGCAGATAGAGCGTGAACACCGCGCCCTGCCCGGCCCGGCTCGCCACCGTAACGGTGCCGCCGCTCTGCTTGGCGAAGCCATAGACCTGGCTCAAGCCGAGTCCGGTGCCCTTGCCGACCTCCTTGGTGGTGAAGAACGGCTCGAAAATCTTCGCAATAGTCTCGGACGGAATTCCGCAGCCGGTATCGCCGATCGATAAGGCGACGAAATCGCCCTCAAGCTTGTCATGCGCCGCGTCGCCGCGCAGCCGCACCGGCCGCACCGAAATCTCGATCACACCGCCATTGGGCATGGCGTCGCGGGCGTTGACCGCGAGATTGAGCACGGCGAGTTCAAGTTCGCTCTGGTCGACGCGAACCGGCGCAACGGTCTCCGGCACGTCGATCCGGATCTCGATATCGCCGCGCAACGAGGGCGCGAGCAGCGACCGGAAGTCGCGGACGCGGCCGGCCAGATCGATGGTCGCCGGCGACAGATTCTGCTTGCGCGAAAATGTCAGCAATTGCCGCACCAGATTTTCCCCGCGCTGCGAGGCGGTCTCGATCATATCGAGCTTGCGAACCAGTTTGGGCTCGCTCAATTCGCGCCGCAGGCGATGCACATTGCCCTTCACGATCATCAGGATGTTGTTGAAGTCGTGCGCGACGCCGCCGGTCAATTGCCCGATCGCTTCCATGCGCTGGGCCTGACGCAGCGCGCCTTCAGCGGCGGCGCGGCGGCCCTCCTCCTCATAAAGCTTGCGCGTGCGTTCGAGCGCCACCCAGATCGCCGCCAGCAGGAGCGCGGTGACCGGCAATCCGAAGGCGAGATAGCCCGCCATGCCGGTCAGCCATTCGGCACGGATGGCGCCGGTCTCGGTCCCCGCCAGCACAAACACCGGCAGGTCCGGCAGCTTCCTCCAGGCCAGTCGCCGTTCGATCCCGTCCGCCGCCGACACCCGGGTTGTGAAGCCGCCCCAGGGATTGTTGCGCATCGCCTCGGTGAGCGGAGTCGTGACCGGCTGGCTGGGATCGGGGCCGAGCGACGGATGACGCGCCAGCAACGCGCCATCTGCCCGGACCAGCGAGGCATATGCGCCGGAATAGGACGATTGCAGCTTGTCGAAGAACTGCTCGAAATAGGACGGCCGGATCGACAATTGGACGACGCCGCGAAACGCCCCGTCCGGACTCGGACGTGCCCGGCTCACGCTGAAGAAATCCTCGCCGGGATACGGTGCGCGCGGCCGCAATACTTCTCCGACAAAGATGTCGCCGTTGTTGCCCTTATGCGCCTGGAAGTAGTCGCGGTCGGAAAAATTGAGGCCCGCCGGCTGCGGATAGGCCAGCGAATTCACCAGCGCCCGCCCGTTTCGGTCGAACACCCAGAGCGACTTGAATTGCGGCGACTGCGTGAGCTGGCGCAGCCGTTCATGCAGCCGCGCCTCTTCGGCCACGATCTCGTCGTCCGACATGCCGCGGACGATCTCGTTGGTCTCGGCAATGCCGCGCTCGATGGTCTCGAAGACCTTCAGCGCGTGCTCCTGGAGGATATTGACGGTCCGCTCCAGTCGCTCATCGGCGACTCGATGGATATGCCGATAATCGGTGACCGCAAGGAAGGAAAACAGAATAACGGGGAGGACAAAGGCTGCCACCATGGCGAGCCGCAACGACCGGATAGCGGAGGCTTGCGCAGTGTCCATCAATCGTCAGGCACGGGTTCCAAAGCGTGGATCGGCCGGGCAAGCGGCGTCGCCCGGCCGTTGAAGCCTGTCTCCGCGCCTTGAACGCGCAACCCGCCCCGAGGTTCCGGTCGCGCTAAAAATTTTTTGGAGGCTCAGACCCGGCCGACGCCACAGCGGGGCTGAGCACCGCCCAGCGCTTCGGACAGTCCTTGCGTCGACAGCCGCGTCTCGCGCGACCAGGAGTCCTGCTCCTCCCGCAGCACGATGACGTCGCTTGCCGCCGCCCGTGCCAGCGCATCGGCGGCCACCGGCTGAACCCTGAGCTCGGTCGCCGCGTCGGTCCGCCGTCCCTCGTTGAACATCAGCACGAAGGCCTCGCCCGAGCTGATCCGCATCGCAACACGGCCCCCCTGCTCGCTGGAGGGCAATTCGCGCCGCAAGGTGACCGACGGACGCTCTCCAGCAATACAGTCGATGCCGATGATCGTCGTCCGGTACTCGTCGCGATTGGATTGCGAGGGCTGGGTCAGCGATTTCACGATGGTGAACTTGCCGTCAGCCACCGGAATGCGCAGCCAGCGGGTTTCGAAAGAATTGCCGGGCACGACGCCATAGAGGGTCAGTTCTCGTTCCGTCAGCCAATGCACGCGGTTATGAGGCGTTTTCATCGCAAGATCGATCAGCGCAGGATCGATCCCGGCCAGCGCCACATATTGCCGGAGCAACTCGTAGGAGCGCAGTTCCGCTTCGCGGGTCACCGCGGCATTCGCGCGCTGACTTGAAGCGCCGGGTTCGCGCACGGGCACCAGCCGGTTTGCATGGACGCCGAATTTGGCGCCCGGACCGATCAGCCGGGCCGACGCGCCGATCAGGGCATAGCCGCAGCCGGACGCACAGATGCCGCTATCTACCTTGAGCGCGGCCTTCAGCACCCGTCCCGACGCCATCAGCTTGCGGCAGGCCGCATCGGCGCGCGCGCGAACCCGGCAGCCCTCGGGCAATGTCTGGCCGATCCCCGCGGTCATGCGCCGCTCCCGCAACAGGTTGCCGGTTGCGATCGAGGGCTGCAATTCGCCGCCCGGCGAGTGGAAGAAGATCGGCAGCCGGCGGCGTGCCGGGACTTTCAGGAACGCGCTCAGCCGCACATGCACTTCGGGATCGAACGTGCCCTCAGCGGCGATCCAGGTGTCGCAGCCCGGACCGCAGGCGTCCGCATCGCCCCTGGCCACAAAGAAAATCATCGGCTCGTGCTTGAATCCGCCACGCGATTTTGGTGCGGGCTGCGCGATGGCGGTCGTCGCCGCGGTCAGAACCGCCAGCGCGGCAACGGCGATGAGGCGAACGGCGATCATGAAGCTTTGGTCCGGACGACAGCGAGCATGCTTGGCGAAGCTGGTGGCGGAAACGCGGCAACCAAGCCCCCGAACGCATTATTTTCCCGTCACAAGCCCTGTTCTCCGGCGTCTCCGGCGTGACGACCGCTGAACCGCTTGGCCGGCGCGGTGTGTGCCAAGCCGATTGCTCTGCCCGATTCCCCTGCTATATCCATTGCCGACAACGCTTACCCGCGCTCGTTCGCGGGAGTGAGCAACAGGAGCTGACATCATGGTCGCGCTGACCTTTCCCGACGGCGCCCGCCGGGAGTTTCCCGCCGGCATTTCCGGCGCCGATATTGCCAAGGGCATTTCGCCCTCGCTGCTCAAACGCACGGTCGCAATGGCCCTCGACGGGGTGGTGACCGACCTCGCAGACCCAATCACCGCCGACGCCAGGATCGAGTTTCTCAACAGGGAAGACCCGCGCGCGCTCGAACTCATCCGGCACGATTGCGCGCATGTGCTCGCCGAGGCGGTGCAGGCCTTGTGGCCGGGTACTCAGGTCACCATCGGCCCGGTGATCGAAAACGGCTTCTACTACGACTTTGCCCGCAACCAGCCGTTCACGCCGGAAGACCTCGGCGCGATCGAAAAGAAGATGCGCGAGATCATCGCCCGCGACAAACCCTTCACCAGGGAGGTCTGGACGCGCGAGGAGGCCAAGCGCGTGTTCCGGGACAAGGGCGAGAACTTCAAGGTCGAACTGATCGACGCCATTCCCGAGGATCAGCAGCTCAAAATCTACAAGCAGGGCGAGTGGTTCGATCTGTGCCGCGGCCCGCACATGACCTCGACCGGAAAAATCGGTAACGCCTTCAAGCTGATGAAGGTCGCGGGCGCTTACTGGCGCGGCGATTCAAACCGCGAGATGCTGTCGCGTATCTACGGCACCGCGTTCGCCAAGCAGGACGAACTCGACGATTACCTGCATCGTATGGAGGAAGCCGAGAAGCGCGACCATCGCAAGCTTGGCCGCGAGATGGACCTGTTCCACTTCCAGGAGGAAGGTCCCGGCACGGTGTTCTGGCATCCGGCCGGCTGGACGATGTTCCAGGAAATCGTCGCCTATATGCGCCGCCGCCTGAAGGGCGATTATGCGGAAGTGAACGCGCCGCAATTGCTCGACAAGTCGCTGTGGGAGACCTCCGGCCATTGGGGCTGGTTCCGCGAAAACATGTTCATGGCGAAATCCGCGGGCGATCACACCGAGGACGAGCGCGTGTTCGCGATCAAGCCGATGAACTGCCCCGGCCATATTCAGATCTTCAAGCACGGGCTGCGCTCGTATCGCGAACTGCCGTTGCGGATGGCCGAGTTCGGACTGGTGCATCGCTATGAGCCGTCCGGCGCCCTGCACGGCCTGATGCGGGTGCGTGCCTTCACCCAGGACGACGCGCATGTATTCTGCACGCCCGAGCAGATGGCCGAGGAGTGCCTGAAGATCAACGACCTGATCCTCTCGACCTATGCCGATTTCGGCTTCGAGGGCGAGATGACGGTGAAGCTTTCCACCCGCCCCGACCAACGCGTCGGCTCCGATGAGGCGTGGGATCATGCCGAAGCGATCATGCAGGATGTGCTGAAGCAGATCGAAGCGCGCAGCGGCAACCAGAAGATCAGGACCGCGATCAATCCGGGCGAAGGCGCGTTCTACGGACCGAAATTCGAGTATGTGCTGCGCGACGCCATCGGCCGCGACTGGCAATGCGGCACCACGCAGGTCGACTTCAACCTGCCGGAGCGGTTCGAGGCCTTCTACATCGCGCCCGATGGATCAAAGCAGATCCCGGTGATGATCCACCGCGCCATCTGCGGATCGATGGAGCGCTTCCTCGGCGTGGTGCTGGAGCATTATGCCGGTCATCTGCCGCTGTGGCTCGCGCCCAAGCAGGCGGTGATCTGCACCATCGTGTCGGATGCCGACGATTACGCTCATGAGGCGATGAAGGCGGCGACGGCGCTCGGCTTGCGGGTCTCGACCGATCTTCGCAACGAGAAGATCAACTACAAGGTCCGAGAGCATTCGCTCGCCAAGGTTCCGGTCCTGCTGGTGGTCGGCAAGAAGGAGGCCGCGGAAGGCACGGTCTCGATCCGCCGCCTCGGCAAGGAGGGCCAGCAGGTGATGCCGCTCGATCAGGCGCTCGCCATGCTGGCCGACGAAGCGCTGCCGCCGGATCTCCGGCGAGCCCGCCTTGCGAAGGCGGCCTGATGTCGCTGGAGCTGTTCAAGCTCGACGGCAAAGTGGCGCTGGTCACCGGCGCGGGGTCCGGACTTGGCCGCGAGATGGCGTTCGGCCTCGCAGCCGCCGGCTGCGACGTGATCTGCGCCGATCGCGACAAAGGCTGGGTCACCGAAACCGTCTCGATCATTCACTCGACCGGCGGCAAGGCCTCGCGCATCGTGTTCGATGTCGCAAACGAGAGCGAGGTTGCCCATCTCGGTCGCGCGGTGCAGTCGTCGCATGGCAAGCTCGACGTGCTGGTCAACAATGCCGGGGTCGCGCCCTATCCGAAACGGCTGCATGAGGTCGAGTTCGCAGACTGGCGGCGGGTGGTCGACGTGAACCTGACCGGGCCGTTCCTGGTCGCGCGCGCGGTCATCCCGCTGATGCTGCAGGCGCGCGCGGGCTCGATCATCAATGTCGCATCGCTGATCGGGATCGGCGGCTTCTATCCCGGCATGCCGGTATCGGGCGCGGCCTATGCAGCCACCAAGGCCGGTCTCATCGGCATGACGAAGCAGATCGCGGCCGAATACGGCGCCGACAATATCCGCGCCAATGCCATCGCTCCGGGCTGGCAGGGCGCGGGCACCCGTCTTGCCGATCACTTCAAGGCGGACTGGAGCGACGAGAACAGGCAGCGGTTTGAACAGGCCATCGCCGCCGGCACTCCGATGGGCCGGCGCGGCGCGGCCAAGGAACTGCAGGGACTGGTGATCTATCTCGCCAGCGACGCCTCGACCTATGTGACCGGGCAACTGATCGCCCATGACGGCGGCTGGACCGCCGTATAGCAAAATGACCGCGGCTGGACCGCCGTCTAGTTACTTCGCCCCGTCCTCCCCCGTCAGCGTCTGCATGAATGCGACCAGATCGTCGCGCTCCTGCTCCGTCAGTTCGAACGGATTGATCATCGGCGAACGGCTGGGCCGGTCGATGCCGCCCTTCACGTAAAGATCGACGACGTCGCGCAAGGTCGCAGCGCTGCCGTCATGCAGATAAGGTGCGCGCAGCGCCACCGACCGCAGCGTCGGCGTCTTGAACGCGAATTGCATCCTCGGGTCGTGCTTCACCTCGCGTCCGCGGCCCGGGTCGGTCGTACTGGTCCCGACGTCGTGAAAGGCGTCATCGGTGAAGCGCCAGCCGTGATGGCAGCCGGCGCAGGCGGCCTCGGTGTGGAACAGGACGAAGCCGCGCTTCGCCGCTTCCGGGATGGCGGTTTCGTCGCCCTCGATCCAGCGGTCGAACGGCGCTTGGCCCGGCTCGATACTGCGTTGGAACGCGGCAAGCGCGATCACGACATTGTCGAGATTGATCGGCGCTCCCGGCAAAGCCTTTGCGAATTGCGCGACATAGCGATTGTTGCTGCGAAGACGCGCAACAATATCGTCCACCTTCACTTCGGTCGGGGTCGCGAACATCGACATCGAGCCGGTGCCGATCGACGACACCGCCTGCGCCTCCAGCGTCGCATGGCGCCCGTCCCAGTCGAAGGGGGGACGCGCGTGACCGATGCCGAGCAAAGTCTGGGTCTTGCGCTGGGTCGGGCGTCCGGAATCGGTGATGCTGCGCGGCTCGTTCGCGGCCCAGCCGAGTTCCGCTCGGTGGCATGTCGCGCAGGACGTCTTGCCCGTCGCCGAAATGATGGGGTCGAAGAACAGGTCGCGGCCGAGATCGACCAGCGCGCTGTTCTCGATAGCCCGCGCCGGTGGACGCCGGTACTCGGCCTTCATCCGGGCGATGTCGTCGGGGCGCGGGCCGTCGGCTAAAGCGGTCCCTGAGCCAGGACCGGCAAGCGCCAGCAGCACAAGCGTGACACAAAGAGCGAGCGGACGATGCAAGATCGCCTCCGAATGGCGCCGCCGTCAGGGCGTCCGGCGGAACGCCGTCACCGCGCGATCACCTCGATTTCGCGATCGACGCCGGGGACAACGTTGAAGTCGTGCTGGAACGAGCGCCCCTCGTTGCGCGCGATGACGCGATAGTCGCCCTCCGCCAGAACCACGCGCGGGAAGGCACCGATCGATTCCTTGATGACGTCGCCGCCGGGTGTCAGCACCGACCATTGCGTATTGGCCAGCGCCTCGCCGCCATTGCCGGACACCAGCTTGAGTGTGACGATCGCGGCGCGATGGTTGACGGTCACGTCGGTGACGCGCGCAGCCTGCACGCGAATATCGGAACGCACCACCGCGTTGCCGTCGCCGTAATGCGAAATGATATGATAGGTGCCTTCCGGCACCAGCATCACTTCGCCGGTCAACACGTTCTGGGTGAGCGGACGCTTGTCTCCGGTCTCGAACTGGCTGCCCTTGTAGACATCGAAATGGATTTGCGACGCCGGAATGCGCGCATCGCCGACCTTGCCTTCGATGCGGATGCCGCCGGCCGGGATGTCGAACACCTCTCGCACGGCCTCGGAACGCAACTGCACCTTCTTCAGCGTATGCGCGTGGCCCATGCTGGCGTGAACGATGTAGCCGCCCGGCGGCAGCAAGATGGTGGGCGCGGCAGACTTGTCTTCGCGGATCGGCCGGATCACGCCTGCGGCATCTGCCCTATCCGGGAAAACGCGCCAGAGGATCCCACCGGGCACCTGCGGCATGTCGCTGCCAAAGCGCGCACTCAGATTGAGCGCAACCTGCCCGGGCGGCGCCACCGGAGCCAATGCCGGAGCGGGAGACGGGATCGCCAGTGCCGGCGGCCGCTCGATTTTCTCGGGCGCCACCAGCGGCGCGACCGGCAGCGGAATCGGCGCCGGTGGACGCAGCACGTCGGAACCGGGCGCGACCAGGCTGGCACCGGGCGGCGCCAGACTCTGCGGTTCACCGGGTGCGGCGGAGGCCGAGGGCACGCCGATCGGCGCCGAGCCACCGCTGGTGAATGGCTGCGCCGAAGCCGGCCAGGCGCCCGACCAGGCGCTCGCAACAAGTAAAGCGACGGCGAATGCCGTGCCTGAGCCTGCCCGCCCCGCCATTGTTCCCAACGCCCTCATGCGGTTGTTTTCAGCGGAAATCGCGGCGAATTCAAGCCTGCTCGAGACCGGCGGGCATTTGTGCCGCCATGCGGCCTGTGGTAGCCGCAACGGCATGACCGACGCCCTCTCCCTGCTCACGACACGCCGCTCCGTCAAGCCGATCGAGCTGAACGGCCCTGCCCCGACACAATCCGAAATCGACACGATCCTGACCATCGCCTCGCGCGTCCCGGATCATGGCAAACTGGCGCCCTGGCGCTTCATCCTGTTCGAGGGCGATTCCCGCAACCTTATCGGCGAATCAATCGCCGATATCTTCCGGTCGGACCGCCCGGACGCGACACCCGACCAGATCGCCTTCGAGCGCAACCGCATGGCGCGCGCGCCGCTGGTGATCGCCGTGGTCAGCCGGGCGGCGGCGCATGCCAAGATTCCGGAATGGGAACAGGTCCTGTCCGCCGGTGCCGCCACCATGAATCTCGTCACCGCCGCCCATGCGCTTGGCTATGCGGCCAACTGGATTACCGAGTGGTATGCCTACGACCCGCGCGTCCTGAAGGCGATGGGTCTTGCGGATGGCGAGCGCATTGCCGGTTTCGTGCATATCGGCAAGCCGTCGCGGCCGCCGGAGGATCGCCCGCGTCCGCCGCTGTCGGAGATCGTGACCCGCTTTGGCGGCTGAGCGATGTTCTACGACGCGCGCAAGAACGATCACGGTCTGCCGCACGATCCGTTCAAGGCGATCGTGGCGCCGCGCCCGATCGGCTGGATCACTTCGATGAGCGCCGGCGGCGCGATCAATCTCGCGCCCTATTCGTTCTTCAATGGCGTCTCCAGCCGGCCCCCGGTCGTGATGTTCTCCAGCGAAGGGCAAAAGGATTCGTTCGCCTTCATCCGCGAGACCGGCGAGTTCGTCTGCAATCTCGCCACCTGGGACCTGCGCGAGGAGATGAACCGGACCTCGGCGCCTATGCCGCGCGGTGTCGACGAGATGAAGGATGCCAAACTCGCCGCCGCGCCATCGCGGATCGTCAGGCCGCCACGCGTGGCGGCGTCACCCTGCGCGCTGGAATGCGTGCTGCTGCAGATTCTGCCGCTCGCGGATATCGACGGACGCGATCTCGACACCCATGTGGTCTTCGGTCAGGTGGTCGGCGTGCATATCGACGATCGCTTCATCCGTGACGGGCGGCTCGACACCGCCGCCATGAGGCCGATCGCCCGCAACGGCTATCGCAACTATGCCGTGGTCGAAAGCGAGTTTCAGATGGTGCGACCGTCGACGCCCTGATGTGATGAGTCGCACAGCCGCAATTTTTTCCGCGCGCTCTTGTCTCGGCCCGGCGATGCCGCAATCATCGGGAAAAGGAACGAACCTTGCTGCAGGACCTGATCCGGCGCGCCATGAACGGTGACCGCACGGCGGAAGCAGATGCGGAAAAAGCGGTGGCACCCAGGCCGAGCATCGGTCTTGCCTTGGGCGGCGGGATCGCGCGCGGCTTCGTCCATATCGGTGTCCTGCAGATCCTGGCGAAACATGGCATCAAGCCCGATGTCGTGGTCGGCACCTCGATCGGCGCCGTGGTCGGCGCCTGTCACGCTGCGGGAAAGCTCGACGCCTTTGATCAATGGGCGCGCGGACTGACGACGCGCGGCGTGCTCGGCTATCTCGATGTCAGTCTCGGCGGCTCGGGCCTGATTTCCGGAAATCGCCTGGCGCAGCGTCTCGATGACACGTTCGGCGGCGCGCTGCTCGAAGATCTTCCAAAACGCTGCGCCTGCATTGCGACCGAGCTTGGCACCGGCCATGAAATCTGGCTGACGCGCGGGCGGGTGGCCGATGCCGCGCGCGCATCCTATGCCCTGCCCGGCCTGTTCACGCCGGTGCGTCTCGGCGGCCGCTGGCTGGTGGATGGCGCACTGGTCAATCCGGTGCCGGTATCGGCGGCGCGTGCGCTCGGCGCGCGGCTGGTGATCGCGGTCAACCTGAACACCGACATGCTGGGACGCGGCGGGACGATTTCGGATCACGGTCCGGACGCGGACGACGCCCGGATTCTGACCGAGATGCGGGGGCGCCCGGCCGGGCTCGGACGCTTCCTCAGTCCTGAATTCCTGCTCAAGCGGCAATTGATCGGCGGCCGGAGCAGCCCGAACATCGCAAGCATCATGGTGGATTCGTTCAACATCATGCAGGATCGCGTGACGCGATCACGCCTCGCCGGCGATCCGCCTGACGTCATGATCTCACCACGCTGCGGCAAGATCGGATTGTTCGACTTTCATCGCGCCAAAGAAGCGATCGAAATCGGCGTCCAGGCGGCTGAACGATCGCTCCCCGATATCGAGGATGCGCTCGCCGCTCTTACCTGAGCGGCAAGCGTCCCGTTCGGACCGCGGGCTACGCAGTCTGGATGTAATCGCGCATTGCGTCCTTTTCGAATTCAAGTTCGGTCAGGCGATACTTGACCACGTCGCCGATCGAGATGATGCCGACGAGCCTGTCGTCATCCATCACCGGCAGATGCCTGAATTTTCCGGCGGTCATCTGCTCCATCAGCATCGAGACCGTATCCGTCGGCGTGCAGGTCTGCACCTTGCGGGTCATCACGTCGGTCAGGGGAAGCTGAAACGCGGAGGCACCATGCTGGGCAAAGGCGCGGACCATGTCGCGCTCCGAAACGATTCCGGTAATACGGCCGCCCGCACCGGTTACGACCAGAGCGCCGATCTTCCGTTCTGCAAGAACCTTGGTAGCCTCCGCCAGCGTCGCCGTTGGTGCGATCGTTGCCACATCGCGGCCTTTGGCAGAGAGGATCGATTTCACGATCATATGCGCCTCCCTAGGAAGCACGGTATTCCCGCAACGGGAAGCCCCGTGCATTCGCATCTCAACCATACGATGCGGGAGAGTGTTCCACGGCGTTGACACATTAGCCAGCGCCAAACGTGCTGCAACGCATCAGGCCGCGTAACGATCGTCGCGTTCCGGTGCGGGTCCGACCGGATCGAACCAGCTGAAAAGAACAAGTCCGGCCACAAACCCGCCGACATGGGCCTGCCATGCGACAGGTTGCTCGTTACCGGTCAGCGAGACTGCGCCAAGGCCGAAGAGAAGATTGAGGCCGAACCAGACCGCGAGAAACGCAAGCACGCGCGGATCGCGAAACGAATCGACCAGCGACAAGGCCGGCACCCGATACGAATGCGCAGAACCGCCGAATGAAAGCGGCCCGCCGCGCTGAAACGCGAAGCGCATGGCGCCCGACATGGTTCCGGAGATCGCACCGGAAGCGCCGACCATCGGAATCATCTGACCGAAATGGGTCATGAGATGCGCCAGTGCGCCCGCAGCCGCCGTCACCGCGCAGAAAGCGAGAAACCGCGCCGCGCCGAACCGGCGCGCCAGTGGCGTGCCGAAAGCAAGCAGCCATACCGAATTGAATAACAGATGCATCCAGTCTGCATGGAGCAGCGCATAGCTGACGAAGGTCCAGACATCGGCGGCGATGCCTCCGGGCCACGCCGCATTGGCGAGGATATTGCTGTCGTAGCGCGCCGGAATGAACGCGAACAGCAGCAGGATCTCGATATCGGCCGCCTGCGATAGGAACGAGCGCAGCAGGTGGATCGCCACCAGGACGCCGAGCGTCGCAACGAGTACGGTCGGGACGTTGAAGATCGGTTCGCGGGCGCTGACGGGATGCATGGGCTGATATTGTCCGGCGCCCTCCTCGCCCGCCCGCCTCGCGACTTCAAGTCAAATCGGAGTCAGGGGAGAAAATCGGCCGGACCCGTCGCAAAAATGCGATGGGGAGAGCTTTTGGCCCTCCCCATCCGCTGTCCCGGACGCTGTCGGACCTTTCGGTGCCGGTCACGTCCCCTCGTCTGATTCTTGAGGCCCGAGAGCCTGCCGTCTGGTTCGCAGCAACCCTAACAGCGTGGCGAAGTCCGCCAAGCGCAAGCTCCGGTTAAGGCTAACGCGCCGGCCCGGCGGTAGGCACGCGTCGTGCAACCTCCCTCTCATCGGCAATTTCCGGGCCGCAATCTGTCCCGCTTCGGAACAGACCGGCGCCCGGTAGCGCAGCAACGGCACAAAAGCGCGATGAAGCAGGACGCCACCCGGGCCTTGTTCGAGTATTGGGACGCGCTGCGCGGCACGCGCCCGGCGCCCGAACGCAGCGATATCGAACCCGGCGCGATCCGCTCATGTCTGGCCAATACCTTCGTTCTCGCCTTCGACCCGGAACAGGGCCATCCGTTCCGGATCGCGGGAACGGAGGTCTGCGCGCTGTTCGGGTCGGAACTCACGCGGAAACCTTTCGCGACCCTTTGGGGCGTCGACGACCAGCGCGCGATCAGCGACTTGCTGCAGACGGTCACCGAGGACATGGAAGGGGTGGTTGCGGGCGTCACCGGTCGCAATGAAGCGGCGGAGACCGTCGGCATCGAGATGATTCTGTTGCCGCTTGCCGGCAGCGACGGCGCCGCGGGCCGCGTCCTTGGTGGCCTCACAGTCGCCGCACCGCCCTACTGGCTCGGTACGCGTCCGGTCCAGTCGCTGCAGCTCGGCGACTTGCGGTTCACCAACGCGGCCGGCGCCGCAACAACGATCCCTGGCCGCGACGCGCCGTTGCGCGGACGGGGTTTTGTCTTCTATCCGGCCGCTGCAAGCCGCATTTCACGTTTTTTTCAAGGCTAACCCCGCGTTAACGCCGCGCGAATAGGTTTTAACCGCCGCGTGCAATCGCGCGGCGTGCAGACTGATCAGCGCGTCATGGCAGCAATTTTCGGCAATCTGGCTCAGATAAATCAGCGCATTCTTCCGCACAGCGAAGAGCGCCGCCGCTTCCAGCGTGTGAAAGTCAACCTGCTTGGCCGTTACATGCTTTCCGACCGGCGCGAATATCCTTGCCAGGTGGTGAACATGTCGCCCGGCGGAATGGCGGTGTTCGCGCCGACATTCCCGCAGATCGGCGAGCGGGTGATTGCCTATATCGACCATGTCGGCCGGCTCGAGGGCGTTTGCACCCGGCATTTCGACAACGGCTTCGCCTCGACCATCGCCGCCACCTCGCGCAAGCGCGACAAGCTCGCCGCCCAGCTGACCTGGCTCGCCAACCGCCACCTGCTCGACTCTCCCGAAGACCGCCGTCACGGACGCTTCGCCCCGCGCAATCCGATGACGATGCTGATCTTGCCGAACGGTGTGAATATCGGCTGCCGGCTGATCGACGTGTCGCTGTCGGGTGCCGCGGTCGCGACCGACCAGCGCCCGCCGCTCGGCGCGCTCGTCACGGTCGGAAAGGTACAGGGCCGCGTCGTCCGTCATCTGGACGAAGGCTTCGCCATCGAGTTCGTGCGCCACCAACACCCGGACTTTCTGGAAGAAAGCGTCACCAGCGGGTAAACGCCGTTTCCGGCCTGCCCGGCCCGTATGCCCGCGCGGCATCGGCGCGACCTTGCCCCACAATTGCAGGCCATTCCGTCCGTTCGCGATCCCGCGAACGCGCATTTCATCTTTGAAATTCAGGCAAACCGTACCGCGCCGCAGGCAACCGCATTGCGTGCGCCGGAGCGATCGATTCAAATTTTAGATAAATGCGATTCAAGTGAAGTTCAAATTCGTCGCGAGCTTTAGTCGCTTTCGCTTCAAATGCGAACACGCGACTTAGCGGCACGACAAAAGCTTTGTGCGAAGTGTGACCCAACAAGAAGGGAAGGGGTCACGCGGTGCAACGAGTTCTGCTCAACATACGCAACAGCGTACGGATTGCAGCGGCTGGCTGCGTCATTGTATTCGCCGGCGCGGCTTCGGCAAGCCCCCACGCGCTTTTTGTTTCCACCGGTGAGTCATCGCGTGCTCCGATCGGGTGGATCGAGTTCTGCGCAGAGAACCGCCGTGAATGCAACGTCGCGCCGTCGATGCCGCGCGATGTCGTGCTGACCACCAAGGCCTGGAAGGATCTCGTCCGCGTCAACAAATGGGTCAACGATACGATCAAGCCGATCACCGATATGGATCAGTGGGGCGTGGTCGAGAAGTGGTCCTATCCCGACACCGGCCGCGGCGATTGCGAGGATTATGTGCTGCTGAAGCGCCGCATGCTGATTAAGGCCGGCTGGCCGCGCGAGGCGCTGCTGATCACGGTGGTGCGCGAGCGCAATGGCGATGGCCATGCGGTGCTCACCGTCAAGACCGACAAGGGCGAGTTCATTCTCGACAACCAGCATCCCGACATCCTGCTGTGGTCGGATACCGATTACCGTTTCGTCAAGCGCCAGTCCCAGCATGATCAGAATGTCTGGATTTCGCTCGGCGACCCGCGGCCGACACTCTCGACCGCAACCTCACGCTAGCTCAATCGAGCAGAGCTCAGGGAACCAGAGAATAGCGAACACACGATCCCGGTCACGTCCCCACCCCTCCCCGTCCCAGACCGGGCTCGTGGCGGCCGGCTCTCCCCCCAAGAGCCGGCCGCACCTTTTTTGGCAGCGCGCGCCACGCGCGAACGCGGGAATCGCAGTCCGGAACATCAGGCGCGAGTACTGGCATTGTGGCGCACGAAAAACTCCTGGAGCGCCGACTTCATGTCGCCTTGCGCACCGATCGCGGCCCAAAACTCGGGGAAACTTTCCGCCGCAATACTTATATCGATCGCCATCCTGTTCGGCTTGTCGCGCAGAAAGTGTTCAATGTTCGCCGTAACCGTATCGACCAGATCGAGCGCAACGGAAACGTCAGGAGCGCCATCGGGTGCAGGCGAGATAGCGGCCCGGTAAGCCTGCATGATGCCCAGGTCCCGTCTTGCGGCGAAGCTTTCGGCAACCTCCCTCCGGTTTCGGGTCAAATGCACATAGAACGCATCCCGGCCGAATGCGCGATCCAGCCGCCCGAGAAACCAGCTCAGGCGATTGTCGACCTCGATGTGTCTCGCCGGATAATTCAGACGGCCGGCACCGCTTGTCGCGATGCGGCTTTCATGTGCAGCAGTGAAATTGCTGATGTGCGAGCACGCTTTTGCGAAGGTTGTGGAGCCACACCGCCCGGTGCAAAGCACAAATACATTCATCCGGAGCTCCGTCGCGACGCTGCCTCCATCATCGCAGCCGCAACGACGTAACGGAAGCCCTCCCCTGTCCAACACCGATCGTCTGCAGCGTCCACCACGATCAGGGCCATCGCCTGAAACGCAAATGATGCCGCCCGAGATCGGTTGCCGCGCCCGGCGATCTCCCCGAAGCGCCGGCCTCATTTTTTTGAGAGACGCGAAACGTCGAACCATTGCAGCAGCGCCGGCACGACCGGCCGGCGACGAATGCAGATCAATGCTCGAACTCGGATGGCGGGACGCGCGTTCAGCGCCGGCGCATGAACTCGACGCCGACGCGGCCACCGGCCTGCCAGGCGACCCGGCAAGCGCGGCGGATGTATTCCGGCTTGATCACCATGGAAAAATCCCTGGGCAGGATCGGCCGGCAGGGAAATTCGAGACAGGCGCCCGCGCTCGACATGTTGCGGATGGTGCAGTCGACGATTGCCACCACGCCGAAGCTGACGGCGCCGGTTTTCAGCGTCTTCATTCGCTGCGCTTTGCGGCGTTCGACCATGTCAGCCCCCGGTCGCGAAGCGAATGCCGACCCGGTAGGCGGATTGCCACACCATTTGACAGCGGCGTCGCGACTGATCGGACGCAACGGCCAGCGAGAACTCCTCCGGCAATGCCGTGCGCCGGTTCGCGAAGACCAGGCAGGCGCCCTCCTCCGATACATTGCGGATGGTGCATTCCAGCCCGCGGCCGAATCCGGCTTTCACCGTTCCGGCGAAGAGAGCGCGCGTTCGTTCGGTTTTTCGTCGTTCGGCCATGGGGCGCCTCAATAAGTTGAGCGCACCGTAACCGCGATCGTTCTAACTCGATATAAATTGCCATCCCGAAACGGCGGCGATCGCGGTCAGGACTCGTTAACCCTGCCGGGCTGGAAAACGGGCCGCGGACAGGCCGCAATCACCCGACCCGCTTCAGCCCTTTGGCATATTCGCGCGAACGCTGGACATAGATGTCGGCGCCGGCGCGGATCTGCGCGGTAGCCCTGTCGTCGAGCGTGCGGATCACGCGGGCCGGCGATCCCACAATCAGCGAATTGTCCGGAAACGACTTTCCCTCGGTGACCAGCGCGCCGGCACCGACCAGCGAATTGTTGCCGATGCGCGCGCCATTCAGGACGATCGCGCCCATGCCGATCAGGCTGTTGTTGCCGACGGTGCAGCCATGCAGCATGACCTTGTGACCGATCACGCAATCCTCGCCGATGGTGATCGGAAAGCCGGGATCGGTGTGGAGCGTCGCGTTGTCCTGGATTTGCGAACGCAGGCCGAGTTCGATCCACTCATTGTCGCCGCGCAGCACCGCGCCGAACCAGACGCTCGCATCGGTCTTCAGCCGCACCTTTCCGATCAGGACGGCGGTCTCGGCGACCCAGTATTTCTTGTCGGCAGGAAATTCGGGGGCCTGCCCGTCGAGTTCATAGATCGGCATGGTCGCACTTTCGAGAATGAGCGCTCAATTCATTCCGAGCGCCGCGATCGCGACAATAACGAATTTTCCGGACAACAGGCTCCAGCATCCTGCGACCACCGTCGCCACCATTGCCGGAAAGAAGTTTTCGCCCCCCGGCCGGCGCAGCACGATCGCATCGCGGAGAATGATGAAGGGCGCGGCGAAAACCAGGAACGGCACATGCGCCGCCGCCGCGGCGCCGGTTCCATCGCCGAAGATATTGAAGGAGGCAGGCCGCGCCGTCAGAAGCTGGTAGCCGGTGGCAAGCGCGCCGGCCACCGAAAAGCCCAGCACCAGAACATAAAGCGAATGCAACGAGCCCGCGGAC